>Ga0208297_1000034_pt1 | contig 393875 bp, 358 predicted proteins | sample LMS_cellobiose_e_FD_187367 | JGI IMG/M metagenome (GOLD analysis project Ga0208297, IMG submission 187367) | Rumen-fistulated moose microbial communities from Alaska, USA - LMS_cellobiose_enrichment (SPAdes) (version 2) | ecosystem: Host-associated > Mammals > Digestive system > Stomach >...
TCTCCGATGATCGCTATCAGAAAATGATGGCGGATTATGAAGAAGAGCAGGAGCGGCTCAAGACCGAAATCACCGTCATGGAGGAACTGATCGACCAGCAGCGGGAAGACAGCGATAACTATGATCGTTTCGCCGCCTTGGTGGAAAAGTATGTGGATATCCCTGAGCTGACTACCGCCATCGTGAACGAATTCATCAAGAAGATCATTGTCCACGAAGCGGACAAGTCCACCGGGCACCGTAGGCAGACGGTGGAAATCGTCTTCAACTTTGTAGGCCAGATCGAAATCCCCATCCTGACCGAGCCGATCACCCTGGAAGCATCCTCAAAACAAAGGAAAACCGCGTAGCCACATCGACTACGCGGTATCCCCAAGGATTAGTTCCTTATGAACGATAACCCTTGAGTTTCCGGGACTTTTGGCTGTTCTGATATACCGATCAGCGCTTGCTGAACTGCGGAGCGCGGCGGGCGGCCTTGAGGCCGTACTTCTTGCGCTCTTTCATGCGCGGGTCGCGGGTCAGGAAACCGGCGGCCTTGAGCTGGGCGCGGTAGCTCTCGTCGACCAGCAGCAGGGCGCGGGCGATGCCGTGGCGGATGGCGCCGGCCTGGCCGGACACGCCGCCGCCGGCGACGGTGGCCTCGATGTCGACCTTGCCGACGGTGCCGGTGGTGACCAGGGGCTGACGGACGATGAGCTTCAGGGTGTCGAGCCCGAAGTAGTCGTCGATGTCGCGGCCGTTGATGGTGATGACGCCGCTGCCGTTGGGGATCAGGTGGACGCGCGCGACGGAGGACTTACGACGTCCGGTGCCGTACATATAGGGCTTCTTGGTCTTGTAAGTTGCCATGATGTCTTACCTCCTTCTCAGCGATCCCAGACTTCGGGCTTCTGGGCGGCGTGGGTGTGCTCGGCGCCGGCGAATACGCGCAGACGCTTGAGCTGCCACTGGGCGATGGTGTTCTTCTGCAGCATGCCGCGGACGGCCAGACGCATGGCCAGCTCGGGCTTCTTCTGCATCAGGATCTTGTACTGGGTCTCCTTCAGGCCGCCGGGGTAGCCGGAGTGGGTCCGGTAGTACTTCTGCTCCAGCTTCTTGCCGGTCAGGACGGCGTCCTTCGCGTTGATGATGATGACGTAGTCGCCGCAGTCAACGTGAGGGGTATAGTCGGTCTTCAGCTTGCCGCGCAGCAGGTCGGCGGCGAGAGCGGCGGTCTTGCCCATGGGCTTGCCGGCCGCATCAAGGACGTACCACTTGCGGGCAACGGTCTCCTTGGTGAGCATGGTCGTGGACATGTCTTGTGCCTCCATATTTGATAAATGTTTTGACAATTCAGGCGCTCCCGCTTACAATAAATCCCGGAAACGCGCTCATTCTTTATAACACAGCGCTTTTCCCTTGTCAACCGCTTTTTTAATTCTGTTTTTCAAATCTCCGGATTTCTTTTAAAATCTTCCGGATCCTTTCAAATCCTTGATTTCGTTTTTACGATTGGAGCCTGTCATGGATCACTCGCTCAATGAATTCAGCGGCACCGTACGTCGGGCCGTGGACGATTACCGCATGATCGAGCCCGGCGACCGGATTGCGGTGGGCGTCTCCGGCGGCAAGGACAGCATGCTGCTGCTGGCGGCGCTGCATCACCTGAAAAGCTACTACCCCACCCCTTTCGAGCTGGAGGCCGTCACGGTCGAGCTCGGCTTTGCGGGGATGGATTTCACACCCGTGGCGGATTACTGCCGCGAGCGGGATATCCCCTATACCTGTGAAAAGACCGATATCAAGGAGGTCGTCTTCGACGTGCGGCAGGAGGACAACCCCTGTTCGCTCTGCGCCAAGATGCGCCGCGGCGCGCTCAACGGGATCCTGAGGGAGCGCGGGCTCAACAAGCTGGCGCTGGGCCACCACTTTGACGACGCGGTGGAGACCTTCCTGATGAGCCTGCTGTTCGAAGGGCGGCTGAGCTGTTTTCGCCCGGTGACCTATCTCGACCGCAGCGGCATCACGCAGATCCGGCCGCTCGTCTATGCCGGCGAGCAGAAGATCGCCAGGCTCAGCCGCGAGCTGGCGCTGCCCGTCGTGGAAAACCCCTGCCCCATGGACAAGACCAGCAAGCGCCACGAGATCAAGCAGCTTCTGACCGATCTGAGCGCGGGATACCCGGACATGAAGTCCAAGATCTTCGGCGCGATGCAGCGCCTGCCCCTGCCCGGCTGGGAAACAGCCGAGGGATAAACGGAGCGAAGGGTGAGCACGATGAAAAAACGAATCGGCCTTCTCCTGCTGTGCCTGCTGTTTTGCCTGACGGCGCTGTGCTTTGCCCCGCAGGCCGCGGCGGACGACGACAAGGAATACCGCGTCACCGACGCGACCTTTGATATCCTGCTCAACAGCGATGGCAGCGCCGAGGTGATCGAGGTCTGGACCGTGCAGTTCGTGCGCGGCTCCTTCAGCCGCTTCTACCGGGACATCTTCGCCGATCTGCCCGTCGTGGAGCAATTCGATTCGCTGGCGCTGGGGGACGTGCTGATCGACGGGATCCCCTGCGAGGAGACTGCCCAGACCTCCACGCGGCCCGATTACACGTACCATATCACGCACACGTCCGACCGCCTTCGGATCGAATACTATCTGCACACCTCCCAGTCCACGCACACCTATACCTTCCGCTATCTGCTCACGAACGTGGTCAAGCGTGTGGAGGGCGACTACTGCGTGTTCTGCTACCGCCCGGTGCCCGCTCATTTCGACGCTGCGGTCGAGTCGCTGCACGTCCGCGTCACGCCCCCTTCGGACTGCCTGCTGACCGATCTCTACCATACGAAGGGCACCGTGTCTCTCGAAGGCGGGACGGCGCAGTATGAGGCGTCCTCCCAGAAGGGCATGTTCAAGCTGCGCCTGCGCATGGACGGGGCCGATTTCGGGGCGATCCGGAACATCAGCGCCGCCGAGAGCCGACAGGAGCGCAGCCCCTCCGCCATCCGGAGCGGGAAGCGCTGGCTGGCCGCGGGCATCGCCGCGCTCTACGGGATCGGCTGCGCCATCTTCAAGGGCGGGCTGATCCACTGGCTTCTGGTCTGGCTCCTTTCCCGCAGGAGCAGCGCCGCCCTGCTGCAGAAGTGGCAGAAAGAGCCGGACCCCCTGCTCTTCGCATCCGATCTGGAGTCGGCCAACCGCCGCCTGATGTGGGCCGTCCTCGCCGATGCGCTCAAGAACGGGCTGATCCGTCGGGACGGAGACGCCTTCTCCTATATGTACCGCAGCGACTCCTATTCCGGCACGCGTTACGGGGGCCTGTTCCTCCTGCTCGACAGCATGACGCTGCCGTCCGTCGAGGACGCGGTCAGCGGGACGGAGCTGACGTTCACGACGGCGGATCTCGCCCTGTTTGTCGAGAGCAACGGCTCCGCCTGCTATAAGGCCGCGGGCAGCCTGAAGACCTGGGCCGATCAGCACCGGTATTCCTCCCGCATCCGTTTCCGGAAGCTGAAGCGCGACGTCCTGCGCCTGGTCCTGAAGCGGGAGATGCCGCTGGTGCCGGACTTTGAACAGCTTTGCGGAGACTTCCGGGCGGATACCGTGCTGCGCTACCTCTCTGTCAGGACGAAAACGCAGCGTGCCGTCGGCGGGATGGATTCGATCTTCTTTTATTATGATTCCTCCGTCGACACCTACGGCAGCAGCCTCTCCTCCAGTTCCGGCTCGTCCGGCTCGTCCTGCTCTTCCTGCTCCTCCTGCTCCTCCTGCGGCGGGGGCGGCGCGGACTGATGGACAGCCCGATCTTCTATCTGCAGTGGCATATCACGCACGCCTGCAACCTGCGCTGCCGCCACTGCTATCAGGCGGAATATCAGAGCCATATGCCGCGCGGGACGCTCTTTCGGGCGCTGGACGCCTTTGACGAACTGCTCGAAGGCCGCGGCGTCCAGGGGCAGATCAACCTCACCGGCGGCGAGCCGCTGCTGCATCCGGACTTTTTCGACCTGGCCGGGGAGATCCGCCGCCGGGGCTATCGGCCGGGCGTGCTCACCAACGGCACGCTGATCGACCGCCAAACGGCCGCGCGTCTGGCCGCACTCGAGCCCGTCTTCGTCCAGGTGAGTCTGGACGGGACGCGTGAGATCCACGACGCGATCCGCGGTCCGGGTGCTTTCCGGCAGGCGCTCGACGGCATCGACCGGCTCAAGGAGCAGGGCGTGCGCGTGCTCGTCTCCTTCACCGCGCAAAAGAGCAACTGCGCCTCCTTCCCCGCCCTGGCGCGCGTCTGCCGCGAGCACCGCGTCGACAAGCTCTGGTGGGACCGCGTCGTCACGGAGACGCCGGAGCAGATGCGGGCGCTGGCCGTCAGCACGGCGCAGTTTCGCCGCCTTGTGGCCGTCACGAACCGGCGCCGCCGCGCGGCGCGGCGGCGCGGCGAGCAGCCCATGGTCAGCAACGGCCGCGCCCTGCAGTTCTGCCCTTCGGTCGACGAGCCCTCCTACCGCTGCAGCGCCGGGAAAAACCTGTTGGTGCTGCTGGCTGACGGGAGCTTGATGCCCTGCCGCCGCCTGCCCTTCATCATCGGCGATCTGGACAAGGGCGGCCTGAGAGAGCAGCTTGAGGCCAGTCCTCTCATGCGCGAGCTGGCGCAGCCGCTCGTCCCCGCCGGCTGCGCGGGCTGCCGCCTGCTGCTCCGCTGCGGAGGCGGGGCGCGCTGCGTGACCTACGCCCGGACGGGCAGGCTCGATCTGCGCGACGTCAACTGCTTCCGGCGATAAAAGGAAAGGCGCTGTCTCCCCGTAGCTCCCGGTGCTATGGAGAGACAGCGCCTTTCCTTTTTGATTCTTTTCGATCACAGGCGCGACCGCAGCGTGAAAAAATGCGTGTATAAGAGTGAAAGCGCTTTCATCACAAGAGGAAGGGGGAGCAGAGCATGGAGGACGAGCAGATCCTGGCGCTGTTTCGAGAGAGGGATGAGCGGGCCATCGCGGAAACCGAGGCCCGGTACGGCGCCTACTGCCGCCAGATCGCCCTGCGGATTCTCGGCAGCAAAGAAGATGCGGAAGAAACGGTCAGCGATGTCTGGCTCCGCGCCTGGGAAGCGATCCCGCCTCAGCATCCCCGCGTTTTCTCTGCCTGGCTCGCCCGGGTGACGCGAAACCTCTCGATCTCCCGGGCGCGGGAGAAACAGGCGCAGAAGCGCGGCGGCGCGTTCGGCACGGCGCTGGAGGAGCTGAGCGCGTGCATCCCCGCCCCTTCCTCGACGGAAGACGAGGTCTCGGCGCGGGCGTTGGAGCAGAGCATCGCCGGGTTCCTGCGCACGCTGGAGCCGATGCAGCGGGACGTGTTTCTCGCCCGCTACTGGTATCTGGCCTCTGTGGAGGAGATCTGCCGAAGGACCGGATTTTCCAAAAGCAAGGTCAAATCCATGCTCTCGCGGATCCGCGGCCGCCTTCGCATTTTTTTACAGGAGGAGGGTTATTTATGACATCTTACGAGCTTCTGCGGGCTATGTCCGCCGCCGATGACGAGGCGCTGCTGTCCGCGCAGTCTCTCCTCGACGGAGAGGAGCTTAGGATAAACCCCCGCAAACCCATGCGTTTTGCCCGCACGCTGCTGATTGCCGCCGTCCTTGCGGCGATTCTCGGCGCCACGGCTTTCGCCGCCGGGTGGCTGACGCCGAACCCGGTCGTCATGGAAGGCTCCGTCGTCTACCGCGTGGAGCAGCAGGCGGACGGCAGTGTCCTCTATATGCCCGACGAGGAAGCGCGGCACATCAGCCTCACTCGCTTCCAGATGATCCCCGAGCATCTGGACCCCGCCATCCGTGCCAAGGCGGAGAACAATCTGGCTGCCTGGGAGGAATGGTGCGCCTGCTGCCTGCAGGCGGACGAGATGCCGCGTTCGGTCCTGCCTCCGGAGGGCTGCGATTCCATGTCCTGGGAGGATCATGCCGACGGCAGCGCGACGCTGCGCTACTACCGCAGCGTCGCAAACGGGCCAAGACCCGACCAGCGGCAGCGGGTGTTGATCGAATCGCGCACACTGACGCACGCACAGCTTGAGGAATGGAACGAATATCTGTCCCAAAACCGGCCGGATCTGACGGCACTGCTGAAACAATACGGGCTGAAACGGCGCGGCCCGATCCGTTCCGATCGGCAGATGCTGGGCCCGGAGCGTTTTCAGAGGACCGCGGAGCAAAACGGGCTGCACTTTGACGCGGACAGTTTTTCGAGTGACGGACGCTGTTTCAGCAGCGAGGAGATCGCCGCGCGGGCGGAGGCGCTCTTCTGCCATGCGCCGCTGTTCACGTCGCTGCCTGCCGGCTTTGAACGGGTATACTGGTTCGACTCGGGCGACTTCTGCCTCAGCTATGCGCTGGAGCTTTCCGATGCCGCGCGCGCCGATTGTTATGCCTATATCGGGCGCTACGACGTGTTCCACACCGGCAATGAGATCTACGCCGAGATCCCGAACTATTCGGACGGCAGCAGCGGGAGCCTCATCGCTGCGGACGGGACGATGCTGAGCGTTCTCCTGTTTGGGGAAAACGCCGTGCTCTACGCCTTCCTGCCGGACGCCTATTTCTGCGAGCACGTGCACTGCGATCGGGCGCTGACGCAGAGCGATCTGCAGCAGATCGCCGATTTCCTCAACTGCAGCGCCATCGGCGTCGATTGATCTTATCGCAAAGCTTTCCTGATCCGTCCGCTGACGGCGGCCGGACACTCAGCCGGGCAGGCTCGATCTGCGCGATGTCAACTGCTTCCGGCGATAAAATGCAAAAGGGATGTGAAAAGCAACTGCTTTTCACATCCCTTTTTTCCAAAAGAAAAGCCCGACGCAGCGGGCCTGCTTTCGAAGCGGAAGATGAGAATATGAGATTCCCGCGGTATCCGGCAGGATACCGCGGGAATGGAGCGGAGCAGGTTTCTTCCGACGTCAGGCCTCGCCGCGCTCGCGGAGAGCGTCCTTGCGGCTCAGGTCGATGCCGCGGGGGCCGATGTTCATGACCTTGACCCAGGTCATGTCGCCGGACTTGAGCACGTCCTCGACCTTCTCGGTGCGCTTGAACTCCAGGTCCTTGATCTTGACCAGGCCGTCCTTGCCCGGGGCCAGCTCGACCCAGGCGCCGAAGTCGGAGCGGATGTTGGTGACCTTGCCGTAGTACAGCGCGCCGATCTCCGGCTCGAAGACGATGTCCTCGATGGTCTTGCGCGCGGCGCGGCAGGCCTCGATATCGCTGGAGGCGATGAAGATGGAGCCGTCGTCCTCGATGTCGATCTTGCAGCCGGTGTCGGCGGTGATCTTCTGGATGACCTTGCCGCCGGAGCCGATGACCTCGCGGATCTTGTCAGGGTTGATCTTCATCTGGATCATCTTGGGCGCGGACTTGGCCAGCTCCTTGCGCGGCTCGGGGATGGCCTTGAGCAGGATCGCGTCGAGGATCTGGAAGCGGGCCTCCTTGGTGATGGCGAAGGCTTCCTCGATGATCTCATGCTTGAGGCCGTCGTTCTTGAGGTCCATCTGGATGGCGGTGATGCCCTGCTTCGTGCCGGCCACCTTGAAGTCCATCTCGCCGTGGAAGTCCTCCACGCCCTGGATGTCGATGAAGGTGGTGAAGTCGTCGCCGTCCTGGATCAGGCCGCAGGAGATGCCGGCGACGGGAGCCTTGATGGGCACGCCCGCGTCCATCAGCGCCAGCGTGGTGCCGCAGATGGAGCCTTGGGAGGTGGAGCCGTTGGAGGACAGGACCTCGGAGACCACGCGGATGGCGTAGGGGAAGTCCTCGACCTCGGGGATGACGCACTGCAGCGCCTTCTCGACCAGGGCGCCGTGGCCGTACTCGCGGCGGCCGGTGCTGCGCTGGGCTCGGGCCTCGCCGACGGAGTAGGAGGGCATGTTGTAGTGGTGCATGAAGCGCTTGGACTCCTCTTCCCAGATGGTGTCCAGCTTCTGGGCGTCGCTCATGGTGGAGAGGGTGGCGATGGAGAGCACCTGGGTCTGCCCGCGGGTGAACAGGCCGGAGCCGTGCACCACGGGGATCACGCCGACCTCGGCGGCCAGAGGACGGATCTCGTTCATCTTGCGCCCGTCGACGCGCTTGCCGGCCAGCAGCCACTTCTTGACGACCTTCTTCTGCAGCTTGTAGAGGATCTCATCCATGTACTGCATCAGGTCGGGGTGTTCTTCGCCGTACTTCTCCTCGACCATGCTGATCCAGTCGTTGACGCGGCTCTCGCGCACGTTCTTGTCGTCGGTGTCCATGCAGTATTCCATGGACTCGAATTCGTTGGCGACCAGCTGCTCGAAGAGCGCGTCGTCGAAGGAGGCGTGCTCATACTCGAACTTGGGCTTGCCGATCTCGGCGACCATGCGGTCGATGAGGTCGAGCACGGGCTGCAGATGCTCGTGGGCTGCCACGATGCCGTCATACATGACCTTGTCGGGGACCTGATCGGCCTCGGACTCGATCATGACGATCTTTTTGTGGGTGGCGGCGATGGTGGTGGTCATGCGGTTGGTCTTGCGCTCCTCCTGGGTGGGGTTGAAGAGGTACTTCTCCCCGTCCCAGCCGAGGACGATGCCGGCGATGGGCCCGTTGAAGGGCACGTCGGAGATGCTGACGGCGGCGGAGGCGCCGATCATGGCGGTGATCTCGGGGCTGCAGTCGCGGTCGACGCTCAGCACCTCGCAGGCGATGACGACGTCGTTGCGCAGATCACTCGGGAAGAGCGGGCGCATGGGACGGTCGATCAGGCGGGAGGCCAGCACGGCGGGCAGGCTGGGCTTGCCCTCGCGGCGCATGAAGCTGCCGGGGATGCGGCCGACGGCGTAGAGCTTCTCGTTGAAGTCCACGGCGAGGGGGAAGTAGTCGATGCCGTCCTTCGGACGGGCGGAGGCGGTGCAGGTGACGAGGACGGTGGTCTCGCCGTACTTCACGAGGACGGCGGCGTTGCAGAGCTCGGCCATCTTGCCCACTTCCATGGACAGGGGACGGCCCTCGTACATCATTTCATACTTTCTGTAGTTGGGGAACTGCTTGTTGGTGATGATCATATGTCTGTTCCTTTCTTTCGTGTTCCCCGGCAAAGCAGCACTTGAAGCAGGGTCCGCGCCCTCGCGGGCGCTGCTTCAAATACTGATCTGCCGGTGGCTGCTTCGGTCAAAAAATATGGGAGGACAGTATTCACTTGTCCTCCCATACAACCTTCATACGCTTCAGATGCCGAAGATCGCGCTCACTTGCGGATGTTCAGCTTGGCGATGATCGCGCGGTAACGCTCGATGTCCTTCTTCGCCATGTAGTCGAGCAGACGGCGGCGCTTGCCGACCATCTTGTACATGCCCAGACGGCTGTGGTCGTCGTTGGGATGCTGCTTGAGGTGCTCGGTCAGCTCACGGATACGCTCGGTGAGGATCGCGACCTGGACCTCGGGAGAGCCGGTGTCGCCCTCATGGGTTGCGTTGGCTTCGATGACGCTGGTTTTCTTTTCCTTGGTGATCATGGTGATTTTGCCCCTTTCAACGTTTTCTATACCCAGCGGCCGGGACATGGGCGGAAAGGTCACCGCATCGGCGGCATGGCCCCATATCGCAGCACGCGGGCGCATTCCAGCGTATCTTATCATCGTTTCGGCGGCTTGTCAACAGAAAATTGGAGAAGGCGCCGCGCTTTTCGGTCTCCCCTGCATTCCTCAGCCGTTCACCGCGCCCTGCGCGGCCGCGACCACCTCAGCGGGAAACTCGTCGGCGTTGTCCAGGATGAAGGACGTCCACTCCGGGGCCGTCCAGTAGCTGCTGTCGGAGATGACATAGTCCCGCTTTCTCTCGAAGCTGAGCGTCTCATCGAACTGCTCCTCGAGATACTGGCTGTGGGCCCAGCCATAGCGGCCGTCAGCCACACGTACGAACGCGCTGTCTTCTTCCATAGCCAGGACCGTCACCGTCTCCCCGTCCTTCAGCAGGGAGCGCATTCCCCCGCCGGGCGTGCGGCAGAGGTAGATCCCCTGTCCGTAGGTGCCCTGCACGTACCGGACGGTCGTCTCTCCCTCCGGCAGCAGGCTGTCCTCTCGCGGCAGCTCCAGCGAGGAGTCGGCGGCCAGGGCGGCCTCGGTCAGGGCGGCATAATAGGTGTTCTCCGGCTGCTCCGGCTCCTCCGTTGTCGGCTGCGGCTCCGTCTCCGGCTGCGCCGCGGTCGCCGGGGAAGGCTCCGTGCTCGTTTCGGTCTCGGGCGTGGTTTCCGCCTGGGCCGGTTCGGCCGAGGTGTCGATGATCTGCGAATCTTCCTTATCGCCGCAGGCGGTCAGCGTCGAGCAGACGGCGATGACCAGCAGCAGGGCGATCCATTTTTTTCCTTGCTTCATGCTTCAACCCTCCTTGTTCGAGCGAAAACTGGCTTGCTGTCAACGGTTGCGCATGAGAGTCTTCATGCGCAGAGAGTGATCGAGGATGCTCTTGCGCAGGCGCAGATTCTGCGGCGTGACCTCCAGCAGTTCGTCGTCTGCCAGGAATTCCAGGCACTGCTCGAGGCTCAGGATCCGCGGCGGGATCAGGCGCAGGGCCTCGTCCGAGCCGGCGGCGCGGGTGTTGGTCAGGTGCTTGGTACGGCAGACGTTGACCGGCACGTCGTCGGACTTGGGGCACACGCCGACGACCATGCCCGCGTAGACCTTGGTGCCGGGCGTGATGAACATGGCGCCGCGCTCCTGCGCGTTCCAGATGCCGTAGGCCACGGCCTCGCCGGTCTCGAAGGCGATCAGCGAGCCCGTGCTGCGCCGGGCGATCTCGCCCTTGTAGGGCTCGTAGCGCTCAAAGACGGAGGCCAGGATGCCCTCGCCCTTGGTGTCGGTCAAAAACTCGTTGCGGTAGCCGAACAGGCCGCGGGAGGGCACCAGGAACTCCAGCTTCATGCGGCTGCCCACCGGCGTCATCTCGAGAAATTCGCCCTTGCGCGCGCCGAGCTTCTCCATCACGGAGCCCATGGCGTCCTGCGGCACGTCCACGACCACGCGCTCGACCGGCTCGCAGCGCTTGCCGTCGATCTCCTGATACAGCACGCGCGGGGGGCTGACCTGAAACTCATAGCCCTCGCGGCGCATGGTCTCGATCAGGATCGAGAGGCTCATCTCGCCGCGTCCCGCCACGCGGAAGCTGTCGGTGCTGTTCTCCACGTCGCTCACGCGCAGGGACACGTCCTTGAGCGTCTCGCGCATCAGGCGGTCGCGGATCTGGCGGGAAGTGACGAACTTTCCCTCGCGTCCGGCGAAGGGGCTGTCGTTGACGGAAAAGGTCATCTCCATCGTCGGCGCGCCGATCTTTACGAAGGGCAGAGCCTCCGCCGCGCCGCGCGCGCAGATCGTGTCGCCGATGGTGACCTCGCCGATGCCGCTCATGGCGATGATGTTGCCCGCGCCGGCCTCGGTGACCGGCACGCGGCTCAGCCCGTCGAACTGATACAGGCTCACGGCCTTGGCCTTCATCGTCGGCGCGTCGGGGTCATGGTAGTTGCAGACCTCGATCTCCTGGTTCTGCTTCACGACGCCGCGCTCGATGCGCCCGATGGCGATGCGCCCGACGTATTCGTTGTAATCAATGCTGCTGACGAGCATCTGGAAGGGCGCGCCCTCATCCATATCCGGCGCGGGGATATACTCGAGGATCGTCTCGAACAGGGGCTTGAGATCCGCGCCCGCGACGTCCGGAGAATAGCTGGCCGTGCCGTTGCGGCCGGAGCAGAAGAGCATCGGGGAATCGAGCTGCTCGTCGGTGGCGTCCAGATCCATCAGCAGCTCCAGTACCTCGTCCACGACCTCGTGGACGCGCTGGTCGGGCCGGTCGATCTTGTTGACGACCACAATGACCCGGTGGCCGAGCTCCAGGGCCCGGCTGAGCACGAAGCGGGTCTGGGGCATGGGTCCCTCCGCCGCATCCACCAGCAGGATGACGCCGTTGACCATCTTCAGGATGCGCTCCACCTCGCCGCCGAAGTCGGCGTGGCCCGGCGTGTCGACGATGTTGATCTTGGTGTCTCCGTACCAGACGGCGGTGTTCTTGGCCATGATGGTGATCCCGCGCTCGCGCTCCAGATCGTTCGAATCCATGACGCGGTCCACGATCTCCTGGTTCTCGCGGTAGACGCCCGACTGCTTGAGCAGCTCGTCGACCAGCGTGGTCTTGCCGTGGTCGACGTGCGCGATGATCGCCACATTCCTGAGTTTATCCATATCTTCTGACTCCCTTTTCGATTCACTCAACAGAAAATTTTAGCATTCTTCACGAAAAAAAGCAACTGCTAATTGCTTTTGCGCCGCCCGCATGGTAGAATTCTTCCACCAAACCAGAGAGGTCGTCCCTATGAACTACAACTTTTTCGCCTACATCTCCCGCATGCGCTACATCGGCCGCTGGAGCCTGATGCGCAATTCCCTGCCGGAAAACATCCAGGAGCACAGCCACATGGTAGCGGTGCTGGCCCATGCGCTGGGCGTCATCCGCCGGGACGTGTTCGGGGTCCCCTGCGATCCGAACGAGGCCGCGGCCGCGGCGCTGTTCCACGACAGCAGCGAGATCCTGACCGGCGATCTGCCCACCCCGATCAAATACCACAGCTCCGAGATCCGCGGCGCCTACCAGGAGGTCGAGGAGCTTGCCTGCGCCAAGCTCCTCGATACGCTGCCGGCAGAGCTGCGCGGCGCTTACGAGGCGCTGCTGAGCGGCGAGACGCAGCGGCGCACGCACGATCTCGTCAAGGCGGCCGACAAGCTCTCGGCCTATCTCAAGTGCATCGAGGAGCGCAAGGCCGGCAACCGGGAGTTCCTCTCCGCCGAGAAGCAGACCCTCGCCTGGCTGGCGGACTGCGGCGTGCCAGAGGTCGCCTGGTTCATGGAGCGCTTCATCCCCGCTTTCGAGCTCGATCTGGACGAGCTCGGCACGATCGGCTGAGGGAGGCGCGGCATGGAACAAAGCAGGATCGACCGCATCAACGAGCTGGCCCGTCTGGCCAGGGAGCGCGCATTGACGGAGGCGGAGAGCGCCGAGCGCGACGCGCTGCGGAAGGAATACCTCGCAGCCTGGCGCGAGAGCACCATCTCCGTCCTGGAGAACACCTGGGTTCAGACCCCCGACGGGAAAAAGCACAAGCTGCGGAAAAAAGGAGAGCTCCCCCGATGAAAAAGATGGTCGTCCTCGTGGGCAACTACGGCTCCGGGAAGACGGAGATCGCAATAAACCTTGCCGTCAAGGGCGCGGGCGAAGGACTGCGGACGCTGGTGATCGACCTGGACAAGGTCAACGACTACTTCCGCATGTCCGACCGCACGGAGCTGCTGGCGGAGAAGAAGATCCGGCTGGTCTCCCCCACCTTCGCCGGCCAGGGCGCGACGCCGAGCAGCATGTCCGCGGCGGTGGCCTCCGCCTTTACCGACGACTGGGATCTGGTTGTTTTCGACGTGGGCGGCGACTCGGCGGGGGCGCTGTCCCTCGGCCGCTATCATCAGGATTTCGCCGCTTTTGACGGCGAGCTCTGCGTCTGGGATATCGTCAACGTCTTCCGCCCCATGTCCGGGACGCCGGAAAAGATCCTCAAGCTCAGGGAGGAGATGGAGGGCTTCGCCCGTCAGACGGTCACCGCCTTCGTCAACAACTCGAACCTTTTGACCCTGGCCGGCGCCGACGATCTTCGCCGCGGCTACGACGTGATCCGCGAGACCTCGCTCCTGTCCGGCATCCCCGTGGCGCTGACGACGGGCCGTCCGGAATACCTGGCGCAATTCCTCGCCGACGGCCGGGACGCGCGCTTCATCGGGCAGCCCCTGCCGCTGGAGACTTACATGCACCGAAGCTGGGAGGCCTTCACGCACGAGGGCTTTTGAAGGAAGAAAACGCCGCCCGCATCTGTTTGTCCAGATGCGGGCGGCGTTTTCCTTATGGACTTTTATTCCACGCCGATCATGTAGTAGTAGACCGGCTGGCCGCCCCGGACGACCGTAACCTCGGCGCCGCCGAAGCGCTCCCGGAAGCTGTCGGCCGCTTTCTCGGCCTCGTCCTCCGTCACGTTCTCGCCGTAGTAGATCGTGATGAACTCCGGGTCCATCGCCTCGAAGCTCCGCCCGAGCACGCGGAAGAGCTCCTCCGTCTCGGAAAAGCTGTCGACCAGGCCGCCGTCCAGCAAGGCCAGATATTCGCCCGCCCGGATGCTGTGGCCGTCGAACTCGCTGTCGCGCGCGGCGTAGGTCACCATTGCGGTGTGGACGTGGCCGATCGCCTCGGTCATGTCGGCCACGATCTGCCCCTCGTCCTCGTCGACGTTCAGGTTCAGCAGTGCGGCGACGCCCTGCGGGACCGTCTTCGTCGGCATGACGATGACGCGCTTTTTCGTCAGCGGGATGCACTGCTCGGCCGCCATGATGATGTTCTTGTTGTTGGGCAGCACGAAAACCTTGGACGCTGGGGTCCGGCGGATCTCGCGCAGGATGTCGTCGGTGGAGGGATTCATGGTCTGGCCGCCGGTGACGATGCCGTCCACGCCCAGTTCCCGGAACACGTCCTCCATGCCGTCGCCGGCACAGACTGTGACCACGCCGTATTCCTTCTCGGCCTCGGCCTCGGGGAGTTCCCCGCTCTCCTGCGCCTCCAGTTCTTCCTCGACCTTCGCCAGATCGTCCGTGCTCCCGGGATCGCGTCCGGCCAGCTGCGCGAGCGCCTGGTTGCGCATGTTCTCGACCTTGGCCAGATCCAGCTCGCCGTACTTGGCGGACTCGGCCAGGGCCTGCCAGGGATTGTCGGTGTGGACATGGACCTTGAAGATCTCGTCGTCCTCGTTGATGACGATGGAATCGCCGATCCCGTCCAGGTAACGGCGCAGCGGCTCCAGATCCACGTCCGGCCGCGGCTTGCAGACGACATATACCGTGTCGAAGATGTTTTCTTCGGGGACAAAGACCTTTCCGTCCTGGAAAACGGCCGCTTCCTCGGCAGGCGCTTCCTGCTCGGCCGGCTCCGCACGCTTGAACTCGCCGCGCAGAGAGGCGAACATGGCGCTGAGGATGACCATGTAGCCCTTGCCGCCGGCGTCGATCACGCCGGCCTTTTTCAGCACCGGGTTCTGGTTGACCGTGTCCTCCAGCGCCTCCTCACCGGCCCGGATGGCGCGCTCGAGAGCCTCCTCGAGCGTGGCTTCTTCCTTCGCGGCCTCCACCGCGGCGTCGGCCGCCAGGCGGGAGACCGTGAGGATCGTACCCTCGGCGGGCTTCATGACCGCCTTGTAGGCCGCGGCCACGCCGTCGGCCATGGCGCCGGCGAATTCGGCGGTGCCGGCGGTGTCCAGCCCCTTCAGGCGCAGGGAGATGCCGCGGAAGAGCAGCGACAGGATCACGCCGGAGTTGCCGCGCGCGCCGCGCAGCAGCGCGGAGGCCACGCAGTCGGAAGCGGCGGCGACGGTCTCGAACTCGCGCCTGCGCAGTTCGGCGGCGGCATTGTTCAGCGTCAGGCCCATGTTGGTCCCGGTGTCGCCGTCGGGCACGGGAAAGACGTTCAGTTCGTTGATCGCCCTGATGTTATCATGCAGAGCCGCGTCGGCGCACAGGATCATCTCCTTGAACGCCGCGGCGTCGATATAGTCTCTCAAGTGAAGCTCCTTCTGATAAGTCTCCGCTTATCCGATGATCGTATCGATATATACATCCACCGTTTTCACGGGGACGCCGGTGGAGCGCTGCAGCTTATAGGTGACTTCCTTCATGATGCTGCGGGCCACCGCGGCCATGTTCACGCCGTGGTCCACGCCGATGTGCAGCTCCAGCGAGAGGCTGCCGTCGTCGTTGAACCGGACCATCACGCCGCGGGACATGGACTCCCGGCGCAGCAGCTGCAGCGGGCCGCCCTTTTCGCTGCGCCCGGCCATGCCCTTCACGCCGAAGCAGCTGGTGGCGGCGTCGCCGGCGAGCCAGGTGATGACCTCGCTCGTGATGCTGATCCTGCCGGTCTCGTTTTCCAGATTCAACATAGCTGACGATCTCCTTTCGTCACGGGAAAGCCGCCCGGGCCGTTCAAAATGCCGCGGGCCGGGCCATGGTTTCGTCTCCGGTCGGTTGACCGGTTTTACGATTATACCCTATTGCGCCGAAAAGCACAAGTCATTTTTTCCGATTCGTCCCGCTTTGGCGCATGCCGCCAAAATATTCTGTCAGAAAAATCACAGTTTTTGTGCTGTGAACGGTTGCCTTTTCGACAGAATGATGATACACTAAGATGTGCCTTTGTGGGCATGCGACAATCATATTTTGCACTGGAGATGAACATATGAAGAGACACTTCAAGACCATGGACGGCAACAACGCGGCCGCCCATGTATCCTACGCGTTCACCGAAGTCGCAGCGATCTACCCCATCACCCCGTCCAGCCCGATGGCCGACTATGTTGACCAGTGGGCCGCCCAGGGCCGCAAAAACATCTTCGGCTCCACCGTCAAGGTGCAGGAGATGCAGGCCGAGTCCGGCGCGGCCGGCGCCGTGCACGGCTCCCTGAACGCCGGCGCGCTGACCACCACCTACACCGCCTCCCAGGGCCTGCTGCTCATGATCCCGAACATGTACAAGATCGCGGGCGAGCTGCTGCCCGGCGTGTTCCACGTGTCCGCCCGTACCGTCGCGAGCCACACGCTGAACATCTTCGGCGACCACAGCGACGTCATGGCCTGCCGCCAGACCGGCTTTGCCATGCTGGCCGAGGGCAACGTCCAGGAGGTCATGGACCTGTCCCCCGTGGCGCATCTGGCCGCCATCAAGGGCCGCGTCCCCTTCGTCAACTTCTTTGACGGCTTCCGCACCTCCCACGAGCTGCAGAAGATCGAAGTCTGGGATTATGAGGATCTCAAGGATATGGTCGACATGGACGCCGTCAACGCGTTCCGCGCCCGCGCCCTGAACTCCGAGCATCCCATCATGCGCGGCTCTCACGAGAACGGCGACATCTTCTTCCAGAACCGCGAGGCCTCCAACAAGTACTACGAGGCCGTCCCCGCCATCGTTGAGGAGTACATGGGCAAGGTCAACGCCAAGCTCGGCACCGACTACCAGCTCTTCAACTACTACGGCGCTCCCGACGCCGACCGCGTCATCATCGCCATGGGCTCCATCTGCGACGTGGCCGAGGAAGTCATCGACTACATGAACGCCCACGGCGAGAAGGTCGGTCTGGTGAAGGTCCGCCTGTACCGTCCGTTCTGCCCGGACAAGCTCCTGGCCGCCATCCCCGCCACCGCCAAGAAGCTGGCCGTGCTCGACCGCACCAAGGAGCCCGGCGCGCAGGGCGAGCCGCTCTACCTCGACGTCGTCACCGCTCTGGCCAACGCCGGCAAGACCGACGTCTCCGTCATCGGCGGCCGCTACGGCCTCGGCTCCAAGGACACGCCCCCCGCTTCCGTCTTCGCCGTGTACAACGAGCTGAACAAGGCCCAGCCCAAGCGTCAGTTCACCATCGGCATCGTCGACGACGTGACCGGCATGTCCCTCGAGGAAGTCCCCGCTCCCGCCACCGCGGCCGAGGGCACCATCGAGTGCAAGTTCTGGGGTCTCGGCGGCGACGGCACCGTCGGCGCCAACAAGAACTCCATCAAGATCATCGGCGACCACACCGACAAGTACGTTCAGGCTTACTTCCAGTACGACTCCAAGAAGACCGGCGGCGTGACCATCAGCCACCTGCGCTTCGGCGACAAGCTCATCAAGAGCCCGTACTACATCAACAAGGCCGACTTCGTGGCCTGCCACGTGCCGAGCTACATCACCAAGGGCTTCCCCATCGTCCGCGACGTCAAGCCCGGCGGTGTGTTCCTCATCAACTGCCAGTGGAGCTTTGAGGAGCTCGATCATCACCTCGACGCCGCCTCCAAGCGCTACATCGCCAACAACAACATCCAGCTCTACATGATCAACGCCATCGACCTGGCCAAGAAGATCGGTATGGGCAAGCGCACCAACACCATTCTCCAGTCCGCCTTCTTCGCCCTGGCGAAGGTCCTGCCCGCGGAAGAGGCCATCCAGTACATGAAGGACGCCGCCCTGCACTCCTATCTCAAGAAGGGCCAGGACGTCGTCGACATGAACTACGCCGCCATCGACGCCGGTGCCACCGCCTTTGAGAAGGTCGAAGTGCCCGCCGCCTGGGCCAATGCCGAGGAGCACAAGGCCGCCGCCGAGAAGCACGGCCGCGAAAAGACCGTCAAGATGGTCTCCGCCATCCTCGATCCCGTGGACAAGATGGACGGCGACAGCCTGCCCGTGTCCGCCTTCGTCGATCACGCCGACGGCACCTTCGAGCTGGGTGCCTCCGCTTATGAGAAGCGCGGCATCGCCGTCTCCGTTCCCAAATGGGACGCCGAGAAGTGCGTACAGTGCAACCAGTGCGCCTTCGTCTGCCCGCACGCCACGATCCGTCCCTTCGCGCTGAATGCCGAGGAGGCCGCCGCGGCTCCCGCGCAGACCAAGCTCGCCGAAATCAAGGCCGGCAAGGGCAAGGGCGAATACAAGTTCGTCATGGCCGTCTCCCCGCTCGACTGCATGGGCTGCGGCGTCTGCATCAGCCAGTGCGCCGTCCACGCCATCGAGATGGTCCCGATGGAGAGCCAGATCGACCAGCAGGAGGTCTTCGACTACATGGTCGAGAAGGTCTCCGCCAAGCCCGAGATGTTCGTGGCCGACAACGTGAAGTTCAGCCAGTTCGCTCAGCCCTACCTCGAGTTCTCCGGCTCCTGCGCCGGCTGCGCCGAGACCAGCTACGCCCGTCTCGTCACCCAGTTGTTCGGCGACCACATGCTCATCTCCAACGCGACCGGCTGCTCGTCCATCTGGGGCGGCCCGGCTGCCACCTCTCCCTACACCGTCAACAAGGAAGGAAAGGGTCCCGCCTGGGCCAACTCCCTCTTTGAGGACAACGCCGAGCACGGCCTCGGCATGTACCTCGGCCAGAAGAAGATCCGCGACGATCTCAAGGCCAAGGTCGAGGAGATGATCGCCGCCCCGTCCTGCTGCGCCGAGCTCAAGGAAGCCGCGCAGGCGTGGCTCGACACCTATGCCGACGGCAACGCCAACCAGGAGCCCGCGAAGAAGCTGATCGCCGTCCTCGAGGAGAGCGTCGGCGATATCGACGGCTGCATCGCCTTCCTCGGCTCCGACTTCGGCAAGCAGATCTACGGCGAGGCGCAGCCCGCCGCTCTCGCCGCGGCTGAAGAGGCCAAGCGGAACGGCCGCAAGGTCTGCACCTGCAAGGCCTGCGACCTCGGCGCGCAGATCCTCGCGCAGAAGGATTACCTGAACAAGAAGTCCATGTGGATCTTCGGCGGCGACGGCTGGGCCTACGACATCGGCTACGGCGGCGTCGACCATGTGCTCGCCAGCGGCGAGGACGTCAACGTGTTCGTCTTTAACACCGAGGTGTACTCCAACACCGGCGGCCAAGCCTCCAAGGCCTCCAACATCGGCCAGGTGGCGCAGTTCGCCTCCGCCGGCAAGGAGCTCAAGAGCAAGAGCCTGGCCGAGATGGCCATGACCTACGGCTACGTGTACGTGGCCCAGATCGCCATGGGCGCCAACAAGGTCCAGACCCTCAAGGCCATCGCCGAGGCAGAAGCCCACAAGGGCCCGTCTCTCATCATCGCCTATGCTCCGTGCGAGATGCACAGCATCAAGGGCGGCATGGAGAACTGCCAGAAGGAGATGGACAAGGCCGTCAAGTGCGGCTACTGGAACCTCTTCCGCTTCAACCCCGACGCCGAGAAGCCCTTCGCGCTCGACAGCAAGGAGCCGGCCGGCGGCTACCAGGAGTTCCTGATGAACGAGGCCCGTTACAGCCGTCTGACCCGCGAGTTCCCGGATCGCGCCGAGCGCCTGTTCAAGGCCAACGAGGACAACGCCAAGGCCCGTTACGAGCATCTGATGAAGCTCAAGGCCCTGTACGAGTAATCCTCGGAGCAAACGCAAAAAAAGCCTGTGGGGTTTTCCCACAGGCTTTTCCATTCCGCGCGTTTTATGCCGTCGGGCAGCGCAGCAGCGCCGTATAGCGCTCCTCCCCGGCTTCCGGCTCCAGAACGTTTCCGTCGAAACGGCGCACGTCGCCGCACAGCCGGAGGAAATCCCCGACCGGGCCGATCACATCGTAGCCGAAGCCCTCGCCCCGGTAGTGCATAGGCACGACGATGCGCGCGTTGATCGCCCCGGCCACCCTGTGCGCGGTTTCCGCGTCGATGGTGTAGTGGCCGCCGACCGGGATCAACAGCAGGTCGATCCGGCCCAGCGCCGCGAGCTGCTTTTCGTTCAGCTCGTGGCCCAGATCGCCGAGATGCGCCGCGCGCAGGCCCTCGGCCTCCACGATGTGGATCGTGTTTTTCCCGCGCAAAAGCCCGCGGCGCCCGTCGTGGAAGCACGAGATCCTCTCCACGCGAAAGCCCGGCTCGCGCCCGGTCAGGCTCACGCCCTGCCGCCAGCCGTGATCGCCGTGCTCATGGCTGCACAGCACCAGATCGGCGCGCAGCGGCGGCAGCTCCAGTCCGGGCACGGAGCCCGGCGCGTAGGGGTCGAAAACGACGCTGCCCTCCGCCGTCTCCAGCAGAAAACAGGAATGTCCGTACCAGGTCAGTTTCATATCTCATCTCCCCTTTCGTGATCAGTATAGCAAGCTCCGCACCGGAACACAAGCAAAAAGAAGTTGACCGGCCGGGCTCGGAATGATATGATGTTTAGTCAGAAGAAAACATGACAGGAGGCGGCGTATGAGCGCACGACGTATTATCCGGATCTTCTTCGGGATCCTGCTGCTGGCGGCACTCGTCTACTATTTCTGGACCGTCCTGCCCAATGCGCCGGCAAGCGGCAGCTTCGGCAAGGCGCCCGCGGAAACGCCCGAGGCGAGCTCGGCCGTGGTGGTCGTCGACCCGCAGGCGAGCGCCGACGTGACCGTAACGGTCGAGACCGTGACGCCCGAACCGACGCCGGAGCCGACCGTCGACCCCAACAGTCCCGCCGCCCGCGCCGCCGCGCTCGGGCTGCCTGCGCCGCCGGACATCGACGTGACGAGCTGGGAGTTCATCCTGGCCAACGAGACGCACAACATCGAAGAATACGCCCCGCCCGAGCTGGTCACGCTGACCAGCCAGCTCAGCGTGGAGCTGGATTCCCGCATCGCCGAGGCCATGACCGCTTTTGTCGAAGCCACGAAGGCCGAGGGGCTTGGCGTCTGCCTCTCCTCCGGCTACCGGGACTATCAGACGCAGAAGCAGAACTATGAGGTCAAGTGCCGCGAGTATCCGCCCGACGGCAAGGACAGCCAGGGCCACTGGATCGTCCTGCCCCCCGGCACCAGCGAGCACCAGACCGGCCTGTGCTGCGACATCACCGACCAGTATTACCGCTATAAGAACCGTGAGCTGGAGAACACGGCCACGTTCCAGTTCATGCTCCAGCACTGCCACGAATACGGCTTTATCCTCCGTTATCCGGACGGGCGGGAGGACGTTACCGGGGTCATGTACGAGCCATGGCACTTCCGCTACGTGGGTGTGGAGGCAGCGACCTACATCATGGAAAACGGTCTGTGTCTGGAGGAATTCCTCGCCCTCTACGGCGTGGAGTAAATAAATCCCAACGGGCGCGTCTTGGGCGCGCCCTGTCTCTAACAGAAAGGAGGCGCGGGGATGTACAAGCCCCTTGCCGACGAGATCCGGCCACGGAGCCTCGACGAAGTCGTCGGGCAGCGGCACATCCTCGGCCCCGACGGGCTGCTGCGCCGCATCGCGGACAGCGGCCAGATCCCGAACATGATCTTCTACGGCCCCTCCGGCACGGGCAAGACCACCGTGGCCCGGATCCTGGCCGAGCGCACCAACCGCAGTCTGCGCAAGCTCAACGCCACCACGGCGGGCATCGCGGACATCAAGCAGATCATCGCCGAGCTCGACACCATGCTGACGCCCGGCGGTGTCCTGCTGTATCTGGACGAGATCCAGTATTTCAACAAAAAGCAGCAGCAAAGCCTGCTGGAATTCATCGAGGACGGGCGCATCACGCTGATCGCCTCCACGACCGAGAACCCCTATTTCTGCGTGTTCAACGCCGTGCTCAGCCGCTCGACGGTGTTTGAATTCAAGTCCGTCCCGGCCGCCGAGGTCGAGAGCGCGGTGCTGCGCGCGGTGGACATCCTCAACGCCCGCCGGGATACGCCGCTGGAGCTGGAGGAGGGCGTGACGCGCCATATCTCCCTCGCCTGCGGCGGGGATGTGCGCAAGGCGATGAACGCGCTGGAGCTGCTGTTCTCTTCCGCGGCGGGAGATCGCATCACCCTTGCCGACGCGAAGGCCAGCTCCCAGCGCAGCTCCATGCATTACGACCGGGACGGGGACGAGCACTTCGACACGGTCTCGGCGCTGATGAAATCCCTGCGCGGCTCGGATCCGGACGCGGCGCTGCACTATCTGTCGCGCCTGCTCGAGGCGGGAGATCTGATCGGCGCCTGCCGGCGCATCCTGTGCTCGGCCAGCGAGGATATCGGCCTTGCCTATCCGCAGGCCGTGCCGATCGTCAAGTCCTGCGTGGACGCGGCCCTGCAGCTGGGGATGCCCGAGGCGCGGCTGCCGCTGGCGGAGGCCTGTCTTTTGCTTGCCACCGCGCCCAAGTCCAACAGCGTGGTCATGGCCATCGACCGCGCCATGGCCGACGTGCGCGCCGGGCGCGCCGGGACGATCCCGCGCGAGCTGCAGAACGTCCACGCCGACGGCGCAGGCTTTGAGCGCGAACAGGGCTACCGCTATCCGCACAGCTACCCGGGGCACTGGGTGAAGCAGCAGTACCTGCCGGACACGCTCAAAAACGCACGCTACTATGAATACGGCGACAACAAGAACGAGCAGGCCGCGAAGGCCTACTGGGACAAGATCAAGAAATCGTAGGGCGCGCCGCCCCGGCGCGCCGTTTGCGGGAGCCGTTATGGACATTCAAGTCAACGATGTGATCACCATGAAAAAGGCCCACCCCTGCGGCAGCAAAGACTGGCTCGTGCTGCGCACCGGGGCGGACTTTAAGCTCCGCTGCCTGGGCTGCGGGCATGAAATCATGGGTGCGCGCAGCAAATTCGAAAAAAACGTGCGCCAGATCCGACGCGAGCCATGAGCAACGTCGTCTATATGCTCCGCTGCGGCGACGGCAGCCTTTACACCGGCTGGACCAACGACCTGGACAGACGCGTGAAGACCCACCAGGCCGGAAAAGGCGGCAGGTACACCCGCTCGCGCCTGCCGGTAACGCTCGTCTGGCACGAGGTCTGCGCCACGAAGGAGGAGGCCATGAGCCGCGAGTGGCATCTCAAGCGCCTCAGCCGGGAGGAAAAAAACAAACTGTTGGAGGAAGCGTCCCATGCTTAAAACGGAGAAGCTCGAAAAAACGCTCAACTGGCTTTTGTCGGTCAGCCTAGCGCTGCTGGCTCTGTCCTCGCTGGTCTTTTCGATCTCGGGGCTGTCCGGGATCGCGCTGCCCGACTGGCTCGTGCGGACGCTCGGCGTCGTCGGCATTCTGTCGCTGCCGGTCACGATCTACTCCACCGTCAAAAAGATGCTTGCCGCAAAGTCTCCCGCCCAGGCGCCCAAAAGCGTGCCGGGCGCGCGGGGCACGGCCAAAAAGATCAAAAAGAACAAAAAGCGGGGTATCCGCAATAACTGGTTGAAAATCACATGAAAGGCAAAATATTTTTCCGCAATTTCTGGTTGAAAATATTGGATATATTTTTCCTCATTTTGTGGTTGAAAAATCGAGCGCTTAAAAGAGCATGGCCGTAAGTGACCATGCTCTTTTGCTTTATGCTCAGATAAACGGAAGATCATCCTCGTAGCTTTCGAGCTTGCTAATACCGTCTTCGTAGATTTCACCAGTTTCAGGATCGTAGTCTTCCCAAGCCTTCAAACCGGCAAAAGGATCGTAAGAGAAGCTGTCGTAATATGTGCTCTCATCCTCTGCTGTTTCATCTTCAATGCCTTTGATTTCCTCAAAGTGGAAGACGGGGCCTTTCTTGGGGATTGACGGCCCGAGGAGCATGCCGCTGGTTTCCAACGCCTGAAGGTTTGCTTTTCTAAACAGAGTTCTCCCTCGTAATACTTCGAAAGAGCTGCCGCGCCCGCGAACACTATTCTCCCGGATAATGCGGTTCGTGCATTCAGTAAATCCGTTTGTGATCGCTATTGGGCAATCCCAATAATTGAAAATCTGCTCGTGGAAGTTATGCACTGTTTTGGCGAGAGTGCGGAATGGTTCGAAGATATCATCTGCCGGAATGCTTTTCTCCCAGTCCGAAAAGGCTTTCTGCGCATTTTCTTTTGAGGTCCGATTCTCGTCATAGATATTAAAGAAGTCTTCCTTTAAGTCAAATGCAATCGCCAATTTATTGAGTTTTTCACTATTCCTGCATTCCTTAATTTGGGCAGCTTCTTCAGGAGTCATTTTGCTCTGCCTGGTTCTCAAAGTGTACGCCAAGCCCTTCTTCGTGGAAATGCGTTCCTTATCTGACAGACCTTTCTGGATTTCTTTTCTCACTGCATCCATCGCTAAGTTCGCATATGCCACTAAATGATAGTGATCTATTACCCAGCGAGCATTTGGAAGGGCTTCTTTGATGGTTTTTTCAAACGGGCGGTACATATCCGTACAAACCCAAATGACTCTTTCGGGGTTTGGCATGTTGGCGAAGTATTCCGTAAGCGTTTTCTGATTCCGGCCAAGTGTCATATCATAGAGCGTTTTATGTTCCAAGTCTGTGATGACAGTTACCTCGCCGAGCTTTTTGATTTTTATTTCATCCAGGCCGATAAAAGCAGGTGTTTGAAATCTGAGCGCATCGCCTTTCTTCCGTATGTAGTTGATGAAGATATTCTTTGCTGTTGTCGGGACTATGCCGTATTCTTTTGCAACGTCTTCAAAAGACTGCTTGATAGAACTGTTTGCTATTTTGGCAAACGCTCTGTTTGTGACATAGTGTCCTTCGTCCACATCTTGAATGTCCGGTCTCCAAATCGTTCCACATTTTTTGCACCGCCTTCTCGGGAATGAGATTTCCGCTTCAGCGGGACTCCCCAAGAGCGTTGTATCAATAAAGCTAATGGTTCGTTCCCCGTGCTTGTATAGCTTCTCGCCACAATTCGGGCAAGTGGCAGGAATGTCGCCATTGTACTTCATGACAAGAACAACTTTTTCGATGTTATTCTTTGTGGTTTTATCCAGATTGATCAACTCAAAATGAGGAATAGTAAGGACATCACCGATCGAGTTATTTCCCATGTAACCCCCTATTCGATTACACAAGGTCGACATTACATCGAGCTTGGCTTAGTCCTTGCCGTTCCCCTCACTCATGAGCTTCATCAGGTCGGGCATGTCTATACGTTTATTCTTATCAACAAGATCGTAGATGATTTCGGCGAGAGGATACCAGGCCTGAGGATCGTTAATGATACGGTCTGCCAAATCACCGAACTCGTTGTTTTTCAATGCAATCGCAGCGAGGCGGATGATGCTCTCCATGCGACCGTCTGCGATGATGGCTTCTTTAGAGTTTGTCGTGTTCTGAATCTGAACACGTGCGACATCATCAGCGGCTACATAGTCGGCGATAGCGTTGATTGTACGGGCGCCGGTAACAGGAGATACCTCACTGCCCCAAATCTCGTTGATGCGCGCCACAATTGCTCTCAGAGACTCTTTGCGGCTGCTGTGGCCCTTGCCGCCCGCTGTCATAGGTTTTAGCGTTGGCTCGTCGTTAGGATCCGGCACCGGGGCGGTAACTGCGGCGATCTTGTAGTCAGAAAGGATCAGACTGCTGATATCGATTTCATCCACGGAAATACCGTCCAGCTTCTTGGAGAGGAGCTTCGCAAAACTGCGGAACACTTCCAAATCGGGCTCTCCAAGATCGACGATCTGTGAGATGTAGTCATAGGCGGAGCAGTACTTTTTCAGCTTCTTGCGGAAATCCATCAGCTTGTCCAGTTCATCCTGGATGTTTTTCATCTGAGTTTCCGCCTGCTGCTCCGCATCTTTATCGCCTGTCTGTTTTGCTTTATCCCTGACGCTCATCCACATGTTATAAGCGTTCTGCTGGGCTCTCAGGGCAGAATTCCAACGGTCAGCAGGCACGGACACCGCAGCGTATATTTTCGCTCTATATGAATCTCTCCGCGTCTCGTCCACATCCGTCATGGACCTGTATTTGACCTTCTTATAGCTCTCAAAGTCAGACGCCGTGTAGATACCTGAATCATCCAGCGCGCGCTTCAGATCATAAATGAAGTTCAGATCCTGCGCTTTTTCCATCTTTGCACCTTTATCATAGTGCTGGAAGGCCTTTACAACCTTGTCAGGATCATTTACGAAGTCGACAATGAACACGCGGTCCTTGCCGGGGAAAGTCCTGTTGAGGCGAGAATACGTCTGCACAATCTCGATGTCGTTGGCAATCGGCTTATCAATGTACATGGCGCAAAGTTTCTTCTGGTTGAAGCCCGTCTGGAATTTGTTCGCAACAATAAGCATGCGACTCTCGGGCTTATCAAATGCGGTTTCGATTTTCTGATACCCGATATTGTTCATATTGTCTTCTGTGTACTCGAAATCGCGCTTGATATAAGCAAACGGATTGTCTTTCAGATATTCGAATTCATCAACAATATGAGCATCTTCCGCCATAATAGCCTTTTCACCAAGAACTTTATCTGAGAATGCAACCAAGGGCTCACCGGGAACGGTGAACTGGAGCCTCTTTTCAATTCTATCCTTGTCGTACTGCGGATGAGTTTTTATGTACGCATCGATTGCGTATTTATAGCGAATAACAGAAGCGCGTGAGAATGTGACGACCATTGCCTTAGCCTGACCGTCAAGAAGTTTAGCAACATTCTTTACGAAGTGCTCAACTATGAATTCCGCTTTGCTCATGACATTTGTCGGGTGCAAGGACTGCCAATGAGCGATAGTGCGAATAGCAGCGCGTTCGTCAACTACATTTTCAGGAACAACATCCTCTTTGAGACGGTACGCTGTCCTATATGGCATGTACCCGAGAAGGACGTCAAGAATATATCCTTCCTCGATTGCCTGACGCATGGGGTACTTATGGAACGATTCCGGAATCGGATTCCCATCTTTGTCGAGCTTCGTGCCCGGACGGCCGAATAGAGTCATCGTATCTGCTTTCGGGGTGGCCGTAAATGCGAAGAAGGACACATTGTCCGGCATTACCTTGCTCTCCTGCATCTGCAAGAAAAAGGCGTTGATGGCGTCTTCGTCGGTAGCATCTTCCTCGCTGGTCTTGACCTTGCTCTTTTTGGAAGCATACTTCAAGGCAGCCTTCATCTTGCCCGAAAACTGCCCTTCCTGGGAAGAATGCGCCTCATCAATGAGCACAGCAAAATTGGCTCCGGAAAGAGTAGGATCGTTTCCGATAGCTTCCATCGCGAACGGGAATGTCTGGATCGTAACAACGATAATCTCGCGCTTGTCATGAAGCGCTTTGGCAAGCTGTGTGTTCTTGGAGCCCTGCTTCTTCTCTGTCTCATCACCGCCGATCATCTCAATCAGACCGACAGTTTTTTTCAGCTGCTTGATAGTAGCCTTTATGTTAGTATCCAGACTAACGCGATCGGTAACAACGATGATGGAAGAAAACTTGCGTTCGCCGTTAGGCTCCATGAGACGCATGAGCTCATGAGAAAGCCATGTAATGGTTTCCGTTTTACCGGCACCGGGTGAATGCTCAATTAGATAGCGCTGCCCTACGCCGTTCTGCTTCACATCGTCGATGCAGCGGGTAACAGAGTCCCACTGATGAAAACGCGGAAACATCTGCGTACGTACTTCACGGATGCGTCCCGTGAGGTCTTCTTTCTTTTCCACTTCCTCAAAGACGAAATTGTGGAAGATGCGGAGCCAACTGTCCTTGCGGCAGATATCGTTCCAGAAATAGCCCGTGGGGTATTCCGTATCGCCTTCTTTCATCGGCGGGTTACCAGCGTGACCGTCTTCGGTTCCCTTGTTGAAAGGCAGGAATTTCGGCTGCTTCGGGCTCAAATCCGTGCACATCCAGATCTCGTCCTCGGAGATGGCAAAGTGAACCACAGCGCCTCTCTTGTACATGAGCAGATAGTTCTTGCGGTTTGTACCGGGTTCAATGGGTTTGCGCTCGTTTTGATACTCTACAATGGCATCCTGAACGCTCTGAGTCAGCTCAGTCTTGACTTCAGCAGTCGCGACCGGAATTCCATTGATGAAGAAGACCAGATCCAAGGACTTGCGTCCGGCAGTCTGATAATGCACCTGACGCATGACACGCAGGATATTCTTATCATAGTTCTCCTTCAGCTTCGGCAGACGGGGATCATCGGGATAATGCCCGGAGCAGATGATCGTCTGGTATCCGGCCATCTGGAAGCCCTCACGGAGTGTCATAACAGTCCCGTAGTTTTCCAAAGACTTGACCAACGCGAGCTCCAGGTTCTTCTGCCAATTGGGGCCCATGTTTTTCTTCATCTTTTCAATCTTATCCGGAGCTATAGACTCCTGATACGCGATGAAATCCGACATGTACAGTGCGGAGTTGGGATCGAAACCTAAGTCATCCGCGCTGACCTGCCACCCGGATGCTCCCAGCATGGCAAGTTTCCGCGTGATGTAGGCTTCGAAATTGAACTCCATGTGGATATTGTCATTATCCATACTCATTGCTCACCCTTTCACTCCATCGACAAATACGGATTGAATTACCGCTCTCTTGTATTCTTCAAGCAAAGCAAGTACTTTCTGCTGTTCCTTTATAAAACAGTCTATTGTTTCCGAAGCATTGTTCAATTCCATTACAATTGCGTCTTGTACTTCAATCGGTGGACACGGCAACAAGATACGAGACAACTCATCATAAGTTAAGCTTTGACGAATTCCCTCTCCCATACTATAAAAGACTTTCTTTAAATCGTATGTATGTAAAACATAGCGGTAAAATGCTGAATTCAGTTTTCTTTTAGGCATGAGGGATACATATGCGGAAGTCACAATGCCCCGTTCAGTCACTAAACCTGTTCTCAGGCTTTTTGTGTCGTTTTGCAAATCAGTAAGACGCAGAACTATATCACCGGACTCAACAATGTTATAGCCGTTATAGTTTTCTGGGATTAACCCTTCTGTACGACAAATATCCTTTCTAATAATCCGTCCGTAGCTCAAGGATAGAAGATTTTGCTCGATCCCATCAGTGTTTTTGTGTTTGCGTTCGCCAAACAAATATTTCAAGGGAATAACATCCCATTCCTCAGGAATATGTGGTATCCACGGAATACCTGAATCTACGGTGTTGCCATTAGAGTACCTTTTTGTGATATCATCCCAAGAATAAGACAAGTTCGGTAGATGCTCTTTGATATTTTCAATTCTTTCAGACAGAATTGATGGGATAAAATGAGGCGCGTACTTGTAGAAATACTTGTTAAAAGAGATTTTCACACCAACGATGCCAACTTTTTTATCCTGAAGAGGTCCTTTATCTACTACGGTTTCGTCAATCCAGGTTTCAGGCGCATAGGGAAGTACCTCGGTCTTCATATAGGAGTCAAAAGAAGTGCCGAAGGGGATACTCTCAGAGTCTTTCAGATCAGGATCGGGCATCACACAGCCATTCTTGTCATAAACGACAGGGAACTCAGGGCCTTTGACGATGCAGTAATCACGCATGGCTTTTGCGATGACTGCCGCCGTGATTTCAGGATTTCTCATTTTTGCACGAGTTGCCTTTGCCACGCTGTCAGCACTCTCATAAGAGATTTGATTTTTGCCGGTGAAAACATATTCCTGAGTCAAAATGCTACGAAGAACGTCTCTATTCGCACCAGAGAGCTTGGCAAGCGGCTTGCAGGCCAACATCTCACTCACACTTGCTTCCGTGAACCGGATAACTGCATGCAACGGACGCTGCGTTGTAACCTTGCGGTACATGAAAGTCTCTTTCGGTACAAGCACGCTGTTCCCGTGATCGTGACCGTCAATATAGGTCTGGATAATCCAGTTGCGCTGATCCACAGAGAGCTCGAAGCGCTTATTTCCCTGGTTCTTCTTCATAGAAGTCTTCATCTCAGACGCATCGATAAGCTGGATCATGCCCTTGCGATCTTCGGGCTTGTTGCTGTTCAGGATCCACAGATATGTATTGATGCCGGTGCGGAAAAAGATGGACTGCGGGAGCTTCACAATGCAGTCGATCACGTCCTTCTCGAAGAGCCATCTGCGGATATTCGAGGGACCGGAACCTGCATCACCGGTGAAGAGCGGAGAAGCAGAAAGAACAATACCTGCTCGACTGCCGCCGGTTCCATCTGCATTCGGCCGCTTCATCTTGCTGACGACATGCTGCAGAAAGAGCATAGAGCCGTCATCGACAGAGGGCGTACCGGCACCGAAACGACCGGCAAAGCCGAGTCGCGCCTCGGCAAGCACATCTTCCTGTTCAGGCTTCCATTCCTTGCCGTAGGGCGGATTTGATAGGATATAGTCAAAGCGATCGTATTCGAATTTATCTTCATTCAGGGTGTTCCCATACATGATGTGAGCACTCATATCCTTGATTTGATCATGGATATCTTTGTCCTTGGCTCCAACATTGCGCAGGAGAAGGGCTGCCTTGCCCATGGCCCAGGACTCAGGTTCTACTTCCTGACCATATGCAACAATGGTCGCGGGTGCTTTCATTTTCTTTTCGGCCTGCCACTCTTCCAACTGATCCAGCGCGTCAGTAATGAACCCACCGGTCCCCATGGTCGGATCGTACAGCGTTCTGACAACGCCCTCATCGCTGCTGAGGAGCTCAACGTCATTGGCAAAGATCATGCCAACAGCAAGGCGAACAACATCCTTGGGTGTCATGAAGTCTTCTGCGTTTTCGGCAATGGATTCACCAAATTTCTGGATCAGATGCTCATAGATGTTGGACATGTCACGGTCACTGACATTCTCGGGAGAGAGGTCAAAGCCCGCGAACTTGGTGCAGACGCTGTACAGCATCCCATGCTCTTGGAGCGTTTTGCAGGTCTCTTCCATTTTGAATCGCAGCATGATTTCGCGCGCATTCGGGGAAAAGCCGTTGATGTACTCCATGAGGGCATCCAACGTATCGACTGAACCCAGACTGTTCAGCCGAAAAGACGTGATGTTGTAAAACGCTTTCTTGCTAAAATCGCAATAGTGATCGTTCTCTCTACCCCAGTCCTTCTCGTTCTCCTCAAATGCCTTCACAACGGCATCCCTTGTCGGCTCCAAAGCACACTCCAGTCTGCGGAGCATGGTGAAAGGAAGGATAACTCTATTGAACTCAGAGGTTTTGATCGGGCCCCACACAAAGTTGGCTACAGCCCAGATTTCACTTTCATAGTCAAACGGGGTTTTCTTTTCGTTTTCATTTGCCATACTCAACGGCCCTCACTTTGAAGAAATCGTTATACGCACAGAAAGGTGAATGATTCAACCACAAAATACAGAAAAATCCACCTATAGTATAAGGCTATAGGTGGATTTTGTCAACCACTAAATGCGGAAAAATTATTCTCCGATTTCTGGTGTTTCAACCACTAAATGCGGATACCCAAAAAGCGCTGAAAAAAGCGATCCCGGACCGTTATGGTCCGGGATCGCTTTTTCATGGCCGTCAAAGCAGCGCGGCCAGCTTGTCCAGCTCCGCGTCCGTGGTGGCCCAGCTCGTGCACAGCCGGATCACTGCGTGCGCCGCGTCCGGTCTCTCCCAGACGCTGAAGCAAAGCTCCTTTGCCAGCGCCTCCGCTTTCCCGTTTTCGAGCAGGACGAACTGCTGGTTCGTGGGGGAATCGCCCCAGAGCCGGCAGCCCTTTTCCCGCAGCAGCTCCCGCAGCCGCAGGGCTGTGCGGATCGCGTTTTCGCCCAGCCGGAAATAGAGGCCGTCGGTGAAGAGCGTATCGAACTGCGCCCCGAGCAGCCAGCCCTTGGCCAGCAGCGCTCCGTGGCGCTTGATGCGCGTCGTCATATGCGCCGGGGCCCCGCCGCGGGGGAAGACCAGCGCCTCTCCGAAGAGCGCGCCCATCTTGGTGCCGCCGATATAGAACACGTCGCAGAGCGCGGCAATCTCCGGCAGCGTCAGGTCGCACGCCGGGCTCATCAGCCCGTAGCCCAGGCGCGCCCCGTCCAGATACAGGGGCAGCGCATAGTCCCGGCAGACGCCGGCGATCGCCGCCAGCTCCGTTTTCCCGTAGAGCGTTCCCAGCTCGGTCGGCCAGGAGAGATAGACCATCCCGGGGATGACCATATGCTCGAAGGTCTCGTCGGCGTAAAAGCGCTCCAGCCAGGCGCGCAGCTCTCCCGCGTCCAGCTTTCCGTCATGTCCCGGCAGCGTGAGCACCTTGTGTCCCGTCGCCTCGATCGCGCCGGCCTCGTGCACGCTGACATGTCCGGTCTCGGCGGCGATCACGCCCGCATAGCTATCCAGCAGCGCGGCGCAGACGACCTGGTTGGTCTGCGTCCCGCCCGTGAGGAAGAAGACCTCCCCCTCCGGGCAGCCGCACGATGCGCGGATCCTGTCCGCGGCGCGGCGGCAGAGCGCGTCCTCCCCGTAGCCGCTCTGCGCTTCGGCGTTGATCTCCGTCAGGCGCCGCAGGATCTCCGGACAGGCGCCGAAATGGTAGTCGTTTTCGAAGTGGAGCATGGCGGTTCTTTTAATAATTGAAGCCGTGCGGCAGCAGCTCCGAGAGCTTGTAGCTCACGTAGCGGTCGCCCGCCTTCGCGCAGAGGACCTCCATCTCCGGGGAGAACTCCGCCAGGAACTGGCGGCAGGCCCCGCAGGGGGTACACCAGTTCTCGCTGTCGGCGTAGATCGCCAGCCTCCGGAAGCTGCGGCGGCCTTCGCTGACGGCCTTGACGCAGGCGGTGCGCTCGGCACAAATCGTGCTGCCCAGGGCGGCGTTTTCCACGTTGCAGCCGGTGAAGACCGTGCCGTCGTCACATTCGAGCGCCGCGCCGACGGCGAAGCGGGAGTAGGGGACGTAAGCGTTCAGGGACGCCCGTTTGGCCATGCTCATCAGTTCTCTGTCTGTCATCAGAAGCTCTCCTTTTTTACACGTAGTAAGCGGTCGGGATGGGCACAAAAGCCTGGATTTTTTTACAAAAAGAGATTCAAATCGGCGAAGGCGGGCGAGACGGATCCTCTGTTCCGAAGCTCGTCCCGCAGCGGGCTGTTCAGCTCAGGTCGATCTCCCAGTTGACGAAGTTGTACAGGGGGTTGCCCGCGTTCGGCTCCACGCCCTTGACGACGCCGCGGTGCGTGATGATCTCCTGCTTTTCAAAGCCGATGGAGATCAGCGAGCCCGTGTTGATCAGATACTGGGCCAGCAGGAAATACTGGTCGGCACGGGTGGCATTGGAGGCGGACAGGTAGTTGTTGATATAAGTCTCGAAGCTGCGGTCGGTGGACCGGGTAAAGTTCAGGTTCGTGCCCTCGTTGTCCTTGTTGCGCACCTGCAGGAGCTCCGTGAGGTCAAAGTCGTTGCGCAGCCGGACCTCGGCGTAGTACATGTCGTAATCGCCCTCCTCCAGCTCGCCCTCCTCCAGCGCGGTCAGATACTCGTCCCAGGTCAGCTCCACCACGTTGATCGTGAAGCCGATGGAGGCCATATCCTCGGCAAAGCGGCGCGCCACGCCGGACTTGACGCTGCTGTCGCTCGAGAGGATCAGCGTCATGGAGATATCCTCGTTGTTCCCCTGCGACATCTCCAGCCTTCCGTCGCCGTCGTAATCCTGGATGCCGTAGTTCTGCAGGATGCGAAGGCAGCGCTCCAGGTCGAAGCCGCAGTCCTCCGCCAGCTCCGTCGGGTAACAGGCGCAGGTCGGGACCATCGGGATGGGCGTTCCGATGGCGTTGCCGTGCATGAGCTCCTCGAAATAGGCGCGGTCAAAGGCAAAGCTGAGCGCCGTGCGGACGTTGCTGTAACGGCCCAGCACGCTCTCCTCGTTGAAGGCGATGTAGTGCAGGTTCGTCGTGACGTAGCTGCGCGTCTCGTTGGTGCTGGCGTAGCCCAGGTTCGTATAGCTGGAGGGATCGTTGATCGCCACATCCACGATCGAGTCCTCAAAGGCGCTCAGGATATCCGCGGCGTTGGTGAATTCCCGGATGTAGATCGTGTCCACGGGATGGGAATCGAAGCCGTTGTACCCGGTGAAGGCCAGCAGCTGCGTGCCGTCCTCGTTCCACATGTAGGGGCCGCTGCCGACGGGATGGTCGTCACCGAAGGTGCCGGTCTTGCACACGGGGATGTTCAAAAGCTTGATGAACTGGGTGTTCCCGATGCCGAGCGTGACGGTCATGCGGTCCGTGTCGTAGCCGATACCCTGGATGCTGGCAAAGCGGCCGGCATAGCGGTCGGCGTTGATGGCGTTGGCCAGCGACCAGCGGAGATCGTTGCCCGTGACGGGCGTGCCGTCGTGGAAGACGTGCGTCGTGTCGATCATGAAGGTCCAGCTTTTGCCGTCCTCGGAGCAGCTCCAGTCGACGATCAGATTGGGGATCACTTCAAAGTTGTTGTCGAGCTCCACCATGTTCTCATACACCAGCGAGCAGATCAGCTGGTTGGCGTGATTGGTGGCGACGACGGGATTGAAGCTGTAATTGCTGTTGCTGTTGAGCGAAAACACGTGGTCCGCGGCGTCGGCCTTGACCAGGTCCCGGCCGCCGGTCGATTCCGGGATCACGTTGTCCGGGTTGATCTCGCCGTTGCCGCAGCCGGCCAGCGTGAGCAGCAGCGTCAGCGCGCACAGGAGCGCCGTGATCTGTCTTCTTTTTCTCTTCATACGCTCTCTCCTCAGTCCAGAACGATGCCCGCCGCCTGACTGCCGCGGCGGCCGCGGGTATAGCGGTGCGACCAGTATTTGTCGTGGCTGCAGTACGTGCACTCTTCCGAAACGTCGATATGCTCCCCCCGCACACCGAGCCGGAGCAGGCGCCGGGCGTTGGCCGCGCGCAGATCCACCAGATACTTTCCGTCCTTCCGGCGGGCAAAGAGGCCCTCCGTGTCGCCGTCGAGCCAACGCTCGATCGCCTCCGGCACGTCCGCGTCGGTCTCGAAGCAGCAGCGTCCGATCGCCGGGCCGAGTGCAGCGCGGATGTTCTCCGGCCGCGCGCCGAGCGCGCGCATGGCGCCCACGGCCTCGCCCAGGATGTCCGCCGCGGAGCTTCGCCAGCCGCAGTGCACCGCGGCGGCGACGCCGGCTTCTGCGTCGCACAGCAGCGCCGGCACGCAGTCGGCCGTGAAGCAGAAGACGGGCATCCCCTTTACCGCCGTCACGAGGCCGTCCGCCTCGTAGGGAACGGCGGACAGGCAGACGTGCTTATCCGCCTCCGTCACCGTGCGCACGACGTTTCCGTGCACCTGCTTCGTCACGGCGCAGCCGTCGATGTCCGCGCCCAGCAGCGCGCAGACGCGGCGGTAGTTCTCACGGACGCACGCCGGGTCGTCGCCCCGGTTGGAGCCGAGATTGAGCGTGGCGAATTCCCCTCCGCTCACCCCGCCGAAGCGCGTCGTGAAGGCGTGGCGCAGCGGGATCAGGGTCGAAGTCATGCAGACCAGCCCGTTTTCGTTTTTTTCCACAAAGGCCATTTTACTTTTCGTTTCTGCCGCAGCACTCTTTATACTTGAGCCTGCGGCTGCCGTCGGGCTTCATCTTTCCGCAGGGACAGGGGTCGTTCCGGCCGGGCTTGGGGACTTTTTTCACCGGCTGCTTCTTCACGGGCTCCCCGCCCACGTTCGCCGCGGCGTTTTTGGCCACGGCCTTGCGCTGGATCGGCGCCTCGCGGCGGATCTGCACCGTGTACAGGCGGCGCACGGTCTCCTCGCGGATGCCGCGCACCATGGCCTCGAACATCTCGAAGCCCTCCTGCTTATAGGCGTCGATGGGCTTGACGTTGCCGTAGCCGCGCAGGCCGATGCCGCGCTTGAGCTCGGTCATGGCGTCGATGTGATCCATCCAGTATTCGTCCACCACGCGCAGCATGATGACGCGCTCGAGCTCGCGCATCAGCGGCAGGCCGTTCGGGCCGGGCCCGAAGGTCTTTTCCCGCTCCTCATAGACCCGGTGCGCGATCTCGGCCGCCTTTTCGGCCACGCTCTCGCATTTGGCAAAGCCGCCGAAGCCCTCCAGCGTCAGGCTGTTTTTCGGCAGGAAGAGCTTTTCGAGCGGCTGCAGCGCCGCTTCGAGCTGCTGCTGATTTTCCGCCGGGCTCGCGCCCAGGCCGTCGACCACCGTGCTGTGGACAAATTCGTCCACCATGCCGGCGATCTGCTCGCGCAGATCCTCGCCGTCGAGCACCTTGCGGCGTTCGCCGTAGATGATGCCGCGCTGCTGGTTCATCACGTCGTCGTACTCCAGCACGCTCTTGCGCGTCTGGAAGTTGCGGCTCTCCACCGTCTTCTGGGCCTGCTCGATGGAGTTGGAGAGGAGCTTGGCGTCCAGCGGCGTGTCCTCGTCGACCTTCAGCGCGTCCATCATGTTCATCACGCGCTCCGAGCCGAACAGCCGCATGATGTCGTCGGTCATGGACAGGTAGAAGCGGCTCTCGCCCGGATCTCCCTGGCGGCCGGCGCGGCCGCGCAGCTGGTTGTCGATGCGGCGGGATTCGTGCCGTTCGGTGCCCAGGATGAACAGGCCGCCCGCGGCGCGGACCTTCTCCGCCTCGGCGCCGGTGACGAGCTTATGGGCGGCCATCCGCTCGGCAAAGAGAGCGCGCGCCGCCCGGATCTCCTCGTCCTCCGTCTCGGCAAAGCCCGTGGCCTCGGCGATGACCTCGTCGGAATACCCGGCCTTGCGCAGGTCGGTCTTGGCCAGATACTCGGCATTGCCGCCAAGCATGATATCGGTGCCGCGGCCGGCCATGTTCGTCGCGATCGTGACGGAGCCGAGCTTGCCGGCCTGGGCCACGATCTCGGCCTCCTTCTCGTGATACTTGGCGTTGAGCACCGTATGCGGCACCCCGCGCCGTTTGAGCAGGGAGGAGATGTATTCGCTCTTTTCGATGGAGACCGTGCCTACCAGGACCGGCTGGCCCTTTTCATGGCAGGCGACGATCTGCTCGATGATGGCGCGGTTCTTGCCGGCCTCATTCTTATAGACCACGTCCGGGTTGTCGATGCGGATGACGGGCTTGTTGGTCGGGATCTCGATGATGTCGAGCTTATAGATGGCGCCGAATTCCTCGGCCTCGGTGGCGGCCGTGCCGGTCATGCCGGAGAGCTTTCCGTAAAGGCGGAAATAGTTCTGGAAGGTGATCGTGGCGAGGGTCTTGTTCTCCTTCTGGACGTCCACGTGCTCCTTGGCCTCGATGGCCTGGTGCAGTCCCTCGGAATAGCGGCGGCCGAGCATCAGGCGGCCTGTGAACTCGTCGACGATGATGATCTCGCCGTCCTTGACGATATAGTCGATATCCCGCTTCATGATGCCGTGGGCCTTGAGCGCCTGGTTGATGTGGTGGCTGAGCGTGGCGTTTTCGATATCGGCCAGGTTCTCGAGCCCGAAGGCCCGCTCTGCCTTTGCGATGCCGCGGGCGGTGAGGGTGGCGGTCCTGGCCTTCTCGTCCACGACGTAGTCGGCGTCCAGATCCTCGCTCTCCTCTTCCTTCTCGTCCACGGAGGCGTACACCTGCTTTTTCAGCCGCCGCACAAAATCGTCCGCCTGGCGGTAGAGGTCGGTGCTCTCGTCCCCCTGGCCGGAGATGATCAGCGGGGTCCGGGCCTCGTCGATCAGGATGGAGTCCACCTCGTCGACGATGGCGAAGGCATGTCCGCGCTGGACCATGCTCTCTTTGTACAGGGCCATGTTGTCGCGCAGGTAGTCGAAGCCCATCTCGTTGTTGGTGCCGTAGGTGATGTCGCAGGCATAGGCCGCGCGACGCTCGTCGTTCGTCAGGCCGTGGACGATCAGGCCGACGGACAGGCCCATAAAGCGGTGGACCTTGCCCATCCACTCGCTGTCACGCCGGGCCAGATAGTCGTTGACGGTGACGATATGGACGCCCTCTCCCGCCAGCGCGTTGAGATAGGCGGGCAGCACGGCGACCAGGGTCTTGCCCTCGCCGGTCTTCATCTCGGCGATGCGGCCCTGGTGCAGCACCACGCCGCCGATGAGCTGCACGCGGAAGGGCTTCATCCCCAGTACGCGCCAGGCGGCCTCCCGCACGGCGGCATAGGCCTCCGGCAGCAGGTCGTCCAGTGTCTCGCCCTCGGCCAGACGTGCCTTGAATTGGCCGGTCTTGGCGCGCAGCGCCTCGTCGCTCAGCGCGGCGAAATCCGGCTCCAGCGCTTCGATCCGGTTGACGATCGGATAGATCTTTTTCAGTTCGCGGTCGGTATAGCTGCCGAACAGCTTGTCTAACAGTCCCATAGTTTCTGCCCTTCTCAGAGAAAATACGGAGCGGCGCCCCGTGAGGATATTCAGTCAATCATAGATTATACCATATGATTGTGAAGAAAAAAAGTCTATTCTTGCCCCGCGCTTTTTTCTTGTTCTCCGGCTCCGGCTGTGATATAGTGATAAAGTATTTTGTCGGAACGCATCAAACGCTGCAAGGGGGTGCCGGGCATGGCATACCGAAAACGCCACCAGCTGCTGTGGACGCTGCTGCGGCCGCTGGCCAGACTGATCCTGAAGCTGAAGTTCAACTATACGACCGGGGACCACGCGCCGAAAGGCCCCTTCCTGCTCGTCTGCAACCACGTCACGGACTGGGACCCGATCCTGGTCGGCGCGGCTTTCCGGACACAGATGTACTTTGTCACCAGCGAGCACGTCCTGCGGCAGGGCTTCGTCTCCCGCTTCATCCGCTGGGCACAGGCGCCCATCGCCCGGCAGAAGGGCGGCAGCGCCGCCGGCACGGTCAAGGCCATGCTGCGCACGCTGCGCGACGGGCATAACGTAGGCCTCTTCCCCGAGGGGAACCGCTGCTGGGACGGCGTGACCGGGGACTTCCCCGCCTCCACCGCCAAGCTTGTCCGCTCCAGCGGCGCCGCGCTCGTCACCTTCCGCCTGACCGGGGGCTATTTTTCCAGCCCGCGCTGGGCAGGGACCTCGATCCGCCGCGGGCGGATGCGCGGCGAGCTTGCCGGCGTCTATACGCCGGAGGAGCTTCGGAGGATGAGCGCCGGCGAGATCCGCGACCTCATCGCGCACGATCTGTACGAGGACGCTTACGCCCGTCAGCAGGAGCAGCCCGTCCCCTTCCGCGGCAGGAGGCTTTCCGAGCATCTGGAGACGCTGCTGTTCACCTGCCCGAAATGCGGCTCCCTGCACCGGATGCGCAGCCGGGACGATCTCTTTTTCTGCGAGGAATGCGGCTTTCGCGTCCGTTACCTGCCCACCGGCTTTCTGGAGGGAGAGGAGCTTCTCTTCGACAACATCCGCGACTGGTGCGCCCGGCAGGACGAGAGGCTCCGCGCCCTGTGCGAAGAGGCGGGCAACGGGCCGATCTTCCGGGATGACGCCTTTGATCTCTACCGCGTTGAAACGGCCAGACGGCTGGAAAAGGCCGGCAGCGGGGAGCTGCGGCTCTTCCGCGACCGGCTGGAACTGCCCGGCGGCGTCACGCTGCCGATCCCGTCGATCAGCGGGATGTCCCTGCGCGGGCCGAGCGATCTTTTCATCGGTACCGGCGAAGGAGACAGCTACGAAGTGCACACCGACGAGGTGCGCTGCACGCTGAAATATCTGCAGGCCTGCCGACTTCTCGGCAGTCCCTTTGAGTACGGCGTCTGAAGGAGGGGCCTTATGAACCGCATCGGATTTGACAACGACAAGTATCTGAAGCTCCAGTCCCAGAAGATCCGGGACCGCATCTCCCAGTTCGGCGGCAAGCTGTATCTGGAATTCGGCGGCAAGCTCTTCGACGACTACCACGCCTCCCGTGTGCTGCCCGGCTTCCAGCCGGACAGCAAGGTGAAGATGCTGCTGGAGATGAAGGACGAGGCGGAGATCGTGATCGCCATCTCGGCCGACGACATCGAGCGCAGCAAGCGCCGGGGCGACCTCGGCATCACCTACGACGAGGATACCCTGCGCCTGATCGACGCGTTCCGCGGCATCGGGCTGTATATCGGCTCCGTCGTCATCACCCACTACCGCGAGCAGACGGTGGCCGACAAGTTCGTCCGCCGCCTCGAGGCGCTGGGCATCAGGGCCTACAGGCACTATATCATCCCCGACTATCCGGCCAACATCCCCCTGATCGTATCGGATGACGGCTTTGGCCGCAACGACTATATTGAGACCGAGCGCAGCCTTGTCGTCGTCACCGCGCCGGGTCCGGGCAGCGGCAAGATGGCCACCTGTCTGAGCCAGCTCTACCACGAGTACAAGCGCGGCATCCGCGCCGGCTACGCCAAGTTTGAGACCTTCCCGGTCTGGAACCTTCCGCTCAAGCACCCGGTGAACCTCGCCTATGAGGCGGCCACGGCCGATCTCGACGACGTGAACATGATCGATCCCTTCCATCTGGATGCCTATGGCGTCACCACCGTCAACTACAACCGCGACGTGGAGATCTTCCCCGTGCTGGACGCCATGTTCCGCCGCATCTACGGGGAGAGCCCGTACAAGAGCCCCACCGACATGGGCGTCAACGTCATCGCGCAGTGCATTTCGGACGACGAGGCCTGCCGCGAGGCCTCCCGGCAGGAGATCCTCCGGCGCTGGTACGCCACCGCCGTCCAGGTCCGTCAGGGGCTGTCCGATCCGGCGGAGCTGCGCAAGATCGAGATGATCATGAATTCTCTCGATCTCAGCAGCGCCGACCGCCCCGTGGTCAAGGCCGCACTGGACCGTGCCGAGGAGACTGACGGCCCTGCCATGGCCATCGAGCTCGCCGACGGCACGATCATCACCGGCAAAACCACGCCCCTGCTCGGCGCGGCTTCGGCCTGCCTGATGAACGCGCTCAAGCACCTGGCCGGTATCGACAAGAAGCTCCGGCTGATCGCTCCGGGCGTGATCCAGCCGATCCAGCACCTGAAGGTGGAGCATCTGGGCAACCACAACCCGCGCCTGCACACGGACGAGCTGCTGATCGCGCTGTCGATCTGCGCGGTCACGAACCCCATGGTTGAGCTTGCCATCGACCAGCTCAACAAGCTGCGCGGCTGCGAGGCGCATTCCTCCGTCATCCTCTCTCACGTCGACGCGGACCTGTTCAAGAAGCTCGGCGTGAACCTCTCCTTCGAGCCGAAATACCAGGCGAAAAAGCTGTTTCATAAATAACCCGGAAATAAACGCAGACCGACGGTTTTCACCGTCGGTCTGCGTTTTATCGCCCGTTCAGAAGCAGCAAACGCGGAAGCCGCACAGCGGGCCGAGGCAGGCGTTGGCGGCGCAGAGCGTGAAGCACAGCCTGTCCGGCGAGATGCCGCTGCGGTATCGGACGTTGTAGTTGTCGTAAAAATCTCCGTCGCTCTGCAGCTGCTGCAGCAGCGCCTGATACTCCGGGTTGTCCGGCTCGAACTCCACGGCCCTCTTCGCCGCCTCCAGCGCCGCGATCTTATTGCCCAGATACATGTTCGCGCCGGCGCAGAGATAATACCACTTCCCGTCGCGTTCGACCGCCGCCACGTTGCCCAGCGCGTTGAGCGCCTCGCGGTACATGCCGTTGCGGATATAATTCTTGGCTGCGGTGTACTCGCTGCGCTCCTGCTGTTGCTGCTGTTGCTGCTGCTGCCAGACGTTGGCCCAGGGATCCCATCCGCCCCAGCCGTAGCTCTGCTGATACGCCGCTCCGGACCCGTAGCTCTGCTGCTGCGCGGTCCCGTTTTTGATCTGGTCATAGGCGCTGTTGATGTCGTTCATCTTCCGGGCGGCTTCCTCATTGCCGGGGTTGCGGTCCGGATGGTACTTCTTCGCCAGATCCCGATATGCTTTTTTGATCTCCTCGTCGGTCGCGTCCGGAGACACGCCGAGGGTCTTATAGGGGTCCTGCACCATGGTCAAGGCCTTCCTCGCTGCCGTATTTTTTCTCAAACTGCGACCAGAGTCCCGCGCAGAGGATATTGTTCAGGATCGCCGCGTCCTGCACCAGAGGCAGATAGTCCAGCTCCCGCACGCAGTCGGCCAGGAGGAGCTTGAGGATGTCGCGGAAGCGCGCGGCGTTGTCCAATCCGTAGTACCGGCGGAAGGGATTGAAGCGGTTGAAGGCCGCGTCGCCGTCCAGATCCATGCAGGCGTCCATAATATAAAGAAAGCGGCCCAGTGCCGCCCCCAGGCGGTACAGGCTGCCGCTCCAGTGATCGTCCCGGAACCGGAAGCACTCGCCCATCAGCGCGGCAAAGCAGGCCGCCGCCCTGTCCGGGTCTTCCACACGCGCCTTTTCCAGCTCGGAAAGCGCCGCCACGCCCTCCTCCGCGGCGCGGCACTGGCGCGGCAGGCGCTCCGCCGCCGTCCGATACGCCCGTTTCAGGATCGCGGCCTCCGCCAGCGCCAGCGGGTCGGAGTCGTCGTTCCAGTCGTCCCAGCACTTGAGATAGGCCAGCGCCACGGTCAGGTCGGCCGCGTAATCCGTGATCTCGGTGCGCCACCAGGCACGCTCCTGCCGGGGGTGGGCGATGCAGCTGCCGCTGCCCTGCCGCTCCTCCGGCTCATACAGGGAACCGAGCAGCAGCACCAGGAAGGTCATATCGTAGTTGAGCGTCAGGCGGGAGAGCTGTCCGTAGCGCTCCTTCAGGCTCCGGCAGAGCCCGCAGTAGCAGGCGCGGTAACGCTGGAGCTGCTCCTCGTCCAGAAGCTCGGTGCGCGCTTTCAGATAGCCGAACATCAGCTCTTCCCGTTGAACGCGACGCCGCACTTGCGGCACACGATGCGGATCTTGCCGCGTCCGCGGGGAACGCGCAGCGTCGTATGGCACGACGGGCAGACAAAGAACTTGTAGTCCTTGCGCTGCACCCAGCGCTCCCTGCGCAGACGGAGCCAGCCGCCCACCCGGTAGCGCAGGCGGAGGTATTTGCCGTTTTCCTCCCGGCGGCGGACCAGATCCCGCGACAGCATGCGCAGATAGATGACCGCCAGAAGCACGATCGCCAGCGCGAAAAAGACGCGCCCCACCGCGCCGCGGAGGAAGCTTCCGAGCAGAAGCAGGAGCACGTCCGCCGCCAGGAAGAAGATATTCAGCTGATCGTTGCCGTTTCTCCCGGCCATAAAACGTGCAATGCGCTCTCTCATGTCCTCACCTGAAAAAGCCGAATTTTTCCGTGTTTCTTATTGTACCACGCCGTACGGCCAAGTGATAAAGAAATTGTAAACTTGTCGCGGTGCGCGGCGCTTTTCTCGCCCCGCCGATCCCGGCGGACTTTTCCGCTCTCTCCCTGTTTTTTCGTGCATCTTTGCAAATTTGTTTCTGTTCTTTTCCCGACGGAACCAGTATAATGAATGGGGTGGTATTTATGTTGAACAGATCGGGCGGGTGATCCTATGGCGAACCACACACAGGGCATCATCCTGGAGGCCTTCGAAAGCATGCTCGACCGCATGCCTTTTGAAAAGATCACGGTCACGGCGCTCATCCGGGAGTGCAACATCGGGCGAAGCACCTTCTATTACCACTATGAGGATATCTTTGCTCTTCTGGATGCCGCTCTCCTGAAAGAGCTGGGAAGGTACAAGGAGGCTGCGCAGGACAAAAACTGGCAGGAGGTCCTCAAGGCTCTCCTGTATGCCTGCCGGGCAAACAAAAAACGGGTATATCACATTTTCAACTCGCTGTCCAGGGAGCGGCTCGAGCATTATTTCTTCGAGCAGACCGAGAGCACGATCTCGGCCTATATCCTCCGGATGGCGGAGCAGAGGCGGGCGGCCCCGGAGCGGACGCAGATCATAACCGATATCGTCGTATACGCCGTTTACGGCTATTTTCTGCGCTTTCTCCGAGACGACATGGAAGACGACATCGAGGCGAGCGTGAACAAGCTCGGTGCTGTTTTCGACGAATTGCTGGACCGGATGCTCCATTGACCGCCGCGGGAAATCAAAACCGATCCACACAAAAATGCCGGTTTGTCCCATTTGGGGCAATGCCGGCATTTTGATCATTTCTTAAGCCAGAGCGGAGGCTTATCCTTGTTTCATAAAGAAACAAGGAGGGCTTCCTATGAACATGGCCTCTACGCTTGCCAATTTTGGGCTGACCAAGGCGTTTCAGTATCTTTATCAGGACCCGGAGAAGAACCTGTCCCATTTGATGAATTGGGCCGACGCCTTCTCCCGCGGGCAGTTTCCCGCCCAGCGCGCGGCGATTCGCGCGGCGATCGAGGATCCCGGCCACGCCTACCATCCCTTTGTGCGTCATCTCCTTCAGGAGATCGATCCCGAGGTGATGAAGACCGTGGCGGTCAACTTCTTTATCAACGCGAACCTCGTCAGCGGCCCGATCCAGAATGAGCTGCGGGAGCGGCATCACTGCAACATCCCCTGGACGATCCTGCTCGATCCCACCTCTGCCTGCAATCTTCACTGTGTCGGCTGCTGGGCCGCCGAGTACGGCAACCGGCTGAACCTGAGTCTGGAGGAGATTGACGACATCATCCGGCAGGGAAAGGAGATGGGCGTTTATTTCTACATCTATACGGGCGGAGAACCGCTGATCCGCAAACGGGACCTCCTCCGTCTCTGCGAGAAGCACAATGACTGCGTCTTTCTCTGCTTCACCAACGGCACGCTCATCGACGAGGACTTTGCCGACGAAATGCTGCGGGTAAAAAACTTTGTCCCGGCGATCTCCCTGGAGGGCTTCGGGGAGGCGACCGACAGCCGCCGCGGCGAAGGCGTCTATGAAAAGGTCCTCCGGGCCATGTCGCTCCTGCAGCGCAAAAAGCTCCTGTACGGCGTCTCCTGCTGCTATACGAGCGCCAACTGGGACTCCGTCACCTCGACGGAATACTGGGACCTGATGATCGAAAACGGCGCCAGCTTTGTCTGGTATTTCCACTATATGCCGGTGGGCAACGACGCCTCCCCGGCGCTTCTGCCCACGCCGGAACAGCGGGAGCAGATCTATCGCCGGATCCGCAGCTATCGGAGCAGCCGGCCGCTTTTCGCCATCGATTTCCAGAACGACGCGGAATTCGTGGGCGGCTGCATCGCCGGCGGCCGGAGGTATCTCCACATCAACGCCAACGGCGACGCGGATCCCTGTGTTTTCATCCACTACTCCGACTCCAACATCCGGGAGAAGAGCCTGCTGGACATCATGCGCTCGCCCCTGTTCATGGCCTATCACGACGGGCAGCCCTTCAACGGGAACATGCTGCGGCCCTGCCCGATGCTGGAAAACCCCGACAAGCTGCGGTCGATCGTCCAGCAGAGCGGGGCAAAGTCCACCGACCTGCAGTCCCCCGAGAGCGCCGATCATCTCTGCGCGAAATGCGACTCCTACGCCGCCTGCTGGACGCCCAGGGCGGAATCGCTTTGGGCGGAGCGAGAGGCGAAAAAGGCCGGCGGCAACGGGGCGCCGGCCCCTCGTCCCGGCGCTTGAGCGTCACGGGCGCGGCCCTGCTCTCTCGCCGTCTTTACCGGCCCAGGCTCAGCTCCACGATCCTCTCGCACAGTCGGGCATAACTCATACCCTCCACGGCCGCGGCCTTGGGGATGAGGCTCGCCGGAGTCATGCCGGGCAGCGTGTTGACCTCCAGGCACCAGGCGCGGCCCTCCGCATCCAGGATGAAATCCGCGCGGGCGTAGACCCGCAGGCCGAGCGCGCGGAAAGCGTCCAGCGCGGCGCGGCTGACGGTCTCTTTCTCTTTTTCGCCGATGGGGGCGGGGCAGAGCTCCTGCGCCGCCTCGGCGCCGGACTGGTACTTGGCCACATAGTCGAAGCTGCCCCCTTCGGGCGGAACGATCTCGATCGGGCTGAGCGCCCGGCCGTCCAGGATCGGGACCGTGATCTCACGGCCGCGGATCTTTTCCTCCACGACCACGCGGTCGCCGTAGGCCAGCAGTTCGTGCAGCGCCGTCTCCAGTTCCTCCCGGGTATCGGGCAGCGCGACGCCGATGGAAGAGCCGCCGTTGACGACCTTGACCGCGCAGGGCACGGGCAGTGACGAGAGCAGCCGGGGGATATCCTTCGCCGTATATCGCAGCTCCCTCCAGGCGGGCGTACGCACGCCGAAGGCCTCCATCATGCGCTTGGCCGCGGCCTTGTCCATGGCCAGCGCGCTGCCGAGAGGCCCGGAGCCGGTGTAGGGCACGCCCAGCAGCTCCAGCGCCGCCTGGATCTTGCCGTCCTCTCCGTCGGCGCCGTGCAGGCCGAGGAACACACAGTCGGCCAGGCGGCAGATCTCCAGCACGTTTTTGCCGATCCGGCTGGGGCTCTGATCCTTCCGCGCGGCGCGCACCGCGTCCAGATCCGGCTCTACATGCTCGATCGCGACCCTGCCGCAGCGCCCGTCCGGCGCGTCGAAAAGCGCCTCGAGCGGCCCGTCATAGTCCTCCAGGCCGCAAAACAGATCCACGAACACCGCCCGGTGCCCCAGGCTGCGCAGCCCTCTGCAGACAGAAGTGGCGGAGACCAGGGAGACATGGCGCTCCGTGCTGATGCCGCCGCCGAGAACAACGATCTTCATGTCAAGCACATCCTTTCTACGGCAGTATCTTATCACGCGAAAAAGTAAAGCACAAGGGCCGTCTTCAGACGGCCCTTGCTTTTATCCCCCTGTCAGAAGCCGCAGCGCGCTCAGCAGCAGACAGCCGACGACGCCGAAGCCGGTCGGCAGCAGCAGCGCGGCGGCGGTCCATTTCCAGCTTCCCGTCTCCTTCCGGATCGTCAGCAGTGTCGCGGCGCAGGGCCAATGGAACAGGGAAAACAGCAAAAAGGCCGCGGCCGTCCAGGCCGTCCAGCCCTGCGCCGCCAACAGCGCGCCGAGCTCCGCCTCTCCTGCCATCCCGCCGAGAGCGCCGCCTGCGGCATAGATCATCAGCGCGACCGGCAGCACGATCTCGTTGGCGGGCAGACCAAGCACGAAGGCCAGCAGGACGGCCCCGTCCAGCGCGAGCGCCCGGCCGGCCGGATCCAGCGCCGCAGCAAGCGCCTGCAGCAGATTCCCCTGCCCGGCGGAGACATTGGCCAGCACCCACAGCAGCGCCCCGGCGGGCGCGGCCACCGCCGCAGCCCGGCCGAGGACGAACAGCGTCCGGTCCAGCAGCGAGCGCAGCAGCAACTGTCCCAGCCGCGGCAGGCGGTAGGGCGACAGCTCCATGACGAAGGGCGTGCCTTCTCCCCGCAGCACGCTTGCCGACAGCAGCCGCGTAGCGCCGAGCGAGGCCGCCGTACCCAGCAGGATCAGGCCGGTCAGCGCCAGCGAGGCCAGGATGGAGCTGCCGCCGAAAAAGATCCCGATCAGCGCGATCATGGCCGGGAAGCGCCCGTTGCAGGGGACAAAGGCGTTGGTCAGCACGGCCAGCAGCCGCTCCCGCGGCGATTCGATGATGCGGCAGCCCGTGACCCCGGCCGCGTTGCAGCCGAAGCCCATGGCCATGCACAGGCCCTGCCGGCCGCAGGCGCCGCAGCGCCGGAGCGGCCGGTCCAGATCATAGGCCAGCCGCGGTAGGACGCCCGCCTCCTCCAGAAAACTGAACAGCGGGAAAAAGATCGCCATGGGCGGCAGCATCACCGAGATCACCCTGCCCAGCGTACGGAAGGAGCCCTCAACCAGCAGCGCGCGCAGCCATTCCGGCGCGCCGAGTGCGCGCAGCAGCCCGGAAAGGAGCGTCTCCAGCCGGACGAACAGGACGGCCAGCCATTCCGAAGGCAGGTTGGAGCCCCGGATGCTCAGCCAGAAAACCCCCGTCAGAAAGAGAAGCATCACCGGCCAGCAGAGGACCCTATGCGTCAGCAGTCGGTCGAGCTTCCGATCCCGCCGGTCGCCGGCCGCACCGGGTTTTTCGCCGACGACCCCCGCGCAGAGCTCTTCCGCCGCCCTCCACAGCGCCGAGACGGTCAGCTCTTCGGCCGCCGCGTCGCCGTCCCGCAGGGATACCGCCGCCCCCTCGGGATAGCGCACGAGCGCACGCGCGCTCTGCGGCGGGCCGTCGATGAGCTCATCGAGCGCGCGCAGGAAGCGTCGGCGGCTCTCCCGCCGGTGCGCCACCAGCCCGACGACCGGCACGCCCAGCCGCCGCTGCAGCAGCTCCAGATCCACCGTCAGGCCGCGCCGCCCGGCCTCGTCGAGCAGGTTGACCGCGACGAGCACGCGTTCACAGCAGTCCATGACCTGCAGCAGCAGATTCAAATTGCGCTCCAGACAGCTCGCATCGCAGATCACAGCGACGGCGCGGGGCCGCCCTTCGCAGAGGAAATCCCGGGCGATCCGCTCCTCCGGCGAACGTGCCAGCAGCGAGTAGCTGCCCGGCAGGTCCACAAAGCGGTACCGGTGCCGCCCGCTCCGGCAGCGGCCGGTGGCCAGCTCCACCGTCTTTCCCGGCCAGTTTCCCGTGTGCTGACGGCGGCGGCACAAGCCGTTGAAGAGCGTGCTTTTGCCGACGTTGGGGTTGCCCGCCAGCGCCACCAGGATCTCCCCGCCGCTCTCCGCCTCCCCGCACAGCTTCACCGCCGCGGCGTCCTTCTGGCGCAGCGCGATCACGCTGCCCCGCACCCGATAGGCGCGTGGATCCCCCGCCGGGCTACTGCCCACACAGCGCAGCCGCGTCCCCGGCACGAGCCCCAGATCCAGCAGCCTGCGCCGCACGCCGGGCGGCGTCTCCGCGGCGAGTCCGCAAACGGCGGCCCCGGCTCCCTCCGGCAGCTCGCGCAGGCTGAACGATTGTTCCATGTCCATCCCTCCCCGGGAGCGTTTAGTCCATCCTATGAAGCCGGCGCGCGCATTGACAAAGCCCCGGCCGGGTGATACGATGACAGGGAAAGGACGGGATCGCATGTTTCGTTTTGACCACTTCAATTTCAACGTTCTCGATCTCGAGCGCAGCCTGCGCTTCTACGACGAGGCGCTGGGACTCAAGCCCGTGCGCAGTCGGGAGACCGACAGTTTCCGGCTCGTCTTTCTCGGCGACGGGGAGACGGATTTCTGCCTGGAGCTGACGTTCCTGTACGATCGGACGGAGCCCTATGATCTGGGCGAGCAGGAGTACCACCTGGCCTTCACCACGCCCGCCTATGACGAGGCCTACGCGAGGCATCAGGCCATGGGCTGCGTCGCGCAGGAGAGCAACGGCCGCTTCTATTTCATCACGGACCCCGACGGATACTGGATCGAAATCATCCGCCGCTGACGGCGGGAAGAACGGGAGGTCGTTTCCATGAGCATTCCTCTGACCGCATTCGAGCAGGCTGCCGAACGCCTGCGTCCGATCCTGCACCACACCGAGCTGGATCTTTCCAGCACCTTTTCCGACATGAGCGGGGGCCGGATCTGGCTCAAATGCGAGAACCGGCAGAAGACCGGCTCCTTCAAGATCCGCGGCGCGAGCAACAAGCTGGCCATCATGGCCTCGTCCGGCGAAAAGCGGCCCGTCGTGGCCTCCTCGGCCGGAAACCACGCCCAGGGCGTGGCCTGTGCCGCGCGCAAGTTCGGCGTTCCCGCGACCATCGTCATGCCCAGGGCCGCCACCATCGCCAAGGTACAGGCCACCGAGGGCTACGGCGCGAAGGTCGTCCTCGCGGGCAGCTGCTATGACGAAGCCTACGCCGAAGCACGCCGCATCTGCGAGGCGGAAAACGCCGTCTTCCTCCATCCTTATGACGACCCGGATGTGATCGCCGGGCAGGGCACGCTGGGTCTGGAGATCCTGGCCGACCTGCCGACGGCGGACATCATCATCGTCCCGGCGGGCGGCGGCGGGCTGCTCTCCGGCGTAGCCTGCGCGGTCAAGCAGGTCAATCCCCGCGTAAAGGTCTACGGCGTGCAGGCCGAGGGCGCGGACGCCATCGCCCAAAGCTTCCGGGCCGGGCGCCGTATCTGCACCGCCTCCACCTCCACCATCGCCGACGGCATCGCCGTGGGCTCCCCCGGCGAGCTGACCGTGCCGCTGATCCGGCAGTACGCCGACGACGTGGTCACCGTCTCCGACACGGAGATCGCCAACGCCATCCTGCTGCTGATGGAGCGCTGCAAGCAGATCGTCGAGCCCTCCGGCGCGGCCCCCGTCGCCGCGGTGCTGAGCGGCAAGCTCGACGTAAAGGACAAGCGCGTCGTATGCCTGCTCTCCGGCGGCAACATCGACATGGGCTTTATCCAGTCCATCATCGAGCGCGGCCTTGTGGCCCGCCACCGCCGCCTGAAGTTCACCGTCCGTCTGCTCGACCGGCCCGGCAGCCTGGTGCAGCTGCTGAACGTGATCGCCGAATCCGGCGCCAACGTCCTGAACCTGCAGCACGACCGGCTGCGCGCCGGCCTGGAGGCCAACGAGACCACCGTGCGCATCGCCTGCGAGGTCGGCGGCGAGGAGCACGGCGCCGCGCTGCTCGCCGCCATCCGCGAGCGCGGCTATGCTGTGGAGCAGAACGCCTGATCCGATCCTTCGGGCTTCCTTACAGAGCTTGTCGAGATCCCTGCAACCGCCTGTGTCCTATTATCTGAAAGGAGAACTGTCATGTCCGTCGTATCCACTCCGAACGCCCCGGCCGCCATCGGCCCCTATTCCCAGGCCCGCATCGCGGGCGGCTTCGTCTTCGCCTCAGGCCAGATCCCCATCGACCCGGCCACCGGCGCCATCCCCGCCGGCCTGGAGGCCCAGGCCGAGCAGGTCTTCCGCAACGTCGCCGCGCTGCTGGAGGCCGCCGGCACCGACATGGCCCATGTGGTCAAGACCACGGTTTTCATCCAGCACATGGAGGATTTCGCCGCCATCAACGCCATCTACGCCCGTCACTTCGTCGAGCCTTTCCCGGCCCGCTCCTGCGTGGAAGTCGCCAAGCTGCCGAAGGACGTGCTGCTCGAATGCGAGGTCATCGCCGCTCTCGACTGAGCAGACAGGAAACAGAAGCGCCGCACTCAGCCGAGTGCGGCGCTTCTGTTTCCTGTCCTGTATCCGATAAAACCGGGATTCCCGATCAATAATAGGGGAAAAGCTTCAGGCGGTTGTCGCCGCTGCGGTTCGGGCGGCCCAGCGTGACCTCGCCGGACGCGGCCCATTCGGTGCCGCGCACGAGCATCGTGATGAAGTTGAAGCGGTCCAGCGCTTCCCAATGCCCGATCGAGGTGACGAACACGCGGCCCCGGCCGTATTCGTTGGTCCAGATGACCGGCGTATACTCGTTGACGCCCGGCATGTTCTCCAGCTTGCCGTCCGGGATCTCCACGGGATGGTGCGCGGGCGGGAAGCCCGGCACGCGGTAGTTCTCCACGTCGTCGTAGATGGACGCCAGCACATGCATCTTTGCCTCGGGATGGACGATGACCTGCGAGAACAGATCGTCAAACACGTTCATCCACTTCGCGTCGATGTCTTTGGTGATGGGGCTGTCGGGGTCGGTGATCTCGACAAAGTGGTCGTCCTTCGGGCAGCGGCGGCAGCCCATCGTCATATCGCAGTAGCCGCCCAGCAGCTTGCGCCACTCGTCCGGCCAGTCGTGATCGACCCAGATCGTGGAGTGGTAGAAGACGATGCCCTTGCCCCTGCCGACGAAATCGTAGATCGCAGCCTCGGTCTTTTCCCCGAAGCGGCGGGCCTTTTCGGTGGGGAACAGCTTGCCGTCATAATCGATGAAGAGCGCGTCATACGGCTCCAGATACTCCGGCGTGATGTTGCGCAGTTCCTCCGTGTAGACCACGTTGAAGCGTCCCGTCGCCTCCAGCAGTTCCCGCAGCCGCGCCGTGATCTTGCGCCCCTGGTGCTCCACCGTGATCAGGCCGCCGACCAGCAGAATGTTCAGCTTGTCCATGTTTGAACCTCCGATCTTCCTGTTTTCAGATACCGTGCGCCTTTCCGCATATGCACGGACAGATTCCTGTTTTATTGTAGCACATGCATCCGGGCTTGGCTATTCTTTTTTGAGTCAAACGGTAAAGACGATCACCATGCCGCCGGTCAGATGTTCCCTGCCGAAGGTCTCCATGCTCATGCGGCAGTCCTCCAGCCCGTCGTCCACGTTGAAAAAGCGGAATTCGTCCTCCCCCGTGCGCAGGAATGACACGAAGTGCGGCTCGTGCTTCTCGCGGTAGCGGAAGATGCCCGCCCGGCTCTCCCGCGCGGCCGCGAGCGCCGCCTCCCGGCCAGCCGTCTCCCGCAGGCCGGGGATATGCCGGTTGAGGTATTCCCGCATCACGCTCATCAGTGTCGGCCCGGGCAAACACACCCGATGCATGCCGTCCATTTCGGCGAAGACCTCCCGCCAGTCGGGCTGCTGCGCGAGGAAACGGCGCAGATTATAGGCCGCGACCGGGCCGCAGCCGTTGATGACGGCCGGGATCGAGCGGTAGCGCTGTCCCTCCAGCGCGTCCTGGTCGGCGATATAGCCGTCGGCCGTGAAGCCCTTTTCAACGCCCATGCGCGCTCCTCCGTTTCCTGCGTTTTCTCAATTATACGCGCCCGGCGCGCTGTTTTCAAGCGGCGGCGGGTCTTGTAAAACCGCCGGAATCGTGCTATACTGTTTTTTTAGAACGAAATGATTTGGAGGGACCCTTCTTGACCAAGATCGATATTTTTTCCGGTTTTCTCGGCGCCGGTAAGACCACGCTGATCCGCAAGCTGATCGCGGAGGCCTATGCCGGTGAAAAACTGGTGCTCATTGAAAACGAATTCGGCGACATCGCCATCGACGGCGCCTTCCTGCAGGACGCGGGCGTGAAGATCACGGAGATGAACTCCGGCTGCATCTGCTGCACGCTGGTCGGCGACTTCACCAAGGCCCTCGGCCAGGTCATGGCCGACTATGCGCCGGACCGCATCCTGATCGAGCCCTCGGGCGTCGGCAAGCTGTCCGACGTGGCCCATGCGGTGGAGCGCGTGGAGGGCGCGGAGATCGGCGCCATGGTCACGGTCGTGGACGCCGGAAAGTGCAGGATGTACGCCCGCAACTTCGGCGAGTTTTTCAACGACCAGGTGGCCTCGGCCGATCTGATCGTCCTCAGCCGTACCGGCACCGCCGACGAGGCGAAGATCCTCGCAGCCGCGGAGATCCTCAAGGGCATCAACCCGGAGGCGCGGCTCATCACCACGCCCTGGGAGCAGATCAGCGGCGCGCAGATCCGTGAGGCCATGGAGGCCGACGCCCTCAAGCGCGAGCTGGAGCACATGGAGCACGAGCACCGTCATCACCACCATCACGACGACGAGGACGGGGAGCACGAGTGCTGCCACCACCATCACGACGACGATGAGGACGGGGAGCACGAGTGCTGCCACCATCATCACCACGACGATGAGGAAGAGCACGAGTGCTGCCACCACCATCACCATGACGAGGACGGAGAGCACGAGTGCTGCCACCACCATCACGACGACGATGAGGAGTGCGACGACCCCGACTGCGAGTGCCATCACCACCACGACGGCGAGGGGCATCATCACCATCATCACCACGCCGACGAGGTCTTTACGAGCTGGGGCCGCGAGACGCCGCGCAAGTTCAGTGAGTATGAGCTGCGCGGGATGCTGGACGCCCTCGGCGACGAGGCGCGCTTCGGCGTCGTGCTGCGCGCCAAGGGTCTGGTGGACGCCGGCGACGGCAGTTGGCTGTACTTTGACTATGTGCCCGGCGAGATCGACCTCCGCCGCGGCGAGCCCGCCGTCACGGGCCGCTTCTGCGTGATCGGTTCGAAGCTCGACGAGAAGGCGCTGAAGGAGCTGTTTCAGGTTTGAGTAACGCAAAGGACGTACCGGTCTATCTGTTCACCGGCTTTTTGGAGGCCGGCAAGACCAAGTTCATCCAGGAGACGCTGGAGGACAAGCGCTTCTGCAACGGCGAGCGCACGCTGCTGCTGGTCTGCGAAGAGGGCGAGGAGGAATACGCGCCCGATCAGTTTGCCGATAAGCGGGTCTATATCCGCGTCGTCGAGGATCAGAGCCAGCTGACGGCCGAAAACCTCAGCCGCTGGCTGCAGGACGTGGAGGCGGAGCGGGTCGTCGTCGAATACAACGGCATGTGGCTGCTGGACGCGCTCTATTCCGCCATGCCCGAAAACTGGATGGTCTACCAGGAGTTCCTGTTCGCGGACGCGCGCAGCTTCCTCAATTACAACAGCAACATGCGCCAGCTCGTCTATGACAAGCTCAAGAGCGCCGAGCTCGTGGTCTTCAACCGCTACAGCCCCGCCATCGACAAGCTGGAGCTGCACAAGGTCGTGCGCGGCGCCTCCCGCCGCTCGGATATCGCCTATGAATACGCGGGCGGCAAGGTCGAATACGACGATATCGAGGATCCGCTGCCCTTCGATCTGGATGCGCCCGTCGTGGAGATCGGGGACGACGACTTTGCCGTCTGGTATCGCGATCTGTCCGAGGACCCGAAGAAGTACGAGGGCAAGACCGTCCGCTTCAAGTGCCGGGCGCTGGTCCGCCGCCGTCTGCCGGCCGAGAGCTTTGTGGTCGGCCGCCACGTGATGACCTGCTGCGTGGAGGACATCCAGTTCGCCGGTCTGGTCTGCCAGTGGAGCAGGGCCGAGAGCGTCACGGACGAGAGCTGGATGCTGCTGACCGCCAGGCTCAACTTCAAGTTCAACCGCGCCTATGGCAAGAAAGGCCCCGTGTTGAGCTACGTGGAGTCGGTCCCCTGCGATCCTCCCTCGCAGGAGGTCGCGACCTTCTATTGATGATACCGCAGGGCGCGACGACCCGGCGCGCCCTGCGATTCTTTTTTGAGGAACGCTATGAGATACCCCTGTCTGGTTTTCGACCACGATGACACGGTCGTCAACAGCACCGCCACCATCCACTATCCCTGCTTCGTTGATTACCTGGCCGCGTATCGCCCCGGCGTGACGTGTTCGCTGGAGCACTATTTCCTGCAGAACTTCCACCCGGGCTTTATCCCCATGTGCCGGGAGGAATACGGCCTGAGCGAGGCGGAGCTGCAGGAGGAGTCGCACTTCTGGCAGCGCTATGTGGAGACGCGCATCCCCATGGCCTACCCCGGCATCCGGGAGATCATGGAGCGACAGAAGGCCCGAGGCGGCCTGATCTGCGTCGTTTCCCACTCCTTCGACCGGAACATCCGGCGCGATTACCGGGCAAACGGCCTGCCGGAGCCGGATCTGGTCTTCGGCTGGGAGCAGCCGCCCGAGCGGCGCAAGCCCGCCGCCTGGCCGCTGGAGGAGATCATGCGCCGCTTTTCGCTGCGGCCGGACGAGATGCTGATGATCGACGATCTCAAGCCGGGCTACGACATGGCGGCCGCCTGCGGCGTGGACTTCGCCGCTGTCGGCTGGGCCAACGACATTCCGGAGATCGAAGAATTCATGCGAGGCAACTGCAGCCGCTACTTCAAGACCGTCGCGGCGCTGAACGCCTTTCTGGAGGAAACGCCATGATTGCCTGTCCCGTCCTGTATATCGTGATCCCCTGCTATAACGAGCAGGAGGTCCTGCCGGTCACCGCGCCGCAGTTTCTGCAAAAGCTGCGGGAGCTGACCGCACAAAGCCGCATCGCGGAGGAAAGCCGCGTCCTGTTCGTGGACGACGGCAGCCGCGACGGGACCTGGGAGCTGATCCGTTCCTTTTCAGAAGAGGACGGGCATGTGCTCGGCCTGCGGCTGAGCCGCAACCGCGGCCATCAGAACGCCCTGCTGGCCGGGCTGATGGAGGCCAAGGAGCATTGTGACGTCTCGATCTCCATCGACTGCGACGGCCAGGACGACATCGACGCCATAGACAAGATGCTGGAGGCCTACGCCGCCGGCAGCGAGGTCGTGTACGGCGTGCGGCAGAGCCGCCGCACCGACAGCCGCTTCAAGCGCGGCAGCGCGCGCGGCTTCTATCGCTTTCTCTCCGCCATGGGCGCCGAGGTGGTCTACGATCACGCCGATTATCGTCTGATCTCTGCAAAGGTCCTCCGGCATCTGGCGGATTACGAGGAGGTCAATCTCTTTCTGCGCGGCCTGGTGCCGCTGGTCGGCTTCCCGAGCAGCCGTGTCTTTTACGACCGGCGCGAGCGTCTGGCCGGCAAAAGCCACTATCCGCTCAAAAAGATGACTGCGCTGGCCGTGGACGGCGTCACCAGCCTCTCGGTCAAGCCGCTGCGGCTGATCACGGGCTTCGGCCTGGTGGTCGCCCTGTTGAGTTTTATCGGCGTGCTCTGGGCGCTGATCACGGCGCTGTGCGGCCGCGCCGTTCCCGGCTGGGCCAGCACCACCTGCATCGTCTGCTTTGTCGGCGGGGTGCAGCTTATCAGCCTCGGCATCATCGGAGAATACATCGGAAAGATCTATCTGGAGGTCAAGCACCGCCCGCGCTATATCGTCATGGAGCGTACCAACGACGGGCAGGCGCTCTGAAGTGGGGTCGTTCAGCCCCGCGCGGCGGCCTGTCGGCGTCAGGATCCGACCGTTTTCGTCAAAATTGGGGCTTCAGTGGGGGAAAAGCTGCGCTCAAAGGCCCTGTTTTGGCGCTTTGTGAAGGGAAATACTTGACGAAACGATATAAAAGTTGTATCATTAGCATGTTAAATTGTGTTTCGTTTAAAACAACTCTTTTCTAAGCTATCAGAATGGAGGAAAAACATAATGAGTATTATCCCCGATGTCAAGTGCCGCCGCTGCGGCGAGAGCTTTTCCGCTCTGCGCAGCCGCTGCCCGAACTGCGGCACGCGCCGCGTGATGCAGAGCGGCCGCACCCCCGACACGACGCCCGGCACGGTGAGAGGCACCGCCGCCTACGAGCGGGTCTCTGCCAACACCAAGTGGCAGATGATCTTCGGTCTGATCCTCGTTGTGGCCGTCATCCTGGCCGTGATCGTCATGGTGTCCACCGGTGTGAACGGGAAGCAGTCCCCCGCCGGCACCACTGTCATCACCAACAAGCCGAGCGATGTGGAGGAGAGCGTCCCGCCCACGGCCGAGGCTGTCCCGACCCCGCCGCCCACTCCGACGCCCGCTCCCCAGAAGGTCGAGATCCGCTACTCGATCGACGCCAGAGAGCGCACCGAGGTCACGATGCGCATCGGCGAGATCCTGCCGATGGAGGCCGTCATCCTGCCGACCGACATCTCCGGTACGGTCACCTGGACGACCGACGATGAAAACTACGTCCGGATCACCGTCGATCCCGACAACCCGAACAAGTGCACGCTGGAGTGTCTGGCCTTCATCGCCGGCGGCATCAAGATCCACGCCGAGGTCTACGGCGTGCGCGCCGACTGCATCGTCTACATGAATCCGAACTGATTGCACCCGGACGCGCAAAAAAGGAGAACCGAACGGTTCTCCTTTTTTTGCTGTTTTTTTGCGCCCTTTCAGGCTTTATCCGCGAGGTTTTCCCCGATCTTGTAGACGTCGCCGGCGCCGACGGTCAGGATGATATCGCCGGGCTCGGCCAGCGCGCGCAGCGCCTGCTCCAGCTCCGCGAAGCTGGGGTAAAAGGCGGCGCCCGCCACTTTCTCGGCCAATGCCGCCGAGGAAATGCCGATCGTGTTCTTCTCCCGCGCGGCGTAGATCTCCGCGAGGATCGCCAGATCCGGCCGCTGCAGCTGCTGCACGAAATCGTTGAACAGGGCCGCGGTGCGGGAGTAGGTGTGGGGCTGAAAGACCAGGATCGTGCGCTTGTAGCCGAGCTGCTCGACCGCGTCCAGCAGGGCCTTCAGCTCACCCGGATGGTGGGCGTAATCGTCATAGATGTCCGCGCCGTTGAATTTGCCCTTGAACTCGAAGCGTCGTCCGGCGCCGGTAAAGCCGGCCAGGCCGTATTTGACGGCGTTCGGCCGGATGCCGAGGCAGATGGAGGCGGCCGTGGCGGCCAGCGCGTTCTTTACGTTGTGGATGCCGGGCACGTGCAGCGTCGCGCTCGTGAAGAGCGTGCCCTTGTAGTAGATGTCAAAATGCGAATTGGCACCGACGAACTCGATATCGCGCGCCGTCACGTCCGCGCCGCTGCCGAGGCCGAAGGTGATCATCCGCCGCCCCAGATTGCGCAGCGCGTCCATCGTGTTGAAGTCGTCGGCGTTGGCGACGATGTAGCCGTCCTCCGGCACCCGCTGGGCGAACGCCCGGAACGAGCTTTTGACGTCCTCCAGATCCTTGAAGAAGTCCAGATGGTCAGCCTCGATATTCAGCACGACCGCCACCGTGGGGTGGAAGGAGAGGAAAGAATTATAGTATTCGCAGGCCTCCATGATGATGGTGTTGCCGCGGCCGACGCGATGGCCCGAGTTGAGCAGCGGCAGTGTGCCGCCGATCATGACGGTCGGATCCTTGTCGGCGGCCATCAGGATATGCGTGCACATGGAGGTCGTCGTGGTCTTGCCGTGCGTCCCGGAGATACAGAGGGCGTTGGCGTAGTCCTTTGAAATGGCGCCCCAGGCCTGCGTCCGCTCATAAACGGGGATGCCCCATTCCCGGGCGAAGGCGATCTCGGGATTGTCGTCATGCACCGCCGCTGTCCGGACGAGGAAATCCACGTCGGGCGAGACGTTTTCCGCGCGGTGGCCGATGCAGATCTGCAGCCCGGCCCTGCGCAGCGCCTCGACGTTGCGGCTCTCGTTCATGTCCGAGCCGGTGATCGTCAGGCCCATGCCGTGCAGCACCTCCGCCAGGGAGGACATGGAGACGCCGCCGATCCCGACCAAGTGGCCCTTTCTCCCGGGGGAGAGATAGTTTTCAAAATCGATCATACAAATGAACTCCAAAAAGTGGCTTGATGTGTCGCTGTCAACATGATAAAATGATCCCGGGGTTTCCGCAGCTATTATACGCCCCTTCGGGGTGCTTTGCAATACATTTTATGGTATTCGCCCGCAGCCGGCGCCCCAAGATGTGGAACAAGGAGGCAGGGCATGGCCATGATCACGCCGCCGAAATATGTCCGGCAGGTTCTCGTCACCCTGCAGGCCAGAGGGCACCTCGCCTATCTGGTGGGCGGCTGCGTACGGGACATGATCCTCGGCGTGTATCCGCAGGACTGGGACATTTGCACCAGCGCGCTGCCGGAGCAGGTGATGGACATTTTTCCCGACTCCGCGCTCACCGGCGGCAAGCACGGCACCGTGACCGTCAAGGTCCGCTCCCGCCGCGTGGAGGTCACCACCTTCCGCAGCGAGGGCCGCTATACCGACCACCGGCACCCGGACGCGGTCAGTTTCGTGGGCGACCTGAACACGGATCTGAGCCGCCGGGACTTTACGATGAACGCGATCGCTCTGCCGCCGGACGGTCTGGTGGCCGATCCCTTCGGCGGCGTACAGGACATCCGGGACCGGGTGATCCGCTGTGTCGGCGATCCCGACAGCAGGTTCGAAGAGGACGCGCTGCGGATGTTCCGGGCTCTGCGCTTTTCGGCGCGGCTGAATTTCCGCATAGACGAGAACACGATGGCCGCGATCGAGCGCCAGGCGCCTCTTGCCGCGCAGCTCGCTCCGGAGCGTGTGCGGGACGAGGTGGAAAAGCTGCTGCTGACGCGGCAGCCGGAGAAGATCGGCGTGTTGATCTCCGCCGGGCTGATGGACCGCTATCTCGCCTCCCGTCCCCCGGAGGAGCTCGGCTTTCTGCGGCTCAACGCCCTGCCGCGCCGGGCGCCGGATCGTTGGGCGGGCCTGTGCGTCATGCTGGCGCACCACAACTGCATCGCGGGGGCGGAGAGCTTCCTGCGGGCGCTGCGCCTGGATCGCCGCACGATCCGCCTCTGTGCCGACTGTCTGGAGCTGCTCGAGCGGGAGGCGCCGCGCCTGGCCGTCAACTGGAAGCGGCAGCTGCACCTGTTCGGCGTGGACGCCGTCGTCTGCGCCGCCCGATGCCGCGACGCGCTGTACGGCGGGCAGAGCCACGCCGAGCTGCGCGCCGTGCTCAGGAGCGGGGAATGCTTTACCGTGGATCGTCTGGCCGTCAGCGGAGAGGATCTGCTGGAGCTCGGGCTGCGCGGCCCGGAGCTCGGCCGGATGCTGGACTTTTTATTGGATTATGTGATGGAATACCCGGAGAACAACCGCCGAGAGATCCTGCTCGCGCTGGCCCGGGATTCCGAGGAATAGGAGCGGAGCATGGACGAACGCTGGGAACAACTGAAACGGGACTGCGCCGCGTGCGGCCGCTGCCCGCTCGGCGCGACGCGGCGCCGGCTCGTCTTCGGCGTCGGGCGTGAGGATGCGCAGCTGCTCTTCGTCGGGGAGGGTCCCGGCGAGCAGGAGGATCTCCAGGGCGAGCCCTTCGTCGGCCCGGCCGGGAAGCTTCTGGACACCATGCTCGAGCTCATCGATCTGCGGCGCGGCGATCTCTACATTGCCAACATCGTCAAATGCCGCCCCCCGCACAACCGCGACCCGCAAGCCGACGAGCAGGCCGCCTGCCGCCCCTGGCTCGACCGGCAGATCGAGCTGCTGCAGCCCAGGCTCATCGTCTGCCTCGGGCGCATCGCGGCGCAGGCGCTGATCGATCCGGAGTTCCGGATCACCCGGCAGCATGGACAGCTCTTTGAGCGGGACGGCCGCTTTTATCTCGCCACCTATCATCCCTCCGCGCTGCTCCGGGATCCGGACAGGCGGCCGGAGGCCTTCGAGGATCTGGTCGTCGTGCGCGACTGGCTCCGCGAACACTGCCCGGGCGTCTTTCCCGCCGCGGGCAATCCTTGAGAGACCGGAGAATATGTATGACTGACAGCAGCCCTTCCTTTCCCTGTTTTAAAACCGTATGCCTCTGCGACAAAGCCTGGGTGGATGAGATCGTCCGGGCGGAAAACAGCCGCAGCGCGGACTACAATTTCGGCAACATCTACATCTGGGACAAACGATTCAAACAGCTCGTCGGCCGCTGCGGCGGCCGTATGCTCACCAAGCTCCGCTATGAGGGCAAGCCCGCCTTCGTTTTCCCCATCGGCACGGGGCCGCTGCGCCCGGCCGTGGAAACGCTGCGCAGCTACGCCGCGATCAAGCACTATCCCTTCTGTCTGCGTGGGATCACCGAGGAGCACCGCGCCCTGCTGGAGGCGGAATACCCCGGCCGCTTCATCTACCGGGAGGACGTCGACAACGCGGATTACCTCTATCTGGCCGAAAAGCTGTCCACCTACTCCGGCAAGGCCCTGCACGGGAAGAAAAACCACTGCAACCGCTTCGAGGCCGAAAACGACTGGGATTTTGTCCCGCTCACCCGCGAGCTGATCCCCGGCTGTCTGGATATGCTGGACGTTTGGACGGAGGAAAACGCCGAACGTCTGGATCCCAGCGTGGCCTATGAGCACGACGCGCTGGTGCGCGCCTTCGCCGCCTATGAAAACCTGGGACTGGACGGCGGCGTCCTGCGCGCGGGCGGGAAGATCGTCGGCTTCACGCTCGGCGAGATGACGGGCGCCGACACCTTCGACGTCCATTTCGAAAAGGCGGAGGGCAGCATCAACGGCGCCTATCCCATGGTCTGCCGCGAATTCGTACGCATGCTGATGGGCCGCTATCCCGAACTGCGCTACATCAACCGCGAGGATGACATGGGGCTGGAGTCTCTGCGGCGCTCCAAGCAGTCCTACAAACCCGAATACCTGCTTAAAAAGTATACGGCGGAGTGGATCTATGATGACGATACGTGAGATCCGTCCCGAAGACCACCCGGCGCTGGCGGCGCTGTGGCAAAGCGTGTTTCGCGATCCGGGAGTCTGTGCCGAGGAATTTCTGCGCTTTCTGCCCGAAATGGGAAGCGGAGCGGCAGCCTTCGAGGACAGCCGTGTTCTCGGCGCGGCCTATATGGTCACGGCGCTCCATCTTCACGAGGGCGGGAAAAGCCGCCGCTGCGGCTATCTCTACGCCGTGGCGGTCGAGCCCGACGCGCGCGGCCGCGGTCTGGGGGCGGCGCTCTCCCGCGCGGCCGCCGAGCTCGGCCGGGCGCGCGGTGCGGAGCTGATCTGCACCTGGCCCGCGGAGCCGGGGCTCTACCCCTGGTATGAGCGGGTGCTCGGCGCGCGCTGCGCCCTGTACAGGACACAGCACACGCTCGACAGCGCCCCCGGGCCCTCCGTCCGGCCGCTCGATCCGGCGGCGTACGGCCCCCGGCGGGAGGCGCTTCTGGCGGGGCGTCCGCACCTGTTTTGCGAACCGGCCGCGCTGAGCTTCGAGGCGGTCAATCTCGCCATTTACGGCGGCGGGCTCTACGCCGTCGGCGAAGGGCTGGCCGCGGCCTTTGTCAACGGCGATGTCACCGAGGTCGTCGAGCTGCTCGGCGCTCCGCCGGAGGCCGCCGCCGCGGTCGGCGCGGCGCTCGGCACGCGCCGCGTGCGTCTGTGGCAGAGCGCCGTCAGCGGCGAGCCCTATCTCGTCTTCGTCCCCGACGATCTGCCGCCGGAAACCGTCTGGAATCTCGCGTTTGATTGATTTTTGCAAAAGTTTTTTCTGTTTTACAATCTTGTAACATAATCTGTGTTGTTTCCGAAACATCTTGCCCGTAATATAAAACTCGCAAGTAACAGTTTTTCATCTTTTTCATTTTGTCCTCAACCATAAACAAAGAAGCACGGCTCAGCCGTGCTTCTTTGTTTTCTTCGCTTTTTTCATTGGCATGTACCGCCGCGTGTGGTATAATAACGGCAATCTTGTGTTCCAAACGCTTTTCCGCCGTGCGCAGCGCCTCGGCATAGGCCGCCGCTGTGCGGGCATATACAGGATCGAAGCCCGCTTTTCTGGAGAGTCCGTTTATGAGTATCAAAGTCTTTTTCGCACTCCTGCTCGGCCGCGCCGTGCGGCTCCTGTCCCGGCTGCTCCATCGCGGCGGCACGGATATGCCCGGCCGTCTTGCGCTGAAGCTCTGTCCGGACCTGCTCACCCGTCTGGCGCGGGGCATCCGCTGCGTTGCCATCACGGGCACCAACGGCAAGACCACCAGCGCCCGCATGATCGAGCAGGCCTTTTCCGACCGGGGGCTGCGCTATTTTGCCAACCGCTCCGGTGCGAATCTGGTCAGCGGCATCACGACGGAGTTCATCATGAACGCCGACCTGCTCGGCCGGCCGCGGAAGGAATATGCGATCATCGAGTGCGACGAGGCCGCGGCAAAGCACGCCTTCGGCATGCTCCGGCCCGAGGTCGTCCTGGTGACGAACCTCTTTCGCGACCAGCTCGACCGCTACGGCGAGGTGACGCACACGCTCGCCAACATCCGCGAGGCCCTGCACTCCACGCCCGACACACTGCTGTGCCTGAACGCGGACTGCTCCCTGACGGCCTCGCTGGCCGGAGATCTGCCCAACCGGGTGGTCTGGTTCGGGATCGAAAAGGGCGCCGCGCCCTCCCGTCCGCAGCCGGAGATCTCGGACGCCACGCACTGTATCCGCTGCAAGACAGAGTATGCCTACGACTATATCACCTACGGCCATCTGGGCGGCTACCGCTGTCCGCTCTGCGGCTACCGCCGTCCGAAGGCGGACTACGCCGTGACGGACGTGGTCGAGCAGCGCGCCGACGGGAGCGACGTGGTCATGTCACTGCGCGGGAAAGCGCGGGCGGTCAGCGTCAATCTGCCCGCCCTTTACAACGTCTACAACGCGGTCGGGGCGGTCGCGGCCGTCACCGAGATGGGGCTGGACGCCGAGGCGGCGGCCGAGGCGCTCGGGCGCTTCCGCTGCGGCTTCGGCCGGATGGAGCGCTTTCCGCTCGGCAGCGCCGGCGCCCGGATGATGCTGGTCAAGAACCCGGCCGGCTGCAACCAGGTGCTGGAATTCCTCGAACGGCTCACCGAGCCCTTCGTGCTGGTCGTCTGTCTGAACGACCGCAGCGCCGACGGGACGGACGTCTCCTGGATCTGGGATGCGGACTTCGAGCTGCTCAGCACGCTCGGCCCGCGGCTGGAGAAGCTCATCGTCTCCGGCGACCGGGCCGCCGATATGCGCGTGCGCGTCAAGTATGCGGGCGTGCCGGAGGAACGCACCAGCGAGCAGCGGGATTACGAATCTCTGGTGCAGACGCTTGAAAAAGAGACACGCCCCATTTTCCTCATGCCCACCTACACCGCCATGCTCGAGCTGCGGCAGGTCGTCATCCGGCACTGCGGCGGCGCGGAATTCTGGGAATAGGAGGCGCGTCATGGAACTGAAGGTCTGCCATATGTATCCCGATGTGTTGAATCTCTACGGAGACCGCGGCAACATCCTTTGCATGAAGCGCCGCCTGCGTCTGCGCGGCATCGACGCCGAGTTTGTCCGCTGCCCCATCGGCAGCAGCGCCTCGCTCTCCGGCTTCGATCTGGTCTTTATCGGCGGCGGGCAGGATTTCGAACAGCAGGTGCTGCTGGATGATCTGCACCGGGGAAAGGATCGGGAGATCCGCGCCGCCGTGGAGGACGGTCTGCCTTTTCTGACCATCTGCGGCGGGTACCAGATGCTCGGCCATTATTACGAGACCTACGACGGCCGGCGCTGCGACTTTATCGGCGCCGTCGACCTCATCACGGTCGGCTCCGACGTGCGCATGATCGGCAATTACAAGTTTCGCTGCGAGCCCGACGCCGGCGGGACCGTCGTGGTGGGCTTTGAAAACCACAGCGGCAAGACCCGCCTCGGCAGCGGCGTGAAGCCGCTGGGCAAGGTGCTCGCCGGCTTCGGCAACAACGGCGAGGACGGCACGGAGGGCGTCCACTACAAAAACGTCTTCGGCACCTACAGTCACGGGCCGCTGCTGCCGAAAAACCCCGCATTCTGCGATTTTTTGCTTGCGACGGCCCTGGAACGGAAATACGGCCGCGCCGAGCTCGCGCCGCTCGACGATCGCGCGGAGCTCGCCGCACATGATGAAATGTGCGCCAAACTCTAAGACAAGGGGAACGCTGTCCAGATGATACGCTTTTACAACGGACGCTGCCTGTGCTTTTCACCCGCGCTCTCGATCTCGGACAACGAGGTCTGGATCGAGGCCGACCGGATCTGCTACGTCGGCCCGGCGCGCACAGACGCGCCGGTCTTTGAGCGGCAGATCGACCTGCGCGGCGATCTGCTGATGCCGGGCTTCAAAAACGCCCATTCTCACACGGCCATGACCTTCCTGCGCTCCTATGCGGACGACATGCCGCTGGATCTCTGGCTGCGGGAACAGGTCTGGCCCAACGAGGCCAGGCTGACGGACGAGGCCGTGTATCTTTTCACGATGATCGGCATCATGGAATATCTGTCGAGCGGCATCACCGCCTGCTTCGACATGTACGTCCACAACGACGCGTTTACCGCGGCCTGTATCCGCGCCGGCTTCCGGGCGGTGCTCTGCTCCGGCTTCAACGACTTTGACAAGGACGTGGAGCAGGTCGAGCGCGACTATCTGAAATACAATGCCCTGCACGAGCTGATCTCCTTCCGGCTCGGCATCCATGCCGAATACACCACGGGCATGGATCGGCTGACTTACATGGCATCGCTTGCCGAGAAATACCGCGAACCCTGCTTCACGCACCTGTCCGAGACGAGGGCGGAGGTCGAGGGCTGCGTCGCGCGCTACGGCCTGACGCCGCCGCAGCTGCTGGACCGGGTGGGGCTCTTCCGCTATGGCGGGGGCGGCTTCCACTGCGTTTACATGAGCGAGGAGGATATCGCGCTCTTCGGCGAAAAGAAGCTCTGGGCCGTCACGAATCCGGCCTCCAACCTGAAGCTGGCCAGCGGCGTCGCTCCGCTGACGCGCCTGAGAGCGGCCGGGGTGCCGCTTGCGATCGGCACGGACGGCGCGGCCAGCAACAATGCGCTCGACATGTTCCGGGAGATGTATCTGGCCTCCGTGCTGCAGAAGCTGCGGGAGGACGACCCCTCCGCGGGGAAGGCCGAGGACGTGCTGGAAATGGCCTGCATCGGCGGGGCACGGGCCCTGGGGCTGTCGGACTGCGACGATCTGGCCGTCGGCAAGAAAGCCGATCTCATCGTGATCGATCTGCATCGGCCGAACATGCAGCCTGTGCATCATCTCGCCAAAAACCTGGTTTACGCGGGCTCCAGGGAAAACGTGCGGCTGACCATGGTGGACGGCCGGGTCGTCTATGAGGACGGGGCCTTTTTCATCGGGGAAGAGCCGGAACGGATCTTTGCCGCGGCCAACGCCTTTGTAAGGGGGCTGGAGCCGTGAAGATCGACCTGCACGTCCACACCACCGCCTCCGACGGCACCGAGTCGCCCGCGCATATCGTGGAGCTTGCCCTTGAGGCCGGGCTGGCCGCCGTCGCCGTCACTGACCACGACACCGCCGACGGCTGCCGGGAGGCTCTCGAGGCCGGGGAGCGGCTCGGGCTCGAGGTCGTCCCCGGCATCGAGCTCAGCACGAAGTTCCACGCCTCCGTCCACATCCTGGGCTATTATATCGACGCGCAGTCCCCGCATCTCCTGCCCGTACTGGAATGGATGGTCAACGACCGCAACCAGCGCAACCGCCGGATCGCCGAACTGATGGCCTCCGACGGTCTGCCCGTCAGCTACGACGAGATGCAGCGGCGCTTCAGCGGCGTGATCGGGCGGCCCCATTTCGCGGAGCTGCTGGTGGAATTCGGTCTGGCCGAGGATGTCTCGGACGCGTTCAGGCGCTTCATGAACCGCGGAGAGAAATACTATATCGGCCGCAGCTTTCTGCCCCTTGACCGCAGCATCGAGATCATCCTGCTGGCGGGAGGCGTGCCCGTTCTGGCCCATCCCTTCCAGTACCGGATGGACGATGCGGAGCTGCGCGAGCTGATCGAGTACTGTATCGGCAAGGGCCTGCGCGGGATGGAATGCCGTTATTCCGGCTACAGGCCGGACCAGGTCGCCTATCTGGAAAAGCTCGCCGCGGAATACGGTCTGATCCGCACCGGCGGCAGCGATTTCCACGGGACGTCCAAGCCCCATATCCGGATCGGCAGCGGGACGGGGGCACTGGATGTTCCCTGCCGCTATCTGGAAGAACTCAAAACGGCTGCCGGGAGGTAAGGCATATGGATCAGTACAAGCTGCGTGAATCGATCAGCCGCAATCCGGACGCAAGGCTCCGCGATCTGGTGGCCGACCTGCTTTATGAGGACATCGTCGCCCTGCGCATCCGCCCCGGCACGAAGCTCAACGTCAACCAGCTCGCCGCCTCGCTCGGCATCTCACGCACGCCGGTGGCCGAGGCCATCGTCAGGCTCTCCGATATCGGCTTCGTCGTGACCCGACCCGGGCAGAGCGGTTACTATGTTCTGGACCTGAGCATGAACGACATGATCAGTCTCTATCGGGTGCGCTCGGCCATCGAATGCGAGGCCGCCGCCCTGTGCGCTCACAGCGTGGACGAGGCCGTGCTGCGCCGTCTCTCGGAGCTGGCCGAGGCCTTCAAGGACAACGTCATCCGCCGCGACCTGCGCGGGATGAAGGACACGGACATGCCCTTCCACCGGCTTTTGATCGAGTCCTGCGGCAACAGTTATCTGCAGCGCTGCTATGAGCTGCTGCTGCCCCGGCTCACGATGTATCAGGGCTCCATGACCGAGTTCATCGCCAGCAGCGGCAACGACGACAATCCCTGGATGAGCAGCGTGCAGTACAACCACATCGCCGTTGTCTCCGCCATCCGCATGCGTCTGCCCGAACTTGCGCGTCAGAGCATGGAAGACCATGTGACGGCCAGCCTGAACTTCACCGCCATGGCCGGCCACGGCGCAGATCCCTTTGCCGTGCTGCGCAGGACCGGCAAAGAATAAACGCAAAGACCCGCCGCTCCCCTGTGGAAGCGGCGGGTCTTTGCGTATCCGCTTTTTCCGGTCAGTCGACACGCTCGTCGCCCCAGAAGAAGAGGGCGACGGTGCCCGGACCGGTATGACTGCCGATGGTCGTGCCGATATTATTGATGACGACCTTCCCGTTGAGCTTCGGGAAACGCGCCTCGACCAGATCGGCCACCGCGCGTGCGTCGGGCAGGCAGGCGGACATGGAGATATAGCATTTGCCGCTGTAGTCCAGGCCGTTTTCCGCGTGCTCTTCCATCTTATCCACGATCTGCCGGATCACGCGTTTTTTGGTGCGGACCTTGTAGCGCGGGATCAGCCGGCCGAGATTGTCCATGTTCATCAGCGGGCAAATCTCCAGCAGTCCGCCGAAGATCGCAGCCGTTTTGGAGATGCGGCCGCCTTTGACGAAGAAGCTGAGATCCGTGGAGAAAAACCAGTGGTGCAGGCGCAGGCGGTTCTTTTCGACCCAGTCCGCGAGCTCCGCCGCGCTCAATCCCTCGTCGCGCTTTGCCGCGGCGGTATCCATCAGCAGACCGTAGCCGGAAGAGGCGCCGAGTGAATCGATGATATAGACCTTCCGCTCCGGGAAGCGCTCCATGACGATGTTGGCCGCGTTGCGCGCCGAGTTCATCGTGGCCGAGATGCCGGTGGACAGGCAGACGTGCACGATGTCCTGCCCCTGCTCGAGAAAGCGCGTGAAATACTCCACGTATTCGGAGATGCTGACCTGGGAGGTCTTGGTGTCCGCCCCGTCCTTCATCATCTGATAGAATTTGTCAAAGGGGATGCTCTGCCCGAGATCGTCCGGGTAATCCCGTCCGTCGAGGATATAATGGAAGCAGATGTAGTGGACGCCGATCTTTTCAAAATGCTCTTTTGAAAGATCCGCCGTCGAGCAGCAGCTCAAAACATAGTCGTTCATGGGGGCACTCCTTTTCCTGTTGTCTGGCTTTATCCTATCTGTATTCTGTCCGGCGGACAAGCTACAGCTGCCCCGTTTCGCTCTACTGCCTTCTCTTCTGCTCTCTACGAATCGTAGAGAACGAAAAAAGCGCCCCCATCGGGCGCTTTTTCACGTTTCTTTTTTCCTTTTCCTCAGTTTGTCCCGCAGGCGGGGGCGGCGCTTGACGTTGCAGCCGAGCCAGACCAGGATCTCCGCCGGGATCAGCAGCAGGAAGAGCTGCCAGGGATGCCGGGGCAGGAAAAAGAAGGCCAGCACGAAGAGGCTGAGCACAAAGGCCGCCAGATTGTACAGCAGATGCCTCCCGTGCTTGAACACGCAGTCCAGCACCAGGTAGGTCAGGATCGACACGCTCAGGCCAACCAGGAAGACACGCCACTCGATGATGTCCAGCAGCCACAGCGTCACGAAGACCGCCAGCGCGCAGGTCATCACCCCCAGCACGGCCAGCGCCATGATGAAATCCGCGCTGTAGCTGGGGCCGGGGTCGTCCGCCTCGTCCGCAGGGGGCTGCCACTTGTCATGGGTCGTGAGCAGATAGTCCACGTCCACCCCGAACAGCTCCGCCAGCTGGGTCAGTACATAGGCGTCGGGAATGGCCTCGCCCCGCTCCCATTTGGAGATGGTCTTGTCCGAGTAATTCAGTTTTGCGCCGAGCTCCGCCTGTGTCAAACCCGCCGCAGTCCGGAGGTTGATGATGTTGCTGGCCGAGATCAGCTTGAGTTCCGAAAGATCCAAGGGTCTGCTCCTTTTTGAATCGCCGTTTTACCGTAGTCCCTGTATTGTATCAAAACCTGCTTCCCTTTGCAAGTGCGGAAACGGGCCGGAGCGAAGCAGCCCCGGCCCGTCTGACGATTTACGGGAGTTTTGCCTGTGCTTTTGCCAGAAAACGTTCGCTGTCGATGAGGCAGCGCTCATGGGTGCCCTCGCCGATCTTTTCCCCGCCGGCCCAGGCCTCCACGCGGAAGGTCAGCCTGCGCCGGTCGATCTCGAGCAGCTCGCTTTCGGCCCGGACGCGCAGCCCGACCGGCGTGGCCGCAAGATGCTTCACGTTCAGCGCCGTGCCGACGGTGCCCTGCCCCTCCTCCAGGAAGGGCTGCACCGATTCGCGCGCGGCTTTTTCCATCAGCGCGATCATCGAGGGCGTCGAGAACACGGGCAGCGTTCCGCTCCCCAGCGCGGCGGCGGTGTTCATCCCGCTGACGAGCACCTCGGCGCAGCCGCGGATCCCTGGCGTGAGCGGCATTATCTGAGCGCGCCCTTGATGACTTCGGCCAGGATGTTGATGCCCTTGACGATCTTCTCGTCGGAGGCGCAGGAGTAGTTCAGGCGCATGCCGTTATTGACGTCTCCCTTGGGATAGAAGCCGGAGCCGGGCACGTAGGCCACCTTCTGCTCCATGGCCAGCGGCGCGAGCTCGCGGGTGTTGATGTACTCGGGCAGCTCGACCCAGGTGAACAGGCCGCCGTCGGGATCGGTGAACCTGGCTTCCTTCGGGAAGGTCTCGCGCATGGTGTCGATCATCAGCCCGCAGCGGTGCTTGTAGACCGGCAGGATCTTGGCAACGTGCGCGTCGATGTCAAACATGTCCATGTACTTGGAGATGGCCATCATGTTGATGGTCGCGGTCTGCAGCACGGCCGCCTGCGCGATGTGGTTGACCTTTTCGATGATCTTTCCATCGGCGATGATCCAGCCCACGCGGAAGCCGGGGGACAGGATCTTGGAGAAGGAGCCGAAGTAGACGATCAGGCCGTCCTTGTCCATGCTCTTCAGGCTGGGCAGGAACTCTCCCTTGAAGCGCAGGTCGCCGTAGGGGTTATCCTCGATGGCGGGGACGCCGTACTTGGAGATGATCTCCATGAACTTCTCGCGGCGCTCCTTCGGCCAGGTGCGGCCGGAGGGGTTCTGGAAGTCGGGGATGATGTAGATGAGCTTGACGTTCGGCGTCGTCGCCAGGACCTTGTCCAGCTCTTCCATGATCATGCCGTTTTCATCGGTCGGGACGGAGACGAAGTTCGGCTGGTACTGCTTGAAGGCGTTGATCGCGCCCAGATAGCTGGGGCTTTCGAGGACGACCACGTCGCCCGGGTTGAGGAAGAGCTTGCCCAGGAAATCCAGGCCCTGCTGGCTGCCCGCCGTGATGAAGACGTGGTTGGGGTCGGTGTGGATGTTGTTCTTGGCGGCGACACGCTCGCAGATCTGTTCACGCAGACGCAGATAGCCGTCCGTGGGGCCGTACTGCATCGCCGCACGTCCCTGCTCGTCCAGGACGGCATCCAGCGCGGCCTTCATGTTTTCCACCGGAAACAGCTCCGGAGCGGGAAGCCCGCCGGCGAAAGAGATGATCTCAGGACGGGCGGCGACCTTCAGGAGCTCGCGGATGTCCGAGGCCTTGATGTTGCTCATCCTGTCGGCAAAATTGACCATTTTTCTGTTCCTCCTGTTCAAGATGCACAATTATTTGTTTTTCCCGTGGGATTGCTTACTACCTTTATACCATATTATTCCCGCACTGTAAACCGCAAAAAAGAAAGATATGATACTATTTCCGTTTCAGAAGCCGCGTGAACAGGCCGGCCTGCTCCCGCTCCGGGGGCACGGTCAGATCTTTCCATGCCCCGGGGCCGAGATATTTCAGCACCGCCACCTGCGGTTCCATGTCCCGGGTCACCCGGAAGGTGTCCGTATCGTAATAGTGGATGAACTCCGGCGACTCGAAGTGATACGCAAAATCCCGCACCGTCTCCAGCCGGTGCCCGCCGCGGCTGCCGTCGCGGTAGTGCATGGGGATGATGACCTTCGCCATGATCTCGTCCGTCGCGCGCTTGGCCTCCTGCGAGGGCAGCGCCGTCGCCGAACCGGCGCAGATCATGCACACGTCCGCGCCGTAGAGCCGGGAGATCTGGCCGCCGTCGAGCTGGGTGCCGAGGTCGGACATGTGGACGAGCTTACAGCCGTCGGCCTCCAGGATGTGGATCGTGCAGAAGCCGCGCCAGTTGCCCATTTTGAATTCATGCGGGACCCGGAGCTTCGTGATCGCAAAGGGGCAGTCGCTCTCCGGCCGGCCGGAGAGGATCACGCCCTCGCGATAGTTGTGGCCGTAGTGCTCATGGCTGACCAGCAGCAGGTCCGCCTTTATCCGCAGCTTTTGGTATCCGGCGGTGTAGTCGCTGTTATAGGGGTCGATCAGCACGGTGTAGCCGTCGGCGCTGATTGCGAAGCAGGCGTGTCCCAGCCAGCGGATCTGAATATCCATGTCCTTATCCCTCCATCACGTGGAGCGCGCGGATCTCCCGCCGCCCGATATGGGCCATGATCCGGAAGGCGTGGGGCTCGAGATAGTCCCAGTCCCCTTCCGTCAGTCCCTGCGCCTTCAGCTCGCCGATCACGGCGGCGCAGATATCCTCCACGACGCCCTGCTTGGTCCGGCGGCCGTCGGCGTCGTTGTCCGCACAGAGCAAAAAGTCGAGCGCCGGGCGCAGTTCGCTCAGGCGCGGCAGCTCGTCCAGCCCGCGCAGCAGCCACTTGTAATAGGGCGCGTGGCGGCGGTTGAGCAGATAGATCATCCGGCATGCGGCGCGCACGAAGTCGGACAGCGCGAGCATGGCCGCGCCCTCCTCGCCGTGGCCGAGGCAGCGGGCGTAGTTGTACTGTCCGCTCTGGGCCATCTCCACGGCCCGGGCCGCAAGCTTCTTGAGGCGCACATCCTCGGGCATCCCGTGCAGCAGCTTTTCCCGCACGGCGGAAAAGGCCCCGAGATCGTCGCGCCAGACCTCGCCGTTCGTGGCCTCGGCCAGCGCGCTCTCCGGCAGGTACAGCCACTGCCGCCAGTCCTCCGGCGCGCCGGGCGCGCCGAGGTAGCGGCGGTAAAAATCGCTGATGCGCCGGACGCCGCGGTTGGTCTCCGCCAGGGCGCTCTTTTCTGCGGCCTTTGCCAGCGGCAGCGCGCGGTAAGCCCGCTCCAGCGCCACGCCGACGGCCGCGTCGTCCTCATCGGTCAGCCACAGGCAGAAGCCGCCCTCGAAATCATGGTCGCGCGAGAGCGCGTCGTCAAAGCCGTAACACTCCGAGCCGCGGCCGGCAAGGCCCACGGCGATCCGCCCCTCCCATTCCGGGAAGCGCTCGCGCAGCATCGGCGCGCCGTAGGCCTCATAAAAGGCGCGCGCCTCCTCAAGCGTCCGCATAGATGGCCTCCGCGCGTTCACGCAGTTCGATGGCATACAGGAAAAAGCCGAAATAATCAAAGGTCGGCGCGCATTTGGAGATCGTGAAGGCGTGGTAGCCGTTGTGCGCGACGGTCGGAGAATCCAGATGGCGCCAGGCCTCCTCCATACAGGCGGCGATGCGCGGATCCTCCGGATCCTGCCGGTCGTAGAGCTCGGCCAGATTGCAGTAAGTCACCGCCAGCTCGTTGTCCGGCGAAGGGCAGCGCTCGATAACGCGCAGGGCCAGTTCGAAGTGCTTTTCCGCCTTTTCGAAATCGGCCACGTCCGCGTAGGACAGGGCCATGTTGTTGTACAGCCCGCCGAAGCGGTAGTCGAGCGGGTCGAGGTTGTCGGCGTACACACGGCAGACGTGCTCGAAGATCGGCACGGATTCCTCCGCGCGGCCGAAGGCCTTGAGCGTGGTGGCCGCGTTGAGCAGGACGGTCGCGCCCGAGACGGTGCTGCCCATCCGGTGCTCCCGGATCAGCCGCATGGCGTCCTGGACCGCGAAGATCGCTTTATCGCCCTCCCCGCTGCGCCGGTAATAGCCGAGCTGCTCGCTGAGCATGGCGAGCTCTCCCCGCCAGTCGCCGAGCATGGCGGCGCGGTCCTGCCACTGCTCCAGAAAGGCCCCGGCTTCGCTCTCGCGGCCGGTGTTGTACAGCTCATCCAGTTGACGGATCAGCTCGGGCACGGGGATCGTGCGCTCTGTCGGCTCGGTGTCCGGCACGCCGGTATAGGCGCTGACATCGAAGGGGCAGACGGGTTCGAGATAGTCCATGGCGACCTCCCTTGCAAGGAATCAGGGTTTCGGTATATACTATAGTCAGAATACCACAGCACGGTCCCAAACACAAGCGGAGGTCGCAGCCTATGAGCAATCATCTGCAAGCGGAAGCTTCCCCCTATCTGCGCCAGCACGCCGGCAACCCGGTGGACTGGTACCCCTGGGGAGAGGAAGCCTTTGAGAAGGCGCGGCGGGAAGACAAGCCCGTCTTTCTCTCCATCGGCTATTCCACCTGCCACTGGTGCCATGTCATGGCGCATGAATCCTTCGAGGACACGCAGGTGGCGGAGGTGCTGAACGAATGCTTTGTCTCTGTCAAGGTCGACCGCGAGGAGCGGCCGGACGTGGATGCGGTGTATATGCGCGCCTGCCTCGCCCTCAACGGCAGCGGCGGCTGGCCGCTGACGGTGCTGATGACGCCGGAGCAGAAGCCCTTTTTCGCGGCCACCTATCTGCCGAAGGAGAATCGGAACGCCCGGATCGGCCTGCTGCCGCTGCTGCGAGCGGCGGCGTCCAAGTGGAAAAACGACCGGGAGAGCCTGCTGAAGGCCGGTGAGGACGTCACCGGGCTGCTGCTTGAGCGGGCGGCGCCGGCCTTTGCCGCGCCGGGGCCGGATTATCCGCGCCGCGCGGCGGAGCAGCTCGCCGCCTCCTACGACCCGGAATACGGCGGCTTCGGCACGGCGCCGAAATTCCCCTCGGCCCACAATCTGCTCTTCCTGCTGCGCTATGCGAAGCTGACCGGTGACAGGTCCGCCCGCGAGCAGGCCGAGCACACGCTGCGGCAGATGGCCCGCGGCGGCATCTTCGACCAGTTCGGCGGCGGCTTTGCCCGCTATTCCACCGACCGGGAGTGGCTGGCCCCGCATTTTGAAAAGACGCTGTACGATAACGCCCTGCTCGCGCTGGCCTACACCGAGGCCTGGCAGGAGGGGCATTTCGCCCTCTACCGCCGCGTTGCGGAGCAGACGCTCGACTACTGCCTGCGCGAGCTGCGGGACGCCTCAGGCGGCTTTTACGCGGGCCAGGACGCCGACAGCGGCGGCGAAGAGGGCGCCTTCTATCTCTTTACGCCGGAGGAGATCAAGGCCCAGCTCGGCGAGGACGACGGCCGCCACTTCTGCGAGTGCTACGATATCACCGCCGAAGGCAACTTTCACGGCAAAAGCATCCCGAACCTGCTGCTCAACGAACGCTGGCAGTTCATCCCGGACGCCTGGGGCGCCTTTCGGGAGAAGCTGCGCCACTACCGGCAGCAGCGCATGCCCCTCGGGATCGACGACAAGATCCTGACCGGCTGGAACGGTCTGCTGCTCTGCGCGCTCTCCCGCGCGGCGCGGGTCTTCGGCAGCGGGCGCTATCTGGCCGCCGCGAAGGAGCTGGAGGCCTTCCTGCAGAGGGAGCTGCAGCGCGGAGAGCGCATGCTCGCCCGCTGGTGCCGGGGCGACGCCCGCTTCGAGGCGCGGCTGGACGACTATGCCTTCTGCGCGCTTGGGCTGCTCGAGCTCTACGACGCGGACTTCGATCCGTGTCATCTTCTGCGCGCCGAGGCGCTGGCGGAGCAGATCTGCCTGCGCTTTGGCGACCCGAACGGCGGCTTCTTCCTCACGGCGGAGGGCGCCGAGCCTCTGATCGTTCGGCCCAAGGAGATCTACGACGGGGCCATGCCCTCCGGCAACAGCGCCGCCGCGCTGCTGTTCCAGCGGCTTTGGAGGCTCACGGCGAAGCCTCTCTGGCGTGAGCGCGCCGACCTGCAGCAGGCTTTTCTGTGCGCCGTGCTCGCCGAGTATCCGGCGGGCTGCACCTGTGGGCTCTGCGCGGTGCTGGACGCCGCGAGCAAGACGCGAGAGCTGGTCTGCGCCGCGCCGGGCGAGGACGTGCCGGAGGCGCTGCGCGCCGTGCTTGGGCGCTATGCTCCGGAGCTTGCGGTGTTGCTGAAGACGCCGCAGCGCGCCGCGGCGTTGGCCGAGGCCGCGCCCTTCACGGCGGATTACGCGCCGCTCGACGGCAAAGCGGCCTATTATATCTGCTCCGGCGGAAGCTGTCAGCTTCCGGTGACCGAGCTGTAATCCGTCAATGCGCGAAACCGGGAGCTGCGGGCCTGTGCCCGCAGCTCCCGGTGCTTTTTCCGATCCTTTGCGTTATCGTTTCCGGCTCAGCCGAGCTTTTCCATCTCGTCGAGCAGTTCGCCGAAGAGGGCAAGCGCGGAGTTGACCGGCTCCGGGGTGGACATGTCCACGCCCGCGATCTTCAGCAGGCTGATCGGATCGGTGCTGCTGCCGCCGGAGAGGAAGCGCTTGTAGTCGGCCACGGCCGGCGCACCCTCGGCGAGGATGCGGTTGGCGATGGCCACCGCCGCGGAGAATCCCGTGGCATACTGGAACACATAGTAGTTGTAGAAGAAATGCGGGATCCGCGCCCACTCGCAGGCGATCCCTTCGTCCGAGACCATATCCGGCCCGAAGTAGCGCTTGTTGAGCTCCAGATACTTCTCGCTCAGGGCCTCGGCGGTCAGGGCCTCCCCGGACTCGGCCATGCGGCCCATCATCAGCTCGAACTCGGCGAACATCGTCTGGCGGTAGATCGTGCCCTTGAAGGAATCCAGGAAGTGGTTGATCAGATAAGCGCGCGCCTTCCGCTCCGTGGTGTTTTTCAGCAGATGCCGCATCAGCAGCACCTCGTTGCAGGTCGAGGCCACCTCGGCCACGAAGATCACGTAGTCGCTGGTGCAGACGGGCTGGTTTTGGGTGCTGTGATAGCTGTGCAGCGCGTGCCCCATCTCGTGGGCCAGGGTAAACATGCTGTCGAGCGTGTCCTTCTGGTTGAGCAGCACATAGGGGTGCGGCCGGCCGACGCCGGAGGAGTAGGCCCCGCTCCGCTTGCCCGCGTTCTCGTAGACGTCGATCCAGCGGTTTTCAAAGCCCTCGCGCAGCAGCGCCGTGTAGTCCTCGCCCAGCACGGCCAGCGCCTCGAGCACGGTCTGCTTGGCCTGCTCGAAGGGGATCTTTTCCGCCGCGTCCGCCACGATGGGCGTATAGACGTCGTACATGTGCAGCTCGTCCAGGCCGAGCAGCTTCCTGCGCAGCGCGACGTAGCGGTACATTTTGTCCAGATTCTGATGGACGGCCCCGATCAGGTTGTGATACACCTCCGTCGGCACCTCGGTGCGGTCAAGGCTGGCGCTGAGCGTATCGGGATAGTTTCTGGCCCCGGCGAAGAACAGCAGCTGCTTGAACTGCCCGTCCAGCGTGGCGGCGGCGGTGTTTTTGAATTCGCCGATGCGGCGGTACATCGTCTCAAAGGCGTTGCGGCGCAGGACGCGGTCCCCGCTCTCCATCAGCGGCCCGTAGCTGCCGGAGGTGAGCGCGTGCTTTTCGCCCCGGCTGTCCTCCACGTCCGGGAAGCTCAGATCGGCGTTGCGGAAGACGCTGCCGATGTTCCCCGGGGCGCCGGCCATCTCCTCCGCGGCGGCCAGAAGCTTTTCCTCGGCCGGGGAGAGGATATGCGCCGCGCGGCGGCGGATCTGGTACAGGCTGCGGCGGTAGGTCTCCAGTTCGGGCCGGGCGATGTAGAACAGGTTGAGCCGGTCCTCGTCGATGGCCAGGATCTCCGGCGTCTGGTAAGAGGACGCGCTCGCGATGGCGACCCAGACGTTCATGGCCTTGCTGCGCATGTCCTGATAAAAGCTGTCGCCCATATCCTGGTCGCCCTTGCAGGAGGCGTAGCCGTACAGCCTGGAGAGCCGTACCTCCAGCTCATCCTGGAGCCGGAAGGACTCCAGCAGCGTCTCCGCGCTCTCGTCCAGGCGGCCGCGAAAAGCCGCAACGCTCTCCGTCATGCCCTTGAGGGCCTCGTATTCGGCGAACCATGCCTCGTCGCTTTCAAACAGATCCTTCAGGTTCCAGGTAAATTCCTCGGGGACCTCGCTTCTCTTCGTTTTGGGATCGATCATGCCGAAGCTCCTTTCCTGCGCTTTCCCGCGCCGTTTCCTGTGTGTTATTGTATCACAGGCGCCGGCGCATGGCAAGGCGTGCGCCCTTGAAACCGGTTCCGCGCCCGCGTCCTCTTTCATACTTTTCAAAAAAGGTTGCAAAACCATCGGTGATTCGCTATAATGCCTCTGTTGAGAAACTGTTTGAGAGTGGGGATCATCTTGGCGCAAACGAGAAACAGGCTGGACTCCAGCCTCATGGGCGAGATGCACGAGGGCCGGCTGCTGCTGAAGATGGCCGTGCCGATGATGCTGTCGATGCTGGTGCAGGCGCTGTACAACGTCGTGGACAGCATCTACGTCGCGCGCGTATCCGAGGATTGTCTGACCGCCCTGTCGCTGGCCTTCCCGGCGCAGAACATCATGATCGGCCTGTCCGTCGGCACCGGCGTGGGCGTGAGCACGCTGATCTCGCGCGCGCTGGGGCGGCATGACGCGAAGGAGGCCGGGCGTACGGCGGGCACGGCGCTGTTCCTTTGCGTGTGCTGCTGGGTCCTGATGGTCGCCTTCGGCCTGTTCGCCGCCCGGACCTTCGTCTATTCCCAGACGCAGGATCCCGCCATCCGCAGCCACACGCTGTCGTATCTGCGCATCGTCACCATCGCCTCGCTGTTCCTGTATCTGGAGGTGATCGTGGAGCGATTCCTGCAGTCCACCGGCCAGACGAAGCTGTCCATGTGGACGCAGATCATCGGTGCCGTCACGAACATCATCCTCGACCCCTTTTTCATCTACGGCTGGTGCGGCCTGCCCGCTCTCGGCACGGCCGGCGCGGCCATTGCCACGGTGATCGGCCAGGCTGTCGGCGCGGCGGCGGGCTTTGCCTTCCAGTTCCGGCGCAACCGGGAGCTCCCCCTCGCCATTTCCGATCTGCGCCCGTCTCTGCGCCTGATCGGCGACATCTACCGCATCGGCTTCCCGTCGATCGTCACGATGTGCGTCGGCTCGGCCACGAACTACCTGATGAACCGCATCCTGATCGGCTTCACCTCCACGGCCGTGGCGGTCTACGGCTCCTATTTCAAGGTGCAGAGCTTTTTCTTCATGCCGATCTTCGCCATCAACAACGGTCTGGTCCCGATCATCGGCTACAACTACGGCGCGCGGAAAAAGGAACGCATCTACCGTGCGCTCCGCTTCGGCGTAGTGTACGCCACCTGCTTCATGCTGCTGGGCATCGTCTTTTTTGAGCTGTTTCCCGAGATGCTGCTGGGGATCTTCAGCCCCTCGCCGGAGATGCTCCGCATCGGGGTCGCCGCGTTCCGGCGCATCGGGGCGCACTTCATCTGCGCGGGCTTCAGCATCGTGGCGGGCTCGGCCTGTCAGGCGCTCGATAAAAGCCTGCTGGCGCTTCTGAGCGCGATCCTGCGCCAGCTCGTGGCGCTGGTCCCCTCCGCCTGGCTGCTGTCGCTCACCGGAGACGTCAACATGATCTGGTGGTGCTTCCCCATCGCCGAGGTCGTCAGCGTGATCACCAACATCTTTTTCCTGCGCGCCGCGCTGCGCGGCATGGAAAAACGGCTGAGCAGGCCCGTATGATGCGCTTTCATGACCGCCCTCCTCCCCGGAGGGCGGTTTTTTGCGGAGGGGATGGAACAGCGGGCGGATCTGTGCTATACTGAGCAGCGGAAAGGGTGTGTTGGCATGTCCGATTGTATCATCCGTACCCGCTGCGGCGCAGTCAAGGGCGAACAGCGGGACGACTGCCGCGTATTCCGCGGCATCCCCTATGCGCGGGCGGAGCGTTTCGAATACCCGCAGAGCGTGAGCTGGGAGGGCGTGTTCGACGCCACACAGCAGGAGATCGACGTGCCGCAGTATGCGACCTACAACGACGAACGCGAACGCGAGGACACCTTCTATTTTGAAGAGTTCCGCGAAGGCATCGAATTCCGCTATGAGGAAGGCCCGCTGACGCTGACCGTCACCACGCCGGCCGAGCCGAAGGGCTGCCCGGTGCTGGTCTATATCCACGGCGGCGGCCACGAGACCGGCATGGTGGGCGAGCTGCCCTACGGCGGCTGCACCGAATATGCCAGGCGGGGCGTCATCCTCATCTCCGTCAGCTACCGGCTGAACGTCTTTCACCTCTTCCGTTCCCGCAACTACGGCCTCTATGACCTCGTGGCCGCCCTCCGCTGGGTGCACGAGAACATCGCGGACTTCGGCGGCGATCCGGAACGTATCGTGATGATGGGCCAGTCGGCCGGCGCCATGAGCGTGATGGATCTCTGCTATTCCGACGCGCTCAAGGGCGTCGTCAAGGGCGCGATCATGATGTCCGGCGGCGGCCTGGTCCCGGCGGTCGCCTCCCCGGCCACGGAGGCGCAGTCCAAGGGCTTCTGGGACGCGGTGCTCCGGCGCGCGGGGCTTGCCTCGGACGAGGAGGCGAAGACCGCGGACGCCGAGACGCTCTGGCGCGCCTGGTACGCCGAGAGCCGCGAGAACGGCAATTTCCACACCGCCCAGCCCGGCATCGACGGGACGCTGATCCCCGACCTGCCGCAGCGGCTGATGCGGCGCGGCGCGATCCTGGACATCCCGATGATCATGGGCATCACCTCGCAGGATTACCTGACCGTGTTCATCTACGAGATGGCCTACGGCTTCGCCCGCTGGAGCGCGTGGCATAACCGCGCGCCGGTCTACGGCTACCTGTTCGACCGGACGCTGCCCGGCGAAAAGTTCAAAGCCTTCCACGCGGCCGACCTCTGGTACATGTTCGGCAACATGGACAAGTCCTGGCGCCCCTTCGAGCCCATTGACTACGAGCTGAGCGCCCAGATGATCGACTACGTGGCCAACTTCGTGCGCAGCGGCGATCCCAACGGCGACGGGCTGCCCGTGTGGGGCCCCGTCACCAACCGGCACCACGGCTTCCGCCATTTCGACGGCGTCTCCCAGCGCTACATCAGCCCCGTTGCCTGTCATCGGAAGATGCGGCACACGACGCTGCGGGACAAGGGCCCCATGTAAACAGAAACCAAGGCCGGCCGGATGGGCCGGCCTTGGTTCGCTCCCATTGTAAACCTATATTTGTTTTTCCGGTTGACAATTTGCCCGCCGCGCGTTATGATGGCTCCGGAAACGGAGGGAAAGCCGGATGAAACAAGTCCTATCGACCCGCGAGGCCGCCTGCATCGCCATGGGCGCGGCCCTGATCGCCGTCTGCTCCTGGCTCAGCATCCCGGCCGCGGTACCCTTTACGCTGCAGACCTTTGCCGTCTGCCTGGTGACGGCGGTGTTCGGCCTGAAGCTCGGGCTTTGGAGCGTCGGGATCTATCTGCTGCTTGGCGCGGTCGGCCTGCCGGTCTTTTCCGGGTTCAAGGGCGGCCTCGGCGCTCTGCTGGGCGCCACCGGAGGCTATCTGGTCGGCTTCCTTTTCACGGCACTGATTGTCGGCCTGGCGGTTCGGCGCTTCGGCCGCCGGCCGCTCGCGCTGATCCTTTCCATGGCGCTGGGGATCCTCGTCTGCTATGCCTTCGGCACGGCCTGGTTCATGCTCGTCTATGCCCGCGGCAGCGGGCCGATCGGCGTGCTGACCGCGCTCGGCTGGTGCGTGTTCCCCTATCTGATCCCCGACGCTGTCAAGATCCTGCTGGCCACGCTGCTGACCGGGCGGCTGTACCGTCTGCTGCACAGGGAGGAGAAAACATGATCCGGGAAGAGCTGCTTCGTATCCTCTGGGAACACGCCGACCGCAGCGTCTCCGGCGCGGAGCTGGCGCGGCGGCTGTCCGTCAGCCGCGCGGCCGTCTGGAAAGCCGTGGAGCAGCTGCGCGCCGAGGGCTACCTGATCGAATCGTCCACGCGGGTCGGCTACCGCCTCTCCTCGCAGAGCGACGTGCTCAGCACCGAGGGCGTCGCACGCCACCTGCGCAGCAAGACTCTGCGCACAGAGGTCTGTGCCAGCCTCCCCTCCACCAATACCGCGCTCAAAGCGCGGGCGGCCGAGGGGGCCGGAGAAGGGCTTGTCCTGATCGCCGGCCGGCAGACCGGCGGGCGCGGCCGCATGGGGCGCAGCTTTTATTCGCCGCCGGGCACCGGGCTCTACCTGAGCGTGCTGCTCCGGCCGGATCTGCCCGCCGCGGAAGCCACCGCCCTTACCGCCTGCGCCGCCGTAGCCGTGGCGGAAAGCATCGAGTCGCTCAGCGGGAGGCCGGCGCAGATCAAGTGGGTCAACGACGTGCTGATCGACGGGAAAAAGGTCTGCGGGATCCTGACCGAGGCCTCGCTGGACTGTGAGAGCGGCACGCTGAGCTACGCGGTCGTGGGGATCGGCGTCAACGCCCTCGTCCCCGCGGGGGGCTTCCCGGAGGAGCTGTCCGGTGTGGCCGGCGCCGTGTTCGACGCGCCGACGCTGCCGGAGCTGCGCTGCCGGCTTGCGGCAGAGATCCTGGACCGGCTGATGGGCCACTATGCGCACCTGTCGGACAAATCCTTCTTCTCCGCCTACAAGGCCCGCTCGATCGTACTGGGCAGGGGTGTGGATATCCTGTCTCCCGGCAGGGAGCCGGAGGCGGCGGAGGTGCTGGAGCTGGGGGAGGATTTCTCGCTGCTCGTGCGCACGGAGGACGGCGTCCTGCGGCGGCTGAACTCCGGCGAGGTCAGCATCCGCCCGCAGATCTGAACACGCAAAAAGGACGGGGAGCCTTCCCCGTCCTTTTTACAATTCGATGTCTTCCGTTCTGACGCGGGCCCAATCGAAATCCGCCAGCAGCTCGCGCGGCGTCGCCGGTTCGTCCGTCTCCCGCAGCCCGCAGAGAAAGGCCAGCCGTCCGGTCAGCGCCTCCGGGCTCGTCTCGCGCCGCAGGATCTGTGTGCTCAGGCTGCCCAGGCGTTTGGAAAGCTTCCCGCCGCCCGCGGTCAGCAGGGGCGTGTGGCAGTACGCCGGCGGTGTGCCGCCCAGCGTCTCGATCAGGAAGCTCTGGCGCGGCGCGGAGGCGAGCAGATCGCGTCCCCGCACCACGCGCGTGACGCCCATGGTCAGATCGTCCACACTCACGGCGAGCTGATAGGCAAACACGCCGTCCGCCCGGCGGATGATGAAATCCCCGTCCTCCCGGGCGAGATGGCGGCTCAGTTGTCCGTAATGCCCATCCTCCACCCGGATGCTCCGGTCCGGCGCGCGCAGCTTCCAGGCGGGGCGGCGGCCGGAGCGCTCGCATGCCTCCCGCTCCGAACGCGTCAGGCGCGCGCAGCGGCAGCCGGGATCGAAATCCGCCTCCCCCGGATGCGGCGCGGAGGTCGCGGCCAGACGCTCGGCCCGGCTGCACCAGCAGGGATAGACCAGGCCCCTCCGTTCGAGCTCGCGAAAGGCCGTCTCATACAGCGCGGTCCGGCCGCTCTGGGCGAAGGCCGGATCCGGCCAGCCCTCGTCCCAGTCGAGGCCGAGCCAGCGCAGATCCTCCGCCAGCGCGCGGATGTACTCCGGGCGGGAGCGCGCCGGATCCAGATCCTCCATGCGGAAGATCAGCCGCCCGCCGAGGGCGCGGCAATCCAGCCATGCCAGAAGCATGGCCAGAAGATTTCCCATATGCAGATAGCCCGAGGGGCTCGGGGCCAGGCGCCCGACGATCTCTTTGCTCATGCGTCCATTATAATCCACCGCCGTCACCGGCGCAAGGGCATGCGGAAGGGTTTGACGAATACGCGGCCTGCGTTTATAATACGGACAGGCGCAGCATAAACATAGGTATCACGATTTTCGGAGGGACCTATGAAACGACTGCTCCCCTGTCTGCTGTGTCTGACCCTGCTGCTGGCCGGCTGTGCCGACGCCGCCCGCGAGCGTATGGAGAGCTTTGCCGGGGATCTGGCTGCGCGGCAGGAGCTGGACCTGACGGCAGAGCTGCGCGCCGAATACGAGGACCGCTCGCTCGCCTTTACGCTCTGCTGCCGGGAGGCGGACGGCTGCTGCACGGTGATGGTGCTCGCGCCGGACATGCTCAAGGGCGTCAGGGCGCGGATGAACGCCGGGGACGATCAGCTGATCTACGGCGACGTGACGCTGGACACCGGGCCGCTGGACCGCAGCGGGCTCAGTCCCCTCTCCGCCCTGCCGACGCTGCTGCGCGCCGTGCGGGAGGGGCATCTGGACAGTACCTGGACCGAAGGCGACCGCAGCGTGGGCGAATGGATCCTGGACGACGGGCTCTCCGTGCGTGTCTGGGTCGAGAGCACGAGCCTGACCCCGACCCACGCCGAGCTGATCAGCGACGGGCGCGTCACCGTCTTTCTGGACATCACCGATTGGAGATAGAAAAGCATGAACGATCTGCAAAAGAGAACCTGGGCGGAGATCAGCCTGGACAACATCCGCCATAACTACCGCGCCATCCGTGCCCGGCTGCCCGAGGGCTGCCGTTTCCTGGGCGTCGTCAAGGCCGACGCCTACGGCCACGGAGCCGCGGCCGTGGCGCATCTGCTGCAGGAGGAGGGCGCGGAGTATCTGGCCGTCTCCTGTCTGGACGAGGCGCTGGAGCTGCGGCAGAGCGGCGTGACCATGCCGATCCTGATCCTGGGGCACACGCCCTGGGAATACACCGAAACGCTGATCGACTACCGCCTCACGCAGACCGTCAGCGCGCTGGCCAAGGCGCGGGAATACTCCGCCGCCGCCTCCGTGTTGGGGAAAACGCTGAAGGTCCACATCAAGCTGGACACCGGAATGTCCCGGCTCGGCTTCCTCTGTGCGGGCGGCCACTTCGATGCGGGCGTGGACAATGTGATCGCCTCCTGCCGTCTGCCGGGTCTGGAGCCGGAAGGGGTCTACACGCATTTTGCCGTCTCGGACGAGCCGGGTGATGAGGCGCGGGCTTACACGCGCGGGCAGTTCCGACTGTTCCTGGACGTGCTCGCTACTGTGGCCGAGCGCGGCGGCGTGCACTTTGCCATCCGCCACTGCGCCAACACCGGCGCCGTCGTCAACTATCCGGAGACGGCGCTGGACATGGTGCGTCCCGGGCTGCTGCTCTACGGCTACGGTGATCCGGAGGGCCGCTTCGGGCTCCGGCCCTGCATGCGTCTGGTCACCACGGTCAGCACCATCAAGTTCTACGAGCCCGGCACCTGCATCAGCTACGGGCGGCGCTACGTCACCGACCGCCGCACCCGCATGGGCGTGCTCGCCATCGGCTACGCCGACGGGCTCCCGCGGCTGATCTCCGGCAAGTGCGCCTTTGCCGCGAAGGGCGGCCTCGCCCCGCAGCGCGGCAATATCTGCATGGACATGTGCATGGTCGATCTGACCGAGCTGCCGGAGGTGGACGTGGGCAGCGAGGTGGAGCTTTTCGGGCCGCAGAACGATCTGTGCCTGCTCTCCGAGGCGGCGCAGACGATCCCCTACGAGCTTCTGTGCGCGGTCAGCAAACGCGTGCCGCGGGTCTTCAAATGAAAACCGGGAAAGACCGCTGAAAACAAAAAAGGACCGCGGGCCGGATGCCAAAGCATTCGGCCCGCGGCCCTTTCTTTCAGTCCTCCGGGATCACCCAGGGGAGTTCCACATACCGCGGCTCATGGCCGAGCGCGGGAAGCACCGTGTGCAGGAGCGCCTCGGTCGAAAAGCGCAGGCTGCTCGTATTCAGACAGGGGTGGCAGCCGAAATCCTTTTCCGTGAGCAGATCCCGGTCGATCAGCAGCCGCACCTTGCCCTCGCGGTCGTTGAGCAGGCCCAGCACGCTCACCGAGCCGGGCGTCAGATCCAGCAGCCGCTCCATATCCGCCGCGCCGCCGAAGCTGAGACGGGCCGAGCCGATCTGCTTCGACAGCAGCCTGGTCTTGAAGGGCTTCTCCCCCGGCATCAGCAGGAGATAGAACTCCGTCTGCTGCCGGTTCGTGAGGAAGAGGTTCTTGCAGATCTTCGCGCCGAGCAGGCTCTCCACCTGCTCGCAGTCGGGAATGGTGTCGGCGTGCTCGTGGTCGACGCGCACGTACGATACGCCGAGCCGGTCGAGCAGCGCGTAGCAGCGTTCCTCGCGCTCGCTCCGTTTTTCCGCCGGCCGCCCGGTATAGAGGACAGGGTCGTAGTCCATGTTCACCTCTTGTTGTGCGGCAGCCAGATGTGCTGCTCCTCCGCGCGGCGGATCAGCTCCTCCCGGAAGTCCGGGTGGGCGATGTCGATGAGCCGTGCGGCCCGCTCCCAGGTGCTGCGGCCGGTGAGCTCCGCCGCGCCGTATTCGGTGACGACGGTGGGCGCCTGGCTGCGCGGCGTGGTGATGACGTCCCCGCCCATATGCGGCAGGATGCGGGAGTGAAGCACGCCGCTCTTGTCGCGGAAGGTGGAGGGCAGGCACAGGAAGGCCCTGCCGCCCTTGGACATGGCAGCGCCGGTCACGAAGTCCAGCTGGCCGCCGGTGCCGCTGATCTGGCGGGTCCCGGCGCTCTCGGAGGCGATCTGCCCGTAGAGATCCACGTTCAGACAGCCGTTGATGGAGATCATCTTCTCGTTCTGCGCGATGACGTAGGGGTCGTTCACGTAGCTCAGCGGCGCGCCCAGCAGCGCGTCGTTCTCATGGATCCAGTCGAAAAGCTCCTGAGAACCGATGGCCAGGCCGAGCACGCCCCTGCCGGGATGCAGGGTCTTTTTCGCGTTGGTGAGCTTGCCGGCCCTGAACAGGGCCAGATAACCGTCGGAGCAGAGCTCGGTGTGCATGCCCAGATCCTTCAGGTCCGACTCGGCCAGAAGCTCTCCCAGCGCGTTGGGCATGCCGCCGATGCCGAGCTGGATGACCGCGCCGTCCGGGATCAGGGGCAGCACATGCCCGGCGATGCGGCGGTCGAGCTCCGTGGGCTCGGGGGACTTCATCTCCCAGAGCGGGAGCTTTCCCGCCTCGACGACGGCGTCCACCCGGGACAGCGGGATCGAGCAGGCGTCCCCGCCGCAGATGCGCGGCAGATTCTCGTTGACTTCAACGATGATCTTTTTGGCCACGTCCACGATGCCGCGCTCCGCGCCCAGCGCGCCGGAGAGATTGAAGCGGCCGTTTTCGTCCATCGGGGCGACGGCGAGCATCGCCACGTCCACCGTCAGAAACTGATGATAATAGCGATCCAGATCCCGGAAGAGCATGGGCGTGAAGAAGGCGCGGCCCGCCTCACAGAGCCGGCGCTCATAGCCGGAACAGTGCCAGGTGTTGTAGACGAAATGCTCCATGTCCGGGTCGCATTCCGCCACGGCCACCGGCCCGCGCATCAAATTGCCGCGCACCTTGACGTGCTTCAGCTCGTCCCGCCGCGCAGCCAGCGCCGCGTCCAGCGTGGGCGGATAACCGTTGTTGGAGCCATAATCCACCCAGTCCCCGCTCTTGACGAGCCGCACCGCCTCCTCGGCAGAGCACAGCTTGGAGCGATATTCTTCCCGAAGGGTCATGGGATCGCCCTCCTTTTTTGTTTATTGCGGCGCGCCGGACCGACGCGCCCTACGGCATTATACCACGCCGGGTCTTTGTCGGCAATACAAAAGGAGCTGCCCTTTCGGGCAGCTCCCAAAGTGGGAATGATGCATAAGGTTGCTTGGCTTAGGCCTTCTTCTCCTTGGCCTGCTGGGCCAGGGTCTTGACCGCGGTGACAGCCAGGATGGCAGCCAGGACGACCAGAAGGACGGACCAGATCAGCTGGAACCAGTCGCCCCAGGCGGCGGCAGCAGCGCCGATCTTGCCGATCATGGCGATGATCTTCAGGCAGAGAGACCAGATGGTGGCGACCAGCATGAAGCACATCGGGAAGTAGAACATCTTGTTGTTCTTGCCGATCTCACCCAGCCAGGTGCAGACAGCCAGCATGGCGATGGCGGCCAGCAGCTGGTTGGCAGCGCCGAACACGCCCCAGATCTGGGACAGGCCCAGGAAGCCCATGCCGCAGCCGATGATGACCATGATCAGGGTGGACACGATCGGGGTGGCAAAGAACTTGGCAGCGCCGGTCAGATCCTCGCGGGTCTTTCCTTCCGGAGTCAGCAGCTCCACAAACAGGTAGCGGCAGAGACGGGTGGCGGAGTCAAGGGAGGTCAGCGCGAAGACGGAGACGGCCAGGGTGAACAGGGTGTAGATCAGGCCGTAGGCGCTGGGCGCAAAGGACTTGAACAGGGTGGCGATGCCGCCGGCAAAGATGGACGGAGGAGAAGCCAGCTTGAAGTCGGAGCCGAGCTGGTTCCACACCACGCCGATCGCGATCAGGGAGATGATGGCCAGAGCGGACTCGACGATCATGGCGCCGTAGCCGATGACCTTGGCGTCCTTCTCGGAGTTGATCTGCTTGGAGGTCGTGCCGGAGCTGATCAGGGAGTGGAAGCCGGAGACGGCGCCGCAGGCGATGGTGATGAACAGGGTCGGCCACAGAGCGCCCAGGTTGGAGGCGCCGCCGAACTCCTTGGTCAGGGTGTCGGTCCAGCCGGTGAAAGCCGGGATGTCCAGCGTGGCAGCGCCGGCGAAGGTGCCGCCCAGGATGGCGATGACCGCCAGGATCATCATGCCGTAGAGCAGGAAGGAACTCAGGTAGTCACGGGGCTGCAGCAGGATCCAGACAGGAAGCAGAGAAGCGATCGTGACGTACACGGCGATGAAGATGACCCAGAAGGTGCGGTTCAGGTTCAGGCCGACGAACAGGCCGCAGATAACGATGGCGATGATGCCGATGATGCCGACGATGGTCGCCGGGCCGATCTTGGCGTTCTTGCGGTACACGAAGAAGCCGAAGATAACGGCGATGACGATGAACAGCAGGGAGGTCATGGCCGTGGAGGCGTTGCCCTGGCCGTTGATGGTGCCGATGGTGAACAGCGGGGAAGTGCGGACGCCATCCGTGAAGCCGGAGGCAAAGGTGCCGGCGACAACAGCGGTGAAGGAGGCGATGACCAGGATCAGAACGGCGAGAGCGAAGATGATGAACAGACGCTGGGCCTTGACGCCCATGCTGTCACGGATAACTTCGCCGATGGAGCCGCCGTTGTGACGGATGGAGGCGAACAGGGCGCCGAAGTCGTGCATGGCGCCGAAGAAGATGCCGCCGATCACGACCCACAGGAACACGGGGACCCAGCCGAACACGGCGGCCTGGATCGGTCCGTTGATGGGGCCGGCACCGGCGATGGACGAGAAGTGGTGGCCCATCAGAACGGCGGGGTTAGCGGGAACGAAGTCCTTGCCGTCGTAGCTGGTATGAGCCGGGGTCTCGCGGTTGGGATCGACGCCCCACTGCTTGGCGAGCCAGCTACCGTAGAAGATGTAGCCAAGCACAAGCAGCACAGCAGCGATCAGGAGAATAACTAATGCGCTCACACTTTTCACTCCTTATGAAAAAATGTTTTTATTACCATTTGCCGTCAGTCATTCCCTTTTCTGACGCCAAACAGCTTACGGAAGTATTTGACCAGCTCGTAGCCGGCCTTGTTGGTGACGGTCTTTTCCTCGCTCAGGTCGACCGCCGCGGTCAAAAGCGTGGAGTAGCCGTGCAGGGAGAAGTGATAGCTCTTGCTGAAGCTGCGCCGCGTGACGGCCTTTCTCGCCGCCTCATCAAAAGAATCCGCGATGAAGATGGCCTTGAAATTGGTATACTGGTGCTCCTTGTGGGGCTTTACGCGGGGCAGCGCCTCCGCCAGGACATAGTCGATGCAATCGTCCACCAGGGCCGCGTCGAACGTGGGGGCCGCGAAGATATAGGCGAACTCGTTCGTCTCGTTGCCCCAGATCTTCACGCTCTTGGTGAGCCAGTACTTTTCGTTCCGGGAGTAATAGTCCGCCCGGAAGGCCAGCGGCAGCCGGGTCTCGTCCTCGTTCGGGACGATGTTGTAGTAGGCGCTGAAGGAGTCTTCCAGCGTGGCCAAAAAGGCTTCCCGATCAATGGCCATGCATCCGTTCCTCCCGCTTTTTCAAAAAATGAACAAACTGTGTCCTCGACATGAGTAATATACTGCGAAGACATAAAAAATTCAAGACTTATTTACAATTTTTATAAGTATTTTTGCATTTTTCGCGCTATCCCGCCCGGCGGGCGGCTCCCGGCGGTCAAAAAGCCATGCAGGGGCGCACGCTCTCGAGCACGATCGTGGCCGTCAGGTCGGCGATATCGGTCGGCGTAAAGGGGGACTTCTCCTCCACGAGCTGCTGGATCAGGCCGACGCAGCCGTTGATGACAAAGGCGTTGTAGAGCTTGAAGCGCCTGGTATCTCCCTCCGGGATCAGCGCGCGCCAGAGATAGGAGCAGCGCTCGTCCACAAGGCGCTTGACCCGCTCGACGAACTGCATGTCGCCGTTCCGGCCGAGCATGATGCGGCAGAGGTCCCGGTTCTCCGCCAGGAAGCTGAAAATCGCCGTCAGATACGGGTGTCCCTCATCCGCCTCCAGCTTCGGCGTCGTCTCGCTGAGCTTGGCGTCGAACTGGGCGAAGAACTCGTCCTCGACCCCGCGCAGCAGCGCATGGATGTCCGCGTAGTGAAAATAAAAGGTTCCCCGGTTAACGTCCACCAGCTCCGTCAGCTCCTTGACGGAGATCTCATTGATGGCCTTCTGCTCCATCAGCCGCAGCAGCCCCTCGCGCAGACGACGCTTCGTGTTGCGCACGCTGCGGTTCTCGTCCCCGGCTTTGTTCACGGTTTTTCCTCCCTGAAGATTCAACACATTTCCGCCGCCTGTCCAATTTTCGTCAGCGAAAAACGGAATTGACGATTGACGCTTTTTCGCGTCTGCGGTATATTTCAAATGTAAGCGAAAATTCAACACTTGTCAAGGATGTGTCTCTGTGTCAGAAAAAAACGGACAAACAGACCTTATGCACCGGATCGCCGCGGCCATCGTCCGCTGGCGCTATGTGATCCTGCTGCTTTTCCTGGCGGCGTCGGTCTACTGCGCGCTGTCGATCAGCCGTGTGCAGCTCAGCTCCGATCTGACCGCCTTTCTTCCGGCGGAAACGGAGACGCGGCGCGGCCTGACGATCATGGAAAACGAGTTCGTCACCTGCGCGGGCGAGGACATCATGGTCGCCAACATCACGGCCGAAACGGCCTGGGAGCTGGCCGGGCGGATCGGGGAGACGGAGCACGTGTCCTCCGTCGTGTTCGACGAGACGAGCGCGCATTACGCCAGCGCCTCGGCGCTGCTGTCGGTCAGCTACGACGCGCCGGACGGCGACGCGGGCGTGGCGGCCGCGCGCGAAAGGGTCCGCTCGCTGCTGGAGCCCTACGACACCTATACCTACGCCATGACGCTGGAGGGCTATTCCGAGCAGCTCGCCTCCGAGATGGTGGGCGTGCTGGCGATCGCCGTGGTGGTGATCCTGGCGATCCTGCTGTTCACCTCCCGCAGTTATTTTGAGGTCGTCATTTTTTTCATGGTCTTCGTGGTCGCGGCGCTGCTGAACATGGGCACCAACTTCTGGCTGGGAACGGTATCCACCATCACCGAATCCATCGCCATCATCATGCAGCTCGCGCTGGCCATCGACTACGCGATCATCTTCAGCCACCGCTATCAGGACGAGGCGCTCACCCGCGCCTCCGCCCGCGAGGCCGTGGTGGAGGCGCTGGCCCAGTCCATCGTCGAGATCTCCTCCTCCAGTCTGACCACGATCTCCGGGCTGGTCGCGCTGATGCTGATGCAGTTCCGCCTGGGCTATGACATGGGCGTGGTGCTTGCCAAGGGCATCGTATGCAGTATGATCACGGTCTTTCTGCTGATGCCGGCGCTCATCCTGTTTTTCCCGAGGGCCCTGCACCGCGGCGTGCACAAAACGCTGATCCCGGACATCCGTCCCTGGGGCCGCCTGCTGATGAAGGCGAAGTACGTCTTCGTCTGGCTCTTCCTGCTGCTGATCCCGGGGGCGATCTGGTGCTCCCGTCACGTGACCTACGCCTTCAACGACAGCTCCGTCACCGAGCTCGTCTATTCCGAAAACCGCGCCGCCATGCACAAGATCACCGACACCTTTGCCCATTCGACCTATGTGGCCCTGCTGGTGCCGCACGAGGATCTGGAGGCCGAGAAGGCCATTCTGGACGAGGCGCAGGCTCTGCCCGAGATCAAGAGCGCCACAGGCCTGGCCGCCATCGAGATCGACGGCGAGCACCGGCTCACGGATCTCTACACGCCGCAGATGCTCTCCGAGCTGCTGGACATCCCCATAGAAGAGTCCAGGCTGCTCTTCCAGGCCTACGGCGTCCGGCACGAGGAGTATCAGGCGATCTTCGGCAGCCGGGACAGCTATCAGGTGCCGCTGCTGGATCTGTTCCTTTATATTTTCGATCTGAGCGACCGCGGCGTCATCACGCTCGACGGCGAGCAGGCCGCGCGCGTGGAAAGCCTGCGCGGCCAGTTGGAGACGGGCGTGGCCCAGCTGCGGGGCGAGCACTGGAACCGGCTCGTCTTCTCGGCCGACATGCCCGTGGAGGGCGAGGAGAGCCTTGAGCTGGTAGAGACGCTCCGCGCGATCGCCGAGCGCTACTACGGGCCCGGCCAGGTGCTGGTGGTGGGCGACATCACCAGCGCCCGCGACCTGGGCGACAGCTATACCGGCGACTCCCTGCTCATCAGCCTGCTGACGATCGCCTTCGTGTATCTGATCCTGCTGGGCGCTTTCCGCAGCGCTGCGGGCGCCGCCATCCTGGTCTTCGTGATCCAGGGCAGCATCTGGATCAATTTCTCCTTCCCCTATCTGCGCCACGTGGTCCCCTCCTTCGTCACGGTCATGATCGTCTCCGCCATCCAGATGGGCGCCACGATCGACTACGCCATCGTGCTGATGAACCGCTATCTGGTGCTGCGGCGGGAAAAGCCGAAAAAGCAGGCCATGGCCGAGGCCGTGGGACACAGCTTCCCCACCGTGCTGACCTCCGGCTCCATCATGACGCTCGCCGGGCTGCTGATCGGCTATCGGGTCAGCGACGTGTACGTCAGCCATATCGGCATGGCCGTCGGCCGCGGCGCTCTCATTTCGGTGATCCTGGTGCTGACGGTGCTGCCGCAGCTGATCGTGCTGCTCGACGGCGCGATCCGCAAAACGACCTTTACGATCCGTCTGAACGGAGGTGACGAGGAATGAAGCCGAAGCAAGTTTTCAGCGCCCTGCTGGCGGCGCTGCTCCTGTGCGCGCTCCTCCCCGTCTCCTCCTTCGCCGAGTCGGCAAGCGCGCCGAAGGCGCTGCGCACGGCGGAGGATTTCCTCGCCTTCGCGGCCGGCTGCGCCGTCGAGGAATACTCGGCCGGCCGGCGCTTTACGCTGGAGGCGGATATCGATCTGACCGGGACGGATTTCGCGCCCATCCCGTATTTTGCCGGGACCTTCGACGGCAAAGGCCACCTGATCCTCGGCCTGAGCGTGACCGGCGACGGATCCCGCCAGGGTCTGTTCCGCACCGTGGCCGAGGGTGCGGAGATCTCCGCCCTGACCGTGCACGGCACGGTTTCGCCCGGCGGCAGCGCCTGCTTCGTCGGCGGCATCGCCGGGGAAAACTGCGGCCGGATCGCGGACTGCAGCTTTGAGGGCCGGGTCGTCGGCGTCGACAGCGTCGGCGGCATTGCCGGCCGGAACGCGGGCGCCGTGAGCGGCTGCACGTTCGGCGGCGCCGTTCTGGGCGAACACCGCGTCGGCGGCATCGCCGGGGAGAACTGCGGCAGTCTCAACGACTGCGTCAGCCGCGGCGCCGTCAACACCGAGGCCGTCACGCCCCGGAGCGAGAGCCGTTTCGACGTTTCGGCCCTGACAGAGGACGATTTCCTCGATCTGGCGGATCTCGGCGGCGTGGCCGGCGACAACAGCGGCGTGATCGCCGCCTGCCGCAATCAGGGCGACGTCGGCTACCGGCACACCGGCTATAACGTAGGCGGCGTGGCCGGCCGGTCCTCCGGCTTCGTCAGCGGCTGCGAGAACCGCGGCTTCGTGACCGGGCGGCGGGACGTGGGCGGCATCGTCGGCCAGCTTGTCCCCTACGCCGTCTGGGAGATCAGTTCCGATCATCTGGCGGCGCTCAACGGCGCCATAGGCGGGATGAACGCCATCCTGCAGAGCATGGCCGACGGAACGCAGAGCCGGACCGATCAGGTCCGCAGCGAGCTTGGCGTCATGAACGGCTACACCCTGCAGGCCCTGACGGCGCTGGCGGACGTCATGGCGCAGAGCGCGGACGGGAACCGGCGCCTGATCGACAGCGTGACGGTCGATCCGATCACCGGCGAAGTGAGCTTCGACAGTTCCGCCATAAGCTGGGCGGATCTGAGCGCGCTGACCGCGGCGCTGGGCAACATGCACGCCGAATCCGCCGTGCTGACCGGGCTGGCCGCCGAAGCCACCGGCGCGCTGGCGGAAGATCTGCGGAAGATCGGCGCGCAGATGAGCTATGTGATGAACACGGTCGGCTCCGCGGTCAGCGGCGCGCTGGACATCGGCGTCGAGCAGCGCGATCTGTCCGCCGCGGAGAGCTACGAGCATGATCTCGGCGCGGTGGACGCCTGCTTCAACTACGGCGGCGCCGACGGGGAGAACAATGTCGGCGGCGTGGTCGGGACGATCGGCTTCGAGGTGGAATTCGACCGTGAAAACGTCCTCAGCGCCGGCGATCTGGTGACCGGGAACGCCGAACAGCTCCTGTTTGCCGTTCTGCGCGGCTGCGGCAGCTTTGGGGAGATCCAGGCCAGGAACGACTGCGTCGGCTGTCTGGCGGGCGAGGCGGACGTCGGCGCGATCGTGGACAGCTTCGGCTCCGGCAGAGCCGTCTCGCTCAGCGGCGACTACGTCGGCGGGATCGCCGGTCTCTGCCGCGGTACGATCCGCGGCTGCTGGTCCCGCAGCTTTCTCGGCGGCGGGCGCTATGTGGGCGGCGTGGCCGGGCTCGGCGGCGATCTCCTGGACTGCCGCTCCTGGACGCACATTGAAAACGGTTCGGAATACCTCGGCGCCGTCGCCGGCTGGGCAGAGGGCACGGTCAGCGGGAACCTCTACGCCGAGAGCCTGCCCGCCGGGGTCGACGGCGTCAGCCGTACCGGACAGACCCGGCCCGTGAGCGCCGCGGAGCTGCTCGGGACCGAGGGCGTCCCCGCCGATTTCGACACGCTCACCGTCCGCTTCGAGGTGGAGGGCGAGCTGGCCGCGGAGATCGAGGTGCCCTTCGGCGGCGGCCTTGAGACGCTGCCCGAAGTGCCGAACCGGAACGGGCAGTACTGGAGATGGGACGATTTCGACGCCGAGCACATTTACTACAGCATGCGCGTCGGCGGAAGATACTTTGCACCCGGCAGCGTCCTCTCCTCCGGCGGGGAGCATCCCCGTTTCCTGGTCGAGGGCCGCTTCTACGAGGGGCAGGAGCTGCGCGTAGCCGATTTCGTCTCCGGCTGGGAGCCGGAGGACGAGCTGATCGAGACCGCCACGCTCTATGTGGAGGGCTACGAAGGGGATCTGACCGTGCGGATGTACGCGCCGGAGCCCGGCGTCCTGTACCGGTTCGGCGAAGACGGCGCCTGGCAGCGCGTCCCGACACGCAGCGACGGGCAGTACGTCGTCTTCGCGCTGCCGAACGGAGCCTCCTTCGTTTACGTGCTCGGGCATGACGCGCCGACCTGGCTGCCCTGGGCGATCGGCGGCGGAGCGGCGCTCCTGCTCGGCGCCGCCGCGGCCCTGCTCGTGCGGAGGAAAAAGAAAAAAGCGGCCGCCGCGCCCGATCCGGAAGCGATCGGCGGGGACGCGGAGCCGTAAAGACGTCGGCAAAGACAGAGGCCGGGGATTCCTTTCCCCGGCCTCTTGGATTTCGCTTGCGCGGGCCATGCGGGGATGCTATACTGTTGAGACAGACAGAAATTGGAATCGGAGGCGCTTCCATGGAACAAGAACGAGCCTATTGCCCTTCCTGCATGCTGCCCCTCGGCGCTGACGGCCGCTGCCCCCGCTGCGGGGACGTCAACGCGCTGAACAATCAGGATCATCAGCTCCCCGTCGGCACGGTGCTGGGAGGCCGCTATCTGATCGGCCGTGCGATCGGGCAGGGCGGCTTCGGCATCACCTATATCGGCCGCGACATGAAGCTGGGGCTCAAGGTGGCCGTCAAGGAGTTCTTCCCCTCCGGCGCGGTCAACCGGCATACCAAGCACTCCCTTGATCTGAGCAGCACGGACGCGGAGGGGGACGCGATCCTCACGGAGGGCCGCAGCAAATTCCTGGACGAGGCGCGCATGCTCGCCCTGTTCGCCGGCGATCCCAACATCGTGAGCGTGCGCGATTACTTTGAAGAAAACGCCACGGCGTATATCGTGATGGACTTCCTCGACGGCGTCAGCCTGATGACGGCGATCAACCGGAACGGGCCCTATGCGTTCGATGTGCTCTTCCCCCTCCTGGAGCCGGTCATGCGTTCTCTCAGCCGCATCCATCAGAGCGGCATGATCCACCGGGACATCAGCCCCTCCAATCTGATGCTCACGAAGGACGGGCGCGTGATCCTGCTGGACTTCGGCACCGTGAGAGCCGTGAACGAGGACGGCGAGAAGAGCCTGTCGGTCGTGCTCAAGCCCGGCTTCGCCCCTGTCGAGCAGTACCAGAGCCACGGCTCCCAGGGCCCCTGGACGGACGTCTATGCGCTCTGCGCTTCCATCTATAAGCTCATCACCGGCAAGACGCCGCTCAATTCCATGAACCGGCTGTTCAACGACGAGCTCCCGCTCCCCTCCGCCTGCGGGGCGAAGATCTCGCCCGAACAGGAGGCGGCGCTGATGTGCGGCCTGTCCGTCAGGCCCGAGACCCGCTTCCGCAGCGTGGAGGCCCTCCTGAAGGCCCTGCACGGCGGAGCGCCGAGCGCCGCCGAAAAGGGCGGGGACGAGACCACCTCCCGGGGCGCCGCGCCCGCGTCCGGGCCGGACGCCGGAAAAGGAGCCGGATCGGTCTATACGCCGGCGCCGGAACCCGCTCCGGCGTCGGAACCCGCGCAAAAAAAGAAGCGGGAAAAGCCCGCCCGGCAGCCCCGGAAGCCCTCCGGGAAAAGAAGGCGCTGGCTGATCCCCGTGATCATCGGGGCCGCCGCCCTGCTGGCCGTGCTGCTCATCACCCGGTTCCTGCCCCCGGACTCCCATATCAGCCAGAACAGCGGGCTGGCCAGCTATTACAACGAAGAGGTCACGCTCCGCTCCCTGCGCGCCGTCAAGCGGCACGGCAAGACGACGACGCTTTCCATGCACCACTGCACGGTCAGCGACGAGGCGATCGCCTTCCTGGCGCAGATCCCGACCATCAACTCGATCACGCTGGACGACTGCAGTGGCTTCAGCAGTCTGAACCCTCTCGCCGGGATGTCGAATCTCGACCACCTGGCCATTGATGGTTATTCGCAGGACGAGCCCTCTGCTTTCGGCGCTTCTCTCATTACGGCCGACTTCCCGCAGATCAGGCAGCTCTATTGCTACGCGCTGAGCTTCCCGGACGAGGGCGCGTTCCTGAGCCATTTCCCCAATCTGCAATATCTGGACATCTCGCACTGCTCCGGGCCGATGAAGCTCGACGGACTCTCCTCCCCCGCGCTGCGGCAGGTGGAGATCAGCGGCGTTGAGATCGCCGATTTCAGCCCGCTCTCTTCCTTCACCGCGCTGGATACGGTGACGCTTGATGAGATGGGCGTCCGGGATCTGCACTGGGCGGAGCCGCTTTCCGCGCTGCAGCGGCTGTCCCTCGACGGCAACGAGCTGCGCGACCTCGGCGGTCTGAGCGGACATACGGAGCTCTACAGCCTGTCCGCAAGGGACAACGCCATCACGGACATCTCCGCTCTCTCCGGCTGCACATCGCTGCAGCGGCTGTATCTGACGGGCAATCCGGTCTCCGACCTCAGCGTGCTGGCGGGCACGACACAGCTTGAGACGCTGTTCCTGGAGGACGCCCTCGTCTCCAACCTCAGCCCGCTGTCCGCCTGCACGGCGCTGGAGACGCTCGCCCTGGACCGCTGCCCCGTGGCCGATCCCGCGCCGCTGGCCGCCTGCACGGCGATGGTCTGGCTGTATATGGACGAGACCGGCATCTCCGATCTGGAATTCTGCCGCGGCATGCTCTACCTCAAGGGCCTGTACGCCTCCGGAAACGCGATCGAAGACCTCTCCGGTCTTTCGGACACCACCCAGCTCGAGGAGCTGTTCCTCAACGGCAACGCCGTCACGGATCTCTCTCCGATCCGCAAGAACACGGAGCACCTCACTTCCGTCTCGCTGCGCGGCAACGACATCGCCGATTTTACGCCGATCGCCGGCAGCGGCGAGCTGACCATGCTCGTGATCGACGGCAACCGGGCGTCCGACCTCGACTTCCTCTCCGGCTGCCACAAGCTGGCCTATCTGTCCGCCGCGGCCAACGGGATCCGGGATATCTCCGGCCTGCGCGAATGCATCGCCCTGCAGTACACCGACCTCGGTGAGAACGAGATCGGCGATATCTCGCCGCTCGCCCTCTGCGCGCAGGACAACCAGCTCCTGATGCTGCAGAACAACCGCATCACGGATATCTCCGCGCTCCCGGTCACGGTGAATTACGGGCTGCTCGCCCTGCAGGGCAACCCCATCGCGGATCTCGCCGTTCTCTCCGCCATGCGCAACGCCTCCACCTTCAACTCCTATCTCTATCTCGACTGGTTTGAGACGCTGGACGTCGGCCAGCTCGCCGCATATCCGAGCTACCGGATCCGGCTCGTCGACACGCCGGCCGACCGGCAGGCTCCTCTTGCCGGGGCATACGAGCAGGCGCGGAGGGCCGGTTCCTACAGCTATTACGGCCCGCCGGAGGATGTCAGCGCCGGGCAGGCCGCCGCGGACATGGAATCCGTGCGCGAGGAGGCCCGTTCCCGTGAAGCGACGGGGAGCTATGCGATCCGCATCAACAACATCTTCTCCTGAAGGAGGGCACCGCTCTATGGATCAGACTGTCGCACTGCAAAAGCATCGCATGCCGCCCCGGCTCCTCTGTCTGTACCAGGGGCAGGTGACGGAATTCGCGCTCGGCGGGCAGCAGCGCCTGGGGCGCATCACGGAAAGCAGCCGTCCCGAGCTTGGCCTGACGTCTCCGGTCGTCTCCCGCAGCCACGGCAGCTTTTTTGTCAGCGAGCACGGCGCCTTCTATCAGGATAACGGCAGCACCAACGGCACGCTCCGCAACGGGCAGCCGCTGCCGCCGCGCAGCCCCGCCGCCCTTCAAAGCGGCGACGTGCTGCGCATCCACGGCGCGGAGGACGCGGCCTGCCGCTGGGATGTGATCCTCGTCTATCAGGACAGCTATCCCGAAGGCACGCTCTGGCAGGAGCAGCGTCTGAGCCGGGATATCGCGGAGATCGCGGTCGGCCGCGCCGAGGCGCTGGCTCTGCACGACCAGAGCGTATCCCGGCGCCACGCCTCCTTTTTCCTGGCCAGGGAGGGCTGGGCCGTTATCGACCACGACAGCCTCAACGGCGTGCGCGTCGGCGGCGTGCGCATCGCGCGGCCGGTGTATCTGCACGCGCCGGAGGCCGTCGGCATTTCCGAGTATCTGTTTTTCTTCACCGGCGACCGGCTGATCTATCAGGCGGACACGCGGCCGGCTCAGGCCGCCGGGACCGCCGGCTTGCTGAGCATCTCGATCGTGGAGCGCAACGTCTGGCACCGTATGAAGAAAAAGACGCTGCTGCGGGATATCAATCTGGAGATCCCCACCGGCAGCATGGTACTGGTCCTCGGCGGTTCCGGCGCGGGCAAGACCACCTTCATGAACGCCGTGATGGGCTATGAGCGCGCCGAGGGACAGATCCGCTACAACAGCACCGACATATACGCCGAATACGACAAGATGAAATATGAGATCGGCTATGTCCCCCAGCAGGATCTGCTCCGCATGAACGACACCGTGCAGTCCACGCTCGAAAATGCGGCCCGCATGCGCATGCCGGCCGGTCTGGACGAGACGGCGTACCGCAGTGCGGTCGACCGCACCTGCGCGCTGCTCGGGCTGGACAGGGAGCGCGGTTCCCTGGTCGGCAAGCTCTCCGGCGGCCAACGCAAAAGGCTGAGCATCGGCGTGGAGTATATCGGCAATCCCTCGCTGTTTTTCCTGGACGAGCCGGACTCCGGCCTGGACGGCACCATGGCCCGCGCGCTGATGGAGAACCTGCGCAGCATCGCAGATCAGGGCAAGATCGTCCTGGTCATCTCCCACAGCCCGGACCGGGCTTTCGCGCTGTTCGACAGGGTGATCGTCCTGGCCAAGGGCAGCGACGACTGCGGGCACATGGTTTTCTACGGCTCGCCAAAGGAGGCCTGCGCCTTCTTCGAGGTTGAGGATCTGGAGCACATCGTCAAGCGCATCAACCGCCCCGACGAGGGCGGCGACGGGCTGGCCGATCTGTTTATCGAGAAATACGCGCGCGGAGGGAACCGGTATGAATGAGCAGAGGATCAGCGCTTCCGGCCAGATCCGCATCTATCTCGGCAAATGCTTTCGTCTGTTCCGCAACGAAAAGCAGTGGAAGAACTTCGTTTCGGCCTTTCTCCTCGTTGTGATCATCTCCTTCGTCACCAGCAAGGACATGTTCGTGGAGTATCTCGACACCAAGAACGGCGCCTTCGCGATCATCTGCGGCTGCATCTGGATCGGCCTGTTCAACTCCATCCAGTCCATCTGCCGGGAGCGGGCGATCATCAAGCGGGAATACCGCACGGGCCTACGCATCCCCTCGTATATCCTGGCGCACGTCGTCTACGAGCTGTTCCTGTGCGCGGTGGAGACGCTGATCGTGCTGATCGTGACGGTCCTGTCCGTTCTGATCAAGAAGGAGGCCGGCGCGGAGCTCCCGCACGGGCTGCTCGTATCCTTCGTGACCGATCTGTATCTGGTGCTGTTCCTGGTCACCTTCGGTTCCGATATGATCGCCATGCTGATCTCCTGCATCGTCAGGGACGGCAACACCGCCATGACGGTCATGCCCTTCGTGCTGATCATCCAGCTCGTCATGTCCGGCGCGGTCTTCAGCCTCTCCGGCGTGTCGAGGCTCATCTCCTATCTCACGCTCTCGAGATGGGGGCTCAGCGCCATCCTCTGCATCGCCAACACCAGCTCCAGCGTGGATATCGGCTATTCCTGGGCCGACATCCGGGGCGTCGGTTATCTTGAGGATTGCGAGGCGACCGTGGGCAATCTGCTGAGCTATGTCGCCATCCTGCTGCTGTTCACCGTGATCTACATCGCGGTCAGCATGCTCGTTCTGCGCCGGGTCGACAGGGACCAGCGCTGAGAGGCGAAAAAAAGAGCCCGCCGCGGCCGGGTATCAAAAAACACCATGGCTGTGTCTCACAGGGACGGCATGACGTGAAAGTCATGCCGTCCCTCTTTTTCTGCTTCCGCTGACTACTCGTTCTGTTGGTTTTCTTTTATTTTCCGGTTGATTCTTTTGGCCTGCCCCTTGATATAAAAGAAAATGCAAAGCCAAATCACCGCAGCCGTTCCCACGGCCAGCAGAAGATACAGCGCGGTCGCTCCAAGCCCCGCTTTCATCCAGCCGGCAAAATATGCCGTAACCAGGTAAATGACCGTGCCGATCAGCATGTGGATCAGCGTCCGAAGCCCCAGCGCGATCTCTTCGCTTTTATAGATCAGCGACGGAACATAAAAGCCCGTCGAAATCACGATAAAGCACGCTGCGAGGCGCAGCCATTCTTCTCCCGTTCTCGCGGCAAAGAACGTGTTGACGTCTCCCGCGAAAGCCGAGGCGACGAAAAGCATTGCTACAAAAGCAAAACATCCCATGGCGATTCCGGCGCAAATTTTTTTCAGCAGGTTTTTCATCTTCAGGCACCTCCTTACAGGCCCAGGTGTTTTTTGAAAACAGGTAAATACTTCCGTGAAATGTGATCTTTGCAGCCGTTTTTCAATACAAGAAGCATCAGGCCGCCCAGACTCGGCTCCGCGTAATCAAGATACTGCAGATTGACAAGCGCTCCCTTGGAAATCCTGATAAACCCGTTCCCAAGCATCGTTTCAAACTCGTACAGCCGCCTGTTGCCGTCATAGCGCTTCGTTTCGGTATACACGACTGTCTTTTCCTGTTCGACCCGCACCATGTAGATCTCATCCGGACGAAGCACGATGATGCGCTCATTCTCCATCACCGGGATAACGCCGGCGTTTTCCATTTCAAGAACGGCTGCCATGCGGCGGACCTCCTGTGTTATCTCTTTCGTGAAAATAACCGCATACGGGTCTCTCGCCTCCGTCAGTACTTTTATTTCGACCTTCATTGCTTTCACCTCGTTTTCCTTTTCGGGTACAGTATAGCAAAACCCTTTGTTCCTGTCATGGATTCCCGGATAAGTGGCAGATTTGGACGGGTAAGATGCGATTCGGGGAGGTATGCTGCAAAAGCCCTGCGGCAAAGCCGGCAGTTTCCCTTGCCCGCATGAAAAAGCGGCAGCCGCCATGAAGGCGGCTGCCGCAGTCTCTGCGTCCGTTGATTTATCCGACCGCTGCCGCAGTCGGCATTTTGCGCTTCCCGGGCCCGGTAAGGCCCGCCGGATCCGGCGGGCCGTTTTATTCGGCGGCCCGTTTCATGCGCTCCTCGTCCACTTCCCAGCCGCGGTCCAGCAGCCAGTAGATCACGGGATTGTCGATATCCGGCGCCTCCTCCCGCAGGCCGCGCATTTTCAGCCGCGTTTCATAGGCGCGCAGATCCTTGACGGTAAAGGGCAGGCCGAGCTCCTCGGCAAAGGGCAGCAGCACCGCCTCGACCACGGCCTCCCGGATCTCAAGGCTGCCGGGGTATTCCATCTCCGCGGCCAGCACCCGCTCGCGCAGCGCCTCGTCGGCGGCGTAGCGTTCAAAGAATTTTTCGGCGTTTTCTACCATGTCCCTGTCCTCCGCTCTTCTTTCCTGCCGCCATCATACCGCGTTCCGGCGGATTTTGCAAGCCTTCCCGCGGTTGACAGCGCCGCGCGCCGGGGAGTATACTTTCCGCAGAAACAGATGATCGGAGGCGCGCCATGAAAGAGATCAAAGGCGAATCCAAACTCACTTTTTTCGAGGCCACCAGCATCATCATCGGCCACGGCGTCGGCTCGGGCATCCTGTCCGTGCCCTATCTGGCCGCGCACAACAGTCTGCGCGAGATCCTGCTGATCCTCGCGTTCTGCTTTCTGTTCAACGTGCTGCTGCACCTCATCATCGCAGAGCTGAGCTACAACAACGGCGGCGCGCAGTTCATTTCCTGCTTCGACGCGGAGCTCTTCTCCGGCCCTCTCAAAAAGATCCTGACCTGGGCGGCTTTCGCGCTGCTCGGCCTGAGCGTGCTGTTCAACGTCAGCGCCTTCCTGACCGGCGCGGCGGCTGTGTTCCGCTCCTGGTTCGGCCTGCCGGACTGGGCGGGCATCCTGCTGTTCTACGTGCTCGGCGCGGGCGTCGTGTTCATCGGGATGAAGCTCGTCGGCATCTGTGAAAAGATCGCCGTCAGCTCCATGCTGCTCGTCATGGGCATCCTCTTCGCCGCGACGCTTTTGAGCGACAAGAGCCCGCTGCCCGGCGGCTGGCACGGCGTCAACAACGCGCTGGCGCTGTTCGGGATGATCTCCTTCTCGCTCTCGGCCGTGATGTCCACCCCGCAGGTGGTCAAGGGACTCGAGGGCGATAAAAAGCGCATCCGCGGCGCGATCGTCACGGGGCTCGCGCTCAACGCCGGGCTGATCCTGCTCGTGACGATCATGACGCTGCTCGGCGCGGGCACGCGCATCAGCGAGGACGGGGCGCTTGTGGATCTGGCCGCGCATCTCGGCGGCTGGGTCAGCGTTGTGGGCTACGTTTTCACGCTGCTGGCGCTGGCGACCTCCTTCTGGGCCAACACCCTGAATCTGCGCGACATCGTGCACGAGCAGACAAAATGGGGCTTGAAGCTCAGCTGGCTGGCCGCCTCGCTGCCCTGCCTGCTGCTGGCCTTTTTCGGTCTCGCCAGCTTCGTGGGCTTCACCCGCTTTGCCAGCATCATCCAGGTCGTCACCGGCCTCGGCGTGGTGATCGCCTACCATCTCTCCCGCAGGCGCGTGGGCGAGAGCGCGCTCGTCGGGCGCTTCGGCACGCTGCCCTTCCAGATCCTCGTCTGCCTGTGCACCCTGCTGGCCACGGTCGGCGCGGTGCTGCCGGTAAAGTAAGATGGGCGTCTGGATGTGGATGGCCCTGCCGCTCGGTGCGGCGGGCGCGGGCGCGGTCTTCACGCGGGAGCTGTACCGTCACGTTTTCACGCGCGGCGGCTCGCGCCTGCTCTCCCCGCTGCTGAACAGAAAGACCCACGCGGGCGACTACTATGTGCACCGCGACACCGCAGCGGATCGGCTCCGCGCCCTGCCGCAGGAGCGCATGAGCCTTGTCTCGGCGCGCGGTGAGCGCCTGTGCGGCTTCTATTTCGACAACGGTGCGCACGGAAAGCGCATTGCCTTCCTCGTGCACGGCTACCGCTCCGAGCACGCCGAAACGGCCGGCATGTACTACGACTGCTACCGCCGCCGCGGCATCGACCTCTTCTGCTGCGACCAGCCCGGCCACGGCGAGAGCGGCGGCGAGACCATCGGCTTCGGCGCGGCCGAAAGCGAGGCCTGCCTGCTCTGGCTGGACGAGCTGATCACCCGTTTCGGAGAGGATACGCAGATCCTGCTGCACGGCTTCTCCATGGGTGCGGCCACGGTGCTGAAAATGAGCGACCGCTGCCCGAAGCAGGTGAAATTCCTCATTGCCGACAGCGGCTATATGGATGCGCGCGCCCAGCTCAAGGGGCAGCTCGGCGCGATGTTCCAGCCCCTGCGCCTGATGAACTGGCGCAAAACGGGCCTCGATCTGCGGGAATCGGACGTACGGCCGAATCTCGACCGGGCGCGTGTGCCGATCCTCTTCGTCCACGGCGAGGCGGACACGACCGTTCCCTTTGTCAACGGCCCGCGGCTGATCAACTACTACCGGGGGCCGCGCTACCAGCTTTTTGTCCCCGGCGCAAAGCACGTCGAATCCATGCACGTCGCGCCGAAGGATTATGAAGCCCGGCTCGACGCCATGCTTGCGTTCTACATGCCCTGAGCCGCAGGCGTCTGTTTGGGAGATGAGATTTCCATGCACAAGATGATAGACAGTCTGCGGCAATACCTGCGGCACCTGGGGATCTACGCCCGGGCGCTGGGAAAATGGCTGCTGGTCTCCGCGCTGGTAGGGCTGCTGTGCGGGCTGATCGGCTCTGCCTTCCATATCGGCGTTGAGCACGCGACCCGCCTGCGCGCCGCCCGGCCCTGGATCCTCTATACGCTGCCCGCGGCCGGCCTGCTGGCCGTAGCGATCTACCGCGTGCTTCGCGTCGAGGGGCAGAGCACCAACGACATCCTGGCGGAGATCCAGTCCGGGCGCGGCCTCAAGCCGGCGCTCCTGCCGGCGATCTTCCTGACCACGATCCTGACGCACCTGACCGGCGGCTCCGCCGGGCGGGAGGGCGCCGCCCTGCAGATGGGCGGGACGCTCGGCTTCGGGGTCGGCCGGTTTTTGAATCTGGACGACCGGGACATGCGCACCGCCACCATGACCGGCATGGCCGCGTTCTTCTCGGCGCTGTTCGGCACGCCGCTGGGCGCCACGGTCTTTTCGATGGGCGTCGTCAGCGTGGGTCTGCTGTACCACGCGGCTTTTCTCCCCTGCTTCATCGCCTCCATGACCGCCTACGGCATCTCTCTGCTGCTCGGCGTGGAGCCGACGCGCTTTGCCGTGAGCGTCCCTGCGCTCTCGCCGCTGATGCTGCTGAAGGTCGCCGTGCTCGCGGCGCTCTGCGCGCTCGTCTCCGTGCTGTTCTGCGGCGCGCTGCACTATACGGAGGCCAACCTCCACAAACGGCTGAAAAACCCCTGGCTGCGCGCCCTGCTGGGCGGCGCCGCCCTGCTGGGGCTGACGCTGCTGCTCGGCACGACAGATTACAACGGCGCGGGCATGCCGGTCATCACCGCCGCCATCGAGCAGGGGACGGCGCGTCCGACGGCCTTTTTCTGGAAGATCGTCTTCACCTCGCTGACGCTGGCCGTCGGCTTTAAAGGCGGCGAGGTGGTGCCAAGTTTCTTTGTCGGTGCAACATTCGGCTGCGTAGTGGGGCCTTTGCTTGGGATCCCCGCCGGATTTGCCGCAGCCGTGGGGCTGATCTCCGTTTTCTGCGGAGCCGTCAACTGCCCGATGGCCTCCATGGTGCTGGCCGTGGAGCTCTTCGGCGCGCAGGGCATGCTCTTCTATGCGCTCGCCTGCGGGCTGAGCTATGTGCTCTCCGGCTACACCGGGCTCTATTCAAGCCAGCGCATCCTCTACGACAAGCTCAAGGCCCAGTACATCGACGTGCACGCCAACGCCCACCGGGAGGGGGAGCATACCGAGGCCGAGACGCGCCACCCCTGAACCGAACCGAAAACGCCGCCCGTATCCAAAGTACGGGCGGCGTTTTTTTGTTTTGGAAAAGGGCGGTCCCGCGCTGTCACTCGACCTCGACGACGCCGTTTTCCAGGACGGTGATCGTCATGCCGTCCTTGACGTAGGCCAGGAATTCCTCCCCCAACTGATCGACGACGGGCATGTTGGCGTCGGTCCAGTAGGCGGCGAGGATGGCCCCCGCGGCCGCCAGCGAGTCGATATGCTTGGAAAACAGCATGCAGGCCGGCTGCTTGCCGGTGGCGCAGACGGTGTAGAGCGCCATGCCGCCGGTCGTGGAGCCGATGGTCTCCGGCAGGCACAGGGCTTTGTTCAGCATGGATTTCTGGTAGAGATCCGGGTTATTCTGGTCGCTGCATTTGACCTTCTTGTCGCCCAGAAGCATGGGGGTCTGGAAGCTGGCGAGGGTATTGAAGCCGCCGTGCGAGACCAGCGCCTCGGCCGTGACGGTCCCGGCCGCGACCACGCGGCCCTGAAATGTCTTCTTCATCGGGCGCCTCCTTTACAGACCGGTGATCATGCGCAGGATCTCCGCCTCGGGATAGAAGCGCGCGCTGGAATAGGTGCGCAGCTTGTTGGAGGAGGTGATGACCGGCATGGATTTGCAGAGCGGATTGTTCATGTACATCAGCGGACAGATCGAGCTCGTGACGATGCCGCTGCGCTTGAGGAGATTGGCGTACTCGGTTTCCTCAAAGGCCTTGAGCACGGCGGGCGCGGCGGTGAACACCGTGGGGATCACGACCTTTTTCTGCCCGGCCTGCTCCAGCGCCTCGTCCACGCGCCTGGTCCATTCGATCAGCTGGCTGAGCGTCATGTGCGGGCAGCCCATGAAGCAGAGCTTCGGCCTGGCGTTCAGATCCTTCCAGATACAGGGGTAGCTGCTCCTGACCCGCTCGATCTCGGCGTCGTCCACCACGTAGACCGGCGCGCCCGCGCGGATCAGGCTCTCCCCCTGCTCGACCGCCTCCGGCGTCAGGTGCTCGATGTGGTACAGGCCCACGGAGCCGTTGGAGGCCGTGGCCGCGCCGAAGTCCTTCAGATAGGTGCAGGCCCTGTCGTCGAGCTCTGTGCCGAGGAAGCGGTCCAGCCCCTTGACATAGGGCACCTGCTCGAGCACCTTCATGCCCACGGCCGAGCCGAAAAGCTGCGCGTCCGGCAGGGTTGTCGTGCGCAGCTCCACGATCCAGTCCGCCTTTCGGCCGTCGTCGGTCAGCAGGCCGAATTCCGGGATGCAGCCGGCGATGGAGCCGAAGAGCTCAATGATGCCGGAGTTGCGGTTGCAGCGCGCGCCGAGGACGGAGTTCGCGTAGACTACGGCCGAGCTCTCCGCCCAGGAGAGCACGTCCCCCTTCTTCGGCGTGTTTCCGACCTGCGGCAGATAGCAGGTGCAGGTATAGGCGTCATCCGAGAGGATGCCGAAGCGCTTGGCCTGCTCCTCATAGCGCTTTTGCTGGCTGTACATGAAATCGAAGATGAGATTTTGCAGGGGATTGGCCGGGACGTTCTTTTTGTCCACGGGCCGGGGGTCGGCGCTGAAGGGCTGGCGGCTGACCTCGCCGTCGGAGAGGATTTTGTCGTAGAGCTCGTAGACCGGCTTCATGATGCCGAGGCCGAAGCTGATGACCGTGTGGCCGTATTCGCCCGTGACCGGCACCATGCGCTCGGCGTCAAAGGCTTCGCCGTAGGCGACCAGGGTCTGCATCACGCGGGCCATGGTCTCGCCCCGCGCGCCGTCCAGGATCGCCTGTTGTTCCTGCGTCAGTTGCAAAGCGGTTTCCTCCTTTTTTCACTCGGTTTCGTGTTGCGTGCATTCTTGTCTGATTTTACTGTAGGCAGGCGTCTCTCCCCTGTCAAGGTTTTTCTTGCCGGAGGGATCAAGTTCGGCAAATTATGCCAATTGCCTTTCCGGGATTTGCCTAAAATGCCCAAACGGCCCCGCCGATCATGGGCGCCTTTCCTCGCTGTCCCTCCTCCCGCTGTTTCGCGCCCTTGCCGGCGGGCCGCCATGCAGGGCGCCACATAAGCCCCCGGACGCGCTCATATACATGGAGCAGAAGAAGCGCGGCGCCAAAGCGCCGCGCGCGGGGAGTGGTGTGATTGCATACCAGTATAGAGGAGCGCGCCCGTGATCTGGCTGCGTACATCATCGAACAGGAGGCCACCGTCCGGAGCGCCGCCGCGCACTTCGGCGTGAGCAAATCGACGGTGCACAAGGATCTGACAGAACGGCTGCCCCATATCAATCCGGGGCTCTTCCGGCAGGTCAGGGAGCTTCTGGACCGGAACAAGGCCGAGCGGCATATTCGCGGCGGCCTGGCCACACGCAGAAAATACCGGGGCGAGTAAAAAGGCCGCCCGCCGTCCCGCGGCGGACGGCCTTTCCGTCGAAAGCGCTTGAAAAAACCGCAGTTCCTGTTACAATAGAAAAAAATGCTGCGAGGTCTTCTCCGATGAAAAAAGCCCTGCTGATCCTGTGTGCGCTCCTGCTGATCCTGTGCGGCGCCGCGCTCGCCGTTTATCTGCCGCCCGCGCTGGAATACCGGAATTCACGGGCGCTGATGGAACAGGCCGAATACGCGGCCGCGCTGCCCGTTTTCGAGCGTCTCGGCGATTACCGCGACAGCGCGGAGCGGGCCGAAGAATGCCGCGAGGCTTTGCGCCGGGCGCAGTATCTGCGCGCCTCGGCGCTCTACGACGCAGGTCTCACGCAGGAGGCGCTGGACGCATACCGGGAGATCGCGGACTATCGCGACAGCGCGGACTGGATCGCGCGCTGCGAGAAGCTCCTGGAGGAGGCCCGGCTGGAAACGGACTACACGCGGGCGCTCGCGCTCTATGAGGAGGGAGCCCTGGCCGAGTCCCTTGCGCTGTTCGAGGCGCTCGGCGACTATGCCGACGCCGCCGCGTACCGGCAGCGGATCGGCTGGAAGCTCAGTGAGCCGGGCGACACGATCTTTTACGGGCGCTACCCGCAGACCGGCGCCGACGCGGAGCCGATCGAGTGGCTCGTTCTCGCGCGCGACGGGGACGCGGCGCTGGTCGTCAGCCTGCTCGCGCTCGAAGCGCGGCCCTTTGCCGAACGGCTCTACCCCATGTGGGAGGGCAGCCTCCTGCGTCTCTGGCTGAACGAGGACTTCCCGGAAGCCGCCTTCACCGCCGAAGAACTGGCCCGCATCCGGCCCGTGACCGTCGTCACGCCCGATTACGTCAGCTCTCTCGGCGCCTATATGGGCGGCCCGGATACCGAGGACCGGCTGTTCCTGCTCTCCCACGGGGAGATCGAAACGTACTTCCCCGATCCGGGCGACCGGCTCTGCCGGCCTTCTCCTCTCGCGCTGGAGGACGGCGCGTCGGTCGATCCGGACGGCTCGTGCGCCTGGTGGTCCCGTTCCCCGGGCGACCATCATGGGCAGGCCTCCTGCGTGATGCCGGACGGGACGATCAATCCCTACGCCGTGGCGAGCGACGGCACGATCTGCGTCCGGCCGGCCATGTGGATCCGGTTTTAGACGGCAGAAAAAAACGAACCGGGACGGTGAGGCTTCACCGTCCCGGTTCGTTTTTTACCCGGATCACACGAGGGCGGGCTCCTCCGTTACCGAGAGGTACTGCTCCCACACTTTTGAGAACACCTGCTCCAACGCATACTGCTCCGCATCCTCCGCGGCCGCGCGGCCCAGGCGCGCGCACAGCTCGGGCGACGCCATCAGGCGCCGGATCTCTTCCGCACAGGCGCCCGCATCCCCATAGGGATAAAGGAATCCGTTTTCTCCGCTTCGGATCAGGTCGAGATGTCCCTTGACCGCGCTGACCACAGCCGGCAGCCCCATATGCATGGCCTCCATGACGTTGAAGGGCAGCCCCTCGATGCGGCTGGAGGACACGGCCGCGTCGGCCATCGCATACCAGGGCGCCAGCCCGCGGATATAGCCCGGAAATACGATCCTTCGCGACAAGCCGGCCTTCTCCGCAAGAGCCTCGCACTCCCTCCTGAGCGCGCCGTCGCCCGGCAGGACCAGGACCGCCCGCTCCGGAAGCTGCATCATGGCGCGGACAAGGACCTCCTGACTTTTACGGGCGGAAAACTCAGCCGGATAAATCAAGACGAACGCGCCCTCCGCGATGCCGAGCATTTTCCGCAGCTCTGCGCGCGTCTGGCCTCCTCCTCCGGAAAAGCGGGAATAATCCACGCCTACGCCCGGGATCTCCTCCACGCGCCCGCCCAGACGGAAGCGGCGGGCCAGCTGCGTGTCATAGCGGTTCATCGTCAGCAGCAGATCTGTCTGCGGCGCGCACAGGCGCTCCGCAGTCAGCAGGATCTCCCGCCTGGCAAAGGATGTTTCATCGTCAAACAGATAGCCGTGGACCATGTTGACGAGCTTCGGCCTGTGGCTGCAATGCCGGACAGCCAGCCGCGTGAAGAACGAGGCCAGCGCCGTATGGGTGCAGATCAGCTCATACCGCTCCGAAGCGATCAAGCTCCGCAGGCACTGCGCGGCCCGGAAGTTGCGCGGGGAGCTCATCTTTTTTTCCAGCGGCAGAGAGATGAGCCTGTCTGCAAAAGGGATCGTCTCTTCCGCTCCGCCGCAGGCGACGTGGACGAGCCAGCCGCGCTCCTGAAAAGCGCGCAGATACGGCAGGTGGAAGTTCCGGATATGAGAAAAGGTAGACGCGGTGAACAGTACCTTACGTTCCATGTCCGGCCTCCGATCCGACCATGACTTCCTCATTCTTGAATTTTCCGCCGAAAACCGTCATCCAGAGGATCTTGACGTCAAACCAGAACGTCCAATGCTCTATGTAATAGATATCGTGGTCGATCCGTCCCTCGATGGAAGTGTCGCCCCGAAAGCCGTTGACCTGCGCCCAGCCGGTGATGCCGGGGCGTACCTGGTGCTTGACCATGTAGAGGGGCACCTCTTCCCGGAACAGTTCCACATAATACGGGACCTCAGGCCGGGGGCCGACCAGGCTCATATCTCCCTTGAGCACGTTCCAGAACTGTGGGAATTCATCGAGCGAGTACTTGCGGATGAAGGAGCCGAACTTCGTTTTCCGGTCGTCCACTTTGCTCGACCAGCCCACGTCCTGGCGGTTGTTGACACGCATGGAACGGAATTTATACATGGTGAAGGGCTTTTTGTTCAATCCGATCCGCTGCTGCTTGAAAATGATCGGGCCGGGCGAGGAGAGCTTGACGCCGATCGCACAAATCAGCATGACGGGGCTCGACAAAACCAGAATCAGGATGGAACCGATGATATCCATCGCGCGTTTGCAGAAGGCGTTGGCCCAATTGTCCAGCGGGATATAGCGCAGGTTCAGAAGCGGCAGGCCGTTGAGGTCGTCGAATTGCGGGCGAGAGCTCATGTAATCCGCGTAAACCGGGATGATGGAGAGCTTGCTCCCCGCCTTTTCACAGGCGTTGATGATCCGGGGCGTAAGCTCGTAGTCACTCATGCCGACTGCGGAGATGACTTCATCCGGCCGCTTCTGGTCGAGCAGCGTTTCCATCTCGTCAAACCCGCCCAGATAGGGCAGGTTCAGGTCTTCGTTCCTTTCCCGGGCTATATAGCCGACGGCATGGTAGCCAAGCTCGCTGTCACGGTGGATCTCCTCCAGATACTTCTGGGCCAGGCGTCCGCTGCCGACGATGATCACATGCTTCAGGTTATAGCCCTTGCTGCGCATGTAGCGCAGCCCCTTGCGCAGTATGATCCGCTTTACGCTGACCGCGCAGACATACAGCACGAAGAAGATGAAGAGCGTCTGGCGGGAATAATCGCTCTCCCGCACGATGAACAGCCAGCTCATCATGAGCAGCAGGTTCAGCAGACTCACGCCGCCCAGCTTCGGCAGTTCCCGCAGCAGCCGCGTGCGTCGGAAGGACTGATACATGCCGAAGGCGGCGTAAAGGAAAAGCTGACTGATCGTAAAGAAAATGTCGATGACCAGATATCGCTGCAGCGAGATGGAGATGATGCCGCCCGGCAACACATAGAAGCGCAGCCAGAACGCCAGCGGGAGCATGGGATAGATCAGCAGCCCGTCCGTTATCACGTTCAGCGAGTTGAACAGCTTCTGGTTTTCTTTAATCATGAAGCGCGCACCCTGTTCGTTTTAATTTGAAAAGCCAATTACGCGTCTCCGACCGTCCCGAAAAAAAGACGCCGGCCACCGCGCCTATTATAGCATCGGCGTCGGCATAAGACAAGAGACTGTAAGCAATTGCCTCCGCCGGGCCGCATTTTCCCCGCAGAAAGAAGGCGGGAGGAGAGCTGCAGCTCTCCTCCCGCCTTCTTGATTCCGTATTATGAGGAAACGCGCTTTGTTCCGGCGCAGCCAGTCCGGTTTACAGCCTCCAATAACGCATGCCGGAGGCATCCAGCTCGTCGATCCGGTACAGGCTTTTGACGTCAATAAAGACTTTCTCCTCATCCGGAAGCTCCGGTCGGAACAACTCCTTGATCGAGTAGATCGGCAGGTTGCGGAATTCCTTGTGGCCCACGGCGACGATGATGCAGTCGGCGTCCCTGACCTCCTCGAAGGGGATCAGATCCACCCCGTACTCCCGCTTGGCGATGTCGGGGTCGGCCCAGGGGTCCGTCACCTGCGGGATGATATCATACTCCTCCAGCCGCTTGATGATGTCGTTGACCTTGCTGTTGCGCGTGTCGGGGCAGTTTTCCTTGAAGGTGATGCCGAAGATGTAGACTTTCGCGCGTTTCGGCGCCATGCCCGCCTCGATCATCTGCTTGATCGCCGCGTCCGCCACAAAGGCGCCCATACTGTCGTTCACCTTGCGGCCGTTGAGGATGATCTGGCTGTGATAGCCCAGTTTCTCCGCAACGTTGGTCAGATAGTAGGGATCCACGCCGATGCAGTGGCCGCCCACGAGCCCCGGCTTGAAGCCCAGCGCGTTCCATTTGGTGTTCATGCCGGCCAGGACCTCGTCTGTGTCAATGCCCAGACGGTCACAGATCATCGCGATCTCGTTCATGAAGGCGATGTTGATGTCACGCTGGCTGTTTTCCACCACCTTGACCGCCTCGGCGGTCTTGATCGTGGACACCGGGAAGGTGCCCGCCTTGATGACGATGTCGTAAACCTTCTTGATCTCCGCGGCGGCCTCCGCATCCATGCCGGAGACGATCTTGCGGATATTCGTCAGGGTGTGGACCCGGTCGCCCGGATTGATTCGCTCGGGAGAATAGCCGACCTTGAAGTCCTCGCCGCATTTGAGCCCGGACTCCTTCTCCAGGATCGGGATGCAGATATCCTCGGTCACACCGGGATACACCGTGGATTCATAAACGACAATCGTCCCGGGCACCATGTTGCGGCCGACGATGCGCGAAGCGTTCTCCACCGGCTCCAGATCCGGGTTATTATCGTCCTTGACCGGCGTGGGCACGGCGACGATGATGAACTTCGCCTCGCTCAGACGCGTTTCATCGCTGGTAAAGTCCACGGTCGTCCTGCTGATGACCTCGTTGCCGACTTCGTTGGTCGGGTCGATGCCGCTCTTGTACTGCTGAATCCGACGCTCGTTGTGGTTGAAGCCGATGACCTTCACGTGCTTGGCAAATTCCACCGCGATCGGCATGCCAACATAGCCCAGGCCGACCAGAGCCAGCTTTTCTTTCCCATTGATCAGTTTCGTATAGAGATTGTTGAACCGGACCTCGCTCATCTTACACTACCTCCAACAGACTTTCTATAATCACGCGCTGTTCTTCTTCCTCCATGTAGGGATGCATCGGAAGACTCAAGACGCAGTTGGTCGCTCTGGTCGTATGGGGATAATCCCCGTCCCCCAGGCCCATCCACTTGTAGGCCGCCTGCTGGTGCAGGCCGCGCGGATAGTAGACCATGGTGGGGATGCCCTTCTGCTGCAGCGCCTTCTGGACCCTGTCGCGCTGCTCACGGCTGTCCAGCAGAATCGTGTACTGCGCCCAGCTGGAATAGAAGCCCTCCGGGATCGCCGGTGTGACGACCTTGCCCTTCAGCGCCGCCGTATAAGCCTCCGCGACGCGGTTGACAGCCTCGACCTCATAGTCGGCAAAGGCCTTCAGCTTCGGCAGCAGCACCGCCGCCTGCAGCGTGTCAAGGCGGGAGTTCATGCCGATCTCCCGGTTGTCGTACTTGTCCTCGGGGGACTTCCCCTGCGCGCGCAGGGAGCGGAGCCGGGCGTCGATCTCAGCGTCGTCCGTGAAGATCGCGCCGCCGTCGCCATAGCAGCCCAGAGGCTTGGCCGGGAAGAAGGAGGTCGTGGAAATATCGCCGAAGGAGCAGGCGCGTTTCCCATTGATCGCGCCGCCGAAGCCCTGCGCGCCGTCTTCCAGGATCTTCAGTCCATATTTGGCCGCGATCGGCAGGATCTTCGTGAAATCCGCCGGCAGGCCGAACAAATCGACCGGTACGATGAACCGGGGCCGGAGCTTTCCCTCAGCCAGAACCGCCTGGATCCGTCTCTCCAGATCTTCGGGGGACATGTTGAAGGTGTCCAGGTCGATGTCGACCAGTACCGGCGTCGCCCCAATGATCGAGGCGCTGCCGGCGGAGGCGAAGTAGGTGAAATCCGAGGTGAACACCGCGTCGCCCGCGCCGACATCATATGCCATCAGCGCCAGCTGCAGCGCGTCCGTGCCGTTGGCCACCGCCACGCAGTGCTTCCGGCTCGTATAGGCGGCCAGCTTCTCCTCCAGCTCCCCGACGGGCTTGCCCAGGATGTACGCGCCGGACGCCATCGCGTCCAGGACGCCCCGGTCGATCTCTGCCTTCAGGACCTGATACTGCTTCTTGAGATCTCGAAATTCCATGTCTTATGCCTCCTCGTGGATAAGTCTGAGCAGATTCCCGCTGTAGAAGTTCTCCCGGACATCCTCCGGCAGCCCCAGTCCGTCGATGAGCGTAATCAGCTCGCTTTCAAAGTTGTCCCGCGCGAAAACGAAGCGATCGGGATGCGCGAGCATCAGTTCTTTCGTATACTCCTTGTCCCTCGACAGGGCGTTGACCGCGGACTTGGCTGAGCAGTCACAGTAGAGGTTGGGGTATTTGTCCAGGAACTGCTCGATCTTGCCGCCGCGGATCACCGGGCCTTTCGGCTTGGAGACGCGCTTCCCCTCGTCGTCGTTGGAGATGTGGCACCAGAAGCCGGGCGCGTGGCCGAGGAAGTTCGTCTCCGGGCAGAGCTTGAGCACGCGCTCAAGCGTGTCGATATCTCCGCCGTACCACCAGTTGCGCCGCGGATAGGGGGCGTTCTGCTTCGTCGCCTCCGGGTAGTCGAAGTGGAGGATGACGGGCAGCCCCTGCTCGCCGGCGTAGCGGAACAGGTCGATCGCGTCGGGGTTGTCGTACATCATGCGGTACTTGATCTCGCCGCAGATCTTCGCATCAAAGTTCAGCACTGCGCTGTGCATCTGGTCGATTGCCCGCGGATCGCGCGGGTCCGGGCCGTAGCCGAGGATAAAGCGATCCGGCGCGCGCATCTTGAAGTCGATGCACTGGGCAAAGGGCGCCGGCACCGGGGAGGCGCCAGGCGTCAGATAGTCGCTGACGATCCAGGTCTGGCCGATGATATGTTCGCTCATCGGCGTCTCCCAGGAGATGATGCAGGTCTTATCTATCCCGTTTTCGTCCATGTTCTGCACGAAGCGGTCAAAGCTGTAGCCGTACCAGTTCGGATGGTTGTGCGCGTCGATTTTCATAGGGTCTCTCCTTTTCTCTGCGGAATGTTCTGTTTATATCTGCCGCGACTCGGCCAGCGCCCGGACGAGCGCGTAGCCGTCCGCCCCGGTGGAATACGCCGGCGGGCAGTCCGTGTGCGCGACAAAGTAGCGCAGCTCGCGCTCCAGCGGCATCTGGCTGTAGTCCACCGGCACCACCGCCGACTCCGTCTCCCTGCAGGTCGGCACGCCCTCGACCCACTCGATGTGCTTGTCGCACAGCCGCACCTGCTTGTCCCCGGCGTCGTCGAACCAGGCCATGCCCTTGCTGCCGACGACCACCACCCGCTGCTCCTTGAAGGGATGCAGCCAGGAGACCTGGATATGCGCCTTGACGTTGTTCGGGTATTCCAGATAGGCAAGCACGTAGTCGCAGATGTCCTTCTGGAGGAAATAGCCGCGGTGCAGGATCATCTTCTCCGCCGGGACGCCGGCAAAGTAGTTGAGCGTCGCCAGATCGTGCGGAGCAAAGGACTCGAAGACGTTCTCCTCCGTGCGCACGACGCCGAACTTGATGCGCGTGGAATACATGTAGTATACCTCGCCCAGGGCGCCGCTGTCGATCAATTCCTTGATTTTGTTGATGGCCGGGTGGAACAGCAGGATGTGCGCGACCATGAAGTTCGCGCCTGTCTTTTCCGCGATCTCGACCAGCTCCTTCGACTCCTCGATGCGCATCGTCATGGGTTTTTCGATCAGCGTCGGCAGGCCGAGGCCCAGCAGCTTCCTGCCGATGGCATAGTGTGTCTCGGCCGAGGTGGAGACCACATAGCCGTCGTAGCCGTGCGCGATCGCCGCGTCCAGATCGGTATAGGTGTCCATGCCGTATTTTTCCCTGAGCTCCTCCAGCCGCGCGGCATTCATGTCCGCCACCGCGCCGAGGTCACCCATCTCATGCAGGGTGCGGATATGGTTCTCGCCCCAGCGTCCCCCGCCGATCACACAGATTCGTTTCGACATCGTTTGCTCCTCTTCTTTTCTCTCAGCTTATCGCGTTTATTTTCCCGGAGGGTATCCCCCCGATGTTCTCTCTTCCCTGCCGGATGCGCGGCGGCTCAATCCGTCCGCACCCGGAATACCTTGATCCATTCCGACGCGCACAGCACGCGCCAGATCTGTCGGTAGTTGTCCCTCTCCGCCCCTTGCTCCGCGGCCCAGTGCAGAAAGCGCTCGCCGTCGATCCAGGGCGACAGGCGCGCCGCCGCCTCCCGCAGCAGCGGTTCAAGCTCGGACAGATGCTCACGAAGCCAGGGCGCCTCCGGTGTGACGAAGCCCATCTTGTCCGTGCGCCGCGCGATGATCTCCGGCAAAATGTCACCCAGAGACTCACGCAGGATCCATTTGGTCTTTCCGTCCCGCAGCTTCATGGAAAACGGGACCGAGATCGCGCAGGCGGCGAAGTCCGCATCCAGAAAAGGCACCCGGGCCTCCACGGAAAAAGCCATGGAGTTGCGGTCCTCGTAATGCAACAGCTCGCTCAGGCCGTTTTCCAGAGATGCGCAGATGTAAGCCTGCGGGTCTCTCTTGGCGAAGCGCCTCTTGATCGCGCAGAGGCGATCCTTCCCCTCCCGCGTCAAGCACAGCCAGCGCCGATCGGAAGAGCTGCTCTGATAGCGGCGGAAGACCGCCTGCTGCAGCCAGAGCGGCGTGAGCGTCTCCAGCGCCGTCACGGCGAAGAAGCGCAGTCTGCTTCGTCCGGTCTGCCCGGGATGGAGCCGGCGATACGCGCGAGCTTCCCGGCGGAGGGCCCTCCAGCGGCCGCTGCGGAACAGCCGTGAAAACATCAGCTTGTAAAAATCCGGGTATCCGGCCAGCATTTCGTCCGAGCCCTGCCCGTCCAGCATGACCTTCAAGCCAAGCTCTCCGGCGCGGCGGAAGACCGCCCTCTGCGCAAAAACAGAGGTCGAGGCGAAGGGCTCGTCCATGTGCCAGATCATGTCGTCGAGTTCCTCCAACAGCTTTTCCATATCCGGGAAAACCTCGGAGACGCTCAGATTGTCGCAGCGTTCCGCCACGGCATGGCTGAACGGCCGCTCGTCAAAGCCTCTCTGCTCGAAGCAGGCCGTGATTGCGTGCTGCCGCGGCTTGCCGCCTGTCATGCGGTTGACCGCGCACACGATGGCCGAACTGTCCAGGCCGCCGGACAGGCAGGAACCGACTTCCACATCCGAGCGGAGGTGTCGCTCGACCGCAGAGACGAAGCCGTCATGAAAGCGTTCTCTGATCTCGCTTTCGCTCCGGTTCTCCACGGAGATGTCCTCGGGAGAAAACCAGCGCCGGATCTGAAGGCGGGACTCCTGCACATCATAGCGCAGGCATTGTCCGCCGCGGAGCTGCCTGACCTCCCGGAACATCGTCTCTTCCGAGCAGTCCAGATAGCCTGCCGCCAGAAAGGCCTCCAGAACGGGGCCGTTCACATGGGGCGGCTCCGGCAGGATGGCCAGCAGCTGCTTGATCTCCGAGCCGAAGGCGAACAGGCCGTCGCGCTCCATATAGTAAAACGGCTTGATGCCAAAGCGGTCGCGGGAGCAGAACAGCGTCTTTCCCAAACGGTCATAAAGGGCGAAGGCCCACATGCCGTTCATATGCTCCTGGCAGGCATCTCCCCAGCAGTCGTAAGCCGCGGGGATGACCTCACTGTCCGTCTCTGTCCGGAAGCGGTAGCCCTTCCCGCGCAGCTCTTCTTTCAACTCAAGGTAATTATAGATTTCCCCGTTGAAGACCAGCACATAACGGTCTGCGTAGGGCATCGGCTGTTTCCCGCCGGCGCTCAGATCGAGGATGCTCAGGCGTCTGTGCCCGAGCATGACCCGATCTTCGCTCCACTGCCCTTCGTCGTCGGGGCCGCGATAGCGTATGCAGTCGAGCATCGCCTCCAGCGCAGCGCCCGACAGGCGTTCTTCTTTTCCGACAAGGCCGGCAATGCCGCACATCCCGCGTTCCTCCGTCCTCTGCGGGCAGCGGCGAAGCCTGTTTCACCGTTGCCTGCTGATCTACAGCGTTTTGATCATCCGATGCAGCTCTTCCGCAAGGAAGGGATGCGTAAAGCGTCTGATATAGTCCACGTTCGGCCGGTAGCCCGGGCTGCCGGTCGTTTTCCAGTCCCGGTATGCGCGCGACAAGCCGGCATGAAGTTCCGCGCGCGTTTCCTCCCGGCAGGTCTCCACGCAGTTCCCAAGCGCTCCGTCCTTCAGGATCTCATAGACGATCCCATGCGGCACTTCGCCTGTGCAGACGGCGAAGATCGGTTTTTCGGACTGTATGTACTCAAAGAGTTTGCCCGTCAGCACGCCCTGCTCGCGCGAGGTGTTCCAGGTGCTCAGCAGCAGCCCGGCGCAGTTTTGCCGCAGCTGTGCGGCCGCTTCACGGCTCACGAGCCCGCAGTCGTCCACACAGCCGGCAAGCCCGCATTCCTCCGCCTGTTGGGCGAACAGGCGGCCCTCTCGCCCGGCATAGCGCAGGATCAGGTCTTCCCCGTCCAGCTCCCCGCAGTCGATCATCTCCCGAAGGATCCGAAACAGCGGCTTCAGGTCGCTGCGGCGCTCGCCCTCGGCGTGCATCGTACCGGTGTACAGCAGTTCGAACCGCGCGGGCGGCACGGGGGGAAGCGCTTCCTCCGGGTCAAAGCCGTTGGGCAGGATAAGCACCCGCTGCTTTTCGGGCACGCCCAGGGCCGGGACCATTTCCCGGCTTACCGTCGTCACGAGCTCCGCCCGGGACGTACGTCTTTCGGCAAAGCTCCGGCGGTACCGGCGCGTAAAGGCCGGCGTCGCGTCGGAGCAGAGCAGATCCCGGTAATCCGCGATCCACAGGATCTCCGGGCGGGCCTTCTTGATCCATTCCCCGACCAGATGCGTCCAGATCGGGCCGTAGCTCGAAATGACCACATCGCAGGCGAGCAGATCCGGGTGCGCCTTCAGGTAGGCCACTGCGCTCCGAAACTGGAGTTCGTCCTTCCAGTCGTGCATCAGTTCGTAAAGCACCTGCTTGGGCCCGGAGACCTGCGCCGCCGCGCCCCCGCCGGCCTTCGCATAATCGCTGTAACGGCCCTTGAGCGTGTAGTAGCGGTCAAGCAGCCTGCCGTCCGGGAAGACATGGTACTGCGTGAACACATCCAGGTCCTTCTCGAGCAGCGCGTCGCGCCGAAACGCGTTCCCGCCCCTGCCCTCGAAGTTTTTTTCGTCCGTGAGCACGATCAGTTCATAGTCCCCGCAGCGTTTGAGATACTTGGCGAGCTTTGTCCAGCGGATCGATGCGATCTCCTGTACCGGGGCGATGAACTTGCTCAGGATCAGGACCCGTTTCATATCGCTTTCACTCGATCATCTTCCGGAACTCTTCAGCCCGGTCGTGGAAGATCTGCTGCCACAGTTCGAGGCAGAAGAAGCCCCAAAGGTTACGGGCAAAAGAGTTTTCCGTCTCGATCTTGGTCAGGACCCTCGCGTTGTCGACCAGCTCGCGCTGCCGCGCCTTCGTGCTGGAGAGCGTATCGCAGATGAGTTCCTTTGTCTCACCCTTGGCCCAGCGGGCAAAGGGGGTCGGGAAGCCCATCTTGTCCTTGCGGTTCATCACATGATCCGGGACATAAGCGCTCATGGCAGAACGCAGGAGGGACTTCATCGTGCCGTTCTTGAACTTGATGCTGGCCGGGATCGTCGCGGCGAACTCCACGATATCCAGGTCGAGCAGCGGGCTGCGTGACTCCACGCCGTGCGCCATAGTCATGCGGTCGTCGACCTGCAGCAGCGCCGGGAGCTCCGTCTTGAAATCAAAATGGGTCATACGGTCCAGATAGGAGCGCTTGTCCACGTTCTCCGCAATAAAGATGCGGTCGTAGGTATCGAAGGGATCGTAAGGCGTAGCCAGCTTCTCGCGGCGGATGCAGTCCTCCATTGCGGGAGCACGGTTGATGAGCTGGAAGTATCTCTTGTCCTGCTCGTCAAACAGGCCTTTGCTCCAGAACGTGCGAAGCATGGGCTTGTAGTTGCGCAGGCTCGTCAGGTTCGGGATGATGGACTCGTATGTAACGACGAAGGCGCCGGTCTGCGCCGTCCCGTCGATCGCCCCCTTGATGCACTCTTCGAAATAGGCCACGAGATAGCGGGTATAACCGCCGAATATTTCGTCGCCGCCCTCGCCGCTGAGCATGACCTTGCGGTAATCCTTCACGAATTTGCCCACCATGAACTGGGAGAAGGAGCCCGGCCCGGCGACAGGCGTGTCCAGGTGGTAGAGGACCTTGGCGATGTTGTCGATAAAGTCCTGATGGTTGATGTCGATCTCGGTGAGATTGAAGCCCCTGGCCTCGGCCAGCGCGCGGGAATACTCGGTCTCGTCATACTCCTTGCCGATGCTGAACTTGCCGGTGAAGCCCAGGAAGTCCTGCACATGCTGATTGGCTACGGAAGCGACAATGGAGGAGTCCACGCCGCCGCTGACCGCGCCGCCGATAGGCACGTCGCTGCGGACCGCGCCCTTTACCGACTGCTGGATCAGCTCCTCGAGGTGCTCCTTGAAGTACTGCTCCGTATGATAGAGATCCGGCTGATAGAAGACCTGCCAGTAGCGGCGGTTGTCGATCCCGCCCTCGGCCGTGACCGTCAGGCAGTGCGCGGGCACAAGTTCCTTGACGCCGCGGAAGAGGGTCTTCTCCTCCATGCAGAACTGGAAGACCAGATAATCCTTGAAGGCATCCAGATCGGTCTCGATGCCGGGCAGGAAAGGCAGCAGGGCCTTCATCTCCGAGGCGAAGTAGAATACGCCGTCGACGGAGGCGTAGTAGAAGGGTTTGCCGCCGAAATGATCGCGCACGCAAAACAGTTTCTGATTGCGCTCATCCCAGACCGCGAAGGCGTAGGCGCCGGAGAGATGCTCCACGCAGCCCTCGCCCCATTTTTCGTAGGCACGGAGGATGAGCTCCGCATCACAGGCCGTCCGTAGACCGCCTCCGAGCTCCTGCGCAAGCGCGGCGTAGTTGCCGAGCTCCCCGTCGAGGATGATCCAGCTTCCGCTCTCGCCGCGCATGGGTTGGCAATCGTGCGCAGCATCGACGACGGACAGCCGTCTGTGCGCCAGACCGACGTGCTGCGCCTCGCTCATCCAGACGCCCTCGCCATCCGGGCCGCGGTGGGCCTGCAGACGGTTCATCGCGCCGAGCTTGCGTTCCAGTCCGTCGATCCTCTTGTTTGTCAGACTAACAATACCTGCGATAGAACTCATGTTATTTCTCTCCTGTTTTCCTTAGGTTGGAAGCCCGGCCGCGTACGGACCTCATGTTTTCGCATCTATGAAAAAGCCGGAAAACCCGGTTTTTTCCCATCAAGCCGACTCTGACCGGCTCACAGAGCCTCCGCCAGGGTTTGAAGAAGCTTCTTGGCGGCGTCACCGCTGCCGTAGGGGGCAGCGTAGGCGCTCTCGTCGATGTCCGTATGCAGCACGGCGTTCAGGATGCTCTCCCGCTCGGGCTTGCAGAGGACGTTATGGTTGCCGACCAGGGTCTCGACCCACTCGGTCTGGTCGCGCACGGTCACGCAGGGCGTATGGAGGATGTAGGCCTCCTTCTGGAGCCCGCCGGAATCGGTGACGACCTTGACGGCGTTCTTCGTGTAAAAGAGCATGTCGATGTAGCCGACCGGCTCGACGGCCACGGTGTTCCGGAAGCTGTAGCGCTCGCAGGCCTGTCTGACCAGCGGCACCGTGCGGGGATGTACCGGGAAGATGACCGGATGCGGAAGCTGCTCAAAGGCGGACAGCACTTCAAACACCTTCTCCGGCGTGTCGGTGTTTTCCGCGCGGTGGATCGTTGCCAGATACCAGGTGTCCGGCATGGCGCCATCGCCCCAGAGCCGCTTGCTGCGGTCAAAGAAGTATGCGCGGTCGTGCTTGTCGATCTCCTGGGAATAGTGCAGCACGGCGTCGCACATCACGTCGCCGATCTGGAACACGTTCTCCGTGACGCCCTCCTTGGCGAGGTTGTCCACCGCCACCTGCGTGGGGGCGTACAGGACGCGGGAGAGATGGTCGGTGAGGACGCGGTTCTGCTCCTCGGGCATACGCATATTGTAGGAGCGCAGCCCTGCCTCGACGTGCACCACGGGGATCAGCAGCTTGGACGCGGCGAGCGCGCCCGCGAGCGTGGAGTTCGTGTCGCCGTAGACCAGGACGGCGTCAGGCTTCTCCTTGACGAGAAGATCCTCGATGCCGACCAGCATGTCCGCCGTCTGCCGGGCATGGCTGCCGGAGCCGACGCCGAGATTGTAGTCGGGCCGGGGAATGTCCAGCTCCGTGAAAAAGATGTCGGACATGTTCTTGTCGTAGTGCTGGCCGGTGTGCACCAGCAGCTCGGTGTGCTCCTGCCGGAGCACGCGGGACACGGCGGCTGCCTTGATGAACTGGGGCCTCGCGCCGACAATGGTCAATACCTTCATGCGTTTTGTCTCCTTATCTGTAGAATCAAGTGATTTCCTTCAGTTCAAATGAGGAAAACGAGACGTAGCGGAACTCCGGGCCGCGGCAGGGATGCTTCAAAAGAAGCTGCTCGCTGTCTCCCTTTGCCTCGAAGCGGATCGTCCACGTCAGGGAAGCGGGATCGTTCGCATCGAAAACATGCGTCTCGATCTGCCGGATCCGTCCGTTTTCATACAGGACATACCAGGCCGTAAAGGGGCCAGGAACTTCGCCGCCCAGCCATCCGGCGACGGCGGTGAATTCATAAGAGCGTCCCGCCGTCAGACCGGTCAGCGTCCAGCGTTGGGACACATTTGTATTCGCGGCGCCGAGATAGTGGGCGCCCTGATAATCGATCCCGAAATCGGCTCTCTCCACGATTCCCTCCGACAGCGACAGCTGCAGCGGATAAGTCATGGGGTATTCCGGTCCGATCGGGCCCTTCGGGTCGGCCTCTTCGTAGATCCGCGGGCCGAGAAAGCCATACGCGGCGTCTGAACTCAGACGCTGCGGGTTCAGCACAATGCAAACGACCTCTCCGCGGTTCCCGAGTCCTCCGGAAAGCGCTCGAAAGCTCAGGACGCTCGGCATGATCGGGTCGTCAGCCTGTTTGTCGGCGTAGTAAGCGCCGTAGGTCGGGTCGTACAGGTGCCAGGCCCCGTCGTAAAAGACCTCGCACACGGTATGGCCGTAGTTTTCCGGATAATTGTGAAGATTGATCACGCGCGCCGGATAGCCTTGAGATGCGGCAAGAGCAGCCAGCACATTGCTGTACCCCCCGCAGGCTTCGATATAGGATTCCAGGCTCAGGTAATGGGACCCGCTGTCCGTTCCCACATACCAGTCGGAAATGAAGTCGATAAAGACCAGCATTTTCTGGTGCGCGGTCAAATCTTCCGTTCCCTCCAGAAGCCGCTCCGCCAGACGGCAGACACTCCTTCTGAGCGGCGTCCGATAGACGTGCAGCGGATTGTCCGGATCCGTGCCGTCCAAAACGGCCGGATCCTCCGGGTCTTCTCTCAGGATCTGCTCATAGAGCGTCGGGATCCCGGACAGCCATAGGCCGCGCAGCTCTGCAGGCAGTTCTTCGCCCTCCGGGCATTTGACCTGCACATAAGCGCAAAGCTGCAGCGGGTCGAATCCGATCGTCTCCGACGCGGTCAAGCGGGCAAAATAAAGCTTCTTCTGCTGATTGACGTCGGTGATCTTCAGCTCCAGGGCCGCGCCGCCTTCCAGTACGAGGCTCGCCTCGTCCAGCCAGTGCGCGCCGTCGAGTTCGGCGAGGAACGAATCGCCGGGAGCCAGCGACAGGCTGTCCCGCTCTCCTGCCAGAAAGGCCGCCGCGTCTTCTTCCCGCAGCGCTCCGCCGACCGAAACCAGACTGAGCCTACAGCGCTCGGCCGGCGCGGATCGTTCCGCCTGCCGCCAGCCCGTCTGCGGGACATAGGCCGCCTTCTGCTCCTCAGTGTCCGCAAAGACGACCTGATTGCTTCCCTCAATCAGTTCCAGACGGGAGTCCTGCACTGTCGTCTCCTGAAAGGTCCGCGACCCTGCAGGACTGAATGCGGTCAGGGACAGGAAAAGCGCCGCGGACACCAGCACAGCCGCTGCTTTCAGGCCGGTATTCCATTTGCGCATTCCATCACCTCCCTGAGCCATCCCCGCGGCGGGTATTCCGCCTTCCGCCGGATATTGGGTGCGATCTTACTCCAGCTCTCGCAGTTCAAAAGATGAGAATCTGACATACAGTTGATCCGGTCCGCGATAGTCGTGGGTCAGAAGGACGTGGGCAACGTCTGCATCCGCCACAAACCGGATATGCCATTCAAAAGTCTCGGGGTCGTTTCTGTAAAAAATATGCTGCCCGCTCTGACACAGCCTGCCGCCGCTGTCAGCCATGACGTACTGCGTGTGGATGCTTTTCGGGCGGCCGCTTCCCAGCAATTCAGCCGTGATGACGAAGTCATACTGCTCTCCCGCCGTCAGGCCGGTCAGCGTCCAGGTCTGTGAACAATTCGAACTCGCGGCTCCGATGTACTGGATGCCCTGCCTTGCCGAACCAAAGCCCGATTTATCCACTCTGCCCTCCGAAAGATCGAGGCTCAACGGATAGAGCAGCCGGTTGGCGGGACCGATGGGGCCGGCGGGATTCGCCTCCTCATAGATCCGCGGGCCGAGGAAACTGTATGCGGCGTCCGAGGTCAGGCGGTGCGGGCTCGTCACGACGCAGGTAACGTCCTCGCGGTTTCCGAGTCCTGCGGCAAGCTCCCGAAAACTCAGCACCTGCGGTGTGACCGGATCTTCCGGCGTCGTGGTAAAGAAGGAGCCGTAGGTCGGGTCGTACAGATGCCAGGCGTCGTCATAAAACACCTCGCATACCGCGTGGCCGTTATTCTCCGGGTAATTCCCCAGCGTTAAAAGCCTTGCCTCTATCCCCGATGCGGTCGCCAGCGCCGCGAGAACGTTGCTGTAAACGCCGCAGGCGCCGATATAGGAGTGCATGTTCAGATAATTCGAGCCTTTGTCCGTACCGACATACCAATCGGAGATGTAGTCCAGAAAGACCATCATTTTCTGATGCTCGGTCAGATCCTCCGTCCCTTGCAGCAGCCGCTCCGCCAGGCGGAAAATACTGCGCCTGATCGGAGTCCGGTAGACAGACAGCGGGCTGGCCGGATCCGCGGGCCTCATGTACATCGGGTCAAACAGATTTTCCCTCAGTCCCTGTTCATAGAGTGTCGGGATCCCCCAAAGCTTGAAGCTCCAGAGTGTCACAGGCTCCCTCGCGTTGTCCGGACATTTGACCATCACATAGGAGCACAATTTCGGCGTATTGAGCTCAAAACTCCCCGAATCCGGCAGCCTGGTGGCGGTATAAAACTTTTTCTTTGCCTTGATGTCCGTGATCCTCAGTTCGAGCCTTGACCCGTCGCTCTTTTCCACTTTTACTTCTGTCAGCCAATGGGCTGCGTCCAATTCCAGGAGGAAAGATTCTCCCGGAGGAATGGTCAGCTGCCACTGCCAGCCCCACAGAAATGATTTAACATCCATTTCCTGCAGGCCGTCGCTGACCGAGACCACGCGAAACGTGCAGTATTCCGGCGCGGCGGACAGCTCCGTCTCCCGCCAGGACGTCTGTGGGATATAGAACGCCTTTTGCTCCGCTTTATCCGTGAAAACGACCTGATTGCATCCCTCGATCAATTCCAGTCTGAGGTCTGTCTTCTCCGCCGTTCCCTCGGCAAAGGCGGTCATGCCCGCGCAGGGGCCGGCCGTCAGGAGCAGAGCAAGCAGGCTCGACAGCACGATCTTTCCGCATGTTTCAATTGTTCTTTTTCGCATGGTCATGCTGTCTCCGTTTCCGGCAGCCGGTCACCCGACGGCGCTCGGATTATTTGACTGTCAGGCGTTCAGATAGTAGGTCCATCTCTCCACAGCCTGTGCGAAAAACCAATCGCCGGTCTCCTCCGCGATCAGCGCGAGCTGTTCGTTGTGGTATGCCTGGTAATCCGGGCCCATAAACCAGCCCATATCCTGCGGACGGAGGGCGACCACCGCCATGTTCCACGCTCCGTCCCCGACACATTCGATCGTCGCGGATCGCAGCGGCAGCAGGAGCAGGCTGTTTCCCTCCGCGATCGACTGACGCAGGACGGTCAGCCGCCCCGCCGCCGTATCCTTGTAGCGGATCAGGATAAACAGGGTGGGCGTCTGGAAATCATCCTCCGCCGTGTTTTCCGGCAGATTCATGGTGAAGTACGCGGCCGAGGCGCCGGTCTGGCCAGCCGTCAGGCTGCGTGCCGTCTGCCAGTCCATCACGAAAGGCTGGTTCCAGCGGCTGCCGGAAATATGGCATACGCCCTCGGTATCCGTGCTGGTGCCGATATCCAGCGCCGTCGCGCAATCCGTGTCCGGATTGTACAGATAGATCACGTCGATCAGCGGGGAATCGGACCCGCCGTTCCAGTCCAGTCCGAACAGGATGCTCGTCTGCGGGTTCAGGTCGTACTTTGTCCAGTATCCGGTATCGAAGCGATAGAGATTCTCCCGCAGGGAGCGGAGTCCCGCCTCGTACAGTTCCTGTACCCGCTTGTCCGGATACTGCTCGGCTACGCGCTGGAGCGCGACGATGCTCGCAATGTCGGCGTTCAGGATATGGGAGTTGTTGGGGACTTCCTCGAACCAGAGCGATCCGTCACGTCCGACGGAGCACAAGCCGCCCTCGCTCGTGGGCACGCCGTAGGCATAGGCGGCTCTCCGGACCGTCTCCGCATCGTTGATGGCCGCAAAGGCGTCGATCACATACCGCTGCCAGAAAGCGGACTGCCATCCGGCCTCCTGGACCAGGTTGTTATAGCAGTTATCCGCGTCCATGTGCCAGACCAGCCCGTCCCCGACCTGGATCCCGTTCTCGCGCAGCCAGCGATAGGCCGGCTCCGGCGGCGCCTGTGCAGGCGTCTCCCCTTCCAGCAGCCAGTCGTGTTGTCCGTAATAGGGATATTCGTCGGCGATCGTCGCGGGGTCTCCCGAGCCGCGGAAGGTCTCCAGCGCCCAGGGGTCTCCCAGCGCCTGCTCGGCGATCAGGTAAGGCGAATAATAGCCTCTCGTCCCGTCCGAAGGCAGGACCGCATCGTCAAACTGAATGATGATGCTGTCTTCTGCGGCGTAGTGCTGAAGGGCGACGCCGTTTTCATCTGTCGACCGAAGCGGAAGGATCATGCTCTGTACCGGCATCTCCTCCGTTATGCCCGCGACGAGCCGCATGCTTTGCAGAACGCTCTGTCTATCCAGCTTCACGCGCGCGGTGTTCCAATAGCTCCGCGCCGTTGTTACCCAGGGCTCCAGCTCCGGGGAGCGGGCGGCCAGCGTTTCGAGATACTGTATATGCTTGATGGCGTACAGCGTGCCCACCGGCCAGCCAAGATCGGAGGGCCGGAGCGGGATCGTCCACTCGCGCCACTCCCCGCTGCCGGTCAGCAGCAGGTCGCCGTCGCGCAGTTCAATGAACTCTTCGTCCGGTGCGATGGAGCGCATCTCCACCGTCACGTTCCCGGGCGCCTCGTCCTTATAGACAACGGTCAGTTCAAACCAGTCTGTGCGCAGATTGTCCACCCATTCCGAGGGCAGGTTCAAATAGAAATAGCTGTTCGGTTTGGCGCTGCCCACGGCATAGTCGCTCTGCGGTTCCGAGGCCACGAGCCGCCGTACCGTATGCTCGTCCGGCAGGCTCTCCACCTGCCAGTCCAGACCGGCTAAATAGGAGCCGGAGGCCGGATCCATGTCGGCCGGGGCCGCGCCGGCGTCGATCGAAATGCTCTCGCCGGTCAGCGGATCCGTCAGCCGGATCTCGTCCACGGCCAGCTCCGGGAGCGCTCCGCCGTAAGGGTTGTTGAAGCGAAACAGCAGGCTCTCCTTTTTGGGATTGAGATCATACCGCAGCCAGTAGCCCGTGTCGTACAGCGGCAGCCAGTTTTCCAGCGTGGAAACGCCGCGCTGATACCAGTCCCGAAGGCTCCCATCCCCGGTCGCGTCTGCCAAAAGGCCCAGCGCGATGCAGGCGCGCATGTGCCCGTTGAGGATGTGCGAGGGCTCCTGATCCTGCGACGGGATCTCCTCGAACCAGATATCCCCGCCGCGGGAATACAGCAGGCCGCCCTGGTCGATGGGCACCAGGAGCGGTTCGGCGCATTTCTGCGCCAGCGCGAGCGCGTCCTCGTCGCCGGTCGATTCATACCAGCGCACCAGCGCCTCGATCCCGCAGGCCTGGCCAAAGGCGCTGAACCACGGGGCCTGGATCGTAACATCGTTATAGGTGGAATCAAAGCTGTAGGCCCAGCCCGTCAGCCGCTGCTTTGTGGAGACATTCTCCTTCAGCCAGTCGATGCAGTTGGCCGCATATTCCGCGGAGGGCTCCACATCCAGTTCGTAGTAGCTCTCCGCATCCAAATAGGCGAGAGCATAGGTCGCGATCCACGCAGGGTGCTCGACCTCCCCGATCCCCTCGATATCCATGATTGGGACGCCGTCGCGGAAAAGGAATTCCGCGGTCTCCACCTGCGTCTGATCCATCGCCACGGCGCTGCCGCCCCCGCGGCAGCCGATAAGGAGCACGAGGATCAGAATCAGCAGGAACACAATGCGTCTTTTCATACCTTTGCCTCCGTCATCCGTCAGGTCTCAGCGGCGGATTTCCCCTGCATGGTCGCCCTTCTCTACTGATAGATGGAAAAGATGTACAGTCTGGGGAGTTCCGCGCCTGTACGGAACTGAATTCTTATCAGCTTTGCTTCGATCGGCTCGTAAAGCTGGATCTCAACGGCATAGCTGCTGTCGCCGCTCGTGCGGGCCGGGCAGAACACCGTGCGTCCGTCGGAAGTCACCACCATCACGGATGCGATCAGGGACGCCGGTACGGGCTCTTCGAAGGTGCATTCGATCCGGTAGAAGCTCTGCGCCTGGAAGAAGCTCGCTTCGATGGTCCTGTCGTCAAGCGTCGGGGTATACGTGACATTGGAATCCCGCGACCTCATGCCCGTGGTGCAGGTGCCGTATTTCCTTGAGATCTCCGGATCGTAGCTGTTTCGGATATCGGGGATGACCGATATCGAGGTGACCTCTTTGAAGAAGCGGTTCGTCGCGTAATATACGGTGGTTTCTTCAAATCCGACCGCATACTCTCCGATATCCTCCGCGTCCACCAGCGTCCGGATATCGGTAAGATAATAGCCGTCGAACGTGGGGTCAAACACACGGAAGCCTTCCGTGGTCTCCACTTCGACGATCGTGTGGTTGGCCGGCTTGACCCCGTAATAGCGGGACGCCAGGCCATAAGCCCGCGCGGCCGTTGTACCGTGCCGGGACAGTTCCTTGATGAACAGGAAGGCGAATTCGCCGCAGTGGCCGTCGCCATAGTCCAGGATCTCCTGTTCGGTCGGGCTGCGGCCGTAGATGGGCGGGCCGGAGCCGTAGGCGATCAGACCGTGCACATAATGGCAGATCTCCGCCACCTCTTCCGTCGAGAGCAGCGTCCTCTCCCTTTCCACCTGGTAGGGCGTCAGGCCCCATGCGGAGATCTCTCTGAGCGCGGCACGGGAATCGCCGGAATACTTGTGGATCACCAAACGGATCCTGTCGTAGGTGACGGCCTTCTTATGATTCAGCAGCACGCACTGACGAGCGGCGCTCTCATTCCTGACCTCGTACAGGTCGACGACCTGCTCGCCATCCAGAAGCTCGATTGTGTAGTACCGGGCATAGCTTTCGTCGCTCTCCCATCGAAGCAGCAGCAGCCTGGTCTCGACAGAGTCTTCGGCCGGCGCGAACGCGAACACGGTCTCCTGTTCGTCCAGCAGCCGCTCATACCCATGATGGGGGTTTTCGTCCAGCACGCTGATCAGCTCGAAATCTGCATCCGAAGTGGCCGGATCCAGCGGGATCTGCTGTGCCGCTTCAAGCTGTACGCCACAGAACGACCGGAGCAGGATGAGCTCCAGGATCGAATGCCCGGCGCCGCCGTCCAGGCAGCAGTCGGCTGCATACGCCAGATAATCCGCGTCCCTCGCCGTATCGTTCCGGACCTTGATATAGAGTTCTTCTGCGCTTCTGTTGGCCGTACACTGGACACGCAGCCATTGTCTCAGCTCCGAAAGCTTGATTTTCGCCTCGCCGTCACAGCTTTTATAGTAATCAAAGAACCCGTCGCAATACGCCGAATACCTCGTCACGCCGCTTTCGATCGCTTTTTTGAACGAATCCGTCAGCCCGTCCAGAACGGGCAGGTATTCGTCCTGCAGCGCAGCGCTCCCAAGGCTGATCTCGTCGCCTTCCAGCCACAGCGGTCCTTTGTCCGTGAACAAAAGGCCTCCGAAGCCGACGTCCGTGCAGTAAAAGAGCGTGACATCGCTCAGCGGCGAGCCGAACAGATAATACCGGTGCTCGTCCGAGGCCGCCTGTTCCACGCGGACGGCGGACATCCCGCCGCTCATATGCTCATCGAACCATTCGATGCCGGACGGATCGGCCAGCATCCGCAACTGTCGGGATCCCATGTCGTTGACCACGGTCCAGAGCGAGGAATCATCGGCGCGTATGCGTACATCGCCGCCGTACAGATCGCAGAGGAAGGTCACCGGCAGATCGTCTATCCATTCGATCTGCACGCCGGCGGCAGGCGGATCCCCCGCCGGCAGCGGCAAACTGCCCGCTTTTTCTTCCGGATTGTCAGGCATGTCGCCCCTGGCCTCGGCCCTTACGACCAGAAGCAGCAGGGCAAGGGCAAGAAGAAGTATGAGGATTGCCTTTTTCATATCTGTCAATCCTTTACAAAAGCATACACGTTCGTCGGTTCGTCTTACAGCAGTTCGTGCTCCCTCAGGATCTCTTCAAACGCGGCCTTCTGGCTCTCGTAGCTGAACTTGCCCTTGCATCCGCGGTAGTTGGCCTTCAGCTCCGCGATCCGGTCGGGATCGTGCAGCAGGCTGTTGAGCGTGACGCCGAACTTCTCCGGATCGGATAGGTCCTCCGCCACGCCGACGCCGTGCTCGCCCGCCACCATGGAAATCTCCTGCATGGAAATATCGTACAGCATGGGGAGCGTCGCCTCAAAGTATTCCATCAGCTTGTTGGGCACCGAGTAGGAGAAATACTCGTCCATGGCCGAGTAGGGCAGCACGCCCAGGTCCGCGTTGACTGTATACTGAAGCAGCTCGCTCTGGTTGACCCAGCCGACCATGACGACCCGTTCGGGATTGCCCTCTTCCTCCAGGATCCGGCGGAAGGTCTCCTCGTAGGGGCCGCCGCCGACGACGGCAAGGCGGCAGTCTTCACCCAGATAGCGCGTTGCGCGGGCCAGATTGTCCAGGTTGCGCAGCTCTGTCATGCTGCCCTGGAAGATCGCCACACGGCAGCCCTTCGGCACGCCGTAGCGTTCCCAGAAGCCCTCTTCCGCATCGGTGCCGGCCAGACTCAGTCCCGCACTCATGCAGGAATAGATCACGTCGAAGTGCTTGTGATATGCCTCCGACATATCCTGCGCCAGGTACTTGCCGACCGTAATATTCACATCGCACAGCGGATACAGCTCCGCCTCACTCTGTTCTGCCAGCTCGATCTTGTGTTCCATGCTGCTCTCCCACAGGCGGGCCTGCTTGTACCACCACTCATGGCAGTCCACCATCAGGCGGCAGCCGACAGCTTCCTTCAGCATGACGCCGATGGGCAGTGTGGGCAGATCGGCCACATAGACCAGATCCGGCTTCTCCTCCTTCAGACTGCGGCGCACCTGCTCCAGAATGGGCGAAAAATCATACAGGACCTTGCGGTATTCCACAAAGTCAAAGCTCTTGTCTCCCAGCGTATCCTTCTGCAGGCCGCTGTATGGGATCGGCCTTCCCCGGTAGAGCTCGGGCGGAGTATTGTTGAACAGCCAGATGCCGTTGTCCGCCGTCCGGCAGTGCGCCGCGAGCGCTTGGCCGCGGGGGCCTCTCGTGTACGCCACGGCGATATCCCCGAGCTGCTCGCTGCCGTTGCGTTCGATCTTGTTCAGGTCCGCGTCCACGATCGCGCGTTCGTACTCGCGGGCAAGTTCCGCCTCAGCCTTGTTCGAGATCACGGTGACGTAGCCCGAACGGCTGTCGTAGACAAGGCAGCGCAGCCCTTTTGTGATCATCGCATAGAAGCCGGAGCGATCCCCGAGGGTGGAGAGCACATACCCTCCGTTGTTCTTGCGCAGGCCTTTCAGGTCTACGGCCGAGGCGGCGTATCTTCCGCCCGCCGCGTGAAACGCTTTCTGCGCATCAATGATCGAGACGAGCAGAACCCTTTCGTTCTCCATCAACGCATCGGTAGACAGGCCGTAGAGCTTGACAACGTTCCAGTCCAGCGGACGGATCACGTAATCGGGGTCGATGTCTTCCGAAAAGTTGGTGTAGGCAGCGGGGAACAGCTTGACTGTGTAGCCGTTCTCCTGCAGGACGTCCGCAAAAAAGAAAATGCGGCGGTCAATGTATGCATCATGGGTGATCAGCCAGGCAATGGGATTGCTCTTCATTGCAGGATCCTCCTTTTCAATTTCTGGTACACGTCCTTCAGGCCGAGCGAGATCAGGAATTCATACAGCGGTTCGTGCCGGTGCAGCCAGGCATGCAGCCTGTCTTTCCTGCGTTTGAGAAAACCGATCAACTTCCGGCGGATCTTTTTGCGCAGACCGGTTCTGCCGCTTTCCCGGTATACGAGCAGCTCTGCCTCTACATAGAGGGAGACGGCGATAATGACGCGGTTTCCCGCTTTGCCTGTCTGATGCCTGTCGCTTTCCGTCGTCAGGGACGGGCTTGCCACAGCACTGCTGACCAACAGATCTGTGATCAGATACCGGTTATCCAACTTTTCCGGCAACAGTCTCGTTCCTGTCGCCGCAGTGGGATCCCGCATCAGAAGCTGCGCGATCAGACGCCGGTTGTCCGACTTTTCCGGCAACAGTCTCGTTCCTGTCGCCGCAGTGGGATCCCGCATCAGAAGCTGCGCGATCAGACGCCGGTTGTCGCCGCCGTCCGAGCCGGCGCGGGCCGCCTCCTGCAGATCGTGCGCAAAGCGCTGCGTCGCCTTCTCCAGGCGACACGGCACATCGTTGGTGAGCCTCCGCCACTCTGTCGGGCTGTGGGACAGCAGGAGATCCTCTCCGGCTGGGGCGTAAAGGCGAATCTCGGTTCCCGCTTCGCGGAAGGAGAGAAACGACGGCTTTTCATGGAGATAGTCGAACAGGAAGGACTGCTCTTTCCCCTGGAGCCGGCAGTCGTTCAGGACCAGCTCATCCGTCCCGAAATACAGCTTGACAAACACCGGGTTCACGCTTTTTTTCCCGGGGAGCGGGAGCTGATGGACCGTGTCCCGGTCGTCCCAGTTCCAGCTCTGCGCATAATGCTCGGTTCCGGCGTCGTCCAGAAGGCCGACCTTCACTTCCCCTGGTTCGTTCAGGCGTCCGACGATCCGGAGCGAGGCGTTCCCCTGTTCTCTCAGCGGCGGAAAGGCGACGGCGACCCAGGCAAGCTCCGCGTCCGCCTGCCGTTCCAGACGGAGCGATTCTCCTGCCTCAGCCAGCCGGCAGCCGGACAGGTACAGAGCAGGAAGCAGCTCCGTCCGTGTGAACACCGCCTGCGGCTTGAAATCCGCCTTGACCGGCAGCGCCCCGCGCGATTCTTTCCGATACCGCACAAGTCTGTCCGAAGCGGGGAGTTTTGCCCCCGCTTCGGCACGGCAGAAGAGGATGCCGATCTCGGAATAGACCGGGAAGGGCGAGGCCGTGTCATAATCGGCCAGGCGCTGCATCAGCTTCAGGTCGCTCTGCCCATAGGCTTTGCTCTCCGCGCCGCAGTCGGGGCAGACGGCGCCTTCTACGCCGTACACCTTCCATCCCAGCTTCTCTGCGAGCATGGCTGCGGTCTGTCCGTTTCTCCGGTACGAAACATCGCCCGTGTAATTGATCAGAACCGGCTCCCAGTCCCCGGAGAGGACGGAGCGAAGTCCTTTTTCGTCAAACGACCGCTTGTGATGGTTGACATGCCAGACATTGCCGCACTGTGGGCAATGGGCGAAAGCCAGCAGAGGATCCTCCTGAAACGGGACCTGGAGGTAAATGTATTTGTCGCTGACGCGCTCGAGCTCGGCCGCGCCCTTTTTCAGGACCTCATCCGGCAGATGCTCCAGCATGTCGCAGGCCATCACGAGGTCGACCGATCGGTCTTCCAGCGGGATATCCATGATGTCGCCGAGGCAGGTCTGCCGGGTGTTGCCGCGCAGGATGTCCTCGTCGATGTCCATGGCAAGAATCGACAGATCCGCGGGAAGGCGCTCGTTCACATAGCCCGGTCCCGAGCCGATGTCCAGGATCGTCTCCGTGTCCCCCGGGAGCGCAGCCAGCAGAGAGTCGACCGCGTGCTTCATATAGCTGACCTCGCCCGCCGTCTTCAGATGCGCGTCAAGGTAGTCGCCCGCCTCGCTCAAGTTGACCTCGTTGATCTGTCCCGCTCCGGTGATCCGAAAGGTCTGCGGCATGGGATACTGCTCTTTCCAGCGACGCCAGAACGCGGCCCATTCGGGGCCGGGCTCCTTCGCGGTGCGGTAATCGCTCTGCCTGCGAACCTCTTCCAAAACGGCGCAAAGCGGCGTCTGTTCAGCCGCCGCCGTTTTTGCGCCGCCTGCGGAAGCGATCCAGCCCGCGTACCGCTCCAGCTCGAGCAACAGCGTCTCGGAAACCGCTCCTTCGGGAACGGCGGCGCGCAGCGGGCTTTCGAGCTCCCGCGCATACGGGAACAGCACGCCGTTTTCGCTTTCTGCGGAGAAGTCTCCGCCCTCAAGAAAGCGCACCGAGGCGCCCGCCGTCAAAGCAGCCGCCCGCATCAGATTTCTGGCGAGAGGCCGCAGCGGCGATCCTCCTGTGCGAACTGTCAGTCGTACAATCAAAGGTCAACCCCCGATTTCAAATCAACGCCGTCAAACCGGCTCGTCTCTTCCCCGGCGCTCCATTCGCAGGCATGGAGGAAGGTCCCCAGATACTTTCTGATGCCGAAGGGCTGCTGGACCTTGAAGAACAGCGCGCGATCCGCCACGCAGTAGGATTTTTCCTCCGCCGCACGGGAGAAATCGCAGGTCTGGAACAGACCGACGCTTACCATGTAGTCGCCTTCTCCCAGGCGGAGAGGAGCAAAGCTGGCGTCCAGAACGATCGGGCGATCCACCTTGTCGATTCCCAGCTCCTCGCTGCGGCAGAAAACCTGTGTGACCGCCTTCCCGTCCCGGGTCATGATGCATACGACCCCGATAAACGACGAGACCGGCCTGCGAACGCCGATGTGGATGCGGAATCGGGCGGCGTCTCCCGTAACGAACACGCGGCTGCTTTCGCCGTCTGCATTCAGAATGTCCATTTTTTCGATCACGAGCTGCTGTGTGCCGTAGACCGAATTGGTTTTCTGCAGCTTGTCATAGTCGTCCGCGTCACTGACGGCTTCCCATTCGTCGGCGTGCTCGTCCCGCCGGAACTTCCATTCCGGCGTGTCAGACGCCTCTGCCTCCGGCGCTGCGGCCACCTCTGTCTCCGGCGCTGCGGCCACCTCTGCCTCCGGTGCTGCGGCCACCTCTGCCTCCGGCGCGGCGGCCACCTCTGCCTCCGGCGCGGCGGCTTCTCCGGCCTCCGGCGCGGCGGGCGCTTCGGTCTCCTGCGCGGGGCTGTTCTCTATCATCTGAAAGCTGAAGTTGGTGTTGCCCACGCCGATCTCGCCCAGGCGATGATAGGCATGCCCGTCAAAGTACTCGAGATACACTTTCTCACGCGTATCCGGGCGGGCGTTGATACAGATCTCCAGGTTTTTCGCACTCAGGTAGACCGGGATCGCCATCTGGAACGGCGCATGGCAGTTGACGCCGTCCTGATCGCTGTATGCACGGTACAGATTGCCGCGTTCCTTTTTCGCCGGTCCCCAGTCTGCCCCCTTATCGGCAATGACATGGGTGAACTGCGTCGGATCATCGTCTGTCGGCGCGCCGAAATGCAGGAAGGAGACCGGTTTGCCCTCGCATTTCAATTCCGCCTCGTACAGGAAGTGCACATGTTTCGGATGCGGTTTGTCGCACACGAAGCGCATAATCAGGACCTGGGTGGACTCGTCGGCCATTGTGATCTGGACCATGCTCTTGCGGCTGACGCGGAATTCCTTTGCCCTGGCGCGCAACTCTTCCTCTTCCCGGATCTTTTTGTTGTAGATCTTGGAGACCTCGAGCGCCGTGCCGTCATGGGTGACTTCGCCCCGCTCCAGCAGGATCGCGCGGTTGCAGATCTCCAGCACGCTGTCCATGCTGTGGGAAACGAACAGGACCGTCGCGCCGGTATCCTGGGTCAGGTGCTTCATGCGGTCGGCGCACTTGGAAGTGAACGCCGCGTCGCCGGCGCCCAGCACCTCGTCGATCACCAGGATATCCGGAACCAGCGAGGTGGCCACCGCGAAAGCGAGGCGGGAATACATACCGGCGGAATAATACTTGACGGGCTGATGGATATAGTCCTCCAGCTCGCTGAATTCGATGATCTCGTCTGTGGCCAGGCGGATGCTTTTGCTGTCCATCCCCGCGTATGCCAGGGCGGTCCGGATGTTTTCGAGCCCGGTGAATTCGGGGTGGAAGCCCGTGCCTATTTGCAGAAGGGCCTGAATCTTCCCGTGTACGGAAACGGTGCCTTCCGTGGGCTTCAGATTGCCGACGATCAGCTTCAGCAGCGTGCTTTTCCCGGCGCCGTTGCGTCCGATGATCCCGATACGCTCTCCGCGGGGGATCGCAAGATCCACATTCCGCAGCGCCCAGAATTCCCTGTATTTCGGTTCCTTATCCCAGAAACGCAGTTTATCTACTCCAAAAAGATCACGAATGCGGTCAGACTGCTTATCGAAAAGCCGATACATTTTTCCGAGCGAGTTGACCTCAACCGCATTTCCCATTTTGTGTCCTCTTTTCCTGTTTTCCTGCTGACATGATGGCGGCTTTCCCGATCTGTCAGATGTTATCGTCAAACAACTGCTTCATTTTCCCGAAGAACCAGAAGCCGATCCCGTAGGTCAGCAGCGAGAAAATGACCAGTGTGATCAGGATGCCGGCCGTGGGAAACTTACCGTAAAGCAGGCATTCCTGATACGCGGTGATATAGTAGTACAGGGGATTCAGCTTGAGAATACCGCGAAGCCCCTCCGGGATCATGTCCGGCGTGTACGCGATCGGGCTGACCATCATCAAAAACATTGTGATGATGCCGACCAGACTCTGCAGGTCGCGCAGCACGACGTTCAGTGCGGAGAAGATCCAGGCGACTCCGATCCCGAAGATGACCTGAAACGCCCAAATCGGGATAAGCATCAGCGCCCAGGGGGTCAGGTTCCCGTTCACGGCAAGCGCGATGAGCAGGAGAACGAAGCCCACCACCTCGGTGCACTGGCTGTACAGAACGGATTTGACCGGTATGATCTCGATCGGGTACAGCGTGTTTTTCACCAGAGCGGCGTTGGCCGTAACACACACCGTGCTGTTGGCCAGGCCTTCACTGAAGCCCAGAAACGGGATCAGCCCGGCAAAAATCAGCATGACATATTCCGGGGTGCTCATCTGCTGAAGACGAAGCCTCAGAATGAAAACATAAACGATAGAATACGCCACAAGCATCAGCGCGGGGTAGAGGATCATCCAGAACATGCCGAGCACGGAGCCCGCATATCTCGTATGGATGTCCGCCACTGTCGTCGCCCACAGCATTTTTCTGTGGCGCCAGACCATCAAAACCGAATTGAACACACAAATCCTCCCGCTCAAAGGCCGATATGGGCATACTCGCCCGCCGGCCCGAGATTGCATAAAAACCCTTGTTCCGGCACTCAGCCGTTCAAGCCGTCGCGTCGGTTTTTGATCCGCTCCAGGAGACGCTCCGGGAGCAAACCGACGGCCAGCGGTTTGGCCACATAAGGAAGGGCCTTCCAGAACACGCCGAGTTCGGAAAAGCGGCGGCAGCGCGTCTCGACCTCCCGCCAGCGATGCCGCATCGTTCGGTTGCCCCTGGCGTTGGGAGCCGTGTAATCAAACAGCGTCTCCTGGAGGTTCATGCCGATGAAGCCCTTTGCATACAGACGCAGCAGCAGATCGTAATCCTCACACAGATCACAGTAAAGCTCTTCGCAGTAGCCGTTCACCGCATCCAGCGCACTTTTTCGGAACAGGAGCGCCGGGTGTACGTATGGCTGCGTCATGTAAAAATCGCTGACCCTCGGGAACTCCGGAAGCACACGCGTCCCCTGCTCCCCGGACGCCATGCACAGCAAGACGTTACAGCCCACGAAAGAGATGTCCTCCCGTTCGATCAGGGCCTTTCGCTGTTTCCCGAAACGGTCGGGGCGAGAATAATCGTCGTCGTCCATCCTCGCGATCAGGCATCCCTTTGCCTCCCGCAGACAGGCATTGAGCTTGACCGGCAGGCGCAGCGCTCCGCCCGGACGGATCAGCCGGACGCGTCCGTCTTTCTCCGCATACTCTTCCAGCAGCGCTTTTGCCGCCTCGCTCGACCCGTCGTCGCAGATCAGAAACTCAAACTCCGAAAAATCCTGCGCCAGGATCGAATCCACGCTTCGTCTCAAAAGGCCCGTGTCTGCGCGCTGGTAATAGACTCCCATCACGACAGAAATCTGCGGCACACTCACATTCGTTCCCTCCGATCGCCGCCGTCGATCGCCCTGCTTTGTCCATATGCGGGCAGACAAGCGCAAGCGCAGCACGTAAGCTTCAAAAAACGCGTTGTTTTTTTACAATATTCGTTTTAGTTTATCATAAGGAAGGGCAAAAATCAACAGCAGATTGCCTTGGCAAAGCGAACGAAAAAGGTCCCGTCAAGTCCCTTTCTCTTTGTCGCCGACCGGGACGCGGTCCCGCAGGAATGTCTCAAAGGTCTTCCTCAAGGCGCAGTCCCCCTCTGTTCCGGCAGGGCCTGCCCGTCGGAAGATTTCCCGCGCGCTCCACCGGCGCCGCTGACCGCCAGCATCAGCAGCAGGAACGGATGATGGCCGATCTCGATGAGATGGTGCTCGATCATGCACTGCAATGCGATGACGGCGAGGATGAAGAGCCTTTCCCATGCGCCGTTCTTCCGCTCGCGGGTCGACGCGTACACGAAGACGGCCAGCACCGACAGCAGCGCAAGGATACCCAGCCGCAGCAGGATATTGACATAGGAGGAATCCAGCCAGAAATACTCTCCCGTATGGGTCAGGGAATTCCCGAGCCCGGTCATCTCCACGAACTGGCCGAAGAAGGTAACCGGGTATGCGTCAAAGGCCCGGCGGCCCAGCTCCAGACGTCCGCTCAGCAGCAGATCGAGCGTGACCATTCCGCTGCTGCTTCCGTTATAGAGCAGCGACAGGCCGATCATCAGCGCGGCGCACAGCGGCATACTGCCGCACAGGATGCCGCTGACGACCCGGTTCATGCGATAGTCTCCGCCCTTGCGGGCTGCGGCAGAGCGGCGCAGCTTCACATAGGAAAGCCCCGCGGCCAGCAGCAACAGGCAGGCCGCGCCGTTGCGCGCGTCGCAGAAAACCAGGCAGAAAAGAGCGAGCGCGGCAATCAGCGCGATCTCTGCCCAGCCGATCCGCCGCCCCCGTATCCATGCCCAGCAGCAGGTCAGGAAGAAGACATGCGCACAGAAGTCCGTCGGATACGCGATCCCAAAGCTCATCCTTGTGCGCCCGGCACGCTCATAGACCAGGTTCTCGATCACCCCGCCGAGGGCCAGGCCCATCGTCACGAGCAGCGCAGCAAGACTTACGGCAAAATAGACCTTGACGATCTTTTTGAAGCGGATCCCCTGCGCGCCGAGGATCAGCGCGGCCAGTTCCAGCAGATACCCCTGCATGGATCGGGAGCGGACAACAAAAAACAGACCCGCCAGCAGCGCGCCCAGCAACAGCCCCGGCCAGGAGCAGCCGCGGTCAAATATGATACGGGCCAGCGCGGTCAGGGCTGCAGCCAACAGAACAAGGTGCCGCAGCCATTCCGGGAACTCGACGCCGCTCATGGTTGTGTAATTGAAGGCCATCAGGCCGATGACGGCCAGGAGTATCAAATAGGTGATCTCCTGTGTCGCCGCCAGTTTTCCCTTATCTTTACGCATAGGGCTCCTTACCATTCGATCAGTTCGGGGCGGTTCATTTCAATTCGTAGAACCGTTCCATCCATTCGCTCAGACTATCGATCCGGCGTCTGACCGTTTCCTTTCCGTCCCTGATCCCGTCAAGCAGTTCGCGCTGCAGGGCATGCGCCCTGTTATACTTGTCCATGGCCTCGGCCATGCGGTGGAAGAACTCGTCCGAGAAATTGTCATGGACAGGGTAAAGGCCGCTGTTGAAGCGGTCGGCGACCACATGATAGCGCTCCCACGCACGGCCGACCGCCTCCTCCCAGGAGATGTAGATCTGCTCCTGCGCAGCGCGGCCGACATGATGCATCGCCTCCGGGTTGCCGCAGAGTTTGCAGAGGAGTTCTGTCATGGAGGCCGCGTTCTCTTCGATCAGGAAGCCGTTGACTCCGTCGGTCACATCCTCCGCCGCACAGCTGCCTGCGACCAGGACGCTGGCCAACGCGCAGGCCGCCGCCTCACGCACGACGAGACCGTTGGTGTCGAAAACGGAGGGGAAAAGGAACAGATCCGCCCGGCAATACCAGGCGCGTATCAGTTCCCGGTCATGGATCGGCGGGACAAAGAAAACCTTGTCTGTCAGGCCAAGATCCTCCGTGTACGCCATGATCGCTTCCTTGTCTCCGCCGGAGCCGACAAAGACCATTCGAAAGTCCCGCCCCATCTGCTCCAGTCCCTTGAGCGCATCAAGCGTGATGCGAATACCCTTATACCACATCATGCGTCCGACGAAGAGGAAGACCGGCGCCGTTTCGGGCAGATCATAGCTTTCGCTCACCTGCCGCGTCAGTTCCGCAGAGGTGCAGCCGCGCGGAAAATCCACGCCGTTGGGCATGACCAGATATTCCCCCTGATATCCCAGCTTGCGCAGGTTTTCTCCCGCGCCGTTGCTGACCGTCCACACCTCGTCGCAGGCGGCGATGTTCTGCACCAGCAGCCGGGCCGCCTCCTCCTGCAGGAGCTTGCTGTGGACGGCGTTGGCGATGTCGATATCGAATTTGGTGTGATACGTGAAGACCAGCGGTTTCCGGATCCGGTCCCGCAGCGCGCGGGCCAGCATCGTCGAACTGATCGGGCAGTGGCTGTGAATCAGATCAAAGCCGGAGGTCTCCAGCCGCTTCATCACCTCGGCAGAAAAAGGAATTCCCGCCCGGTAGCCCACATACTTGGTCATGTCCACGCTGGGATACCGCACGACGGGAAAATCGAACGCGCTGTCGTCCGCATTCGGATAATAGGGCGTGACCACCGTGGCGGAACCGTGCTGCCTTTTAAGGATGGCCGCATAATTCGTCACGGCATTGGCCACGCCGTCAATGGCGGGCGGGAAAGAATCGTTGATCAGACAGACGGAAAGTTCGCTCAAAACACGTCCTCCTTGTGCTTTCGGTGCTTCTCGATTGTTATTGTTGTATATTGTAGCAAATCCGCCCGCAGAATACAAGTTAAATGTCGGTCTGAGCGCCGTCGCAGGCTTTTCTTCGACACGTTTTCCGTTCCCTTTCTTATAAAATGTTTCCTGTGTGTTAAGTTTCCTTCAAATCTTTCTATTGAGACTGGAAGTCCCGCCGTCCCTGTGTTATAATCACCGGGTCATCTGAATCCGGGATCTCCCGGATCGGAAAGGATACCGTGTCATGATTTGGAAAAAGAAAAAAGACGCCTCCGGTGAGGCTCCCGATCCCGAACTTTCCTCCGAACCCAGGCGGAGGAAGGCAAGGCACACCCGCGTGCAGATCATTCTGCGGGTCTTGTTCGTCTTTTTGCTGATCCTGGTCCTGCTTGCTTCTATATGCCTTCGTTATCTGAACCTCTGGAAAAACGGTCAATGGCAGCCGAGCGAGGCGCAGATGGCCTTTATCATGCGGCTTGCCGATTCCACCGAGCTGATGCAATCCGGGAAAACGCTGAAAAATGATATGAAAGACCTGGCGTCTTCTCTCAAACTTTTCGATGTCCCTGCCGCGGAGGCGGCGCGGGCGAAGGTTCTGGAAGACGTTGCGCACATCCGGGTGCTCCTTGACAAGCCCGTTTGGAGACTTGCCGCCCGCCTGCCTGCAGCCAAAGACAAGCTCGCCACCGTCAATGAGCTTCTCATGCTCGTCGAAGAGGCGGACAACTCCCTCATCGGGCCTTGTCTCGGCATGCTGGAGGCCTATCCGCTTTCCTCGCTGAAGGTCGACAACGGGATTTCTGTCGACACTGTCCTGGCCTATCTGGACTTTTTCGAGCAGGTCCTGCCGGAAGCTGAGAGCCTGTACGCCCGGTTTCAAGCGCTGGATCTGGGCTTCATCGGCGAGCAGGATATTCTGGCGGCTTACAGCGAAAAGGCCGAATACCTGCTGGGCCTTGGCGACTCCGCCCGGGATCTGATCCCGGTGATGCGCTCGATCCTCGGCTATGGCGGGGACAGGGTCTATCTTTTTGCCGCGCAGAACAGTTCCGAGCTCCGCGGCTCCGGCGGGTTTCCCGGCGCCATGGGCTTTATCCGCATCAGGGACGGTGTTCTCAGTGTCTCGGACTTTACCAGCGTTTATGAAGTGCTGCAGCAGCACACGCCCGCCGGGATCGAGATCAGCGAGGTGGAGAACCTCCTCTTTGACGGGCGCCTGCATTCGCCCTGGGATGCGGATTTTACTCCTGATTTCGAACGCGTTGCCTATATCTGGGCGAACTCCTACGCGGTACACACCGGGGAAACGCTTGACGGCATCGTCTCGGCCACGCCGGTCATCATCCAGAAACTTCTGTCGTTTCTGGGCAGCATCACCCTCTCGGACGGGACCGAGCTCAACGGAGACAATGCAACCCGCGTCCTCGGCCATGACCTGTATTTCCATTATCTCGGCGCCGACCGGCATCCGAACGGTGAGCAGATCGTGGATGCGCTGTTTGCGGAAAGCGCGCGCAAGACGCTGGAACTGGTGTTCTCCGATATCAGTCCCTCCCGTATGCTGGAATACTACGCGTTCATGCTCGACAGCTTCGGCGATCGCAGCCTGATGATCTGGCTGGCCGACGAACCGGGGCAGACCATGATCCGCGAACTGGGCTGGAACGCGGGCCTGAACACCGATCCCATGAAGCCTGAGATCGGCATTTTCTACAACAGCACCTCTGCCAGTAAGATGACCTGGTATCTGGATATCATCCCGGAGTTGTCGGATCCCGTAGTGAATGAGGACGGCTCCCGCAGCTATGAACTGACCCTTACCCTCGCCAATGTCATGACCGAGGAAGAGCGGCAGCAGGCCAGCACCTATATCCTCGGCTATCTGAACGGGATCGTCGGCAGCATCTATATCTTCGCCCCCTCCGGCGGAACGATCGGCAGCTTTGAGACCAACAGCCATTTCACCATGAACAAGACTGTGTACGAGGATCTGGAGCTGGGCTATCTCCTCAATTACAGCCTCGGCATGCAGCCCCTGGTCATCCGTTGTCAGATCACGACAGCGCCCGGAGCGGAAGAACCGATCCGCATCGTCGTTCCGCCCACCATGACCGCATATCGCTGAACAATGGCAGGCCGCCGCGGCCTGCCATTGTTTTTTCGGTACTCTCGCACACTTACCCCGCCGCAGATCGGGCCCCTGAGGAAATCCTTATTCAAGCGGGATGTAGTAGATCGTGTAGGACACCGTGACATTCGGAACGCCGTCGCTGCTGGTCGAGGCGTAGTTCATGACCCGGAAGCCGAGCATGGATGCCGAGACGCTGTAGACGAGCGGTTTGTAGTTGTTGTTCGGTGACTGCGTGATCAGCACGGCTACCAGCAGGTTTTTCAGCGGGTTATAAGTGGCCGCCGGCACATAGACGCTGCCGTAGCTGTTCGACGTCCCCGTCGCCGAGACGTGTTGAACTTCCAGCGGGAAATTCAGCCCTCCGACGCGCAGCTTCCAGTCCGCGGGGAGCTCCAGCGACTTGCTGTGCTGCGGCGCCATGCCGAAGCCGACGCCCTCCCCGTTCGGGCGGAACTTCATCGCCCACTTTCGCGTCGGCACGGTGCGCGTCACCGGCGCCGCAGCGGAGATCTTGTCGCTTGCGGTGAACATGACCTCGTAGCTCGTGTCCGGGTTCAGGCTGCCGCCGACGCGCACGCCGGTATTGGAGGCGATCGCGGTCTCCGCGCTCCAGCTCCCGCCGGCCGCGCGGTACCTGTACTTCAGCGTGCCGCTGTTGCCGCTCACGGCCGTCACGTTCAGCGTCGCCTTCAGATAGATGTACGCCCCGTCGTCGTCCGCGGCGCTGCTGCCGTCGCAGCGGAACACGCTGACCGCCGAGATCGTCGGCGCGGCATACGCCTGCACCGTGATGCTGATGCTCTGGCTGGCCGTGCGGCCGCGGCTGTCCGTGACCGTCGCCGTGATCGTGACCGTACCGTTTCCTGTCAGCACGCTGCTCGTGTAGCCCGTCCCCGTCCCGGCGCCGGTCCAGCCCTGGCATACCACCTTGTAGGAGGCCAGCGCCGCGTTGTTGGCATAGCTGACCTTCGCCGCATTCAGCGTGATCGCCGCCTTGCTGACGCCCTGCACGTAGCCGCTGACGCCCGTGGGATTGCCCGAAGCCGCCGCCGACAGAAAGCCGGAGGCGAGCGTCGGGACCATCCCGGCGTCCGCCGTGATCGTCACTGTCGCCGTGGCGGGGCTGCCGACCGGCGTGGTGCAGGCGCTGTTCGTGTAGGTCTGGATGCTGACGGTCAGTGTGAAGCTCGCCGCGTTCGGATAGCTGTTGAACCACGTGCGCGGTACGGTGTAGGACAGGCTCGCCGCGAAGGCGGAGCTCATCACGTTCACGCCGGTCGCCGTAAAGGTCGCCTTGTGATAAAAGCTCGTGCTCGCGCGGTTCATGCTGATGGCCAGCGTCCCCTGCGTCGCCGCGCTCGAAGAGATCGAGGCGATGGAGCTGGCCCGCGCCTCCGTCACGCTCAAGCTCGCCGTTCGACTGTAGAAATCGCCGTAATGCGCCCCTCCGGAGATATATCCATACAGGCGAAGATTTACGCCGAAGCTGACCGTCAGGCTGCCGTCGCTTGCATGGTTTGCGGTAAAGTGCCAGCTCGACGGGTTGTTTACGCTCGTCACGTCGTACCAGGTTTCAGAATCGTCGACATTGACCTTGTGGGAACTGTTGCCGTCGGTCTGGACGAAAGCGTACAGCGTATTGCCCCCGCCGGAAAGCGTCCCGTCCCTCAGGATCGAGTAGGTCCCTCCGTAAACGCCGGCCGCGCCCTTGGCCTGCAGGGAAACGGTAAAGAAACTGCGGTTTGCGGAAACATCGTAACTGCGTTCGACTTTTAAACGCAAAAAGTAAGCGGTGCTCGCCCCGTCGCTTTGCCATCCGGCTTGATTGGGAATAAAATGTGTCACGGACATCTTTTCTCCTCCTATGTCATTTCATACTCTGCTTATCGAGTCTCCCTTCAAGCTCTGTTAAACAGAACATTTTGAAGAAAAAGAATCGACCGATTTCTCGATGTCATGATGTCATGTTTATTTTATCAGAATTGTTCTGTTTTGTCAAGCGTTTTTATGTGTTTTTTCGGTTAAACCATGCGTTTGACCCGAGTTCTTCCTGCTCATCCATACCGCCCCGGCAACAAAGAACAGACCTGCGGTCAACGCAGGTCTGTTCTTTGTTGCCTGTTGGGATGGGGTCGCACCGTCAGGAAACGATATGACCCTTCTTGCGGATCACGTCGATCACGGAGTCGACGTACTTCTCGCAGATCTCTTTCGTGCCGGCCTCGACCATGACGCGGATGACCGGCTCCGTGCCGCTCTCGCGCACGAGGATGCGGCCTGTGTCGCCGAGCTCGTCGGCGACCTTCTGCACTGCGGCCTTCACATCGGGGTCGTTCTGCGCCTCGGGCTTGGAGTGGACGCGGACGTTCCGGAGCACCTGCGGGTAGAACACGACGGGCGCGGCCAGCTCGCTCATGGGCTTCTCCTTGGCAAGCATGACCTCCATCAGCTTCAGGCTCGTCAGGATGCCGTCACCGGTGGTCTCGTACTTCAGGAAAATGGTGTGTCCGCTCTGCTCGCCGCCGATGCGGTTGCCGGTCTTGACCATGTTCTCGTACACGTACTTGTCGCCGACCTTGGTCTTCTCGTACTCGATACCGACCTTGTCGAGGGCCTTGTAAAGGCCGAAGTTCGACATGACGGTGGTGACGACCTTGTTGTTGAGGAGCTTTCCGCGCTCCTTCATGTACAGGCCGTAGATGTACAAGGTGTGGTCTCCGGTGACGACGTTGCCTTTTTCGTCCACGCAGAGGCACCGGTCGGCGTCGCCGTCATAGGCAAAGCCGATATCCAACCCCTTCTCCACAACGAACTTCTGGAGCTTCTCGATGTGGGTGGAGCCACAGTCGGTGTTGATGTTGTAGCCGTCGGGCGCGTCGTTGATGACATAGGTCTTCGCGCCCAGCGCGTCGAACACGCTGCGGGCGATCTGCCAGGCTGCGCCGTTGGCGACGTCCAGCCCGACCTTGACGTTCTTGAAGCTGAACTTGGACATGCTGATCAGGTAGCCGATGTAGCGGTTGCGTCCGGCCGCGAAATCGACCGTGCGGCCGATCTCATGCCGCCCGGCCACCGGAATCTCACGCTCGCCGTCGAGGTATTCCTCGACCTTGAGGATGGTCTCCTCGTCCATCTTCTCCCCGAAGCTGTTGAGCAGCTTGATGCCGTTGTCGTAGTAGGGATTGTGGGAGGCGGAGATCATGATGCCGCAGTCGAAGTCGTCCACGCGGGTGATGTAGGCGACGCTGGGCGTGGTGGTAACGTGCATGATGTAGGCGTCTGCGCCGGAGGCCATGAGGCCCGTGCACAGGGCGTACTCGAGCATATAGCTGGAGCGGCGGGTATCCTTGCCGATAACGACCTTGGCCTTTTTGTCGAGACGCGCGCCGTAGTACCAGCCGAGGAAGCGGCCGATCTTGACTGCGTGCTCGAAGGTCAGATCCTTGTTCGCCTCGCCGCGGAAGCCGTCAGTGCCGAAATATTTACCCATCAGAGACGTTCTCCTCTCTCAATATCCAGGAAATACTTGTAGGTGTCGACGGTCAGCTCGCCGCAGGCGGCCTCGTCGCAGGCGATGATGGCGCCGTTGTGCAGCTGCAGAGCCGAGCAGGTCCACTTCTGGCTGACGGAGCCCTCCACGGTGGCCGCGAGGGCGCGGGCCTTGTTGTGGCCGGAGATCAGCACGAGCACTTCTCTGGAATCGGTCACGGTGCCGATGCCGACGGACAGCGCCTGGGCCGGGACCTTCTCCGGGTCGCCGCCGAAGAAGCGGGAATTGACGATGCGGGTGTCGGTGGTCAGATCGCGCACGCCGGTGCGGGAGGACAAGGAGGTGAAGGGCTCGTTGAAAGCCAGATGGCCGTCTACGCCGATGCCGCCCATGAACAGGTCGATGCCGCCGTAGGAGGCGATCTTGGCCTCGTACCGGGCGCATTCGCCCTCGGGATCGTCGGTCATGCCGTTGAGGATGTTGATGTTTTCCGGCTTCATATCGACCAGGTGGTCGAAGAAATTATCGTGCATGAAGTACCAGTAGCTTTGGTCATGCTCATGCGGCAGCCCGAGATACTCGTCCATGTTGAAGGTGACGACGTTGGCGAAGGACAGCTCTCCGGCCCGGTTCATGGCGGCCAGACGCTGATACACCCCGATGGGGCTCGAGCCCGTCGGCAGACCGAGCACGAAGGGGCGGTCCTCCTTGTGCGCCTTGATCTTGGCCGCGATATAATCGGCAGCCCACTGACTCATTTTGTCATAGTTGTCCTGAATAACGACTCTCATATGTCATGCTCCTTTTTCTTTGATTGGGATCAGACCCTGTGGATGATCTCGCCGTTGTCTCTCCAAATGCAGTCGGCGGGCACGACGCCGCGCACGCAGCTGGTCGGGTAGACGCTGCTGCGCCGGCCGATCACAGTGCCGGGGTTGCAAACCGCGTTGCAGCCGACCTCGACATAGTCGCCCAGCATGGCGCCGAATTTCTTGATGCCGGTCTCGATCTGCTCGGCGCCGTTGTGCACGACGACGAGCTTCTTGTCGCTTTTGACGTTGGAGGTGATGGACCCGGCGCCCATGTGGCTGTAATAGCCGAGGATGGAGTCGCCGACGTAGTTGTAGTGCGGAGTCTGGACGTGGTCGAAGAGGATCACGTTCTTGAGCTCCACGGAGTTGCCGACGACGCAGTTGGCGCCGACAAGGGCGCTGCCTCGGATGAAGGCGCAGTGGCGCACCTCGGTCTCCGGCCCTATGATGCAGGGCGCGCCGAGCCAGGCCGAAGGAAAAACCTTCGCCGTCTTGTGCACCCAGACGTGCTCGCTGACCTCTTCATAGTCGTCTCCGAGCGTCGGACCGAGGGTGAGGATCAGCTCCTTGATGCCCTTGAGGGCCTCCCATGGGTACGTGAACTGCCGCAGATAGTCCGCGGCCAGCGTATGGTCGAGATCGTACAGATCTGTGATGGTATACATGGATCAGCCTTCCTTTCGGAATACGATTCTGCGCGGCGGAAGAGCCTCTGTTACAGTGTTGATTCTGCTTTTTGCTCTCTCCCTGACGGTTCGCGCGGACCGTGGCAGCATCCGCCGAGTCTTTCGACAACTGCCATTCCTCGTCGCCCTGATGCGGGCCTGGCGCTAACAAGAGTCCCTTTGACCTCCTTTGCGGGACGCCTGTTTTATCCGGAGAAGCTGTGGCGGCCGAATTCGGTTCACCCCAGTTATTCCAAAAATTGATTATATATCAGATGCCTTTTTCGGTCAATCCTTTTTCGTTCCGCCCCCTGCCGCATGGCGTGTGCTTTTCTCACGCTTTTCCCCTGCCGCGCAGAGCTTTTGATGGATCCACTCCACCAGTACGCCCACGTACCAGACGCCGGCCAGCATGGCCGCGCCGATCTGCAGCGGATAGCTGCCGATCGCGCCGAGGCCCATCGGAGCCAGGATCGTCAGCCCGATCGCCCAGCCGCAAAGCCAGGCCGGGACGAAGAAAACCTTTGGCAGCAGCGAGCCGATGATCACAGCCAGGCCACCCATCACAAAGAGCGTGACGAACAGCGACGCAGATGGTCCGAGCGGGAGCTTGTCCATCACCCAGAGCGCCAGGACCGCCCAGGCGTCGCCTGCCAGAAAGCCCAGAGACATGGGCGCAGCCAGCTCCGTGCGGTTGCCCGCAGCCGCGTAGACGCCCGCGCAGATGAGCGCCACGGCGCCGGTCTCGATCCCGACTTTGGCGGACAAGACGGCCCATATCGGCGGAAACAGCGCGATGCAGAACGCCAGGGTGAGATTCTCCCGGTTGAGTTTGTTTTTCATATGTTTCTCCTTGTTTTTGGTATTGATCCTGTGTCGATCATAGCACGGCACAGCGCCGCGCGCAAGAGTCGGCGTATAGGAAAAACCGGGATCAAAGATCCCGGTTTTTCCTGCTTTGCTCTTTATTCGGGGAGAGCGTCATAGTAGGCCAGGATGACCTCGGCCAGCTCTCCGCGCGTCAGTACGGAGTCTGAAGCGGCGCTGTCGCGCGTGTAGGGCACTTCCGCGGCGCTGCTGAAGCTGGCCAGGATCTTGTCCGCGTCCTTACCGGTCAGCTCGTCGTCCGGGGCGGTGTCCTCCGGGACGATCCCGTTCTCGGCCAAAAAGTCGATCGCGTCCTCCTGGGCCGAGGCGTCGCCGCCGACCAGCGCGTACAGGAAGCCGGCCAGTTCGCCGACGGAAGCCTTGTCGTCCACGCCAAAGACGCCTTCGCCCACGGGAGCCATGACCTGGTTCTCATACACGAAGCGGACGGCGTCATAGTGCTCGTGGCCCTCCGGCACGTCCTCCAGTTCGATCTCGCTGGCGTCCACGGAGTTGAAGGGATTGAGGATCCCGTCGTAGAAATCCTCATACTGCGCGATGGTGGCGGCGCCGCCGGCCGTGAAGATCAGGCCGTTGTCCATCAGATTCTGATAGAGGGCCGCGTAAGCGCTCAGCTTCTCGGGCGTCAGCGTCTTCAGCTGGCGCATATACTGCAGCTTGAGGTCCGAGGGCTCCCCGCACAGCACGGAGATGATCGCGCTGAGCGCGCCGCTCAGTTCGCCCTCCGGCATCGCGTAGTAGGAGTAGGCGGAGAGGATGTAGCCGTCCAGCGTATCCTGATCCACGTCGAGCCCCGCCACATAGTCGGGCAGATCGTCATACACCTCGAAGGTCTCGGCCACGTTGGGGTCGCGGTAGGAGACGATATACGCGCCGATGTCCTCCGACACCGCGTGCATCACGCCGTAGGCGCCGTACTGGTCGCGCAGCATCGGGTAGAGGTACAGGTCGCTCACGAGCGAGCTGACCGCGTCGAGATCGGCGGAGTAGTCGCCGATGCCGAGCTGCGCGAAGTCCGCGACGACGCCGTTGTACTGGACGGTGCTGTCGACCACCAGCGCCTCGCTCTCGGCGGGCGCCTCGAACGCGTAGGCGACGGCCTCGATGGGTTCGGCGTCAAGCCGCTGCAGGAAAGCGTCGGCCAGCGGGGCGTTGGTCTCGATGCCCTCGGCGCTGCCGGCGTAGAAGCTGACGGCGTTCGTGCGGTTGTGGAAGTAGTCGCGCACGGCCTCCAGCCTGGCGACGACGGCGTCGGGATCCTCCTGCAGGAGCTGCTCGGTCCGATCCAGGAAGTCGTAGAAGTCGATGTAGTTGAAGTAATTGTAGTAGGCGTAAAGCGGGGAGAAGGAGCTGAAGGCGCGGTAAAGGGCGGCGCGGTACGGCTCAGAGTTGATGGAGCTCTTAAGCGCGGCCTTGTTGCGCTGGACGAGGCCCAGCAGCAGCTCCGTATCGGAGAAGTCGCTGTCGAACAGGATCTCGTACATCAGGTCATAGCCCGCTTCCAGATCCTCGTCCGCGGCGATCCAGCCGGCGCGCAGATAGGGGTGATACTCGTCGGTCCCGTAACGGTTCATCAGGGACAGGCGGATCTCGCCGCCGTAGAGATACCGGGTCATCAGCACGGCCAGCTCCTCGCTGCTGTGCGCCGCGGTATCCAGCTCGCCGAGCAGCGCGGTGTACAGCGCGAACCAGTGGATATCCTCCTGCGGCAGTCCGGCCGCATCGAGCAGCAGCACGGTCTGGCCCACGCCATCCACGCCGGCCTCGGCCGTCAGGCGGCGGACGCCGTCGGCGCCGGTCTCGTCGCTGACCGCATAGCTGCGCATCTCCTCGGGCAGGGAATCCACGGTCACCGCCTGCAGCTGCGCCACATAGGCGGCCGCGTCGTCCTCTTCGTCCGCGGCGTTGGTCATATCGATGATCGCCTGCAGCTCTTCCTCGCTCATGGAAGCCTTGACCTCAGCCAGGCGCGCGGCCTCAGCCTCGTCGAGCTGCTCGCGCAGGCCGGGCTCCGGATAGGTGGCGACCAGCACCGTGAGCGCATCGTCCAGCAGCCACTCGTTGATGGCGTCCACATACAGGCCCTGCGCGTTCCACTCGTCAAGCTTCTCGAGCGCGTCCACATAGTCCATGTAGTTGAAGGGGTCGCCGGAGGTCGAGAGGCTGTAGGCGATCGTGGAGATCAGATCGACGCCGACGCTGTCGCCCTCGCCGGTGAGCTTCGTGCTCAGGGACAGGGAGGCGGTCAGGCCGTCCACGAAGTCCTGCGCGAAGCCGTTTTCGGCGATCGCCGCGAGGGCCTCGTCCACAGTCCGCTTGAAGGTCGCCGCGTCCTCCGCGTTGACATTGGCGGCATAGAACATGATCGCGTCTACCGGCCCGTCACACTCGATATAACTGCCGAACGTGCCGGAGGGAAGCGCCTTCTTGAGCGAGAGCATCAGCGGGGAGGCGTCCGGATTGAGCAGATCCGTCAGCGTATTGAGGACCAGCTCCTCCTGCGGGTCGTCCTTCAGACCGGGGCAGAGGAAGGCGTAGTAGATCACCGAGCTGTTTTCCGTGGCGGAGGAGGCCTCCACCGGGAAGGCGACGGTCTCCTCGACGGAGGCGTCAAGCGGCTCGTACCCGGCGTCCTCAAAGCTGAACTCGCGCTTGTCGTAGGGCGAGAATGCCTCGTTGAGCAGCTTCAGGAAGGCCGTGTAATCATCGAACTGGCCGTAGAGATAGGCCATGCAGTTGGAGGGATGGTAGTACAGATCGTGATAATCCCGCAGGCTCTCCCAGGTCATGTCCGGGATGAATGCGGGATCGCCGCCGGAGACGTTGCCGATGGTGGAGCCTGGGAAGGCCGCGCGCATGAAGTTGGTATACGCGGTGCTGCTCAGATCCATGGCGCCGCGCATCTCGGAATAGACGGTGCCCTCGATCGTGAGCTCGCCGTCCATGTCCGCCAGGCGATAGCGCCAGGCCTCCTCGCGAAAGATGCTCTCATCCTCCAGGATGATCGGATGCAGGCAGCTGTCCGTATAATAATCGGCATACTTGAGCAGCTGCGCCTCCGAGAGGCTGGCCACGGGATACGAGGTCATGAGCGCCTGGGTGAAGGCGTTCATATAGGTGTTGTAGGTCTGGTAGGAGAGGTTGAAGAACAGCGCCTTGGACGGATACTTGTCCGAGCCGTCCAGGGTGGAGTGTTCAAACACGTGGGGCAGGCCCGTGTTGTCGATGGCCCGCGTGAAGAACGACAGGTCAAAGACGCGGTTGATATCGCTGTTGGCGATATAGGTCAGGCCGGCGCCGGTCTGTTCATGCTCGAAGAGCACGACGGTCGCGCCCACGAGCGGGAATTCGCGGATCTCCCTGACGACGAAGCCCTCGACCTCATCGCCGAGCTCGGGCAGGCCGACCGGCTCGACCGGTTCGGCGGGGGTTGCCGCGACCTCCGCGGTCGGCTCCGGTTCGGGGGTGGGCTCCCCTGTTCCGGTCTCGCCGCAGGCGGCCAGGCTCAAAACCATCGCCAGGGCCAGCAGCAGCGCAAAAATCTTTTTCATCATGTCTTGTCCTCCTTTCCGCCGGCGCGTGCGCCGACGGTTACAGGGATATTATAGTCAAAAAACGTCACCAGTTCAAGAGAGAAACGAAGAAAGCCTGCGCGCCCGGCGCGCCTCCGGCGGGAAAAAACTCTTTTCATTGTGCGCGGCTTGTTATATACTGAGCCATATATCGCCGACAAAAACGGCAGATCGCGGACCCCGGCGCGGCGCGCCGGGCGGATGGGAGGAGAGTACATGAAAACGAACGGAAAAGAGCGGCCGTCCATCGAGCTGTGGCTGCGGGAGGCGAAAGCGGATCCCTCCGCCGCCGGCTGCGGGATGTATCTGATCCACAACGGCGTCGTGCGCGAAACGGCCCGCGCCCGCGTGCGCAGCGGCGACCGGAGCGCCGCGCCGGTGACCGGCATGCTCTTCAGCTACGACGCGGAAAAAGCCGCGCGCGCCGCGGCGGAGGCCCGCGCCATGGAAGGGATCGGCTATGTGCGTGTCTGGCTCAACGAGGGACGGCTGCAGCCGGGGGACGACATCATGCTCGTGCTGGTCGGCGGCGACATCCGCCCGCACGTGATCGACACGCTGCAGACCCTGGTCGGAAAGCTGAAAACCGAATGCGTCAGCGAGCGGGAGCTCTTCGGGGATCCTTCGGACGAATGAAGCACCCATAAAAAATGGCTCCGGCAGGAAGCTCCCGCTTCCCGTCGGAGTCGCTTTTTCCTGTTCAGATCCCGGACAGCGCCGAGCGCAGGGCCTCCGTCCCGCCGGGGAGCTTTGCGGCGTCCAGACGCCGGAGCCCGTCCGGGCGGTATGCAAAAATGCGGAGCGCTTCGATCCTCTCCCCGCTGACGGCGAGGCAGAGCTCCGGCGGGAGCGGGACGACAAATTGCTTTGTCTCCGCTCCGCACCGCCTGCTCTTCGGCAAAAAGCCGTCGTCATGCATAGACTTGAAGAGGCTCTCCTTGCCCGTCCAGAGCCGGAGAAGCGTCTCCGCCTCCCGCCCCTCGCTGTCGGTCAGTTCTTCGGGCGCGGCGATCCTGCGGAGCATGGCCTTCACGGTCTCCCCGTTTTCCCCGCAGCGCGCGGCAAAGGCCCGGATCTCCTCGATATCCACCCCCACGGGCCGGTCCGAGACCGCCGCGGCCACGGCGCCGGCGCTATGGGAGAGCGAGAATTCCATCTCCCCGCAGCTCCACCGGCCGGTCCCGTCGCAGGAAAAGGCCAGCTCCCGCGCGTCCAGGCCGAACGAGTGCCCGGCCGCAAGCTCGAGCAAATGCCAGGCGCAGGCGCGCTGCCGTTTCAGCCCCGGATCCTTCGTGCGCGCCAGCGCGCGCCTCCGTGCCGCGCAGGCCGGCTCGCACCGCGTCGGCATCTCCGCGATCGCGGCCAGATACACGTCCAGTACAGCCTGTCCGGCAAAAGATGCTGCCGTCACGCTTCGCCCGTCCCGGCCGGCGCGTCCTCGGAGCCCATCATGAGGCTGATGATCTTTCTGTCCGTGCTGCGCATGCCCTCGCGCGCCAGGATGCCGACCGCGCGGATCGTGTTCTCCACGCCCTTGACGACGATGCCGTCGCCGCCTACGAACTCGCTGTCGTGGATGTTCATATGCATGCCGAGCAGGCCCGCCTCCACCGCGGAGGCGATCTTTGCCGCGCAGCTGGCCTTGGCACCGTCGCAGATCATGCCGGAGTTGATGGCCAGCGCGTTGACGATCGTATGGGAGATCTCCTCAAAGCCGCCGCCGTAGAGGTAGCAGATCCCCGCGCCGGCGCCCACCCCGGCGCTCGTGGCGCCGCAATAGGCCGAAAGGCTTCCGATGCCGCTCTTCAGATGGATGCTGACAAGGTTGGAGATCACGAGCGCACGGAACATCTGCGCTTCGGAGACGCCGAGCTCCCTGGCGTAAACGACGACGGGGACCGAGGCCGTGATCCCCTGGTTGCCGCTGCCGGAATTGATGACGACGGGCAGCTCGCAGCCGCTCATGCGCGCGTCCGAGCCCGCGGCCGCATAGGCCTTGGCTCGGTTGTGCACGCTGCTGCCGTAGGATTTCAGCAGGATCTTGCCGATCTCCGCCCCGAAGCAGCGGCGCAGCCCCTCCTGCGCGATCGCCATGTTATAGTCGATCTGCCGGGTCAGCACCGGGCGCACCGCCTCGATATCCACCGTTTCGGCAAACTCGACGATCCTCTCCACCGTGAGCTCGCGGCGGTTTTCCGGCACGGGCGCCACAATGTCCTCATATGCCTTCTGCAGGAGCCGTTCTCCGTTGCGGCTGATCTCCACCACGTTGGTGTGGGTGCTGAAGATGTGGACGTAGGACTCATCCTCTCCGGCCGTCAGGCGCACCTGGATATCGAAGGGGTTGTTGAGCTGCGAGGGGATGATCCGGATCTCGGCCTTCTCCAAGAAGGCGTCCATCGCATCCAACTGCTCCCGCGTCACGCTCGCAAGCACCTCGAGCTCCCTGTCCGCATCGCCGCAGCAGATCCCGGCCGCCAGCGAGGCTTGCAGGCCCTTTCGTCCCTCCGTGTTCGGAACGATGACGCTTTTCACGTTTTTGATGATGTTGCCGCTGACGGTGAGCTCCACCTTTTCCGGGAGTCTCCCCAGCGTTTTGCGCGCGAGCGCCGCGGCGTAAGCCACCGCGATCGGTTCCGTACAGCCCATGGCGGGGACCAGTTCTTCCTCCAGGATCTCGAGGTAGGTCTGTGACAGCTTCTTGTCCATCGTACGCTCCTTTCAACTCCCTGTGTCCTAACACCCTTTATCTATAATATAGTCTCGGAAAGGCGGCTTTTCAAGCACGTTCTCCATCTTTTCCCAATTTTTTTGGGCGTTCCTCTTCTGCCTCCAGCAGAGCGCGCAGAGCGCGCGCGAAAGCCGCGTGCCCGGCCTCCGTGAAATGCACGCCGTCGAAGGACAGCTCCACGCCCCAGTCGCCGGCATCGGCAAAGCGAACGCCGAGCCGCCCCGCGAGCGCGCGGTAGAGCGGGCCGAGACGCGCAGTCTCCTCCATCATCTCCCCGTCCGGCACCCAGGTGCCCGGCTGAACGGGCGGCGGGCAGATCAGGATGATCCGGGCGCTCTCCGTCTGCCGGCAAAGAAAGCGGAGCAGCGCTTCCATCCGCGCGGCCGCCTGCGCGGCGTTTGCCCCCTGCAGCAGATCGTTCCCGCCCAGCATCACCGTCACCGCGTCGAAGGGCTGCAGGCTCCGCAGCAACTCCGCCAGCGCGGGAAAGGCCTCCTCCCGGGGTATGCACAGTCCGTTCTGCCCGAGATTGACCGTCCGCAGCCCGGCGCTGCGGAGAAGCCCCGTCCAGCGGACGTCGTTCGGATAGCGGCCGCCGCCCCAGCCGCGCGGGTCATAGCCGTAGGTATTGGAGTCGCCGATGCACAGGATGCGTTCCATGTCGTCCCTCTCCCTTTTACTCTTGCCCCGGGGGATCATCCCCGGAGACCCGGCGGCGCCGCCGAAACGGCTCGTGCGGCGCGGCGCTCCCCCTTTTTTGCTTCTCTGACTTTCAGTATAGACATCGGCCGAAAGCGCGTCAAGAACAACCGGAGGCCCCGCCGGCGGTTTTCCCGTTTCCCGCGGGCCGTCACGCGAAAAAGCGAACAAACCGCAAAGAAAGCCGTGACAGGACGGCGCCGGGGCTATATAATGAGAGAGGAACGCGAGGAGGGAACGCCATGCCGAACAAGATCATTTCCGCCGGGCACATCTGTCTGGACATCACGCCGGTCTTTCCGGAGAGCGTGCGGGGCGCCGCGATCGGCGATCTGCTCTGCCCCGGCAAGCTGGTGAACACGGAGGGCGCCGACGTACACACCGGCGGCAGCGTCGCCAACACGGGCCTGGCGTTGAAGAAGCTCGGCAACGAAGTGCAGCTGCTGGGCAAGATCGGCTGCGACGCCTTCGGCTCCCTGGTGAAGGAGATCGTGGCCGCCCACGGTGCGGGCGGGCTGATCGAGGACGAGAAAAGCTCCACCTCCTACTCCGTGGTGCTGGCCGTGCCCGGCCACGACCGGATCTTCCTGCACGACCCGGGCGCCAACGGCAGCTTTTCCAACGCCGATATCCCCGATCAGGCGCTGGAGGACGCCGTGCTGTTCCACTTCGGCTATCCTCCGCTGATGAAGCGGATGTACGCCGGGGACGGGGCGGAGCTGGCCGCCATGTTCCGGCGCATGAAGGGCAGGGGCATCGCCACCAGTCTGGATCTGGCCGCCGTCGACCCGGGCTCCGAGGCCGGAAAGGCGGACTGGCGGGCCATTCTCCAAAACGTCCTGCCCTGGGTGGACTTTTTCGTGCCCTCCTTCGAGGAGCTCTGCTTCATGCTCGACCGCGAGCGCTATGAACGCCTCGACCGCGGCGGGGACATGACGGAGGGGCTGGATCTGCGCGCCGAGGCTCTGCCGCTGGCGGAGGAGTTGCTGGCCATGGGCTGTCGCGCCGTGCTGATCAAATGCGGAACCTCGGGCATGCTCTACCGCACCGCCGGACGCGGGGCGATGGCCGGCGTCGGAGAACGCCTCCGGCTCGACCCCGACGTCTGGGCGGCCAGAACGGGCGTGCAGCCGTGCTTCCGGGCCGACTGCGTGCGCTCCGGCACCGGCGCGGGCGATACCAGCATCGCGGCCTTCCTGACGGCCGTGCTGCGGGGCTGCCCGCCGGAGGACTGCGCGGCGCTCGCCGCGGCCGAGGGCGCCTGCTGCGTCACGGCCTACGACGCGCTGAGCGGCCTGCGGCCGATCGAGGAGCTGGCCGCGCGTATCCGGAACGGCTGGCCTACGATGTGAGGAGGGAAACGCATATGCTTGTCAACATGAACGAGGTGCTGCTGCCGGCGAGGCAGGGCGGATACGCCGTGGGCTTTTTCAACGCCGTCAACGTGGAGATGGCACGCGCGGTCATCGAAACGGCCGAGGAGCTGCGCGCCCCCGTCATGGTCGGCACCGCCGAGGTGCTGCTGCCCGCCATGCCGCTCGAGCGCGTGGCCGAATACCTCATCCCCATGGCGCGCAAGGCACGCGTGCCGGTCTGCGTCCACTACGACCACGGCCTGACTTTCGACAAATGCATGGAGGCGCTGAAGCTCGGCTTCCGCTCCGTCATGTACGACTGCTCGACCGCCGACTACGGGGCCAACGTGGAGAAAGTCTCCGAGATGGTCCGCATCTGCCGCGCCATGGGCGTCACCGTCGAGGGCGAGCTTGGTCACGTCGGCGACAACGAGGGCGCGGGGCGGCTGCTCAACCCCAGCGACTATTTCACGGATCCCGCCGTCGCAGAGGACTACGCCCGCCGCACGGGGGTCGATTCGCTGGCGGTCGCGGTCGGCAACGCCCACGGCGATTACAGCTTCCCCCCGAAGCTGGACTTTGACCGCATCTCCGCCATTGCGGACGCGACAGGGCTCCCGCTCGTGCTGCACGGCGGCAGCGGCCTGTCGGACGACGACTTTCGTATCGCCGTGAGCCGCGGCGTCTGCAAGGTCAACATCTTCACCGACCTGGACAAGGCCGGCCGGGCCGGAGCCGAGGCCGGGCTGCAGGCAGGCGCAAAGACGCTGATGGGCCTGATCCCCTATGAGATCGAAGCGATGAAGACGGTCGTGCGCGAAAAGCTCGGGCTCTTCGGCTCGGTCGGGCGGGCCTGATGCCGCCGGGAAAAGAGGAGCTCTCTCTTTCTTTCTTTTTGCGCCCGAGCGCCGGAACTTCCGGTTGTTTCCGCCGGGGCGATATGATATGATGAAAGCGGAAGAAGCCGTCAGCCGCCAGAACGTTCAAAGCAGAAAGGAGCGCGTGTAAAATGGTCATCCCGACAGTCCATTTCCGCAGTGAATACAGCAACATCCCGCTTCGCATCGCGAAGGGGCATTTTGCCACGAGCCACAGCCACATCAACTATTTCATCGACATGACGTACACGAAGCATCGCCTTGCGGAAGCGCGCCAGGCTGCCCGCGAGTTGGCGATCAAATTCCAGACCTCCCCGGTCGTGGACACGATCCTGTGCCTGGACGGGACGGAGGTGCTCGGCGCGTGTCTGGCCGAAGAGCTGATCGAAGCGGGCATCAAAAACAACAACGAGCACGACACGCTCTACGTCGTGACGCCCGAGACCACGAGCGGCAATCTGCAGATCTTCCGCGAGAACATCGCGCACCTGGTCCGCGGACGCCGCATCCTGATCCTGGGCGCCTCCGTGACGACCGGTACGGCCGTGCTGGAGGCCATCGAGGCCGTCCGCTACTACGGCGGCATCCCCGTGGGCGTCTGCAGCATTTTCTCCTGTCTGGACACCTGTGCCGGCTTCCCGGTCACGACGCTGTTCCAGTCCAGGCTCCTGGGCGATTACCAGTCCGTGCCTTCCAATCAATGCCCGCTTTGCAGGGCGGGCGTCAAGCTGGACGCGCTGGTCAACAGCTACGGCATCTCCAGCTTTCTGTAAGCAACGGCTCCCGGCAGCGAAAAGGGCGCCGCGTCTTATGACGCGGCGCCCTTTTCCGTTGTGTTACAAGCCCTCTATCCAGCGCTTGAGCTCGCTCTCGGAGCTTCTGGCGGAGAAGCGTTTTCCGCGCAGGACTCTTGCGCCCTTCGCCAGGGCCTCGATCCGCTGCTGCCCCTCTCCCAGCTCGCTCCCGCCGGAGGTGCAGAAGGGGACGAGCGTTTTCCCCTGCCAGTCATAAGCGTCCAGAAAGCTGTCGATCAGGCTGGGCTCCCGGTACCACCAGATGGGAAAGCCCAGAAAGACCGTTTCGCTCTCCGCCACCGGCGCCCCGGTGTCCAGCAGCGCGGGACGGCAGTCGGGATCCTGCATTTCCAGCGTGCTGCGCGCGTTCTTGTCCATCCAGTTCAGATCCCGCCGTTCATAGGGCACGGCGGGCCGGATCTCATAAAGGGCCGCGTCCGCGGCTGCGGCGAGCGTCTTCGCCAGGCGCGCGGTGTTGCCGCCGGCGCTGAAATACGCGACCAGTTTCTTTGCCATTCTTCGTTTTCTCCTTACTCCGCCTGCTGTCCAAAGAGCGCGGCGGCTTCGGCCAGCTCGTCCCGGATATGGATGTGCTGGGGGCAGACCTCTTCGCAGGAGCCGCAGCGGATGCAGTTGACCGCCTGCTTCCTCCCGCGCCGGGCGACCTGGAAGCCCTCCTGCATCTTCGCATTCTCCAGGTTCCCGTAAAGCGTGTAGACGTTCTTCGCCGTGAAGGTCCCGGAGATCCCGATCTCCATCGGGCAGATCTTGGCGCAGTAGTCGCACCTGGTGCAGGGGATGAGCGGGATGGCGTCCAGGGCCGCGCGGGCCCCTGCGACCACGGCGCGCTGCGCCTCGCTCAAACCGGCGAAGTCCTTCATGAAGGAGATGTTGTCCTCCATCTGCTCGATGTTGCTCATGCCGGAGAGCACCACCAGCACGCCGGGCAGATCCGCCGCGAAGCGGATGCCCCAGGACGCGACCGAGGCGTCCGGCTCTGCGGCCTTCAATACCGCCGCCACCGTCTCCGGCGGTGTGGCGAGCAGGCCGCCCTTGACCGGCTCCATCACGACGACGGGCTTGCCGTACTTCTGCGCCGTCTCATAGACAGCGCGCGACTGGACGGACGGGTTTTCCCAGTCGGCGTAGTTGATCTGCAGCTGCACGAACTCCGCCTCCGGATGGGCCTGCAGGATCTGCTCCAGTTCCTCCGGCGTGGAGTGGAAGGAAAAGCCGATGTGCTTGATCTTGCCCTCAGCCTTCTTTTCCTTGACAAACTCCCAGAGGTCGAAGTCCTCGAATACGCGGGTGCGTGCCTCGCCCAGATTGTGGAGCAGGTAGTTGTCGAAATACCCGGCGCCGGTGCGCTCCAGCGATTCCTCGAACTGACGGATCGCCTCCTCGCGGGTCTTGCAGCCGGCCCAGGCGGCGTTCTTGGTGGCCAGCTGATAGCTCTCGCGCGGGTAGCGCTCCACCAGCGCCTGACGGATCGCGTCCTCCGAACCCTTGTAGGCCCAGGCGGTGTCAAAGTAGGTGAAGCCCGCCTCCAGAAAACGGTCGACCATGAGCTTGACCTGTTCCACGTCGATCTCTCCGTCCTTCTGCGGCAGACGCATCAGGCCGAAGCCCAGCTTTTTGATTTCCTTTTCAAAAAACAGCATCTTTTTTCCCTCCCGAAAACATAAAAAACCTTCCGCGTATCGCGCGGATATCCTTGTTTTTATTTTATCGGGAAGCCGCGCGCCCTGTCAACATTTTTTTCCGCGCGGCCTTCCGCCGCCTTTTTCGATCCTCCCGGCAGGCGAGACGGCTGGAAAACTGCGTTATTGTATTCTCCCCCGTTTTTCTCTACAATGAATCCGACGGAGACAAAGGAACGCTTTTGGGAGGGACCGCTCATGGAATTGGGAAAGAAAATCAGACAGCTTCGCTTCAAGGCGGGTCTGACGCAGGAACAGCTTTCGGACAAGCTCGGCATCAGCCCGCAGTCCGTATCCAAATGGGAGACCGGCGCGGCGATGCCGGACATCAGCTCCCTGCCGCTGCTGGCGGAGGTCTTTGGGGTCAGTATCGACGACCTGTTCGATCTGACGACCGGGCAGCGGCTCAACCGGATCGAAAACCGCATGGACCTGGAGGAGGAGCTCCCGCCGGAGGTTTTCCGGGAATATGAGGAATACCTCCGCGAGCAGCTCGGCGATCCGGAGAGGCGGCCCCGCGCGCTCAGCCTGACGGCGCGTCTTTATCATCACCGCATGGAAGCCTGCGCCAGAAAGGTCAGCCTTTACGCGCGCGAGGCGATCCTGCGCCGGCCGGAGAAAAAGGATTGCCAGTGGCTCCTGCAAAAAGCCGAGGGCAGCGCGGCGTGGGACTGGAACATCTCGAACCACAGCAAGGTCATCGACTTTTACAAAGAGGTCATCGACGCAGACCGGGAAGACGTGAAAACGCCCCTGCCGTACTATTATCTGCTGGACAACCTGATCGCCGATCACCGCACGAGGGAGGCCGCCGCTTATTTGCGGCGCTTCGCGGAGCTGCCGGCTCATCGGCCGTTCATGGTGCCGGTATATGAGGCGGCCATCGCTCTGGCGGAGTATGATGAAAAACGCGCCGACGCCGTCATGGAGAAGGCTCTGGCGGAGCACGCCGGTGAAACGGACCTTCTTTTTGAGGCCGCGCAGTATTACGCCCGCAAGTGCGACTATGAAAAGGCCGTCCGGTATTATGAAGCCTCCTATGCGGCGGAGTCCGACCGCAAGCCCCGCTATACGGACGCCCTCGACGGGATCGCCGTGATCTACGAGCTTCTCGGCGACTTCCGAAAAGCGGCGGATACCCGCAAGCGTATCCTGGACGCGCTGAAAAACGAGTGGGGCTTTACGGAGGAGACCGTCGTTGCCGAGACGGAAGCGGAGATCGAACGCCTGCTCCGCAAAGCCTGAGCCCGGCGGAGCTTTTCCCCAAAGCCCGCAAGCAGGAGAACCGACGCAGCCGAAACGACTGCGTCGGTTCTTTCATGCCTTGCGCGCTTTCGCTTATCCTTCTCTTCCGGCCAGGCTGAGCGGCAGCTCCATGCGGTTGGCCTCCAGCAGCGCGCGGTCGCGCAGGATCTCCCGCGCCGGGCCGTCGGCCGCGATGCGCCCGTTGGACAGCAGGATCACGCGGTCGCAGGTGTCGAGGATCATGTCCAGGTCGTGGGATGTGATCAGCTTGGTCTGCTCCAGCTCCCGGATCGTGCGGATGACGATGCGGCGGTTGTAGGGATCGAGCGCCGAGGTCGGCTCGTCCATCAGGATCGCCTGCGGCTCCATGGCCAGGACCGTGGCGATCGCCGCCATGCGCTTTTCCCCGCCGGAGATCTTGTGGTTGTAGCGGTGCTTGAGCTCCTCCAGCCCCAGGCGCGCGAGCACGCCGTCCACGCGCTGCTCGGCCTCCTCACGGCTGAGCATGTAGTTGAGCGGCGCGAAGATCATGTCCTCGTACACGGTGGGCATGAACATCTGGTTGTCGGAATTCTGCAGAACGAAGCCGAGCTTCCGGCGGATCTCCGCAAGCGTCGCCTTCTTGACCGTCACGCCGTCCACCAGGATGCTTCCCTCACCGGCGAGCAGCCCGAGCAGCAGCTTCATGACCGTGGATTTCCCTGCGCCGTTGGCGCCGATCAGGCCGACCGCCTCGCCGGTCCCGATTTGAAACGACAGATCCTCCAGGACCGGCCGGCCCTTTTCATAGGCAAAGCTCACATGCTGAAATTCGATCATCACTCTCACCTCACAAGCGTCCCGCCCAGCAGCTGCGCCACCTGTACCGTGCGCAGCAGCAGGAAGACCAGGATGCAGCCGAGCATATACAGCGCGTCCCGCAGCCGGAAGGGCCTGATGTCCGCGTAATGGAAATGCTGATGATAGCCGCGCAGCAGCATGCTGGCATACAGCTCCTGCGCGCGGTCCATGCTGCGCAGCAGCAGCTGGCCGAGGAAGGAGCCCCAGGCGGAGATGTGGATGCCCTTCTGCCCGGGGGCGCGCAGATGATAGGCCTCGGTCATCACGGCCAGTTCCTCCGTCATGACGCCGACATAGCGGTAGGTCAGCAGCAGGAGCGTGACGAGCAGCCCCGGCACATGGAGCCGGCGCAGCGCGGCGCAGAGCTTGTCGATCGGCGTTGTCGCCATCAGCAGGAACGAGGCCATCAGGCAGAACACGCCCTTGAGCATCAGCGTCAGCATGGAGACCACGCCGCCCGAGACGGCCAGCCCTCCCAGCCGAAAAAGGGTCTCCCGGTCAAAGAAGGGGTTGAAGAGCCCCACCGCCATGACCAGCGGCAGCACGATGCGCAGCTTGTAAAAGCAGGTGCGCACCTCGACGCCGCTGAGCTGGAACAGCAGCACCGGCCAGAGCAGCATCGGCACGAGGCCGCTGAGATCGTACTTGTCGAAGGACAGCGTCACAAGGATATATGCGATTGTCGCGATCAGCTTCGCCGCGGGATGCAGCGCGTGGATCGGGGATGTGCGCGCGGCGAGCTCATCCATTTCGGACAGCTCGTGCAGCGCTTTCTGCATCTTGTTCATATTCGCGCTTCCTGTGTTCGGAACGTCAGATAAGGGGCATCGTCAGATGCCCCTTTCTTCTATGGGTTTTTTGACCGCGTCAGACCGTTTTCTTTTTCCTGCGGAAGAAGCCGCCGGCCAGGCAGATCAGCAGCGCGACCCCCGCGACCATCGCGGAGCCGACGATGCCGGAGACCGTCGTCCCCGCCGCCGAGTCGCTGTCGGTGAAGGCGTAGTCCGGCAGGAAAGAGGTCTTTTCCTGGATCGCGCCGGCCGTGTCGGCCGCCTGACTGGATACGCCGAAATCATCTTCATCGAGCCCCATGTTCTCGGCATAGCCCTCCTCGGCGTTGCCGAAGAGCGCCCACTCCAGTCCGTCCGGGTTGGAGCTGGCCAGCAGGCTCAGCCCGCCGCCGACCACGAGCGCCACGACCGCCAGGATCGCGACGACGGCCTTCAGCGAGCGTTTTGGGCTCTCGCCCTCCGCGCGCTCCACGCCCTGCAGCAGTTCGGGACGGGATTCAAAGACGAACAGCAGCACCGCCGACGTGATCAGGCCCTCGATCAGGCCGATCGCCAGATGGATGGGCTGCATCAGCGCGACGAAGGCGCCGAAGGGCAGCTCCGTGATGCCGGAAAGGCTGGTCTCCAGCACGACGGAGAAAGCGCCGAGCTGCAGCGTGACGATGCAGCCGATCAGTGAGGCGGCGACGATGCGGGCGCGCTGCGCGCCCTTTCCCGTGCCGAACCAGCCGCTGCGCATGATCGGGCGCCAGATGAGGTAGTAGCCGACAAAGCAGCCGTAGAACGCCATGTTCCAGACGTTCGCGCCGAGCGCCATCAGGCCGCCGTCGGCAAAGAAGAGGCTTTGGATCGCCAAAATCACGATCATCGACAGGAAGCCCGCCTGGGGGCCGAGCAGCGCGGAGAGCAGCATGCCGCCGCACATATGGCCCGAGGAGCCCGTCCCGGGGATGGTATAGTTGATCATCTGACCCGCGAAGACCAGCGCGGCGGTGACCGCCATCACCGGCAGCTTCTGCGGCTCTTCATCTTTTCTCAGCTTGTGGATCGAAACACCGGCCGCCGTGCCGGAGGCCACGTACATCGTCGCGGCCACGGCGGGCGCCAGCAAAGCGTCTGCCATATGCACGCACAACACTCCCTTATTCTTTGTTTTCCGCGGTAAACTCAGTATAAGGCCGCTCGTTCCGCTCCACAAGCCCCCGGGGGGGATGTTTTTTCAAAAAAGCGGCCCGGAGTTCCTGCTCCGGGCCGGAAACAGCGTCATCCTACTCGATCCTGACCGCGTCGTCCGGAACGACCTCTTTGTTCGGCTCCTCGTGGTATTCGATCCGCGCGTCCAGCCGATTGGCCGCAAACAGCGCCGCCGCCCCGAAAAACGTGAAGAGCGCGCACAGGAGCTGCGCGCGGAGGGCAAAGCGGAGCCGGAGCGCAAAGAACAGGTAAAGCAGCGCGCACAGGAGCTGCGCGGCCGCCATGGCGAGAAAGCCGTAACGGACGCGGAGCGTGCCGCTGTTGTAATCGACCTCCGTCAGCTTTTCACCGGCCGTCAGATAGTTGTACAGCCCCGTCAGCGTGTAGGCCGCCGCCGCGATCACGACGAACTGCGCCGCCGCCAGATACCACAGGCCGTTTGCCGGGACCGGCCGCGTCGCCGCAAGCAGGAACAGCGCGAGCCCCGCAAGATACAGCAGGACCAGCAGAGCCTGTTCCCGCCGCCGCTCGCGCAGCGGGAGGGACGGGACGCGCCAGACCCCGAGATAGACCCGTTTGATCCGTGCGCGGCCGTTCTCGTCCAGCTCGGTGAATTCGGCGTGATCCTTGAATTGGCGGCGAAACGCCGCGCTGTGCCGGTCGTCGTTCGATTTGGGTCTTACGACGCCGAGTTTTTCTTTGTCCGCCAGGCGGTCGTTCAAGCTTCTCTTTTTCATGGCTTATATTATACACCTTTTTTCGGTTATTTCAACGGTCACCCTGTCATCGCGCCCGATATGCGCCCTGTGCAACGGGAAAACGCCCCGCGTTTCGCGGGGCGTTTTCCCGTTGCACAGGTGGCTTCGTTTTTTTCACGCGCCGGCGCTTTCCCGCAGCAGCTTTTCCACGAGCTCTCTCTTTTCATAAAGCACACAGCCGCCGACATGATCCTCCAGCAGATGCCCGTTGTCCCGAAGGGCACGGAACAGGCCGGAGTTCATGGCCTCGCGCAGAGAGGTATCCCGCACGTTGATGTCCGAATAGGGCGAGAAGGGGCAGGGCTCCGCGCCGCCGTGGGAGTTGATGTGGAAGAAGCCGCGGCCGGCCGCCACGCAGCCGCCGGAGTCCTTCTCGTCCCCCGGGAAGGAGATATAGACCATTTCCGGGTGCTCCTCGCGCAGCCGGGCGATCTCCGCCCGCAGATACGCGCGCTCCGCGTCCCCGGGGGCGAGCTCCCCGCTCTCCTCCGTGACAGGGACGAATTCCACGAAGATCACCGCTTTGCAGCCCCGGTCGGACAGCTTTTTGAGAAACGCGCCGGAGGAGACCTCGCGCAGGTTCTCCGTCGTGACCGTCACAGAGGCGCCGAAGATCAGTCCGCGCCGGTGGAACTCGTCCATATTGGCGATCAGCTTGTCGTAGACGCCCTGGCCTCTGCGCGCATCCGTCGCCTCCCGCTCTCCCTCGATGCTCATGATGGGGACGAGGTTGCGGCAGCGGTCGAAGAGATCATAATAACGCTCGTTCAAATACGTGCCGTTGGTCAGGATCGGGAAAAGGACGCCCTGCTTTTTCCCGGCCGCTTCGATCACGTCGCGGCGGAGCAGCGGCTCGCCTCCGGCCAGGAGGATAAAGCTGATGCCCAGCTCGTCCGCCTCGTCAAAGATCTTCGCCCATTCCTCCGTGGTCAGCTGCGCCGCCGGAGCCTCGTCCACGGTGGCGTGGTTGCAGCGGGAATAGCAGCCCGCGCAGTGGAGATTGCACTGGCTTGTGATGCTGGCGATCAGATAGGACGGGATGTGCTCGCCCCGTTCCTCGGCGGCCATCCTTTTTTTCGACGCCGCCCGGCTGGCGGCGGCGAAGCGCAGCATAAACGCGCTTTCCTTCGGGTCCTTGAGCGTTGCCTTGACGGCGTCCGTCACGACCTGCTCCACGCCTCTGGTCAGGTAGTCCTGCAAATCAAATGCCATGTTTTCTTTCTTCATTCGTTCTCCTCCGTCCCTGCCCGGCGCACGCGGTCATTCCTCTTCAAAATCCGTGTCCATGGCCGCCTGGATCTGATACTCCGGATACGCCTTTTGAACGTCCGCAACGATGCCTTCGAAGACCGCCCTGCGGTCCGCGGCGGCAAAGCTGATGACGACGTCGAAACGGATCGTTTTCTGCTCCCTGACCAGGTAGAAGCCGTGCATCTGCGTGACGTGCGGATGGGAAAAGACGATCTCCCGCACCCTTTTTCTGGTCTCGATCACGTCCTCGTCCCTCGTGTTCACGGAATAGACCCCGATCGCGGTCAGGATGACGTGGTGTTCGGCATAGACGGTCGTCTGGATGCTGCGCAGGAGCCGATCGAGCTCGTTGGCCGAATAGGTATCCGGCACTTCGATATGGACCGAGCCGTTCCACGTGTCCGGGCCATAGTTGTTCAGCACGAGGTCATACGCCCCCTGCACATCGGGGAAGGAGACGACCGTTTGCCGGATCGCTTTGGCCAGTTCCGTGTCGTTGCGCTCCCCCAGGATCCGGGAGATCGTGTCCCGCAGCATCTCGATACCGGATTTGATGATCACGACGGAGATGATCGCACCCAGCCAGGCCTCCAGGGAGACATGGAAGATCAGGAAGACGCCGGCCGCGACCAGCGTCGAGGCGGAAATGACAGAGTCCAGGGTGGCGTCCTCGCCGGAGTTGATCAGAGAATCCGAATTCACTTTGACGCCGACGCCCTTGACGTAGCGTCCCAACAGGATCTTGACCGCCACGGCGACGGCGACGATGATCAGAGACACGGTGCTGTAATCCGGCGTCTCCGGGTGAACGATCTGCTTGACGGATTCCACCAGTGACGTAACGCCGGCATACAGCACGATCACGGAGATGATCATGGCGCTCAGGTACTCGATGCGGCCGTAGCCGAAGGGATGCTTTTTATCCGGCTCTTTGGCGGCCAGCTTGGTCCCCACGATGGTGATCAGCGAGCTGCCGGCGTCGGAGATGTTGTTGACCGCGTCGAGAACGATGGCGATGGAGTTGCTCATCAGACCGACGACGGCCTTGAACCCGGCGAGGAACACATTGGCAACGATCCCTATGACGCTGGTCCTGACGATCGTTTTTTCGCGGTTCACTTCACCTTTTCCCAACGCTTGCTTATCGGATGAATTGCCCATCGTTCGACCTCCTCCCCTGATGGCTGTGTTCGCGCTGCGGGATCATGCCCGGTTGAATTTGTCCTTCGGCTGCCTGCAGCGCGGGCATTTCCAGTCGTCCGGGAGCTCCTCGAAGGCGACCCCGTCATGCTCGGCGGGATCGTACACGTAGCCGCAGACCGAGCAGATGTACAGGCCGGTGGCCTCAACGGACGCGACGTCCTGAGGCGGGATGCTCTCCGGCGGGTTGTCCAGATCGCAGATCGCGCGGTTTTCCAGATTCTCATAACCCAACGGCGTGTGCGTGGAGCAGTAGACCGTCGGATGGCTGCGGATAAAGTCCCGCACGCGGTCCAGGGTCTCCCGGGCGGCCGCGAGGTCCTCGTAGACGACCGAAAGCTTGTTGGCGTACAGCGCCTCGTCACAGTAGGTGATGTCCCCGTGGATCATATAGCAGACGCCGTCGTCCTCGACGATGACGATGCTGTTGCCCGCGGTGTGGCCCTTGGCCTGAACGAACCAGACGCCCTCCGCGATCTTCTCCGCCGCGGGGAAGTTCTCATAGCCCTTCCCGCAGAACGCGACGGGGACCAGGTTCGGAAAGCGCAGCAGCTCCTCCGCCTCGCACTCCTCGACCGAGGCGTAGATCTTCGCATGCGGGAAATTCCGCAGCTCGCCGGTGTGATCCGCGTGCTTGTGCGTGATCAGGATCTTGCTGACCTGCTCCGGCTCATAGCCGAGCTTCCTGAGCGCGGTGACGTAGTCGTCGCCCTTGATCCCCATGAAGATCGCCGTCGAGGCGTCGGGGACGGCCTGGGGGACCTCCTTCGGCATACCGGTGTCGACCAGGATGACCTCGTCGCCGGTGTCGATCACAAAGTTCTGCAGGCTCGACCGATAGCGCACGGCCGGGTCGAAGGCCTGCGGCCCCTCCTCGCCGCCGAAGGCGAAGGGCTGGAGCATAAAGCCGTTATCGTAGAGCTTGACTGCACGGATCTTCATGTGTCTTCACTCCTCCCGAACGCGCTTCAGAGCGCGGCCGCGACGGCGCTTCTGACTTCCTTCATGTCCACGGTGGGCTCAAAACGGGCGACGACCCTGCCTTCGCGGTCGACCAGGAATTTCGTGAAGTTCCACTTGATGTAGGCCTTCTCGCCGAACTGCTTGTTGTTCATGTCGGCAAACTTGTTCAGCGCCGCGTTCTTCAGGCCCTTGCCGAAGCCTTCGAAGGGCTTTTCCGCTGCCAGGAACGCGAACAGCGGGTCGGCGGTCTCGCCGTTGACGTCGATCTTCTTGAACTGCGGGAAATCCGTACCGAATTTCAGTGTGCAGAACTCATGGATCTCATCCTCGGACCCGGGAGCCTGGTTGGCGAACTGGTTGCAGGGGAAGTCCAGGATCTCAAGGCCCTGATCCCTGAACTGCTTATACATCGCCTCCAGCGGCTCATAGTGCGGCGTGAAGCCGCAGCCGGTGGCCGTGTTGACGATCAGCAGCACCTTGCCCCGATACTCCGACAGGCTGACGTCGTTCCCCTGTCTGTCCTTCACCGTAAAATCGTAGACTGTTTTCATGTTTTTTCTCCTTCCATATTATCATTTTTTTGATTCCCCAAAAGCTCATAGAGCAGGGCGTAGAGCGCCTGCGCCTTCTCCGGCGGCAGATCGATGCAGCCGCCGACCCGGAGCGGGACGTCCTTCGCGGTTTCCTGCAGCTTTTTCCCCGCTTCCGTGAGCGTGATGACGACGACCCGCTCGTCTTCCTTCTGCCGCCGTCTTTCAAGGTATCCGCTCTGCTCCATCTTTTTCAGCAGCGGAGAGAGCGTCCCGTTGTCCAGCCTCAGCTTTTCCCCGAGCTCCGAGACGGATATCCCGTCCTGTTCCCACAGCACCAGGAGGACGATGTACTGCGTGTAGGTCAGACCGAGCGGCTTCAGCCACGGCGTATAGAGGCCGACAACATGTCTCGCGGCGGCATAAAGCGGAAAACACAGCTGGTTTTCAAGTTTCATCGCCTCACGATAAACAGATTCCACGGGCCTTCCCCTCCTTTTGTGTTTTGTACAAATATATTGTATCAAATATATTTAGGGCTGTCAAGCCCTTTGCTCCATTTTTTACGGCCGTCCGCCGGGATCGCTTCGTTCGGCCCGCTCCGGAGCGGCGGCCCTTACGCGTTTGTATCGCCGCTGCGCTTTTTCGGCCTGTTTTCCATTCCCCATGTGCAGAGCTGATCCAGCACCTGCATGAGCGAACGCCCGCGCTCCGTGAGCGAATACTCCACCTTCGGCGGGATCTCCGGATACATTTCCCGGTGGATCAGCCCGTCGCGCTCCAGTTCCTTGAGCGTCTGGCTGAGGGTCTTATCCGCCGCGGTCCCCAGATAGCGCCGCATTTCATTGAACCGCACCGGCTCGTACTCCATCAGGCAGTACAGGACGATCGGCTTATATTTGCCCGCAATCAGCGACAGGGTGTAGCTGTACCCGGTATCGCTGAAGTTGGCCTCTGCAATCTTTTTCCCGTTCATACGCTTTCCTCAAGGTAAGTATCTGATCTATATGTCAGTACTTGTTTTGGATTCGGACGTATGATACCATGTATCCTGTCAGAAGTCAATTCACAAACGCAAACGACAGAGGGAGGATCATCCAATGGGGAAAAAGATCGTTGTCTTGACCGGCAGCCCACGCAAAACGGGCAACAGCTTTGTCATGACCGACGCTTTCATTCGGGCCGCCGAGGCCAAAGGCCACACCGTCGTCCGCTTCGACACCGCCTTTATGGATATCGGCTATTGTCACGCCTGCATGACCTGTTACAGGACGGGGCAGCCCTGCTCGTTCAGGAGCGACTTTAACGGCGCCATGGCCGACGCGATCCTGGAGGCTGACGCCATCGTGTTCACCACGCCGGTATACTGGTACTCCTTCCCGGCGCAGCTGAAGGGCGCCATCGACAAAATGTTTTCCTTCGTCGTGGGCGGCAAGGATTTCGCGGGCAAAGAGTGCGCGCTGATCGCCTGCTGCGAGGAAGAGGATCCCGCCGTGCTGGACGGCGTCCGTCTGCCCATCGAGCGCACCGCCGCGCTCAACGGCTGGACGATGGTCGGCTCCGTCTGCGTCGGCGGCGTGATGGAGATCGGCGATATCGACAAGACCGACGGCGTCGCGCAGGCCGCCGCGCTGGCGGATAAGATCTGAGAAAGCCGTCCGTCGAAGTGGGCTCTGCCCGCGCAGTCCGTAAAAAGCTCCCTGCCGCGAAAACCGCGGCAGGGAGCTTTTTTATCGCCGGTCTCGCCTCAAACGGCTTTTCCCATGCGATACGCCCGCTCCAGCGCCGGATGCTCCGGGTTCTCCCCGGCGGCTGTGACGCCGCCCATGAAGACCGTCCCGGCAAGCTCCGCGCGCTCGAAGCACGCTACCCAGCCTTCGAGGCCGCCGACCGCCCTCTGCGGCACCGTTTCCTCATCCTCGGCGGCGGACGTCAGCAGATAGACGTCACGGAACGCATAGTCGCTCGGGAAGAGCGGATTCAGCCGGTCGAGCAGCGTCTTGAGCTGGCCGGACATCTCGTAGTAATAGATCGGCGTGGCAAAGACCAGCACGTCGGCGGTCAGGGCCTTCCGGCAGATCTCATCCGCGTCGTCGCGGATCACGCAGCGCAGCTTCTCCTGGCAGACGAAGCAGCCGCGGCAGAAGCCGATGGTCTTGCCGCGCAGCGAGATGAGCTCCGCCTCGTGCCCCGCGTCGCGCGCTCCCTTGGCGAAGGCCTCCGCCAGCGCCTCCGAGTTGCTGTTCCTGCGGGGACTTGTCGATACGATCAGGACTCTTTTCATCTCTTTCTCCTTTTTCAGCCCAGTGAGAGCGTAAGCGTCGCGTCGCCGCCGCCCAGCAGCTCCGCCATGTCCGCGGCGGAGCGGTCCGTGATCCTGCCGAGCCGCGTATAGGCCCAGGAATTCGATCCGTAGAAAACGACGATCTGACTGCCGGAATACAGGACGATATCCCCGGCCTGCGCGGTCGTCTGACTGTCGTTTCGCGGCAGACTCACGCCGAGCGGGCCGACCTGTTCAAAGCCGCCGTACAGGGACATCTGCACGGTCAGCGGTCCGGAAGAGACGAGCTCGATCAGCGCGCCGACCGATTCGTTGTCCTCCCAGTCCACCGCGACCTCCGTATCGTTGATAGAAAGATGCAGGCTCTTTTCCACATTCCTCTCCTCCGTTTCTTCGATCCAGGCCAGCAGTTCCTGCTCCGACACGCCTCCCGAAAAGCGTCTGCCCTGCAGCCAGCTGCCGCTTCCGGCCTGCGCGGCGAGCACGTCGTCGCTCTGGCCGATATCGCTGCTGCCGGAGGTGCAGAAGGGGATCACGGTGATCCCCGTGAAGTCATGGCCTTCGGCAAAGGTGCTCAGGATGCGCGGGGCCTGCCCCCACCAGATGGGATAGCCGAGATAGACGGTCGTATAACCCTCCAGGGAAACATCCTCCGCGATCTCCGGACGGGCGTCCGGTGTGTTCTGCTCCACGGTGGCGCGGGTCGTGCGGTCATCATAGTTCAGATCCTCCGCGGCGTAGGGCTGGGCGGGGACGATCTCAGCCAGGTCCGCGCCGGTCAGCGCGGCGATCCTCTCCGCCACGCCGCGGGTCGTGCCGGTGGCGGAAAAATAGACCACGAGGACCGTGCTGCCAGTCCCGGGCTCCGCGGCGGGCTCTTCCGGCGCCGGGTCCTGCGAGGGCGCGGGCGTCACGGCGCTCTCTTCCGCCCGCGCCGCCGGGCCGGGCGCGGCCGGCGCCGGCGAACTGCCGCAGCCGGCGCAGAGGACGGCGAGCGCGATAACGAGAAGCAGGGATAAAAGCTTTTTCACAGGCGATCCCTCCGGCCCTGTCAGGCCTCCCGGCCCGTCTGCTCCGCGTCTTCCCCGCCCCAGACTTCCTTTGCCTGGCGAAACGCGGCCCATCCCTTCGGCCAGCCGACGTACATGGCCGCGTGGGTGATCACGGCGGCGATCTCTTCTTTTGTGACGCCGTGCGCCTTTGCATTCTGCAGATGGTAGGACAGGGACGAATCCGTGATCCCCGACGCCATCAGCGAAACGACCGTGACGATGCATCTGGTCTTGACGTCGATGGCTCCATCGTTCCAGACCTCTCCGAACAGCACGTTGTCGTTCAGGTGCGCGAACAGGGGCGCGAACCGGCCAAGCTGCTCTCTGCCCGCCGTCTGCACGATTTTCTCACTCATTGTTTTTTCCTCCTTTGCATGGTCGACCGCGGCGCTGCCGCCGTCTGTTTTTGAAATGGATTCCGCGCCCCGCGGCTTTCACGGGAACCGTTCCGGGCCTCTTCAGCTCAGCGCCCCGATCAACGCCCCCGCGTCTCCGTTCAGGCAGATCGACTGTGCTTCGATCTGCTTCGGGCAGAAGGCTTCGCTGTGGTTGAGACAGGCGTAGGTCGCCTTCGGGTTCTCCGCCGTCATGGCCCAGAAGGGATACTTGATGATGACCGGGGTATTCGCCCCCACGCCGATCTCCAGATACAGGATCCGGAGCTCCCTGTGTCTCCGCAGGAAATCGGAATAGGCCGCGGAGGCTCTGTGCCAGCCTGCGTCCTCCACGAAGGAATCGTCGGCGCGAAGGTTCATGGTCACAGCCGAGCCGCCATCCGGCGTTTTGGGGATCAGATCCGACGGGATACGCATCGATACCGCTGTGCCCTCCGCCCTCTGAAAGATCCCGTTCCCGTCTCTGACGAAGCCCTGCGCTTCCATGGCCCTCATGACCCATTCCTCGTTGTCATACGTCTTCCGGTCCGCCGGATCCAGGCTCTGGAACAGGCCATAGTCCCCCTGTGTATAAAACAGCCTCTTTTTGTCGAAGCCGGCCCGCTGGAATTGATGGTCCACATTCGTGGTGATGACGAAAAAGTCCTTGTCCTGCAGCAGCTTCCGCAGGTCCGCATACACCGGCTTCGGCGCGTCGATACAGCGGTTATAGTAGATATGTCTCGCCCACCACGCCCAGCGCGTCTCGTCGTCGGGGAACGGATAGAAGCCGCCGGAATACATATCCCGGATCCCGAAGCGGGCGCCGAAGTCCCCGAAGTATCGCTCAAAGCGCTCCTCGGAATAGGTCAGCCCCGCCGCGGCGGAAAGGCCCGCCCCGGCGCCGACCACGACGGCGTCTGCCCGTTCAAGCTCCGTTTTCAGCTTCCCGAGGTTTTCTTCCCGGCTTCCCCGGCCGCCGGATATGCCCTGCCAGAAGGAGCGCACGGCCGACAGGCCTTTTTGGATGGTTTCCCGGTATCCGTCGTCAAAGCAATTGCTGTTCATAGTTTTTTCTGTCCTCATCCTTGAACACATTAAAGATCACGCGGTCCATCCGGCCTTCATGCTCTGCCAGCCAGCGCGTCACGGTCTGCACCGCGATCTGGGCCGCCCGCTTTTTGGGAAAGCGGAAGACGCCCGTTGAGATGCCGCAGAACGCGACGGTTTTCAGCCCGTTTTCCAGGCACATGTCCAGCGTATTCCGGTAACAGGCCGACAGCTCCTCTTCCAGCTCCCGGGTCAACCCGTGTTCCACGATCGGGCCGACGATATGGATCACCTTCTTTGCCGGAAGGTTATACCCGTCCGTCAGCATCGGCACGGCCGTCGGCTGCTCATAGTCCCGGCCGTAACGAAGCCGAAGCTGCTTCATCCGACGGTCGCACTCGGCCCGGAGCTGAACGCCCGCAAAGGAATGGATGCAGTTGTCGATGCATCTGTGCATGGGCACAAAGCAGCCCAGCATCTGCGCGTTGGCGGCATTGACGATCGCGTCGACGGCCAGTCTCGTGATGTCGCCCGTCCAGACGGAAAGCCTGTTTTTGATGACCGGGATCTCATCCGGCGTCACGATCCCTTTCTCCGCGTTCCTTTCCCGAAGGTATTCGTCCTGGACCCGAACGACCTCGTCCGGCAGCCGTCCCGGCATGCGGACATTCATCAGTGAACGAAGGATCCGCTGCCGGCCTTCCGTATCCTCGGGCACGGCAAGATCCCTGTAGTTGCCGGAGTCCGCCTTAAACTGCTCCACGAGGTAAGTCAGCCGCTGATCCTGTGTCATTTTCACGCTCATGTCGAGCCCTCTCTTTCCCGCAGGCCGCGCAAAGCCTTCTTTTGACCGGTTTCTTGTTCCGCGCCGCCCTGTGCCGGGCGCCTCGTATCCTCCGCGATCTCCGCGAGCGTCACAGCCTTCAGCCGTTCCTCCATGGCTCTCTGGGCCTCCTCGAGATGCCGGTCCAGCACTTTGTGGATACTCCGCCCAACCGGACATTCCGGATTCGGCTGCTCATGGAAATGGAACAGGCCCTCCCGCGCATCTACGCTGCCGACGGCTTTGTAGACCTCATAGAGCGTGATCTCATCGAGCGGCCTGGCCGGTTCTGCGCCGCTGCTTCCCCGCCGCGTCCGGACAAGGCCGGCTTCCCGCAGCTGTGATATCACCGTGCGAACGACGACGGGATTGACGCCGACGCTCTCGGCAAGGAACTCGCTGCTCACGCGGGGCAGCTCTTTGAAATAATCGATGGCCGCAAGAATGTGGACCCCGATCGTAAATCTGCTTCCGATCTGCATTTGGCGCCTCCGCATTGATTTGATCGCCGGACTGTTTTCAATATACCCCAGCCGTCCGAAGTTGTCAATATAATAATTACATCTTTTGCGCTGTGACAGAGGATCAGACGTTATCGCGGCGCTCGGCTCTTCGTCCGCCGCCATGCCCTTTTCCGCCGCCGGCAGCGGGCGGATCTCTTCTCCCAACGAGTTCTGCCCATCGTTTTCATACTCCGGAGGATACCGGTTCAAATACCGCGCCTTCTCACTTTATTGAAAAGGTTCCGGGAAGCGCCGCGTAATTTATGCTATGAAAACGCCGTTCTATGGGGTATGATATAGGACGCATTGAACACCTGTACAATTTTCTTTTGCAGATGTGCTGATTGGTTTGGAAACGAAATGCGGGGCGCGGAACGCGCTATGAAAAAAACCTGGGTCATCCTTGTCAATGTGCTCATTATGATCGCCATGCTGACCTTTGTGGTTCTTTATTCCAACTTTGAAAACAGAGAGACAAGCCAAAGGCAGATAGAGCATTTTGAAAACACCACGATCACGATGGAGCATGTCACGCAGAATTATCTGGAGGGAGAACAGCGCATCTGTGATGTGTGGGCACGCTATATCAACAGCGAGGACATGACCATCGAGGAGGCCGTTTCCTTCATCCGGGTTTCTTACGTACTTCCGAACGCCTCTGCGCATATCGTATATATTGATTGTGTTCTGTTGCGGATTCTTCCAGCCATCGCAAGGCGTAGTCAATGTTTTTCGGTACGTCCTCGCCACGAAGGAACATCTTTCCGAGCCTGTATTTCGCGACGCCGCATGTCAAGTTTGGAGATCCCAATGAGAAACTGGTCGTATTCGAGTGTGTCGAAGCTCTCCATGCGTTTGCCGAGATAGTTGAGTTCGTCCAGATTGGCAAAGCGGTCTTTCAGCATGGAGAATTCCTCCGGCCAGTAGACCTCCGTCACAAGGGCGGACTGTGCGGCGTCCCTTCCTTCGACAGCGTGGATCTCACCGAGCTTCGCGTATAGTTCGCTCTCGCTGATGGGGAAGCGGATGTCGATCTCATGGTCGGCGTTTCTGATTCTGATTTTGATCATGGTGCTCATTCCTTTCGTAGAAAATAAAAAAGGGCTGACTTCATAGAATTACTTCTACAAAGTCAGCCCATAATTACGGTGTTATTAAGTTAAGTGAGGTTTGCCCTAAAATGTAGGGCAAACCTCTTTCCTGAACAAGCGGGGAGGTCATCCTTACTTTTTAGGGAAGATCTTAGAAAAAAATTTTTGCGGAAAAAATTTTTCAGTGGAAACGAAAAAAGGCGGCTTTCGGGAGAATACATCTCTCAAAAGCCGCCTGAAATAGTGGGGGTCGGTAGTTCAAATCCTCTCAACAAAGAAAAATATCATTTTGTTTGCACTTGAAAATTGGGGCACGAAAAAACCCCGAAACCGTTCCCCAAGGTGTCATAGGGAAACTTTGTGAACAGTCTAAAAGTTAATATTGTTTTCCTGCGGGGAAGCGGTATTTCGGTACCGCTTCCCCGTCCCTTTAGGCTGAGATTGTCTGGATCTCGGCCTTTTCTTCTGCCTGCGCCAGCATAGTTTCGGGCATCTCGTCGATCAGGCCAATATCCCGATAGATGATCCGGATCTCCTGCGCCGCTGTGCGGGAGTAGCGTTCCTCGCGTTCTCCGACTTCGATCCGCTCGATGAAAGTGTGCAGGATTTCCGAGGTCAGTTCCCTGATCTCCGTATACTTCCGAGCGTTCTCCAGGAAACGGTCGATGTTGGTGCTGCTGTCTTTCAGCTTTTGCAGGTAATCCGAGAGCTTCGGAAGTTCTTCATCGATGCTCTTTTGTTCGGCCATGTACTCCTGTGAGAGCACGCGATACTGCTCGTCAGGGATGCGTCCGAGTACGGAGTCCTCATAGAGCCGCTTGAACAGGGCGTTCAGCTCTGCGCGGCGTTTCGTCATAGCGTCCAGCTTTTTCTGAAGCATGGCAATCTCGCGGGCGGCTTCTTTGCCCATCTTCATGCCGATGTATTCCGCAAAGCGGCGCTCATTCTGACGGGCGAAGTGTGTGACCCGACGCAGATCATCCAGCACGATGGCATTCAAATCGACCTCTCGGATATAATGCGCGGAGCAGACGTCTTTTCCCTTCTTCTTGTAGGTGATGCACATGAAATTGTTCTTCACCGCATCCATCGTGTGTGCCCGATGCAGCACCATGGTTCCGCCGCAGTCCTTGCAGCACACCAAACCGGAGAACATATTCTGCTCTGCGAATTTTGCCGGACGGCGTTTGTGCTGACGTATACTCTGAACAATCTCCCATGTCTGCTGGTCAATAAGCGGCTCGTGGGTGTTCTCAAAGCGGAGCCTCTCGGATTCCGGACGATAAACGGTTTTCTTGTTTTTATAGGAAACCGTCGTGGTCTTGAGGTTGACCGTGTGACCGAGATAGGTTTCATCTTCAAGAATGTTAGCTATTGTCTGCGTAGTCCAGTTATAGGGAACATCGAGATTGAGAGTGGTCAGCGCCTTTCCGTACTTTTGGTAATAATGATACGCCGGAGCATAGATTTCTTCTCGCTTGAGCCGCTTTGCAATCTGCATTGGCCCAAGGCCTTCCACGCAGAGTTGGAAGATATGCCTGACCACCCACGCGGTATCGGGATCGGGAACGATGTGGCGCTTCGGATCGGCGGGATCTTTCATGTAGCCATAGCAGGGGCGGGAGGCAATCCTCGCGCCGGTCTCCGCTTTCAGCCTTACGACCGAGCGGCCCTTCTTGCTGCAGTCCTTGGCGTACCACTCGTTCATAATATTCCGAAACGGCGTGAAGTCGTTGGTGGATTCGTAGAGGCTGTCCACGCCGTCGTTGACCGCGATGAAGCGGATGCCGTTGCTGGGGAAGATCAGCTCGGTATACTGCCCGACCTGAAGATACTCGCGCCCGAGTCGGGACATGTCCTTCACGATCAGCGTCGCCACCTTGCCCTCGTCCATCAGATCGAGAAACTCCTGCCATCCTGGCCTGTTGAAATTCGTACCAGAGTACCCGTCGTCATAGATGAACCTCGTGTTCTCAAAGCCGTGGTCGGCCGCGTATTTCTCGAGGAGCATGCGCTGATTCTGTATACTGTTCGAGTCATCGGTTTTGTTTGTCTTTTGCATATCCTCCTGACTGAGTCTGCCATAGAGGATCGTGTATTTTTCCTGACTTGCCATGTGGCCTCCTTTCCTGGGCAAGCCGATACGGTACACCAAACATACCGTATCGTTTGCCCAAAGTCTACTGTTATTTTTCCAGATCGTGATCGATCAGATGAAGCATGCTGTCGGTGGCGGTCTTCTCTGAAAACAGGTTGAACACCGAGGTCACCTTGAACACCCGGCCGCCGACGTAGAGCTGCCGCTGCAGCGCCAGCTTGTCCCTTTCAAAGGTGCACTGGGTATCTCGGAGAAAGGGGATCACTTTCCCGTCCCCCAGCAGCCTTCCCTGCATTTCTTCGGGCCTATATCCGCCCAGCATGCCCGTCTGTTTGTATTCTTCGTATTGTGTCATAGGACTCCTTTCCCATGCCGATCACATCGTTGGCATGTTGTATGTGACCTGTTCTTCATGATCGTCCGGCTTCTGGCCCATGGCGATCTTCTTCTCCCGAATCCTCCGGCGCTCCTTGCTGTCGGTATGAGCGCGGCGGGTGGTGCTGTCGATCACGGGACTGCGGTCGACGCTGCGTTCCAAATCACGCCCAAGGCGTACCAGACTACCCACAGCATTCCGAGGAACGACAGCGGCAGTGCGATCCAGCCCCAGTCCAGATGAATGCTCGGCAGATGCCAGTGCCATCGCCAGGTACGATTTTCTTTCTTCTTCCCAGCCGGTGGCGCCATCATGCTCCGGACCGCCGTCAGCAGTTCCCGTGTCTGCGCCTGCTCCGTCCGCGTCGCCAGACCATCCAGCTTGCAGCTGATCGTTCTCAGCAGACGGATGATCTCGTTCTGCCTGTCGAGCAGTTTTTCCACGATCTCCCCGTCCATCGGACATTGGATCGTGATCGGCGAGGGCGTCTCCGGCTTCCGGTTCATCTGGCGGAGCTGCTCCAGTGAGTATTTGGTTTCGGATTCTGAACTCAAGTTCCATTCTTCCTTTCAAGTATTTTTCTTCATGCAGATTTTTGTCCCGGCACAGCTTGCCGGTCGGTGTGGTGTAGGTGATATACTTCCGGCCGTCCTCCCAGCGCACATCGTAGCCCTCGCTCTGCATCAGCCGGATGAACTCCTCACGATCCCCGGCGTAGCGCATGCCATCGTCGATCGTATTCATCAGCCGCAGCTTCCAGCTCTGCCCCTTGACCGCGGCGCGGTACTCTCTGCGATCCGGTTCCCGGCCCTTCCGTTTATGATTCTTCGGTAGGACAGAGAGATCAAATTTCAGGCAGAGTTGATCTGAGAGATCGCGGAGCTGCTGTAAGGTGTTCGGCCCCTGGCGGAGCATCTTTCCGCTCTCATGGCAGACCGCGTTCACGATGAAGTGGGAATGGATATGCGCGGCGTCGATGTGCGTGGCGATCAGCACCTCGTTCTCCGGCCAGGCCTGCTCCGCAAACTCTTTCGCGATCCGATGCGCCAGCTCCGGAGTGACCTTCTCCTTCGGATGGAAAGACTGCGTGTAGTGATAGAACCACACCGGGCTTGTCTTGCGGTGTGCTTCCCGCGTCGCGTTGAACTCGCGGAAGGCGAGCTGCGGGAAACAGGCCTGACCGCTGACCAGCTTTATGCCGTTTTTCATCAGGGTTTTCTCGTCCTGCTCCACATACTTGATCACCCGACCGAGCGAACCGCGCGACTGCGACTTGCTGGAGATGAAGTTGATCGTCGCCATCAGCGGTTCTCCATGGTCATCAGCTCCGTGAGCTTCCCATAGATCTTTTCCAACGCTGCGGTGACGCCGGAGAGATCCACGCGACTGATCCTGCCCTCATGCGCGAGGATTACGAGCTGGTTGAGGTTTCTGCCGATGCCCTTCAGCTCGTGAGTCAGCTCCTCAATGCCGGGGATGACGACGATCTTATGCCGCATCCCGGCCGCACGAAGGAAGGCGCTGGGCGTCATCATCGCCTCCGCAGCTTTCTCACAGATGCTCTCGTACTGCTCCGGCGTGAGCCGGACGGTGATCCTGTTTTCTTTTTTGCTTTTCATTTTGTTCCTCCTGTGAATATAAAAGTGGGTCCGGGCTTCCGCCCGGAATGATCGGCCGGGGATGGGTCCCGGCCAAGTGCCGACCGACGAAGTCGGACAGGCGCTCTGCTTGCCTCCCCAAAGGGGAGACAAGTCCGACAGCCGTAAAAAACGGCTGTTTTCTTCCGTTCGGTCGCAGGCTCCTTCTGACGTCGTGACGATAAATACCGTCACAATTTTAATCGTCACGCGGATTTCCCAGCGTTTTCAACGGCTTCCGGGATCTGTGACGATTCCGCTTCCCCGCGCAGCGCAATCGTCATATCGTCATAGTAGCTGAGATACCGCAGAAGAAGAGATCGCTGCTTTCCCGTCCTCGAGGGCGAGAAGGAGACCCCTGACCGCAACAGCTCCTGTCGGTATCGTCCGATCTTTCGCGAGAGAATGTTCGGCTGAAGCTCCAGCTTCAAAGTCTCTACCAGCTCTGACGCTGTCCCTTCAAAAGAACGCTTCTCCCGGAGATACTCGACCACCTTGAGCAGAGCAGGTTCTTTTTCCAAAGGATTGGTGAGCGGCACATCGCATTCCGTAAGAATCCACTCGCCGAGGTCCTCGTCTCGCTCCAGCGTGAACATCTTCTCTTCGAGATCTCGACCGCGCACATAAAGGTTTGTCTCCTTATCTCCCGGACGCTCCTTGCTGAGAACATAGCTTCCGTCGGCCGCGCCGACCAAACCTGTTGTGCCGGAGATCATCGTGTGCGGATCGCTGGCCTCTCGCTTGCGAAGATGATGCACGAGAACAATCGCGATCTGGTATTCATCCGCAATGCGCTTGAGCATGCCAATGTCCTGATAATCGCTGGCGTAGAGATTCCCGTCGCCGGTGTTGCCGCGAACCTTTTGCAGGGTATCTATGACGATCAGGTTCGTATCGTCATGCTCCTCCAGAAACTCCACCAGCTGATTGCAGAGACCGTCAGCAAGAGATTTGGAGAAGGTTGCGAGGTGTAAGGCGTCTGGAGGCTCGTCGGTGAGTTCCGAGATGCGCTGCTGCAGTCTGGATAGGTTATCTTCCAGACACAGGGCGAGGACGGTGCCTTGCTCCGTGCCCAGGCCCCAGAACGGTGTGCCGGAGGCGACGGCCAGCTCCATCTGCAACAGCAGACGGCTCTTGCCGACTTTCGGCGGTCCCGCAAAAATGTGCAATCCCCTCGGCAGCAGTCCGTCCACAACAAAGCGTGAGGGCGGGAGCTTCATGCCGTAGAGCTTCTTTGCGGTGATGGTTTCGATCTTGTCCAATTTATATCCTCCTCAATTTGAATTTGCTCTCAAAAGGTGGGAGCAGTATTCTTTTTATCTTTCTAATTGCTTTCATGGTTTTCCCGTGATACAATGCTCCCGGCAGGTGAAGAGGAAATGAAACTGAAATACCAAATCCACAGCGTCTCCGCCATGACGCTGCTCGGGTACGGAGAGCATTGGATCGACCGTTATCGCTTCCGACTGAACGAAAGCGAAACAAAGCGCTGCATCATAAGAGCGGACGACGAGCAGGAGGATAACGCCCTGTTCTACCAGATCATGTGCGTCCTGCACGACGGGAAGTTCCCGGAGCTGGAGGACGGTGCCGTCTGCAAGGAGCTTTCGGACGTGATCTTCTTCATGGATTTCTCCGGCATCTTCGACCGGGGTAACAGCGCCAAGGCGCAGGAGCGACAGGAGAAGGCAAGAGATATGTTCCGCGGCGCGGGCGTGGAGTTGGACTTCGGCAATGGGCCAAAGCAGTATGTGGCTTTCGAACGCTCCAACAGCATGAGCCGCCATGCACGCCTGACCTTCATAGACCTTTACCTCTACAACCGTGTGCGGGATCGGATCATGCTGGACATGGAAGTGTACGATTGCCAACTCAGCAAGCTCTACGCCTACAACGGATTGATGCTCTCCAGCGGCGTCCGCATCGACGGGATCGACATTGAAAAGCCGCACCGCGTGATCGTGGTGGACAACCCCAGGCTCGAGACAGAGGCGGTAGATGTGATCACGGTGGAGCCGGCGGAAGAGCGCGAGGGCGTGAAGCGGTACCGGCGCGTGGAAAAGAAAATGCCCCTCACCGTCACGGAGTTTGATGGCGAGGGGCTGGTGTCCAAACAATACGCCAAGAGGCTGAACGAGAAATACGGGGACGGCGTGGAGCATCATTCCTTCCAGATTCGGATGCCCTTCATCAAGGGCATGATCCACGAGGTGGATTTCAAGGATCTGCTCCCCAACGCGGGCGGCGAGTATATCACGGATATCTGGGGCGAGAAGCATCCCATCAGGGATGTGGATATCATCCTGACCAAGAGCATGTTCAAGGGCTATGGCTGGCTCACCGAGAACAGGATGAGCTGGCGGGACTATTGGATGAAGTTCAGGAAATATGATCACGCCCTGTATATCTCCAATGTCGGCTGGCCGGAGCCGGAGCAGCTTACGGAGCTCAACTACCAGTTTCTGACCACGCTGTCCATGACGGCGGAGGAGTTTCGCCCGGCGGATCTCCCGAAGGGCTGGGATCACAACCCGGCGGAGGATGCCCGGCACTGGATCACCAAGGCGACGGAGCAGCGATACTATGATCTCTGCTGTAACGAGGAATACCGTCTGTCTGTGTTTACGAGAAAGAAGAGCAGACGGGCGAGGATTTTGAGAAAGAATCCGCTGTTCCTCCATGAGCCTGCCTTTACCAGACAGCTCGACGACATGGCGGAGAAGACGCTGAAAAACTACGCGGTCGGAAGACTGTTGGTGGCGGGCGACGTGCGCTTTCTCTCCGGCGATTTGCTGCAGTTTGTGGAGATGCTGCTGCAGGACCCCGTCGTGAAGAAACGGCGCACAAAGGGCTACTACTCCGTCCTAAAGGGAGAGCACTTCGGCACCACGCTGTTCTATGCCCCCGGCGCGGCCTACGAGAGCGACGGCATCTGTACGATCCTGCGCAATCCCCATATCTCGCGCAACGAGGAGATCCGACTTCAGGCCTATGACGCGAAAAAGGAAAAGGATCGCATGTGGGACTGGTATCTGCATAAGCTCACCAGCGTGGTGATGGTAGACGCCCGCATGCTGGCGGCGGAGCGGCTGGGCGGCGCCGACTTCGATGGGGATGAGGTCAAGACTATCGCCGATCCGCTGGTAAACCGCTGCGTGCAGCGAAACTACGACGGCGGGATTGAGAACAGCGCCAACCTCCCGCTGCTGTATATCCCAGCGGAGGAGCCGGTGATCCGTGACGCCCAGCGGTGGACGGACCGGTATCTGACCGTGCGGGACACCTTCTCCTCCCGTATTGGACAGATCTCTAACGCCGCCTTTGACCGCAGCGTCATCGCATACAGCGAAAGAACCGATCCCGACGAGCGCGAGCGTTGCCGGCAGGAGGTGGAGGCGCTGACCATTCTGACCGGTCTGGAGATCGACTCGGCCAAGAGCGGCGTCAAGCCCGATCTGGACGAATACCTGAAAGTAAGGAAGGTAACACGCAGCCCCTTCATTACCTACAAGAATCTGCTGGAGGACAAGCCCCACAGTGTCAAAAAGCGGAAGGAGCTTCTTCGAAAAACCGACTGGAGCAAGGTGAGCTCCAATGTGGAGCGCCTGCCGCTGTATGCTATGGAGCTGCTGGAGAACACCCCGAAGCTAAAGCCCACGCCCGCGAAGGACGAGGAGCTGTTCAGCTTCGCCGTTCCCGGCTGGAAGGACGCGCTGGATCAGGAGCTTGTTTCTTCTGTCGCTTCTCTGCTGCGGGATTACGAGATCTGCCTCACCCGTATCTGCCGGTGCAGACTCCCCATTGCCAAGCGCAAGCGGGAGGGAGATATCCACCGCATCCTGTTCTCCCGCGGACAGGAGGATAAATATGATGTGGAGACCCTGTACGCCGTCTTCTCCGGCATGGATCCCGTGCGCGTGGAAGAGCTGCGTCGGGCGATCCGGGAGCAGGACTGGCATCTGATGCACGGGTTGGAGCGGATGGGCTTTCTGGACGAGCAGCTTCCGGATTATGAGGAATGGCACGAGCTGTTTGCGGACTTCCGCTTCGGCGGCTACCGGGTGCTGGGCGATCTGATCTGCGACATTGACGATGCCAACCACGCCGAGGAGCGGAAGCAGTTTCATCGGGACACGGATTCCGTTTCCTTCACCTACATGATGAACGCCTATGAAGAGAAGCCTTTTTCCACGACCTACCAGAAGGCGGTGGCGGACGCCTGCCGCACGCTGCTCAACGAGCTGGTCGAGGCGGACGAGGCGGTCAAGTACGTGGTGGCGGCCGGATACAGAAAGCATGTGTTTGACCTTCTGGAAGACAGGATCGAGGCTGTGACCTTGGAGAAAATAGTATGATCAATGAAAAAGAAGAATTTGCCGCCTACACGGGAGAGGTCTCTTATACGGCGGCGAACAAGAACGACCGCACCTGGCTCGGACGCTTCACCTTCGACATGCTCAAGGAATTCGAGGGCATGGCGCGGGTGCTGACCATCCTCGCCCGTGGGTATATGTGGGCGAGAGACGAACCCGACTGCGACCGCGCCCGCCGTGCGCTCTGCGCCTGGTGCAGTACCCCGGAAAGCAAAAATGCCAGCTCTCCAAAGAAGAGCTGGCAGGAGCGGTATAGTTTTCCGGAGCTGCACGAGGAGTTCCCGGAGCTGGTGGATGACAAGGGAAAGGGCTGGCTGTCCCGGCATGTGAAGGCGCTGTGCAAATTTGCGAAAGATCATCCCGAGTTCGTGGATACCTACGCAAAGAAAGACTGTGAACGCCTGCGGAAGACCTTCACCTCAAAGCTGCGGAAGAAGGTCGTTCACTATCAGGTACCGATCTTTTCGCCCACGACGGATCAGGCCTGGTCGCTCTCCTTTGACAGTGTGATCGCAGACGCGCTGGAACTGGGTCCGCTGCAAGATCGGGAACTGTCTTTGACGGTAGAAGAGCAGGAGAAGCTGACTGCCTACAAGCCAAAAGGGATGCCCATCGAAATGCTTGAAAAGCTGGTTCTCTATTACAAGGCCAACAAGCCGGAGGACAGCGACTGGGTGGTGCTGCCGGTCACAAACTTCGACGCTTACTTCGGCGGCAGCGGCTTCAGCCGCAAGTATCTGAGCAGAATCCCGAAGGAGCTGGTGCAGCGTGAAAAGCAGAGCTATGGCGTCAGCCGCTACAGAGTCGATCTCACTCTTTTACAGGATTGCCAGCCTGAAAACATGCCGGATTTTCTGCTGGAGCTTCTCCGGTCGGGCAACACCCCGTTCTGATCGCTCCCAATCGCTACAAAGCCGAATTCTAAAATTTGGGTTTTCAAATCTCGCTCATTTCGCCGTTTTCGAGAACATCCAGGGCGATTTTAGCCCCCAATCTGAAGGAATATATGAAGGTCTCGGCATCGGTCAGAACAGTGACCTCCCGCTGTGCGTCTACGAAGGCTTCAAAGAGCTTTTTCTGCTCCTCGTTGAGTGTCGCGAGCACGGCCTCCTCGGCGTCCGCCACTGCTGCCAGCGCACGCGCGTACTGGCTGTTCCGCTTGAAGCTCCGTTCTCCCGGCCTCACGTTGCCGATATAAAGCTGTTCCAGAATATGCATTCTGTTACCTCCCACATATAGCAAACGCCCCCGACCGGAGAGAATAATCTCCAGCCGAGGGCGTCGCTGTATTCCGCTGCCTTTTTCTGTATGTCATGGCTTTCGCCTCCGACACACAACAAGCCACAGAATGGCTGGGAAGTCAAGAGGAAGATTGATTGTTCATCCAAAACGAAATTATTACTGGTATAAGGACTATCTGTTTGTGTGGGGCATATTGGAGAAAGCTATGTTATAATTACAATTGTTTTATTTGCCTGCGGAGTCAAGCTGGGAAAGGAGGGCTGTGGCATGTCCGCCAGAAGCAAACAGATCCGGGATAACGTCTGCGGCTTTCTTTTGCTGTTTTTCGTGTCGCTTTATCGGCAGCTCAGCTTGCGCAATCTACCGGACGACGGGCTGCGCACGTATGTTCTCTATGCCTGCTACTGTTTTTTGATCGGCGTTTGGATCTTTTCCATTCAGGTGCGTGTTCCCCAGAAAAGCATGCGCGTTTACTTGCTGCTGGAAGCCCTTGTTATGCTTCTTGGCCTGACCATCCGCTTTGTTCAGGACACCTTTCTCACAAACGATGTCCTGCTGATGCGCGTCAGCGGCTTCTGCGTGGGGGCAACGCTGCTGCCCATGGTGCTCCTGGGTTTCTACGCCGCGCTTGGTCTGGGACGGGCGGACAGCTATCGGTTTTCATGGAAATGGTATCTGCTTCTCCTTCCAGTGCTATTGATGACATATCTTTTTGTAACGGACGAACAGCGCCATTTTGTATGCTATATCATTCCGGAGGAGACGCAGCCCAATCTGGCGTTTCATCCCTATATCGGGACCTTCATTATGTGCGGGATCGGCCTTGCGCTGGTGCTGGCGCGAATCCTGGTCATCTATCGGCGCAACCGCGCCATGGCGCGAAGCAGGTTTCTGCGCTGGTTCCTGCCGCTTTTCGAGCCGCTACTCCTGCTGGCTTTTTCCTTTGAATTCTTTGCCGTCTCGCTTCAGCTCATTCCGTCCCTCGCGGGGAAAGAGGTACTTGAGCTGTATGCCAAGCTGTACTACGCCGAGATTCTCACTTGGGAGGTCTATATCTATGTGGGCCTTGTGCCGGTGAATACCGACTACCGTGAGATTTTTGAGCACGCCACCGTGGGCATGCAACTGCTGTTTCCGGACGGAAGCGCGCTCCGGTCGAAGAACGCAGCAGAGATCCCAATCCGGCGTTTGCACAGCCTCCGCGACGGGCAATATTGGGAGCCGGATCCTGGAAAAGAACTGCACCTCCATCGGGTAGCTGGGGCGGAATTCTTCTGGACCAAGGACGTTTCGTTCCTTCAGACCACGATCGAAGAGCTGAATCGCAGCGCTGAGGCTCTGGCACAGGAGGGCGTCCTTCTGGAAGAGGAACTCAAGACGCGAAATCAGGAGGCGCGGATCGAGGCTCAAAACCGCATTTATGACGCGCTCACCGGCGAAGTGCAGGGACAGCTGCGCCTGATGCGGGAGATCGTCAAAAAATACCGGCCGGGAGAGGAAAACCGCGATCTTCTGTGTGAGCTCGTGGTCCTGGGCACCTATGTGAAACGCCGCTGCAATCTGCGGCTGATAGAAAAGGACAGCGGGCGCGTGGACGGAGAGGACCTGCGCTTGAGCTTTCAGGATATGGTATCGGCGCTGAATCTGGTCGGTATCCGCGCGGCCCTCCGTTGGGAGAGTCGGCGCAGCTTCTCCGTGTCGTTCTCGATCTATGTTTTTGAGCTGCTGGAATTCCTACTGGAGTATGCCCGCTTTTCCGTTGAAGAAGTATCGGTGAAGGCGGAAGACGGCGGCGTTCTCCTCGCGCTCTCGAGCGGGGCAGCGCTGTTCCCGTCCGAGGTCGATGAACTGCCCCCGCCCGACGGGTGTCGGATCGAACGGGCCTGGCAAAGCGGCACCTACCGTGTGCGGATAACGGAGAGAGGAGGCGCAGATGCTTGATGCGATGAGAAAACGCCTGACGCTGACACACGCCATCCGGGAAGCGGTGGATACCTATCCAGACGGGATCTGCTTTGCCTCCGTTGACGGACGGCCGATCCTCGCCAACAGAACGATCAATGATCTCTGCTCCCGCCTTACCGGACGCACGATCACCAATGCCGAGCGAGCTTGGAGGGATTGGAAGGCGTTGAAGCTGACAGACACCTCGGAAGGACTCCAGACAGGTTTCAGCACAGTGAACCCCAATACGGCGCAGGAAAGATTCCTTTGCCGTCTCGCTGACGGGACTGTGTGGCAGTTTCAGCGGCAGAACCTGAATATCCGCACCGTCCCGGTCGTTCAATACGAAGCGACAGACATCACTGAACTTTATAAGTACCGGAATCGTCTGCGGGAGAACGTCGCGCAGGCCGAAAAGCTGCACGAGCGGCAGCGGGATCTGCTGCGGAACATCGTACAGAACAATCTGGATAAAGAGATCCTGGAGGCCAAGATCCGCATCCATGACGACTTCGGACGCCTGCTGCTAATGAGCCGCAGCGCGCTCAACGAGGAGGCGGACTCCATGAAGGCCGGCGCGCTTTTCGAGGCCTGGGCTAACGTGATCAATGACATGGAAAACGCGTCCTCGCACCGGGCCTCAAGCCGGAACACGCCGGAAAAAGAGCTGGTCCAGGTGGCCGGGATGATCGGCTGCCGGGTGTTTTTCAACGGGCGGCAGCCTTCCGAGCGAAAGCCGCTGCTGCTGCTTTACGCCGCCGTGCGGGAGGCGCTCACCAACGCTGTGCGCCACGCCGGGGCGGACTGCCTTACCATCGATATCCGGGACGAAGGGGACCGCTATCATGCGGAGATCCGCAACAACGGCCAGAAAAACAGCGCCCCTATCCGGGAGGGCGGCGGACTCGGAAATCTTCGCCGGCGTTTTGAACAGGAAGGCGCGCGTCTACAGATCGACAGCAGCAACGGCGTGACGCTGATCCTCACCATTCCGAAGGAGTAAACCATGGTTCACGTATTGATTGTAGAAGACTCTGCCATTTCCAGAGAGCTGTTTGAGCGAACGCTCGCCGCCTCGCAGGATTACGTTGTGATCGCCTCGATCGAGAACGCCGCCAACGCCGAAATTGCCTGTATGCGCAGGCGGGTGGATCTTGTCTTGATGGACGTCTGCACGGCAGACGACGAGTCTGGCCTTGTGGCCGCCGCCAAAATCAAAAAGCATTATCCGCAGGTGAAGATCATTATGATGTCCTCCATGCCGGAGCACTCCTTCCTTCAGAAGGCGCGGGATTGCGGATGCGACAGCTTCTGGTATAAGGAACAGGGAGACATCGGCCTGCTGGAAATCTGTGACAGGACCATGAAAGGAGGCTTCGTCTGGCCGGACCATACGCCCACCGTTCAGATCGGCCTCGCCCGAAGTGATGAGCTTACAGCGCGTGAGCTGGATGTGATCCGCGCTCTGGCACAGGGCAACCGGTATGAAGAGATCGCTGAACAGCTCTATGTCTCGCCGAACACGGTGAAATACCACGTGAAAAACATCCTGCAGAAGACCGGCTTCCGCAGCACGGTCCAGCTTGTAGCGGATGTCGTGGAAAAAAGGCTGATCCTGCCGCGATACTGACCCACATAAGCCCATAGAAACACGCTCCACACAAAAGGTTTTTCCGGAAACTACCTTTTTGTGTGGGGCGCTTTTTTTCTGTTTTACTATAATAAACTTGGCTTTTCGTTGCCGCTATCCGCCGCGGGCACAGTGCCCCTCGCCCATGACGGCGGGGCTCCGCGCGGAGAGAAAAGCTCAGTCCAAAACCCATATTCCTGCTTTGGGAGGACGCTATATGTCGAATATTCTGGATGTTTACAGCAAGCTCTCGATCGGCTCGCCCCAGGCGCTGTCCGCCGATTTTATCGGCCGGGGCAATCTCTGGATCAACAACAGCTACGATCCGTCGGTCAACCGGCTGGCCCGGACGATCCTCAGCGAGGCCATCCTGAAAACCGCCCCTGGTCAGCTGTCCGTGCTGGGCTACGACGGGGATCTCTCCGGCATCTTTGCCCCGTTTGCGGCCTTGTCCGCCGGGGAGTCGAAGATCCTGGAATTTGTCAACGATGAAAAACAGCTGCTTGAGCAGCTGAAAAACCTGCAGCAGCAGATCCGCGCGGTTCAGAACGTCATCCAGGGACGCAAGGACTCGCTGCTGGCGTTTCGGCAGGATGTGCAGAGGCCGATTGAAGGCTACCGGCTGGTGGTCCTGTCGATGGACATGGGGCTTGCGGGACAGGAATTGCTCTCCCTGCTCTCGCTGCTGCTGCGCAGCGGACCGGCCTGCGGGATCTCTTTCCTGATCATTTCCACGACTTACATCGCCTACCAGACGCCCGGCGGCCGGGAGATCGAGTTGAAGGTCTCCTCCCTTGCGCCTAATATTACCGTTTTGGAACCCAGCACAGGTTCCGTATCCGTAACTGGAGGCCGGGCAGTCAGCTATACGGCGCCCTCGGCCGAGAAGATCATCAGCAACTGCGAGCTTTTCCTGACCCAGCTCCAAAAGGCGCAGCTTCCGGTGGTGCACTTTTCGGAGCTTCACGATATGGACCGCCTGTGGACGGAGAGCAGCGTGGACGGGCTGACCTTCTGCATCGGCAAATATGGCGTGAACAACATGGAGATCACCATCGGCGACGACGTGAACCAGCGGCATAATGTGATCATCACCGGCGCCGTCGGCCAGGGCAAATCCAACGCTATCTCTGTCATCATCCACAGCCTTTGCCTGCGCTATTCCCCCAAAGAGCTGCAGATGTATCTTCTGGACTTTAAGGAAGGCGTGACCTTCAAGGCCTTTTCCAATATCGGCCAGGACGACTATCTGCCCCATGCGCGCACCCTCGGGCTGGAGAGCGATGTGAGTTTCGGCGTGGCTGTGCTCAACTCTCTTTTCAACGAGTACCAGAGCCGCATGAAGCTGCTCAAGGAGAATAACGCCAAGAGCATCCGCGAGCTGCGTCAGCGCCGCCCTGAGATCGAGATGCCGCGTATCGTTGTGGTGATCGACGAGTTCCAAATGATGTTCGGCGACGACACCTACGGGGAAGGAAAGAAGATCGCGGAGCTGCTGGAAAAATCCGTGCGCCTGTTCCGTGCGGCGGGGATCCACTTCATCCTGGCATCCCAGACGCTGATCGGCAACATGGCGCTGGCAGGGAACAAGGACAGCATTTTCAGCCAGATCCCCATCCGTATCGCACTGAAAAACTCCGAATCCGAGGCTCGCGCCGTCCTCTCCATGAACAACGCCGCCGCCGCATACGTCCGGCCCCGGGAATCCGTGGTCAATCTGGACTACGGCGAGCTGTCGCAAAACCGCAAGACGGTCATTGCATTTGCAGATGAAAAGATTCTGCGGCCCGTCCGTCGTCGGATGTGGGAGATAGCACGAAGTTACACCAAACCGCCGTTCGTTTTCGAGAGTGAAAAACGGATCACTGTCTCGGCGGGGATCGAGGCGATCGCCAGGCTGAGGAAGACCGCAAAAGCCCCTGTGGCTCTGCTGGGAGACAGGATCTCCATCGATGGAGAGCGTCTGGAGATGCCGCTGCCCCGGGAGCCCGGCCGCAACATCGCGGTTTTCGGCACGCCTGACGGCGACTGCAATCAGGCGATCGGCATTTTGCAGAGTGCGGCGGCCTCGCTGGCCGCGCAGCACCCGCGGGGGGACGCCCGCTTTCTGTTCTGCGATTTTGATGGCGACGCTCTCCCCTATGACCGACGCTATCCTCAATTTGCCTCGTTGATGGAAAATGCCGGCTTTTTCCTGGAAACGATCAAAAAAGAGCAGTTCTCCGAAGCGATCCAGCAGCTGCTGGACCAGCCCGCGCAGGGCGACAGCATTTACGTGTTCGGCTCGCTGATGGACCGCTGGGAATTTGAAAGCGACCCCTACGGTCAGGGGACCGTACTCAAAACGCTGGTGGAGACCGGCCCCGCCAGGGGTATTCACTTTATCGGCTGGTGGGTAAAGTCCTCCAAGTATACGGCGCAGGTCTCAGGCTACGGCAACAGCGACGCATTCAACACCAAGATCTTTCTGCGCATGGATGAGCGCAGTATCCAGTCGCTGACCAATCCCTTCGTGCGCTGGTCCGCGCAGACCAACCGGGGACTCGTCATAGACGACGTGGCGTTTTCCGGAGAGATCCCCTTTATTCCCTATGCGCCCGTGACACAGAAGGACGTGAACATATTCAGAACCAGAATCTGGGACTGATGAAATCATACAACAGGAGGAATTCCAATATGTCCATGGTACAGCAGCTCATTCAGGCGGTGACGGCCGCCCAGCGGCAGATCGACGATCAGGCGACCAAACTGCAGGCCTATAACGGTCAGGTAGACCGGGTCATCCAGCAGGTCCAGTCGGAGCTTTCCGGAAGCACGCAGCAGTATGCGGCGGAAATGCTCCAGCAGCTTCAGCAGACCAAACAGCAGGTCTCCGATACCCTCGGGAAGCTCTCCGCAGCCAAGGAAAAGCTCACCCAGGTGAGAATGATCTGATACAGGAGGAATCATCATGCCATCCATTCAGGAATTGATCAGCACCCTGCAGACCATCAAGCACAGTTCGGAAGAGCTTTCCAACATGGCTGCGACCGCCGGCAGTTCGCTCAACGGTCAGGCGAACGCCATCAGCGCGCTGGTACGCGGCAGCCAGTCGGGGCAGACAGCCGTACAGGCCGTGGGCGTGGCGGCTCGTTCCCTGACGCAGGCGGCTGCCTCGATGAAAACCCTGGGTCGCACCTGTGACAACTACATCCGCAGCGCGCAGAAGTAAGATGAGAGTCGTCAACAACCAGAAGGCTTCCGCCAAAACCTATATCCTCAACGACCTGCGCAGCAATCTGACGAATCTGGGGCACGAGAAGTCGGAGCTGCAAAATACCGCGTCAATGATCCAGGCCCTCACGCAGAGCTCCTATCTGCGGGTGGATCAGGAAATGAACGGATATTGCACCCGAGCGGCAGAGGAGCTGGAGCGGGCCATGAGTCTGCTGAAGGAGGCCATGGCTGCCGCGCGGGAGCTGGACACGACGGAGGAGATACCGGATTGAATATACAGGAATTCTGCGAACAGCTGAACGCTCTGAGCGAACGGGCCAAGGATTCCATGGACAAGCTGGAGCGGGAACGCAATTATGTGATCGAAACGATGCAAAAGACCCAGGGCAGCTTTGGCGATCAGCAGCCGGGACAAAAGCTCGTGACGACGCTGTATCATGTGAACAACGCGCTCACAGCTGCGGACAGCGCCCTCTACACGCTCCGCTCCCGGATCGGGAGCTATATCCAACAGACCAGAAAATAAGGAGGAGAACTCGATGGAAAGAAAGGCCTTCGGCATCGACCTTGGCACGACCAACAGCGCCATTGCGCTGTACGAAAACGAAGAGGTCAGCATTCTGAAAAACATGGAGGGCTTTGATATCACGCCTTCCGTGATCTTCTTTACGGGCGTTACCCCGTCCGGAGATGACGACATGCTGGTGGGCGAGTACGCCAAAAACGCCGCCGCTACCAACCCGGACAACGTGGTGCAGTTCATCAAGCGTCGTATGGGACAGAGCGGGCCGCAGTTCAATCACATAGGGCCCAGCGGAAAGGAATACACCCCGGAGATGCTCTCTGCGTTTATCCTTCGCAAGATCGCCCAGGACGCGGAGCAGTTCGTCGGCGCGGGAGAAGTCAAGGACGTGGTCATCACGGTCCCCGCTTACTTCGACGATGCGCGCCGCACCGCCACCAAGCAGGCCGGCGCCATCGCGGGGCTGAACGTCCTCGCGGTGATCAACGAGCCCACGGCCGCCGCCATCGCGTTTGGCCTGGATAAGGGCGCGGACAGCCGAGTCCTGGTCTATGATCTGGGCGGCGGTACCTTTGACGTGACGATCATGGATATCAAGGGCAATCACTTTGATACGATCGCGACCGGAGGCGATCACGCGCTGGGCGGCTTCAACTTTGATGGAAAGATGTCAGAACTGATCCAGCAAAAGCTTGCCGAGCAGGGCTTTGAGCTGGACGATGAGGACGACGCGCTCTTTGCCGAGATCCGCGAGAAGGCGGAGAAGGCCAAGCTGCAGCTATCCAGCGTCCAAAGCACCCGTCCGGTTTTTACCATCAACGGCAAGACCTGCCGCATCGAGATCACCCGCGAGGAGTTTGAAGCGGCTACCGCGGACCTCATGCAGCGCACCAGGATCCTGCTGGAGGAGGTCATGGCGGACAAGCACATCACCTGGTCCGAGATCGACGAGCTGCTGGTCGTGGGCGGCTCTACCCGCATGCCCATGGTCAAAAAGCTGCTGGAGGAGCTCTCCGGCAAATCCATAACCTACAAGATCGACCCGGACACCGCGGTCGCCCAGGGAGCGGCGATCTTCGCCAGCACCTTTGATCTCAACGCCGCGGAAGGCGCGCCCAGAAGTGATGCCCGTGCCGGCGGCGAAGCCGATTGGGTCACCAACAAGATCACCATTTCTGACGTCACCAGCCAGTCTCTGGGCGTCATCACGCTGGACTATGATACCAAGAAGGAGCAGAACACCATCATCATCCCTCACAACAGCAAGATCCCCACGACTCGTTCCGTCGAAGTCTACACGGTGGACGACAACCAGACAAAGCTGCGTGTGCGAGTGACGGAGGGAGACGAGGAAAACGTGGAATTCGTCAAGGTCATCGGCAGCAGCACCCTGTCCATCCCTCCCTATCCGAAGGGATCCCCGGTGGAGATCATATATGCCTATGATCCGGATCAGACGGTGTTCATCGAGGTCATCGACAAGGTGACCAATCAAAGCCTGGGGACCTTCCAGGTGGACCGCGCATCCAATCTGACAGCCGACCAGGTCGCCAAAGCGACGGGCGTGGTCGGCCGCGCGAATGTGGAATGAGGGGAGGGCGTGTTCTGATGACGGCTTTTGACGAATTGGATCCCATTCCGGAGGTCTTTCCGGAAACGGAACCCGCAACGGAAGCTGCGGCTGAACCCGCGGCCGCCGAACCGCAGGTGGTGTACACCCATGATGAAGAAAGCCTGCGAGAGCTGCGCGAGGAAGTCGCCGCGCTGCGAGACCTTTTTATCCGGCGTCTGATGGAGGACAAGCAGAAGACTGAACTGATCAAGAGCCTGGAGGATGGGGCCAGATTTGCGTTTATCGAGCCGTTCCTGTATGAGCTCATCCTGTTGCTTGACCGCCTGGACCGGGCGGAGGACGAGTTCTCCAAATCTGTGCGGGACGAGCTGTTTGATATTCTTCAGCGCCGCGGCCTGGAGCGGATCGAAGTAAAACGGGAGTTTGATCCCCGGCTTTACAAAGCCGTCCGCGTGACCGAAAGCGCGGAGGTCTCCGCACTGACGGTGACCGGGCTCGTTCGGCGGGGCTATGTTTTCTCCGGCAAGGTCGTTCGCCCGGCGGAAGTCATCGTCGCAAGACCGACAAAGCCATAAACAGGAGAGAGAATAGGTATGACGAATTTCTATGAGGAATTAAAGCTGGAGAAAACCGCTTCCGCTTCGGAGATCTCGGCAGAACTCGTGCGGCTGGAATCGGTCTGGCACAAGCGCGAGATGTCCCGCCCGGAACTGGCGGCGGAAAAGCTGGCGCTGATCGTTCAGGCCAAGAAGATCTTCGCGACGGACGCCTCCAAGGCGCAGTATGACCGCGAGCTGAACGCGCCGGCAAAGGAAACGGCTCCCGACGATCCGGACGCGGCGCGAAGGGCGCAGTTTCAAAGGTGGTATAACGACGCCATCAACTATTATAACGCCGGACAGACGGACCTCGCCAAAACGGCCATCGAGCGCGCCGCGGGCTACGGCGTGAACGAGGACGACTCCGAATTCTATTTTCATGCCTCCCGGATTTATCGGAGAAACGGGGATTTGACGACGGCGCTGGGTCATATCAACCGGGCCATTGTCAACGACGCCGATGTGCCGGAATACTATCTGGAGAAAGCTTTTGTGCTGGAAGCGATGCAGAACCAGGCCTATCGCAACCGCGCGGACAACGCAGCAGCGCTTCTGCGGCAGCAGCGGGATACGTTGATGGATGCGGCGGACAAGGCGGCCTTTCGCCAGGATAACGACGCCCGCGGCCGCGCCTATGGCATGATGGCCTTTTCCCTGTATTTCGGTCAGCAAAAGGACGAGAACCAGGCGGAGGATTTCGTGCGGGAAGCGCTTCGCCTGGGAGACCGCTGGGGCAACGCTCAGCGGGTGCTGGACGACATGAACAAAAAGCGCGACGCCCGGGATCAGGCTGAGCGGGAAGCACAGGCCCGCCGGGACGCCCTTGCTCGCCAGGAGCGCGAGAAGAAAGAGGCCGCGGAGCGGGCGGAGCGGGAGCGGCTGGAGGCCATTCGCCGGAAGAAAGCCAGAAAGCGCAGAAACGTCATCATCCTTTTGGCTGTTCTGGTCGTGGGCGGACTTGCCGCGTTGGGCATGGTGCGCGCCAATCTCACCAACATCGGAGCTCATGTGAAATACCGCTTCGACCAATCCTCCGGCACGCTGACCATCAGCGGGACGGGGGAAACCCGGGACTTTCCCACCGGCCTTGTGCTGGGTATGGGATTGAACTGGGCCCCCTGGGAGCAGAGCCGTAATTCTTACAGCCAGATCTGCTCCATTCTGGCGCCCATCGGGTTTGACCATTCGGACGTGCGGTCGCTGGAGCTGGATGACCGCATCACCTATATCGGCAGTGAGATCTTCAATTTTCCGAATCTCAGCGGCGAGCTGACCATTCCCCCAAAGGTGCGGGCGATCAGCGGCTGCGCCTTTGAGAATACCGGCTCTCTGGAAACAGTTTATCTGTCCGATTCCATCGAGGTGATCGAGACCTCAGCCTTCACCGGGAAAACGACGCTCGTCTTTGACGGCACGCTGGAGCAGTGGAGCCAGATCGGCACCCATGCGCATCTGGGCGACGGCTATGCGGTGGACGAACCCGGCGGCTTCAATACGCGGAGGTGTTACGCGGTCTATTGCACCAATGGATCCATTACCCGTGACGAAGCGATGAGCAGCTATTACTATGGTTCATCCCGGACTGTGGTCGTTCAGTATGACGGCACGCTGGAGCAGTTCCGCGCCGCGTTCGGCTGGATCGATCCGGAGGACTATGATACCGGCAGCTTCGTGGCGCAGGTCGTCTGCACGGACGGCGTCATTGACCTGACGGCCGGAGAGCGCTGGTAAAAAAGGGGCAGGTGCAGGATGACGAACTTTTATGAGGAACTAAAGCTGGATAAAGCCACCTCCGCCTCGGAGCTCACGGCGGAGCTGCTGCGGCTGGAGTCGGTCTGGCACAAGCGCGAGATGTCCCGCCCGGAGCTGGCCGCGGAGAAGCTGGTGCAGATCAACGAGGCAAAAAAAGTCTTTGCGACGGACGCGGCGAAAGCGCAGTATGACCGGGAACTGAACGCCGTCCCCGTTCCGGAAACGCCGGCCGATCCGGATGCTGCGCGGCGGGCGCAGTTTCAGAAATGGTATCAGAACGCCCGCAGTTACTACCAGGAATCGCAGTACGATCTGGCCAAAACCGCTATCGAGAGAGCCGTGGGCTGTGGGGTTAATGAAGATGATACGGCTTTCTTCTGCGACGCTTCTCGGGTCTATCGGAATAACGGAGATCTGACGACGGCGCTGGATTACGTGAATCGGGCGATCCTCAGCGATCCGGCGGATCCGGAAAACTACATTGAAAAAGCCTTCGTCCTGGAGGCGCAGTACCGCCAGGCACTACAGAACCGCGGCAACGCCGCAGACCTGCTGCGTCAGTGGCGGGAAGTGTTGGAGCAGGCCATCAAACGCAGTTCCGCCGGCTTTTACCGGGACGGCGAAGCGCGCGCCTGTGGGATGCTGGCTTTCTCCCTGCATTTCAGCCAGCCGCAGAATGAGCCGAGGGCTGAGGAGTTGGCCCGCCAGGCGGTCAAGATGGGCGATCGCTGGGGCAACGCTCAGCGGGTGCTGGATGATATAGAGGAAAAGCGGGCGGCCGCTGAGAAGGCCGAGAGGGATGCCCAGACGCGCCGCACCGAAGCCGAACGGCAAAATCGTGAGCGTCAGATGCAGCTCGCTCAGGCGGAACAGCAGCGTCAGCAACGTCAAAACGCTATGGCGGAAAAGGATAAGAAAGCCAAAAACCTCTGCCTGCTGGGCTGGGCTGGCGTGATCCTATCGGCCGCATTTACCTTTCTTCCCAGCCGCACGACCTTCCTCATCGTTTTGAAAACGCTGTTTGTTTTCGGGGCGGTTGCTTTGCTGAACTATGCGGACACCTTCAAAAACGGCTATAGCTCGCGCCTGATCACCGCTGTCAGCTCGGTCCTGGGCGTGGCCTACTGTTTTGTGGCGTCTACGGCAGCTTATACCATTATGGGCTACAATGCGAGAAGCGCCTCTCGGACCTGGATGCTGGTGCTGATCCTGCTTGCCGTCTTTTTCGTGCTGATGTTCACGGCAAAGGCGCTGGGGAAGAAAGCGGATCAAAAGACAAGATTCTGAACGGAGAGAAAAGCAATGGGGAAAATCAAAACAGATACCGTAGAGTTTACTACTCAGCGCAGTCTGAAAGATCTGACTGCAGCGCTTCGCCGCGCGGTCAACGCCACCAAGGCGCAGGTTGAGCAGCTGGAAGACGATCCGCTGGAGATGGTGGACGACATCAAACCGCAGGTGGCGGTGCTCCTTTCGGGCAGCAACTTCATGGGCGGCAGCCGTATGTGGGGCGTGCAGGTCATTCTGTATGATCTTGGCGATCGCCGGGCGGCGCAGCTTGTCGCGATCGGCGAGGGCTTCGGCGCAGGCGTGATGAGCTATTATACCGGCGGCTATTTTGAGCTGCGCGACGGCAAACGCCGCCGGGACAAGATCCTGGCCATCCTCACCGAAAACGATCCCAGCGCGCAGAAAGGCATTTCTCTGGAGGACGAAGCGGAGGAAACGCCTCTGTCCTATGCAGACCTGACAGCGGCGCCGGCGGCTGTATCGGGCGCGTCTCCCGCGGGAGGCGCTGCAGGATCCGCCTCCGGGGTGAGGGCTTCGGCGTCTCCGGACGGGGTTGATCCCAATGCCAGCTTTCTGTTCCAGAAAATGCAGCAGAATCGCGCCGCGGTCGCGGATTTTACCCAGGAGCAGATGGACAACGTCGCGTATAAGCTGTTCGCGCTGGATTGCGAAAAGTTTGCCGACCTGCACCCGGACTTCCCGGCGCGAAGCGAGCTGAAGTTGATCCGTGCTCTGGAGACAGAGGAGGGTACGCAGGATCGCTATCTCTACCAGCCATACTTGGATCTGTTCCCGGAGCAGAATGAAGCCATGGCTCGGGGCATCAATGCAATCAAAAGCTGGGCAGGTTCTCATTCTGACGATGCCTTTGCCGCCCTGCTGTGTGCCGGTATCAGTGAAATAACCGACGATCACGAGGCGGCCAATCAGTCGCTTTATCGCGTGCTGGTCCTGGAAAGCCGCGGGGCTAACGTCAACGATCTGTTGGTCAATTGGGTGCAGACCGCTTGGGCAAGCGGTTTTGAAAACTGGTATTATCAGCGGTTCGGGGCAGTCAATTCAGCTTCTCGATCCGTTTCTCAGCCCGCGTCGACCGCTCCGGTCTCTATGGGCGGAGCGGCTCCCGTTCAGCCCGTCGCCAGAAGCGCCAATAAGGCTCCGGTACAGCCAAATAACACTGGAGCAAGGCATGCGGCTGCCACGCCAGCGTCCCTGTTCCAAAGCCTCAAGACGAACGCGCAGGGCTATAAGATCGTGTTTTTCACGGCAATCGCCGCAATCGTTTTGATCCTTCTCGCCGTTTTGAGCAGATTCACCTCGCTGTTAAGTCTCGCGGCGCCAGTCCTATGGCTGGTTTTGGTGCTGTTTGACCAGCGTCCCGACAGCATCCCGATGGCGATCCCGGTGACGATCCTGGCGCTGCTCTCTCTGCTCAACGGCTTTTCCGGCGGCATCCTGTCCATCCTCAGTACGCTTCTCATCGTGGCGATCGCCGTGCTGTACTGGCTGCTGGTGCTCAAGAAAGGGCTGCCGCAGATCCAGTCCGCAAGGCTTTTGGTATTGCTGCTCGGTATCCGGACCTTGCTTGTGTTTGTCAACGCTCTCGGTGTGCTCAGATATAGCTTCCTCCTTACACTTGGTACGTTGGGATCTTGCGCTTTGATGCTTTCGATTGCGGCTGCGATCTATTATGCCAGTAGAGATTCGATTCTTCCAAACTCCAAATAACTTTCTGTTCAATATTCACAGAGTGTGGATGGTTTGAGATATAAAGTTCAATTCCACATGGGTTCTCTCGATTATTGTCTTGAAAAATGTTGAAAATGCATCTGAACCAAAATAGGTTCAGATGCATTTTCGTACCATACCAGCTCTTGCCCGTGTGTTCACAATGTGTCCCTATGACACGCGGCGCTTGTGGTATCGGGGTTTTCCGGTGCAATATCTTTTTTGGTTGCACAACATGTAATAACCAGACACTTTAGATGCCGCAATAATTCCCTGCCACAATCAATCAAGGGGTTTTACACATAAGAAAGGAGGCGGAATCGGGGCAGTCCAAAAGAACTGTTCACGATTTCGACTCCAATTTAAGATTTAATGCTTGGTAATTCTTATCTCACACACTTCATCCCCTTTTGCGATGGTCTTTCCCAGATCAAACGCAAAGCAGGGATACGTACTGATAATCCCTCGGTCTCCGTCCATTGCTATGTCACATAATTTGGCGATTTCCTCGTCTGAAATGCCAAGCTTTTCCCACGCCTTTACAAGCGGACAGTAATGGAAATTAATGGACAGCTTTTCACTACTGCACTCCAGAACCTCCATTTCAAACGTATTGATCACATCCTGATTGGCAAAAGCGGCGGCAAATTCCTCCATATCATCGGTTATGGGGAACTTGTTTTGACCATGAAATACGCCACAGCGGTGAATCGCTTCTCGGGCAAAGGTGTCGTCCAGCCCACGTTTCTTTGCCTCTTCAATCAGTAGGGCAAACCAAGTGGCTCGATGTTCAAAGTCACTGCGCTGAAGGTTCGTGGACTCGCTGTTTTTTGTAGGCTTGTTATAATGGATCATTTTTTCTTCCTTTCTGTTTTGATTCTTATTTTTTCGTCTTTTGTCCACACAAAAGACTGAACTGCACTTATTTTGTTTGGTACATTTTGATTCGGCGGTATAATGTGGATCGACTAATTTGTAAACGCGCTGAAATGTGGTCGATCGAGAAGCCTGCATCCAGCAGGCTGAGAATTTCCTTCTGCTCAAGATGTCGGAGACTTTGCCCCACCTTCTCCAGTTGGGAGATGACAAAATCGACATTCTCTTTCGAAATCACATCGCAGGTGCGGACAAGATAGTCTATAACTCTGTTCAGGCTGTATCCGTCGGTCTCCCAAGGGAAGGATTCCAACTGCTTTCTTGCCTCTGGTTCGATGACAACTTCTGTTTTCTTATAGCAAGCAGCGCACTTGGAAAGGCAACGATTCAAGGCGGCATCGCTCATCTGTGTTTTATTCTGTGGTTTCGGCACATTCAAGCGGTACGACAGCATGGTGGTTAGAAAGCCGGGTTCCAGAAACAGTTGATCCGGCTTCGGCAACGGAGACTTTGCCAGAAAGACGAAGGCAGCGTCAAAATCGCTTTGCGCCGGTTCCTCTTCAGGCTCGTAAGCGCGCAGACGCGCAAGAATCCACCGCTGGACGTATCCCGGGAGTCCAAACACATCCTGGAAGCACACCGTCCCCCGTTGTGCCAGAAAAAGCGGCTCTGGAACGACCTCTGGGATTGAGAACTGCTCCCAGACCAGTCTCCCGTCAAACAGGTCCTCGCTGTCGATGACCATAAAACGGCCTTCCCGACGGGTGCTGTTGTGGATCCCCACAGCTAAGCGAAAAAGCCGCTTTTCATCCGGGCCGCAAAGAAAAAGGGGCTTATTTTGCGTGAAGCTTCGGTACTGTCCTCCCCGCGTGGCTTCGTTTTTGGTTTCCTTGCCGTTTACTTCCGCCGTTGTGCTGAAGGCATCTCCGTTATACAGCAGAAACTTGTTGGAATGTGCGCCGTATTTATCCTGAAGAGAATAGACCGCACCACAATAGACGCCGTCTCGCCACAGATGACGAACGCAGACTTGTCCGTAAAAACAGCCATCCGGGAGGGGGCTCACCAGCGTCTGCTTGTCCAAATCCTGCCGAGTCTCTATAGCCGTCTCAATGACAGGATGTGTAAGAAGGTCCGTCATGCGTTGATTCTTTAAGGATTTCCCCGGGCGACGAAGAGATCTGCAAAACTGCTCATTGTGCGTTACAATTACATTGTTCTCATCCACCAGGGCAATTCCTGAATCAGCGATGGCGAGCATGTGTTCCAGTTGGAAGGACATATGCCCGATCTCGGCGCGGGCATCCTGCGCTACCAGTTTCTCTGACAGGAGCTCTGCAATTTGCTGAAGAAAGGTCAGGATCTGATCGATGTTCCACACAAGGTGCTTTAAATTGTGCTTTTCTACAACCATGCCGATGGCGCCGATGGTGCTGCCCTGAGAAATGATCGGCACACCGATAAAGCCCTGCATCTTGCACTGGCTTCGCGCGCTGCAGTCCAGGCAAAACTGGAAATAATCCTTGTTGTCAATGATTTTGGGCGTTCCGCTGCGGACGACGCTCCCGATGATAGAGCGGCTATGAATCGCGATCTGACTGATGGGATATTGAAAAGTATCCGCTACCCTCTGCAGCTCGTCGTCCACAACGATCACGTCCGCACCCATGATTTTGCTGACGGAGGCGGAGATTCTCTGCACATTGTTTTGGATGGACATCAATTTCATGAAGATTCCCCCTCCCTTTACGCATCTACTACAGAAGGTTCTCTTTTATATAATCGCACAAGCACACTAATTGATAGCACATCGTTACTGCCCCCGGGTCCAAATGTCCAATGCCCTTGTCTGTTCGATAGCTTGCCCGTCCCTTGACCGCCTCCATGTTCCGGGTCGATTCCGCACCCTCCATGGCGGCCCGCTTCACTGCATCCATCGTCTCCGCTTCGGGTTTTCCCGCGCACAGAGATGCCTTATAGCATTGGACGGCGGGGTAAAGCGCATCGATCATGGTTTTGAAGCCGGGCTCAGCCTTGCCCCGTTCCATCATGTCCCCGACCATCGTTTCCAGCGCCAGACACAGATCTTCACTGCTCAGAACGGTTTTCTCCTCCAAAGCACGCCCCGCCGCCATATAGGCGCCCCCATAGAGGATACCTGAGGATCCGCCGACCTTGCTCATCATCAGCGAACCGATTCTTTTGAACGCGGCGTCAATTGGCATGGCTTCAAGCTCTTCTTCGGCAGCAACAAGCGACTCAAAGCCCAGTTGGATATTCGCCCAGTGATCTCCGTCACCGGTCTCGGCGTCCAATCTGGAAATATACTCGCCGTTTTCGCTGATTCTTTTGGCCGCCAGCTTGATGTAACCCACATAATCTTTGCTTGACATAGAAAAGCTCATTTGTTTTCTCCTATACACGAAAGCCGATCGCCTCTGAGGGAGCATCCAGATAACCCTTTAACTCCTCATCGAGTTTGAGGATCGTCAAAGACGCTCCAGCCATTTCAAGAGAGGTCATGTAGTTGCCAACAAAGGCCCGATATATTCTGATCTCTTTCTTCCGTAAGAGCGATTCCACCTCTGCATAGAGAATGTAGAGTTCCATCAGTGGGGTACCGCCCAACCCGTTGACCATGACGGCAACCTCCCCGCCGGCATAATCGCACTCGGCGAGAATCTTATCTGTCAGCTTTCCGGCCAGCGTCCGTGCAGGACTGATCGCCTCCCTACAGATCCCCGGCTCACCGTGAATTCCCATCCCGATCTCTATCTCATCCTCTGCCAGGGAAAATCCGGGCCTGCCTACTGCGGGAAGAATGCAGGAGCTCATGGCAAGGCCCATCGAGCGGAGGTTCCGGATCGTTTTTTCCGCAACAGCTTTGACTTCTGCAAGACTTCTGCCCGCTTCAGCAGCAGCGCCGGCAATCTTGTGGATAAAAACTGTCCCGGCGATCCCCCTGCGTCCAGTGGAATACGTTGAGTCTGGCACGGCAACGTCGTCTTTGACGACCACGCATTCCGTGGAAATATGCTCCATGGCCGCCAATTCGCCCGCCATCTCAAAATTCATGATGTCGCCGGAATAATTCTTAATGATCATAAGAACGCCTGCGTCGCAATCAGCCGCTCGAATGCCTTCAAGGATCCTGTCAGGCGATGGAGAGGCAAAAACATTCCCTGCCACGGCCGCATCCAGCATACCTTTTCCTACATAGCCCGCATGAGCGGGCTCATGACCGCTGCCGCCGCCAGAGATTACGCCGACCTTTCCGGGTGTTTTCTCTTTTCGGGCGATAACCTCGACATTCTCTCCAAGATAGACCACGTTTGGGTTGGCTTTGGCAAATCCTGTCAGCATCTCCGTGACCACTCGCTCAGGCGCGTTGATTATTTTCTTCATTATGCGCTCTCCCGCCCCTGCATCATAGTAAGAATCCTGCAATCAGGAACGCGACCGTCGAAAGTACCGTGGCAATCAAGCAGTAAGGGATTTCGGCGTCAATAATTCCCTTGGGCGTCACCTCCGTAGCCGCGGAAGTCAGCAGAACGGCGTCCGCCCCTATGTAGTAGGTGCTGCTGGCAGCCGATGCGCACACGCAGGCCGCAGCCATCAGCAGGGGATTGGCGCCGATCGCAAAACCGATCGGAAGAATGACCGGCATAAAGATCATAGACTGCGTCCAGGCGCCGCCGGCAAAGAAGGAATAGATTGCCAAAAAGACGAACACAAGAGCCGGGAAAAGGCTTGCCGAGCTTTGAAGCACAGGCGTTACGGCACTGACCACAAAGTCGGACATGCCAATGGCAGTGTTCGCTTCCGTAAAGGCGATGGCCACTACAATAATCAGGTAAACGCTGAACATGGACTTTGCGCCCTCGAAAGAGGCGTCCAGCAATTCTGCAAAACGCATCCGCTTCTGAAGCAGAAGCAAGATAAACATCATCGCGATGGCGGCACAGCAGCCCATGCACACATCTCCCATGAGGATAGTAACTGCCACAATCACGACGATAGAGAGGATGAACGGGACGGGATTCATGTTTTTCGTTTCCTGATCTTCCGTTTCCTCAGCGATCGTAATATCCTCCGCCTTATTGCTGACCGCGGCAGAACAAACGATCCCCTTTTCCCTTGCCAGTCTTTCCTGCTTCTTCAGCGACCCAAGGTCCGGCAGAATGCCAAAGCACAGAAAAAGCACAATCAGAAGCATAAAGATCGGGAAGAACATAAAAGGTAAAGAGGCAATATAGGTGGAAAGCCCCTGCCCGGCCTCACACACACCGGAAGACTCGTACATCCCCGCATAGAACGCGCCCCATGTGGAGATCGGCACCATCACACAGATAGTAGAAGCCGTTCCGTTATTCAGAAAAGCCAGCTTTGATCGGGATATCCGATATTTATCCGTGACAGGCTTCATTGCGCTGCCCACCGCCATTTCGTGCAGATAATCGTCCACAAACGTAGCCATGCCGACGACAAAAGACAGGAGCAGCGCTTTTCTCGGAGTGTTGGCAAACTTACTGACCCAGTTGGCAAAGCCGAGCGCGGCGCCAGAGGCGTCCAGAAGCTTGATCAAAACGCCAAAGAGAGCCAGAAGCAGGCACAGGTACCCCACCGTTCCGCCCATAAAGCCTGCCTGAATAAAGTTCAGAAACGAACCCACAAACCCTGTTCCCGACATAAGCAGGGATGCGGTCAGGATTCCCGCCACAAAAGACATCACCATTTTCTTGGTCGTGAAGACCAGAGTGAAGAATACGATGATCGGCAAAAGCGACAGTATTCCCAGATTCATGTTGTTTCTCCTCCTTTTAAGCTGTTTCCATCATGCTCGCCAAAGCGGTCACGATTTTCGTTTCTCTGCGTATCATATCTGCAGCTTCTGCTTTCTGCTCCTCCAATTCTGAGCGAATCTTTTCCGCAACCCAGGCAGGCACAGGGGTACCTTCTGCCGCGGCCTTGGCAATGGCGCGGGCTACATCATAATAATCCCCGATGCTTCCCACTTTGCCCAAGGCCCAAGTGTCCGGCGCATTTTCTCCAATGACCTGATCGACAAAATAGTTATAAGTTTCACGGTCAAAGTGATAAGCGTACCAACAGAGGTCCACGCTTCGAAGATCCTGGCGGGCAGCCTCCGGATTGTCGGCATTGATGTCGTCCAGAACTTTCATCAGCTGCTGGATGTTGTTCCGGTTGCGAACATGGATAAAATCGAGATTTTCATACCAGTCCAAGCCAAGCAATTCATTGATAATCTTTGCAAAAATGCGGGAAACCTTTGCGTTATATACACACAGTTCCTCGCCGCCTGTCAGGTTTTTCTCCTTATCTTTGAGTGCCGTGGCCGCCCGACAGGCTCGCGTGACCGCCGCCTTCAGCTCTGTGCATGCGCCCAGTGTCTTTGGATCAAGACTCTCCAGAAGCTTCTCAAACATATCCGTGAAGTTGAGCGGCCGCACATCCAGCGCATCTATTCTCTGCAGAAGCGTCCCATAAAGGATGTGGGAAGAGCGGTATGCTTCGTCGCTGTAATGATTTACCTCCCTGGTATCAGAGGTCGAGTGATAGGATGGCCAGATATTTTCCCCGTCGTACCAGCTTTCGATGGTAGGGATTCCCAGCATGGCATACATAAAACTCTCGGTCCACGTCCACATCGGGGCAATGGTTCGGAAGGGATAGATATTCCCTTCCACCGACTGGCCGATCTTCTCCATCTCTCCGGCAAGCTCCCACCATGTTCGGACGGCGGTCCCTTCTGCCTCCGAGCTGATGAGCCAGCCGTCCAGATTCAGGAGCATAAAACCGTTTTCGCCCCACTCCGGGTGCTTTCTGGTCAGCATCGTCGCCCCTCGCGCCCAGTCGTATCTGCTTCCCTCCAGCCCCCATTCCTCTGCACCGTGAAGGCAGACCCGCAGTGTTCGCCGAGGCCTGTAGCCGCTCTCAATAAAGGCCTTACAAATCCCTAAGATGGCGCCGATGCCGGAGGCGTTGTCGGCATAGGCCCGAAAATAGCCGTCATAATGCCCTATCAAATAGACCACTTCGTCTATTTGACCTGGGATCTCGCCGATAATATTGTGGGTGATTCCGTTATTCGTGATCCGCACATCGGCGTTAAGGGAACATTCCAGCTCTCCGCCGGCCCTCTCCAGATGGTTTTTAAAAACGTCGGCTTCCCGAACGCTCATGGAGAAGGTAGGCAGATCAGCGTTTGTGGAGATATCCTGCACGCCCAGCGTATCCGGCGACCAGCTGCAATAGCCGCCCACCTGAACAACGATGATCCCGGCTGCTTTTTTTGCGGCAGCTTGTCCCACGACCCAATAAATAAACCAGTCATCCACCATATTGAGATCGACCAGGACATATTTTCCCGCGACATCTTTATCCTTGTAGTCGTCCTCAGTACCCTTGCCGACATAAAGCACCCTGATCGGCGCATTCTCTGCAAAAGCCCGAGCCTGGAAAGCAGACATGACGACGGTTTTTCTGTTGCCGTTTGGCATGGTGTAAGTCAGATCCGCCCGTTTGAATTCGAAATTATCTACATTTACTGCATCCTTGCGGACATTTCTCATGCCGATCGCCTTCATCTCATGGTAAAGGAAATCTCCCGCCGCAAATTCGGCCGCTGATCCGGAGGTCCTGTACCCCAGCGCCGGGTTGCTCTCAAAGCTGATGAGCTTGTCGATGATACTGCAGGAATAGCGCATGTCGAGAAACTCAGAAAACTTCGGTAACATTTCGTCTCCTTTCTTTTTGTCACGCGGTCACTTGATGAGAAAGCCTGCCGCCAAAAATGAGATTATAGAGAGCAAATAGCTCACCAGCGCATAGGGCAGTGTCCCCAGCATTTGATAATACGGTTTGATATCTACCGCTCGGGACGTGATCATAATTGCGTCCCCCGCCACATAGGTCGTGCTGCCCGCCGTAGCTGCACAGATCAAGGCCGCACAAGGCAGATATGGTTCCATGCCGAGCGCCGCGGAGATTGGCAGTACAATCGGCATAAAGATCATGGAGCCATCCCAGAAGCCGCCGACAAAATAGGTATACACCGTACAGAAAGCGAATACTAACGCCGAAAAAAATGTCTTTGACAGCAGCGGGGTCAAAACAGATACGACAAACTCCGGCATCCCCGTGGCGGTATTGATCTCTACCAGAGTGAGCGCAACGGCAATGATACAGCAGACCTGCACCATGCTTTGCACTCCCTCGTACGCCGTGTCAAAAAGCTCAGTCGGCTTCAATTTCCTGTCCAGAAGAGCAATGACGGCTGTGACAAAAATAGCCCCCATGCAGGCAGCCATCACATTTTCCGTGACAACAGTCAGCGCAATGATTACCGCCATGGGAATCAAAAATTTCAGCGGATTATGTTTGTCGGTGGTTTCTGTCTCTATGCCGTCGTCAAAGTGGAGCTCCGCGCCGTCCTGATGACGCGCCTTATCACAGACAATGCCTGTTTCCATTGCCACGGTGTTGTCTTTTTTCGTGATACCCAGCAACGGGAATCCCCCTAAGATGAGCAGCAGGCAGATCAGCAGAAGAAACCATGCGTAAAACAGGAACGGAATCACCCGGTAATAAGCGCCCATGCCGGAACCGTTCACCACAACTCCGTATTGCTCAAACAATCCGCTGTAAAAAACGGCCCATGTGGAAATCGGAATCAAAACACAGACCGGAGCCGCCGTACAGTTCACAAGGAAACCAAAGAGCGTTCTGGGTACTTTATGCCTGTCGCAAACCCGCTTCATAGCGGTGGAAACCGCCATATTGTTGAGATAGTCATCCACGAAGATGATCCATCCCATTACGAACGTGAGCAGCAGCGCTTTTTTTCTGGTGTTGGCATACGTGCTCAGCCAGTTTGCAAACTCAACGACTGCTCCGGACCGGTCCAGCAGCCGGATCAGGATTCCAAACAAGACGAGCAGCAAAAACAGATAACCGACCGTTCCCCCCATGAACGCAGACTGAACCTTTTCTAACCATACCTCGGCAAAATTCCAGCCTCCAAGAATGACTGCCCCCGACAGTGAAGCTGCAAACAGGGATAACAGCATCCGTTTTGTCGAAAAGATCATCACAAATAAAACGACGATCGGAAGCAGCGACAGCAGCCCTCGCACCTTTTAATACCCCCTTAAATACGGATGATTTGTTTTTCTTATCTAACCTCCTTACCCTATTCCTGCGTAAAACGCATTTATATCGGTTTCCCGGAACTCTGCCGAGCCCCACAATGCTCTATCATGATCCGCAGGATTTCCTGATCGGTCTCCCGCATACCCACGGCGGCCACCTGCCCCACGCTGGCAATGGTTTCCTCCACATCGGCTTTGACTATGCCCTCGCCGTTTTGAAAGCCACGCCCCTGTTTAGCCAACTCATAACCCAGCAGAGCCCCATCAATGGCGGATGCAATCTTCGCCGCGCAGCTGGCTTTTGCACCGTCGCAAAGAATGCCTCCCACATTTCCCAAGGCATTGACTACGGCTTGAGCGATCACATCGTAGCTCGCCCCGTCCAAATAGGCGATTCCCGCCATAGCGCCTGTTGCGGCGCTGACCGCCCCGCAAAAAGCGGATAGGCGACCGATCCCGGTCTTCTGATGTATCGCAGTCAGATTGGAAACGCACAGGGCGCGCAGCAATCGGTCTTCCCCTGCACAGATATGCTCTGCATAGACCACCACAGGCAATGAAACCGTAATTCCCTGGTTGCCGCTTCCACTGTTGATGACCACAGGCAGCGGGCAACCGTTCATTCTGGCGTCGCTGCCCGCGGCAGCGGCGGCCTTGATCTTGCGCCACAAATCTTTCCCGCCGCTTTTCAGAAGCGTCTTTCCAACACAAGCGCCCCAGTTGTTTGCAAGTCCCTCTCTGGAGATCGCCATGTTGCATTTCACCTGCTGCTCCAGCAATTCCCGCACATCGCGCAGGTCAACCGTGTCGGCATAATCCAAAATGTCTTTCAGATTCAAGATCCCCCGCTCGGAACAGATTGCCGCTCCACCCTGCTCCTGACGCCGGCGGATTATCCGCCCGTTTTTCTCAACATTGCCAAGACCGAGATGTGTGTCAATCACTTCTGCCTGTCCATACTCTCCTCCTGCCTCTGCGCGGATAATAATATGCAGCGGGTGGGAGCTCTCCATTGGTATTACAGTGACCGCATTTCTGGCTAAACCTTCTCGGATTTGATCCACATCTGTCTCGGTAAGCGATGATAACACTTCCAATCCCCGAGTCAGATCTCCGCTGAGCCCGCCTGCAAGCACGGCTGCCGGTATCCCTTTCATCCCCCCTGTCCGAGGCACTGTTACCGCCATTGTATTCTTTATAATATTGCTCGAACACCATACCTTATAGGTGCTCGGCATTTTCCCCAGCACTTTTCTGGCATAGGCTGCACAGTATGCTAAAGAGATAGGCTCCGTACACCCCATGGCAGGCACCAATTCCTCCTTTATGATTGCGGTATATTGCAGTGATAACTCTTTCTGCATGACAGCCTCCATTTTTGCTTTGTTTTTTAACATTCTTTAATTTCAATATAACAAGAAGCATAGCAATACGCAAAAGGATTTTTGCAATATCAATAATTTTCAGCGGATAATCAAAAATATTTTTATCTATTTTATCTATATTCACATTCCGTTTTATTCGTTTTGCATTGCGACCTCCGAATTCGTCTCAGATTGAAACATGCTGTCATAGAGTCTCATCATGGCGCGGGATAGGAAGCCCCCGCTCAACCTGAGTATTCAAATATTTTCTGTTCAAATAAAGCTACGTCGCTATTTGAAGCCTCCCTCCGTTCTGTTTCTCCACATAATTTTTTCAGATCACAGCAGGATCTGAAAAAACTCAGGAAAAACAGTATGCAGACGATCCGCCACTGCTCAACCCGCGCTGAAAAGAAAGAAAGCGCCGTGTGTTGGCTCTGACAAGCAACATCACGGCGCTTTAAGCTCTATTTTTGAGCGGCTAATTCTGAAATAATCCGTCTCTGATAATTATAGAAAAGGAGTTTAAAACCTATGGCAAAGAATCACTACCCTCAAGCGATCAAAAACGAAGCGGTCATTTTTTATGAGCGTGGCCACACTTTTGCAGAGACCCGCGCAAAATATGGAATGGCTGAAAGCACGTTTTTCGAACGGAAGAAGAAGTTTGATCAGAAGCACCATTTACCGGATATAGCAGCCGGCGGAGGAAATGCCGCGAGAAAAGCGCGGCTGCATTGAGAAAAACTGGCATTGGAATGGGAAGTACTGCGCCAATGTCCATGCGGAATCGACGCCCCAGTGGATGCTAAAATAGACGCTATCAATGCGTTAAGCGACAAGTATTCTATCCATGTGTTATGTGAGGCACTGGCGCTTCCTCGCGGTACATATTATAACCGAAAACGGCGGGAGGGGAAAAAGACATCCTATGAAATCAATGACGCCAAGCTCAAGCCATTGATCGAAAAGGTTTTTCACGACAGCAAAGACCGCTTTGGCAGAAAGCCCATTCACCACAAGCTGTCTGAAATGGGTTATTGTGTCAGTGAGAAGAGGATTGTCCGACTTATGAAAGAGATGGGCCTTGAAGTTGCAAAGCCCATTTATAAAGCGGAGCACCAGAAGTCATTGCCTCGCTCGTATTTCAAGAATATACTTGCGCGCCAGTTTGATCAGCCGGAACCAAATCTCATTTGGGTAAGCGACATCGCCTATATAAAGGTCGGGGATCAATACTACTATATCTGCGTGATTCTGGATTTGTTTTCAAGAAAAATCCTTTCAAGCAACATTTCAAAAACGATTGACGCAACTTTGAGTCTATCGACTTTTGACGAGGCATTTCAAGGCCGAAAGCAGCCCAACAACCTGATGTTTCATAGTGATCAAGGCCCGCAGTACACAGCATTGGCTTTTCGTGAACACTTGCGGGAAATGAAGGTTAAACAATCCTTTTCAACGCCGGGCAATCCCTATGATAACTCCGTGTGTGAATCCTTCTTCCGAACCCTTAAAAAAGAAGCCCTCTATCACCATCTTTACGAAACGCCGCAAGAGTTGACAGAGGTTTTGGAAGAATATATAGAGTTTTACAATGGCCAGCGGCCGCACAGAAAGCTGAATATGAAAACTCCGATTCAGTATGAAGCGGAGTTCTTTTCTGCTGCCTGCAAATAAACGAAAAGTTCCCATTTTTGAATCCGAAGTAAGGGGGTTCAAAAATGGGAACCTGTTCACTTCGGATCTCAGGCCGTTCTCTTCGGTGGAGAACGTTTCTTTAGCAAGATAATTCCGCAATTTTTCTGATTCATCAGGAAGAATGCAGCTAAAAGATTTCGCTCCAAATCTACAATAAAACCCAATCTTCTTGTTCTTAAAACTCTCAAACTTCTTCATCAATAAATACCCCGCGGCTTTATAATCCTTGCTTCACTTTAGCTCCACCTTTGATGGTGACTTCAATTTCTCTTGCAGACAGAACCTTGACTGTTTCAACAAGCTGACGAATTGTTGATTCGTCCCACTCTGTGATTTGAGATGAAGCTCCCTTCATCGCTTTCTTTGCAACTTCTATTTTCAACCGGGCCTCGGCATTGCCATTGAGCTGCTGCTCCAGCCAAGTGCGCTTTTCTTTTAATGCCGTGATTTCGGACAGGATATTCTGGAACTGATCCTTATAGTCATCTGAACCGTTTTCTGTTGCCAGTGGAAGGAGCTTACCGAATTGGGCGTTCAGTTCCTCAAGCCTGACATCGATAGCGGAGATGCTCATGCTTTCTCCGGGGAGCGGTGCGATCTCTCGCTCCATTGCGCCGGCGATTTGACTGATTAAAAATTGTTTATCGCTCATCATGCGGTTGATGGCAGCGAGGATTGCTTGTTGCAAGGCGGTTTCATCTATTGAAGGGGAATTGTGGCAATATTTTGTACCGAAGTCAAGGCGACTGACACAGCGCCACACGATGTGCTTTTTACCTTTCTTGCTCCATGTGCATCGTCGGTACAGTGTTCCGCATTCCCCGCATACCAAGCGCTCGGAAAGAGCATATCTGCTTGTATAGAGGCTTCTGCCGGTTGGAGCCTTTTTGGATGGGCTTGTTGCAGCATTTCGTCTGGCCAACTCGGTTTGTACCATTTGAAATGTCTCTCGGTCTATAATGGCTTCATGATGGTTCTGTATCAAATACATGGGCAACTGTCCTGTATTCTTGATTGCCTTTTTGCTGATGCAATCACTGATAAAAGTCTTTTGAAGAAGCACGTCGCCACAGTATTTTTCGTTTGTCAGGATGTTGCGAATGGAGGATAATGTCCATTTTGCTTCACCATGTACGTTTGGAGTTTGATTCTCCATTAATCTATCGCGAAGCATTCGCAGACTGTCACCTGCGAGAAACCTGGAGTAGAGTTCTCGGACCACAGATGCCTGTTCAGGAATAATCTCCGGCCGTCCGTCTTCTCCTCTTTGCAGTGCATACAGATTTTTATATATCATAATAGCTTTGCCTTCGCGCATGGCCTGTCGCTTACCCCAGCGCACGTTAGCCGAAATGGACTCGCTTTCCTGTTGGGCAAAGGCTCCGTGGAGTGTTATCAGGAATTCACTGTCCTCCTGTAGGGAGTTAATGTTCTGCGTTTCGAAGAAGACTGCGACGCCGAGGCTTTTGAGCAATCGTATATAGTTCAGACAATCTACCGTATTGCGGGCAAAGCGGGAGATTGATTTAACCAGGATCATATCAATTTTCCCCTGCTTACAGTGGCGAATCATTCTTAGAAAATCTTTTCGGCTTTTTGCTCGTGTCCCTGAAAGACCCTCATCCGCATAGATATCTACAAATGACCATTCGGGGTTCTTCATGATTGTATCTGTGTAGTAGATCTTCTGCGTCTCATAGCTGGAAAGCTGATCCTCATCGTCTGTGGATACACGGCAGTATGCGGCCACACGAAGCTGACGGTGGCGGACGGGGGTTTTTCCGCTCATCTCCGGATTTGCCGGTATGATGATGACTTTTGGCGTCAATTCATTCATTCAATTCGACCTCCTTCCACGTGCTGGCCGTTTTTTAGGATCAGCGTAACCTTATCGTGCTTGACTGCGATTGCCTGCACGGTCTGAATAACCACTTCCGCGTCCAGGGTTTCCATTGGTTCTCGTCCTGCCATGAGGTGCCGGATACGGCAAGTCTCGTATCTATCTGAATCGATTTCGTTGTATTGTGTCGATGCAATCTGTGCAATCAGTTTTCGTGCTTGGACTTCATCAATGGGTTGAATCAGCATTACTGCATCTAATTCCCGCTGCCGCTCGATCGCAAGGGGGATTCCAGGTGATCGAGTCTCGCTTACCTGAATTTGTTCAGGGTCCTTTATCAAGCAGTTCATTAAGGCCAAGACTTGACACTCTATATCCTCAGTGATTTTCGTGTTACAGAGACGCCGCAAGGCTTTTTGTTCCGACGTTATTTGCGATGGTTGCCATTTCAAGGCACGCTTCTGCGCTGCCGTTTCCAACATCTCTACTGAGATAATAGTGGGGAAATCGCTTTCGCCAACATAGCGCCGATCTTCAAGTATCCTGGCGACCATGTTCTTGTTCCAGAGCCTATCAGGCAGGTATTGCACATCCTGTGCCTTTAGCCAATCTACAATCTCTCTGTAAGAGGCCCCGTTGTTATATTTCTGGAAGATCTCAACCACGACATCTGCTTCTTTCTGGTCTGTCACGATGTTGCCCATACGCATTACATACCCAAAAGGCAGTTTGCGGTTTACCATCAGCGCACCGTCCTCTCAATAGTTTCCGAGAGCTCCAGCCCATTTCGCAGGCGGAATTTCAGTCTCTCATTGCTTTCAACAATGACCTTGTCAACGAGCTCACCGAACAACTCTGCATCGAAGTAGGGCAAGAATTCCGGCCCGCATTCAAGGCTTTCTATCAGCTCCTGGGTTTGATGGATTAACTCATCACTATCATTATCCATCAAGCGCTCTTTTTCCAGCTTGATTGCGCGAAGCTGTTCGGTCAATTCGTTGTTCTTGGATATAAAAATATCAGGATCAACGAGGCTTTGCTGATTCAGCGTGGCCAACATTTGAACCTGACTGGTGACATCGGATATTTTCTTGTTCAGTTCAATGATATCAGGGCTCCACAACGTCCGTCTGTTCCGAATGAGTTGAAGGCTGGAGAGCATTTGCGAAAGAATGCTTGAGTCGTGTTTCAGTTTATAGAAAAGACGGCAGAAGGTTTCTTCAATGGTGGATTCTTGGATTTGTAGGATTGGGCACGCGGCTGAGTCTCTTTCGTGCGTTCTGCATGAACGGTAATTTCTCTTGTTTATTGTTTTTCGGCGGAGAAACCCGCCACAGTTACCACAGATCAGTTTACTTTGTAAGGGTGATTTCTGGGAAACAGTTTTTGCGCTGTTGGCGCGTTGTCTGAGAAGCTCTTGCGCTTTCTCAAAGGCCCACTTTTCAATAATTGAGGGGTGCGTATCTTCAGCATAGTATTGCTCCTGTTCACCCCGGTTTGGACGTTCCTTTCTTGGCCAAGTATCGGTACGGTATGTTTTCTGCCACAGTGAATTTCCAATATATTTTTCATTCTTTAATATACGCACAATGGCCTTATAAGTCCATGTTCGGTCGGCAAGAACGGGATTGTCAGCTGCTTGCTGATTGAGCCAGGCAGCTATTTCCTGGGTGTTCTCACCGCAAAGGTAGCGGAAAAATATCTGGTAGACAAACACAGCTTGTTCGGTATGAATTACAATCTTTCCTTGCTTTCGCTCATATCCAAACGCCATTGTGGACGGAACGAATGTCCCTTTCTGCATTCGTTTTTGGATGCTCCAACGCAGATTTGTCGATATGCTTTCGCTTTCTTTCTGCGCGAGAGAAGCGAAGATGGCGGTCATTGTCTCACTGGATACCAAACCGGTGTCGATATTCTGTTCTTCGAAGAAAACGCTGACGCCCAGGGCTTTTAGTTCTCTTACTGCTTCCAGGCACTCTTTGGTGTTGCGGGCAAAGCGGGATATCGACTTCACCAAGATTCGATCAATCTTTCCTCTACGGCAATCTGCCAGCATACGCTGAAAATCTTTGCGCTTTTCTGCAGAAGTGCCCGTGATGCCTTCATCCGCATACACATCCACCAACGACCAGTTTTCTTGGCTGGTAATATAGTCTGTGTAGTTGCGGTTTTGTGCGCCGAAGGAATTGAGCTGATCCTCAGAGGAGGAACTGACACGAGCATATGCCGCAACGCGGAGCTTCGCCATTTGCAGAGGCCTTGTTGATTCAATCGTAATTACACGAGGCCGGTTTTCCTGTAGAGCGAGGCTGCCGGCTGTTTTTCGCTTATCCTCCACGTCGTGTCACCCCCTTCCTTAGCAACACACAATACCACAACCTTTCCGTAAAAGCTATGAAAAGAAGATCAAATTCAGAAAGAAATAACAATATCTGCTTGGATCTGCGCGGCGATCCTTGCTGCGATTCGCTCTAATTCTGAATCGGTAATGGTACCGATTTCGTTTAAGTGGCGAAGCAGAACTAAAATGCCGCAGTAATCGATGTTTGCAATCTGTGACATAGCTAAGCTCCTTTTCTCAATGGCCGTCCCAATGCCTGAGCGATTCGCTCAGGCGCGGGACGGCCACGCTTTTGAAATTTGGTTTTCTTATTCTTACAGCCTGTATTCTTCGCCTATCCCCAGGCGTGGGCAACAACTGAACTGCGGCTGGCGCCGCACTCCGGGACTCTCACCCCTCCGAGGATCTCTCCGAGCTACCCCCATTGCGTGAAGCTGTGGCTGGGCAGGGGTACCATTATAGATGGACGAGGTCATTGCGAGACAGCCTGCCACAGCTGCTTTTGTCTGGATGGGTACCGCTCTTCACCTTAATGGCCGTCTTTTATGCGGAACACAGGCCCGCACAGGTGGTCTTGGCGCATCCGACGCATCGCTTTCCTTTCCTCAAGGCTCATCCACTGATGTTATTCAGTTGCCGGGTATGAAGTTTTCAAAGGACAACAGAGACTGATTTTGAACAAGTCCCTTCATAAGTGGTAGAGATAAAAACACGGTTTTCTACAAGCACCTTTCAAAGTTTTTTGAGAACCCAAAAGAAAAGATGTCCTTAACAAAGATTTTATATACTCTATGCCATAATTAATTTATTTCACTCGATGTGAATGCCAACAGAAAAAGGAGAAGATCAATCATGGCCTATACAGCGATTGAAAAGATGCGACTGAAAAGCAAAGAGCGTTTTGGTTCTGATGTGGGGCCGATGCAGCCTCCCCTCTATATCAATCGCAGACAACGAAATGACTTGAAGTCCGCTGCACTCCGTTTTCTACATGCCCGTTGCGAAGAGCTTTGTTTCAACGCGGCGAAAGAGACGGAGGAGCAAAAGACTGGCATCTTTCTCGGAAAAAGCTTGAAGCCTGGTCAAATCCCATACAACATGCAAATGGACATTGACCGGCTCTGTCTGGAAAAAGCGTTGGAGACCTTCATCGACTCCGGTGTAGCCGAGGACGCCTATGCAGTTTATTACTGCTTTCTGGAAATCTTCTTCGGCCAATACGGAAAGTCCAAGAAAATGGTTGAGCTGCTCAGTGAATATGAGGCCAACGGCAGCTCTCTATTGATGAAGCACCGGGATCATTATTCTCACTCGGTCTATGTTTTTGCCTTGGGCCTTGCGATCTATGAGACCAACGAGGTATATCGACACTGCTTTCGTGCGTTTTATCATTTAGAAAATCGAACGGAAAACGAAACGGCCAATTTGTTTCTGGAATACTGGGGTCTGTCCTCGCTCTTTCACGATATCGGCTACCCTTTTGAACTGCCCTTCGAGCAGGTACTCAGTTACTTTGAGGTGGACAAGCAGAAACGGGCCAAAGGGAGCTTGTATCTTGCTTATCATGATGTCGAGGCGCTGATCGTGCTGGATGACGCAGCAAAGGATCATTTTGAAACCCTGTACGGAAAGCAATTTGAGACCACAAACGAGCTGCTGGCCCATGACATTACGCAGAAACTTGGCGACGCATATGATTTCAATGAAGATTATTTGCTGAAAGTACTTAACCGAAAACCAACCGAACCGAATCACTTTGGGTATTTCATGGATCACGCCTTCTTCAGTGCCGCACGCTTATATGCGGAGCTTGCACGCATCCAAGGAGCGCAAAAGCTTTCTGCAATGCATGTGGATGCTTTGTCGGCGATCCTGTTGCATAACAGTCTCTACAAGTTCTCCATCTCCTTTTACAAGGATAAAGAGAAGTGCAAAGCACCGCTAAAAGCAGAGCTCCACCCACTGGCCTGGTTGCTGATGCTCTGCGATGAGTTGCAGTGCTGGGATCGCACCGCCTATGGACGCAACTCCCGTACCGAGCTTCACCCGATGGCGGCAAGATTTGACTTCTCCGACAATGCAATCATGGCTGTGTATGATTACGACGCAGCTGAGAGTGCAAGAATCCGGGAATTCCATGTAAGCTATGAGGAGTGGCAGAGAGACCCTGGCAGCAGGAAAAAACCTCGGCTTAAAGCCTACAGCGACATGGCGGGAGAAACTCCGAGCTTTACCTCCGACATTGAAAAGATCGTGGATATCAACTTCATCCCGCTGACGGTGAAGACAAGCGTGCGGAATGCTGATCGGAAAAGCAAGCGAACCTATCTCTCCGGGAGCAATTTCCTGCATATGTACGATTTTGCGGTCGCGCTGCACGCCAGAAGCATGCCGACGGACACGAGCCCGGATGAGATGGAGGAAAAGTTCACGTCGCTCTCTCTGGAGTATCAGCTCTCCACGCTCAACCGCGCCCGAAATTTCGCGAGGTATCTGGATGCCATCCACTGCTTCTATACTGACAAGCCAGTAGGCTACGAGCAGGTGGCACACTTTGGGAAAAAAGACGCCGCCATTTTTGCCCCCATGGAGCATGAGCGTTGGGTTCGAGAGCATCAGGCTATGGGCTGGCGGTATGGGACAGCATATGAGACGCTGCCTCTGGATGTATCAGAAAAAGGGGAGCAGAGCGCCCGCTCTGCTCTTCGGGAACAGCTTAGATGCCACAAGCTCATGATGGACGGCAAAGTGACCCACGATGAGATTCGCGCACACTATAACCGTTTGTCGGAGGAAGACAAAGGGAAGGATTGGAAGCCTTTTAACAAGCTTCTGGTTCTGCTGAACAAGTTCGAGGGCCTGCGGATCTACCGGCTGTAATCCGTCCGCTTCCGGACTGCAGGAGAAGCAAGAGGGAATCGTGATGGAATGCACCTCGGAAATACGTATGTGGTTTCAGCGTTGGAGGGAGGATTTGTCATGACACTGTTAGGTGCGAAAATACGGATGCTTTTTTACGGATCGAGCCCAAAGAACATTTTGAAGAACCTGTCAAAAGACGAGATGACTCTGCTCACTACAGCCATCTCCCTGGCCGGCGACGAAGGGATCCCTAATGCTGAAAAGCTGCTGATGAAAGTGATGCGAAAAGGAAAACTCACCGAGGGCGAGGCGGCGGAAGTTTGCAAAATGACCAAAGCCTTTCTGCCGGCGGCCGTGCAGTATGTGAAAGAGCGACAGATGATTGGCACTCGGATGGACGCGGCGAGAATCGGCGAGAGCGCCATTGATGCGATTGCGTCCTTTTATGAGCTGAAACTCTGAATGAAACACCTTGGGGGTGTCTGCACACAGAGGATACGGACGAGAAAGGATTATAACGATGGACTGGATCGATATTTCGATTTTTATCAGCAGCACCTTCAACGATATGCATGCGGAGCGGGATCTTCTGCTGAAGAAGGTTTTCCCCGAGCTATCGGATTGGTGCGCTCGCCGTCGAATCCGACTTTATGATATTGATCTGCGTTGGGGCGTTACGTCGGAGGACTCCAGGAGCAAAAACACGGTTGAAGTATGTCTGCGAAACATAGACCTCTGCCGGCCCTTCTTTCTATGCTTTTTAGGTCAACGGCGCGGATGGGTTCCGGGCATGGAAAGGATCAATCCCGATACACTCGTGCATTATCCTGGAATCACGGAGCGAATCGGGAAGCGCTCCGTAACGGAAATGGAGATCGAACATGCGCTTCTTGCACCGATGCTGCGGCTTGTCGATGGGAAAAAGCAATTGCCGTCGGCAGCGGCGAATTCTCTTTTCTTCCTCCGAGACGGTTCCTATCTTTCCTCTCTCAATGAAGCTCAGCGTTTAATCTTCACGAACGCGGACACCGAGGATGAAACACAGACCAATGCTGAGCATGCAGCATTTCTGTCACGTGTGCGCCGGGAGTGGAACGAAGTCTATAACTACACCTGTCGCTTTGACCCCTCCCTCTATTCGTCAGAGCTGCAGGAGCGCGGCGAAGACTGTGCAAGCGGCCGGCTGACCGATTTCGTGGTTCAGAGTCAACCGATGGATCGCTTTATTTTGGAAGCTTTGAAAGGGCAGATCCTGTCCGCTTATCCGGAGAGAGCACAGGAAATCCCGGAAAATGAGGATGAACCGGAGGAGGATTACCAAGAGCGCTGGGGCGAGGCAGCCCGACGCGGTACGATTGACCGCGAAGAACTCTCCGTGCGCCTTGCTCAGTACTGTGCGCGAAACGAGAACAAAACAATTTTTGTATACGGTGGGGCCGGCTGCGGCAAGACAACGCTGCTCTCCCGCTTCTTTCATGAGCAACAACAAGACTATGACAGGAGCATCCTGCGTTTCTGTTCCATCTCAGCAGGCTCTTTCCGTTGGTCGGATCTATGGCAAGGGATATTGAAGGAACTGGAGATCAAGGAGCATTTTGAGTCCGGCAGTCAGGAGGGGCTGCTCAAAACCCTGCGGAAAATCTCCGATAAGGGGAAAACACTCATTGTTATTGATGCGGTAGACGAGTTGCAGGAAGGCATATCCGTGCTTTCTTCTATCCCCGAACTTCTTCCGGAAGGCCTACGGCTTATCGTGTCTTTTCGAAGCGATGCCACAGACGCAACAGCGCTTTTGGAGTATTTGAAAAGCGTGGATACAGCCAGGCTCTGTGAAGTAAGTCCCCTGTCCGGCGAACAGGAGATTATTTCCCTGAGCCACAGCTATCTTGAACAGTACCTGAAAGCACTGGATGATGAACAGATCCAAATAATCTGCGAAAACCCGGCTGCCACGAACCCGTTGTTTCTGAAAATCCTGCTTCGTGAACTGCGGGTGTTTGGCTCCCGCAGCCAAATCGTCCGTCAGCTTGCAGCATATGGGGATACGCCTCAAAGCGCATTTGGAAAGCTGCTGATTGATCTGGAAAATGAAATCAGCTACAATCTGATTCCTTCAGAGACCTTTGTTCCACAGATGATGGGGACATTGTCCCGTGTCCGGGGCCGTATCCGCTTGCATGTATTTAAACAGGCGCTAAGCCTACTTTTGGAGGAATCGGAGGAGCGCGTATCAGACACACTGGCCTTTTATATCCGAAGGCTGCGTCCTTATCTTTCAACAGACGGAAATCAAATCGGTATTTCATACCGCAGCTTGCAGGAGAGCGCTTTGCAGCGCTATACCGATTCATCCACACTTCAGCACGAGGCGTTGGCCGTTGCCTGCTACGAATCCGAGCCTCTGGAGAGTCTCTATCATTACCGGATGTCAGGGAACTGGGAGTCCGTCTTCCACCTGTCTGGGGAGCTCTCGTTCCTCCTTTGCGTCATTCGGCAATCTGGCGCCGTGAGTTTGCTGGCGGAAATGGAAGCCTGCTTTGCAAACAATCGTGCGGGCGTCCAAAGCGAGGTTCTGGAATGCCTGAGACAAACCGCTGTGCTGATGGGCAAGAACACGCAGCTCGCGGCCCCTATTTTCTACAAAGAGCTGGAAGACCCTGCGCTAAGACAGCAGGCGAAAGCGCTCTGCGAAAAGCCCTGGCTGCGATATGAGCCTGTCCGCATTGAACCGCCGGCAGAAACGGAGCCACAGTCCTTTCAAGCCCTGTTTTCAGTTGAGCACATGGGATGCCAGGGATTCTGCCTTGCGGAGAACAAAAACCTTGCTTTCCTTCTGAGAGGAGAAGCGGATGTATCGGTATGTGATCTGAACACCGGTATGGAAGGTGCAACGTTTTCCTTGTCCGGGCATGGCCGCTTGCGTAAGATCGTATGCTCTCCGGATGGGTCAATTCTTGCTGTTGTGGCGGAGGATCTCTCCCTCTATCTCTACCGGACTGTTCTGGACAGCAGTCTACGGCTTATGGCGCTTAATCTGATTTTGACCGACTGCTGCGCTTCCGTTCGTTTTGGAGGAGTCTCCCTGTTCTCCGGTTCTGACGGAATAATATGGCAGCGGCCGGATGGAACCCCGGTTCGCTGGCTTATCGAAAGCGGGAAGCTTGAAGAACAGCCCGTTGAATCGAAGCGCCTGACTGCTTGCTTTGCTGGCGGAACAGTATGGAAAGACGGGAGTACATACCAAACCCGGATTGCCGGCGGACAGCAAAGCTTTCCCTTCTCAGCACGAATCAATGCGGCTTTGCTCTATGATGGCTTTCTCTATCTTGCGGCGGAAAACCGAGCGCTTACTGTTGTGTGTCCGGAGACGGGAGAAGAGGTTGAAGCCCTCCCGCTTCCAGCGGAATCCCTAATCTGTCTGTGCGAAGCTGATGGGAAAATATACGGAGCAGACCGTTATGGCACGCTCGTTCTCATGAAGGACAGACAGGTCGAGCTTCTCGGCCGCATCACACAGGGGGACGCAGTCATTGATACGAATACGCAGCTTCTCCCTATCTCAAGCGGAAAGATAGCCTTTGTATCCCTGCAGCGCCGAGTTGTCCTGTCAACAGAGACCTCCCGGCGGACGATGCGGCTCTTCCACGTATACCCGACTGCGGAGGGCTGCGCCCTCCTGTGGGACGGTGCAGCAGAATTTGTGGCAGAGTTTCCAGACGGAAGAAGGAGATTTGTGCCCTATCCGAAGAAGATGCTCGCCGGCAACACCCTCAATGAAAAAAACAACCTGAGAGCGGCATGCTCCGAGAGGGCTCTGCTTTATGAAGAAAACGGATACGGGCTTCACTGTCTGACACCGGAACGAGATATTGATCTTCCGGCGGCAGGGGTCTCTGAGATGGGCGGCTTTTACTGCGAACTGCGTTATGTACCAGAAACAGAGAGCTTCCAGGGCACAAGCTACGAGGCGCAGTTTTGGGAAATAACCGAACAGGGCGAGGTTCTCGCCCGGCTGAATTTGCCCCGCAGCGACAGCAATCTGTATACTCTTTGTCCCTGTGGAGAGAGAAGCGCGGTCCTAAGCCGCAGAGTAAGAATCCGTGCAGACGCGGCCGCAAGCGCAACCATCATTGATGTCCTGACGATGATTGAAAAAGGGAACGTTCTCTGGACGCTGGAACTCCCACGTGGGGACGATCAGGTCAGGGGGCTGTTGTATGATCGGCGGGAAAACCGGCTGGTGCTGTTTTTCTCCACTGATCGCATGGAAGTGCTGGAGACGCAAACAGGGCGAATCGTTGGCAAGAATCACTTTCCCCTGGTCAATTTTGTCCCGGGCGCGGCGGTGCGCGGAAAAATCCTTTTTTCCGTAAACGGAAGTGGTCGCGAAAGCCTCCTGACAGCGCGTGCGTTATCCGGAGATTGGGATATTTCGCTTCCTTCTCACCGGAGGGTCAAACAGATCATTGAAGGAATCTCGGAAGTCTTTGTACAGGAGGGAGACGAAAAACTGTACCGTGTTAGTGTAGAAACAGGCGATGAAGCAAAGGAGAGTTTTTGATGGGACTTTTTGACAGATTCCGAAAAAACACATCCCAGACCGCAGGGCGGTCAGGATATTCCGAAGAGGGTCAGTTCTGGCTATTGTATGCGGAAAGCTTACGGTTGAAAGATCGCGGCGCACTGAAAAGCGCGCTGGCGAAGCGGGAGGAAATCTGCGCAAACCATTCTCCGGGTCGGGGTTATAAGGGGCTGGCCTGCCATAGCCTTGCAATTCTCGCCATGCACCACCTCGGCATGGGTCGGCTGGCGGCAAAATATGCCCGTGACAGCCTATCATTCGGAGACGATTATTACCGTTGCTCACAGGAGCATTTGGCCGAACTGCGGTTCAGCGCACATCTGGAATCCTTACAGACAGCAGCGATGACGGCGGCATCCTATGATGAAGCGCTGGACTATATTCGTCAGGGCGAAACGCTCTACGGAGGCGTTTTTGAAGTGAAAAGGAAGGAACTCGAGGCATTTCGAACAAAGCACCCGCGCTACTTTGATTACCAGCGTCAGACCTCCTTTCTCTATTACAGCCGTGTGTCGCCGGATTTGGATCAGGGGGACTACGCACCCGCTATGTCCCTTTTACAGCTGATGCTGGATCGGGCCGAGACGCCGGCTTATGACCTCAGTTACGAGGAGTACGTGGACATTCTCGACGACTACGGTACGATTACGGCCATGTATCTGATGAAAAAAGCTCGTGTCCTTGGCGGGACAAAGGAGGTTTTCGCCCGGGAGCTGGCCTTTATCGCGGATGAGCCGCTGCAGCATATCGCAGCCTTCCTGCCGGATTGCGAGCCTGCTGATCGGCCGAAGATTGAAAGCATCGTGGCCGCTATCGGTAACTTCCCTGGAGTTTCAGAACGGGACGCATTCAAAACATTCCGATAAACTGATAACGTGCGATGTTTTTATTTTGTTAGAAAACTGATTAGCATAAGGGGGATGAAAAATGGGATTGTTTAGAAAAAGTAAAATGGTGGATGCCTGCATTGCCTTTATTGGCCTGTATCAGGACTGTATTGACATCGAGGACATGGACGATATCGGTGACCTCTACGCAAGACAGCTGCGGGCTAACGTAAAAGCAAGTATGGGTCCCATCCCGTTCCGCGTTTTTATCTTTTACCACTGGTCATCTCAAATATATGAGCTGGACACTCTTCTGGATGTCAGAAAAAACGGCTTCAGCCCCATGGATGAAGGAGAAAAAAAGAAGCTTCGCGACAAGATTGAACTCGCTCTGAACCGTGAGCTCGGAGCAAGCCTGAAAGGTTGCCGCCCAGACTGTATCATAGGAACAGACGATCAGGAGGGAATCTTCACCATCCTGTGTCGTGTTATGGTCAAGGAGAGCAAGCTGTGATAAAGAAAATGCTATGAGTTCTGCCGGAAGAAAGCTGTTTCAAATCGAAAACATAGGCTTCAGGCCAAAGCAGTATTTCTATCTTTTTTCCACGAGTGAAGTGATGCACATGAACTCGGAAAAGGATCGGTTGCTGCTTGAAAACATCGCCCGCAATGCGCCGGGAACCAAGCAGAAAGCAGCTCTGCGGCAGCTGGCAATCACGGAGCCGCCCCTGCCCAATCCTTTTTTTATCACGGATGAACTGTTTGATGAAGAATATTGGATATTGTTCGAGCAGATCTCACAGATTTCGGAGATGGCAGATTGCGAGCTGCTCCGCGCGGCGGCCTTTGCTTCCTGTGGTATTGCGGGCTCTTTCGCGTTCTGCCGTATGACGGGTTATCACTATCTGCCTCCGGAATGTGATGCATACAGCCATCGCGTCTATGACTGCGGACGTGTTGAATGGATGACAGACGTAGATGTCTGCAATTTCTGCCGGGAGATGATCGCACAGCGGGGGCCGTTCGCTCGGGAGGCGGCAGAGCACCTCGGTGCACTTTCACAAGGAGGAGGTTTTCCGTGATGCGCAATACAGAACATGAAGCTATGGAAATCGTACCGGGGTTAATCCTTGGCGGTCTGCGAGACCTTTCGGCCATTTTGGATATGAAGCCGGACGTGCTCTTTCCGTTGGATCGCCTGCCCGGTTATGTCTGGGGAACCGGATTTCGCGGAGAGGTCGTCTATTATCCGATCATGGATTACTGCGTGCTGCCGGACGATGTACTGGAAAAGCTGGTGGGGACCATACTGGAACAACTGAGCGTGGGAAAGCGCGTGGCGCTCTTCTGTGACGGCGGGCATGGCCGAACTGGTTATGTGGCAGCCTGCGTTCTGTTTCAGCTGGGAAAGAGAAACCCCATTGCTTTTCTGAAGCAGAACTACAGTCCGTCCGCGGTGGAGAGTGACGACCAAGAGCAGGCTGTCGAACGCTTTTGTCTCCGTCATGTGGCAGAGACCTTTTGGGACTGTAAGCAGCTGACACGGACGGTGCGTGTAAAGAGCGTTCAGGAGGTCTGGAACGATCCGGTTGTTCATCACGCAGTAGAGCGTATTCGGACCGAGTTGGGAGATCATGCCCGTATCCTGCTTCGCCCTTCCGGTGTTCTGCCGGAGATTCGGGTGCTGTTGGAGGCCCCGGATATATCGCAGTGCGAGAAAAGCATGGCCGCTTATATTGCCGTTCTGAATGAAAGAGGATATCTTGACGAACAAGCTATCCGGGAGGTGTAAACAGCATGAAAGAGAATCTGATAAGACTTTGGTTCGGCGCGGTAAGGGCCGCAGCAGATGCAGGAGAAAGTGCGCTCCCTGAGAAGATGAGTCTAAGCCCTTTACAAAAAACGAAGCTGCAGATACTGCTTCGACAGGATCTGTGTGATTCCCTTGCCCATTCGATCCAAAATGCAGAGGGTATAGGGAGTGACATGGCAAATCAGATTTACAAAACGATATACAGTGAGCTGATGGAGGATGCTGTCGCCGGAGTCTGGAACGAGGAGGAAAACCTGGATTTAGCCTGTTTTTTGAGCCAATGTTCTGAAGGGGTGGCAAATGCAGAAGTCTTTTGTGCCAGTTTCCGCTCGATACTGGATCAAGGAGACGCTGGAGCCCAACAAGAGCTTGATGCTATGGCCTTGCAGATCAAGAACAGTGAAGACAAGAGGCTGAATACTTTTATTAAGGCACGGGAGAGACAGAATGCTCCGAAACCGGCCATCGAAAGAGAAAGTCCACCCCCGGGGATGGACGAGTTTGAGTATATAGACTGGCTTATATCCAACTGAAGCGTGCAGGAATACAACAAAGGGAAAATAAGAGACAGTTTTAATTCTGCAGTTACATTCGTACAGCAAGAAACATACATCCTGTTTTCGAGCACATACTCGAAAACAGGTCATCTGAAGCCGTCGGTTCCTTATGTCAGCACGCGCGAAGAAAGGGCTAAATTCTTTATCACAACATGTGCTTCTCTGGTTTTTCACTATATTGTCTCCTTCTGTAACCACTGTACGGTATCATGCAAGGTGATTTGGAGAGGTGTTGGCATATAGTGAAAGGCCAGCGCAGCGGCACTGTGGTTAAACTCAGCATTGGAGCCCAGCACAGCAATCGCATAAGGCGTAAAGTACAGCGGCTTTTTGTGTCTCAGGCTGTACTTCTCATAATACGGCGCGATTAGCTTTGCAAGACCCAACGGCAGGTAGAGCACCTGTCGTTTTTTCTTCGTTGCCTCCTTAACAATATCCAGAATTTCCTGGATTGTGGCATAGTGGCCGGACAGGATATACCCTTGTCCTGCCTGGCCCCTTTCAGCGCAGGAGACGATGCCCTTGGCCACGTCGCGCACATCCACAAAGTCATACCCGCCTCTGACCGCAAACGGGAGTTTGCCTGCAAGGAAGGACAACAGCATATGGGTGATACTGCCCTTTGCAATGTCTCCGGGTCCTATGATGCCAGAGGGAAACACGATGCTGGCGTTCAACCCATTTCCGGCGGCCTCTAAGATCTTGCTTGTTGCCATGGCCTTGCTCTTGGCGTAATCGCCCCGCACCGCATCCGGCGAGAATACGGCGTCCTCCGTGATCTCCGTTCCCTTTGGCTTTTCCGTGATCGCATGGACGGAGCTGACATAGACCAGCTTTCCGACGCCCGCCTTTTCGCAATACCGCAGGATGTTGTTCGTGCCGCCCACGTTCACCCGATAAATCCGCTCCCCCGGACGCGACGCCACCGATACAATCCCGGCACAATGGATTACGCAGGTTGCTTCATCTGCGCCTGCGAAGAAATCCTCCAGAGCTTCTCCCTCACAGACGTCGCCACTCACGATGCTTACTCCTTCTGGCAGCTCCCGTATGAGTGGATCGCCCTCCAGAACCAGCGCACGTATCTCTGCGTTCTTTTCCATAAGCTCTGCGATTACGGCGCGACCCAAAAACCCTGTTGCTCCCGTCACAAGATATTGTCGAAACATGCTTCTTTGCTCCTTTCGCCATATAGGTGTTGCTTATCTTTCACTTTGTATGGTAATCTATATGTAAGCAGAGGAGCAACCGTCAATGTGTGCCGTTTTGAAAAATGGCCAACGGAGACCGGCGTTTTGTCGGTTATCTTTGAAAACATTTTGTGAAGATGGGGTGGAAATGATGAAGCGAACTGATGCAAGAGTCCGCTATACGCAGATGATCCTCAAAGAGTCCCTCTTGACCCTGTTGAAAGAAAAGCCCATCAACAAGATCACAGTCAAAGAGGTCTGCGAGCTCGCCGAATTGAATCGGACGACCTTCTATGCGCATTACAGTGACTGTTATGCCTTGCTGGAGAGCATCGAGGATGAGCTGGTGGCAGCCTTTGGGCGGTCACTGGAGCTGGTGAAATCCTTTGACGTGTCCGCCCTGATTGAAGCGATCTACCATATCATCGAGGGCAACCCGGAGGCCTGCCAGGTACTGGTGTTTGATGGTGTCAGCCGGTCTGTTCTCCAGCGTATGATCGATCTCGCCCGCGACAAGAGTATTGCGTATTGGAAAAGCGAGCTGCACAAGGCTTCGGAGGACGAGTTGGAGATGCTGTATACACATCTCTCCAATGGCTTGATGCATGTGGTAGTCGACGGACATGGCAAATACAGCAGGGAGACCGTCGTCGGGTTTGTTAACCGCATCGTCAAAAGCAGCCTGTCGCTCTTTCAATAGGGCTTGACTTCTCATCGATCGCGTGTTATTATAATTTGCGAATAATCTCAAATTCAGGAGGCGGTCATCCTGCCAAAGTATGTGACAAAGCAGCGAAGGGTTTTGTTGGACTATCTTGAAAAGCATGCGGATGAAGCGCTGCCCGTACAGGAGATTGCGGATGCTCTGGAGCAGGAATCTATCAGCAAAAGCTCCGTATATCGGAATCTTGCAGAGCTGGAAAACGAGGGTGCTGTCCACCGCAAGTACCGCGGCGCAGGCCGGGAGCTTCTGTACCAGTATGTCGGCGCGGAAGCGTGTAAGGGCAGCATCCATTTGAGCTGCAAGCAGTGTGGCCGAACTTTTCACATGACCGTAGCCGGTGCGGATCAGCTGCTGCGAGCCGTTGCAAACACAGAGGGCTTTGCGGTGGATAAAGGGGATACCGTCTTATACGGCGTATGTGAAGACTGCCGTAAGTAAGACTCGGAAGGAGGGAGATATCATGACCAAAAAACGTATTATGGCTGTCATTTTAGCGGCGCTTGTCTTGATTGTCATGGTTTCCTCTTCTTTGTATATCGCAGAACATGCCGACCACGACTGCACCGGCGAGGACTGCTCGATCTGCCAGCAGATTTATCTTTGCACGCAGACGCTTAAAACGCTTTCTCTTGCTGTCATAGCCGCAGCCGTTTTCTATGCGTTCTCAGCTCTTTTATCCATTACCATCAGGCAGGTAGAAACTGCCTGTGTTCCGCATACCCCCGTTTCTCTAAAGGTCAAACTCACGAATTAAATCAGGTCATACAAACAAGGGGATCGTCTGCCCATTCGGGCAGGCGCTGTTGGCGTTTGCCATCCCCTTGTCTTTTTGCGCCCATTTTTACAATTAAACCTGATTTCATTCGGAGGATAATATGAAAAAACTGATTTCTCTTTTTCTCTGCCTGGTTCTGATGCTGGGCGTTCTGGCAGGCTGCGGGAAAACGCCTGCAGCAGATGACAACAAAGATACGGATGGAAAAAAGCTCAGCATCGTGGCCACCATTTTCCCCGCTTATGACTGGGTGCGCCAGATCCTGGGCGAGCGGGCGAGTGATGTAGATCTGACGCTGCTGCTGGACAGTGGCGCCGATTTGCACAGCTACCAGCCGACTGCGGACGACATGGTCAAGATCTCGAACTGCGATATGTTCGTCTATGTAGGCGGCGAGAGCGACGAATGGGTGAAGGACGCCCTGGCCAACGCCACCAACAAGAATATGGTGGCAGTCAATCTGATGGATGTGCTGGGTGACTCCATCAAGGAAGAAGAGATTGTCGAGGGTATGGAGCATGATCACGATCATGACCACGAGGAGAGTGAAGCCCACAGCAAGGAGGTCAGCACGTTCGAAGACGACCAGGTGCAGGATCGCTCCTTGAAAGACTGGGCCGGTGAATGGCAGTCGGCTTACCCCTATGTGCTGGATGGCAGCCTGGACAAAGGCTTTGCGCACAAGGCGGAATCCGGAAAAATGACGGCCGAAGAATACAAGGCATACTATGCCACCGGCTATGAAACCGAGCTGAAGACCATTGCCATTAACGGCGATACCAACACCATTACATTTACCGACGTGAACGGCAAGACCTGCGCAAGCCCATATAAATATGTGGGGTACTACATCCAGGACTGGTCCACAGGCACCCGCGCCGCCATGTATCGCTTTGAAGCGGTGAACAAGGCGTCCGGAGCGCCTGCCTTCATTGAGTTCAACGACCACATCATTGAGCCCTGCCAGGCGGAGCACTTCCACTTCCGTTCCAGCAACACCGGGTTCGACGATATCGAAGATCCCGAAAACCGCTGGCCGACGTTCTTCCCCGCCGACTGGAATGCAGAGGATATTCTGGAAGCGTTCATCGGGCATGACCACAGCGACGATGATGACCATCACCACGAAGATGGCGAGGTCGAATATGACGAGCATGTGTGGCTGTCTCTGAAGAACGCCGCCGTGCTGTGTGCCGAGCTTGCCAACCAACTGAGCAAACTGGATGCCGATCACCAGGAGGTGTACGCCACCAACGCTACGGCGTATATTGAGAAGATCAGCGCGCTGGACGTCAAGTATCAGGCGGCAGTAGAGGCCGCAAAGGTCAAGACAGTCCTCTTTGGAGACCGTTTCCCCTTCCGCTATCTGGTGGATGACTATGGACTAAGCTACTACGCCGCCTTTGTGGGCTGCTCCGCTGAAACAGAGGCCAGCTTTGAAACGATCATCTTCCTGGCGAACAAAGTGGATGAGTTGGGACTGAACACCGTGCTGACCATCGAATCCGGTGACGGGAAGATCGCCCGGACTATCATCGAGAATACTACCGCCAAGTCTGCTCAGGTACTGCAGATGGACTCCATGCAGTCCACCACGGCGCAGAACGTAGCCGACGGAGCCACCTATCTTGGCGCCATGGAGAAGAATCTGGACGTGCTGAAAGAGGCACTAAAGTAAGGAGACGCGTATGGCCATCATCACCTGTCAAAACCTGTCGCTTGGCTATGACGGCAAGGAGATCGTACACGATCTGAACTTTGAAGTATATGCGGGAGACTATCTCTGCATCGTCGGTGAAAACGGCTCCGGCAAGAGCACGCTGATGCGGACGCTCCTCGGCCTACAGTCGCCGCTGAGCGGCAGCGTTTTGACCGGTGGTGGCCTGAAGCGCCGGCAGATCGGCTACCTGCCCCAGCAGACTCAGGTCCAGCGAGACTTTCCTGCCTCGGTGTGGGAGGTGGTTCTCTCCGGTTGCCAGGCCCGGTCCCGGCGCATCTTCTATGGTGTAGAGGACAAGCGACTGGCCCGGGAGAACATCGATCGGCTGGGGATTACGCCGCTGACGCGGCGCTGCTATCGAGAACTCTCCGGCGGCCAGCAGCAGCGGGTGCTGCTGGCCCGCGCCCTCTGCGCCACACGAAAGCTGCTGCTTCTGGATGAACCGGTTTCCGGTCTGGACCCCAAGGCGACGGAGGAACTGTACCGTCTAATCGAAGATCTTAACCGTGAGGGTGTAACCATTATCATGATTTCTCATGATATTGCCGCTGCGGTGCAGTACGCCAGCCACATCCTGCATATCGGGGACCGGATATTCTGCGGTACAAAGCAAGCATATTTGCAAAGCGACATAGGCAGGCTGTTTGCCCGGAGAGGAGGGCAATCGAATGCATGAGATCATGGATAAGCTGACCCTCTATCTGGCCTATCCTTTTGTCCGCTACGCCCTGATCGTGGGGGTGCTCATCGCCCTGTGCTCGTCGCTGCTTGGTGTGACGCTGGTCCTCAAGCGGTTCTCGTTCATCGGGGACGGGCTTTCTCATGTGGCCTTCGGCGCTATGGCGATAGCTGCGGTGCTGCGGCTGACCAACGACATGCCGCTGGTGCTGGTCATCACCGTAGTCTGTGCGGTGCTGCTGCTGCGGACGGGGCAGCATGCCAAGGTCAAGGGCGACGCCGCCATCGCCATGATCTCCGTGGGAGCGTTGGCCATCGGCTATCTGCTGATGAACCGCTTTCCCACGTCGGGGAATGTCTCCGGAGATGTTTGCACCACCCTCTTCGGCTCCACATCCATCCTGACGCTGCGGCCGGCGGAGGTCTGGATGAGCGCCGTTCTTTCCGCAGTGGTCGTTGCGGCATTTGTTGTTCTGTACAACAAGATCTTTGCCGTTACCTTTGATGAGAGCTTCGCCCAGGCCGTTGGCACCAATGCCAGGCTCTACAATTTGCTGATTGCCGTTATCATTGCGGTCATCATCGTTTTGGCCATGAATCTGGTGGGCTCGCTGCTGATCTCGGCGCTGGTGATCTTCCCGGCACTTTCTGCCATGCGGATCTTCAAGAACTTCCGTTCGGTGACGATCTTCTCGGCGATCCTGTCGGTGATTTGCGCTGTGCTGGGCATTTTAGCCTCCATCCTCTATGACACACCGGTGGGCTCCACCATCGTGGCAGCGGATATTCTGGCCTTTGCTCTGTGTTCCTTGATCGGTCGTTTTGCAGGAGGTGTCGCCAAATGAAGAAACTGCTTTCCATATGCCTGGTGCTCTCCCTGATGCTCGCCCTGACTGCCTGTGGCGGCAAGCCGGCAAGTGATGGCTCGGAGGGGAAAACGCCCTCTCCTGCCCCATCGGGGGCGGTGGCTGCGCCGGATCGGTCGTCTCAGCCATCAGATACTTTGACGCCGACGCCGGATGAGGAGGAGCCTCTCTCTGTGCCCCCGGAGGCGCCCTCGCCCTCGTCTGTTCCCGCGGCGGAGAATCCCATAAACACGGACGGGATCGACATAGACCTCTCTCAAATGAGCGGCATGATGGCCTACGCAGAGCTCTCCAACATCATCTATTATGCCGATGATTATGTTGGCAAGGTCATCCGTATGACAGGTACTGCCGTATCCTACTACGATGAACAGACAGACACGCAATACTACGCTGTCATGATTCTTGACGCAACCGCCTGCTGCTCCTCCGGCTTCGATCTCCTGCTGGCAGAGGGGCAGACATTCCCTGAAAACGGGCAGGAGATTACTGTTACCGGAGAGCTGGAGATATATGAGCCATACGAAGGCATCCAGTTTCTTCGCCTTAAAGATGCAGTGGTGGAGGCGCAGTCATAAGCACCTGCAGCAGGTGCGCACCGACAGCCGTGTGAGCGAGAAAAAGCCCGGCTTTCGGAATATATGTTCCGAAAACCGGGCTCGCTGCTGATCTACCCAACAAGATAGTGCAGAATGCCTACGCCGAGGATATCGCCCCACATATGGGCAACAAAGAAGGGCACCAGATTCTTATCTTTTGAACGGCGGTACAACAGGTAGAAGTACAGGCCGAACAGTACGCCGATTCCGAGCGCGGAGAACATTCCCTGATAGGTGTGGAAGCTCACTCTGACCAGCAGAGAGAACGGCACGGCCCATTTCCGGTGTTCCGGTTTGACCGCGAGGCAGATCCCCAAAAAGTAAATCTCCTCATAGACTCCATTGAACACGGCGTAGATTACGGTGGAAACCAGCTCGTTTCCAAAGATAGCCCCGATTATGTGAGGGAAGGGCGCGATCTCCTCCAGCGGCCAGACGATTATCGAATAGGCGTCCATCATCACCGCTCCGCCGAGGAAGATCAGACAGCCGACGCCGACAGCCTTCGGGCTGAACCGGATGTTCCACGACTTGAAATCAAAGCGCCGGAACCACAGGTATATGCCGGCGGCGGCCAGGCAGACTGCCTGCTGGGCGAGCATAATGTAGTTGTCCGCTGCACTGAACACAAGGTTCTCGTCAATGGTCGCGGTTCCCCGAGCCAGTTCGATATAAGCGTGTGTGGACGAAACGATTCCTACTCCCCAGAAAATGACGGTGAGGATCAGGATATCATACCACGCAAGCGTGGCGCGCTTCGAAGCATTCTGTTCCAACAACAATACAGGAATCCTCCCTTGCGCTTAGCTTTGCGGCGAGCCAGCAGTGTCCTCGTAAGGAACCTCATTTTCGCCCAGCGCCTCGTAGATCTGCACATTCAGCAAGTCCAGCATACCGGGATAATTGATGCCACCCATGAGCGGCTCACCCATGATTTTGCCGTTGCTGTCTACCACATAGGTCGTGGGGAACCCCAGGATCTGACCGGCGAAATTCCCCGCCTCGCTGTCGCTGGCAAACCAGATGTTCTGATAGGCGGCGCCCTTCTGCTCCAGGATCTTCTTCGCCTCGTCGATCATGGCCGGATTGCCGTCCAACGTATCAGTGTTGATGCCGATCACAGCGCCGCCCTTTTCCTTCAGCTGCTCATTGAGTTCGTTGAGCTCGTCCAGCTCATCCACACAGGGGCTGCAGCCGTTGAACCAGAAGTTCACCACCGTGACCTTGTTGCCGGCAAAGAGCGCGGCGCTGTCCACTTCGTTTCCGTCCAAGTCCTTCCCCTGGAAGGCCGGGAAGGTTTCCGGTGTGGGATTCTCCTGGTTGACGCCGCTTTCTTCGAGCATCTTTGCATACGTCTCTTCGAGTTCGTACAATTCTTTTTCGATGACCAGGATCTTTTCAATGTCCTCTGTCAGGGCCTTGTGTTCCTCGTCGGACAGCAGTTCTTTGTGTTTCTCCAGTAGTGTTTTCAGATACGTGCTGATGATGCTCTCATCATAGGTCTCATTGACCGTATCATCTGACTGTTCAAACAGACGGTTCCACAGGTCCTCATGCTCCTCCAGAACACCATAGAGCTTGTCAAACTGCTCATCGATTTTGGCCTGCATTTCGTCGATTGTAAGCTCCGGTTGTTTTTCTTCCGGCTTTTTGGGCTCCTTGCTGCAGGCGGCCAGCGCAAATACCATGGCGAGGGCCAGCAAGAGACCGATCCATTTTTTCATTTTCACTCTGATAATCCTCCATTTGTCATTTGATTGTTTTCCATTTTTGTTTCCTTCTCTGTGCCAAAGCCGTAGCGGTAACAGATTGCTCCGGTTGGGCAGGCTTTGACGCACATGCCGCAGCGGATGCACTCGGTGTGGTTGGGATGCTTTGTCACGTCCACGTCCATTTTGCAGGCCCTGGCGCACTTGCCGCAGGAGACACACTTGTTTTTATCTACCTGCATCTGCAGCAGGGATACCCGGTTAAACAGCGCATAGAACGCGCCCAGAGGACAGAGCCATTTGCAGAACGGGCGGTAAAAAAGCACGCTGAGCACGGCCACCGTGATCAGAATACCCAGCTTCCAGGTGAATAGTTTTCCAAGTGCCGCGCGGATGCCGTTGTTCACAAGCGCAAGCGGGATCGCGCCCTCCAAAACGCCCTGCGGGCAGAGGTATTTGCAGAAGAACGGGTTGCCCATCCCCAGATCGTTGGTAATCAAAGCCGGCAGCAACACCACCATCACCAGCAGCACGGCATATTTGAGATACCGCAGCGGCTTCAGACGCCTGGTGGAGAGCTTCGGCGTGGGAATCTTGTGCAGCAGCTCTTGAAACCAGCCGAAGGGACAGAGAAAGCCGCAGATGAACCGCCCCAACAGCACCCCCAGCAGAATAAGAATGCCGGTGATGTAATAGGAGAAGCGGAACTTCGACGAGCCCATGACCGCTTGAAACGCGCCGATGGGGCAAGCGCCCGCCGCACCGGGGCAGGAATAGCAGTTCAGCCCCGGCACACAGACGGTCTTGCCTGTTCCCCGGTAGATCTGTCCCTTGAAGAAATTGGGCAGATGAATATTGGTCAGCAGGAAGGCTACCGCCTGAATCCAGCCCCGGAAGCGGGCGAGTATACGGGAAATACCATTCATTTTTCTATCCAATGCCCACACACTCCAAGCAAATCTTTATGGCCTTGGCCAGAACGACGCCTGCTTCGCCCCGGAGCGCGCCATATAGAATGAACGCCCCGCCCATGAGCAGCAGCGCAAGCTGCGCCAAGGCTTTCTTCTTTACAGCCAGTTTTACCACTTCCTTTCCGCGTTTGTGAGACCATGCTACTATTCAGACGATAAAGTCTCTGTTAAGCACACGCCCTTTCGCTCATATTTAACACGGATTTTATTTGCCTCTGCTATAGTGAAGATAGACTTTAATATACATGCGCTGCCAGGTATCAGCGCATCGTCTTTCCAGAAGGGTGGACATTCCAAAAACAATGATACGGAGGAGCTTATGAGTCGTATAAAGAGTATTCTCATGGTCGCCATCCCGGTTGCCCTCTGTTTGCTTATTTGTTCAGGGTGCGGAAAACAACCGGTTCCCGTGCTGAACGTAGCACTTCTTGAGAAGCATGAGGACACGGCTACTTATGCGTATTACATGGTCTATGACAACGGCAAGGCCGAGAACACCGCTCCATTTGCATTAGACGATACTGCGGAGTTCTACACGACAGCCTATAAGACTTCCAACATGGAGAACATCTATATTCAGCCGAGGTTCTCTCTGCAAAATACGCTTCTTCTGGATTCGGGCGGAGAAATCATCGAAGCGGATGAATCTACCATCGAGCTGATGCAGGCGGTCGCCGATACGATAAGGCATGACATCCTGCAGCTTACGATTGTCAAGGTAGAGGATCAGATGTTTGCTTTCGTCTGGCTGAATGTCAATTTATTTAGTCCGCGTGAGCTGTACCGATACGACACAGAGACAAAGACGCTTAGCTTGCTCTGTAAATGGGACAGTGTTGATATAGCGGGCGTTGCCATTCCGCAGAAACATGAGCAATAAATGAGGGGGCTCATGACCCACAAAGAAATAGCACTTGAAGAAAGGCGGTGGAATGATGAGGCTTCTTGTCATAGAAGATGAAAAGGATCTGAATGAGATGATTACCGAAAGCCTGCGCAAAGCCGGCTATGAGGTGGATGCCTGCTATGACGGGGATTCCGCCGATGCATATATGGCGTCGGAGGACTATGACCTGATCGTGCTGGATCTGAATCTGCCGGGGATGGATGGGATGACGCTGCTGCGCTCTTTGCGTGAGCACGACAGGGATACCGCCGTGCTGATTCTCTCTGCCCGGAGCGAGGTTACAGACAAGGTGGCGGGGCTGGACGCTGGGGCCAATTACTACCTGTCCAAGCCGTTTCACCTGGATGAGCTGGAAGCCTGCGTCCGCAGCCTAACGCGCCGCAGCTTTACGCAGGAGGACGTTCTTCTCACCTGCAGCGCGTTGTCTTTCAACACAAAAAGTCGAGAGACGCTGGCGGACGGGCAGAGCGTGACCTTGACACGTAAGGAGACCGGGATTCTGGAATATCTGATGCTCCATCAAGGGCGACCCGTCAGTCAGGAGGAGCTGATCGAACACGTATGGGACGGCAGCGTGGACAATTTCAGCAACTCCATCCGCGTCCATATTTCATCTTTGCGGAAAAAGCTCCGCGCCAGTCTGGGCTATGACCCCATCCGCAACCGCATCGGCGAGGGTTATCTGATCGGAGGACCGGAGAAATGAGAAAGCTGTCTTTCCAATGGCGTATCACGCTGATGACCGCACTTCTGATCGCCGCGGCCTGTATTTCGCTGAACCTGCTGCTGTTCCACTCAGGCTCCTCCTACATCGATGTCATCGGCCGGTATGTGTTCGAGCTTGACATGGACGACGCCGATTTCTCTGCGGACAACGAAGGAGACATATTCTATCTCGATATGACGGAGGAGCAGTTCCAACAATTGATGGAAAGCTTTTCCGCTATGCTGGACGATACCAAGACGGACTTTGGGCAAAAAGGATGGCTCATTACAGCCGCCGTCACCCTGCTCAGCGGCGTGATCGCCTACTTCATCAGTGGACACTCACTTCGGCCCCTGCGTCGGTTCTCCGCGCAGGCGGAGAGCGTTCAAATGAAAAATCTGTCGGAGGCGAGGCTGTCGGAGGACACGATCCCTGAGTTTCAGGCGCTCAGCCGCTCCATCAATCAGATGTTGGAGCGGCTTTCAGAGGGCTTTGATGCCCAGCGCCAGTTTGTCGGCAACGCCGCCCACGAGCTGCGCACGCCTCTGGCACTGATGCAGGCCAGAGTGGATCTGTACGAGAAGGAGAACCCGGCGCCCTCCCCGGAGACAACGGAGGCTCTTGCTCTGATCAAAGAGCAGACGGAGCGGCTGTCCCGCACGGTAAAAACGCTTCTTGCCATGAGCGAGCTGGAGACGATTCCCCGGACAGATCGCATTGAACTCGGCCCGATGATCGAGGAGGTTCTGACAGACTTGGAGCCGTTGGCGGAAGAAAAGCATATAACACTTACACAAGCGGGAGAGAATCTCACACTGGTCGGCAGCGATGTGCTGCTTTATCGGATGCTGTTCAACCTGGTCGAGAACGCCATCAAATACAATCGCCCGAATGGGCGTGTTGCCGTTTCTGTGGCACAGGAAGAAAGCACTGCTCTTATCTGCGTCTGTGATACGGGTCCGGGGATTCCCAAGGAGTGTCGGGAGAGCGTATTTCAGCCCTTTTTCCGGGTGGACAAGTCCAGGAGCCGTGCTTTGGGCGGCATTGGGCTGGGCTTATCTCTGGTCTGGGAGATTGTGCGGCTCCATAACGGGACGGTACAGCTTGACGAGAGCGGCGAGACCGGAACGGTAGTCGCCGTCAGGCTTCCCTTACCTTGAAAACAGAAAGCTCGCCCCATCATACTAAGGAGGATAGCGATTGAAACGAATCTATGTTGCCGACGACGAGGCGGATATCCGCCAACTGATTCAGAGTTTTTTGAGCGCGGAGGGCTACGAGGTGACGTGCTTCGCCTCCGGCGACGCACTGCTGGATGCGTTTGAGGCACAGCCGGCCGATCTGCTGGTGCTGGACATCATGATGCCCGGCATGGACGGCCTATCCCTCTGCGCCGCCATCCGCAAACGTTCGGATGTGCCCATCATTCTGCTGACGGCGCGAGGCACCGACGCCGATCTCATCACGGGCTTTACCATGGGCTGCGATGATTACTTCACCAAGCCGTTTTCCATGGTAAAGCTCACGCTGCGCGTCAAGGCCATCTTCAGCCGCATGGCGGATGAACAGGGCTCAGAGGCGCTTTCCTTCGGAGACCTCGTTCTCTATGCCTCCAAGCGAACGGCTTATCGAAATGAGCAGGAACTGAAGCTGACCAACACCGAGTTTTCCCTTCTGAAGCACCTGATGGAGAATCAGGACAAGGTAGTATCCCGCGAGGAGCTTTTGAATCTTGTGTGGGGATACGACAATTTTGTGGAGACCCGTGCCACCGACGACATTGTCAAGCGGCTGAGGAAGAAGCTGTCGGCAGCTTCCTCAGCCGTGGTCATTGAGACTGTTTGGGGGATCGGCTTCCGGCTGAGAGAAAGCGCATGACCAAAAACGGGAAAAAGTTGAAGACCGGCCTGTACGGGATACCGATCCTCATGGTATTTGTGATGGCGGTGATCATCTACATCGCGTTTCACTTAACCGTCAACATCTATGTTGCACGCCTTGCGAGGCAAAACATAGAGGCACGCTTTGAACAGCTGGATTCCTATTATTACGAGAGGACTTACGAGGGATATTACGATCTGAGCTCAGATTTCATCATTACTGTCCATCACGTAATTCTGGACGACGCCGGACGACTGCTGTCCCCCGATGCGGCGTGGGACGCTTCGGAGGAGCTGAGGCTGGCAAAGGAACTTTCAGCGCGCGTTGCCGACGGCAACATGGTTCTGAAGGACGGGCAGGGCCGAACTCTGAAGTTGGATAAGAACACCTATTATCTGATGCAGCGCACCTATCAAGGGGAGTATGACGGGTCTTTTATTGTAAAGAGCGGAACGGCACGGGCCTATCCCGTCCTGGCGTATACCGACATCACGCCCATTGCCGCTTTTTTACAGGCACTGGATCGTGTGTTCCTGCTTCTGGTGGCAGGGCTCTCTCTTGCGGCGGCGTTCATCCTGCTTTGGACAGGAAGAGGGCTCGACCATTCGTTCCAATCGTTGAAGGAATACATCACAAAAACCGGCGAGCGCCAAGCGCTCGCTCCCATGACAGCTCTGCCCTATGCTGAGTTCAACGAGATTGCGGACACGGTATTCCAAATGTCCCGTCAGCTTGAGGAGGCAGAAGCTGCCCAGGTGAAATTCTTTCAGAACGCCTCCCATGAGCTGCGCACACCCCTGACCGCCATCCGCGGCTATGCCGAAGGGCTGTCCTCCGGCGTGATCCGTGACGTGAAGGCTTCTGCTTCCATCATCATGGAGCACAGCGACAAGATGTCTGCGCTGGTGGATGAGCTTCTCTACACTTCCAAGCTGGATGCGCATATGGGGGTTGAGGGCAACGAGACCTTTGACCTGCGGGAGACTGTCGGGCACAGCCTTTGGGAACTGAAAGAAAAATTCGAGCGCGCGGACTTGCGCCTTGATCTGCAGTTTCCAGATGAGAAAGTCCTCATTCTTGGGAGCGAAAAGCTGCTGGAACGCGCAGTATCCAACATCCTCTCCAATGCAACACGCTATGCCAAAACAGAGATCGCGGTTTCTCTCGCGGCAACAGCGGGACAAGCGATTCTCACCGTTACAGACGACGGCGACGGTATTTCCCCAGAGGATTTGCCTCATATTTTCGAGCGGTTTTATAAGGGAAGGGGCGGCGTCTCAGGGTTGGGTCTGTCCATCACCCAAGAGGCCGTGCGCCGCCACGGTGGGACCGTAACTGCCGCATCCGCGGAGGGGCATACCGTCTTTACCGTCAGTCTTCCGGTACAATCTGCATAGATTTCTTAGCCTGCCGCACTTCTGCCGCAAATTCTCGTCAAAAGAGCCGTGCTTTTTCTGCGGTGCTTCGGAGATTTACGAGGTCTTTCTGCGCTATGATTTGGTCAGACGGAACGGAAAGGCCGTTTCGCAAAAATCTAAGTCATAGAAAGGAAGATCTATCATGACAATCGCAAAAAACAAGTTTCTGACCGGAGCCCTCGCCCTTGCACTGGTTGCCACTGTTGGGGTTTTCCCTGCGGTATCGGCCCACGCGGCGTCGCTGAACACTGTTGACCCCTATGCGGGCGTTGAGTACGAGACGATTCAGACGCCGGTAGACGCCGACATGGCTGAGTACGTCAAGGATCTCACGATGCTGACGGAGAGCGAGAAGCAGCAGCTCGTCAAGGAGAGCATCGCTGCGCAGCCCATCATCGACCGCAGAGCCGCTCTGGACGAGCAGATCGAAAACATCAGCAACGACATTCTCTTGGGCGCTGAGAAGCTCTTTGCAGAGCGTGGGCAGATCATGGACAAGGACCAGGCTCTCTGGGCCAAGCTGTGGGACAACGCCAACGATGAGCAGAAGAAGCTGGATGACTACAGTGCTATCATCAAGGCATCCACCGTTCTGACGGACGCAGAGAAGGATGTTCTTCTGCGCTCACAGGCCCAACTGGACATTCTCAATGCCGACATCGGTGGGTTCTATGAAAAGGCCGCCGAAGCCACTGCCGAGCTGACCGCCCAGCGCGATCAGGCTATCGCTGAGCTCCAGGAGCTCTACGCCAAGTCCGCGCACATTTGGGCCAAGGTTTATGGCGAGTAAGCCCCCTGTCATGGCATCCTGTGCTGTGCATAGGAGTCATTTATCAAGGCCGGTTCCCTTTGGGGAGCCGGCCTTTTGGGTATTCTTGTTTTTCCGTTAACTACATGACAGTGCTTATAGCTTGCCTTGGTTAGACAACAGGGCTTTTCTGAGCTTTTCCAATATCCTTTTTTCGTAGCAGGATACCGCCTGCTGAGAAAGACCCATTAGTCTTGCGGTTTCCGCTTGTGTGTAGCACGAGGAATATCGCAGTGAAATCAACATTTTCTGCTGATCTGTCAGAGTGCGTATTGCCCGAAGAAGACGACTATCCTCGATTTGCTCAATCCATCCAAATTCTGAAAGCCCTGCGAAAGCGTCCTCAAGATCTCGCCCGTCCACGTTTGTGCTAAGCTTCATTTGGATTTTTGTGCTTATGCCTTCTGTACCACCATCGAGTATTTCTTCAAGAGATACGAACATCTTGTAGTATCTCTTCGCTTGAGCTCTGTCGCGTTTTATCTCTTTCGAGATGAAACTGTTAAAGTAGTGCTCCGGATTATGAATTTCTCCCGGATTTCGTTTTTTCTTCGCCATAAGGTGTTCCTCCATTCTTTTGAGATTTGGAAACCCAAAATCTCAAAAGCGGAGGACTCCGACAGCGAGGCTGCCAGAGAGAAATACAAAAGCGCCCACAACACAACAGACCCCTCTGTGCTGTGGGCGCGTTTTTTCTTAATAGTTCATCTTTTTTATGAATTAATAGTTCATAAAGAAGACCATAATAACATGCTGACTTACACAGGCTTTTTTTCGGAAGCCTGTGCTTTCGCTTAGTACAAAGAGAAACAGCCGCTTTGGATTATTACCACACGGCAATAATATGACCACCGCATTATAAGCCCTCCTATCTATAGGTTTCGCTGTTGGTGCGTCTGTGTGCCCGCTCCAGGAATGAACTGTCATGTCTGTAATAATTGAACTGCTGCACCATTATCAAAATGGCAAAAGCAAATACAATTATGAGTGGAGGTGAACTGTAAGTGCATGTTATTCCTGAAGCGCCTGGACGTATTCTAAAAGCGGCTCGAGAAAGGGCGGGAATCACTATGGAGACGTTGGCGAATAGAGTGGATATTTCAGAACGCTATCTGTATCGCATAGAGAATGAAAATCAGAAACCAAGCTATGATGTTCTATATCGGCTTGTCCGAGAATTAGAGGTATCTCCGGAGTTGATTTTCTTCCCTGAAAAACCCTGCATAGATTCTGAGGTTGATCACCTTCTTCGCAAGCTTTGTAAATGTGATAGCAGAGCTTTGAAAGTTGTAGAGGCTACTGCGGAAGCCCTTATCAATACCGCCCATGAAAAGCAGCCGTAAGGTTGCTTTTTTGCTCTTGCTTGGTCGCTTTGTATCGGCCCGTTTTCGATATAAAAAGGACCGACAATCACAGCAAACAGCTGCTGATTATCGGCCCTGCGTCTTTGCGTCTGGCTCTTCTTTCACTATAATATTCCATTGTGATGCATCAATCAGGGTTTCTTTTCTGCATTTTGGACAGAACAAAGGAAAATTCTTAAGCTCCGTATTCTTTCGGATCATTACCCTGGTTCTGCTATCGCAGACAGGACATAAGATCCATTTCTTTTTACATGACATAGCGAAATCAGAGGGAATCTATCCCCTTTTTCCATCTTGAGATTAGAGCAAGGGAGCTTAAAGACAGATCGTTCCTTTGTTTTTTTATGTCGTGACATATAGGTAGAGAATTCAGGATATAAGCTTGTGTTCATCTCAGGTCACTCCTAACCTTACGCTGTTGTTCCGTTGCACTCGAAGCGCAATGTCTTGGTGAAAAGGATGCTCCTATCTAATGATATAGTAGCATATATGGTTAGGTTTTGCTAATCGTTTTGGCGGGAAATGTCCTGCATCACAATTATTTGTCCAGTAGAAAAAACGGGAGGAGGATGTTGTATGACAAGGTACTTCAGTAGTTTTTTAGAGCAGAACAGAAGTGTTCCGCTTTGCGATAGCCATTTGAATCCGGCGTTTCAGGTATACACGCTTCCTCCTGATGTGGGAAAAGGATACTCAGCCGTTTATGAATGGAAAGGGCACGCAAGCATATATATAACGGATCATTATTATCACCAAGACATGACTTATTCGCTGCCGTTAGAAAAGTGCTTTACAATTCAAGAATACGACAACCTTTTTTCGGAGGGACATATCCGCTGCGTTCCTCCGCAAGTTGGAATGCAGCTTCTACGTGTCATGGAAGGCGAGGGTTTTTTCCAATATACCATCAAGAAAGAGACGCCTGCTAAACTGATAGGGATTCAGTTTATGCCGGACTATTTTGATGTCTATTTGAGAAATATTTCCCCCGGAGAAGCCATGCATATCCGCACCGAAATCTCACGGTTGCCAAGCCATGTTTGGTTTCCGGAGGTATCTCACATATTCCATCAGATTCGTCATTTTCGCGGAGGCCCGCTTTGTTCAACACTCTATTACAGAAGCAAGATAAATGAAGTGTTGATCATGTTGGCCCAAGGGGGCAGTATTCTCCAGCGTGCATTCCATGTCTCAGCCGCAGACTATGATCTGATCTTAAAAACAATATCCGATCTTAATAGACATCTGGATGCGCACATCCCCCTTGCAGAGCTTGCACGTCAAAGCTGTATGAGCCCAACAAAGTTCAAAAATACATTTAGAGCGGTTGTCGGATATCCCTTGTCTATGTATCTGTATCATAAGCGGTTAATGTATGCCTGTGAGCTGCTTGTCGATACAGATTTACCGATATCTGCCATCGCTGAAAAGGTGGGCTATAAAAATGCAGGGAGCTTTTCTGTGCAGTTTAAAAAGGCCCTTGGGATTCTTCCCAGCGAATACCGACAACAGAAGGCAAGCGGAGCCCTTACTCAAAGAGATTTCTAATAACAAGGTGTTGACTTTGTTTGGATGATATGATACACTCAATACCGAATTATAATTCGATATTGAGCGGAGGTGATCTTTTGCCACAGGTATTAAAGGATGAAATCTATGACCGCATCTTTCATGCCGGTGTGGAGGAATTCTACGAGAAGGATTACCGTAATGCGAAGATGAACGCAATTGCAGAACGAGCGAGTGTTTCAGTGAGCCTTATTTACTCCTACTTTAAGAACAAAGGTGAACTGTTTGATCGCATTGCCGCTTCCCTGCAAATGGATTTTGATAAGCTTACAGAACAGGAGGAACAGGCTTCCGGCCTTCCTTCAGAAAAATATAAGGAGGTAGCGGAAGAGTATCTGTTGGATCTTTTAGAAAACCACAAAATCTTTGTTATTGTCATGGACAAAAGCCAGGGAACGAGATATGAGGGCTCTAAAGATCAGCTTATCCAGACTATACAGCAGCATATCAAGCGCCAACTCGGAAAGAAGACTCGCGTTTCCTATAACGATATGCTGTGTCATATTCTTGCCAGCAACTTCACAGAGAGCATCCTTGAAGTGGCTCGGCATTATGAAAGCAGAGAGTTTGCATATACGATGCTGGAACTTGTAACAAAGTGCTACTATGAGGGCGTAAATTCTCTATGATAACAGGGTCTCGTTTGACCTGTCATTCGGAAAAACGAGGCCCTTCCTTACGAGGCGCGGTTAGCTTAGACGAACTGATTATTTTTTTGACTGAATATCGAATTATTATTCGATATTCAGTAGGAGGAGGTATTCTACTATGACAAACCAACAGGAGCTTGTGAGACAGGTAACGGGCAAAAACAGGCTGTCCAACATCATGCTGTGCTGCAAAATTGTTTTTGACCTGATTCCACAAGTGCTTTTGATCCACATGATCGGCTTATACTTCGCCGCGGCCCTCACGAGGGAGCAAATCCTTTGGGAGTGCGGCGCTATGCTGATCTGCTTTATCGGCAAGGCCGTCTGCGCGTACTCTGCAACATGGACGGCCCATAAAGCAGCCTATACCTGCCTGACGGATTTGCGGCTGCAAATCATCCGGCATTTGAAAAAACTGTCTCTCGGTTTCTTTCAGGAACGAAAGACGGGCGATCTGACAAATGTTGTGCAGCATGACGTAGAACAGGTGGAGGGGCATCTTGCTCATGGCCTGCCTGAAATCATGTCCGCGACCATCCTTCCAGCCGCAGTTTTTCTCGTTATGTTGTGGGTGAATTGGCGTCTGTCTCTCGTAATGATCGTGGGGCTTCCGCTGATGTGGATCACGAAAAAAGTCTCCGCCCCGCTTTGGACAAAGAACTTTAAGATATACGCCGATTCCGTGACAAGGATGCAGGAAAACGTCATGGAGTATGTTTCCAATATTTCCGTAATCAAAGCCTTTGGGAAAGAGGAAACAAAGACAGAAAAAACGATTCAATCGGCAAAAGACTACGATTATTGGGTGAAGAAGTCCATGGCAGGAATCTCTGTCCCGATGGGATTGATTATCTTGTTCATGGAATCCGGCGTTGTTCTTGTGATGATCCTCGGCACCTATCTTCTCTCTGTCGGGCAAATCGAGCTTCCGAGGCTGATCCTTGCGATTGTTTTAGGCGGACTGTTTACATCTTCTATTGCCAAGGTCGCAACCTTCCAGCATTACGGGATCGTGTTCAAGCAGGCCATGAAAGGGATTTGGTCAATCTTGGGCGTCGCTGTCCCGAACAGGCCGGAGCTAAGCACCGATCCGCTGGGTGGCGAAATCGTCATTTCAAATCTGAACTTTGCTTATAACGGCGATGGGAAAGTGCTGGAAAACATCAATCTTCGTTTTCCAAAGGACAGCAAGACCGCGCTTGTCGGAGCCTCCGGCTGCGGAAAAAGCACACTTGCGGGTCTCCTTATGGGCTTTTGGGAGCCGACAGACGGGCGCATTACCATAGCGGGAAAAGATGCGGCGTCCTTCTCCGAGCAGCAATTAAACCGTCTTTTTTCCATCGTTCAGCAGGAGGTCTTTCTCTTTAATCTGAGCATGGAAGAAAACATACGGATCGGAAAGCCGGAGGCCAGCATGGAAGAAATCATAGCGGCAGCGAAGAAAGCCCGCATCCATGATTTCATCATGTCCCTGCCAAACGGTTATCAGACCATGGCGGGAGAAGCAGGCGTCAAGTTCTCCGGCGGAGAGAAGCAGCGGATTTCCATTGCCCGCATGATCCTGAAGGATGCACCGATCATCATTTTGGACGAAGCAACCGCGGCGGTAGACACAGAGAACGAAGCCTTCATTCAGGCAGCAATCGACGATTTGAGCCGCGATAAAACCGTAATTATGATTGCCCACCACTTAAACACCATCCGGGACGCAGATCAGATCGTTGTCATGGACAGCGGGAGGATTGTAGATACAGGCAGGCATAACGCGCTGCTTGACCGCTGCGCCCTGTATCGAAAGATGGTGGAGGATCAAAACAAGGTCGATAACTGGAAGATTAAGGAGGTGTCCCTTTGATTAAGGAAATCTGGAATACCCTTACCCCCAGCGGGAAACGCTCTTTATCGCTCTCTGTCACGGGCTTTACCCTGTATGCCCTTTCAGGGATCGCTATGATGTATATCGTTTTGAAAGCACTGGAAGCCGTTATTTCGGGTGGCGGCAATCTGCTTTGGTATTGGGTCGCATTGGTCGCCTGCCTCCTGATAAAAGGCGGCAGCAACATACTTGCAGACGCAAGAAAACACTACGCGGGGTTTGATATTGTCTATCAGGTACGCAAAAACATCATTTATCGCTTGAAAGAGTTTTCACTCGGTTTTTATACCAACGAGCGTTTGGGCGAGATCAGCACCATCATTCATAAAGACGTAGACAAAATGGAAATGGTCGTCGGTCATGTGTGGACACGGATGCTTGCCGATTTTATCGTGTCTGCCGTTCTGCTTACGGCACTGGTCGTTTACAGCCCGAAAATGGCGTTGCTTATGGTTTCGGCCTTGCCTGTCGCAATCCTGTTTCTTGTTTTGGGATTGAAGCGTGCGAAACGGTTAGAGGAAGCAGCCGGAAATGATCTTGCCGATATGGTGAGTGTCTTTGTGGAATATGTAAAAGGGATTCCCCTCCTGAAAGCCTTTTCCGAAAGCCGCCGCTTTGAGAAAAAGGTGGAACAGACAGCCCGCGACTTCGGACAGAGCAGCAAAGCGGTATCCAGAAACCGTGCGGCGGTCTTGTCCGTCTATGGCCTTATCATTGATGTCTCCTTTTGGATCATGCTCACCGCCGGGCTGCTCCTGCTGCTGACGGGGAAGCTCCACGTTTACGGTTTCTTGCTCTTTGCCATCATCAGCCGTGAGTTTTACAAGCCCTTCCTTGCGTTGGAAAGCCATTGGGTGAATTATCTGACGGTAACAGACAGCTATCGCCGTATCAAAAAGATAACCGAAGCCGAAACCGTCCCGGAGCCGGAAAAGCCGATCCACCCCACGGAATACGCAATTTCCTTTGAGGACGTGTCTTTCTCTTATGAGGAGGGCGGTTTCGCCATGCAAAACATCTCTTTCCATACACCGGCACGAACACTCACCGCCCTTGTCGGCGGTTCAGGCTCCGGCAAAACGACAATTACAAATCTCCTGCTGCGCTTTTGGGACGTGACGGGCGGCGCAATCCGCATCGGCGGCGTGGATGTACGCGATATAAGCTACGACGAGCTTTTAGGCGCTGTCAGCATCGTCATGCAGAACGTCCAGCTTTTTGCGGATACCATCGAGGGAAATATACGGCTTGGAAAGGCCGCGGCCACACAGGAAGAAATCATTACCGCCGCAAAAAAAGCCCGTATCCACGACTTTATCCTGTCGCTTCCTGACGGGTATCAGACCATGATCGGAGAAAATGGCGTGGGGCTTTCCGGCGGCCAGAAGCAGCGCCTCTCTATCGCGCGAGCATTTTTGAAAGACGCCCCGATCCTGCTTTTAGACGAGATCACAAGCAACGTCGATCCTGTCAATGAGGCTTTGATCCAGGAGGCTATTTCGGAGCTGGCAAAGGACAGGACGGTTTTGGTGATCGCCCATCATTTGAGTACGATTCGCAGCGCGGATCAGATATTGGTATTTCAGGATGGCCGAATCGTTCAATCAGGGCAACATGAAACCCTGCTGTCGGATTCCGATGGATACTATCACAAGCTGTGGAACGCCCGCGGCAGCAAGGAGGTCGGCGTAAATGAAGGATTATGCGGTTGAGCTGCGGGAGGTATCGTATCAATATCAGGGTCACTCCCAGCCTGCCATTCATGGAATTGACCTCAAAATCGAAAAGGGCTCTTTTGTGCTTGTCAGCGGCGCAAGCGGCAGCGGGAAAACAACGCTTTCCCGCTGCATCAACGGGCTTGTTCCGCACTTCTACGAGGGCACCTTTAGCGGCGAGGTCTATTTGAACGGCAGGAATACCGGAGATTACGCTTTGCGCGATTTTGGAACAATCGTCGGCTCTGTCTTTCAGGACCCGCGCAGTCAATTCTTTATGACGGATACGACAAACGAGATCGCCTTTGGCTGTGTCAATATGAAGCTGCCGCGGGAAGAAGTATGGCAGCGCACAAAGGACAGTCTTGAAAAGATCAATATTTCCAAGCTGACGGACAAAAGCCTGTTTCAGTTGTCCAGCGGTGAGATGCAAAAGGTGTCCATCGCCTCCTGCTATGCCATGGCCCCGGATATTTATGTGTTCGACGAGCCCTCCGCAAATTTGGATTTTCGGGCAATTATGGAGCTGCATGATGTCCTTTCGGAACTGAAAAGCGAAGGAAAAACCGTGATTGTGCTGGAACACCGGGTTTTCTATCTGGCCGATCTGTTGGATCGTATGATTTTTCTGGAGGATGGCGTTATACGAAACGATTTCAACAGGCAGGAAACGCTTTCGCTAAGTGACGGTGATTTGAGGCAGCTCGAACTGAGGGATTTCAGCCTTGACGCACTCATGCCCTGCCCACGCCCGACAGCTTTACAGGAGGAATCGAGACTGACACTATCCCTCTCCCATGTGTCTTTCGCCTATGGGCGACGCAAAAGGCGTTCAGAGGCGGAGGTTGCGCTTTTGCACGATGTTTCTTTTGAAGCGTACAGCGGAGAAATCATAGGGATCATCGGAGATAACGGTGCGGGCAAAACGACCCTTGCGAAACTGTGCTGTGGGCTGCTGAAAGAAAGTGCCGGGATTATTTCCATCCACGAAAAGCAGCTTCCGCAGAAAAAGCGCCTCGGCCAGATTTACTTTGTCATGCAGGATTCCGATTATCAGCTCTTTGGGGATAGTGTGTTAAATGAACTGCGGATCGGAGCCGGAAACAAAAGCTCAAATGACGCAGAAAATCAGGCGATTTTGAAAAAGCTCTCCCTCTGGGAAAAACGCGAAAACCATCCTGCCGCCCTTTCCAGAGGGCAAAAGCAGCGGCTCACGATAGCCGGAGCTTTGAAAGCAGACAGCCGTGTACTGTTCTTCGATGAGCCGACCAGCGGTTTGGATCGCGGGAATATGCTTCGTGTCGCCGCGGAACTCAAATCGCTTGCGAGAGAAAGCCGTGTCGTTTTCGTGATTACCCATGACTACGAGTTTATCTTGGCGGCCTGCCATCGTGTGCTTTATCTGAACGACGGGAAAATAGAACAAGATTTCCCTTTGACAGAAAACAGCAAAGACACGGTGCTCCGTCTGCTTCGGAAAGGGGGTGCTTCTTCTGGACAAGACTAAGCCCGCATTAGACCCACGGATCGTTGGATTTGTAGTAATTCTGCTCGGAACAACGGCCATGTTTATGAACAAGGCCATGACCGCGCATATCATCTGCGCGGTAGCAGCGGTTTATCTGCTTGCCGCAAAGTCGTACAAGCCTCTTGCCGCGTATCTTACCATCTATATCGTCGTTGCCTTGCTCATGGCAAACGTGGACAAGATCCATAACACAAGCGCGATGCTTCTTATAGTGTCGCTCAGCTATTTCGTTCAAAAGCTGGTCGTCCTGCTGATGATGGGGAGTTTCTTTGTCCGCATGACAACGATTCCTTATGTGCTGTCCGCCATGCAGCACATGAAGATACCGGACGCTGCCGCCGTTCCAATCATGGTGGCGCTGCGCTTCTTCCCCACCATACGGGAGGATTATCACAGCCTGAAAGACAGCCTGCGGATTCGCAAGGTATCCCTGTCGCCGCTGCAATTTATCATACATCCCGTGCGGATGGTGGAATACCTGTTCGTCCCGATCCTGATGAAAAGCCTCCGCACATCCGATGAACTTGCAGCCTCCGCGCTATCGCGGGGATTTGAACACATGAACGAACAGACGATCCTTTATCCGTTGAAGCTGAAAACGCTTGACTACCTCGTTGGAACACTGTCAATGCTGATCGTTGCCATACTATTTTATTTGCAATTCAAATAAGGAGGTTTTCAAAATGAACACTATCAAAACAGAAAAACTGGCTGCCCGCGATTTTATTACCATCGGTATCTTTGCCGCCATCAGCCTTGTCATTTTCTTTGTGATCGGCGGAGCCGCCGGAATGACGCTTGTTGGAACGGTTGCCAATGTTCCAATCACAGTATTCTTTACAGCGATTGCCTACATGCTGCTGGTTTCAAAGGTCAGGAAAAAAGGAACATTCCTGATTATGGGGACGATCAGCGCGCTTCCTGGGCTTATGGCCGCAAATGCGATTGGTGTTGCAGCATCTATTGTCGGCTGGATCATTGCTGAGGTTGTTGCAAGTGCCAATCATTACAGAAGCAAAAAGGTGTTGATCTTCACCTATGTTCTCGGCTGTACGCTTCATTCTGCCGGATTTACGCTTCCCATGTATTTGTCAAACGCTCAATACCTGATTGACAGGCAGGAGATACTTCATCTGACAGACGAAGCACTCGCGCTGTACTTGCAGATGTTTACCTGGCCGATGTATTTCGGCATGGTAGCATTGACGATTGTAACCAGCTTCCTCGGTGCGTTTATTTCCACTCGGATTTTGAAAAAGCATTTTGAGAAAGCTGGGCTGTTATAATACGGGAGGTTCAAAATGAAGATCTATTCTTCCGGAGAGAACTATTTGAAAGCAATTTATATCCTGCATAAAGAGAAAGGCATGGTTCGATCTGTGGACGTGGCAACGCACATGGGAGTATCTAAGCCAAGCGTCAGTCATGCAGTAAAAACACTCCAAGAATGTGGTGTGATCTATGTGGATGACGACCACTTTCTGCATTTGACAGAGGACGGGCGAGAAATTGCCGAAAAGCTTTATGAACGCTATCAATATTTTGCAGAGCATCTTGCCGGTGCTGGGGTTGATTCTGATACTGCAAAGGCAGAAGCTTGCCGCATGGAGCATACGATCAGTGACGAATCGTTCCAAAAACTCAAAGAGAAAAAACAAGGAGAGTGCCCGTTTGCGCAAGCCTGCCAACATAAGGCTGAGAATGAAAAACCCGGAAAGGCGCTTAAAGGTGTTGAGGAGAATAATAGACAAAGTGGTTAACAGGGTCATGTGCGAAGGCGAGCAGGGCGGCTTGACTTTTCCTACGGGCTATGCTATAGTCAATAATGGTTAGTTGCATCTAACCGTTATTTTTACCTGGTAGTTAGCTTTGGCTAACCACAAACAGGCTGCGGATCGATAAATGGTGGTGTGCATAAATCATATTGTTATAACAAGAGAAAGGTATTGGGATGGTTATATGATCTACAAAAAACTGAAAACCTATGTCCCGGAGCGCGCGGCCTTTGCCGGTATCGGCATTTTGCTGGCGCTCGCGGCTGCGGCGCTCTCCATCGCCAGCTATTATTACCTCTATGGCTTCCTGCGGAAGATTATCGTGGAGGCTGACGTGGCGGGAGCCGTGCCGGTGGCGGCGCGGGTCGTGGTCTTTTTGATTGCCAACACCGTGGTGTATTTCCTGGCGCTTTGGACCACCCACATGCTGGCCTTTCGGCTGGAGACGAACCTGAAGAAGCAAGGCATCCGGCACCTGATGGGCGCCTCCTTCAGTTTCTTTGACAAGAACGAATCCGGCCGCATCCGCAAGATCATCGACGATAACACGGCGATGACCCATTCCAGCGTGGCGCACCTGATTCCGGATCTGACCACCGCCGTGTTTGCGCCGCTGCTGGGTATCCCGCTGGCCTTCTATGTGGACTGGCGGATGGGCGTGCTGTTCACCGTCAGCTTCCTGTCGGGGATGCTCTTCATCCGCAAGATGATGGGAGACCAGAACTTCATGACGCAGTACATGGCGGCCTCCGACAAGATGAATTCCGGCGCCGTGGAATATGTACGCGGTATCCATGTGCTGAAGATCTTCAAGACCAGCGTGCAGTCCCTGAAGGAGTTTTACCGCTCCGTCACGGAGTACGCAGACCTGGCCCTGCAGTACAGCATGAGTTGCCGGAACTGGTATGTGCTCTTTCAGCTCTTTTTCAACGCGGTGTTTCTGGTTACTTTATTCTTCGGCTATGGCGGCGGCGCGGAGCCGCGAGTACATCTCGCCAAATTCCTGTATTACGCGCTGTTCAACGGCGTGCTCTATCTGGCACTGAACAAGGTGATGTACGTGGGCATGTATACCTATCAGGCCACTGCCTGCATAGAAAAGATCGAAACGCTGTTCAGTGAGATGGAGGAGAAAAAGCTCTCGGTCGGTCAGCGTGAGACCATGGAGGACGCCTCCATCGAGTTCCGGGATGTGACCTTCGGCTATGAGGAGCAGAAGATTGTGGAGCATCTTTCCCTGAAACTGGAGGAGGGGAAAACCTACGCCCTGGTGGGCGCTTCCGGGTCCGGCAAATCTACGCTGGCCAAGCTGATCTCCGGCTTCTACCGTCTGGACGGCGGGCAGATCCTCATCGGCGGACAGGATATCGGCGCATACTCCGAAAAGGCTCTGGCGCGGAACATTGCCAATGTGTTTCAGGATGCGAAGCTGTTCAAAAAGAGCATCTATGAAAACGTGCGGCTGGGCCGTCCCGGTGCCAGTCGGGACGAGGTGATGGAGGCGCTGCGTCTGGCTCAATGCGACGAGATTCTGGACAAGCTGGAGATGCGGGAGCACACCGTCATCGGGTCAAAAGGCGTGCATCTGTCCGGCGGTGAGGTGCAGCGCATCGCCATTGCGCGGGCGATCCTGAAGGACGCGAAGATCATCATTCTGGATGAGGCTTCCGCCGCGGCGGACCCGGAGAATGAATATGAGCTGCAGCAGGCTTTTGCCAATCTGATGAATGGCAAGACGGTCATCATGATCGCCCATCGGCTCAGCTCCATCACCGGCGTGAATGAGATCCTGGTGATCGACGAGGGAAAGGTGATCGAGCGCGGGAGCCACAAGCAGCTGATGGCTTATGACTCCGCCTATAAAAAGCTGCAGGAGGAATATGCACAGGCGAATGAATGGAGGGTGCGCGTATGAAGGCTTTACTGAAACGGAAATTCAGTCTGACGGACAGCGGCGTGGAGGCTGTGCGGCGCGCGGCGCTCATCTCCTTCCTGGTGAACGTGGGGTACATGGCGCTGATGCTGATCGCCATGCATTACGGCGACAATGTGCTGCAGGGCGTCATGAAGCCTGCGTGGTACTATCTGGGCATCATCGCCGTTACATTGGTGGTGCTGTACGTCATCATCGACCGCGAGTATGTGCTGACCTTCAACGCCACCTACAAGGAGGCCACTGCCCTGCGGCTGGAGATTGCAGACCGGCTCCGCGAGCTGCCCCTGTCTTATTTCTCCCGGCATGATCTGAGTGATCTGGCGCAGACCATCATGCAGGATGTGACGGACATCGAGCATGCCATGAGCCATTCCATCCCCCGCTGCATCGCCTATGTCTTCTTCCTGATTGTCATGGCGATCCTGCTGCTGGTGTCCAACCCGGTCCTTGGCCTTGCCGCGCTGATTCCTTTGGCGGTGGGGCTTATGTTGATGTTCTTGTCTCAAAAGGCCCAGAAGCGGTGGACGGAAAAATACTTCTGGAAAACACGGGAGACCACGGAGGCATTCCAGGAAGCCATCGAGCTGCAGCGGGAGATCAAAAGCTGCGGCTTTGAGGAGGAGAACTACAAAGCTGTGGCAGCTTCTCTGGATAACGCCGAGCGGCTGCGGCTGCGCGCTGAGTTCACCCAGGCCATGCCGATCCTGCTGTCCACGGCGGTCATGAAACTGAGCATCGGCATCATTGCCGTGGTCTCCGCTGCGCTGCTGCGGGCCAGTGCCGTGCAGCTCATCTATGTCATCGGCTTCCTGCTGGCCTCCATGCGCCTGGTGGACGCGATGGGCGCCATGGAGGACTACTTTGCCGAGTTCTTCTATCTGGACGCCCGGGTGAAGCGCATCAACGAGCTGCGCAGCACCCCAACCCAGACGGGGATGGAGATCGACTTGAAGCATTTTGACGTGGAGCTGCGGGACGTGCACTTTGCCTATAATGAGGAGACCCAGGTGGTCAACGGCGCCAGCTTTGTGGCAAAACAAAATCAGGTCACCGCCATCGTCGGACCCTCCGGCTGCGGCAAGTCCACCATACTGCGGCTCATCTCCCGGCTGTACGACTATGACAGCGGAAGCATCATCATCGACGGGCGGGATATCCGAAAGGTGTCCACAGACGCTCTCTTTGATAAGGTTTCCTTCGTGTTCCAGGATGTGATCCTGTTCAACGCATCGGTGCTGGACAACATTCGCATGGGACGTCCGGATGCCACAGATGAGGAAGTCCGACAGGCAGCGAGGCTCGCCAACTGCGAGGACTTTGTCTTGAAGTTGCCCGAGGGCTACGACACGCCCATCGGGGAAAACGGCAGCAAGCTCTCCGGTGGGGAGCGGCAGCGCATCTCCATCGCACGGGCGCTGCTGAAAAACGCCCCGATCCTCCTGCTGGACGAGATCAGCGCCAGTCTGGACGTGGAGAACGAGAGGAAGATCCAGGAGGCACTGAACCGCCTGATTGCCGGGAAGACCGTCATCATCGTGTCTCATCGACTCAAGTCCATCGAGAAGGCGAATCAGATCGTGGTGATGGACTCCGGAAGCGTGGATGCAGTAGGGACGCATGATGAGCTGCTGAAGACGTCGGCGCTGTATCGCCGTCTGATCGAGAAGTCCCGCTTAACCGAGCAGTTTGTCTACTGAATATACGGAAAACGATATCGCATTTTCAGGATAACTCTCTTGAGGGAGCGCTCAACTTAACGTGGATTTTATAGGTATTATGATATCCTGAGCTAACCGTGGGGTGATTGCCTTATGGCATGGTTAAGCACTCGGTCGTGCTGCAGTGCAGATGTGCTCCCCCCCTCGGTTTAAATAGCGGGCAGCTCCTTCACCAAGGGGACTGCCCGCCTTTCATGGAAGGTGTAAGCGTGGTATACAGAGCGGCTTTTGCAGGTGTAACTTGCACAGAGGAGGCCCTGATTGGGGTCACACATTCGTTTTACGAGGAGGTTTCAACATGAGATTTATGTTTGATTTGATTCCGCTTTCTTCGCTCAACAAGCCCACTTCTATTTTGATCCTTATCGCCGGGATTTCCGTCTACCTGATCATTCCCGTCCTAATGGCCATTTTGGAGTATAAGCTTGCGAAGATCTCACCTCGGCGCGGATTGTATCTACTCGGCGGAACATTGGCAAGCGCTATCTTATTGGGGCTCTATTCGCTATTCCTGACCGCGCTTCTTGTGTTTCCCTTTTTCCTCGCCATGTATACGGCAAAGAGGCAAAGGAATTAAGGTGTTTGTTTTTAAAGGGAGCATAGCCAGGGCACAGAACTTCGAAACGTGTTTTTTTCTTGCAAAAGCATCGTGAGATTGGGAAGCTGCATGATGGACACCATTTTCGCTTTTGGCATCGTGTGGGTCATATACGGCTTTGCCGGACTGCTTGGCTTTCAAGTCGCTATACCGAAAAAGGCCAAAGCCCGCACGTGGACGAAAAGGTATATTCGATCCCAAGGTTTGTCATGGATTCTGTTGGGCGTTCCGTGGATCATCCTTGCCTGTGTTACCAAGGGAAGGATGACGCATATCTCTATAAAGCCTCTTGCCCTTGTGATTTGCTCTGTCCCCGCGCTATTGTATACAACCATCTTTGACAGGAAATACAAAGCAATAATAAACGAAGAAGAGAAGTCGGATTGAAGACGGAACCCATATAGGTGAAGTGCCGTGAAAGAAAACCTGCTTTCAAAACTTGAGAATGATATTCTGATATGGGAGGCCTGCGCCGCCCGGCTCGTCGGCGTAAAGCACGGCCTGCTTATCGGACAGGCAGTAACAGAGCAGCTTGAAAGTGCCTCATTTCTCTTTGTCCGGGGAAAAACCGGATTGGTGACCGTGGATGAGCTCCCCTACCGAATGGAATCCAACTACCTGTTCCATGTCGCTGCGGATACGAGAATCGTCATTGAGGCCAAGGATGCGGAGATGGAGTATTTTATCATTGCATACCATGCTGCACCGCTGCCGGGTGCCGGGCGTGAAATTGTTGGGCAAATACTGCGGCGAAACCCGTTTCATCGCAGTTGGGGGTGCAGGACCCGAGATCCCGCGTTTTTCATCGCTCAGTTCACCCGTATGGCAGATCTCTGGAGCGAAAAAACGGCGCTCTCTCGCATGGAACTCACCGCCGTGCTCCATACGGTAATCCACCGTTTCTACGACGCGTGCATCTCCGACAGCAAGCATGTGCCGATTGTGGACACCGCCTCCTATGTCAGTCAATACTTACAGCGAAACTACGCCGACACAGTCTCCCTCCAGAAGTTGGCGGATTCTCTCGGCATCACGCGCTCCACGCTGCATGAGCAGTTCCGGCGCAAATACAAAGTCGGCCCGCAGCAATATTTGACACAGCTTCGCTTGGATGCAGCACGCAGAGCGCTTGCGGACAGCCCTATGTCCATTGACGAGATTGCCGTTTCCTGCGGCCTTCGTGACAAAAGTTACCTGTCCCGGGTGTTCAAGGAGAAGTATGACTTATCCCCAAGCGCTTTTCGGACACGCGCAGCCTCAAACCCAGAGCGGTCCACCATGAAGAACACTGTTCCACCGCATGTCTCTGCTGGCAAACGGGCGAAACCCGTGCTTGTCGAGAGCATGGGCCGATTGCACCGCTTCCACGGCATCCCGGAGCGGGTTGTCTGCCTGGACTATTCCGCGGCGGAGATGTGCGCCGCGCTGGGCGCTGCGAACAGGATTGCCGGCGTAGCCTCTGCGGAAAGCGCCCTGATGGATTGCGCGGAGGTTTATCGCCCCGTAATTGCCAAGGCGCCCTTCCTGCCCGCCCAGACCTCCAACGGTCTTCCCACATTTTCTGCTGTTTGCGCCTGCAATCCGCAGTTAGTTATTGGCACCGCATATAGTTTCCACCGCTTCGGCGGCATTGCCGACGCGGAGGAATTTGAGCGGCAAGGCATCCATGTCTATGCCATGAAAGCCACCTATACCCTGCGCTGCGGCTTTGAAAGCGTATATGAAGACCTGCGGAACCTGGGCAGGATCTTCGGTTGCGAGAGCCGTGCGGAAGAACTCGTGACGCGGATGGCTGAGAAAAAGGTACGGCTGGCACGCCTGGCAGAAGAAGTGGCTGTGCCGGTACGTGTATTTGTCTTCGATGCAGCCGTTTCGGACAAACCGCTGACCTGCGGACAGTCCCTGGAGGACCATATGATCCGCGCGGCAGGCGGCGTGAACGTCTTCGGAAACAGGGCAAGCCTGTTTACCTCTGTCGAATGGCCCGAAGTGGCGGCGGTGGATCCCGAGATCATTCTTGTGCACTGCTTCCACACAGAGGGAGATGGCAGGCAGAAGATCGCCTTTTTGAAAAAGGTGCAGGAAATCGCATCGACAGCCGCTGTCCGAGAGGGTCGATTTCTCTCCGTCGGTATCAAAAAGATCTTTCCCAGTGTGGATTGTGTGGATACGGCGCTTGCGTGGTTTTCGCAATTCCACAGCGGATTCTGACAAATGTGCAATCAGCGTCAGACAAATCTGCATTTACGAGCGAATCGAAACCTGCTACATTTATTTCTAACAGGAGATTGCTCAGAAAACGCAGTCCTGCTTGCAACAAAGGGCTGCGTTTTCTTCTCCAAACCGGTTAGCATTGTCTAACTATATGGATTTCATGAAAGGACGTGGAATGATGAAGAAACGACTTCTTGCACTGTTCCTGTGCGCGGTGATGGCGCTCAGCCTGTGCGCCTGCGGGAACACCCAAAGCCAAACAGGGACCTCCGGCGGAGGCGATGCAGACGAGTCTGTGGTCATTGAGAACATGGGGATCACCACCACCTACGAGAAGGCGCCGGAGAGCGCTGTGGCCCTCTCCTACAGCATCGCGGAGATCATGGTGGCGCTGGGCTTGAAGGATAAGCTCGTCGCGGTGGCGCCCAGCATGTATATTTTGGATCAAGTATCGGAGGAATATCGGGCGGACGTGGGGTCATTGCCGCTTTTAGAAGGAAACTACGGTGTCCCGTCGCTGGAGACCGTGCTGGACACCAATGCGGAGTTTGTCTACGGAGATTCCTATTCCTTTTACGCCAGCAGCGTGGGCACTGCAGAGGACTTTCAGAAGGCCGGAGTGAAGATCTATGCCACGGAGGGCACCTATGCGGAAAACCCCACGTTTGAAAACACGTATCACGACATTCTGAACATCGGAAAGATTTTCCGCGTGGAGGCTCGGGCAGAGGCGCTGGTGGCGCAGCTCCGCGCCAGGGAGGCTGCCGTAAAGGACAAGGTTCGCGGTCTGGAGCCGGTGCCGGTCTTTTACTACGACTCGGATACCGGTGGCGGCGTGTCCATGTCCACCATCGGAAATACGGGCCTGCAGCTCTATATGCTGGAGCTGGCCGGCTGCAGGAATGTGTTCGACGATGTGGAGGGCGAGTTTATCTCCGTCTCCTGGGAGGACGTGATCACCCGGGACCCGGAATACATCCTGGTGTGCGACTACTACGGCAGCGGATATGCAGAGGAGAAGATCGCCGAGCTGAAGAGCAATCCGGAAACGTCGGAGATGGATGCCGTCAAAAATGACCGCTTCCTCATTCTCCCCGGCCTTGCCATGTTCCCCAGCCTGGAAAATACGGATGTGGTGGAGCAGATCGCAAACGCGGTACATCCGTGAGCTTGCGCAGTCACCAAAGGGCCGGCCGAAGCGCCGGCCCTTTTCACACAGCCTGATGAAAAGAGGTGAACGCACATGTTTATCAACCGCCATCTCATCGCGTTTGGCCGCGGCCATGGGGTAATGATCACGAGGACCTGCCTGCTTCAGCTGCTGCTCACCGCCTTCGGGACCATGATCTCACTGGGCATCGCCTTTGTCGTGCGAATGCTCCAGGGGGAACAACAGCTCCTGTTCTTTACCCGGATCTGGCAGATATTTCTGGCGATCGCCCTGCTGCTGGCCGGTCGTTTTGTCCTGGCCAAATGGAAAGCGGTCCTCTCGGAGCGGTGCAGCATGGAGATCAAGGCGTCTTTGCGGGAGCGGCTTTTGCGCAAGCTGTTTTCTCTGGGGCCCGCCTATACGGGGCGTGAGCGGACCGGCAGCATTGCCGCCACCGTGTCCACCAAGACGGAGTATCTGAATGAGTATTATACAGCCTATCTTCCCTCCGCCGTGTCCGCGTTGCTCAACGCGCTGGTGCTGATCTTTGTCTTAATGCGCTTGGACTCCCTGACGGCCTGGACCTGTGTTGTCGGCTGTGTGGGAATGACCGGCTGTCCCATGCTTTTTTACTTCCTGATGCGAAAGTGGGGCGAGTGGGAGATGCAGATGCACAGCGAGTATTACAGTGACTGCCTGGACAGCGTGCAGGGCATGCCCACCCTGAAGGCGTTCAACGCCAACGCCCGACAGCGAGAGAAAATCCACGTCAAGGGTGGGGAGCTGCGCCGGGCGGTGATGGCGCAGCTGCGGATCACCATGCTGGAAAACGTGGTGCTGCAATTCTTTATCGGCGTGGGGAGCGCCGTCTCCATCGCAGTGGCCGCCTGGCAGTGCGCTGCCGGCCGCATGGCTCAAAGCAGCCTGGTGTATGCGCTGTTTCTCATCGGAGCCTGCTTTGCGCCCATGTCCACGCTGATCAACGCATGGCACCTGGGGTATCGCGGCGTGGTGGCCTCCTACTCCATTGTTGAGCTTCTGCATGCCAAAGGAAAGCTTTCTCTGTCGTCTCCGGGCGCAGAAGCAGGATCGACAGCGTCGGTCTTTGACGGAGATATTCGCTTTGACCATGTCTCCTTTGCCTACGATCCCAAGGACGGCGATGTGCTGCGTGACGTCAGCTTTACCGTTCCCCACGGTACCACCACGGCGCTGGTGGGGATGTCCGGCAGCGGGAAGTCCACCATCGCCCATCTTCTGGCAGGTTTTTATCCCGTGGAGAACGGGACTGTCACCGTGGGTGGGAAAGAACTGAATGCAAAGACGGTTGCCGGTATCCAGGATCAGATCGCTGCGGTATGGCAGGACTGCCGCCTGTTCTACGGTACCGTGGAGGAGAATATCCTCGTCGGCCGGCCGGGCGCCGGCCATGAGGCCGTGGAGCAGGCGGCCCGGGAGGCCAGCATCCACGATTTCATCGTCAGCCTTCCGGAGGGCTATCAGACCCGTCTCGGCGAGGGCGGCGCCCGTTTTTCCGGCGGCGAACGGCAACGGATTGCTCTGGCGCGGGCATTTTTGCGGGATGCGCCTATCGTCATTCTTGACGAGGCCACCTCCTCGCTGGACCGACGCAACGAAATGGCCATTCAGCAGAGCCTGCTGAAGCTGAGCCTCGGCAAGACCGCCCTCGTGATCGCCCACCGTCTGGCCACAATCCGGGCAGCCGACCAGATCGTTCTGATGGAGAACGGCCGGATCGCGGACATCGGAACCCACGAGCAGCTTTTGGAACACTCACCGCGATATAGGCTCCTGATGGGGACGCAGCTGACAGGAGGTGCCGGAAATGGAGCGTAAAACAACAAGGATCGGCTATGCCGTTCAGCTGAGCCGGTATATCAAGGGCTTCGGCTGGTATCTTTTTGCGGCGATCCTGTGCAACATGACCTTCAAGGTACTGCCGCTGCTGACCAGCCTGGTCACCTCCTATATGGTCAGCAGCGTGCTGCTGGGGGATGCCAGTCAGACACTCCGACTGCTGGTTGCCGCAGGAGTGCTGGTGGTGCTGACCGCGTTGTTCTCGTATCTGGATGTGCAGGTCAGCCACGACATGGCCTACCGCATTCTCACCCAGCTGCGGGACCGCTGCTATGACAAGCTGGACGAGCTGGCGCCCGCAGCCCTGATGGGCAAGCGCAGCGGCGACATGATGAGCATTGTCCTCGGCGACGTGGAGACATTGGAATGGTTCTACGCCCACACCATCGGACAACTTGTCGTGGCTGTGACCGTCCCCACCGCGGCGCTGGTCTTTATGGGATGGATCTCCTGGATTCTACCGCTGATCCTTCTGCCCTTTCTTGCAGTACTGGTTCTGGTGCCGCGCCGCACCGCCAATCGGGCCAACGAACAGGGAGAGGCGGTGAAAGCGACGACGGGAGCACTGCATGCCACTATCATCGACGGCGCGCAGGGCCTGAAAGATATCATCTCGTTCCGTTGGCAGCAGGAATACCTGAAGCGCTTCTTCCGCGCCAACCGGGACTATGCGGACGCCTCTGTTGCCTATGCTGAGCGGCGGGCCGACGAAAGCCGGAGCATTACGTTGATTATGGAGCTGGCCGCCTTGACCGTGAACATTGCGACCGTTCTGCTGGTCATGGCGGGAAAGGTTTCGACGCTGTGGCTGATGCCGTTGTTTGTCCTGTCCTCCGCAATCTTCATTCCCATTCAGGAGGCGCTGGCCATGAGCACGAACTATGGCCTCATCTTCGGCGCGGCGCAGCGGGTGCTGACGCTGTTTGCCATGGAGCCCATGGTGCGGGATAACGGAAAAACCTGCTTTGAGGAGCGTGGGCCGGTAGAGGTGCGCTTTGAAAATGTGAGCTTTACCTACCCAGCAGCCGGAGAAGCAGAGCCGAATCCTCCTGTGCTCAGCGGACTGGATTTCTCCTTCCGAACCGGAGAGACGGTTGCTCTGGTGGGTGTTTCCGGCAGCGGAAAGAGCACAGCGGCGCGGCTGCTGCAGCGGTTCTGGGACGTGGATGGGGGCAGAATCACCATCAATGGCCGGGACATCCGGGATCTGACCCTGGACAGCCTGCGCCGGACGGTCACTGTGGTTCCACAGGAGGTGTATCTTTTCAATGTCAGTGTGGAGGAAAATCTGCGCCTTGCGAAGCTGGACGCTTCTTCGGCGGAGCTGCAGGAGGCAGCACGGCAGGCACGGGCGGAGGAGTTCATAGAAAACCTGCCGGAGGGTTATAGGACACCGCTGGGCGAGCGCGGGCTGCGCCTGTCCGGCGGAGAAAAGCAACGGCTGTCCATTGCACAGGCGTTTTTGAAGGATGCGCCAGTGCTGGTGCTGGATGAGGCCAGCGCCAATCTGGACGCGGAGAACGAGCGGCTGATCAATGAGGCCGTGGCGCACTTGAAGCAGGGCCGTGCAACTCTTGTGATTGCGCACCGGATTTCCACCATCCGCAGCGCAGACCGGATCGTGATGGTAAAGGACGGGCGCGCTGCGGCGCAGGGCGGCTACGAGGAACTGCTCCGGACCTGCCCGGAGTTCAGAAACCTGATGGGGGACCAGTATGAAGACCGTGCAGATGCGTAAACGGACGAAGCGGCCCGTATGGACCGCCGGGGCCCTGCTTGCGGTGCTGCTGGCGCTGCTCTTTTTCAGCGTCCTCGGCGGAATCCTGCTGGGCTCCGCGGAGCTGACGCCGCAGACGGTTCTGGATGTAATCCGTATGAAGCTGTTCGGCGTGCAGGGGCTGCAGCTACAGCGCTCCGCCATCAGCATCGTTTGGGAACTGCGGCTGCCCCGCGTGCTGCTGGCCCTTGCCGCAGGGGGCGGTCTGGCCGTGGCGGGCGCCGCCATGCAGGCGGTGACCCAGAACGTAATGGCGGACCCCTATATTCTTGGCGCCTCCAGCGGGGCTTCCGCCGCGGTAGCCTTTGCCTTTGTGCTGGGCGGCGTGTTCTCCCGGTCCGGTGCGCTGATGTCCGCCATGGCCTTTGCCGGGGCGATGCTGGCGTTGCTGTTGGTCTATTCCGTGGGCATGGTGGGCAGCGCCGGTTCCGGCAGTCGTCTGGTGCTGGCGGGCATGGCCATCAGCGTGATCCTGACGGCAGCCACCCAGTTTTTTATCTCTATTGCGCCGGATACCTACACGGTGCGAAACATCACCGCCTGGACCATGGGGAGCCTGGGCAGCGCCCGCTGGAACACCATTGCCTTTCCCTGCCTGGCGGCGCTTTCCGGCTCCCTGGTCCTGATGTTGATGGCGCGGGCTTATAACCTGCTCTCCCAGGGGGATGAAACGGCCGTCAGCCTCGGGCTCGACGTAAAGGCTCTAAAGCGGCTGACGATTGTTGTGGTTTCCTTCATCACCGGCGCCGTGGTGTCGGTGGGCGGCGTGATCGGGTTTATCGGATTCATAATCCCCCATGTGGTGAGAATCCTGCTTGGCTCCGACCACCGGCGTGTGTTTCCCTTCTCTTTTCTGATCGGCGGCCTGTTTCTCATGTGGATGGACGTGCTGGCGCGCACCGCCATCGCGCCCAAAGAACTGCCGGTTGGGATCTTTACCGCATTCTGCGGCGGGCCCTTCTTCGTCTGGTTGCTGTACCGGAAAAACCGGTACGGGAAAATGTGAGGTGTTGCTTGATGGAAAACAAAGTGGAGATCCGGGATCTGTCCTACCGTGTGCTGGACACGCAGATCCTGCAGAACATCTCTCTGCGCGTGGAAAAGAACCAGTTCATCGGCCTGATCGGGCCCAACGGCAGCGGGAAGACCTCCCTGCTCAAGCATATCTACCGGGCTCTGCCGCCTAAGAAACAGGCCGTCTTTCTCAATGGCCGCGAGCTGGAGTCCTATTCCTACCGCGAAGCGGCACAGCAGGTCACCGTCATGCGGCAGGAGAACGCCTCAGATTTCGACTACACCATTCTGGAGATGGTACTGATGGGCCGGTCGCCCTATCGGAAATACTATGAGAAAGACACGGAAGAGGACAAAGAGATTGCGCAAAACGCCTTGCGCTTCGTAGGCATGGAGGCCATGGCGGAGCGGTCATTCTCCACCCTCTCCGGCGGGGAGAAACAGCGGGTGCTGATTGCCCGCTCTCTGGCCCAGGAGGCGGATATCCTATTGCTGGACGAGCCCACCAATCACCTGGACGTACACTATCAGTGGCTTCTGATGGAGATCATCTCCGGACTGGGGAAAACCGTTCTGTCCGTATTCCATGAGCTGAACCTTGCCTGCCGCTTCTGTGATTACCTCTACGTCCTTCAAGAGGGCCGGATTCTGACGCACGGACGTCCGGCAGCGATTGTAACGCCGGAAATGCTGTCAGAGGTCTTCGGGGTCCGTGCCGAGGTCATAACAACAAGCAATGGGCGGCCGTACATCATCTATCAGAGCAGCGTTTCGTGAGAATATCTGCTTTATGGATCTCTGCGCCTGCGTTCTGACTTCTCTTTGGAGGGAAAACATGTGTCATGCCCACGAACAATGGATCAAAGTCTTGAATAATCCCCATTTTTCTTCGCTTCCGGAGGCGTTGGAGGACGCCTTCGGCACCGCTCCTGCTACTGTGGTTCGCGAGAAGATTGAGGTGGAATGGCAGCATTTATTTGAGGTGGAGCAAGTCGCTCCGGATGACGTCCGTGAGGAGCTGTTCGGGTATATTTTGCCCTCTATTGCCATTTACTGCACACTGCGCGAGCTTACAGATTCAGCTCTGGATATCTTTCGCAGCTTCTTTACAAAAGCCGCTATGCAAGGGGCGGAACAGCTGCGAAAGAAGGCTGCTTTATCTCCGGGATTTGAAGACGCTTTTTTGCAGTCGATGGCCGGAGGGAAAACATCAGATCCCCGACCCTCCGGCGGATTTGTTTTTCAATTGATCCGTAAGGATTACAGCGGGTTGGAGTTTCACGTACTACAGTGCCCGTATTGCGATTACTGTGCCAAATACGAGTGTTCGGAGCTCGTACCGGTTTTCTGTGGCTGTGACGATATTCTGTACGGGAATATATCCGGCACTCTGCGGTGGGGCCGCACACGGACTATTGGGAGGGGTGACGGGTGCTGTGACTTCCGTTTTGACAGGGTTTTGCCGTAGGGAAAGACGCGGCAGTTTCTCAACGAGAAGTGCCCTGTCTTAACAGAGATTTTATCCCCAATAACATATTCTTATAAGAAGGGAAACACATGGCAGGTATACTAAGCAGAATTTTCGGTTGACTCCGATAGGAGGGTAGAGATGTGATCGAAAGCAAAGTTGCGTATTTACAAATGATTCAGGAGGCTATTGGCAGAATGTCAACGTCATCTGCCATCTTCAAAGGCTTTTCTGCTGCCATTGTCGCGGGAATTTCTGCATTGTCTTACCAGGACGTTAATATTCTGGTGCTGGGGCTCTCTTTCCTGCCCGTCTTGGCGTTTGCAATCCTTGATGTATATTATTTGACTTTGGAACGCAAATTTCGATTTCTTTTTGACCGAGTTCGAATGGACAAGCATGACATTGACTTCTCTCTCGATTTGACAAAAGACCCTGCGGAAGTCTCAGAAGCCAATGCCACACCACTGGACGGCATATTATCTCCGAGCATCTATCTGTTTTATCCTATGATGCTTGTTGTTTTGGTTGTTGTATTCTTATTGAAGATGAGAGGATCGTTGTAATGGCACACAAAACTTTTATTTCATATAAATATAGCGAAGCGCAGCGGGTGCGGGATGATATTATTGCGGCACTTGGCGATGACGCCACGTTCTACCAAGGGGAAACCAGCGACTCTCCTGACCTGACTGATTTTACAACCGAAACCATCAAGGAGCATTTGAAGGACATGATCTTTGATAGTACGGTTACCATCGTTGTTATATCTCCGAACATGACAGAGAGCAAATGGATTGATTGGGAAATCGAATACTCTCTCCGGGAATACGCCAGGAACGGACGCGCATCAAAATCAAATGGTATTGTGGGTGTCGTTATGAAGGTTAACGGAGGATATGATTGGCTGCGTACAACAACCAAGCACGCAGATGGACATACATCTACACAAAACGATACCGGGAAACTTTATAGGATCATCAACAAAAATCGGTTTAATGAGAATCCAAGGGTATATGTATGCAATCAATGCAAGACAGTTGATAGACTTACGGGGTCATATATTTCCATAATTGATGAAGATGAATTCCTGCAAAATCCCCAGAAGTTTATTGACAATGCATTCGAGAAGTGCCAGAACGTTGAATGCTATACGATCTGCAAAACCAGATAAACTGCGAATAGTTACTGTTCTGGCTTCCCTCCTTTTGTGTGGGACATGCTTCAACAGAAGACGCACACGTCCTTGTAGGGAGGCTGTAGCTTTGGCAAAGATTTCTCCTTAGCAGCTAAAGGGGGGGAGATGCTGTGAGTAGCAGGAATCGGAAAAGAGAAGATATCATTCATCACTGGTTTGACATGTGGCTCAAAAAGACGGATACGGAGATCAGTGCTTTGTTTGCCCCAAAAGCTGTGTATACTGAGAGCTGGGGGCCGGAATACCGTGGAGTCGTGGAAATTCAGCACTGGTTCGATGAATGGAATACCCGTGGCAGTGTGCGACGATGGGAGATTCGGCAGTTCTTTCACAAAGAAGACCAGACCATCGTAGAGTGGTTTTTTGAAGCGCAGATGGCAGACGGCAGGACGGAAGCCTTTGACGGGATGACCCTGATCGAATGGACGGCGGAGAATCAGATCCGGAGACTGAAAGAATTTGGATGCAATATAGACCGGTATGACCCCTACGCCGCTGGGGGGACACCAGTATTTAGAGATGAAAAAGCACTATGGTTTTGAAAAGCAGATCCACAGTGGCAAAACCGCCTGGTCCCATCCCACCTTGCTATTTGAACCTACTTGTGCATGCATAAGAACAACTAAGAAAGAACCGTCTTGATAAGAAGGGCTTTTGCTATTTTGTACCTTGCGATACAAAGTAAAAAGCCCCTCCTTTTTTATAGATCATGACAATCAATCGACTGAAACCATTCAAGGAGGAGTAACGATGGAAGCGATTCAGGCCAAAATGCGTGATGTTCATGCAAAAGCGAAGCAGTTAAGACGGTCGGGCATTGTTCCCTGTTCGATCTATGGAGCCGGACTGGAAGAGTCTTTGTCTATTCAGGTTTCTTCCTCCGATGCACGGCAGCTCAAGCGAACCAAGAGAACGGGAAGTCTGGTGGATGTTTTGGTGGAGAAAAAGCGTTACCACGCCCTGATTAAGGATCTGGATTACAACAACTTAAATGATGAAATCGTCCATATCAGTTTTCAGAGCCTGGAAAAAGGGAAAAAGGCAAACGGCGTTGCGGATATTATCCTGCTAAACAAGGACAAAGTGCAGGGGGTGTTAGAGCAAATCCAGATGCAGATCCCCCATGCCGCGGAGCCGGAATACTTGCTGGACACAGTGACGGTTGATCTTGAGAATTGTTCTGTCGGTACAGTCATTACGGTCGGCGATATCCCGGAATTTCAAAACGACAACATTGAGTTGCATACCGATCCGGGTAATATCGTTTTCAGAATCAGCGACAAAAAGCGTGCGACAACGCAGTTGACGGGGGTCCCTGATCTGACAGAATAACCATTAAGATTACAGCCGGGAGCAGTCCCCTGCCAACCTATCGGTGGCGGGGCTGTTCCTTTTTACGGATGAAGGGTGGCGCAAAGTGAGCATTATAGGGGCAACGGTCAAACATAAGGTATTTGGGACAGGCACCGTAACGGCCTTAACGGATGAAGTCGTTACCGTAAGCTTCTATGGCGTCGAAAGGCGTTTTATATATCCCGATGCGTTTGAAAAGTTCCTGACATTCAGTTGTCAGGAACTGCAGACCCATATCGAGGAAGAAATTCTGAAAAGAGCGATCATCGCCAAGAGGCAAAAGAAGTACGAGCAAGAACAGCGCGCACGCAGGCAAAAACTGCTGAATTATAGAATAGCTGCGAATTCTCACCTCGTAGTAAATGTTCCTTGTGAACAAGTTGATAACGTGCTTCAAACGCTTTCTTTTTCTACAGGGGTGTATTTCAGTGGCGAGTCCATAGGAATGCCAAGAATTGCGGACCGGGTGAAACCCAATTCTGTTTGCTTTATCACCAGTTGTCAAAAAGAACAAGCGGAACGTGAGAGAATGCTGGTTGGCGCATTCATGGTCGCCGAAGACTTTTTTGGAGACGAAGCCGGTAACGGGATCGTAAAAGGACATCCAAAACATCACCTCGCCATGCCGGAAAACCAATATCTGAATTTTTGGGAGCTGGCAGATCAGTCTGCGCCTCTCCGCTGGGGAAAGACTGCGTTCAGGTACTGCTCCGCTGCGCTTGCAAACCGGATGCTTTCTGAGATGGTGGCGGTTGTCCAAGAAACAGATCAAGAAGAGAAATCTCTTGAGCTTTACCAGTATTTTTGTGCAATCAATCAGCTTCGTCACCTCGTTGAACAGAAACAGGATGATGCGGAAAGCAGATAAGATTTTTTGTTTGTTCACTCAACAGTTGTTTTTTCTCTGCCATAGACCTCTTAAAGCGGAATGTTCAAGTGGGGGTTCATCATGAACCGAAGGATTGACTGCAGCGTTGTTTTCCATGGGCCCAACAAAGGCTTTAGCTTTTATACGGCGGTTTTTTATGTTATGATAGTTACTGAGAGAGCCGCATTCTTTGATAGATTGAATAATCTATATGTCCATTTCTTTTTCTGAACCAAATGGCGAATTGACACAGCAGAACACGAGAATGATTACCTATGCTTATCTAAGCGCATTAATATGGTGAGGTGGTGAAAAATGAAAGACCGGCGTTTTCTGAAAAATGTCATAGCTTTGCCATTTCTTGAATTGAAACAAAGGACATCTGGCATCCACCTCACTGATATCCGGCCCGAAAGACTGATTTATGCGCTGGCCTACGCCTTTGAGTTGATCCTCTACTCTACACGTGAGTTGTTTCTACCGATGCAGGCCACGCTTTTCGGCTTGCCGGGAAACACGGTGGTCTATATCGGGCACATGTTTGGCTCCTTAATCGTCATGCTGCTATGGTCTGAGCGGTTCCGACATCTGATCCTCATTTCAGTCGCGGTTACGCTGGCGGGATTTGTACCGCTTCTGTTCCTGCCGGAGGGTATTGCTCACCTGCTTTTTGGGTTGATTGCCATGACGGGGCTGGGAGGCGCAGTGACCTGCGCACGCTGCGGATTTGCCTTTGCCGCAAACAATGCAGAACGTTTGCTGGGAATGTTCTCTGCGTCTTTTGGCATCGCGGGGGTAATGCTGTTGGATGCGCTGCAGATCAGAAAGTGGTTTGCCGCCCTTCTTTTGCCTGCTTTGCTTTTGGCTTTTCTCAGCGGATGTCTTCTGCGGTTTCGGGAGAGCGATCTGGAGGTCAAGCCGGAATCCAACAAGGCGGACGCAAAGGGTCTCTATTGGGCCCTTGTGCTCATGATGGCATACATGGGTATGGACGGATACATCTTTGGCCTGATTGATATGCAGAACCGAATGGGCTGTCTCCTTTTCATTGTGGGCTTCCTGGTGGCAGTGTGTTTTCTGTTCGCCACGTTTGTTTGGCTCCGCATCAATGTGTGGCATCTATGGACATTGTTTTTCGTGTTTTCCACAACCATGGCGATTCTTGCGATTGCTGCGCCGCAAACAGGTTCCGCACTGCCGCTTCATTTCTTCTGTGGGCTCGCAAACCTTGGCTGGCCGCTGAGTCTGTATGTGCTGGCCTGCGCACAGCGCCGGTTTGCAAGCTATCGGCTCTTGAAGCGGTGCACTGTGATCTTTATCCTTCTCTCGCCGCTGACGACACTTTCCAGCGGCTTTGTTCAGACACACTGGCCAGAACGGTTCCCCGTCGCTGTGCTGATCTATGTCTTGGCCGTACTGTTCTTGTTCCTGCTGAGCCTGCCTTACAGTTACCGGCACCTGTTCTCCGCTGTTTGGGTTTCGGAGATTCACCGCTCCGATATGGACCTGCTACGAGAGAAAGTGACTGAGGCTGATCGCTTTGCGGGATATGGTCTGACGCCGAGGCAGCGAGAGGTGGCTGTACTGTTACTGGCCGCAAAGACACGGCGCCAAATCTCCGGAGAGCTGAAGTTGTCCGAGTCGACAGTGAAAATGCACACCTCCGATTTATACCGAAAGCTCGGTATCAACAGCCGTGTGGAACTCTTTCGGTTGTTCGGTGTTGCAGAAGATGTAAAAGAAGAGTGACAAGATAAAATATTTTCCCAAGCTCCTCGCCGAAGCGAGGAGCTTTTTTCATGAAAACCGCACCCTACCCAAACGTACAGGTTGTGTACGTGCGTGATTGCAGCGAAAATGAGAGTGTACTGACAAACAGAGAGGAGGGGTTGCAGATGTTCGGGTTCAAGTGCTCCAATTCCATCGACGCTGTTCCTTATGAACCTGTTTCGCCTTCTGCGGAAGAGGATGAGCTGAAAAAGAGAATCAACACGCTTTCTGACGAGGAAAAGCATGTCTTCAAGTGGCTCAAAGAATATTACAGTGAGCGCTGGATCGCCGAAACGCTGTTTATGACCAAGGCGCAGCTGCGAGAGCGTATCCGCGTCCTGTGCCGCAAGCTCGGCGTTCCAAACGTCAGAGCGATGCTTCGGATTTACGGACAGTTAGCTCCGCCGTCAGAGCGAAACCGGATGGTTTGCACAGAGGAGATAGACGCCTACGTCGATGAAAGATCGGAACGAGAGATTCAAAACGAATTGCGAAAATTGAAAGAAAGGTAAGGGTTGAGGCATGAGCTTGTTTGACAAGGTAATTCAAAAGGGAGTTGAGAAAGGCATCGGAGCCGCCATTGGAAAGAGCGTTCAGGACGCCGTCGGCAAGGCCGTCGAGCAAAAGGTTCGGCCGGCCGCAGAAAAGTTGGCCGGGCAAGCAGCAGATGCGACATCCCAGAAAATCAGCGAAACGACATCCGCAATCAGCGAAGCCGGGGCCGCAATGGCGGAGGCTCAAGAGGCGGCAAAGGGCATCTCAAAAGAGCAGTGGGGACAGGCGTTCTCTGTACTCGAGGGCATGGCAAACGACATGATGAAGGACATGCGGGTGTGCCCTGCCTGCGAGGAACCGGTTAAAGGTGACGTGCAGTTTTGTCCGAAATGCGGAGCGAAACTGCCGGAGATGACCGTCATGGAACTCGCGCTGTGCCCGAAGTGCGGAAAACAAAACGCAGTCGGAACGGATTTTTGCACCGCCTGTGGCGAGAAGCTGCCCGGCAAACTGCTCACAGAGGAGCGGGAGCGGGAACAGGATCAAGCCGTTTTGAACCGGTGGGCTGAAGCCCTGCCTCAATTTCCCCTGTGGAACTGTGGCGGCACACATCTGGATCTCGCGGTGCTGGAGCGTGGCCGCTTCTATTTCAGTGCCTGGTTCAACGGAGATTCTTCGGCCGCACAGCGGGCGGTGCAGCAGTATCGCGCATGCCTCAGCGATGTGGGCTTCATCAAAGCGGGTCAATACCCCAGCGAAGATCACCTTTATAAGATGGTGGATGGCGTCTGCTATCACGCAGATACAGAACACTGCTTTGAGGGCGACTCTGACGCACCGGGTCTCTATTTCCTCATTGGTGACGAGCCCACGGGCGGCTTCTACTACGTAAAGCCTGAACCGAAAAAGAAGGCCGACGGACTGTTCGGCGGACTGTTTCGATAACGAACGTACAAGGAGGATACGATGAACATGAAACGCATTGTTGTATGGGCGCTTGCATTGGCGATGCTTTTCTCTCTTGCAGCCTGCGGCAAAAACCCGTCAAATACAGGAGGTACCGGAACGCCGCAGACAAGCACGCCGGAGCAAAGCGGCACACCTGAAAGCAGCGGCACGCCCTCCACCCAAAGCGGCGGGGAAACATCTCCCGGCAAAATCACGGGTTGCGCCGACGTCTCTGACTTCTATGAGAAGCTGGTCGACGGAATGTACAAAAAAATCATGGCATTACAAGATGCGCATAACGAAGCGGCCACGGATTTTTCCGCAATGGCCAACCTTTGGTACATGCCCTTCAGTTCATTGCGCTATGTAGACGCCGCCTCCTTTACGGCAGGTACCTCTGCCGCAACGGTACAGTCGGCCTTTCGCCTGATGGATCTGGAGGACGCAGTTGTCACGGAAAACGGAAAAGAGTTTACCATCACCTATACGGCGACCAACTGGCCGTATTCTGAGGACACTTACGCCTTCAAAGAGATTATCCGCTACGATCCGGATGCGCCTGCACTCAGCGTAGTGAAGTACCGCGACGGAGAACTGAGCAGCTTCACGGAGTTCCAGGCGATGGGGAATGACCAATACGCCCTGTCCTCGGAGCTGGAGCGCGCCATTGTCACTTATAAAGACGGTGAAGTGCTCGCAATGGATCATGCGGAAAACAGGTGGGCGATCAACTCCGACACAGGAGAGCACGAGGACTACTCCTTTGTGTTCGGCTATGACAGCGGTGAGGTTTTCGGACGTACCGACATGAATCATGAATGGGTCATGGAGGCACAGACGCACGACGCCCTGTACCGCCACTACGACCTTCAGGACGGCGTCTGCACTATCACAGGCCTGAAAAAAGAACTGAACTGGGACGGTGGCCCGCCGACCTTTACGCCGGGTTATGAACTGATCCTGCCATAAACGGTGTTATAGTAGGCAAAGGGGAAAACGTCATGAAAAAATATCTGACCGCCTTTCTGGCAGCCGTAATACTGCTGTCCATAACAGCCTGCGGATTGATAAAGCCACAGTCAACGAGTCAGCCCGGAGACGGGCCTACAGAAAAAACTCCGCCGATCACATCGGGTGCACCGGGGTCATCAAGCGAGGACGGTACCGACAAAAAGAATGCTGATTCCGCCGGCGGCGATTACTGGGAGAATCTGCGGGAGAAATGGCGCAGCGAAATGGAGGAGGGCTACGTTTGGACCGTCTCGATCGATGCCGTGACGGTTCTGGATGCCCTGGGTCTTGCTGAATGTACTTACGATCTGGATCTCTCCTGCAGCCATGTGGGGAAAGACATGAACGGAGTTTATGCCGGCAGTCTTGCCATGCGCTTTGACGCCGATCTGTCTGGCCTCAATGAGATGATGGGGGCGATGGGCGGCACCGCCTCGACAAGCCATACGGACGGCTGGTTTCGCAACGACAGTTTTGTCATGGAGCTCAAGCCCTATGACGCGGAGAAGGAACAGGCGTTTATCGGGAGCCTCGATCTGGCGCTCGACGAGAATATGGAGATCGTCCCCAAAAACGAGTCGGACCCTTATACAGATGCTATTGTAGGCCCCATGCTCGAGCAGATGGGCAGCGGCACGGAACAGTTTGAAAAGGATCAGACGCCAGTTTCCTACTGGTTTGACTGGGATTACAACATGACGGAGGGCGACATGAGCCAGTCCTACTCCGTCACCGGCATTATGGGCATCGCCAGCGCCTCCGGCGGCATGGACGCTTCCGGGAAGCACATCAGCGGTTCGGCCGTCGCTCACTCTCCGCTGGGCGGCGTATATACCGACCGCTATGACGAGACGCTCGACGCGCCGTTCCCATATATCATTCGGGTGTATGAGACCGGGCAAGTCGTCTTTGAGCTGCATTCCTCTTCCGGTGGACCGGTGGTCATCAAGTTCTATGGCACCATCGACAAAATTCCGGTTTCGGAGACAACGGTCATCAAGAATTGAACACGCCGGATAAGGCAACAGCTTCCACATTGGACTGTGACCAGCACTTTCGCGTCCAACGGATACAAACAGCGGCCAGGACTGCCACGACACCCGAATAGGGCGTCTGGGGAAATTTCAAGGAGAGAAACAGGGGAGGAATTAAGATGTTTAAGAGATTCGCATGCATGATGATCGCTGCGCTTATGGTGATCGGTCTTTGCGCCTGCAGCACCGGAGACAAAAACGATTCTTCCGGGTCGAACAAAGGCGACAGCAACCAGACGGGCAACAACCAGAGCGGCCCTCTTTCCGATGGCAAGTGGCCTGCGGCGGTTTATTCGCAGTACGGGATTGATGAGATATCGACAAAGGGGAAGATTGTCTATACCGAACTGAACATCGAGGGATCGTATCAGTACTGCGTCTACTATCAAGGCGTAACGCGCGATGAGCTTGTGTCCTGGACAAACGGTCTTTTTGAAAAAGGCCTCCGCGCCGCCGACAGAGACAAAGAAAGACTGGAAAACTCCACATATTTCTACGACATCATGATTTACTGCGAGAAGGAGAGGCAGCCGTACAGGATGCGGCTCAGCTTCGATTTTGAAGACGGCATGGATTTCGAGTACTATGCCTACTATGACGAGCAGAATCCAAACTATACCGTGGTGGAGCGGGAAGATGATTACGGAGAGACCCACGCTTTCGTTGAATATAACCTGAGTATTTCTCTTAATCCGCTAAACAACAAAGAGGAATACGACGGCGATTTCCCTTCACTCGGACTGAAAGCCGAGGATCTGAAAGGCGTCGAAAACGTTCGCCGGATCGGAATGGACGAAGCGGCTTATATGAGCGCAATCAACTTCAATTTTTACGCAGATCATATCACCACGGAAGATGAGCTCAAGCAGTGCCGCGAGCTTCTGATTGATAAGCTTGCCGAAAAAGGCGCAACATTCTATGAGCTCCTCAATCCCGACCAAAAAACAACGGCAAGCGAGCTCAAGGAAAAAGGAACAGGCGGGTTCTGCGTTGAGAACAATGGCACGAAATTCGCTGTTACCGTCAACCCCGATTCCGGATACGGCGACTTTGGCTCGGGGTACGGGCTGATCCTCAGTAAAACAAACAACTGATATCGGACAGCGAGGGCAGTGAAAATGGAAAGACTTTGTATCAAGTGCGGCAAGGAGCTCAGCGAAGGCGCGGCATTCTGCACCAATTGCGGAACGCCCGCCCCAGCGGGAAATATAGAGACGCCTCAGTCTTTTGACGCACAGGCGGACACTCCTGTGCAAGCCGCTGTCGACTATCGACAGGCTGCTCTGGCAGCGGATTACCCACCGCAGCCCGTCCAAACGACTGCAGCGGAAAGAGAGAAATATGCTGTCGTCAGTACGGGCAGCTTCTTCGGCATGATGTTCCTGTACGCCATTCCCGTGATTGGATGGCTCATCTGCTTGGTCAATGCCTTTGCAGCAAGGAACGGGAACAAGAAGAACTTTGCGCGTGCAACTCTGATCTGGATTCTCATCGGTATCGTTCTTGCCGTTGCAAGCTATTTCCTATTCCGATGGCTGGGCAAGATGCTGACGGAGTATATCAATGAGGCGTTTGGCGGCTCATTTGGCGAGTTCGGGGATCTGTTCGAGCAATTTAAGCAATTTCAAAACGGAGATTTCAGCACTTTTCCACTTGAGTAAGCAGGGGGGTAATACTTATGACATATTGTGAAAAATGTGGGACGCCTGTTGCAGATGACACCCGCTATTGTCCGCAATGCGGCCTACCCGTTAATTCGCGTGCACGGCAACCGCAGACGAGTGACCGACAGAACGATCTGCACGCGGAAATGGCCGGGATGAACGATGCCATCGACTCAACCCAGCAGCGTCTGGCCGCAGATGCGCAAACCAACAAGGCGATGGCGATCCTTGCCTATCTCAGCATTCTGGTGCTGATTCCACTGTTCGCAGCAAAAGACAGTCCTTTTGCACGCTTTCATACCAACCAGGGACTGATACTGTTTCTTGCAGAAATTGCCTACAGCGTGCTTTACAGCATCCTGAGCGGGGTCATCTTGGCAATCTCATGGCGACTCTACTTCCTCGTCAGCATTATCGGTTTTGTTGGGCTCGTCTTTCTTGTCCTCGCGGTGATCGGCATCATCAACGCCGCGAACGGGGTGCAAAAAGAGCTGCCCGTTATTGGAAGAATGAGATTGTTGAAATAACGGTGCATCATCGCCTGTTGTCATATTCCTTTCTCTGCCATAGATCTCTTAGAGTGGTTTGTTCAAGTGGGTTCACCATGAACCGAGGCTCGGTTCAGCAAAAGGCTGCACTCTCCCCCTGGCGGGAGGTGCAGTCTTTTGCGTGCTGAGAAGCTATGGCTCTTTTCCCCCGTGCAGAATATAGAGGTTTGAAGTATGGCTCCCATTTTCTCTCCATCTTGCCTTTTTGGAGACAAGGCCAAGCGCATACAGATCATTCAGCGCTCGCTTAACGGTGCTGACAGAAATCTTCAGATCCTTTGCAATTGTCTTGATCCCAGGCCAGCAGGTTCCATTCTTATCAGCATGGTCTTTCAGATAGATATAGACGACCTTCGCCCGATGGCTCATTTCCTCGCTATGGTATATGCTGTTGAAGAAAGGCAAAACACCACCTCCTGCTTACTGTGTGCGAAGCTCTGTTTTGCGAGCATGTTTTTCACTCTGGATGACCTGTGAAATACCGCCTCCACTCGGAGAGGAAAGAGCATTCTTGTCAGCATCAGTTCTTCTGTCGGGATACTTATTTCGAATGGCTGAAATCAGATTCTGCTTGCTGGCATAGGCCACTTTACGCTGTGCCTGCTCTGGAACCTCATAGGGCGTGCCGAAGCGAATGCCCCAGTCGAGAAAAAGCCGCAGCCTTACCCGCATGGGGTGCATGCCCGTCTTCATCACAACAAAGCTGCCTTTTGGCATGGACTTCAGCTCGTCCGGAGACATCAGTGCCCGCTCCATCATCTGCAGGGATTGACTCGGATCGTTTTTTCCCCTTGAAATGCTGCCGCTCATAACTGTGCGGCTGCCAAGGGCTTTGGAGAGCTGCTCAGCCGTTTGGCTGCCAGGGGCAAATCCGCCGAAGATATTGACCTGGCAGTTCTCAACGATGATCTCCGAGCCCTCTTTGCCGTAGTTCTTCTGCAGCTGTCCGGAAATGCTCTGCACAATCGGAACGATCATCAAACCTCGGGAACGGGAAGCGGAGAACATCAGCTCCAGAGACTGGATCGGCGGACAGGTACCAAGCTCGTCCGCATAGAACACCACGCGATGAGGAAGCCGACCACCATGTTCGTCGGCCACGCTCAAAATCTCCCGGTAGAGCTGCTGGATGATCAGCGACACCATAAAGTATTTGGTCGTGTCCTCTTCGGGCAGCACGACAAAGATAGCCGACTTTTCATTGCAGAAACGCTCCGCGTCAATGGCTGTATCAAAGCACAGGATCTGCTCCATCTCGGAGTCGAGAAACGCATTGAGCCTCGACAGAACGGTTGAGAGAACGGACGCCATGGCCTGCTCCGAAGTGTTGAGTGCAGCGCCGGCAAACCACTTCGCCTTGTGATTTTCCGGAAGCATCTCCATCAGAAGCTGAAACTGCGTACGGCCCTTGACAGAGCTTGGCGCCAGAAGGTCCTGTACCAGCTTGAACACGCTTACGATGTGTCGTTGCTCGCTTGGCAAGAACTCTGCGGCAAGCAAAAAGACAGAAGTCAACAGACCCTCTGCCGCATCGTAGAAGAACTGGTTTTGCCCATAGCTTGCGTCATCACTGGTGTTGATGAGTGTTTTGGCTAAAATCTTGGCATACTTTTCTGCCTTTGCCTTTGCCGACAGATCACACGAATCGTCAATGTAGATGTCCATATACTTGTTGATGAGGTGCATCAGGTTGTTCCCATCTGAGCGGGTCGGATTGCGGAGATCCAGCACGGCGCTATGGTATCCGTAACACCTTTGCGCAATGCCGGCGTAGTTACGGAACAGATCACCTTTGGTGTCGGTGCAGAGAAAGCTCATGCCGGTGGCAAGGGCATATTCAATATTGGGATAAAGGAAAAAGGCTGTCTTGCCGGCGCCGCTGGCCGCAGTGACCAGAGCATGCACGTCATCCGTATCCACCAAAGCGGTAACGTTGTTCTTGCGGCCCTCACAGCCTACGATCAAACCCTGCTTGTTCGGAAGACTGGTTCCCTTACGCCACTTCTCCGGCTGAAACGGAACGTGGGCATAGGCGCTTTTGATTTCTCCCTTTGTTGCCCAACGTGCAGACCCGTGCTGCCCATCGCCGACCGTCCTGCTCTTGATCCCGTTGAGGGTGTAGTGATGGGAGAGTGCGATAATCAGTCCCAATATTGTTGCCATCGCAGCGACAGGGATAATCAAATTCAGCACATTCGGCATTCGGCAACCTCCTGCTCTTTGAACGTCAGATCTTCATTCCAATCCTTATAAGTGGGCACGATGCACTCTGATTCGACCCCCTGCTCACGAAGAAGCTCTTGCATGCGCAAAGAGGCGTTCTGACCCGCCTCATCGTTGTCGAGACAGAGGTATACCTTGCTTACAGTTCCAGTCTCCAGCATCTTTTTTACTGGGGAGAACGAGGTGCCGCAGCAGGCAACATAGGAGTGATCCTGCCAGTCCTCTCGGTTCAAGGAGATGTAGGACAGCAGGTCGATGGGTGCCTCAAAAACAAAGAGCAGCCCGCTTTTGCCGTTCCAGTGGAACGGATACTTCGCGTTACTTCCCTCAACATTTTGCCGGAATGCAGGTCCTTCTGTATTTGTGCTGCGCTTATGTGCGTGCCGCGGAACACAGTCTTCATCTTTGCCGACAAACACGGCATTGTGATACTGTGCGTCCTCATAGATTAGCTTTTCATGCACGAAAGCGCTCAGAACCGCACGGTCTATCCCACGGGTTTTGATTAGGTATGCAAACGCCCGCCGCATGGAAGGTGCGGCAGGCGGCAAGGTGAATTCCTTTTTCTGTTCTTCTTTCTCTGCGGCTGTGGGATATGCGACACCACTCCTGTCACCCAGCAAACGGATGACGGCCTCCGGGAAAGAGTCGCCATAGAATGTCTGGACAAAGGAAATCGCTCCGCCGCCGCGCTCGGCAGCGTGATCGTACCAGCGGTTCCCGCGGATCGTGATGCTGTGATCGCTGGCAAGCCGCTTATCCCGGCCGGATGGAATGAGCTTCTCTCCCTGGCTTCGGAGAAACTGTTCCAGGTCGACATCGTTTGCGAGCAATTTCTGCTCGTCTGTAAAATGAATATATCCCGACAATACAACACCTCCAATCATCGTTGCATTTCTTCATGGTCATTCGGCTTATGCCCCTGCGCCATTTTCTTTTCCCTGAGCTTGCGCTTCAACTTGCTGTCCGCTGTTACAGAGAGGCCATTGGCTCTGGGCTGCGGCGTCTGCTCTCGGAAGATGCGGCTCATGTGGTGCAGAAGCCTGGTCGTGGAATGAAACAGATACAGGGCTTGCGGTGAGGTTTCTTGGTGATTCGGGTTGTGATATGTGGATGCCTGCGGATCTTCTGCTGAAGAAGAGCCTCGGGATTCCTCGTTTTTTATCGCATCCGACCCATCCATCGGCTCTTCCGGCCTTCCGTCTTCGCCTGTATGAATCCGAGCCATATCTTCCAATCGGACCGCCTCTTCGATGATGATGTTTTTGATCCGCTTGAATTCCTTTTGCTTTGAGATCGGGAGTCTCTCGGGGATCTCGTCTTTGTAAGTGCGAAGGACCTCCTCTCTCTGCTCATACCAGAGCTCATAGGCGGACGCGATCCTTGTGTCCTTCGCCAGCTCGTCAACGATCTCATCCACGATGGCCTTGAAAGGGGTCTTGAGATAACCGTACTGCTTCTTGCCGGACAGATGCTTCAGCCGCTGAGACAGTTCCAGCAGCAACACTTCCATGCGCTCGTTCTGAAGCGTGCCGGTCTGCATCTGTTCGATATACTCATCCATCAGCTCTGACGACTTTTTAGTAAGCTCATCGCGGCGCATGGTCTGCCTCTGATAGATTTCCGTCAGCTCCTGACGGAAGATTTCCTTGGCGAGATGTGCTTTGATCTCTTCGATGCCTTTTTTTGTAAGGAATCCTTTTGATGGATCTGCGCTGTAGCAGACCATGTGGACATGTGGGTGATGCCCTTCATCATGAAAAGCCGCATACCAACGAAAGTCTTTCCACGGGATGCGCATGGCCTCGGCCATGTCCATCGCATAGGAAGAGAGGAGTTCCTGCCAGCTCTCCGGGTTATCATATCCGAGCCGGGCTGCGTCCTCTCTTTGCAGAGAAATGATGGGCAGCCATACATTGCCGCCGTGCTGCGCCACTTCTTCCGCGATGCGTGAGAGCACCAGAGGGTCGCCGCTTCCATTGAACAGCGCATGAGATCCCACGCTCTTTGCGCGGGGGCGGTTGGCAATATATTTGACGTAGTTTTCTTTCTTGGCGATGCTGTCGTAGTTGTCCTCCAGCGCCCGCGTGATGAATTCCGATGCCCTCCCGATAGTTGGCCTGGCCATATAGTCTTCGCACTCAAACATGACGCGGCATAGTGGGAACTCCTGCAGGAGCTGATCGATCATCTCGATTTGCTTCTTCGTTGCCGGACGATCCTGCAGGGAAATGCTGATTGGTTCCGCGCCATCACGGGTCGCAATGTAATGAACGAAATTGTCCAGATGTGCGGAAGAACGCTTGGTGCCTCCCTTTATAAAAGGACACTTGAAGATGATCCGCGGCATCGGTCATCACAGACCCTTCTGAAAATCTACCGCATCATGAAGAGAGATGGCGCCGTTGGTTTTTTTGACCTCCTGCACACACTTTCCGCGAAGCTTTTGGAGATCCTCATTGCTGATCTCCAGCCCAGCGGCCAGCACATGCATCACCATATCAAGTTCTACGGCATTTTTGAAAAGAAGTCGGGCAATACGATTTTCCCCATCTCGAAGTGTGCCGCGCATGGCCTGGAGAAAAAGCGGCGGTAAATACTCGCTGATTTCTTCTGCTGCGAGATAATCACAGTAAAAGCGCAACGCTCTCTCAACAAACTCGTTTTTGCTGAGACAGTTCTCCTTTTTCATTGCCTCCTGAACCTTGTGCTCCGTATCCGGGGCGATTCGCATTTGAAACCGAATTCTCTCTTCGGGCATTGGATTTCCTCCTTTTCATTTCTTATTCTTTTCTGAGCAGTACCCAAGCGTCTTCAACAACGTATTCTTAAAGCATTACATCGGCAGTTTTTTCTCTTGACAAATCCAGTCTTTTTGCTATAATGATATTAGGACTTAATACTATTAATGCACAAGACAAGTCTTATTCCCGACAAGAAGAAAGGAAGCGTGTTTGTAATGAAACAGCGCAGAGATACCAGGCAGCGTCAGATTGTTTTAGAGGCAGTGCGCGCCCGCTGCGATCACCCCACGGCGGATCAGATCTATCTGGATGTGCATGCCGTAGATGAACGTATCAGCCGCGGGACCGTCTATCGCAATCTGAACTGCCTGTCTGAGGATGGGGAGATCAACCACATCAAGGTGCCCGGCGCAGATCGCTACGATAAGCGCACCAATCTCCACTACCATCTTATCTGCACGGAATGCGGTGCGGTCTGCGATGTACCCCTTGTCTATAACGCATCGACGGATGCGCTTCTGGCAGAAAAGACCGGCTTTGCGGTGAAGCGCCACCGGACCGTCTTTGAGGGCGTCTGTCCCGCCTGCCAAAAGCGCATGGAGGACATGTCAACAAAACAGTAATCATACTCAAAAGGAGGAATCATTATGGACGCGACTGTGAAGAAGCTGCTCAACGAGCAGATTAACAAGGAATTCTATTCCGCCTATCTCTATCTGGATTTTGCCAACTACTACGACGAGGTTGGTCTGGACGGCTTTGCCAACTGGTACAAAATCCAAGCACAGGAGGAGCGGGACCACGCGCTGCTGTTTTACGAGTATCTCCAGAACAATGACGAGACCGTTACCTTTGAGGCCGTCGCCAAGCCGGAGTGGGAGCGCGGCGACAATATGACGCCGCTGAAGAAGGCGCTGGAGCATGAGAAGTATGTCACCGCGCTCATCAACGCCATCTACGCTGCGGCCTACGAGGTGAAGGACTTCCGTACCATGCAGGTGCTGGATTGGTTCGTCAAGGAGCAAGGCGAGGAGGAGAAGAACGCCTCCGACATGATTACCAAAATGGAGCTGTTCGGCGGCGATAACAAGGGCCTCTATATGCTCAACAGCGAGCTGAAGGGCCGTGTGTATTCTGCGCCGTCGCTCACACTGTAAGAACAATCATCACAGACACAGAACAGGAGGTTCAACCATGTCTCTCATCAACAAGGAAATCAACGATTTTACTGTACAGGCCTATCAGAACGGCGAGTTCAAGACCGTCACCAAGGCTGACATCCTCGGCAAGTGGAGCGTGTTCTTCTTCTATCCGGCAGATTTCACCTTTGTCTGCCCCACGGAGTTGGAGGACCTGCAGAACAAGTACGCCGAGTTCCAGGCGGCAGGCTGCGAGGTCTACTCCGTGTCCACCGATACCCACTTTGTCCACAAGGCCTGGCACGATCATTCCGAGCGCATCGGCAAGCTGACCTACCCTATGCTGGCAGACCCCACCCACGTCCTCAGCCGGGACTTTGAGGTGCTCATCGAGGAGAGCGGCCTTGCCGAGCGGGGCAGCTTCATCCTCAACCCCGAGGGGAAGATCGTGGTCTACGAGGTCAACGCCGGCAATGTGGGCCGCAACGCCGACGAGCTGCTTCGCCGCCTGCAGGCCAGCCAGTTCGTGGCCGAGCACGGCGACCAGGTCTGCCCGGCCAAGTGGCAGCCCGGCGCCGAGACCCTGACGCCCAGCCTGGATCTGGTGGGGATGCTGTAATGGATGCCCAGCGCCTTTATGACGTGGTGGTGATCGGCGGAGGGCCCTCCGGATTGACGGCGGCCCTCTACATGGCCCGCGCCCGCTACCGGGTGCTGGTTGTGGAGAAGGAGACCTTCGGCGGGCAGATCACCATCACCGACGAGATCGTCAACTACCCCGGCGTGGAGAAAACCTCCGGCAAGGCACTGACCGAGAGTATGCGCCGCCAGGCGGAGGGCTTCGGCGCAGAGTTTGCACTCTCGGAGGTCACGTCTCTGGAGCTGGAGGGCGATGTCAAAACCGTTCACACAGACCGAGGCAGCTTTTCCTGCTTTGGCGTGCTGCTGGCCACCGGCGCACATCCACGGATGCTGGGCTTCCTCGGCGAGGCGGAGTTCCGGGGTCGGGGCGTGGCCTACTGCGCCACCTGCGACGGGGAGTTCTTCACCGGCAAGGAGGTCTTTGTGGTTGGCGGCGGCTTTGCCGCCGCAGAGGAGAGCGTGTTCCTCACTCGCTATGCAAAGCATGTGACCGTCCTCGTGCGCAGGGACGATTTCTCCTGCGCCGCGGCCACCTCCCAGCCCACGAAGGAGCATCCCAATATCACCGTGCTCTACAATACCGAGGTGATGGAGGCCACAGGCGACACCGCCCTGCGCTCCCTTCGCTACCGCAACAACAAGACCGGGGAGGAGACTCTCTTCACCCCGGAGGAGGACACCTTTGGCCTCTTCGTCTTTGCCGGATATGAGCCGGAGACGGCGCTGGTCAAGGGGCTGGTGGAGCTGGACGGGCAGGGCTATGTCATCACCGACCGAAGCCAGAAAACAAATCTGGACGGCGTCTATGCCGCAGGCGACGTGTGCGTGAAGAACCTGCGGCAGGTAGTCACCGCCGTGGGCGACGGCGCCACCGCCGCCACGGAGCTGGAGAAGCACGCTGCCGCTATGCAAACCAAAACCGGACTGTATCCGCAGAAGCCGGAGCCCAGCCGGTCGCCTGCTCCAAAGGAGAGCACTGCAGAGAGCGGACTCTTTCCGTCCGAGGTTGTCTCCCAACTCACCGCGGTCTTTGACCGTATGCAGGCTCCTCTGATCCTCAAGCTCTATCTGGACAGTCAGCCGCTCTCCGGTGAGCTTCGCGCTTATATGGAGGAGCTTGCAAAGCACACGGACAAGCTCACCGTCACCGCCGCGAGCGAAGGGGAGATCGCAAGGGAAACCGATCTGCCGTTTGTGCGGGTGCTCCGCGCTGATGGAACAGACACCGGCCTCGCATTCCACGGCGTGCCCGGCGGACATGAGTTCACGTCCTTCGTCCTTGGCCTTTACAATGTCTCCGGTCCCGGCCAGCCGCTGGATGATACTTTGACGCAGCGCGTCCGTGCCATCACCGAGCCGCTGGATCTGCGCATCCTTGTTTCCCTTTCCTGCACCATGTGCCCGGAGCTGGTGACGGCGGCGCAGAAGCTGGCGGCGATGAACGAGCGCGTCCGGGCGGAGGTCTATGATGTGAACCACTACCCCGCGCTGCGGGAGAAGTACAAGGTCATGAGCGTACCCTGCCTGGTGATCAACGGGGAACGGGTACACTTCGGCAAGAAAAATCTCAGCCAACTTTTAGATCTTCTGGCGGAGGCCAGACAATAAGAATACAGGAGGTCGATCCCATGAGTATGGAACAGAAATTTTTCATCTGTGAGCACTGCGGCAATATCATTGCTATGGTGAAGGACAAGGGCGTGCCGGTTATGTGTTGCGGTCAGAAGATGACCGAGATCATCCCCGGTACAACGGACGCGGCTGTAGAGAAGCATGTGCCCGTGTACACGGTGGAAGGCAACAAGGTGCATGTCACAGTGGGCGAGGTTGCCCACCCCATGCTGCCGGAGCACTACATCGAGTGGATCTCCCTGCAGACGAGGTTCGGCAATCAGCGCAAGGAGCTGCAGCCGGGACAGGCGCCGGAGACCTGCTTCATGCTGTGCGACGGTGACGAGGTAGAGGCGGTTTACGCCTACTGCAACCTTCATAGTCTCTGGAAAGCGTAATTCCGACCATTTGTTAAACGTCGGGGCGTGAATGTGTGAAAGCATCCACGCCCTTTTTCTTTCTTCTGAACTTCTTTTGCGGCAATTTCTCCAATGATGCCATGTGTAATGGCATGGAAAACTCCGCACACGCTGCCTTTACATCCGTTCATGATGCCACGATGTGGCAACTGTCGATGAAAATGATGTCATATTCAAGGATGCATTTAAAATCGCAAACATGCGGTATTCTCCGCACATCCCGGTCCGCGTTGCGGGCCGGTGTGTGGTGCGGTGATGTCACCGCTTTATCCTGCACCATTTTCGACCGGTGGGTTCAGCCATTTTCGGTGTATCAAGTCAGCTCGAAAGCTCCCGAATACGGCGATCTTGTGGCCGGTGTGGGGTGAGTGCTGGCACGGATAAAAGAAGCCGACACGGGGCTTCTATGGCGCTCACAGCGGCTGCATTTACATGGAGATGTCCATCGGTGCGTGCTGCGGCAGCTCCTTGCCGTCGAGATGGTCAAGCAGGCGAGACAGTCGTTCCACCAGAGGCGCATACGCTTTCCGTTCTGCATGATAGGCAGCGCTGCACACCTCCTTGACGCTGAACCTGTGCCAGCAGCCTTTGTTATCCATCGTGGAGAACTCGCCATGATCAAGATCGATATCGAAGGTTCCGACCACTCGGCCGGTGTTCCCGGTTCTCTCGAAAGCATATTGCTCGAACGCGGTTAAAGAAATATCCTGCGCTGCCGCATAGTAGTGACGGAAGTCTCCCGATATATTTTCTGACTTGAGATAACGTCGCAGTGCAGTTGCCGCATGCAGGAATTCTATCGGCTCGTCTACCAGGTAACAGTTCTCTTCGCCTCGCTCCGTGACCTTGAACACTGCGAAGCGACGGCTACTCTCTGCCTGGACACGAGCCTGCTCTTTCTCTTCCCAGATCTGGCGGCTGACTCTTTCATAGACGTCATCGGGGAGCTGATTGATCAGCTCACCCAGGATTTCTTCCAGCTTCTCCTGCACGCTGCCTCCTTTGAGGTGCTGTGTCAGAGCGTCATACCAGCGCTCGTCCAGCCACAGGGTAATATCTCTGTCAGCCATTTGCGTCCACCTTCTGCGCAGCGGGCAGCGCTACACTGCCGGTCAGCTTTGGTTTTTGAGGAGAAGCCTTTTTCGGCTTGCTCTGAGATGTCGCCTTCGTCTTGCAGCGGCTGTCGACGTATCTCCGTGTTTCTTCCGGGACACATCTTTCGTAAAGCTCTTGCAGAGCCTGCTCCATTTCCTTCTGCACAGAACTGTTATCCTTGTCCCGCAAAAAGAATGAGAGCACATCCATGCGCTCCCGTTCAATGCTGATAGTCAACTCAACCTTATCCATGCTCATCCTCCTTCCGCCTTGCGGCAAATACAGAGAGAGCCGGAGCGCATCAGCATCTCCGACCCTCGTCAAATTATTACATATCCAGAGCGGGACCAGCCATTGTTGGGGCCTGCTCCTGCTGCAGTTCTTCCTCTGTGAGCTTTCGGAAGCTGTCCTCTCCGGGAACCAGCCCGAGAGCGCGGCCGTTGTCAAAGGCACAATGGACTGTACCGATATCGTCTACGGCAACGACCGTTCCTCTTGTGTTGTCCTCCACGGGGCAGGGATCGCTTCCCATATTCAAAAGCATGACCCGTGTTCCGGGTGGGTAACTCTGTTTATACCTCTCTGCCTGACGATGCAGGCGATCCCAATCGTTCACGGTGTGTTCCTCCTTGTGATTGTTATTCATTCTCAATTCGGGTTCATAGACCTCAAGCTCATACAGAATGCTTCCATCCTTCTTTCTGGAGTCAAGCACCTTGATGGTCGTTCCATCAAAGATATACTCGCCGGCCTTTTGAAACCCCGAGCGGAAGCCCGGACCCTGCGAGAAGCGGTGTCCAGGTTGGCCTTTGATCACAGAATAGAACCCGTTGGTCTGCACCTTTGTTACCTCTCGAACGAGCCCAACAATATCCGGATGCTTGCTGTGATAGGTAGCCATGATCTCTGTGCCTGGCTTTATGTGCCGCTTCAGTTCTGCAAGGCTTCCGATCTTGAGTGACTTCCGTTGCTCTGCTTCTTGAAGCTCGTTATCTTCGATCTCGGAAGTCCCGTCCATCTTTCGCTGCATGGGAATCAGGATTTTAAGAAGTTCATCCCTGTATTCCATGTCTGCGATCCTGTCGATGTAGATGCCGAAGGTGTTGAGGAAGGGTCTGCCGTCCTCGTAGGTAACGGACACATCCTCCCGCACACCATGCCTGCAAATGAAATCTGCGACCTGTTGGGTGCTATGGAGCTTCTTCGTCTCACCTGTGGCATGTCCAATCAGGACAGGGTATTCTTTCAAATGATTACCCCCTTTAATACTCAATATACGGAACCTTGAGCCAGTGCGTCCAGCTGCGACTTGTGAGCTGTGTTTTCACGACACCGTATTTCGTACCCATCGCCTCAATCACCTCACCGCCGCCGATGTAGACGCCGATATGCCCGTCGTGCCATACGGCAATGCCGGGGATATCCGGGATGGTATCGATGGTGCCGGACTCCACTGCGTTGTAGTACATCTGGTTTGCGCCAACATCCGGCATACCGTTTGTGCCGTAGTCGATGGTCATGGTATCAGTGTTGAGCCAACCGTAGCCTTTAATCAGGCCGACGCAGTCGGTCGTTCTCCCGCCGAGCCAGTTCGCTTCAATGAAATCCTTATGGTTTCCGACGCCGTCGGGGTACTGCTCCAGCTTATAGGCAAAGAGGGATTCGGTCAGGACGCAACCGTATGTACCCCATACATAGCCCCAGCCGGATTCCCAGGCGTGAACGGCATAGACCGCGAGGTCGTGAGCGTTTTTCACCTCCGGATTTCGGAACGCAGAGATATCCAGCTCGATGCTTCGATCCCCTCCGGCAAGGTAGACACCGCCGTATGCACCACTGCCCATATTGCCGGCGATTATACGATAGATATGGCTGGCGTTGTCCTTGTCCTCCTGCGTGATCTCCCTCCCAAACAGAGCCGTCAGATTTCCATAGGCGCTCTCCAGCGAGAGCGGCACGACGACGATGTATGATTCTTCCTCTGATATAACCGTGCCGTCCTCTTGGACGACGTCAACCGTGCGCGTCCTTGTTTCTGTTCTGTAGAAGCACTCCACAAATCGATTTGCAGCCCTGCGGCTTGGCGCTTCTTCACCGAAGCAAAGAGCCATAAAAACGGCCTTGACTCGGATTGGATCAAGGCCGTTGCCGCTTTCCGTCTGCGCGTTGGCGGCGGACACCGCCGAATCCAAAAGAGAAAAAGCGCTCCGCATTTCGGAAATGTGAGATTGGAACTCAACAGGGATGCTTTCCGTGTACTGCGGACCGTAGAAACAGGCGTTGACGGTATGGTTGTTGTGGTCGGCGCCGCCTGAGCCGATGGAGCACAGAGCAGCAATGAGCAGGATGAGCGGCGAGAGAATAGCCACCAGCACCCAGCCGACACTTTTGCGCAGCTTTTCGTTGGATAGTACGCTCGCCGCTGCTTTGGCGAGCATTCCGGCAGACAGCGCCATTATCGACCACCTGCCGATCCGAAAAGCTTCTCCTTGTAGGGCGGAGCATGAACCTCCAGAAGATATCGCTCGTTGCCGCATTTGAAGAGGCAGACGCCGCGCTGAGGAAACTTGATGAGGTTGTACTCCGCCTCATCCAGCTGGAGCATATCCATGTACGACTTTTTATCGATGCTGCCCGCGTTGAAAAGGAACTGATGGGGAGGAATAGCGAACAGAGGCTTGGTCATCTCCCTGACACCCTCCTGATTGAAGTCGTCCAGATTCTGACTTGCCAGCAGCATGGCGGATTCCTTTTTTCGTACCCGCTTGAGGGAGTTGCGAATATACTCGATGGCCGTCAGGTTGGACAGCCACAGATATAGCTCGTCCAGCGCCGCCACGGTGTTGCCCTCAGTCAGAAGTTTATCCGACATATAGGACAGCACATTGAAGAGCATGGCGTTGCGGACGTTCTTTGCAGCAGACAGCAGACCCTTGACGCCGAACACAAGGAAGCGGGAGCTTGTGATGTTGGTATGTCCGTTGAAGAACTGCGCGTCGGCACCCTTGCACATGGAATGGAGCCCGAGGAGGATCTCCTGCAGGAGCTTTTCAGTATAGAGCTGATGCTGTGCCGCGTCGTAAGTCTGATACTCCTGCTCGATGAGATCATAGAGATCGGAAAGGACGGGATAATCTTCCGGTTGCGTGCGGGAATAGTTTGTTCGCTCCGTAATGTTCCACTTGGCGTAGAGCTTAGAGAGCATGATCTCGATGGTGTCGATGTGGGCGTCGGTGAAATCCTTGTAGGCACGGAAAAAGTCCTTTAAGAAGCTGACATGCTGCGCCAGACGTGTGCTCTTGCGGAACGCCTCCGGCGCGCTCATGTCACGCGGATCGCCGCCATCGTCCCAGCACTTCGGCTCCAGCACATTGATGAGGCAGGTACCGGCCATCAGGTCTGCAAAGCAGCCGCCGACTGCCTCGCACATCTCCTGCTGCTCGTGTTCGGCATCCAGCGTGATGACGGATTTCCCGGCTTCCAGCAGATTGAGGATCAGAAGCTTCATCAGATAGGACTTGCCCTGACCGGAGTTGCCGAGGATCAGAATGTTGGCCGAGGTCTTGTCCTCGTCCCGCTGGTCGAAGTCCACGAGGATGTTGCTCCCGTACTTGTCCTTACCAATATAGAAGCCTTTGGCGTCGGTCTTGCCGCTGTAGTTGAACGGGTAGAGATTTGCGACGCTGGAGGCGGGAAGGACTCGCTCGAACTGTGTGCCGAAGGCATTATACCCTGCGGGGCTTGCGCAGCAGAAGCCTTGCTGCTGGCGAAGCAGCAAACGGTCCACATTGAGTTTGCTGCGTACCAGTTCGGTGAGGACGTCGGTCTGAAGCAGCTTCAGCGCGTCATAGTCCGAGGCAGTGAGCTCGATATATACCGCGCAGTGGAGGAGGGGTTCCCGGTTTCTATGGATCGATGCGACCAGCGTGGCCACGTCCTGCAGATTGCTCTCCGCTGTGATGGTCTGCTGAATGTTGCTGGTATTGCTGCGATTCATGCGGTTCTTGTTGGCGGCATTCGTGATGATCTTCTTTTCCTCCACCGGCGTCACCTGCCGGGTATAGATGCGCAGTGTGATACCGTCTTTTTCACCGAGGTGCCGCAAGATCGCCTGCTCCTCTGTCTGTGTGGGGTATTCCCGCAGCGCCCACACACAGCGGAAGGTATTGCCGCAGATGAAATGATCCGTATTGAACTTAACCACAGAAGGCGCGATCATGTCCAGAAAGGATTTGACCGGCACATTCTCCGCTTTTCGGGCCGGAGCCCTGCGCTTGTTTTTTGCCAAATGGATACCTCCTTGCATACAGGGGTATCCCGGCTGTGAGGAGGGATACCCCACGGCCTGTTGCTATTACAATGTTTTTCTCTGTTATTCACCGAGGATGACCCAACGGTCGCCGTCATGATCCTCATATTTCTCTGTCGTTATATTCTGTTCGAAATACACGCCCAGCATTTTCTTCAGATCTTGTTGATCCGCTCGGCGGACAGCAAAACCATTGTCCCTAATGCTGTTTTCGATACGGGCGAGATAGGATAGTACGTCCGCTTCCTTCTCATTTCGGAGCCGGACGATGATGTAAAACTCCCGCGCAGAGGCCATCAAGACCTGGATCCGGTCGAGATGGCCGCTGTCCTGCTCCAGAAGCTTTCGGATGGCTGGCAGTGTTTCTTCCTCATAGCGGTTCCTGTAGAACGCTTTGTTGTTCTCAAAGGATTCCTTGGAGTTGAGTGCCAGCATCTCGATCTCGGTTAGACCCTTGACCACATTCAGAAGTGCATAGATTCTGGCGCTGACGCTGGCATCCGGCAGGACACTGATGTTCGTGGGCTTGATAATGAAGAACACCAGCTCGCCCATTTGCGTCGCTATGCTGTACTCCTTGATTCCCTCAATGCCCATGAGCTGCCGAGTGGACAGTGCCTTTGTGTCTTTCTTTTTCTTCACGGATCAAGCCTCCATTCGTAATACTGTTGTTTCGTCAGGAGGAATGCCGCGGCATACCGGATGAAGTCCAATATGCTGGCATTCTCATGGCGAATACTCAAAAAGGCATATACCGCTGTCACAAGAAGCGGGACGGCGATACCTGTTTGTGTCAGTGCAAGGATGGAGATCAAAAGGCCGACGCCGATGATCCCGATATCCCGCAGCTCCCACAGCCACAGGGTCGCCTTTGCCGTCAGATTTTCAGGGTAGATATAAATCGTCATCACCTCCATAGGTTATGCCGCATTGCTGCCGAGTGCGGCGGCAATGCCGGCCATGATGTACTCCACACAGGGGATCGCCACGCTGTTGCCCAGCGCTTTATAGCGAGAGGAATCCGAAGCGCCGGGGATATCTGTCCACCCATCGGGGAACCCCTGCAGCCGCTCGCATTCCAGCGGCGTCAAGCGACGAATCAGCTGTGGCACTTCTACCGCACATTTATCCTGAGACACATGCCGGCTTCCGATAGACGCATCCTTTGCTTTTTGGAGAACGAGGTCGGTGGCATCCTTGTGCTGACGTGCACTTTCGGTTGAGACCACTCCATTTTCCTGAAAAACATCCACTCGTTGGCGGCTGAAGACCGCGTGGTGGTCTGTTGCTGTCAGCGTATAGGCCAGATCCTCCTGATAGCCGATGCCATTGCCACCGTTATAAGGCTGCCGGTCAATGGCATTCCCCATGATGCATATGGTGGGCGCGGCCTCCTGCTCAATGAGCGGCACATTGTTGCCTCCTGTGCCATAGCGAGCGGACATGGTGGGTGCCACAGGATGCGGCCCGGTATAGCGGGAGTCAATGCCGTGGTTTTCAAATAGCACGGGCTGATTGTTGCCGCTGGTGCCTGCCGCAGAGGTGATGGTCGGGCAGACCCCCTCGCTGATCTCTGTGCCGCCCTGCTGGGTGGCCATGACCAGCGGCTGATGTCCGTGCTCCTGTGCCCGCAGCGTACCGGCAACCTCTTCGCCCCAATCCATGACTTCGCCGCCCTGGTTATTGATGCAGAGCACCGCAGGGATCATGTTGCCGCCGTCAGAACCCTTCAGCGTCGGTGTTCCTTCTTCTGTATATCCGATCCCGCCTGCACTCGGTCCGGCGCCGGCGCTGAACGCGGCAATATGCTTTTCCGGCTGTGTGACAAAGGTCTGCATCTGCATATTCTGCGTATGCATCAGAGCGCCGGAAACACCGTGCAGATCAATGCCTTCATTACGTCGATTGATATGATAGGCGTCACCTGCCTGTATCTCTGACGACAGGCTCTGTGTCAGACCCGCCTGCATCATCAGTGCTGACTTGAGCTGCGGCGGCAGCTCCTTCCCACGCTCCTGTGCGCGGCGCAGGATACCCAGGCAGGCTGTCCGGCTCAAATAGTATTTGGGATGCGGTTTCGCCTCCAAAATCTGCGACAAGGAAGATACGACGGCGTCTTTGGGCGACACCCCAGTATTGAGCGTCGAGCGTTCTCCACGCCAGGGAGAATTCAGTTCCCAATAGAATTCGCCCAGCAGGTTCCCACTTCCCGGTGTCAGGTCGAGGGATTGATATGCCGCCGCACTTAATTCGGACAATTTCCTCCAGGACAATCCGGAAATCCTCGCCCTTCGGCTCCCCGCTGGAGAATGCCCCGGGGACGTTTTCCCATATGAGGAATCGGGGGCGAACAAGCAGAGCTGGTCGTCTATTTCGTATATCTGCATCGCGCATCTCCTTTGTGATTCGGACCTGTTCCATAAAAAGGCCGGAACGCTCACCGGATAATCCGGCCCGCGCTCCGGCCACGGAAAGGTCCTGACAGGGGCTGCCGCCGCAGATGATATCCACAGGCGGCAGATGCTCCCCGTTCAGCCTTGTGATATCCCCAACATGGAGCATGTCAGGGAAGTGTTTTCTTGTGACTTCAATGGGAAAGGCTTCGATTTCGCTGGCCCACAGCGGGATGATCCCATAACGAAGTGCCGCCAGTGGGAAGCCCCCGATCCCATCGAAGAGGCTTCCCATTGTCAGCATGGCTACCGCATACGAAGGTCGGCCACTTCTGTTACGGCCTGTTCCTCGCAGTCCAATGCAGGAATATGTACAGACGGAATGCCGAGGCTCTCCGCTTTCTGTATCTCTCGTTCCATGCCTGGACTGATTCTGTCCCCGAACACCCACAGTTCGTCGCACTTTTCCAGCACAGCAAGGCCCATATCCTGTCCTGTCTGCCGCTGCAGGGGATCATCATCGTTCAGAAAATGCGGGTATATGAGATGAGGCGCAAAAAAGGCATGCCCCCGGTTCATCACCATGCGGCATGCCAGCTCTGCAAACTTTATGTTCTGTTTTACCTCTCCTGCGTAGGGAGAGGCAACGTAAATCAGCTTCAAGCGGCACCTCCTTATTTTGATCAATGCGTAAAAAACAGCCGCCTTGCGATCTGCAAAACGGCTGATGTGAAAAAGTGTGATTTATATGGTAAGTTTTTGGCTGTAGTCTTCGGCGATGTTTTCCTCAACATCATCCGACGTAGACTGTGTTTGCGCCGGGGACTGTGTCATGGCGAGTTCTGCAACGTGCTGTATTCGCCTCTCTGTCGTATCTGCGATCGCGCTTATCCTGCTTTCGTCGATGTAATCCTTTGCGTTCTTCGAAGAAAGGGTATCTGTAATCAATTCACGAACATCCGAGAGCCGCGCAAAATCGATCCATGCGAAGGAAGATACCAGCTTGAGCTGCTCCAAATGATGCTTCTTAAAGGGCTTGCAGACTACCTCCCGACCGGAGCGAATCTGCCCGGCCAGCTTATCATAGCCGAGGGAGGACCCGCTGTCATAGATGGGCGCCATACCGAGCCACTCCAGTGTTTCAGCGTTGCGAAGCGCGCCGAAGTTGTTGAGATGCCGATCCTCATTGGCGATGATATAATCCAGCACGATCATGCGGTCCAGGAAGGGGACGGCATCCGGTATCCCAAGCGCTTCGCAGCAGTTCACAAAGTGCTGATACACCGATATGCTATTCGGCTTTTTTTGTGTCTGAATGATCCGCCATGCTGGGACAAGCTCGGTATCCCTTGTAACGAAGTCCTCGCAGATGCTGTAGGGAGCACCCTTGTTCCACTCGAGCATATAAGGGATGTGCTTGATCCCGAGCCGTTTCATGACGCCTGTTGCAATGACCTCGTTGAAGGGCTGCTGGCGGAAGGGGTTGGACCCGCCCTTTACCAAGCAGCGTTTCTCGTTGATGATCCTCCAACGCTTTTTCAGGTTTCCGTCTGAGGTGTTGTCGGGAGAGCTGAGATCCAGAGCGTTTGCTTTTTTGTTTGCCCCGAACAGCACATCGCCGATATCGTCCGAAAACGCATTGTCAAAGTAATTGATTTGGTCCCACGTCATGTCTGCGCCTTCGGGCTTAATCCAGTATTGGTCTGACAGGCTCAGGCCGAAGCATCGCACGAGAAGCATCTTTGTGTTTGAGATATCCAGCGTTTCCAATGCCTCTCGGATCCCGGAGCGGCTTGCGGGGATGGAGCGTTCCGTCCACCATTCGTTGAGGGCAGCCCTGTCAGGGATGCCCTGCATATGCCGAACTCCAACGGGCAGGTGTTCGGGGGCGTAAACTTCGCCGATTCTCTGGATGAAGCCGGAGACCTCGTCGAGCTCAACCTCGGCGACGGTGACTCGTTTATGCATCAGGGTATATTTCATATCTATCCCCTCATTTCTCTGAGGATTTGAACGGAGTTTTTTCAGCTCCGCCTGCAGACGCTTGCGAAGTTCAATCTGCTCCGTCAGCGGTTTGATCTCTGAATCATGCAGGTACTTGCTCTGTTTTTTGCCTTGTGCAGACCACTGGTGGTAGTAATAGATTTTTCCGCCGATAGTCTTCTGCGAAATATATCCCTTCGGTAAGGCTGCAATTTTCTCTGTCAGTTCTGTGATTCTATCCATCGCATTAGTATTCATGTCCTCACCTCCGCCGCAGGATATATTATATCCCGTTTTAACCCCCTTTGTCAACAAGAGGGGTTAAAAATTGTGCTACTTTGCTACCGCCTGCACGACCGTCCTCGTCGTGTTGACCGCGGCCTGTGCAGTATAGACCGCACTCATGAGATTGGCTCTCGTGGAAGTGTCCAAGCCAAAGGCGCCCGCAATGCGTGGGATCTCTCCGGCGGACAGCATCAGACCGAGGCCAAGGAGTGCATGCTCCCGAAACACCATAAGGCCGGCCACGAGAATGGTTGCCTGTAAAAAGGCAGTCAGGCACAACCCAATGATCTGTTTACACCACTGCACGAAGCCGTCGATATAACCTCTCGGCACACTGAACATGTAAAGGCTGCCGACCGCAATCTGGATGAGCAGGATGCCGCCGCGCTTCAGGTTTGCGAAGAAGACCTTGATGACAGCATATGCCATCAGGATGATGCAGAAAAGGATCATGATGGGACTGGTGATCGTCCCGAAGGCAGAGAGAGGCGTCGCCGAAGCCTCGGCGAGACTCTCGATCAGACTGTAATCCTGCAGCGCCTCCGATGCGATTTCACCGATGGTACTTGTACCATAGCCAGTGATCCCTGCGGAAAAGGACGACTGCAGGGACACAGCCAGCTCATAAAGCCGCACGGGAACGACTGAGAACAGGCTAACTGCCATGAAGCCTTTGATGGCGTTGAGGGCAGTTTCGCGGATATTGCCTCTGCCGCTGGAATACTCTACGCCGCATTCAAAGCACGCCACTACGAGACCGGTTCCGTACAGAGCCCATGCCAGATAAGAGAAAAAGAGTACGACGCTCTGCACCCATGCCATAGAAAACAGCTCGGCGCCCATGTTGCCCATCTCCGCAAAGAAATTGCCTAAAAAGCCGATGATCTGGCCGTAGAACCAGTCGAGGATGTCATTGAGCACCTTGCTGGCGATGAATTCCCAAATAAACAAGCCGGTTTTTCACCTCCTTCGATGAGGACTTCAATCTGCCTCAGATGCCAATGATGCCCCAGATATACAGAGGCGCCGTGAGCGTAAACACCAGACAGGCGAAGAGGATCGCCGGAGCGGTCCACTCAAACTGTCCGCTCTTCCGATAGTCAAAATACGCGGTGCCTAATTTGGCGAAGAAGAACACGGCGAGGATCAAGTCGATAGCCGGAAAAACCACGTTGTTGACAACCGTCTTGATCTGAGAGGATGCCGTCCGCCATGTACTTTCAACCGCTCCGGCGACATCCCCGGAGCCCGCAGCGAAAGCTGTGGTCGTGAACATGCAGCCCAACAGAAGGAGCATAGTGAGAACGAGCAGAAACTTTTTGTTACGCATAAAGTCCACCTTTCTATGGCCCAGGGCCATGTGTTTCATAATAAGAGGCAGGCCCAGGGAAATCCTTGGCCTGCCCTATTTTGAATGACGCTGTTCTTATTTTGCGGGAGCGATATGCCATTCCTCCCACAGGTTGCCGCGGATGGTGACCGAGTCAGTCAGATTCATACTGAGCATACCTGCCGGCGTCCAGCAGTCCAGCACCCAGGTATATGGCGTGTAGGCGCCGTCCGGGTACCAGATGGGCGTAAAGTGCGTGCGTCGGAAATAAGTGCTGTAGGGATTGCTTTTGAATTCAAATGTGGAGCTGCGGCCGGACAGGTCGACATCCAACAGTCGCCAGTATGTCTCATACCCAAACTCAGGGAAGTATGTGACCGCGTTTTGGGCTGCCGTCACAGCGGCGCTCTGATCGGTCCGGACTCTGGCCGTGGCCTCCTGCTGAATACCGTATCCGCTCTTGAGTGTGGATGCAGTCGCCGATGGGCTTTTCTCGTCTGGTGTGATCTTCATAGACGCTTCCAGCGATGCGGAGTAGCTGTCGTAGTCAAACTCCCACCAGCCCTGATCCTCCCACCAGCCTCTGTCGACCCAATGGTACCATCGATCTCTGTGTGTTTTTCCTTCTGCATCTGTCCAGTAATCCGTGTGCCAGCACTTCTCCCAATTCTCGACCCACACCCAATATTCATACCACCACGGAGACCAGATGCCCCAGGAGGCCGTCGTTGACTGCGGTTTGCTCGGTACTGGAGCTGCGGCAAAGGTGTCGTTGCGGTCATCGGGCAAGGGGTTCGGCGGGTCGTTGCCGCTCAAATCGACGATGTTGCAGACGACGGTTCCCTGTGCCCATCCTCCGCCCGATACGCTGACTTGGATATCAACGACGCACGGCTCATCGGGGGTGTGCCATTTGACCCACGCCAGCTGACTGTCCCCTTCGGGGTAATACACGTTGCTCACCGTGTAGGTCGTACCCAGGATATTGAAGCTCACCGAGACCGGATGATCCGGATCGGACTGTCCGCCTGCCACCTCTACGGCAGTGATGACGTCTGTGTCAACACGATACTCATAGTCGAAGTCGTTGGGGATATACGGCGTGATTTCTTCGTTGAAACGCACTATGCCAATCCCCAGCGAGGAGATGATATCCGCATTCGACGCATGCGTTGTACGGCTTCCGGACCAGGCGGGATAGCCAAGGTCTGAGGTTTCGAGAAACAACGCCAGCGGCAGGTTCTTATGGGTCAGCGAGCCCATCCAGTTCCGTAGACCGCCGTTTACCGTCTGATCATACAGGGCTGCTTCCGTTGCGGTCATGACGAACGCAGTATTGCTGTAAAGGAAAGCCGCCAGCGGCTCGATAATCAATTTGTAGTCGCCAGAGATCAGGGTGTTATAGTCAAAACCTATATCTGAACAAATCGCTCTTAATACCTGTTCGTCGCAGAAGTAGCTCTTTATTGCAGCAAGACTGCCCGTGCCGCTGTTGGTGGCAATGATTTTCGGTAACGTTTGTGAGGGCGTAAAAGCATTATATCCTCCAACAGTAGGTGAAAGTGGTGCGCCTGAATTATACTGAGGCTTTGAAACCTTCCCAAAGTGGACGATGCTTTCTTTATGCCATGAGAACACATAGAGAGGCGGCTTTATGTAGTCCAGCGAAGTGCTCACAGGCGTTCTTGACTCAGCGTCTACAATCGTCACGCGAACTCCGGAATCTCCATACCAAATATTGCCTGCGGAGCCGTCACCGAGTCCACCACCGCCGGTATCAATGTTCGGGTCGCCTGCAGCATAAACTGGCGAGCAAAGACTCAAACAGAGCATCAATGCTATAAGAAGAGAGCTTGCACGCTTCATGTTTCACCTCCAAACATACAAGAGACGCAGTCTTTCGACTGCGTCTCAGCTGTTGTACTGACATCAATCCATGATGCCAACCTTATTTCCGTTTTCATACATATCTTCATTTACTGTTATTGACCCCTCACCACTGCTCTCAATGTATCCGAAGCCAGGGACATAGACGCCGCTGCCGGTGTTATCATTTCCACCCTGCGGCTGCGGAGGAGGCGGCGTCACCGAGGTCTGCTCCGGCGTATAGGTGGGTGGGGTTTCAGCGTTGCGCTCCGATTCCGGCACATCCTCCGGTTTATGATCGTCCTCTACTGCGGTAAGCGGTGCGGGAGCCTCCGGCTTGACCGGGTCATGCTGGATGGACTGCTCCGTTCCGTCGCCGTCCGCGCCCTGGCCGGGTTTCCCAGGATCTGTCTCGGGAGCGTCTGTCTTGATTCCGATATTCAGATCGTTGGCATCTCCTTTTTCTCTGTCATTGATGTTGACCGTAGGATTCGGATCATTCGTTTCCTTGCTGATAATCGACGGGTTCTCCTGTTGGGGGCGCGTACCGAAGCGGGACGAGATCCCGACGATAAGCGCAACACAGAGCAGGACGCCGAGCACGATCAGCCCTGTGCGTTTTGTAGTGGGTTTCATAGATGGCTACCTCCTTTACCAAGTGTTGCGGCAACTATCTTCATGCTGACAGTACCATAGAAACCTTGAAAAGTCTACCGAAACACAAGATTGTTTAGAATTTAGGCACATATTTTGCCTCCACATGCAGCGTCATCCGCACGGGAGGAAGGAGTTTTCCGGCAAAGCGTATCGGAACCTCCAACACAAGCGATGCAGTCGCCCGGAATCCGTTACTCTGTCCAGAAGCAAGCCCGTTGTTTGCGATGCTGACGGACAGATCGGACAAGCGATATTCGAGTTCATCACCGCTGTATTTCACACAAGCCGACGCTTCCGTTGTCAGCCCAAGGATGGCCACAAGATTCCCATACACATTGCCGACGTCGATGGACTCTTCCCATCCTTCGTCCTCGGCGGGAGTCCAGCCTGCGGCGTAGCCCTCCCGTACCGAATGATAGACATCGTCGTAATTGTCGTTGATCGTGGCGATGATCGCCTGCTGCGTTGCGTCTCGAACGCCCTGGGCAATGATCGAAATCCGGAAATACTCGGAGATACCGAGAAAGATGAGAAGCAGGCAGAGCGTGACGGCAATCACCATTGGAAAGCCCTCGCCGCTGCTGCAGTGAGTAAGCCGTTTCAGGATCATTTCCAATACACCTCCGACTTTCCGGAGGCACGGGCGCGGAGCGTTATAGGAAAACTGCCGAGTCCGCCAAAGCCGATATTCATATCCAGCGTCAGCGTAACGGTTACCTCTTCATTGAGATGGAGTCGCCCTGTCTTGGACCATGTGATAGACGGATTGATCTCCAGCCGCTCTGAGAGAACGGCAGCTCTTGTGCTGGTTTCACTGCCCACTCTGCCGTAGATCTCGGCTTCCCGCACAAGCTCCGTCGCGTAGGTGTCCAGATGCTGCTTGGCCACATAAACGGGAAAAACATTGACCGCCAAGGCAATAACCAGCAAGGCACACAGAACCATGACGCAGATATCCAGGTAGCCCTCGCCGGAGCGGGAGCGCAGCCTCTTTTTATTCATTGTAGAGCACTTCATCAAACAATCCTCCTTAGAAGAGCGTGCCCATCGATGTGGCGATCTGGATCAGGATCACAACGATGTAAATTGCCATGAAGCAGAGCAGCATAACGAAGCTGAACACACGGATCTTGGGCGGGATCTTTGCCGCCCGTTTCTTCAGGTTCTGCAACTCGATCTGTTTCATGTCATGGGCCAGCATCCGAAAATAGAGGCGACTGTCGTCGCCGCGCAGGACGCTGATGAGCCCACGAACCACATCCGAGAGCATGGGTGAGGCGATGCGGCTCTCAAAACGGGTCAGCGCTGCCTCGTAGGACGATGACCGCATATCGGCGGTCAGCACGTCAAGCTCTGTGCGAAACTCCGCGCCGGCATGACGCTTATAGTTGTCCAGGATTGTCAGCACATCCCGGCTGGCGTCCAGCTCCTGCTCAATGGTTGCCACAAAGCGCGGCAGCTCCGCTTCAATCTTGTCTCTGCGTCCGGCCGCTTTTTCATCGGCCTTCCGCGCCTCTTTGAAATAAAGCAGGATAGCCAGAAGGACGACCACGGGTGAGAGCAGCGGCAGGAGCAGGAAGCATGGGATGACTGCCAGAAGGACGGCTGCCGGTTTCAAAATCGTATAGGCCGTGTAGACCTCCGGCGTCATGTCCATACCGGCTGCGAACAGCGTGCGCTCCATCCTGCGATGCCGATACTCGTCCATCCGTATGTATTTGGAGAGCTTGACCGACCAGCCGAGGAAGAGCGCGTCCAGCGATTTCATGCGTTTCTTTTCCGCCCGGCCTGCGGAGAGCAAGGCGCGCTCCGTAGAAAGCCGCGGCAGCTTCAGAATATCCGCCAGAATGAAAAACAGCCCAGCCGCAACAAAGGCGCCGAAGAGGAAGAATAGGAATTTCATAGCGGTCACCTCTTGTATTCAATGGGCTGTGTGAGCTTCACAACCTTGCCGAAGGAGAAAAAGATGGCGGCGGCACAGAAGGCCAGCACCGCCTTGCCCGGCAGGGTGTGTACCAGCGTGGCAAACCAGTCTTTATTGAGAAAAAACAGCAGCGGAATGTTCAGAATCACCAGCGCGGCCATTGCAATGAACTCGCGGCGTGGGTTATAGACCAGCGTTTCAAGCTCTGCATTGATGATGCGCATGTCCGACAGCTTTGCCACAATGGGCGAAAGGGTGGATTTCAGGCTGCGGTCATACTGGCAGGCGGCCAAGGCGTCGCACCATTCCCGCCAGACCTCGTTGTTGATGGCTCCGCGCAGCTGCGTAAGGGCCACGTCAATATTGGGGTCGATATGCTGGACTCTGGCGAGAAAGGCTTGGAATACTCCCTGGACGGGCGGGTTCAGATAGCTGATGTTTTCCGCTACCGCAGTCTGCAGATCCTCATTGCGTAGATAGGCCGTCGTAATGATGGAGAGCGCCGTCTCCAGCTCTGCGGCCACGTCCTTTTTATAGTGATACTGCGTCAGCCTGACATACCAAAAAGGCGCTGCCATAAGGCCAAAGGCCAAGACCGGCACCAACGGGAAATTGCCAAGCACGATGGCGACGCTGGCTCCAATTGCGAAAAACAGAAGGGACAGTGCACAGATAAAGGGAAAGCGATGCTCCTTGCCGGTAGCCTGGAGGATCGCTTTGGTTTCCGCGAGCTCACGGCGAAAGAAACCGGGCTTTTTCCGCTGCGTTGTTTCATTGACGTCATCTCTCAGGCTTTTGGGGCCGCGGGAGATCAGATGGACGAGGCCCTGGGAAAAGTCCATCGGTGAAATGCGAAGGATCAGGAATGCGCCGACGATCATGCCGACGCAGGCTATCAGCTGAAGTACAGTCATGCGGTCATCACCTCCTTTTTCAGCAGCTCCAGAAGCTTCTCGTTGGGCAGGCCGTTCTCCAGCAGGCGTTTTTGCAGGCTCTCTGAGATCTCGCCCACCTGTTCGTGACGGCCTTCGATGACAAAACATCCGTTTTCCATGTGGTTATCCGTGATGATATAACGGAACAGCGGATTGTACCGTCGCTCTCCGTTGGGGAGGAGCTCGCACTCCATGATCTCCATCATACGGCGCTGCTTGTTCTCCAGCTGCTTGCAGAACACCACGATGGGGTAGGCTTCCGTCACATAGTTCAGAAGCGTTTCGTCTGACATATCTACGGCACGTTTGCAGAGTGACACCATGCGCCGATAGGTGGCTTCACAGGAGTTGGAGTGGATGGTGGTCAGAACGGCCACGCCCACACGGGCGGCCTCCTGTGCGGCGTTGGCCTCCGCGCCGCGCATCTCTCCCACAACGAGGATGTCCGGGTTGAAGCGCAGGCAGATATCCACCAGCGCCAGCTGATCCACCCGCTGCCGTTCGTTGTCGCTGTCACGGGTCAGGGTATGGACGACGGAGTTGACAACTCTGCCGTCCTGCTCCCGGACAAGCTCCAGCTCGCGGGAGCCGTTTTCGATTGTGAAGATGCGCTTGCTGTCCGGGATGGTCGTGAGGAGCCACCCGGCAATCGTGGTCTTGCCAGAGGAAGTGGCACCGGCCACACAGATGGAAATTCCATAGCGCAGGAAGAGCGTCAGCCAGTCCAGCATCTTTCCTGTGGCCGTGCCGCTGCGGAGAAGATCCTCCCGGTCCAGCTTCTGGCGGTTGACGATTCGGATGGAGGCGGCGATGCCTACGTCTTCGTCAACAATGGGTGACTTCATGGCTGCGATACGGGTATTTCGTGTCAGGTGTCCGGTGACCAGAGGGCTTGCATTGTCCAGCACCATGCCGGAGGCGTGCAGCATGCGGCGAATTACGCTGAGGGCGTGCTCCGGGGAGTCAAATCGCTCAGGTAGCTTTTCGTTCCTGCCGTCTGCATACTGTACCTCGATATCCCGCCAGGAATTGATGTTGATCTCTTCGATGCCGTCGCCGAAGATGTACTTCGTCAAAAAGCCGTACTCCGCCATTTCAGAGTAGAGGGCGTCCACCAGCTGCTCCTGCGTCATACCGGACACCGCGATGCGCTTATCTTGCAGGAACTTCGTGATATAGCGCTTCAGTTGTTCTTTGGCCTCCTCTCCGCCTTGAGCGACAAGCTCAGAATAGGTGCCGGAGATATACTCCTGCACGGAGCGGAGCACGCTGCCAAAATCTGAACCCTCACTTTCCGGCGTGAAGAACAGATTGTGCGCTCGCCCGGCGTGAACCTCTGTGGTGAACGTCCGTTCCGGGGCATCGTCCACGATCACGGGTACGATTTCCTGCTCAGGCTGCCGAATAAACTCCACATCCTCTCTCTGGATGGCGTCCGCAGCAAACAGGGAGTTGCTTCGTTTTTTTCCAAGGCTCATGAAAACACCTCCCGGATGATTTTATCAAGCTCCTTGCGGTAGGCGCGGCTGTCCTTCATGGACAGGTCATTGAGAAGCGTGCCCGCGAGATACTGTTCCTCCAGCTCTTGGGAATACGGCAGCGTAAAGGCGGCGCTGCCCAGCACCTTGCCGATATGCTCTGCCGCCTGATAGGGCTTGATATTGGATGCCACCTTGTACTGCCGGTCTGCATCCCACTTGGCCTCCTTCAGCAGCGGAAGCTGACTTGAGAAATAGCTGATGCTCTTGAGATCGCAGTTGGCGAGGCGCAGGACGCTGTCAGCTTCCATCAGCGCCACAGCGGAGAGAATATCGTTGGCGATGTAACTGCCGCAGTCCACAACAACATACGGTGCGATCTCACGCAGGCCGTCCAGCAGCTCCCGTGCCTGGGCCTCAGTATAAGGGGGATAGGTGTATTCGTTTTCACCTTTGCACAGGCCGAGCATCGTCATATAACCGTTCCGCTTCAGGGTGACCATGTTGTTCTTAATCAGATTCTCACTGATACGAGCCGCGGCAAGGATGCTTCCCAGGGAGCGTTCACACTCCAGCTCGTCCTCCGGACAGATGCATGGCAGCATCGGCGCAGTCATATCACACAGCAGCAGCGCCACATTGCGGTGCTGCTGAGACAGAGCCTTGGCAATTTTGACAGCGGTCACCGTTTTCCCGCTACCGGGGCTGCCCCAGACGGCCAACATGCCGCCACTGTCCGCCCTCTCTTCAGGCTCGGGCATGGCTCTGCCAAAGATGCTTGCTTTCTTGAACTTCAATCATTCCACCTCGCCCTCGACCGGAGAGCTTCCTTCCTCTGCGGTTTTCGTCTCTGTGGTGTCATCTTCGGCAGTCTCTTCCTCTGGTTCTGCGTACAGCTCTTCGATGAAGGCGTCCTGCGCCTCGATGAAAAGCCGCGCCTGCTCCGCTGTCCCGCGGTAAACCAGGGCGAGATGGAGCTTGGCGTTCTGTTCGAGCGCGGCCAGAATCTTCGCCTGCTCCGGCAGGACCAGGAAAGTCACGGTGGAGGGCAGTTCCTTATCTTCGACAGGCTCGCCGGTGTTGGCGTCATAGCCGCTGCTGGCGGTGACGCTGATGATCTCTACATACTGCAGCTCAGGCGGGATGGCGGTTGTTCCGTCCTCCGGCCAGTCCGCCACGATGACCGAAACGATATCTCCGCTCTGCAGCTTGCCGGAAAGCCCGGTGGCAAAGCTCTTGATGGTGACGGAGATGGCCTGCTTGCTGCCATCCAGATGGTAGAGATAGCTGTTCTCCGCAGCAGGCGCGTCGGACAGCTTCGTACTCAGGATATAGTCTCCAATGGACAGATCTGCTGTGGCATATCTGCCAATCACAGCGTTTTTGTCGGTAAAGACATTATCCGGCAGGTTATAAGAGCCCACCTCCGCAGAGGTGACCATGTCCTTTGTGATCAGCTCTCCGGCACGGATCTCCTTTGTCACGCGGACGATTTCTGCCTTTTTGCTGATCTCCTGATTGAACAGGGGCGTAATGGCAAAGCAGATCACCAGCGCCACGAGGATGCAGAGGATGCCGATAACGGTACGATTTTTGAATATGCTCATGGAGCAAGACCTCCTTTTTGTGTCATATGAAATATGCGGTGAGAAAACCCGCGGCAAGAAAGGGCGCCAGAGGCATGCCGGCTTGCGAACGATCTCTCTTTCTGTACATTCTCACGGCACATGCCGCGATATGGAAGACACAGAAAGCGACCAAAGCCAGGAGCAGGCCGACTATGCCGCGGCGGGGGCCGAGCAGAAAGCTGGAGGCGGCAATCAGGAAAGCGTCGCCCAATCCGCCTCTGCCTCTTGCTGCCGCAATGAAGAAAGGAATGGCAAGGAGCAGGCCCAAAAGACGGGTGGGGCTGAAGTGAATCAGCCCCACCACTGCGATGAGAACGGACACGATGTCCGGGATCGTCCTGCTTCGGATATCCGTCCACGCCGCGACCGAAAGACAGACTGCAAAGAGGATGCCCTGCAGTGCGGTCGCCATCATCAGCCGCCGTAGTTAAACATATTGCGGATGCGCTCAGTCAGCGTGGGCATGACCACATCGCCGAACAGAGCGTACAGGCCCGCCAGAAGCAGCGCGCCCAGCACAACGGCGATGAGGATCTTGACCGCCGTATCGATGTAGCCCTCGCCGGAATGCGTTGCGGTAAAGATGCGCAGTGCAGTTCGACGGACAGTGTTTCCAGCGGTTTTCATCAGGTTTTTCATTGAGTAAGTGCCTCCTTTAATTATTCAGTTGCTTCTTCCGACTTACATGGTCTGCTCCATAATGGGACCATCTTCCTCCGGCTCCAGCTCCGGGTCTTCCTCCTGTGCGTCCTGCTTGCCCTGGGTCTCGCTCTGAGTCTGCTGGAGCTTCTGCTCATAGGCTTCGAGGACAGTCTCGTTGAACTGCTGGCGCGCTTCTTTCGTGCAGGGGAAGCATATGTCTTTGTACTCGCCGTTTTTGTCCTTGAACTGGGGCATGGCCACAAAGGGGCCTTTTTCGCCGTTCACGATCTTGACGTTACGCACGGCGAATGCTCCGTTGATGTCCACGTTGGCAAAGGCCAGGACATGCTTCAGGCCCGATACCGGATAGACGCGGGCGTCAAAGGTGAGCGGCTGGCCGGTTGCCTGTACCTGCGGGGTGGGAGCGGTCGTCTTGATTTGCTTTTTTGCCATGATGAGTTCCTCCTTTATGATTTATAAAAAATGCGCCCCTCCCGGGCGCTGGGTCACATGGTCAGTTCCATTGTCTGCTGCGGTTGGTCGACGTCGAGCTGACGAAAGCCCATTCGGTCGCAGTAGTAATACTCGCCGCCCGTGGCATCATATAGCTCGATAATGTCTGAGATGGCGATCTGGCGTCCGTCGTAACCGGGGATCTCGCCGCGGAACATGCTATACAGCTCTTCCAGGTCGTTGGTTTCTACGGCACTGTCATAGACAGGAGTGTAATTGGATAGCTCCGGCTCTCCGTATTTCTGCGTCAGCACATCGTAGGCGATGAAGCGCATGGAGACCGGTGTGTCGTTTTTCAGCTGCCAGAGGCGGCAGTTTTTCAGCGGCGGGGCCTCCGGGTCAAAGCTCTTGGCGCCCACGGTCACGAGACGGTCATAGACACCGTCGCTCCAGACGATGTCGATGTTCTGCTTTTTAAGAAATGCGCTCAACTCTTCCGTCTGAAACATGGCGTCCACCACAGCTTCGTTGCCGGACAGGTATCCGGCAGGGTTACCATAGCAGAGGATAATGTTGCGATTGTCGATCATGATCTGCTGCATGTTTCTCACCTCCCATCTATTTCATCTCGATCCCTCCCATCGGCGTTTCTTCCTGGTTGCGGTACCGGGGCAGATTTTCCATCGCCCAATCCGGTAGATGCTCGTCCTTGAGGATGCCGATGAAATCATGCCGGTTCCAGCGTGTTTCCTCTCCGTCACTAAGGCAAACGCTCCGAATGGACCGTCCAATGGCTTTTGGACCGCAGCCGAAGCCGTCCAACGCGAGCCACAGCTGATCCTCGGGTTTCCAGCATTCTTCCCGCAAGGTCTGCGGGGACAGCACAAGCACCTTTCCGGTGAAATCCTGCTCAGAGGAATCCGGAACGCAGTGCGTGTGGTCAAATATCCCGAGATCTCGAACCGCCTCGCGGTACTCATCCACGAAGCCATCCAGCACAGCGGGATGACTGGAGACAACGAACTGATAGTTGTGGTCGCGGCCCGGAGGCACAAATGTGCGTTTGCTCCATTCCTTGTTGCTGCGGCTGAATCTGCCGTCTTCTTTGAGTACTTGCAGCGTGTTGGAAAGAACGAACTCCACGCGCTTGTACCCATACTCGGCGATGACGCTTTTGGCGCAGTCGTTTTTCAGGTGCCAGCCGTCAAAATCCCGGCGAATAGCTGCTTCAATTCCTTCCTTGCAGGCGATGTTGGCACGGAAACTCTCACGCCAGAGCGGCAGCTCATTCCGCCGAGACGCCTCTTCTGCTGAATATGGGTACAGATAGGTATCATTCGTCGCCATAGACGCAGTCCTCCGCAATCAGGTGCTGGCGCAGGTCCTCCAGACAGACGCCGGACATGATGAACATTTCCCGCAGATACGACGGGATGTTTCGGATGTCGTGCGCGTCTGCTGCGGAGACGGTAACGGTGCTGCTTTCCGGATCCGCCTGACAGCAGAGCGGAGCATTCTCCGGAATACCTGCCTCTTCCCGCAGTTCATCCGGCAGATACACCTCAGCGTCCAGTTCCCAGAAATAAGGGCACTCTTCCTCACAGTCATCACAGTTGCCGCACGAGAGCGTGAGATGGGCAATCAGATCGACAGAGAGCTGATGCAGGCTGTCTGCCGCACGAATCAGCTCCAAGGCCGTCATAGGCTTTTTCAGCAGGATGACCGCGTTTTTCAGTGTGTGCAGCTCATAGCTCTTGCCGTCAGCCATGCCGCTGACCTTGAGCGCAGGAGACGGCACTACGACTGCGCCGTCTGTTGGGTTCTTTACGAACTTCATAGTGGGACATCCCTCCAATCGAATAGTGTGATTTGTTTCGGCATCATGCGCTCACGCTCTTCCATGTCGTAGTTGGAGATGAGAAGCTCGGAAAACACGCTGCCGCTGTCATAACGCTGACGGATATTGTTAAGACGGGAGACCTCAAAGATCTGAATGCCCGGCTTATCATAGAGATTACGGATGAAGTCATCGTCGTTGTAAGACAAAAGGAAGCGCCCCTCCATGGAGAGGAGCGTCTTGCGCAGGCGCAAGTGATCCGCTTCCGTGAAGCCCTTTTCGCCCACGTTTTTGTAGTACCCCTCGGTGTTGTGATACGGAGGATCACAGTAGAAGAAACTCACAGGCCGGTCATAATGCCGGATGAGGCGCTCAAAATCCTGATGCTCCACCACGACTTTGGAAAGCCTGCGGTATGCCTGCTCGATCAACGGGAAATTGGCCCACATGTCATGAGGCTGCCCGGCGAAGCTGGTAAGGGCGGAAGCGTAGGATTGGCGGATGACCTGATAGAACCAGGCTGCCCGCTCTACCTGCGAGGCTCGTCCGCGCCGCTCCAGCTTTGCCTTGACGTATTCAAAATCCACGCGTGCGTTGAGCACATACCGTAGCTTCTCGATCAGCTCATCCGGACGTTCCCGCACGCAGCGGTACAGATTGACCAGCAGGCCGTTGAAGTCGTTGTATACCTCGAAATCGTTGCCGGGGTCCTTGCCGAACAGCACCCAGCCTCCGCCACCGAACACCTCGATGTATCTCTCATAGTAGACGGGAAACCGTGGGATGATCAGCTCCCGCAGGGCTTTTTTGCCACCCACCCATGACAGGAAGCTGTTCAACGGGAACCACCATCCTGTTCTCCGAACCGCTCCATCGCAGCCTCCAGCCCGCAAATGGCGTCGTCGATACCGGAGCGCATTTTCTCCAACTGCCGGATGGTGTCATAGACCTCTCCTGCCGTTTGCGCATAGTAATAGCCATCACGATTGGATGCGATGGGGACTCCCTTGCAGCGGAGGCGGTGAACCTTTTTGCGTAGCTCGTTGCCGCTCAGATGAAGCGCGCGTTCGACGCTCTTGCTTGGGGCGGAATGTTTCTTTCCTGCACATACCCGCTTCAGGTACTGCAACAGCATATCTTCCTGCATTTTTGCTCCTTTCCGGGGTGCGTTTCCCCGAAAAAGCGCAAAAGAAAGGAGCCGCTGTCCACTTCGGGAAAACGGCCCCTGTAAACTACTGTGTTTTTGTCTTGATTACATCATCTCCGGTTCTGCATGTGTCTGCTCCTGTGCTGGGAAAGCGTGATACCCGCGGCTTTCCAGTTCGGCGATGAGCTCTTCTGTGCCGGCGTCAATGATAGCGACTTCAGCTTGTGTCTTTTCCACATGATACTCTCCGTGCTTCCAAAAATATGCGCCCTCGTAGCTGCCATCATAGTCGATGCGCCCTTCGATCTGGATATCCACCATGCCGAGTTGATCTACAAGTTCATCTATTTTCATATCCAATGTGCCGGATGGGAACTCCTGAAAAGTAATGGAGGCTTCCTGTACCTTGAGCCACTCGCTTTCGATTTTACCCAGAACCGATTCAATGGCTGCCAGAGCATTTTCGTCAAACGGTTTGCTTGCATAGAGTGTACCTGTATTGAAAAACGTCATCTACTCATCTCCATTTCGCCAATCGTAGGTTGGTACTTCTCCTGCTGCCGTTCCTGCTCGTCAAAGAGTGACTGACTATCTCGACGCTCAACGATGCCGTATCCCGTCAGCGCAACGCCCTGGTGCGCGATCAAAGCCTTGCCATATTCCATGAGATTGACATGGGGCAACAGTATATCTGCGTCCGGTCCGCTCACCAGGAAACGGATTTCTTCCTTTCCAAGATCCTCCGACGAACGAAACTGTGGAGAGAGAAGGTATTCGTCGATGTGCTCCATCAATGTCAGTGCTTCGGTCAGATCGCTGGTTGGTTTTGCTTCTACCAGCGCCTTAAGCGTCCGCACGTCCTTTTCAGAAAGCTCGCCGAGACGTCGTGCCGCGAGATTGGCATAGTTGATGTTGTCAGTGACACTGAAGGCATCCGCAAGGGTTGGGATACGGCAGTCGGCGCAGCGCCAGACCAGATCGCACCAGCCTCGTGCTTCCAGACGGTTCAGGACGTCATCCAACGCCTCCCGTTCACAGGGCAGCTTGAGCATAACCGCTTCACCCCTATCGGGGAGACTTACCTCCAGCAAGGCGGTATAGTCCGGAATCTTAAGCGACAGATCCAGGTCTTTGAATGCCTCTACCATGTCTTCGACTTGTGTAACATAGCCCGAGCCATAACAGAGGAACACGCCGCCCTCACTTTCTCTCATCATCTTACCAATTTTTTCGTCATCCAGCAGCGCATACACAGAGTCTGGAAGATTCTCAACCTCTGGAATAAAACCGTTGAAAGCATAAAACCCACCTAATTCCGCATCGGTGTTTACGTTAAACAACACTTGACACGCACCGGCTTTTGCGCTGGCTGCAAGATCATAAATGCGAGAGAAACCGAAAGACTCACGCTTTTCAGTCTCCATCAGCAGAAGTCCCTCAAATGCGTTGACCTGCCAGGATTCAAAATCAGACAGCTCTTTTGCCAGCGCGTTCAACTCGTTCAGATCACTCAACCCCTCCAGATATTTTCTGAGAAAAGGGAAGCCATCACAGCCTGTGATTTCAACGATCATATTTGCGCTATCGTCAAGCCCCGCTCGTTCCAAAGTGTCTTGCAGCTCGTAGAATGTGGCTGGCAGGGAGAACTGCGCATATGCCTGGCTCTCGCTGTAGGGCTTGTGATAAACGTACCCCTCGATTACTCTCTTATTCAAAGCATCATCCCTCCTTTGGGCACACGAACCTGCCAAGAAAAGATGAGAGCAAATCTGAGCAGGTTAAAGATAACGTCATGGAACTGATTTGTGAAGGCCACAATAAATGTAATGATAACTTGTCGAACCCTCAAGCCATCCGACTATTGTTGAATCGTTTTCAGCATTGGTCTTCTTTCTGTTGACAACTCGCTTCCCTTATCGTATAATATGGCTGATATATATTCTGATTCAAGATTAGTCGAAAGGAGGCGACCGCCGGTCATGACATACATTGAACGGAGTATTTCGCCGTATATCCAAAAAGCGAATCGGGATTTTAAGGCTGTGCTGGTTACCGGCGCAAGACAAACGGGAAAGTCAACGCTTCTGAAGCAGCTATTTCCCGACAGGAAGTATGTGACCTTTGACGACCCTTTTCTTGAGGAACAAGCCATCCAAAGCTCCAATATGTTTATGTCCTTGAATCAGCCGCCCATTACCTTTGACGAGGTGCAGCGGGTAGCTGATCTGTTTCGGTATATCAAAATCGAGTGCGATAGCCGAAACGAATACGGACTCTATTGCCTTTCCGGTTCTCAGCCCTTCAAGCTGATGAAAAGCGCATCCGAGTCTTTGTCCGGAAGGGTTTGTATTGTGGAGCTCGCTGCGCTGTCCCTCCGTGAGATCCTGGGAGATCCTTTTGCAAAACCCTTTCTTCCCACAATGGACTATGTGATGGAACGGCAGAAATCTGTACAAAAGCCGGAAAATCTCTGGCAGATCATACACAGGGGCAGTTACCCCGAGCTGTATCAGAATCCTGAACTGGATTGGCAGCAGTTTTACGCCAGCTATGTGAAGACCTACCTGGAGCGGGACGTGCGGGAGCTTTCCGCCGTGCAGGATCTGGATGTATTCCGACGCTTTATGATCGCAGTAGCTGCACGGACGGGGCAGATGGTCAATTACGCCAACATCGCCGATGAGGTGGGCAAAGACGCCGTAACGATCAAGAATTGGATGTCTATTCTGGAGGCATCCGGGATCGTATATCTGTTGGAGCCCTATACCCCTGCCGTGCTGAAACGCGCTATCAAAACGCCGAAGGTATATTTCCGCGATACCGGGCTGGCCGCGTATCTCACACGATGGCTGACCCCTGACACGCTCGCTCTCGGTGCGATGGCCGGCAATATGTTTGAGACCTTTGTGATCTCGGAAATACTGAAGTCCTACTCCAACCAGGGAATCGATTACCGCTACTGTGTATCCTATTACAGAGGCAAGGATAAGAAGAAAATACGGCGTGATGGAGAAGAAATAGAGGTCGACGGTGAAATCGACTTCATCATCGAAGAGAACGGCGTCCTTTATCCCATTGAGATCAAGAAAAACACTTCGGAAACGGCATATGCTACCAGCGCGTTTCAGGTGCTGGATAAGGTGGAGGACAAAAAACGAGGCATGGGCGCTGTGATCAGCATGTGTCCCGCGCCGGGTCAGCTCAGGGAAAATGTCTTGGAGCTTCCTGTTTGGTATATTTGAGAGCTTGTTTATATGACGGCAGGGCGGCCTTTACTGGCCGCCCTGCTGCTTATATTTATCCTCTCCATAATCCTATCCCGGTTTCAGACAGAGATCTCGTCAAAGTCCTCGAACATAAACTGCAGCTTGTCGATGCATTTACGAGTATGGTAATGGCCGCAGTACCATTTCTTGTAGGTAAGCCTTTCTTCGATCTCGCCCAGCCAAAGTTCCGTGCTTTTATCCACTGTGCTTTGATCCAGACCTTTTAGAAACACCTCTGCCGGCTCATACTTCATAGGGCAGGTGTGACTCAGGACAATGTCTATCGAATAGTTGAACTCCGCCAACCGGCGTTCAACCCTTTGCTTGATTTCGTCGCTCGGCTGCTCGTCCGACCACCAGTGCCAGCCCTGACTAAGTCTGTAATACTTATCTACACTGTACGCCCCACCGATGACAATACACTGATATCCGTCAAAGTCGTACACCTCTCCGTCCACGGCAAAGAGGATGTTGGGGAAGGCCTCTTCATAGAGAACTTTTCCGCCACAATATTCGCCCTCTATATATGTACTGATTGTCTGTGGGCGGGCTTCGTGGTTGCCGTGGATGCAAAACAATGTAATGGGAAAACTGGCGGCGTATTCTTTAGCACGGGTATCTTTATTGCCGAGGTAGTAATTAAAGCCGGCGTCGCCTAAAATGATCATGGTATCGGTTTTCTTCGTCTTCATGCGGCGGCAGAACCCGTCAATGCGGACAAAGTTGCCGTGGGTATCGCCTGTCAGATAGATCATCCACTTCACCTCCGTATCCCACCTTCCAGCAGCGGTTCTTCCCGAAAAGATTCTCAAAAGGTCCGACTGAAAGCTATCAACGTGTGCGTCTGCGTTCAAAGCACCATCGCCTTTACACCTTTTCACCGACATTATGTCGGTATACCGCAACAAAGTCAAGGGAAAGCGCGGGTTACTGCATGGAGATATCTATCTGAGGGTTCTCCTGCTCATAGTATTTTGGGTCGGCGCCGGGAACATCCCATCCGCACATGGAGGCGGTCAGCATGGCCTGCTCCTGTGCCTTCGTGATGCCGCGACGCTCGTTGGCGTAATCGGCAGTTTCACGGTTCTTTACCGGGTCGCCGGTCTCCCAATCCGAGGCGTAATAGCCCACCTCGCCGCGCTTGATGCAGATGAGCTCGCCCGTGCCTGGGAGCGTCGACCAGCACAGGTCGGGAAGTCCCTTGGCCAGCTTCGGGATGAAGCGTTCCTGCTCCGTCTTGATGGACCAGCCTGCGAAGTTCCAAAGATGGACGTACATCTCACCGTCGTCGATCTTGATCGCCTGCTGCTCAAAGCCCTCGCCCCAGCCGTCAGATGCCTGCCCGGAGATGTACTCCTTGAGAGTATCCAGCTCCGTGGGCGAGAGTTGCCCATATACTTGACACTCCGCCACACCCCAGAGCTGTCCATCCCGGTTTTCTGCGGTAAACACGACGGAACGGACCTTGTCGTTGATGCTGTCCGGTTCGTGATACCAGCGCATGATGCCTCGCTCCGCTTCCTCCGGCATACGATATTTGGTCAGTGCCACGAGGATCGCGTCCTCGTGTCCGGTGAGCGCGCGTCCATCCAGCTCTTCTGTCAGCTCATCGTCCAGATCGCCGTACTCATTATATCCGATGACGTCGGCGGTCAGGGGCATATACAGCTTGAGCGTGGTCAATGCAGGAGGCAGAACCGCGAAGCTGTCCCGCCCTATGACTACGCCCAGCTTTCTTCCGCTGTCCCATTTCACATGAAAGGCGCCGGTATCGTCGATGTGATCCAGCGTCCCCATGCTGCCGGGCTCCAGCGGATGCGGATCATCTGCACCCATCTCCCGGAGCCGGATGCGGGAGCCCGCGGGATACTGCTCCCTTAGAAATTCCAGCCATTCTCGCTCCATTACATTCCCTCCATTTCCATCGCCGAGCGTGGCGAATCATAGTCTTTTAGCTCTTTTGGATTCCCTTCGCCGTAAAGGTCATACAGTGCATCGTCTGCGGCTTTTCGCACCTGTGGGTCGTCAGTCAACGTCTCATACCGGAAGCCGGATGTGGCGTGATACGGAATCTCTTCCCGGATCGCCTTGAGGTATTCTGCGGGATCGGTGTACTCGATCACATCGCCGTTGGCAAAGCTTACACGACCGACGAGGTTTTTGCCTGCCTTTTGTGCCATGTTCATCTCCTGCACCCGCTTATCGAAGCAGGTCAGGTACGCCTGATAGTCGCCGGGGAAGGGGTTGCAGCGCAGGCAGTAACGGTATCGCTCTGTTTCTATGATGTATCCGTAGTTCTGCGTACAGATGCCGCCCTCGATCTCTCCGCCGTGATCCCAACAGAACTGTTTCATACCCTTAAGGCTTTTCAATGGACCTGTGCGGAGCTCATTGACCACCAGAGTCAGTTCCTCCTTGAACTCCTGTGAGTTCAGTTCCTCCGGACCGCGAGGCCACCAGGTATGCCAGAACTCTTCGCCGCGGTGGCCGAAGTCCATACGGACATGACCGATGGCGCCGAGTTCTGCGTCCTGCTCCGGAGGCAAGGCGAAGAAAAGATCTCTTTCTTCCGGCGCTGCAGGGCGAGGGATGTATTTTCTTGTCTCTGCCGGATAGGAAAGGCCATATTCCTCGCAGAACGCTGCCAGATCCATATGTCCACCGAGAAAGTTCAAACCTTCTCCCAGCGGCAGATAGTTTTTCCCTTTTGGGAACGAGATGTTTTCCTGTGTCAAAATCGTTCCGGCGTGATTGACCACCACGAGAATCTCCAGCGTGACCGGCTGGCCGGGGTCATCATCGCTGCCGCGCAGATCATAACAAAACCAGCCCTCCGGTACCGAGTCCGTCTGTATGCGGGCGTTGGTGAACAGGGCCGGTTTACCGAACAGTTCTACAAACTCGTACTCTTCCTTTCGTGCATCTACGCTCATATGCTTATCCTCCTGGCGCCTTTATTCGATTCCTTTGTAGGTAATTCCTGGGGAGCAGTCCTCCTGCCATCTCTGCTCGTCATAGAAGACGCCGTCCATATTGAGCTGCCGTGGCTGGATCTTATCAAGGCCTGTGCGCGCCATACAGCAAGACTGAAAGCTGCCTCTGTGCATTTCACTTCCGGGGAACTGCGCCTGCGTCAGATCGCTGTGGGTGAAAAAACCGCCTGTGAGATCGCAGTTGTTAAACTCCGCGTCTCTGAACGACGCTTCCTCTGCTGTAATGCCTCTCATATCGCAGCCCACAAATTTCACATTTTCGCAGGACGCGAAGCAGAGCTCGATTCCGGACATTCTGCAGTTTACAAACTTTGCGCCGTTTAGAATGGCACTATTCAGTGCGCGGTGAGAAAGGTCCATGTTTTTGAGCAGACAGCCGGAAAAGTCCGCCTGCTCGCCGTCTTCGTCATACATGAACAGGACATGCTTTGCGCAGATGATCTTGACCTCTTCCTGCGTGAGCGCCCTGTATTGGGACTCGTCCTCCGCATGGATATAGTCCTGCCCCAAGGTAACAAAAAGCTCATGATCGTCGGATTCCACGAGCTCGATCTCCTTTCGGCCGCAAAGCATCCGGATGAAAAGCTCTTCATTAAAATCGCCGTTTGAGAACTCTTCCAGGACATCTGAAAGGAGGATACGGTATGGTCCCTCGCGCTGATATTGCAGCGCCTTTTCCGTGTAGTTGTCGGCAAGCAGCCGCATTTCTTCGCAGTATTGCTGCAGAGAGGGGTATGTGTCCTGGAGCTGCAGCACACGCGCATTCGGGATATGGGCGGAGTACCTTGCGTAATCAAAGCCCTCCGTAACAACGAACACGCCATCCCGGTGCCCTTCACCGAGAATGAGAAGGCCGCGCTTCACGCCGCTTTTGTCTTGGAAAAGCCGATCCTGATAATCCTGAAGGAATCCATAGGGATACAGTGGGTCCTGGCAAAACGAGGCAAACTCATCGCTCGAAAGTTCAATGATGTGTTCTGCGGAGCAAGGCTCCGGCTCATACCGTTCCGCTTTTCTGTTCAGAATCGTGTGAAATATCATTTTGTCGCCTCCTATCCTTTTTCTCTGTCATCGTTCGCAAACAGGAGCCGTCCTGCGCCCAGCAGATGAAGCCATGCCCCGGATAAGGGCAATCCTTGCATCGGTCATACCGCGTGCAGACCGGACGCTCCGGCGGCGCGATGGATGTCTGCGGACTGTAGACATATCTCTTAAACGTTCTTTTGTGCATACTTCCTCCGATAATAGAAAAGGCCGGGTACTTGTTTCCAAGTCCCGGCTCTGCAGATTGTGATACCTTATTTCATTTCCAGCCCCATCTCCGGCGCGTCTGCCTGCTCGATGTTCGTCAGGAATTTGGGATCGACGATGACCTCCGCCTCATTTCTCCCATTGAACAGCGCCAGGATATGGCCTTTATCCACCTGTGCCTCGTAAACGGTCCCGTTTTCGCCAAAGCGTGTCGCAAACCACTTCGCGGTCTCGTAGTTGAGTGTCCAGGACAGAGCGCGGACATTCTTTTCATTATACGAAGTGACGCCTCGATACACCGTGACCGGCGAATCAAGGCCAGCCAGCGCCTGCCGCTCCTCCTCATCCATCAGCACAGACGGGTCAGCGGAGCGGAACAGCGAGACCAGCTGCCGTTTGCTCAGATTGGAGTCGGCATTGGGATTCTCCGACATGATCCACGCGGAGGAGAGGATATGGGATAGGTCCTCCTGCGATAAGTGAGGTGCTGTGTATTTCAGGAAGGTCAGGCCATACGGCTTATTGACCATCATGTAAATTCTGAATGCGCTGTCTGCTTCTTCGATCTGTTCCCGCACCTGCTTCTGCCACAGCCGCAGGTTCTCCGGGTCTCTGGTGATGTCCAGAATCTGAAAGCTGCCGTCCCTTTTTAAGCCGACAAAACCGGAAGAGGTAAAGGGGTGCTGGACGACTACGGGAGAGAAAGTGTTTTCATGGATATCTGTCATGAGCAGCGCCACGGCAACGGACTTGACCTCTTTGAGATCTGTTTGCTTTTGCATAACCATCCTCTCCTGTCACATCCCCATGCTCGGTTCAAATTGCGGCGGCTCGCTTTTTCGCACAGCACCAAATTCGGTAAAGACGACGCCGTCTTCCTCCATCATATGGCTCCCGAAGGCGTCCCAATCAAGAAAGCCGTCAACGGTGTCGATGACCTCCCGATCTCCGCAAAGAGCCATCAATGCCTCGCGGCCATATTCCACCGTGCCGCATTGAACGAGCTGATAGCTGTCCAGCTTGCCAACGAGGTCTGCCGCGTCCTCCAGCGTGGCAGGTCTTTCTGCAGCGAGGACGGACAGCAGCTTGAATTCATTGTCGCCGGCCTGGATCGCCTCCAACTGTTCCGTCAGCTCACACAGGAGGGCAACATCGGGGTGCTGAAGCGGGATATATCCCTGCAGGGGCTTGTAGACACACTCTGCCTTGATGACTGCCGCCTCTGCGAACTCCTCAATATTGAGAGAGCTCTTGGTATAGCGAAGCTGCTCGTCAGACGCGGGCAATGCCAGGACAACGGGATCATGCCCAAGCTCTCTCATGCCGCCCGTCCGCAGATGGACACGGAAAAGGACGGGCTTGTCCTGCTCGATGATCAGCGGCCCCGCAGCACTGCGTCGCAGGGTATATCCGCTCCCTGTAAAAGCCCCGCCGCGCTCGGCATAATATTCAGCGCCAATGGCGTGGTAGTCCAGATAGGGCCGCACGCTCTCCGGGAAACCTTTGTAGCCAGAATCCACGAGGAACCGGCCCAGCTCCTTTTCTGTCGTTACTCCGTGGATGAAGATATACTCCTGAAGCGAGTCTGCGATGCGGAGAACATCTGTGAAACTGTTGATGGATGCGCCGTTCAACGCTCCGTCAAAGGTCTTGATGGCTTGTTCATCCATCGCATTGACTTTCCTGGCCAGCTCATTGAGGTCAGTATAGTCCCCGGAGCTCGTGATCGGCTTGTCCCGGAGGTAGTGGCGGAGAAAACTCACGTCGCTGACCACGGAAGCAATATGAGTCTTCTCAGCCTCCACACTGATCGTATCCAAGCGGGCATGCGCCTCTCCAATGTCTGCAGGCGTTGCAGGCAAACGCAATGGGACACGCAGGCCGCTTTTTCCGCGGGTCAGATTCACTGTCAGCATTCTATCCCTCCCATCATCTGCTCCTGCTCCGCAGGCTCTTCCATCATCAGCTCAGCGAGGCTCAATGTGCCGCGGTAGATGACAAGCCCGCCGTCACAGAACTTGTAGGATTCTCCCTTGAGATGATCCTTTGCATATTGTTCATAGTCGTAGTACCAGTCCAGATTGTCATCATACTCATAGTGCCCGGATTCCTTGATCATGTGCCTGCCGTAGTCGCCAAGATCGGTCGCGCCGGGGATGAAGTAGAACTGGTCGAGATTCTCCGCAAGGTGCCGGATCTGCATCGCGTACTTCGGTTCCGCATACAGGATGACTGCGGACAACTTTTCCCGCTGTGCCTCATCCATGCTGTGCGCAGCGGAACAAAGGCGGTTGAGCTCAAAAATCCCCTCCCGCTGAACGTCAAGGCAGGTGTAGATGGCGTCCGGCAGGTCGCTGTGCCAGGAGCTTATATTCAGATCCGCAAGGTTTCGGATACCGGCCCGCTCGATGAGTCGCTCCAGCCGTTTTTCCGGCTGCGGCAGAAAAATCACGACTCCGCCGTCACGGGGAGAATCGATCTCGAACTCCATCAGGTAGGCTTGGTCCGCATAGGGAGGGAAGCTGTTTCCGCCGTAGAGCGGCTCCAGACGCATGGCGTTTTCGTAGATGACGCCATAGGGCGTGACGATTCCTTCGCCGCCGGCAATCAGCTCGCGGGCGATGCCCTCACCGTTGAGCTGGCGATACACATCGGAGGGAACGCCCCCGCCGTTGATATTCATATAGTGGCTTTTTCCGACAGCCTCCAGGTCAGAGAAGTCAGTGATGACCGTGCTTGTCTCGCAGCAGAAGGACAGATTAATGAGCGTCATCACGTCCTTATAGCCACGGGCGACGGTCATACACTGAAACTTCGCCAGTTCCTCATCAGTGAAGCGGTCCATGCTCCTTGCGAGGAAGTCCAGCTCATCGATGTTGACCATTGTTTTCTCCAGCATGTCCAGAATCGGCGGGGCATCGATGATCTGGTCCAGATAACAGTCATGCGCTGTGACATCACCAATCTCCAGCGCCTCTAAAAGCCCCATACAGTGGGCATATTCTTCATCCGGGATGGGAAGCGGTATTGTCGCCACACCATACTCCGGATGCTCCCGGTTGCAAAGCATAACCTGCATGGCAGCACCTCCTTTTCACAAATTCTTTAAAAGCAAAAAGGCCGGAGCTTTCTATTTCAGAAAACTCCGGCCTCATGAAAGGGCTTGTTCAGCATGTGGTTCCTGCTGCTTTTGTTCCATTGTTTCAATACGCTCCCGAATGCCGGGCGCAATGGCCTCGATATGCTCCTGCGCCTCAATGATCCTCTGCTCGTCGTGGTAGAAGAGGGTATCGTCCAGCTCGCGTGTTTTCTGGCAGCAGCGATAGAGCACGTCAAGCTGCTCCTGCTCAAAGAGGATCGATTGGGGAATCAAGCCAGAGCGCACGGCAAAATCCTGTTTGGCTCCGATGTAATTATTGCCGTAGTAATGTCCTTGCCACATCCCGGTGTGTTGGTAGTCCCACTCCCATGTGACGAACTCGGCGCCTCGGCCGGTAGGATGTCCTGCCAGCACCGTGCCGTTAAAGTCCGCAAGCAGGCGGTAGTCGCCGTCAAGTCCCGACGCTTTCAGTGGGGGCGCATTTTCCATAAGCCTCATGTACTCTGCTGTGGTGTGCGCAATTTCCGTCGCCAGATGGAAAGCATCCGCTGCACCGTCCGGTTCAAGCTCTTCAGCCCGATACTGCGCACCGCCGCCTGCCGTGATGCGGCAGAGCGAGGCGCCGTCCCACTCCAGCGGGAGCAATCCGTGCTCCATTGGCAGCACCGTATACCCGGCGCGGGTGAGGTTGATGCCGACCTCCTTATAGAATCTGTCGCGGAAATTCTCAGTGACTCTTTTCATTCCTTGGCCTCCTTTTTCTGATACGTCGATTTCTTTAAAAAAGAAAGCGCCAATTTTTGGCTCGTCAGAACCAACAATACGGCGCTTCAAACTTTGTCTACTTTATTTTTTGGAGGGAGACAAAACGAGGGAAAGCAGGGGAGCAATTTTAAGATAAAACAGCGTTCAAAAGCGAACTGCACCCGAAGAGGCCGGTTCAAATCCTGCCCAAAGGTCGTTTTCACCCCATGGCATCTATAGTTTTACACAAGAAATTTCGGGCATTAAAAGCCCGGAAACGGTTGATGCCGCTGGATTTCTCCAGCGGCATCTATACCGTTTGGGTATTATGGTTGCGGGGGAAGGATTTGAACCAACGACCTCCGGGTTATGAGCCCGACGAGCTACCAGCTGCTCTACCCCGCGATATTTTGTTTAGCTTGAATAATATAGCACAGGAGCTCTGTCTTGTCAAGTTCTTTTTTATCAAATCCCCGGTTTTAATCTTCAAGCCGTATATGATCCCGGATCGCCGCAAGCCTGCCTTCCCCGATCCCCGGAACTTTCAGCAGATCCTCCTCGGAAGCAAAAGGCCCTTGTTCCTCCCGGTAGTCCACGATAGCCGCAGCCAGCGCCTCCCCGATGCCGGGCAGGCGCTTCAGTTCTTCCGCCGATGCCGTATTGATATTGATACGCTCATCCGGCAGCAGTTCCAACGCCAAGCGCTCTTCTCCGTCATTGCCTTCGAGCATGCGCTCCTGCGTCGCCTTACGCTCTGTCCGAACAGCCGGGGCGCCCAGATAATAGCCCGCCGCAGCCGCGAGGAAAAGCGCGAACAACAGGATCATGACGATCCATGGGATCTGTTTCTTCATCTTTTTCTTCCCTGCGGAAAGCCCGGGCCGCAGCCCGGGCTTTTGATTTTATATTTCGCTTCCCGGCTCCTCCGCGGTCTTGACCAGCACTCTTTCCACGCGCCGGCCGTCCATTTTCAGCACCGTGACGCTCAGGGCTTTCCACGAAAACGTGTCGCCCTCCGCGGGGAAAGCGCCGAACTGTTCCACGGTCCAGCCGCCGACGGTGTCGCTCTCGGCCTCGAATTCCTCCTCGGGGATGCCGAGCAGCTCCAGGAAATCATCGACGACCATGTCTCCGTCAAGCTCGTAGGCGCCGCTCGGGCGGCGCACGACCTCGTGCTCCACGGTATCCGTCTCGTCCCAGATCTCTCCGACGATCTGCTCCAGCACGTCCTCCATGGTCAGCACGCCGAGCACGCCGCCATACTCATCGGCCACGATGGCCATATGCTGGCGGGCCTTGCGCAGCTGGCTGAGCACGGCGGGGAGCTTCATGGTCTTGTACACATAGCAGGGCGGCATCAGCAGGCTCCGGATATCGGCCCGGCCGTCCTCGGTCAGTGCTTTCAGAAAATGGTTGAGATACAGTACGCCGATGACGTTGTCGACGCTGCCCTCATACACGGGCAGGCGCGAATATGGCGCCTCTTCGATCTGCGAAAGGATCTCTTCCCAGTCGTCCTCGATGTCGATGGCCTGCACGTCCACGCGCGCCGTCATGACCTCGGAGGCGGAGATATCGGCAAAGTCGATGGCCGCCTGCACAAGTTCGGACTGATCCTCGTCCAGGACCTCCTCGTCCTCGGCCGTCTCGATGATGGACTGCAGCTCCTCGACCGCCTCCTCCGCCGATTCGGGCTCCTCTCCCTTCATGCCGAGAGTCAGCAGCCGGATCAGCGACACCACGAGCCAGATGGCCGGCGTGAGCACGACCGTCAGCGCGCGGATGGCCCAGGCGTTGCGCAGCGACAGCCGGTTGGCGTTTTTCTTGGCGGTGATCTTCGGGATCGTCTCGCCGAAGACGATGACCAGCAGTGCGAGGGCCGCCGTGGCGATCCAGGCGCCGCCGTCCCTGCCGGTGATCAGGATCACGAGCACGGAGGCGAGCGAAGACGCCGCGATGTTGACCAGATTGTTGCCGATCAGGATCGCGCTGAGCGCCCGGTCGTAATGCTCCACGATGTGCAGCGCGAGCGCGGCGCGGCGGGACCCGCCCTCCTTCAGGTTCTCCAGCCGCAGGCTGCTGCAGGAGGAGTACGCCATCTCGCTGGCGGAGAAAAAGGCCGACAGGCAGAGGCAGAGCACGATCCCGAGGATCACAAGAAAGAGGGTCATCCCTTGCCGCCCCCTTCCTGTTCCGCTTCGGGCAGGCGTACGCGCAGCCGGCATATCCGGTTGTGATCCATTTCGGAGACCGTCACACGCAGGCCGTGGTACAGGAAGCTGTCCCCGACGCGGGGAATGGCCGTGAACTGCTCATAGGCCCATTCGCCCAGTCGGGTGTTGACCAGTTCCTCGTCCTGCTCCGGGTCCTCAAAGCCGAGTTCCTCGAACACATCGCTCACAGACTCCTCGGCATCCACGGAAAACAGGCCTTTTTCCAACTCGACAAAGGCTTCCTCCACCACGTCGTCCTCATCCCAGATCTCGCCCACGAGTTCCTCCAGGATATCCTCCACGGTGACGATGCCGAGCGTACCGCCGTAGTTGTCGGTGACGACGGCCATGTTCATGCGTCGCCGGGACATGATGGGCAGCAGCTCGTCGATGTTCGTGCTCTGATGGATGAAGAACGCCTCGTCCAGCAGCGGGCGCAGATCCGTCCGGACGCCGAGCTTCAGGTAGGCCTTGATGAACTTGCGGATCTGCAGGATGCCGATGATGTTGTCGATACTGCCCTCGTACACGGGCAGGCGGCTGTGGTTCTGCGCCTTGATCTGGCTGAGGATCTCCTCGTAGCTCTCGTTGATATCGATGGCGGCCACGTCTACCCGCGGGGTCAGGATGCTCTCCACCGTGACGTCGCCGAACTGGAGCGCGGAGGAGATCAGATCTCCCTGCTCCTCATCGAGCGTGCCCTCCTCGGTCATATCCTCGATCAGATCATAGAGCTCGTCCTCGGTGACGGAGATCTCCCCGTCGCCCTTCGTGAGTGAGGCCGCCGCCCGGCCGATCCGGGTCAAAAGCGCGGACAGCGGGGCAAAAAAGCGCATGAAAAAGCGCAGCGGGCCGGCGCAGGCAAGCGCACATTTCTCGCTGTACTTCTTGGCGATGCTCTTGGGGAGCATTTCTCCGGCGAAGAAGACCGCCGCGGTGGTCAGCAGCGTACTGAGCGTCACCGCGCTCAATCCCCAGCGCCGGGTGACCGCCACGGTCACGACGGACGCGGCGGCGATATGTACAAGATTGGTGCAGATCAGCAGCGTGCTGATCGCCCGGTCAAAGTCGTTCAGGACGGACTGCGCCTTTACCGCGCGCGCGTCGCCGCGGTCGGAGAGCATTTTGATCCGGCTGCGCGAAACGGAGGCGAACGCCGTCTCCGCGGCGGCGAAGAAGGCCGCGCAGAGCAATAAGACGATTGCGATGAACCAAGGCAATCGACTGCCATCATCCATGATGGAAAAACAACTCCTTTTTCAGATACATTAACATTTAGTATACCATACGCTCTTCCCGCCGTCAAGCGGCGCGGCGGGCTTTTCAGCCCCAGCTGTGATACCAGCCGGAGTAGTCCACCACCTGGTTGCCGCCCTCGTAGCTGCCGTCGAGCTTGCTCATGACGCGCTCCCAGGCCTCGCTGCCTTCCTCATAGGGCGTCGGACAGTAGTCGTTGTAGTTGTCGCCGGTGTAGCCCTCGAGCGCCGGGCGGCTGCTGACCGAGCAGGGGATCGCGGTCAGCGATTCGTTCGTCACCTCGCTCCCGCGCCGGCAGACGCGGATCTGGATGATCGCGGTGTCCGGGTCGCGCGGGTTGGTGCTGCCGCCGAAGGACCAGTTGCCCATGCTGTATAGGATGATGCCGCCGTTGTATTCCTCCACCGGCTGCAGACAGTGGGAATGGCTGCCGTAGACCAGGTCGGCGCCGGCGTCGATGCAGGCGTGGGCCAGCTCGACCTGCTCCTCCGCGGGCTGGTAGTTCATTTCCTTGCCCCAGTGGAACATCAGGATGACGTACTCCGCGCCCTGCTCGCGCAGGGAGCGGATCGCTTCCGTGCAGGCGCTCAGCTCCGGCTTGTAGTGGTTGTATACGCAGCAGATCCCGACGGTCAGGCCGCTGTCCGTGGTCAGGAGCTGCTCCTGCCCGTCTCTCCCGTAGGGCATGCCGACGGCCTCGAGCGAAGCCCAGGTGTCGTCCAGGCCGCGCTGGCCGAAATCGAGGTTGTGGTTGTTGGCGGTGGTGACGAAGTCCACGCCGCCCTCGGTCAGGATGTTGGCGTAGGCGGCCGGGCAGAGGAAGTAGAACTGCTCCATCGAGCTCAGCCGCGCATCGGAGAGCGTGCATTCCAGATTGGCGATGGTCAGATCGTCGCTTTCAAAAAACTGTACCGTGTTGGAAAACGGATAGCCGTAATCGTCGCCCATCTTGGCCGCGAAGGACTTGGCCTCTCTCGGTCCGATGTTCTGGTGGGAGGTCAGGGTGCAGTCGCCGATGCAGGAGATGACGAAGTATTCCGGCTCGGGCTCGGGCGTGGCCGCCGGCGTCGGGCTCTGTCCGTTTTCCGGCGCGGCGCCGCGTTCCGCCGGCGCGGCGCTCTGTTCCGCCCGCGGCGCGCTCCCGGCGCTGCGCGTCGGCAGGACGTCCATGCGCGCCAGCAGCACGATCGCGAGCACGGCGGCCAGGGCGGTCAGGATCACGGATCTCAGGATCTTCATATCGTTTCGTTTCTCTCTTTCCGTTCGATACCCCTAAAGTACCAGACCTGCACGGTTTTCGCAAGGCCCGAAGACCGTTTTTTATTGAAATTCATATATTGACACCTTTTGGGAAACTTGTTACAATAAGTCGTCTCAATTGGATAGAGTCCTTATCCGAAGCAAGATAACGACCGCTGCCGGGCCTCTCCCGGCGGCCAAGGCCACACGGACAGCCGGGTCGAATGCCGACGAACCGCGGGTGCGGTGGCAACTTCTGTTGCCTTATTGATTGAGTTAAAAGCTCAGTTTCATGGTGGTTGGCTGCCTACAGCCAGCATACAACTTATGAAATGGTCAATAAGAGTGGTAAAAGTAATCTTTGCTATATAGACTCTAAACCCATTGGGACCCTGATCGCCCGCTTTTGCGGGCGCGTCTTACGGTCTGCTTAAGTGATGTATGCTGACGGGCATGCATCATTTTTCTTTTATCGGAGGGCAGGCATGAAAAAGATCATTGAGCTCAACAACATCAGCAAATCCTTTGACGGGGAGCTGGTGCTGGACCACATCGATCTGCACATCTACGACAACGAGTTTTTGACTCTGCTCGGGCCCTCCGGCTGCGGCAAGACGACGACGCTGCGCATCATCGCCGGCTTTGAGAACGCCGACGAGGGCGACGTGATCTTCATGGGCGAGCGCATCAACGACGTGCCGCCCCACAAGCGCAACGTGAACACCGTGTTCCAGCGCTACGCCCTCTTCCCGCATCTGAACGTCTTTGAAAACGTCGCCTTCCCGCTGCGCGAAAAGCGCGTCCCGAGAGCCGAGATCGACGCGCGCGTGACCGAGATGCTCAAGCTCGTGGCTCTCTCCGGCTTTGAAAAGCGCAGCGTGTCCAGCCTCTCCGGCGGCCAGCAGCAGCGCGTGGCCATCGCCCGCGCTCTCGTCGGTCGGCCGAAGGTGCTGCTGCTCGACGAGCCGCTGGCCGCGCTCGACCTGAAGCTGCGCAAGGACATGCAGCAGGAGCTCAAGAACATTCAGAAGGCCACCGGCATCACCTTCGTCTTCGTCACGCACGATCAGGAGGAGGCCCTGTCCATGTCGGACACGGTGGTCGTCATGTCCGAGGGCCGCATCCAGCAGATCGGCACGCCCGTCGACATCTACAACGAGCCGAAGAACGCTTTTGTGGCCGATTTCATCGGCGAGAGCAACATCGTCGACGGCGTCATGCTCGCCGACCGGAAGGTCAGCTTTTCCGGCCACGTCTTCGAGTGCGTGGACAGCGGCTTCGGCGCGAGAGAGCCCGTGGACGTGGTCGTCCGGCCGGAGGACGTGGACATCGTGCCGGAAGAAAAGGGGATGCTCAGGGGCGTCGTCACGAGCGTGACCTTCCTCGGCGTCCATTACGAGATTATCGTGGATATCAACGGCTTCAAGTGGATGATCCAGACCACGGACTTTGTGGACGTGGACGAACACATCGGCCTGTATATCGAGCCGGAAGCCATCCATATTATGAAAAAGAGCGAGTATTCCGGCATGTTCGGCGACTATTCCTCCTATTCGATGGAGCTGGACGAGATCGGCGAGCTGGAGCAGATCGAGGAGCTGGGCGAGTTGACCGAGGAGCCCGCGCCGGAAAGCGAGCCGGAAGCATGAAGAAGAAAACGCTCGCCGCGCCTCCCCGCCGCATGGGGCTGATCCATCGGCTGGCGCTGGCGCCCTACTCGGTCTGGGCGGTGCTTTTCATCGTGGTGCCGCTGATCTTCGTAGCCTACTACGCCTTCACCGATTCCGATTTCCGCTTCACGACGGAGAACATCACCCGCTTTTTCACCGCCACCTCCCAGATCGACAACGGGGACGGGCTGCGCGAGGTGCGCACCTATCTTGTAATCTTCGGCCGCTCGCTCAAGCTGGCCGTGATCTCCACCGTCATCTGCCTGCTGATGGGCTATCCCTTCGCCTATATGATCTCCAAGGCCTCGGCCCGGACGCAGAGCGTGATGATCACGCTGCTCATGATCCCCATGTGGATGAACTTTCTGATCCGCACCTACGCCTGGATGACCATCCTGCAGGATACCGGCATCCTCAACGGCTTCCTCGGCTGGCTGCATCTCGGTCAGGTCCACATCATCGGGACCGAGGGGGCGGTCGTCATCGGCATGGTCTACGATTACTTCCCTTATATGATCCTGCCCATCTACTCCGTCATGGCGAAGATGGACGTCAAGCTCATCGAGGCCGCGCGCGACCTCGGCTGCAGCGGCGCGGGCGTGCTGCGCCGCGTGATCTGGCCGCTGAGCCTGCCGGGCGTCATCTCCGGCATCACGATGGTGCTCATCCCCTCGATCAGCACCTTCTACATCTCCCAAAAGCTCGGCAACGGCAAGTTCTACCTGATCGGCGACGCGATCGAGGGCCAGTATGTGGCCAACAACCTGCACTTCGCCGCCGCGATCGCCTTCATCCTGATGGTGGTGCTGCTCATCTGCATGGCCTTCATGCAGCGCGGCGCCAACAAAAAGGCCATGGTCTGAGAGGAGGCGCCGCATGAAACCGATCTCCAAAGTCTACACCGGCCTCGTCATGGTCTTCCTCTTCGCACCGATCGCGATCCTGCTGGTGTTCTCCTTCAACAGCGCCAAGAGCCTTTCGGTCTTTTCCGGCTTCTCCCTCTACTGGTACCGGGAACTGTTCCGCGACTCGGAGACGCTCGCCGCCGTGCGCAACACGCTGATCCTCGCGGTCAGCGCGGCGCTCATCTCCACCGTCATGGGCACGGCCGCGGCCGTCGGCATCTACCGGCTGCGCAGCAAGTATCTGCGCGCCGCGCTCGACAGCGTGACGAACATCCCCATGATCAACCCCGACATCATCACCGGCATCTCGCTGATGCTGATGTTCGTCTTCGTCGGCCGGCTCTTCGGCGCGGCCACGAGCCTGAACTTTGTCACCATGCTGATCGCCCACATCACCTTCTGCCTGCCCTACGTCATCCTGCAGGTGCTGCCGAAGCTCCAGCAGATGGACACCGCGCTGCCGGAGGCGGCGATGGATCTGGGCTGCACGCCGATGCGCGCCTTCCTCAAGGTGGAGGTGCCGGAGATCTTCCCCGGCATCATCACGGGCCTGATCATGGCCTTCACCCTGTCGCTGGACGACTTCGTCATCAGCTATTTCACCGCGGGCAACGGCTTCCAGACCTTGCCCATCCGCATCTACAACATGACCAAGAAGACCGTCACGCCGAAGATGTACGCTCTGGCGACCATCATTTTCTTCGTGATCCTCGCACTGCTTCTGCTTTCCAACCTGAACGACGCCGAGACCGCGCAGGCTCTGCGCGAGACCCGGCGCAAGAGAAAACAAAAAATCTGAAGGAGGGCTCTCCCATGAAAAAGCTGCTCTGCATCCTGCTGACCCTGTGCCTGCTGCTCCCCGCGCTCGCGGGCTGCGGCTCATCCGACACGCTGACGCTGAACGTCTACAACTGGGGCGAATACATTTCCGACGGCTCGGACGACTCGCTGGATACCATCAAGGCCTTCGAGCAGTGGTATGAGGAGACCTACGGGCAGAAGATCCGGGTCAACTATTCCACTTACGCGAGCAACGAGGACATGTATGCCAAGCTCTCCAGCGGCGCTGTGAGCTACGACGTGGTCATCCCCTCCGACTATATGATCCAGCGCATGATCTCCGAGGGCATGCTCCTGCCGCTGGACTTTGCCAACATCCCCAATTACCAGTATATCGACGAGAGCTTCCGCGGGCTGTACTATGACCCGGACGACACCTACTCCGTGCCCTACACCTACGGCGTGGTCGGCGTGATCTACAACGCCGCCGTCGTGGACGAGGCCGACGCGGGCGACTGGGACCTGCTGTGGAACGACAGCTATGCCGGCCAGATCCTGCAGTTCAACAACTCCCGCGACGCCTTCGCGACCGCGCAGTACATGCTGGAGCTGGACGTCAACAGCACGGATCCCGCCGTTTGGGATCAGGCGCTGGCCGAGCTCAAGCGCCAGGCTCCCCTGGTCAAGAGCTACGTCATGGACGAGATCTACAACATGATGGAGTCCGGCGAGGCCGCGATCGGCGCCTACTACGCGGGCGACTACTTCACGATGGTCGACGCGCAGGCCGAGGACGTGGATCTGCAGTTCTACTATCCGCCGCGCACGAACTTCTTCGTGGACGCCATGTGCATCCCCTCCTGCTGCCAGAACCAGGAGCTCGCGGAGATCTTCATCAACTACATGCTCTCCGAGGAGCCCGCCGTCGCCAACGCGGAGTTCATCTACTACGCCTCCCCCAACTCCCTTGTCTACAACAACCCGGACTATCAGGAGGAGCTGGGCGAGGAGACCATGGACGTCCTCTATCGCTTCACCGACGATTTCCGCAGCTATCTCAACGAGTACGCCTACCGCAACCTCAATGCGGATACGCTGGACTATATCAACACGCTTTGGGAAGCCCTGAAGATCTCCTGAGCGCCGTTGTGAAGAAAACCCTCTGCGCGATCACGCCGTCAGAACGAAAGTCTGTTCTGACGGCGTATTTCTTCTGCCCGGCGGGAAAAACTAAGCGCGACTATCCACAGAAACGAGGCATTTACATGTCAAAACGCATCGGAAGGCAGACGCTGCAGCTTCCCGTGGCCCCGGCCGTTTGCGGCTATGCCAGCGTGGTCGGGCAAAAGGAAGGCGAGGGGCCGCTGAAAAACACCTTCGACTATATCTCGGACGACTCTTACTTCGGCGAGAACACCTGGGAAAAGGCCGAAAGCCATATGATCAAGCAGTGCTTCGAGCTGGCCTGCGCCCGGGCCTCGATCGCGCCTAACGCGCTGGATCTGATCTTTTCCGGCGACCTGCTCAATCAGTGCGTCAGCTCCAGCTTCGCCATGAAGGACTCCCGCGTGCCGTATTTCGGGCTGTACGGAGCCTGCTCGACCATGGCCGAGGCATTGGCGCTGGCCGCGCTCTCGGTCGACGGCGGCTACGCCCGCCGGGCCTGCGCCGTTACGGGCTCGCACTTTTGCTCGGCCGAGCGGCAGTACCGCTTCCCGCTGGAATACGGCGGGCAGCGCACCCCCACGGCCCAGTGGACGGTCACCGGCGCGGGCGCCGTGATCCTCGCGGCCGACGGCGCGGGACCGCGCATCACGCACGTGACGCCCGGCGTCATCCGCGACGCGGGCATCAAGGACATGAACGCCATGGGCTCCGCCATGGCTCCCGCCGCCTACGACACGCTGCGCGCCCATTTCGACGACACCGGCCGCACGCCGGACGACTACGACGCCATCTTCACGGGAGACCTCGGGGCGCTCGGCCACGACATCCTGCAGGCGCTTTTTGAAAAGGACGGCGTCAAGCTCGACTGCCGCTATATGGACTGCGGCGTGCTGCTGTTCGACCGGAACACGCAGGACGTGCACGCGGGCGGCTCCGGCTGCGGATGCAGCGCCTCGGTGCTGGGCGGACATATCCTGAAGGGGATGGAAAAGGGCGTCTGGCGCCGGATCCTCTTTGCCGCCACCGGCGCGCTGATGAGCCCCGTCACGGCCCAGCAGGGAGCCAGCATCCCCGGCATCTGCCATGCCGTGGCGATCGAAGTGTGAGGTGAGGATATGGAGCTGTTTCTGACCTATGCCAAGGCGTTTCTCGTCGGCGGGGCGCTGTGCGCCGTCGGCCAGCTGCTGATCGACTACACGAAGCTGACCCCCGCCCGGATCCTGTCGATCTACGTGGTCGCCGGCGTGGTGCTCGGCGCGCTGGGGCTCTATGAACCGCTGCTCGACTGGGCCGGGGCCGGGGCCGCCGTCCCGCTGACAGGCTTCGGCAGCGCGCTGGCCAGGGGCGTGCGGGCGGCCGTGGCGGAGAAGGGCCTGCTCGGCGCCTTCACCGGCAGCTTCACGGCCGCGGCGGGCGGACTCGGCGCGGCCGTGTTCTTCGGGCTGCTGGTAGCCCTGATCGCCCGCCCCGGCGATAAAAACAACTGACCGGACGCGCGGCCAAAACAAGCCCCGGCGGCGGAGACCGATCTCCGCCGCCGGGGCTTTCCGCGTTATCCTTATTTCTTATAGCCTGTGGCAAAGTCCACGACGTTGCGCGGCGTCTCGCCCCGCTGCACGGCCGCAAGATTGGCCGCCGCGATATCCACGATCCGCTCGAAGGTCTCCGCCAGATGGTACTCCCCGGCGACGTGGGGCGTGAGCAGCAGATTGTCCAGCGCCCAGAGCGGGCTGTCCGCCGGCAGGGGCTCGGTCTCGCATACGTCTATGCCCGCCGCCGCGATCTGCCCCTCCCTGAGCGCCGCGCACAAAACCTCCCCTTCCACGGCGCTGCCGCGCCCGCAGTTGAGGAAGATCGCCGTCTTTTTCATGGCGGCAAAGCGTTCCGCCGTGTAGAGATGGCGCGTCGACGCCGAGCCGGGCAGCACGGAGAAGATCACGTCCGCGCGCGGCAGCACCTGGTCGAGCTCCTCCGTCAGCACGAGCTCGTCCACGCAGGCGGGCTTCTCGCCGGGGCGGCGCTTGACTCCGATGACCTGCGCGCCGAGCGCCTTGACCAGGCCCGCGTAATGGCAGCCGATGTCGCCGAGGCCCACGACGAGCACCGTCGCGTCCGAGAGGCTCGTCACGGTGCCGAAGTCGGCCCATTCGGCACGCTTCTGCGCATCGCGATACAGATGCAGCTTCTTGAGCAGCATCAGCGTCATGGCCAGGCCGTGCTCGGCGACGGTCTTGCTGTATGCGCCCGTGGCGTTGCAGAGCTGCGTCCCCGCGGCCAGCACGCCGGGCTTGATATAGGGGTCGGCGCCCGCGGAGCGAAGCTGCACCAGCTTCAGCCGCGGCGAAGCCCCGATCAGCTCCGGGCGGATGTTGCCGATGAGCGCGTCCGCCTCCCGGACGAGCTCGGCCGTGATCTCCTTTTCCGGGACGTAGAGAAAGCGGCAGCCGGGCGCGGCGGCCTCCAGCTTTTCCCGATGCCGCCGTTCCACCGGCAGCCCTACCAGCACGGTATCCATCCTGATGCATCTCCTTTTCTTTTTTCTTTATTATAGGAGCGCCGCGCGCGGCTGTCAATCCGGGCGTCCGGAGCGCCGGACTTGACATTTGCGGAAGCCGGGATATAATTCGATCATAAAGAGTTCTCCCCGCGGCGCGGGGCGACACGAAGGAGAGACTGAAATGGAATACAACTTTCGCCCGAAAAACGTCTGCTCGATGGCGATCCGCTTCGACATCGACGACGACGTGATCACCGGCGTCCGCTTCACCGGCGGCTGCGACGGCAACCTCAAGGCCGTTGGCAAGCTGGTCGACGGCATGACCGTGGAGCAGATCGAAGCCAAGCTCAAGGGGAACACCTGCGGCCGCAAGTCCACCTCCTGCGCCGATCAGCTGGCCATCGCCGTGCGGCAGGCCTATGACGAGCTGCACGCCGGGTGAGCGCCATGAGCCATTACGAAACCATGTTCACCCGGCGCGCCGTGCGCCGGTACGAGGCCGAGCCCCTGCCGCCGGAGACGCTGGAGGAGATCCTGGCCTTCGTGCGCGGCACGGAGCCTCTGCCCGGGCAGAAGGCGGACTTTCGCCTGCTGACGCCGGAGCAGATGGGCCTGAAGCTGGCTCCGCACTATCTGGCCGCCTCCTGTGAGGAGACGAACGAGGCCTATGCCAGCCTCGGATACGTGATCGAGGCGCTCGACCTGGAGCTGCAGGGCCGCGGGCTCGGCAGCCTCTGGTACGGCATGAACCTGCCGAAGGACCGCCGCCCCGGCGACGCCATCGTGCTGGCCTTCGGCCGCACGTCCCAGCCGGCGCGCGGGAGCGAGCATGACTTCAGCCGTCTGCCGCTCACCCAGATCAGCGACACGGACAGCGCCGTCGCCCGCGCCGTGCGTCTGGCGCCCTCGGCCGTCAACTCCCAGCCCTGGTTCCTTCACTTCGAGGATCGTTCCCTGACGCTCGAGTACCGGGGCCGCGGTCTGCTCAAGGCGCGGCTGGAGAAGAAGCTCAACAAGATCGACCTCGGCATCGCGGCGCGCTTCGCCGTCACCGCGCTCGAGCGGGAGGGGAAAACGATCGAAGCCCTCCGCCCGGAGACCGACGGCCGGAAGTTTTGCCTCCGGATCGACTTCGCCTGAGCAAAGCAACGCGCAAAAAACCGCCCGGATCGTCAGATCCGGGCGGTTTCTTTTTTGTTTTATCCAAGCTCGGGATAGAGCGGGAAGCGCTCGCACAGCGAGACGACCTGCTCCTTCGCGGCGGGGACCGCGGCCTCGCCCTCCCTGACGAGCTTCAGGATCAGCGCGCCGATCTCGCGCATCTCCTCCTCGCCCATGCCGCGGGTCGTGACCGCGGGGCTGCCGAAGCGCACGCCGCTGGTCTCGCGCACGGAGAGGGTCTCGAAGGGGATGGTGTTCTTGTTGGCGGTGATGTTGGCGGCGTCGAGCAGCTCCTGCACCTGCGCGCCCGTACGGCCCAGGCTCATCACGTCGCCCAGCAGCAGGTGGTTGTCCGTGCCGCCGGAGACGAGGCGCATCCCGCCCGCGCGCAGCGTTTCGCCGAGGACGGCGGCGTTGCGCACGACCTGCGCCTGGTAGGCGCGGAAGTCCTCGCTCATGGCCTCGCGGAAGCAGACGGCCTTGGCCGCGATGGTATGCATCAGCGGGCCGCCCTGGGTGCCGGGGAAGACCGCGCTGTTGATCTTTTTGGCCAGTTCCTCCCTGCAGAGGATCAGCGCCCCGCGCGGGCCGCGCAGGGTCTTGTGTGTGGTGGTGGTCACCACGTCGGCCCAGGGCACCGGGTTCGGGTGCTGCCCGGCCGCGACAAGGCCGGCGACGTGGGCCATGTCCACCATCAGATACGCGCCGACTGCGTCTGCGATCTCGCGCATCCTGGCAAAGTCGATGAAGCGGGGATAAGCGCTCGCGCCCGCGATGATGAGCTTCGGGCGGCATTCCTCCGCCCTGCGCAGGGCGGCCTCGTAGTCGATGGTCTCCGTCTCCCTGTCCACGCCGTAGAAGCAGGCGTTGAACCATTTGCCGGAGATGGACGCCTTTGAACCGTGGGTCAGATGCCCGCCGTGGGTCAGGTCCATGCCGAGGATCGTATCGCCCGGCTTGAGCAGCGCCATATAGACGGCCACGTTCGCCTGCGAGCCCGAGTGCGGCTGGACGTTGGCGTGGTCCGCGCCGAACAGGGCCTTGGCCCGCTCGATGGCGAGGGTCTCTACCTCGTCCACATAGGCGCAGCCGCCGTAATAGCGGGCGCCGGGATAGCCCTCGGCATATTTGTTGGTCAGATGGCTGCCCATGGCCTCCATCACCGCGCGGCTGACAAAGTTCTCCGAAGCGATCAGCTCGATATGGTCCTGCTGCCGCTTCAGCTCGCGCATCATGGCCTCGTAAACGGCCGGATCGGCCAGGCGGATGTGTTCATAACTCATGGCGGTTCCCCCTTATTTCGCATCGGAAACAGTATACTCTATTGCGCCCCCCTTTTCAAGTGCCGAAAAAGGTGCTACAATATAACTACTCTGACTCTTTTGGAGGTTGGATATGAAAAAGGTCCTGAAGGCTCTGCTGATCCTCATTCTCGTCGTGCTCGTGGCTGTCGGCGGCCTGCTCGGCTGGCTGACCGCCGTGGAATACAAGCCCGCGGTGCGCGAGACTCTGACCTTCCGCCCGGCGGCGGAGGAGGCGCTGCCCGCCCTGAGCGCGGAGGGCAGCTTCAGCGTGCTGAGCTGGAACATCGGCTACGCCGGTCTCGGCGCGGGCTCCGACTTCTTCATGGACGGCGGCAAGGATTCCCGCTCGGCCGACAAAATGACCGTCAGCGAGTACCTGGCCGGCATCTACGGCACGCTCTACGGCGAAACCGCGCCCGATCTGATCCTGCTGCAGGAGGTGGATATCGACTCCGCCCGCACCTACGGCATCGACGAGACCGCGCAGCTGGCGGCCTCGGTCGGCGTGCACGCGCTCAACTACGCCTGCCCCTTCGTGCCCATCCCCTTCCCGCCGATGGGCAAGGTCAACAGCGGCCTGTACACCACGGCGAACACGGCCATCGAGAGCGCCGAGCGCATCTCCCTGCCCTGCCCCTTCTCCTGGCCGCTGCGCATCGCCAATCTCAAGCGCTGCCTGCTCGTGAGCTATCTGCCCATCGAGGGCAGCGACAGGCAGCTCGTGCTGGTCAACCTGCACCTGGAGGCCTATGACGACGGCGAGGGCAAGATCGCCCAGACCCGGCAGCTCAACGAATTTTTGCAGAGCGAATATGACAAGGGCAACTACGTCATCGCCGGCGGCGACTTCAACCAGGTCTTCCCCGGCAGCCTCGACGTGTACCCCAACACGCACCCGGAGAATTGGGAGCCCGGCGTGCTGACCGAGGACCTGCTGCCCGCGGGCTGGACCCTGGCTTACGATCTGGCCACGCCGTCCTGCCGCCTGCTCAACCAGCCCTACGACCCCTCGGACACGGTCAACACCCAGTATTACGTGATCGACGGCTTCCTCCTCTCCCCGAACCTCGTGCTCGAGAGCGTGGAGACCCTGGATCTCGGCTTTGCCAACTCCGACCACAACCCGGTGCGCATCAGCGTGAGCTTCGCCGGGTGATGCGAAAACAAGCGCACGAATAAAAAACGGAGAACCGATCGGTTCTCCGTTTTTTATTCGTGTTTGCCGTGCTTTTTCTCCCAGTGCTTTCGCTGCTGTTTTCGCACGGCCTCCTCGGCGCTGTCCTTCAGCTTCGGCAGGACCTCGTCGGTCAGCTTCTCCTTCCCGCGCCTGAGTCCGCGGAAGGCCTCGACCGCAGCGGTGACCGCCGGGATCAGCACCAGCAGCATCCCCGCCAGCAGCCAGCGCACGCAGCGGTCCTCGGTCACGCGGGCCGCATTCTCCCAGTAAGGATAGATCATGCCCACGCCCTGGATGGAACGCGAATCGAAGTCCCGCAGCAGCTTCAGCAGCCGTTCCGGACGGAAGCGCCCGGTGTTCTGCAGCACCTCGCCGCGGCCGAGCTTGAAGTTCTCCCGCGCGATCTGCGCCGTCCAGCCCTTCACCGGTTCGACGGAGACCAGCTCGTAGCAGGTGATGTTCTCGCTCTCCGTAAGGCCGAGCCAGGCGTCATAGCTCATATAGAGCCCCTGTCCGGCGGTATAGGCCAGAAGGCTCGCGCTGTCCTGTTCGCGTTCGATCACGCCCGCCACGACGAAGGGCTCGCCGTTGATGCGCAGGCTCATCCCCTGCAGCTCGATCCCGCCGAAGAGCAGCCAGGCGAGCTCCTCGTCCAGCAGCACGCGGTCGTGCATGAGATCGCCCTCCGCGATATAGCTGCCCGAGAGCAGCCGCAGCGGGTGCAGGGTGAAAAAGTCGCCGCCGACGGCGATGACCGAGGCCTCGCCCGTCGCGCGGGAGCTGGAGACCGTCAGCTTGCCGATGCCGCTCCAGGCGTCCACCCAGAGGCCGTCGGTGCCTTCCGCGTCCAAAGCGGCCTCATGGTATTTCTCGAGCAGCTTGAGGCGAAAGGCGTAGACGTCGCTCTGCGTCACGGCCTCGTCCACGGGGACGAAGCAGCTGACCTGCGCGAAGTCCGCGTCGCTCCCGCCCTTCCAGCGGCGGGCGGACAGCTGGCTGTCCAGACCCTGTCCCAGCGCCAGCATCCGCCAGGCGCAGAGGATCGCGGCCGCGAGCATCAGGACGCACAAGCCGTGCCAAAAGCGCCGTATTCGCTTGTTGCGTCTGCGTTTTTTCATTCGAGTTACCCTTTTGCCGCAGCGTACCGCGTTTTTTCACGCCCTGCGGTCTTCCCGCAGCAAAGAAGCGCGCTTTGCTCCGGATAAGGAGGATATGGGATCGCTCCTGCGCGATCCCATGACCTTATGATCTTATTCGGACGTCAGTCCGGCATTCGTACCATATCGCCGACCTGCACGGGCCGGTTGCTCGTGGTGACGACGAAATCGCCGTAGCTCAGCTCGCCGGTGACCGCAGCGTTCAGATCGTCCTGCGCGAGAATGGCGACCTCGACGCGCCGCGCGTAATAGCGGTTGCCGAGCGGGGAGTTCCGGGCTTCGACCATCAGCACGAAGCTGCCGTTGGCGTCGCTGCGGATGGCGGAGTTCGGGACGATCAGGTCGTAGTTCTGGCTCTTGGAGCCGACGGCGATGGTCAGCTCGCTGCCGGGATTGACGTCGCCCGTCACGGTGAAGGTCAGCAGCTTGTTGGTCTGCGGGGCCTTGGGATCGGGCCGGATCGACTCCAGCGTCGCGTCGATCTGGCTGCCCCAGTAGTAGTTGGTGACGCTGGCCGTATCGCCGACGCGCAGACGCCTGGCCTGCTCGTTCGTGACCGAGAAGGACAGCGTATAGCCCAGATCGGGCACCTGGATCAGACAGAGGATCTCGCCCTTGGGCGCCGTATTGCCCGCGGTGTAGGAGATGCTGTCGATGATGCCGCCGACAGGGGCGACGATCGTGTTCTCCTCGCCGCCGCTGAGCTCCTCAATCTTCTTTTTGGCCTGCTCGATGCGGTAGTTCAGATCCTGCAGCGTCAGGGCGGAGGCCGCGGCGCTGCGGTTATTGGCCTGGCGGGACTGCTCCAGATTGTAGCGGAGCGTCTCCAGCTCCTTCGCAGCCGCGTCGTAAGCCGCCTTGGCCTCCCTGTAGTCGTCGGCATAGGGGCCCAGCAGCTTGAGCAGGGAGTCGAGCTCGGCCTGCGCCTCGTCCACGGCGGCCTGCGCCCGCTCCAGGTCCGGATTCGGGCCGTTGAGCGCCGCTTCCGCATAATCGTGATCCTGCTGTACCTCCGCGATCTGCCGCTGCACCTCGGCCAGCTTCAGCTCCGTCGTGGCAAAGGGCAGCAGATCCCGGTCGAGCTGTTCCTCCAGCTCCCTCACACGTTCGATCTGCTTGTCCGTCAGGCCGGCCAGAGAGGCTCCCAGACGGCGCACCGGCGCCAGACGCACCGTTGTCGGCTGTCCCGCAAAGGACAGGCCGCTGGGATCCGGCGAGGGGCTCGGCGAGGGATCCGGCGAGGAGCTCGGCGAGGGATCCGGCGAGGGATCCGGCGAGGGGCTCGGCGAGGGACTCGGCAAAGGATCCGGCGAGGGGCTCGGCAAAGGATCCGGCGAGGGATCCGGCGTCGCCGGGATCTGCGCCTGCAGTTCCTCTTCGCGCGCCTTGAGCACGCGCAGCTTCAGGTCGTCGTCTTCGATCGTATCCCAGAGCGCCTGCCGCTGTTCCGCGGCGGCGGCTTTCGCGTCCTCCAAAGCGGAGAGTGCGTCGTTGAGCTTCTTTTCCGCCGCGGCGAGCTTGGCCTCATAGTCTGCCATGTCGCTGTTGCGGCTGCGCAGATCGGCCATTGCCGCGTCCATGGCGGCTCTCGCCTCGTCCATCGCCTGCTCGGCGGCCCGGATCTCGCTCTCCTGGAGAGAGTAGTCGAAGCTGGGGATGCCGACGGCGGTCTGCTGATAGCTCAACTGCAGCTGGCGCAGCTCCTCCATGGCGGCCTCCAGCTCCTCGCTGGCGCCCTCGCCGAGGACGAAGAGCACGTCGCCCTGATTGACGACCTGTCCGGCCTTGACCATGACCGCCTGGATCTTCCGGGTGCTCTCGGCCTTGACCTCATAGCTGCCCGCGGCCGTCACGACGCCGGTGCCGCGCACGCGGGCCGTGATGGAGCCGTTTTGAACGCTCTGCGTCGCCACCTCCGGCAGCGAGCGGTTCATGAAGCTGTTGGAGAAAAAGGTCAGCACCAGCAACACCGCCAGGAAAATGATGGCGGCGTTTTTGACCCAGCCTCTGTTTTTCACTTGAGTTTCCATAGAGAACCCTTCCTTAACAGGCTTCCGTCTCATTCGGACCGGACCCGCTTTCCCGGGCTTCGATCCGGTTTTTTTATCCCTTTACGCTGCCGGAGTTGGCGATGCCCTCCACCAGGTATTCCTCGCCGTGGAGGAACAGCAGCAGGCTCGGGATCATATAGACCGTGGCCATGGCGAAGGCCAGGCCGATCTCCCCGCTGTTGATGCTCGAAAGAAACACGCTCAGCGGCTGAGCGTCCGCGTCGCGCAGCAGGATGAGCGGCTGCTCGACCATGTTCCAGTAGTCTATAAATACGAGGATGGCGATCGAGTAGAGCGCCGAGCGGCACTGCGGCAGACAGATGCGCGTAAAGATCTGCCATTCGCCCGCGCCGTCCACCTTGGCCGACTCGATCAGCGAATAGGGGATGCGCCGCATGAACTTGGTCAGCAGAAAGACCGAGAACGGGGCGAACATGCCCGGCAGGATGATGGACCAGCGGGTGTTCAGAATGCCCAGCCACTGGCTGACGAGATAGTTCGGCACCAGCGTCACCTGATAGGGCATGAGCATCAGGATCACATAGAAAAAGAAGATGCCGCTGCGGATCTTCCCGCGCCAGCGGGTAAAGCTGTAGGCCGCCACGGAGGCGACGCTCACCTGCAGAAGGACGATCGGCACCACGAGCAGCAGGCTGTTCCAGAATTTCAGCAGATAATCCGGGGATTTGATGAGCCCGCTCACATACTGGGCCAGCGTCACCTTGTCCGGGATGAACTTGAGGTTGACGGTTTTGGACACGTAGCCGCCGGTGGTGGTGGAAAAGATCATGCCGTAGTTGGAGACGATCTCGCTCTCGGCCATGAAGGAATTGGTGATCGTCAGCACCGTGGGCAGCAAAAACAGCACCGCGAAGAACGCGCAAATCAGAAACAGCACGCCGCGGCTGAAATAGCGTTTCTTCTTCATCCTTCCACGTCCTTCCCGAACCAGTCCTCGATCTTGAAGAGCGCGGCGATGAGGAACACCATGACGACGGCCATGATGACCGCGGCAGCGGAGAGCTTCTGGTAATCCAGGCTCTCAAAGGTGTTGTTCATGAAATGCTGCAGCGTGTAGAGCGTCTCGTAGGGGTAGGCCCCGGCCAGCAGATATACCTCGCGGAAGACCTTGAAGGAATTGATGAGCGAGAGAATCGTGACGAACAGCACCGTCGGCGACAGGTAGCGCAGCTTGATGGCGAAAAACTTATACGCCTCGCCCGCGCCCTCGACGTCGGCGACCTCCAGCAACTCCTTCGGGATGTTGGCCAGGCCCGCCATGAACAAGATCATGTTGTAGCCGAGGTTCTTCCACAAAAACAGCAGCAGCACCACGACCGGCGCGGCGTCGGACTGGAGCCAGTCCACCGCCCGCAGCCCGAAGGTGCCGAGCAGGACGTTGACGGTCCCGTTCTGGTTGAACAGCACCTGCCAGATCAGCACGACGCTGGCCACGGGGACCATCATCGGGCTCAAAAAGAAGGTGCGGAACTGCGATTTCAGCGGGATGCGCGCTTCCAGCATCAGGGCCAGGACCAGCGCCAGTATGACGGCGGCGGGCACGGCCATGGCGGAAAAGCGCAGCGTGTTCCCGGCGGCCAGCCGGAAGGCGGAGTTGTTCCAGAGCTTTATGAAGTTTTGCAGACCCGCGAAGTTCCTCGATCCGATCCCGTCGATCAGCGAATAGTAGACCACCACGCCGAAAGGCAGGATGAAAAACACGCCCACGCCCAGCAGGCTCGGCGAGAGGAAGCAGAGGCTCAGTCCGAGATCTTTCAGCCTCTCGGACAAATGCATTCGCTTTTTCATTCCCGTTTCCTGTGTGAACCCGTTTTTTCAGCAAAAGCTTAGTATAAAAGGGACTTTTCGACACATCGCATTATACAATATCTTGTGCCAAAAGACAACAAGAATATTATGTAACCCTTTTTTCACGAATTGTTATGCTTTCCTTATCTCAGAAACGCGGCGGCGGGCAGATCGCTGCGCCGCCGCCGGATTTTCTGAAGGCAGGCCCGTCGCCTATCGCTGTTCGTTGACGTAGATGTTGGCCTTGCTCTGGACGAGCCGGGCGACCTCCTCGGCGCTCTTCTGCCCGGCGAAATAGGCCGCGGACTGCTCGCGCACGATGTCGAAGATCGCCGTGTTGTTGTCGAAGATGCGCGTCGTGGAGGCGATCAGCTCCTCGATCGGCGCCACCTGCTCCTCCGTCAGCGCGTAGAACCAGACGATATCGTTTTCTCCGAAGCCCATGCCGCCGCGGCTGATCTCGATCCTCTCCCCGGTCTCCGGGTCGAGTACGTAGTTGCCGTTTCCATCCTTCTGATACTCGGGCGTCATGGCGGTCTTTTTGACCTGTTCAAAGCTGTGGATGTTGGTGGGGAACTGGTAGCTGCTGCTGTTCTGGTACTCCTCGGTCATGAACTGCCGCACGAACTGCCAGGCCGCGTCCTTGTCCGCGCAGCTTGCGCTGATGGCGTAGCCGGACTGAACGCTGAGCATGCTGCCCACGCCCTCGTCGCAAGGGAAGCCGATAAAGGTGTAGCCGTCGACCTCGCCGCCGAAAATGTACTGGTAGTAGTTGACGTCGTCGAAGCTGCTGAGATACGCCGTCATCAGCATCTGGCGGCCGGACATGATGCGCTTGTTGGAATCGTCCTCCTCGCTCCACTCGTAGTTTTCGTAATCAAAACGCTCCGGGAACCGGGCGGCGAAGGCCAGCATGTCGGCGAATTCCCGGTTGTCGAAATCGACCCGGCCGGTGTTCCAGTCCACGAAGCGATCCATATCCAGGCTCAGGCAGTACTGCAGGATCTGGTCGCGGGTCGTGAAGACGTCGAAGATGTCGCAGCCCTCGGGCATGGTGTCCAGCGCGGCGAGCAGCTCGTCATAGGTCCAGCCCGGGGTGTCGCCCACGACGCGGCTGGAGCCGATCACCGTCATGATGCAGAAGTCAGAGGCCGTGGAATAGAGCTGGCCGTCGTTCTCCAGCGCGGCGAGCACGTTGGGGAAGAAGTCCTCGCGGCTGAGCTCGGGGTCGGCGTCCAGCATCGGATAGAGATCCGCCAGCAGGCCGCGCGCGGCCAGCTGCTTGCCGGGCAGACCGCTCAGATCCAGGATATCCGGCATGCTGCCGGCCATGATCTCGGTGCGCAGCTTCACAAGGCCGCCGGGCTCGCCGTTGCCCTCGTCGTCAAAGTCCGTCTCATAGTTGGTGTATTCCGAGTAGTCGCGCACCTCGATGCGGATGTTGTCGCTGCTGCGGTTGAAGTTGATGATCGCGCGCTTCTGGTTCCAGCCGAGGCCCTGGGTCGCCAGCGTGAGAACCTGCTTCTGCGGGAGCTCCGCGGAGGGATGCAGGCTCACGGTGACGAGCTGGTATCGGTTCGTCCCGTCCGTCTCGTCCCACTCGCCGAGAAGGCCGATCACGGTCCCGTCGGCCAGCACGGTGTAGCCGTTGAGCTGGTCGTTGTCCACGTCGCAGCTGAGCCAGTTGAAGACCTTGACGCTCTCGCCGTCGGAAGCGCGCAGACCGTAGAAATTGATGCCGTTGGTGTAATAGAGCAGATATTCGCCGCTGCCGCCGACGGCGTTGTAAAGATCGCCGCTGACGTCGATCGACTCTCCGAACCTGCGCGTCTGCGTGTCGATGACGGCGAAGCGCTGGCCGCTCTCACCGTAATACACCGCGCCGATCCTTCCGTCCGGGAGCGTGATCAGCCGGTCGGTCCAGCGGATGTCCTCCTCGAGTCTGAAGGCCATCTCGCCCGTTTCGACGTCGAACGCGAAAACGCCGCCCTCGCCGCCGGTCAGCAGCCGGCCGTCCTCGGTGACGGCCATGCTGTAGGGATAGAAGTAGCCGAACTCGTCGATGACGGACTGTACGTCCAGCTTGACCAGGCTGATCTCCCGGCCGTCCGCGTCCAGACGGCGGACATAGTAGCTCTCCTCATACTGATAATACTGATACCACTCCTCGCTGTACTGCTCCACGCCCTCCGGCGCGTCGCTCCAGGACTCATAGGTGTCGACCAGCTGCAGGAAGCCGCCGCCGGGATACCCGGTCATCGCCTGCGTGTAGCTGGAGCCCTCGCGGCCTTCGGCGGGTTCGGAGACCACGGGGCTGTAGCCCTCGAGACGCGTCAGGCTGCCGTCAAAGCCCAGCCGATACAGGCGCTCCTCATAGATATTGAGCTGGCCCTCCCACTCGAGCGTCTCGTCCTCGCCCAGCTCGCGCTGGCCGACCACGACGTTTGTCATGCCGTAAAAGCCCGTCTCATCGTTGAAAACCGGGCTGAAATAGTCGAACTCTCCCAGGTCGAGCGGACGATACTCGGACGCGTAGACGAATTCCGGCGTCGGCGTGGCGTCCGGCTGCCCGGGTTCTCCGTTTCCGCCGCCGTTCTTGCCGCAGGCTGCCAGGCTCAGCGCCATCACGGCGCACAACAGCAGGGCGATCAGGGATCTTGTCTTTTTCATAAGTGACCTCCGGGTGTATTAGTCATATTAACACAGTTAATATACCTGGTTCCGTGCCTTCTGTCAAGCTAAAGAATCTTAAACCATTTTAGCATATCCCGCGCATGATTTCTCTTAATGTTTCTTAAAACCATTTTTCTGTTCTTGGCAAAGTGTCAAATTGTGGTACAATACAGGGTGAGGTGATATCCATGCCCGCCACGAGCCACATCCTTATCGTAGACGACGATCCCGACATCCGAAAAGTTCTGCATCTTCTGCTGCAGAACACCTATACGATCTCCGAGGCCGCGGACGGCGCCTCCGCCGTCGAGCTGCTGCGCGTGACGCCGGACGTCGATCTGATCCTGCTGGATGTGATGATGCCCGGGATGGACGGCTACGCCACCTGCGATGCGCTGCGCGCCTTCTGCAACGCCCCGGTCCTGTTCCTGACGGCCAAGTCGGCCCAGGCCGACCGGCTCAACGCCTATCGCAGCGGCGGGGACGATTTTCTGTCCAAGCCCTTTTCCCAGGAGGAGCTGTTGGCCAAGATCTCCTCGCTCCTGCGCCGCTACAAGGAATACCGCGGCAAGCCGGACGCCGCGCTGGCCATCGAAAACCTTGAGGTGGACTTCTCCGCCCGAACCGTGTCCAACGGCGGCAAGCCCGTGCAGCTGACGGACACCGAATTCTCGATCCTCGAGCACCTGCTGCGCAACCGCGGCACGACCGTCACCGCCCCCGCGCTCTACGAGGCCGTGTGGAAGGAGAAATTCCTGCCCGGCTCCGGCAACACGGTCATGGTGCACGTGCTGAACCTCCGCCGTAAGATTGAGGAGAACCCCTCCTCGCCCAAGATCGTCCGCACCGTATGGGGAAAGGGTTACCAGATTGACTGAGCCGAAACGTCCGAGATCCCTGAACGCCCGCATGCTCCTGACCCAGCTTCTGGCGCTGATCGCCGCCGCCGGCGTGTTCCTGCTGGTCTACGGAGCCGGACGCTATACCGTGCAGAACCTCTATATGAGCCGGGAATCCGTCCTGGCGCGCAAGGCCGCGCTTTACGCCGACTTCAACAGCTATGTACAGGAAAACGGCGTAAGCGGCAGCGACGCGGAAGCCATCGCCCGCTGGTCGCGGACGCAGCGCTCCGTCAGCATCGTCGCCTATCCGGAGGACGACCTCGGTCAGGCGCTCCCCGTGCTGGAGGACGCTCTCAGCCGCTTTTACGGGCGGCTCTATCCCATGCGCTTTGCCGACGGGGCTTACCGGATCGCCATTATTGACAGCTCCGAGGAGCGCGAGCTCTGGCAGTCGGCGGTCCTCGCCGTACTGCTGGCGGGCCTTGCCTATATCGCCGTGCTGGCCTTCTATACCGGGAAGCTGACCCGCCGGATCGTCACCCTGTCGCGTGAGGCCGCACAGGTAGGCGCGGGGGATCTGGAGCATGAGATCCACGCGCCCGGGGAGGACGAGATCGCCGCGCTCGCCGGAGACATCGACCAGATGCGCCGCTCCGTCATCGAGCGCCTCGGCAGCGAGCGCCGCGCCTGGGAGGCCAACGCCGAGCTGATCACAGCCATCTCCCACGACATCCGCACGCCGATGACCAGTCTCATGGGCTATCTGGAGCTGCTGAAGGACGGGTCGCCGACGGAGGCGGACCGCGCTCAATTCACCGCCTCGGCTTACGACAAGGCCGTGGAGCTCAAGGATCTGACCGATGAGCTGTTCCGTTATTTTCTGGTTTTCGGCCGCGCGGAGCTGGACATGTCCCCGGAGGATCTCGACGCGCGGCTCCTGCTGGAGCAGCTGCTCGGCGAGGCCGAGTTCGACCTGACGGATCTGGGCTTCTCCGTACAGCGCGTGGATTTCGAGGGCGAGTGCTCTCTGCGGGCCGATCCTCTCTATCTCAAGCGCGTGCTGGACAACCTTGTTTCCAACATCCGCAAATATGCCGACGCGTCCTATCCCGTCATGATCCTCTGCGAACGGAAGGACGATACGCTGACGATCTGCTTCTCCAATCGCATCGCCGAGCGCAGCGAGCGCGTGGAGAGCACGCGGATCGGCCTGCGAAGCTGCGAAAAAATCATGCGGCAGCTCTCCGGCAGCTTTCTGACGCGCCGGGACGAGGAGCATTTCTCCGCGGAGCTGAGCCTGCCTGTTCTGAAATGAACCTCCGCCGTCCCGGCCGCGCCTTGATCCGGACCCGCACATGCGGGTCCGGTGTTTTTTTCTTTATTTTTTAACTTTTTGTTGACAATTTGTCATTTTTAGGCTATGCTATGGTTACCATAACTTCCTGAAAACGGAGGGGCCTCGATGAAAGAAACCGAAAACACCACCCACGATAAAGTGAGATCGCTTCCCTGGAAGCGCGTTCTCCTGATCGCCGTACCGGCCCTGGCCGTTCTTCTCGCCGCAGTGATCCTGATCCCGAAGGCGGACGGCGGCGGAGCCGCGGTCGCGGAAGATCCCGCCATCTCGGTCTCGGCCGAGCCGGTCTCCATCCCCACCGCCTCAGCGGAGCCGCAGGCCACGCCCGCGCCGGACGAGGTCTTCGTCCAGTTGATCGCGGAGGTCACGGAGGCGGATCTGCTCGTCAAGGTCTGCGACGAGGCCGGCGAACTGATCCCCGGCGTACGGTTCCAACTCCGTCTGACCTATCCCGACGGCAGTGACCACGTGTTCCAGACGGACACGGAGGGCCGCCTTTACCGCATCGGCGTGGGCGGCGGCGAATACCGCATCTCATTGCTGCCCCAGCAGGGCTACGCCACACCGGAGACCATCTCCGCCACGGTGGAGGCTAGGCTCGACTACACGCCCATCGAGAACATCCGCGAAAACACCGAGGTCGTCACGGTGAACGATCTGCCTGCGAACGAGACGCGCCCTCCCAACGCAGGCGGCGAGGCCCAGCAGCCTGAGACCATCAACACGCCCACGGACGCCGACCTCGGCGGCGGCGGGACCACCGCGTCGGACGACGATATCGTCATCATCGACGGCGACGACACCGCGGCGGCCGGCGGCGATACCGTGACGGGCGACGACCCCGGCGACGATATGGTCATCATCGGCAGCGGCTCCGACGAGGGGCCGGGCATGATCGTCAGCACCAACGCCCCCATCCTGGACGCGGCGGGAAATCAGACCTATACATACACCTATTCGACTGGCGCGAGCGGCATGCTGCTGCTCGCGTCAACCGGTGAAGAGAGCGATGTGCTGCCGGTCGAGGAAAACGGCGAGCTCAGCTACGGCCTGCGCCGGGTGGTCACGCTGCTGCGCAGCGACGAAAACGGCATCACGGAGGTCGACGCGATCCCCGACGAGCCGGAGGAGGGTGCGACCTATTACGAGGAGGAGAGCGCCGAGATCGTCGAGCTCTTCAACGACGACAACACGCCGGTCGACACCTATTTGATCACGGCAAGCCCCATCGTCCACTCCGACAGCTTCGTGGTCGGCTGGCAGGATGAAAACGGCCGCAGCTACTATTACGACCGCCAGGGCAACAAGGTGACCGGGCTCAAGCAGATCGACGGGAAGCTCTATTATTTTGACAGCACCGGCGCCAAGGCGAGCTTCCTCGGCGTAGACGTCAGCTTCTACAACGGCGCCGTCGACTGGACCGCCGTCCGCTCCGCGGGCATCGATTTCGTCATCGTCCGTCTCGGCGGGCGCGGCTACAGCAGCGGCATCCTGTTCGAGGACGACATGCTCTACAGTTATCTGCAGGGCGCCCAGGCCGCCGGGCTGAAGATCGGCGCCTATTTCTATTCCTCCGCCATCGACACCAACGAGGCCGTGCAGGAGGCCAGTCTCGCCGTTTCCCTGCTCGGCGGGATGGGTCTGGATCTGCCGCTGTATATCGACATGGAACACTCCCCCGGCTACCCCAACGGCCGCGCCGACGGTCTCAGCGCCCAGGCGCGCACCGAGATCGTCGAGGCCTTCTGCTCCACCGTGGCCGCGGCGGGCTACCGTCCCGGCGTATACGCCAGCCAGAATTATTTTTACGATTCCATCAACTTTGCCGCGCTCAGCTCCTACAGCATCTGGATGGCCAGCTATACCAACGACGTCGACATGCCGACTTTCCGGCATCCATATAACATCTGGCAGTGCACCTCCACCGCCGCGGTCCGCGGCATGGCGGGCGGTGTGGATCTGAACGTGATCTTCTGATCGGCCGGAACGCAGGAAAAGACCCTCTCCCTTTTCGGGAGAGGGTCTTTTCAACGTCCGACCAGATCCCGGACGACGACGGAAGCCAGGATCAGCCCGGCCGTCGGCGGGACGAAGGCCGTCGACCCCGGAGGCGTGCGGCGTCCGGTCTCTTCCGGACAGACGCTTTCCTCCGCCGGGCGCAGCGGCGCTTCCGGCGACCAGACGACCTTCAGGTGCTCGATGCCCCGTTTTTTCAGTTCCTTGCGCATCACGCGCGCGAGCGGATCGACCGAGGTCTCGGAGATGTCGGAGATCCGGAAGGCCGTGGGGTCGAGCTTGTTGCCCGCGCCCAGCGCGCTGATGAGAGGCACGCCCGCCGCGCGGGCGTGCTCGGCCAGGCAGAGCTTGCCCGTCACCGTGTCGATGGCGTCCACGATATAGTCATATTGGGAAAAATCAAACATCTCCGCCGTCTCCGGCAGGAAAAAGCACGGGTAGACGCGCACCCGGCAGGCGGGATTGATGTCCCGCACCCGTTCGGCGGCGACCTCGGTCTTCAGGCGGCCGAGACTGCTGTGCAGAGCCAGGATCTGCCGGTTCAGATTGCTCGCGCTGATCCGGTCGCTGTCGATCAGATCCAGCGCGCCGACTCCCGAGCGGGCCAGCGCCTCCACGGCGCAGCCGCCCACGCCGCCCAGGCCGAAGACCGCCACGCGCGCCGCGGAGAGTCTGTCCATCGCCTCACGGCCCAGCAGGCGCTCCGCTCTCGAAAAAGCCTCCGCCGTCCCGGCGGATCTGTCCATGCTCATCCCGTCATCCTCCTTTTCGCGCCTCAGCTTCCGTCGGGGTCCTGCTCTTCAGCTGTCCGGGACTGATGCCGAAGCTCTCCCGAAAGGCCCGGTGAAAGGCCGAATAGTCGGCAAACCCGCACACCGAGGCGGCCTGCGCCGCATTCTGCCCCTCGCGGATCATCCGCGCCGCCTGCAGCAGCCGCTTCTGCCGCACATAGGCGTGCACGGTCATCCCGGTCTGCGTCTTGAACAGGCGCATGAAATGATAGCGGCTCAGATAGACCTGTTCGGCAAGCCTGTCCACTGTCAGCTCCCCGCCCAGGTTTTCATTGATATAGGAAAGGGCCTCGGCGATCTTCGGATCGTGCACGGTGCTGGGCGTGTCCCGCTCCGCATGCCCGGCGGAGAGGCGGTTGACCTGCACCAGCAGGCGCAGGATGCAGGCGTCGCGCAGCGTCTGGGCGCCGAGCTCTCCGTCGTCGATCAGCGCCTCATAGGCCTCCGTCGCCTCCAGCAGCGCCTTTTTCTGCTCCCGGTCCGGGCGCAGCAGATATTCCCCGCGCTTGTCCGCCCACTCGAAGCCGTCCATCAGCCCGGCCCCGGGCAGGATCCGCTCGAAGAAGCGCCGGTCCAGGTAGAGGATCACGCGGTCGTAGGGAACGCTCCGGTCGATGACCGCTTTATGGATCGTGTGGTGCTTGACCAGGAGCACGTCGCCGGGGCGCATGGCATAGGTCGCGCTCTCGACCGTATAGTCCACGCGGCCGTCGAGCAGCAGCACCAGCTTGTCGAAGTCGTGAAAGTGGAAATCCAACTCCTGCCCTGCGGTGTCGCGCAGATGGAAGTAGTGATAGTTCTCCTCCAGATACCCCGCCTGGGCGTAGCTCCCGTTCCGCTTCATCCTTTTCACTCCCTTCGCGCACAGCATACCGCACTTTTTGCAAGATTTCAAGCAAATCCTGCAATTCTAATGGCAGGATTTTTCCTGTATATTGAGGGTGTCAATTTTGTAATACCAGATCCGGTAGGAGGCATCCCGTATGAAAAGCTTTCTCAAGTCCAGTTGGTTCTTTCTCACCATGATCCTCGGCATCGTGCTCGGCATCGTCGTCGGCTTCGTCTGGCCGGGGGCCGGCGTGCTCGAGCCGCTGGGAACTCTGTTCATCAACATGATGTTCTGCGTGGTCGTGCCGATGGTGTTCTTTTCCATCTCCTCGTCCATCGCGAATATGAAGAGCGCCAGACGCGCCGGCAAGCTCATGGGCTCGACCGTGCTCACCTTCATGTGCACCACGATCATCGCCTCGGTCATCATGTACGTGATCGTGCGTTTCGTCCCGATCTACCTCGGCGAGCCCGCCTTTGAGCCGGGCGCCTCCGAGCCGATGAGCGCCGGTGAGATGATCGTCGGCTTCTTTACCAAGTCCGACTTCCCCGAGCTCTGGAGTCGCCGCTCCATCCTCCAGCTCATCATCGCGGGCATCTTCTTCGGCTTCGGCGTGCAGATGTGCGGCGGCCCGAAGACTAAGGTTGCGCAGCTGCTCGATGAGATCACCCAGGTTCTCATGAAGGTCATCAAGATCATCAGCTTCTACGCCCCGATCGGCTTCTTCGGCTTCTTCGCGGCTCTCGTCTCTGCCCACGGTGCGGACTTTGTGTCCAGCTACGCCCGCGCGATCATCCTCTACTATGTCGTCGCGTTCGCCTACATGTTCCTGATCTTCCCGCTCTACGCCCGCTTCGGCGGCGGCAAGGGCGCGGTCAAGGTCATGTTCAAGCACCTGTTCCGCCCGGCCGCAGTGGCCTTCGGCACCTGCTCCTCCGTCGCGACGATCCCCACCAACATGGAGGTCTCCGAGGATACCGGCATCTCCAAAGACGTCACCGACATCGTGCTGCCCATGGGCGCCACGATGAACATGGACGGATCCGGCATGAGCGCGATCATCAAGGTCGCTTTCCTCTTCGGCATGTTCGGCAAGGACTTCGCCACCACGGACGCGCTGCTGGCGATCGTTGTCGCCACGGTTTCCTCCGTTGCCATGTCCGGCATCCCCGGCGGCGGCGGCACCGGTGAGCTCGTGCTCTGCTCCCTGTTCTTCCCCGAGCAGCTGGCTGTGGCTTTCCCCATCGCCCAGGCGATCGGCGATCTGGTCGATCCCCCCGCCACCATGGTCAACGCCGCCGGCGACTATGTGGCCTCCTACGTCGTCTCCCGCTTCAACGACGGCAAGGACTGGCTGCAGAAAAAACTCCGCGCAGAGAAAAAAGACTGATGCGCTGCACCAAGATGCACGGCGCAGGGAACTCCTTCCTCCTTACGGAGGCCCTGCACGGCGAGCTCGCGGGCGAGGATCTGAGCGTCCTCGCCCGCCGTTTATGCCGGGAGGAGAGCGGCCCGGGCGCGGACGGACTGATCGTTCTCGTCCCCGCCGCCGACGCCGATTTCGGCATGCTCTTCTATAATGCGGACGGCTCCGTGGGCGAGATGTGCGGCAACGGCGCGCGCTGCCTGGCCCGCTACGGCGTCGAGCACGACCTTGTGCGCAACGCGGAGGATATCCGCATCCGCGCGGCGGCCGGGCTCGTGCGCGCGCGGCGGGTGGACGGCGAACGCTACGAGGTCCGGCTCAACGATCCCTCCGTGATCGATCCCGACCGCCTCGTCACCGCCGACGGCCGCAGCTTTCGCTGCGCCTATGTCGAGCTGGGCGATCCCGGCATCCCGCACGCGGTGACGGAGGTCCCGGCCGAGGCTTTCGAGGATCTCCCCTCCCTGCGCAGGGCGGGCCGCGCCCTGCGCTTCAGCCCGGTCTTTCCGAAGGGGGCCAACGTCAGCTTCGCCTGTCCGACCGGCGCCGGCAGCGTCCGGGCGATCACCTATGAGCGCGGGGTCGAGGACTTCACGCTCTCCTGCGGCACGGGCTGCGGCGCGATCGGCCTGGCCTTCTGCCTCTCCGGGCGCATCCCGGGAGACGCGGTCGAGATCGAGATGCCCGGCGGGCTGCTTTCCGTGCACCTGCGGCGGGAGGGAGGCGTCGTACGCGACCTCTTCCTCACGGGGCCGACAGCCGTCGTCGCGCGCTTCGAGCTTCCGCTCCGCTCTGAAGCATGCAAAAAAAAATAAGCTGAGAGTTTTCTCTCAGCTTATTTTTTCTTTTTCCCGAAGATGCCGCCGGAGGTCTTGATCCCGCTGTCGTCCAGATCTCCCATGGAGGCGGCGAATTGCCGCAGCAGCTCCTTCTGGCTGCCCGTCAGGTTTTTCGGCACGCGGATGTTCACCGATACGAACTGGTCGCCGCGGCCGCTGCCGCGCAGATAGGGGATGCCCTTGCCGCGCAGACGGAAGATCGCGCCGGTCTGCGTGCCCTCGGGGATAGTCAGCTTCACCCGGCCGTCGAGCGTGGGGACTTCGATCTCCGCGCCGAGCACCGCCTGCGCGTAGCTGATCTCCTGCTCGAGCAGGACGGAGTTGCCGTCGCGCTCGAAGCGGGCGTGGGGCCGCACGATGACCGTGACGAGCAGATCTCCCGCCGGGCCGCCGTTGCTGCCCGCGCTGCCCTGGCCGCGCAGGGAGACGCTCTGTCCGTCGTCGATGCCTGCGGGGATCGTGACGTTGATCTTGTGCTGGCGGCGGATGTTGCCCATTCCCCGGCAGGTCGGGCACGGCTGATGGATGATCCGGCCGGTGCCGCGGCACTTGGAGCAGGGCGATGAGGTCTGTGTCATGCCGAAGGGCGTGCGCTGGGTCGTACGGACGCTTCCGCTGCCCCTGCAGTCCGGGCAAACCTCAGGCGTCGTCCCGGGAGCGCAGCCGCTGCCCTTGCAGTCCGGGCACTGCTCGATCCGCGCCACCGTGACGTCCTTCTTGCAGCCGAAGGCCGCCTCCTCGAAGCTGATGTTCACCGTGGCGCGGATGCTCTCGCCCCGGCGCGGCGCGTTGGGGTTCGAGCGTGTGCCGCCGCCGAAGCCGAAGATATCCCCGAACAGATCGCTCAGGTCGCCGAAGCCGCCAAACCCCTCAAAGCCGCCGAAGCCGCCCGCGCCAAAGCCGGCGTTGGGGTCAAAGGCCGCGTGGCCGTACTGGTCGTATTTGGCGCGCTTGTCGTCGTCAGAGAGGATCTCATAGGCCTCGTTGATCTCCTTGAATCGCTCCTCGGCAGCCCTGTCGCCGGGGTGCAGATCGGGATGGTTGGCCTTGGCCAGCTTTCGATATGCTTTTTTGATGTCGTCGGCCGAGGCGCCCTTCTGCAGGCCGAGCACCTCGTAGTAATCGCGTTTTTCAGCTGCCATAGATGTACTCCCAACTGTCGGATTTGCTAATGCGCGTGATTGAGGCGGAGAGACTCCGCCTCAATCGTATTTTTCCGGAAACGAAAAACTCACGGGAAAGCCGGGGCGCGCAGGTCACGGGCCGCCTTTACTTCTTGTCGTCGTCGACGACGGTGTAGTCGGCGTCGTAGTAGTCCTGGCCGCCGCCCGCGGGGTTCGGGCCGCCGGCCTGGTTCGGGTCGAAGCCCTGTCCCTGCGGGCCGCCCGCCTGCTGGTACAGCTTCTCGCTGACCTTGTAGAAGGCCTGCGTCAGCTCCTCGGTCGCGCTCTTGATGGCGGCGGAGTCGGTGCCGGTGAGGGCGCTCTTGAGGGAAGCGAGCTTGCTCTCGACCTCGCTCTTGTCGGCCGGATCGAGCTTGTCGCCCATCTCCTGCAGGGTCTTCTCCGTCTGGTAGACCATCTGGTCGCCCTGGTTGCGGGTGTCGATCTCCTCCTTGCGCTTGGCGTCCTCGGCCGCGTACATCTCGGCCTCCTTGACGGCCTTGTCGATGTCCTCCTTGGACATGTTGGTGGAGGAGGTGATGGTGATGTGCTGCTCCTTGCCGGTGCCGAGGTCCTTGGCCGAGACGTTCACGATACCGTTGGCGTCAATGTCGAAGGTGACCTCGATCTGCGGCACGCCGCGGCGGGCCGGGGCGATGCCGTCGAGATGGAAGCGGCCGAGGCTCTTGTTGTACTGAGCCATCTCACGCTCGCCCTGCAGGACGTTGACCTCGACGGAGGTCTGGTTGTCCGCGGCGGTGGAGAAGATCTGGCTCTTCTTGGTGGGGATGGTGGTGTTGCGCTCGATCAGGCGGGTGCACACGCCGCCCAGAGTCTCGATGCCGAGGGACAGCGGGGTCACGTCCAGCAGCAGGATGCCCTCGACGTCGCCGCCGAGAACGCCGCCCTGGATCGCCGCGCCGATAGCCACGCATTCGTCGGGGTTGATGCCCTTGAAGCCGTCCTTGCCGACCAGAGACTTGACCATCTCCTGCACGGCGGGGATGCGGCTGGAGCCGCCGACCAGCAGGACCTTGTTGATCTCGCTCGGCTGGAGGCCGGAGTCGGACAGCGCCTGCTTGACGGGGCCGACGGTCTTCTCGACCAGGTGATGGGTCAGCTCGTTGAACTTGGCCCGGGTCAGGGTCACGTCGAGGTGCTTGGGGCCGGTCGCGTCGGCCGTGATATACGGCAGATTGATGTTCGAGGTGGTCACGCCGCTCAGCTCGATCTTGGCCTTCTCGGCCGCCTCGCGCAGACGCTGCATGGCGACCTTGTCGGCGCTCAGGTCGATGCCCTCGGCCTTCTTGAACTCGTCGACCAGATACTTGGTGATGCAGGCGTCGAAGTCGTCGCCGCCGAGGCGGTTGTTGCCGGCGGTGGCCAGCACTTCGATGACGCCGTCGCCGATCTCGAGCACGGACACGTCGAAGGTGCCGCCGCCGAGGTCGTAGACCATGATCTTCTGATCGTTCTCCTTGTCCAGGCCGTAGGCCAGCGCGGCCGCGGTCGGCTCGTTGATGATGCGCTTGACGTCGAGTCCGGCGATCTTGCCCGCGTCCTTGGTGGCCTGGCGCTGCGCGTCGGTGAAGTAGGCGGGAACCGTGATGACGGCCTCGGTCACGGTCTGACCGAGGTAGGCCTCGGCGTCGGCCTTGAGCTTCTGCAGGACCATCGCGCTGATCTCCTGCGGAGTATAGGCCTTGCTGTCGATGTTGACCTTGTAGTTGGAGCCCATCTCGCGCTTGATGGAGGAGATGGTGCGATCCGGATTGGTGATGGCCTGGCGCTTGGCGACCTGGCCGACCATGCGCTCGCCGCTCTTGGCGAAGGCCACGACGGACGGCGTGGTGCGCGCGCCCTCGGCGTTGGCGATGACGACGGCTTCGCCGCCCTCCATAACGGCAACACAGCTGTTGGTGGTACCGAGATCGATGCCGATGATTTTACCCATTGTAATGTCCTCCTATATAGCAGATTGTTTTTTACAAACTATATTCTAAACAGCAGCGCTGTTATAGACGATTCAAGCCGTTCCGATCGCTTTTCCGCCGCGGATGCGATCAGTTGGCCACCTTGACCATGGCGAAGCGGATGACCTTCTCGCCGAGGAGGAAGCCCTCCTGAAAGACCTCGACGATCTCATTCTCGCCCTTTTCCTCGTCCTCCACGTGCATCACGGCGTTGTGGAGATTGGGGTCGAAGGTCTGACCGAGGCTCTCGATCTTTGCGACGCCGAGCTTCTCCAGCGTCTGCTCGAACTGGCTCATGATCATCTCCACGCCCTTGCGGTAGGCCTCGTCCTCGGTCGTCTGGGCCAGCGCGCGGCAGAGGTTGTCATACACCGGCAGGAACTTCGAGACCGTGTCGGCCTTGATGTCTCCATAGAGGCCGTCCTTTTCCTTCTGGCTGCGCTTGCGGAAATTGTCATACTCGGCAAGCAGCCGGAGATAGCGGTCGTTGGCGCCCTGGAGCTCCGTCTTGAGATCCGGCGCCGTGTCCTTGACCTCCGTATCCTTTTTCTCGGGCTTTTTCTCTTTTTTGGGAGCTTTCTTCTCGTCCCGGCTCAGCTTCGGCTCTTCCGCCGGTTCGCCCTTTTCGGGCTTTACCTCGTCCGCGGTCGGAGCGCTCGGCTTCTTCTCCGGGTCCTTCTCCAGTTTGTCCTTGTCTGCCATGAAAACGTCTCCTTACCTTTATTCATCCGGTTTCTTGATGATCAGTTTATTATGCATGCCCTCCGGCGGCGCCTCGCCCCCGCCCAGGCGGCGGGACAGCGACGCTGCCAGAAAGCTCAGCTTCGCGGCCACGGCCGAATAATCCATGCGCGTCGGCCCGACCACGCCGATCAGGCCGCGGGTGTTGTCGCCGGCGTCGTAGCTGGCGACGACCACGCTCGAATCCTTGAGCTCCTCGGCCACGTTCTCCGGGCCGATCAGCACCCGCACCTCGTCTGTGCCGCCGAAGCTCTCCCCCGCGGGGAAGATATGCCCGCCGCCGGAGAGATAGCTCATCAGGCGATGCGCCTTGTCCGGGTCGCGAAACTCCGGCTGGTTGAGCAGCCGGTTCTCGCCGGTGACGTAGGCCAGCGGCGTGTTCGCCTCGCCCAGCGCCTCGAGCGCGAAGGCCGCGATCACGCTGGTCAGGCCCATGCTGTCGTCCGCCGCGCGCTCGGCCGAACGGATCATCAGCGGGGTGATCTGATCCTCCGTGACGCCGGTGAAGCTCGCGTTGAACAGCGACGAAAGCCGCTGGATCATCGTCTGATCCGCCGAGACCGGCAGATGCACGAGCTTGTTCTTGACGCTGTTGTTCGAGAGCATCACCACGAGGATGAAGGTGTTGGCGTCGACATAGATGATATCGAAGCGCTTGATCGTCACGGCGCTCTGAGCCGTCACGGCCAGCGCCGGATAGTCGGTCAGCTGGGAGGCGATGCGGCTGACGTCGCCGATGGTGTCGTCGAGCTCCTGCAGCTTCTGGTTGAGGCGGCGGTTGATGTCCTCCGTCTCCTCCAGCGAGAGCTTCTGCTTTTTCATCAGCTCGTTGACGTACATGCGGTAGCCCATCGGAGTGGGCACGCGCCCCGCGGAGGTGTGCGGCTGCTCGAGGTAGCCGAGGCTGACCAGCTCCGCCAGCTCGTTGCGGATCGTAGCGGAGGAGCAGCCCAGCCCAGCCTTTCCGGCGATGGTCTTGCTGCCCACCGGCTCGGCGGTCTGGATGTATTCCTCGACCAGCGCGGCCAGTATCTTCTTTTTCCGTTCACTCAGCATGTTGTCCTCGCAAGCTCTGGGTCGTGCTTTAGCACTCCCCGGCCCGAACTGTTGGCACTCTTATCTTTCGAGTGCTAATATACGCTTTCGCGCCCTCTTTGTCAATAGTTTTGTCGGCTCCGCGCGGGAAAATTCACAGTTTGGACACGAGTGCTTTTCCGCGCGGGGCAGCCCTCGATTTGGCTGCGGCTTTTGTTTTCAAAAGAAAAAGAGGGCGGATAGAATCCGCCCTCTCAAAAGTCGATTTCCGTAAGCCGAAAAGCAGGCCCGGCCCTACGGGAGCTTCGTAAAATCCACCGCGTCGGCCAGCGCCTCGAGCACGGCTGGCTCGCTGAGGCCTTCGATCACGACATAGGCCGCGTCCGTCTCGCACAGCACGTAGCTGCGCGGGCCGGTGGGGTATTCGCCCTGCGTATCCGAGACGAGGTACACCTGCTCGCCGCAGGCGCTGTCGTAGGCCCAGCCCTCCCGCTGCGGATGCGGCGCAAAGTGCAGCAGCGGGTAAAAACAGCCCTTCGGAATATAGTGCAGCATGCCCGATATGCCTGTGCCGCGGCTGCGGAACTGGCAGTACCGCGCGCCGTTTGCCCAGACAAGGACGCTCTCGGCCTCATAGTCCCCGCGCAGGAAGCTTCCCATGCCGAAAGCCTCGGTGACCTCGGCGCGGCTCAGCTCCCGTCCCTGCGCCGCGGCGTAGGCGGCAGTCTCCATGCCGCCGTCGGGCCGTACCCCGCCGTCCGGCAGCGGAAGGCCGTACCAGATGAGCGTTTCAAGCGCGCCTGCCGGGGTCAGCGGGTACTGTTGCAGGAGCTCCGTCAGCCCCTCGTCCACCGCGGCGGCGCCGGTCGGGAACCCGCCATAGTAATACAGCTCCGAGTAGCCCTCCGGGTGGTGCGAGCCGATGGCCGCGAGCCACTCGTTGGCGATCGGCAGATAGTAGTCGTTGTAGAGCGTCTGAAAGGCACTCGCTGCCTTGTACTCGTCCGTTTCAACGAAGTCCGCGAGGGTCAGCAGGCCGCTCCGGGCCTGCGCCGCAGTGGGCGCGCTGTCCAGCAGAGAGCTCAGATCCGGCCGCAGGGCGCTCATGGCCGCGAAGTCGAAACAGTCGGCCAGCGCCTCGGCCTGCTCGCTGTCGCTGCGTACCGTGATGAGATACTCCCGCCCCTCGTAAAAAAGGAAGCTCGAACGGTGCCCCTCCGCCACGCAGAGCACGACGGTATCGCCGTTTGCGTTGACGTATTCGCGCTCGGTGTAGTCCTCCATGTGGATCACCGGCAGATAGGCCGGATCGAGCGCGCCCCTTCGCCCGCAGTCGACGGTGAAGTCAACGCTGCTGCCGTCAGCCAGCCGCGCTGTGCCGCCCTCATAGTGGTAAGAACCGTCCTCATACACATAGCCTGCGCCCCAGCCTGCCATACCGCCGTCGCAGAGCATGAAGGGCTCGAGGCCCGTGACGGTCAAAAAGCTCTGCGTCCCGCGCGGCACGGCGAGGTCCGTATGCAGCGTCACGCCGTACCTGTCGCGGATCTCGAGGAGCTTGTCCAGCCCCGCCTGATCGTACACACCGTAACAGACCGCCGTCTTTTGCAGCTCCGGGTCGTCCGGGTGCCAGTTCTCCGCATCGTTATTGCTGTGCGCGCTCTCCCAATAAGCCGCCCGGTAGTCCCGCAGAAAGGCGACCCATTCGGCATGGGCCTGCCCCGCCGGGTCGGCGGCGTAGGCGCTGTTCGACAGCATGCCCGACTCGCCCGCGTCCACAGGCGCGCCGGTCTCCGGGTCGAGCAGCGTTACGGGCGCGTCCGAGACGCGCTCGCGCAGCCCCAGCCAACCGGCGGCATAGGCCGTCGCGGCAAACAGCGCCGTCAGCAGCGCCGCAATCAGCAGGACGCGCGCGGCCTTCCTCACGCCGCGCCGGCGGGCCGCCCGGAGATAACCGAGCGTCTGCGCGGTCTGCTCCACGTCTGCGTCCGCCACATCCGCGAGCGCATACAGGATTTCCTTCTGATTCAGCATAGTTCCTCCTTTTCCAGCCAGTCCCGCAGCTTTCCGCGCGTACGGCGGAGCATGCTCTTGGTCTTTGAGAGCGTGAAGCCCAGCTTTTCGCTGATCTCCTCCACCGGCGCAAAATACCAGTAGCGTGCGAGAAAGACGGTCTTCTCCGGCTCTGCGAGCGTCGAGACGAAACGGCGCAGGGCCTCGGAGAGCTCCCGGCGCTCGATCTCGCGCTCCACGTCGGTCCCGTCCGGCACGCACTCCGAGAGCTCGTCGAGCGCGAGCGGCAGCTCACCGCCGCCGCGCTTAAGACGCTTCCGGCTCTCGGCGCGCTGCAGGGCAAGATTGCGGGTGATCCGCGCCAGAAAGGCGCCCAGCCGCGCCGGGCGTTTGTCCGGCATGGCGTTCCAGGCCCGCATCCAGGTGTCGTTGACGCACTCCTCCGTGTCCTCGCGGCTCGAGAGGATGTTGTAGGCCACCGTACGGCAGTAGGCGCCGTATTTGCGCTCCGTTTCGCGCACGGCCTCATCCGAGCGGCTCCAGTAGAGGTCGACGATCGCAGCGTCTTCCATCGTGTTTCAACTCCTTTCGGGGACGTCCTCACCCTTATAGACCCTGTTGAGCGGCTCCGGTTGCATAAAAAGCGGGCGGATTTTATCCGCCCGCCCCGAAAAGAAGGTCTATGCGCGAAAAGCCGACCTCTCCAGCCGATCCAGCGCCTCGACGAGCTGGCTCTTCGGCAGGGCCAGGTTCATGCGGATGCTCTCCGGCCAGATGAAGGATTCTCCGTTTTGCCAGATCACGCCCGCCTTCACGCCGCGCAGCAGCAGCTCGTCGAGCGTCTGCCCGTGCGCGCGCAGCCAGCCGCTCACGTCCGGAAAGATCATATAGGTCCCCTGCGGACGCATGAGCGATACGCCGGGAAAATGTGCGGCGATGAAATCACAGGCATAGGCAATGTTGCCGTCCACAACGCGGCACATCTCGTCGACCCACGCCTCTCCCTCGTTGTAGGCGCCGATGAGCGCGTACATCGACAGGACGTTGGCGTGGTTGTAGTTGCTCTGGTCGCTCTGGCGCTCCAGCCGGTCGCGCAGCCGGTCGCTGTACACGATGTGGTAAGAGCCGATCAGACCGGCCAGAGAGAAGGTCTTGCTCGGCGCGTAGAAGGCCAGCGTCCGCTGCCGCGCGTCCTCCGAGATGCTCTGCGTCGGGATGTGTTTATAGCCCGGCATGATGATGTCCGACCAGATCTCGTCCGAGATCACAAGGCAGTCGTTTTTCGCATAGACCTCCATGGCCCTCTCGATCTCCCAGCGTTCCCAGACGCGGCCCGTCGGGTTGTGCGGCGAGCAGAAGATCGCCAGGTGGATATGCTGCTCTCGCAGCTTGCGGTCCATGTCCTCATAGTCCATGCGCCAGACGCCCGCCTCATCGCGCCTGAGCTCGCTGTGCACGATCGTGCGCCCGAGCTTTTTGAGCGTGCCGGTGAAGCCGACATAGGTCGGCGCGTGCAGCAGGACGGGGTCGCCGGGGCAGGTGAGCATCTGCACCGCGGAGGCCACGCCGCCGAGCACGCCGTTTTCGTAGCCGATGTGCTTCTTTTCCAGCCCCTCGACGCCGTTGCGGCGGTGCTGCCAGCCGATGATGGCCTCATAATAGGCGTCCGGCGTGATCGGATAGCCCAGCGAGGGGAAATCGAGCCGCCGCCGGATCGCCTCCAGCACCGGCGGCGCGGTGGGATAGCTCATGTCCGCGATCCACATGGGGATGGGCGTGATGCCCTCGTCCACCTTCGCACCTTCGAACGGGATGATATTGGCGGCGACGGAATCGGTCCCGCGCCGGTCGAGCACCGTGGTAAAATCGTACATGCTGCGCCTCCTTGTCGGATTTCCTTTTTATTGTATCACAAGCCGCGCCGAAAGAAAATCCCTCATCGGGGCTTGCATCCCGGATTGCTTCCGATTATACTGAAGACACAGGAAACGATACCAACATCTCCCTCTCACGAAAGGAAAAGAACCATGAGATTGTGCGAATACTGCGCTCGGCAGATCGCCGAGACCGACGCGGTCTGTCCCTACTGCGGTGCGCCCGTTTCCTCTTCGCGCTTTGCGGCCGGCGCCGGCGGCGGAGGCGGCGTGCCCCGGACGATCGAAGAGCTCCGGGCCTTCTGCCGGGCGCATCATCTGCCGCTGGAGCAGATGCGTTTCTTTATCGGCGAGGACTACAGACAGCCGCGGGCCTTCGGCATCTATCAGGATCGTTCTGGGGATTTCGTCGTATACAAGAACAAGAGCGACGGCAGCCGGGCCGTGCGTTATCAAGGGCCGGACGAGGCGCACGCCGTGCGCGAGATCTACGAGAAGATGAAGTCCGAGATCGGAAACCAGCGTGCGCGCGCCGCCAACGCGGGGCTGCAGCGCAGCGCCGCCGCGCAGAGCTCCCGCGGCAGCCGTTCGTCCTCTGGGCGCCGCCGGGGCTTCCGCATGAATTCCGTCTGGATCTATATCCTCATCTTCTTCCTCGTGGTGGCCGGCCGGGGCGTGATCGACGGTGTGCAGAGCAGGGCCCGCAACCGCCATAACGGCTACTACGTCTACCAGAACGACACCTATTACCGTCAGGGCGACGACTGGTACCGCTACGACGACGATCTGTACTACTGGCTCCCCGCGGTGCTGGACACGGCCTTCGAGGAAAACTACGAGGACTATTATGAGGGGCCGACCTGGTCCTCCGCCTACGGCGGGGAGGATTTCACCGGCAGTTCCTATTACGTGGATCCCGACGACTACGACAGCTCCTACAGCAGCTCCGACAGCAGCTGGGACGACGATTACGACTGGGACTGGGACAGCGATTACGACAGCTGGGATTCCGGTTCCACCGACTGGGACAGCGACTGGTGAGCATGCGCAACCGCTTCAAGAAAAGGGAAGCCGGGCAAAGCCCGGCTTCCCTTTTCTTTTTTGTTCAGAGCCGCCCGAGGAAGCAGTCCTGGCTTTCCGTCTCGGCGTAGAGGATCGCGCCGGGCTCGCCCAGGTCGTAGACCTTGACCACGCCCTCGAGCTGCTCGTCGCCGGTCAGCTCGCGGTAGCGGTCCGGGCAGGCGTCGAAGAGCTCCTCGTGAAACTCGCAGCCGGCCTCGCCCTGATAGATGGCCGTGTAGAAGATGCCCGTTTCAACAAGATCCTGGAAAAAGTGGCTGCCGTAGCTCAGCTCCGGGCGCAGGCCGTGGGAGCTGTAGGCCAGCTCGCTCATGCAGACGTACTTGTTGATCTCGGCAAAGCCCACCGGCACGCCCAGGCTCGGCGTCGTCGTGCCCCAGCGGCCGGGACCCATGAGGATGGCGTTCTGCCCGGCGAGCAGCCGGTTGAGCACGCCCACCGCCCGCGCGACGGCGTATTTTTGCCGCTCGGGGAGGTTGAGATAGGGCTCGACCTTGACGAAGACCGCCCAGCGCACCGGGATGGCGGCGTTGCCGCCCATAAAGTTGCCGCGGATGCGCCAGAGGAACTCCCTCACCTTCGGCATCACGCCCGCCGTGCCCAGCCCGCTCGTCTGGATCGTGCGGCACTGGAGGAGGTTGACGCGGTATTCCCCGTCGCGCGAGAAGTTGCAGGCGTACTCCACATCCACCGGATAGCGGTACTTCTCCGCGACGAGGGCCATGATGCGCTTCATCGTCTCCGCAAAGTCCGTGCGGCGCAGCAGCTTCTGGAAGTTCAGGATGTCCGGGATCGGCTCGCCGTAGAGGCCGAGCTCGCGGTAGCGGGCGGCGGTGGCGAGATCCGGTTCCATGAACAGGGCGGGGTCCGTGTTCATGTCGCGCTTGTCGAGCGTGTCGAGCGGCACGGTCTCGAAGGCGTTGGCGCGCATATTGATGAGGTCGACCTTGTGCTGGCTGTATTTGTACTCGTCCCCGTACTCCACCATCGGCGGGGCCAGCGGGGCGTTGAGCTGGATGAAGCGGGCGTAGTCGTCGGCCTCGCGGTCGACGGCGCGGGTGCCCATGCCGAAAACCAGGCGCAGCATGCCCTTGTTGTCCGCGGCGGCCTGGGGCCCGTTGACATAGAGGTTCTTCGAGTGGCCCACGCCGGCCAGATGCGGGTAGTAGTAGTCGCCGTGGCAGTCGCCGCTGACGCGCATGACGAGCAGCGCCATCTGCTCGTCGCGGTCGAGCAGGTGCCGGTCGGCGCGGTAGCGGATCGCCTCGGGGCTGACGGTGCTGGCATAGACCGTCCGCACCGCGTCCTCGAAGGCGCGGTAGCGTTCCTCCAGACTGCCCTGGTTGGGGCAGAAGACGCTCTCGTACTTGCCGGCAAAGGCGTTGCCGATGCCGTCCTCCAGGATGGAGCTCGAACGCACGATGATCGGCGACTGGCCGAAATACTCGAGCATCGAGATGAACTGCTCGCGGATCGAGGGCATGAACTCGCCGTGCAGCAGCTTTTCACGGAATTCCGGCGCGATGCGGATATAGTCCTCCGGCTCGACCATCTTGATGCGCAGCGGCCAGGTGTCGTTCTGCACGGCGTAGGTGTAGAACACGTCCGCGCCGATGAAATAGGAGTCGTGCGGCTCGATGCGCCGCGCGTAGAGCTCCGGGTCGCTGTCGCGGATGATGTGGCGGGCCAGCAGCATGCCGACGGCCTTGCCGCCGATGCAGCCGGTGCCGATCTCGCGCTTTTTGATGGCCATGAGGTCGCTGACCGTGAAATACCGCCGGCACAGCTCCAGGCGCTCCGGTTCGGTGCCCAGCAGGCACTTGATGATGTTGTCCTTGAGCGCGACGCCGTCCGGGTCCGTGGGCTCCTCGCTGCCGTAGCGCACCGAGTCGAACATGCTGTCCCAGCAATCCCGGTGCTCGCCGGTCTGGGTAAAGATGTCGAAGATGGCGTAGGTGTCTGAGCTGGAGGTGATGGGGTCGCAGCGCGAGCCGTGGATGCGCAGCGGGAAGTAGGTGGTCGGGGTCCGGCGGCCCTCCGCGCGGACCGGGTGGATATAGGTCATGCCGTCGACGGTGCGGATGTTGAGCAGCACCGAGGTCGCATGGCGGATGCGGGAGATCGTTTCGTAGGTATGCCGCTCATAGCGCAGCGCCATGTAGCACAGCGCCCCGCGCTCGCGGATGAAGGAGCTCGTCAGGATAAAGAAGTTGCAGACCATAAGGTCGGAAAACCAGTAGCGCTGCAGGTCCGAGAGATTGTCGAACAGGAAAAAGCTGTCTGCCGGTTCGGCCGAGACGATGCGGTGCACCTGGACCGAAAAAGTCTCGAAGCCGACGGCGGGGTCAAGCTCGCAGACCTTGATGTTCGCCCCGCGCCTGGCCAGCGCCTCGGTCGGGATCAGCTCGGCGTGATTGCCGAAGCGCAGATACACCATGCGACGCCCCGTCAGCGCCTCGTCGACCACGAACTGCGTGGCCACATACATGTAGTCCCCGGTTCGCTCGGTCTGCCAGGTGACGACGTCGCCCGGACGCAGGAAGTCCAAGCTCTTGTCCAGGCCCTCGATGCCGGTGCTGATGCGCTTCGTGTCGCTCATGCGCGTTTCTCCTCCCGTTTTTTCGGATGGTTTATGATACCACGCCGGCGGCTCTGACGCAAGCACAAGCCTTGACGCGGCGGGCTTTTTTTCGTATAGTGAAATTATCTCTGTCCATGAGGTTTGCCATGAAAAAACTCGTTCCGCTGTGCCTGCTGCTGGCTCTGCTGCTGATCTCCTGCGCGCAGGGCGCGCCGGAGGCCGCCCCGAAGCCGGAGCCGACGGCGGCCGCGGCGCCCGTACCGACGCCCGTACCGACGCCCGAGCCCACTCCCGAGCCCACTCCCGAGCCCACGCCGGACGTCCTGCTGCAGGGACAGACGCTGCCCTGGGACACGCGCGAGCTGATCCTCGGCAGCGACGAGGGCCTGGACGACGCGCTGCCGCAACTGCCCCTGCTCGAGCGCGTGGATCTGAGCGGGTGCACTCTGAGCAGCGAGCGCATGGATGAGTTGCTTTCCCTGCGGCCGGACGTGGACTTCCTGTTCACCCTGCGCTTCGGCGAATGGCAGGTCCGCAGCGACATCACCTGTTTTTCCACTCTGCGCACGGGCGACGACGACTGCCGCCGCTATACGCAGGAGGAGCTCTATCCCTTGCTGCGCTTCTGCCGGCATCTGCGCGCGCTGGATCTCGGCCACAATGATCTGACCGACATCACGCTGATCGGGCAGCTCCCGGAGCTGCAGGTCCTGATCCTGGCCGACAACCCCCGTCTGGCGGATATCTCCCCGCTCGGGGAGCTGAGCGAGCTGCGCTATATCGAGCTTTTCCTCTGCTGGCCGATCGAGGATTTTTCCTGCCTGTACCGGCTGACGAAGCTGCAGGATCTGAACATGTCCTATTGCCGGAATCTGGACGATCTCGGTTTTCTCGACGCCATGCCGGATTTTGAAAACGGCTGGTTCCTCCGTACCGGCGTCACCGCGGAGATCGTAGAGCCCATTCTCGCCGAGCGGCCGGAACTCACCATCCTGTACGGCTACCTGCCCGACATCGCCTCGACCGCCTACGGCTGGCGCGGCACCGAGCGAAACGCCGCCATCCGCTACGCCTTCACGAACTGGCGGCGCGTCGGGGAGTGGCGCAGCTGGGACGACGTGACCTTTATCCCGTAGGGCGCGCCGACCCCGGCGCGCCGCAAGCCGGAGCCGGCCCTCGGCGCGTCACGCGTGCTATAAAAGAAAAGGACTGTGAACAGGCTGTTCACAGTCCTTTTGTTCATTCACCCAGCGTGTAGGGTTCGCCCCAGAAGCCGTCCAGATCCTTCTCCGTTTTGTACGGGGGAGGCGGAACAAAAAAGTCCGAGGCCGGGCGGTTGGCGTCGTAGTTGTTGGGAGGATAGATGCTCGGCTCGGCGCTCACGGGCTTGGCCTCGACGCTCGAGACGTCCCCGGCGAGCTTCTGGCCGGAGATCTCCGTCCAGGAGTGGTGGTAATCGCACATGAAATCATGCGGGATGCGGAACTTCCAGAACAGCCATCTGCCGTCCTCCTTGATGAAGTCGATGGCATAATGGCCCCAGATCCAGTAGGACTCCAGGCCGCCGCGGACGGAGCGCTTGGCCTCCGCGCCCGGGGAGATCCACAGGCCGCGGGCCGTGCGGCCGTCCTCGGCCACCTCGATCAGCTCGGTGCTGAGCGTATGGATCGAGAACACGCCGTTCTTATCGCCGTTGAGGGAGCTGTGCCACTCGACCATGAACTTGTGCACGCCGGCGGTGCCGCGCAGCACGCCGATGCCCTCGCAATCGACGTAGGCGTCGTCGCGCTTGGTGAAGAGATCCATGATCTCCTCGAGCTGGTTGTTGAACATCAGGTATTCATAGCGGGCCGTGAGATTGCGGATCTCCTGGATATCCAGCAGGCGCTGGACCTTTTCCTCCAGGCTCAGGTTTTCGTACATGCTTGCGTTTCCTCCTCTATGTCTTATTCGTCGAATGCATAGCGAATGAGCTGATAGGTCTCCCGCGAGCCGATCTGCCAGGGCCGCGTCAGCGCCGTGCCGGTGCAGCACGCCGTGATGCGGCCGGTCGCGGCCATCTCCTCGGCGGCGGCCGGCGTCAGCCAGTAGAGGCTCTCGTCCATCCCCTCATCCCAGTAAGCGAAAAGATCCAGCTCGTAGACCGTGAAGTCCATCTCGCATAGCCCGTCCGGGCTGCGGCGCAGCGCGGTCACGACCGTGAAATAGTTGTAGGATTCGCCGTCGGCGGCCGGGACCCAGTAGCGTCCATCCTCATAGCGGATCTCCTGGCCCCAGTTGTCCGTCACGGAGGCCGAAGATGTGCTCAGCCCGAAGAACCGGTCCACGATCTCATTCACACGCTCGCGTGTGATCGTCTCATAGCCGTCGATATACTCAATGTTGTCGCGGCGGTTGATCTTGCTGTAGATCCTCGCGAAGCGGACAAGCTGTCCCTCGTTGTAGTTTGCCGCGTCAAAGGCGAAGAAGCCCTGCTCGGAAAAATTCGACAGGAAGATATTGGCCTCGTACTGCTGTACGGCAGTCAGCGGCACGCTCTCCCCGGCAGGCGTGGGCACGGGCGTGGGCGTTGGTGCAGGGGCGGGTGCAGGCGTGGGCGTCGATATCGGGACCGGGGTCGGGGCGGGCGCGGGGGTCGATACCGGAGCCGGGGTGGGCGCGGGCGTCGGCGTGCTCACGGCGGGGCTGTCAGCCGGCTGTTCCCCGCGGTGCTGAACATGCGGCAGCTTCAGCGCGCAGCCGGCCAGCAGCAGCGCCAGACACAGGACCGGCAGCAGGACTGCGGCAGCTTTCGTTCCTCTCATCTCAATTCAAAAAGTCGCGCAGCTTCTTGGAGCGGCTGGGGTGGCGCAGCTTGCGCAGGGCCTTGGCCTCGATCTGACGGATGCGCTCGCGCGTGACGTTGAATTCCTTGCCGACCTCCTCGAGCGTGCGGGTGCGGCCGTCCACGATGCCGAAGCGCAGTTCCAGCACCTTCTTCTCGCGCGGCGCCAGTGTGTCGAGCACCTCCTCCAGCTGCTCGCGCAGCAGGGAGAAGCTGGCCGCCTCGGAGGGCTCGGACGCGTCCTCGTCGGGGATGAAGTCGCCCAGATGGGAGTCCTCCTCCTCGCCGATCGGCGTCTCCAGCGAGACGGGCTCCTGCGCGATCTTCAGGATATCGCGCACCTTGTCGACGGGCATGCCCATCTCCTCGGCGATCTCCTCGGCCGAGGGGTCGTGCCCCAGCTCCTGCAGGAGCTGGCGGGAGACGCGGATGGTCTTGTTGATGGTCTCGACCATATGCACGGGGATGCGGATGGTGCGGGCCTGGTCCGCGATGGCGCGGGTGATGGCCTGCCGGATCCACCAGGTGGCGTAGGTGGAGAACTTGTAGCCCTTGGTGTGGTCGAACTTTTCCACGGCCTTGATGAGGCCGAGGTTGCCCTCCTGGATCAGATCGAGGAAGAGCATCCCGCGGCCCACATAGCGCTTGGCGATCGACACGACGAGACGGAGATTGGCCTCGGTCATGCGGTGCTTGGCCTCCTCGTCGCCCTCGGCCATGCGGATGGCCAGCGCGACCTCCTCCTCCGGGGTCAGCAGCGGGACCTTGCCGATCTCCTTGAGATACATGCGCACCGGATCGTCGGTGGACAGCGTGTCCGCCAGCTCCTCGGTGTTGTTGATCTCCTCCTCGGTGACCTCCTCCAGCTCAGCCAGATCCTCGATCTCCGGCAGCACGTCGTCGATCGCGGGCAGCGCGTCGACGTTCGGCATGTCGATGTCGATGTTGTTGGCCTCGAGCGTTTCATAGAAGCGGTCGATGACCTCGGCGTCCAGGTTGAGCTCTTCCAGGATCTCCAGCTCCTTGGCGTTGAGCTTGCCGTTCTTTTTCCCCTTTTCCAGCAGCTCGTTGAGCCGCTCCTCCGGCGTTTTTTCCGCGGTTTTTTCCACGGCGTCCGCCTCGGGGGCCTTCTTTTTGGCGCTCTTTTTCTTCGCCTTGGCCTCTTCCTTCGGCTCGTCGAGCAGGGCGTCGGCCATCTGCTCCAGTTCTTCTTCGGTGAATCTCTGTTCGTCCTTCATCTCTCTGACTCCTCTATCCCCATTTTTTCTCTCTGTTGCTTCAGTATTTCTTTCAGGTCGATCGATCCGTCGGCGCTTCTCTGTTTTGCGCGCGCGCGGATCTTTTTTATGTAGTCGGTCATGCTCTCGCCCGCGCGCGAGAGCGTTTCCGGCTTTTGCAGGAGCCTGACAAGCAGGCTCATCTCCGTGCCTGTGAGCTCGGCGCTCAGCGTGGCGGCGCTGGCTTTTTCCCCGCGCCTCAGCCTGTCCCGCAGCGCGACATAGATATGCGCCAGCTCCGGCGAGGAAAACAGCTCCGCATCCGGCAGCCCAGGCCAGTCGGCAAAAGCGGGCTCCAGATACAGCAGCCGGATCACACCCTCCTCCGCCATGGCCGAGCCGGGATCGGCATAGCGGGAGCCTTTTTCCTCGGGCTGCCGCTGCCGCTCGGGCCGGGTCTGCTCGCGCAGCTCGCTGCCGTGGGCTCTTTTAATCAGCGCCTTGCGGCGGCGCTCGATCTCGTCCGTGACGATCTCCGCTTTCATGCCCGCGATCTCCGCCGCGCGCATGGCGTAGACCTGCCGCTCCACCGCGCCGGGCAGACCGGCCAGCAGGTCGGCCGCCTCCTTGATGAACGCGACCTTCTGATCCGGGGCGCTCAGGTCGTATTTCTCCCTCACCTGCCGCAGCCGGTAGTCGAGCTGGTTTTCCGAGGCCTCCAGCAGATTGCGGAAGGCCGGCGCGCCCTTGAGCCGGATGAACTCGTCCGGGTCCTTCGCGCCGCTCATCTGCAGCACCCGGACCTTGAGATCGAGCTTCTCCAGAATGCCGATGGCCCGCTGCGCCGCCTTGATGCCGGCGCCGTCGTTGTCATAGGCGATGATGACCTCGTTCGTATAGCGTGAAAGGAGCCTGGCCTGCTCGTCCGTCAGCGAGGTGCCCAGCGAGGCCACCGCCGAGTCGAAGCCCGCCTGATGCAGCGAGACCACATCTATATTCCCCTCTGAGAGGATGATATATCCGCTTTTTGATTTTTTAGCCAGATTCAGCGCGAAGAGATTGCGGCTCTTGTTGAAAACAAGCGTTTCCGGGCTGTTCATGTACTTGGGCTCCCCGTCGCCGAGGATGCGCCCCGAAAAGCCGATCACATCCCCGCGCACATCGATGACCGGGAACATCAGGCGGTTGCGGAAGGTGTCGTAAAAGCCGCCGTTCCTGCCGCGGCGCACAAGGCCGGCGTCGAACAGTTCCAGGTCCGCATAGCCCTTGTCGTGCATGGCGCGGATCAGGCTGTCCCACGCGTCCGGCGCAAAGCCGAGACCAAAGTCCGTCGCCGTGCCGCGGCCGATGCCGCGGCGGGCCATATAGTCCCTTCCGGGCGCGCCGACGGGCGTGGAGATCTGTTCGTAGAAAAAGCGCGCCGCATCCCTGTTGAGCGCCAGCATCCTGCCGCGCTTTTTGCTCTCGCGGTCGTCAGCCTCCTCCGGCACGGGCATGTTCGCCCGCCGGGCAAGGACTTCGACCGCGTCCCGGAAACCGAGGTTCTCGATCTCCATGATGAAGTTGATCACGCCGCCGCCCTTGCCGCAGCCGAAGCAGTGATAGATCTGCTTTGACGGCGAGACGGAGAAGGACGGCGTCTTTTCGCTGTGGAAGGGGCAGAGCCCGAAGAGGTTCGAGCCGCTGCGCTTCGTCAGGCGCACGTAGCCGGAGACCACGTCCACGATATCGTTTCGTTCCGTGAGCTCGGTCAGAAAGCTCTCGGGAAGGGCCACTTCCATCACATCCTTTCTCTCTTCGGGCCGGGCGGCCCCGCAGTCACTTTACGGTCCAGGCGAAGGGGATGAACAGCTCCCCGTATTTTTCCATGGCATAGCTGTCCGTCATGCCGGAGATATAGTCGCAGGCGGCGCGCTCGCGCCCCTCCCGTTCGATCACCGCGCCGTAATCCTCGGGCAGCGTCTCGGGATGGGCCGCGTAGTAGTCATAGAGCGCGCTGAGGATCCCGTCCACCTTGCGCTCCTCCCCCTTGGCCTTGGGGTTGGTGTAGATATCGGAATACATGAAGCTGTGGAAATAATCGAAGGTCTCCTGCATGGCCGGGGACATGCGCAGTTCGCCGCCGGCGCTGTTGGCGATCAGGTCCGTCAGAAAGGCGTTGAGGCGCTCGCTGCTGCGCTCTCCGCACTCGCGGCGGATCCGCTCCGGCACCTCTTTCTCCGTCAGGATCCCCGCCCGGATGGCGTCGTCCAGGTCGTGGTTTATGTAGGCGATGCGGTCGCACAGGCGCACCGTCGTGGCCTCGCGCGTGTCGTCCGGGGCGCCGTGGGTGTGGTTGAGGATGCCCATGCGCGTCTCCCGGCAGAGATTCAGCCCGCGGCCCTCCCGCTCCAGCACGTCCACCACGCGCAGGCTCTGCTCATAGTGCTTGAAGCCGCCCGGATGGATGCGGTCGAGCGCCCGCTCTCCCGCGTGGCCGAAGGGCGTGTGCCCGAGATCGTGCCCGAGGGCGATCGCCTCGGTCAGATCCTCGTTGAGACGCAGCGCGCGGGCCACGGTCCGCGCCAGGCGCGTGACCTCCAGCGTGTGGGTCAGCCGGGTGCGGTAGTGATCCCCCTCCGGCTGGAGAAAGACCTGGGTCTTGTGCTTGAGCCGGCGGAAAGCCTTGCAGTGCGTGATGCGGTCCACGTCCCGCTGAAAGCAGGTGCGGATCCGGCAGGGCTCCTCCGGCGTCAGCCGCCCCAGCGACGCTTCCGCCAGCACCCCGTACGGGCCGACGATCAGGCGTTCCAGTTGTTCGCGTTCTTCCCGGGGACAGCTCACCGCGAGCACCGCCTTTCAAAAAAAGAGTTTCGGATTTTTCTCTCCGAAACTCTTATACGACGTGTTTTTGTATTTCCCTTTATTTTTTTGCGAAAAGTTTTCCGTCCGTTTCTCACGGCTTTGCCGCGCGGAAGACTTCCTCCCCGCGCCTGACCGTCAGCTTTCCCGCGCTGAGATCATGGATCCGCGCGGCAAAGGCCTCCGCCCGTTCGCCGGGAAGCATGGCCCTGACCGTGACGCATTCCCCGTAGTCGAGTTCCCCGACCACGCCGCCGAAAGCGGCGCATTCCTGCTTGACCCGCTCCAGCAGCGCATAGGGACAGGCGACCTCCGCCGTCACCCAGCGGCGCACCTGCGCCGTGCCCGCCGCGGCCAGCGCGTCCTTCGCGCTCTGCGTATAGGCGCGCAGGAGTCCCCCTGTCCCCAGCAGCACGCCGCCGAAGTAGCGCGTCACCACACAAACGGCGTTCGTCACGCCCTCGCGCCGGAAGACCTCCAGCATGGGGATGCCGGCCGTGCCCTGCGGTTCCCCGTCGTCGGAGTAGCGCTCGGGCCCGTCCTTGAGCAGATAGCACCAGCAGTTGTGCCGGGCGTCGTAGTATTTCTTTTTCATCTCCGCGATGAAGGCGCGGGCTTCATCCTCGCTTTCCACCGGGCGCACATGCCCCAGAAAGCGCGAGCGCTTTTCCGTGAGCTCCGCCTCGCCCGGGCCGGCTGGGATCCTGTATTCCGTCATGTCTCCCATTCCTCTTTCTCTTCCGAGAGGCCCGGCACGTACTCCCGGAGCTTACCGAAGACCTCGGGCGTGACGACGGCCTCGCATTCGATGCCCTCGTCCGTATAGTCCAGGCGCAGCACGGCCGCCTCCCGGCTGAGCAGATCGACCGTACCGGCCGCCGCATAGGGGATGTGCAGCTGCACCCGGCGCTTGCCGCGCTCGAGCATACGCCTGAGCTTCCGCACCAGCACGTCGGCTCCCTCGCCGCTGCGGGCGGAGAGGCAGACCACGTCCTCGCCGTGCGGCAGGATGCCGATATACGCATCGCACTTGTTGTATACGCGCAGGCGGGGCGTGCCCTCCGCGCCGAGCTGGCGGATCAGAGCGTCCACGACACGGGCCTGCTCCTCCCACTCGGGGCTGGAGATATCGATGACGTGCAGCAGCACGTCCGCGAACTGCAGCTCCTCGAGCGTGGCCTTGAAAGCCTCGATCAGATGTGTCGGCAGCTTGCGGATGAAGCCGACCGTATCCGAGAGCAGCACCTCCTGCGTCTCGTCGAGCCGCAGACGCCGGGTCGTGGTGTCCAGCGTGTCGAACAGCCGGTCGTTGGCCGGGATGTCTGAGCCTGTCAGGCAGTTGAGCAGTGTGGATTTGCCCGCGTTCGTATAGCCGACCAGCGCCACGACCGGCATGGCGTTTTTCTCCCGGCGGCGCCGCTGGACGGCGCGCACCTTGCGCACGTCGGCCAGCTCCTCCTCCAGCTTTTGGATCTTGCGGCGGATGTGGCGGCGGTCCGTCTCGAGCTGGGTCTCGCCGGGACCGCGGGTGCCGATCGGGGACGACCCGCCGGACGCGGTCTGCCGCACCAGATGCGTCCACATGCCGGTCAGGCGCGGCAGAAGATACTTGTACTGCGCCAGCTCCACCTGGAGCTGGCCCTCGCGCGTCCGGGCGCGTTGGGCAAAAATGTCCAGGATCAGTCCGGAGCGGTCGAGCACGCGCACGCCCAGCTCCTCGCTGAGCACGCGCATCTGTGAGGGCGTCAGCTCATTGTCGAACACGGCCAGATCGCATTCGTTGTCCTCGATCAGGCTTTTCAGCTCCCGCACCTTGCCGTCTCCGATAAAGCTGCGCGGGTCGGGCGACGGACGGCTCTGCATCACGATGGCCGCGGTGTCCCCGCCGGCCGTGTCCACCAGCGCGGCCAATTCCTCCATCGAGATCTCCGTCGAGCGCTCGCCCGGCTCCATGGAGGCGGCGGACAGTCCCGCAAGGACGGCCCGTTCTCTTCTTTCTGTCGTATCCTGCATGCGCACTCTCCCGGTTCAGTATAATAAAATTATTATACTCCAGGAACAGGCGCTTGCCAATCCCCCCTTTTCCTCAGAAAAAGCCGTGTTTCGGCCGCTTCCGGCGGCCGGGTCCTTCCTTGCTCTCCACGAGGATGATGTCGCTGCCCACGCGCACGATGCTGCTCCAGGGCAGCACATAGTCGTCCTCCCGCCCCAGCAGGCCGAACAGTTTGGCCCTTCCGGGCGTGATCAGCGAGCACAGGCGCCCCTCCGCGTCGTCGAATTCAGCGTCGCAGACGTAGCCCAGCCGAAAGCCGGTATGGACGTCGATGACCTCCTTGTAGCGCAGCTCGGAAAAATAACTGATCATAAGCATCACCGCCTCCGTACAGTCTACGGGGCTGCGGCGTGCAATATGTCTGATCCGGTCTGCGGGGCGCGGCTTTTGGGGATGGAGATGGTGAGGATCAGCGAATCCTCCGTCTCCTCGCGCTTGAGGCCGGCGGCGATGCCGCCCTGCTTCATGACCTCCAGGCCGCGGTTGAGGCTGTTGAGAAAGACGCGCACGTCCTTGAGCACGAAGCTGCGGCGTCTTTCCGGCTTCTCCGCCGTCTCCGGTGTCTCCGGCGGCTGCGCCAGGAGAGCGTCGATATAGGCGTCCGTGGCCGCGACGTTCAGATCCTCCTCCAGGATGTGGCGCATGGCCTGGCGCTGCCGTTCCGCCGTGGGCAGACGCAGCAGGGCGCGTCCGTGCCGTTCGCTCAGCCCCCCGTCGCGCAGGGCGTCCAGCACGTCGTTCGGGAGTCTGAGCAGACGCAGCTTGTTGGCCACGGCCGACTGGGATTTCCCGATCCGGCGCGCCGCCTCCTCCTGGCTCAGCGCGAACATACGGATGAGCTGCTGCAGCGCGCAGGCTTCCTCGACGCAGTCCAGATCGCGCCGCTGCAGGTTTTCCACGAGGGCGATGAGGCTGGCGTCCTCCATACCGGCGTCCACCAGGATACAGGGCACCTCCCGCAGGCCGGCCAGTCTTGCCGCCCGCAGCCGCCGTTCTCCGGCAATCAGCTCATAGCTCCCGCAGCGCAGCCGCACCGTCAAGGGGTTCAGCACGCCGTACTGCCGGATGCTGTCGGCCAGTTCCTGCAGCGCCTCATCGTCAAAGCTTTTGCGCGGCTGCGTCGGATTGGGGGAGAGATCGTCCGTCCGCAGATACAGGATCCCGCCCCGCTTCAGGGCGGGCCGGTTTCGTAATGCTTGCATCGCAAACCTCCTTATCTTGTGGGTATGGCAAGAGCTTATACCATATCTTGCGAGAAAGTGGGCGAATGCGGTCAGCCTATCCGCCGTCGCGCCGCCTGCGCAGCGGCCGTCGTCGATCTGAAGCGACGTCCGGATCCAGCCAGAACGGTCCGGGAAGTGCTGAAAACAAAAAGGAGATACCGAAGTGGTATCTCCTTTTTGTATCCTTTGGGAGGGAACAGAGGTTCCGATTCCTCAGGCTTCCTGCCCGGGGTCGCCGCTTTTCGATGCCTTTTCACCGCCGGAAGGGACCAGCAGATGGTTTTCGGGGATCGCCTGCAGTCTTTTCCTCATTCCGGCATAGCGGCAGATCCCCAGAATCAAAAACAAAGGGGACGCGAGCACGAACACATAGCCCAGATAGTAAAGGAGCTGGGAGTCCGCAATCAGCTTGATGCACGCCGTGCCGGCGCCGAACAGACCCAGAAAGGTGCGGATATAAGACAAAAGGGTCCTCTCCAGAGCCAGTTCCGTTCTGTCTTTTGCCAGATAGTCGCGGATCGTGAGCTCCTCCGGGTTTTTCACTTGATAAACGGAATGCGTTTTCATCATAAGCCGCCTCTTAAATCAGCCCGACCATCGCGAGAACGACCAGCGCGCCAAAGCAGGTCCCCAGCAGGGAGTATAGCCGATCCTTTTCCCAGAACAGCTGGATCAGCACTGTCGGGACCGTGGCCCAGAGGCCGACGGCGCAGCCGATGTTGATGATAAGCTGAGCCACGGCGTCCGGCTGACGCATGCCGCGGAGGAAGCAATGCACGCCGGGGAACGCGCCCGTGGAGGAATTGGCCCAGATCGCGGCGGCGTTCTGCCCGTCGAAGATCATTTTGAACACGCTGTTCGGGTTGAGATAATTCGCCGTCGGCCGCAGCAGGATCGCGATGGGGACGAACAGAGCCGCCACCGCGACGAAAAGCGTCACCCAGTGCACAATGTCGGCATACACCCGATTGCTCAGAGGAAGCTCGATCCTGGGTGCCTCCGTGCGCGCCTTCTCCTGGACTTTCACGGCGCCGTCCTTTTCCTTCTTCCGGTCGAGAAGGATCACCCCGATGACAGCCAGGATGATGCCCGCAAAGACCAGAAGCTGTACGACGCCGGAGGGGTTCTTCATCAGTTTCAGCAGTGCAAAGCCCTTTGTTACCAGGCCGAAGGCGGTGAAGAACATGATGCCGATGAGCAGCGTGCGCACCGTTTTGACCTTGATCTTCGCCAGCGCATACGATCCGATAAAGCCGCCGATGACCTGCCCGGCCAGCCAGGGGAGGACGAACAGCGGAATGATCGAGCCGTTGAAGGCATACTTCCACACGGAAACACAGTTGGCAATGCCGAGGATAACGCCGGAATTTGCCGCGGCGACCTTCAGCGGCAGGCCCATACCCATATTGAGGACCGGCGTAATGGCCCAACCGCCGCCAAGGCCGAAAAAGCCGCCGATCAGGCCGATCACGAAGATCAGGATGATGCCGAGCGGGGCGTTCTTCGCTTTGTAGGTGTATTCCTTCCCCTCGGACTCCTCAAAATATCGGCTTTCAAAACCAAGGCGGGCCGTGAAGCCATCGACCCTGTCGACTCGTGGGTTGTCGAGTTTTTTGCCTCCGACGAAAAAGTACACCGCGAGACCGACGAGGATCAGGCCCAGAGCGACACGCATCAGGCCCTCTCCCAGATCGCCTGAGTTTTCCGCGACCGCGATCGCCGCTGTGGCTCCGAGCAGCGCCCCCACAGACTGGCTGAGGATCATCACAAGGGAAAGCCGATAGTTGCAAAGCCCCTTTTTGATGAAAATGCCCGTGGAGATCAGGCCCGAAAACATGGCCACGATGAGGCCGGCGCCGCGCACGATGATGCTGTTTACCGAAGTAAAAGCGAGCATGACCGGGGTGAAGATCACGCCGCCGCCGATGCCGGCAATCACCGAGATCATGGCGATCGCCACGCTGATCATAAAAAAGGCGAACACGATCAGCGCCACCGATGAGGTCGGCATGCTGTCTGCGGAATAGTCCTGGGGGACGGCCGAAAGGATCAGCAGGCCGAAATAGGCCAGGACCACGGAAGAAACCATAATCAGAATCTCAAGCCTCGGGGATGTAAGAAAGGGGCTGATTTTTTGCTTGTTCATGAAAACCTCCAGAACCAAATCGTATTTCGCGGGCGGCCCGGCGGCACGGCCGGAAAATGCCTCAGCCGGTCCGCGTGCGCTCTACTGCAGGAAGCACAAAGCCTTGATGTAAGCGTCCCGCATCGCATGGGGGATCTTCCCGCTCTGGACGTTGTCCCCGATCACGACGGTATGGGGGAAGGCACGAACGAGCTCTGCGGTCTTTTCCTCCGCCGGCCTGACGCCCAGGGAGAGAATGACATAATCCGCGTCCAGGGTCTTTTCGCTTCCGTCTGAGAGGTCCTTTGCGACGATGCCTCTGTCGGTGAAGCCGGTCAGCTGATGCCGCGTGAGGAAGACGGGGTTGAAGGGGCGGATCCGTTTCATCATGTCCTGGATGATCACGGAGAACATTCCCGGCCCGATCTGATCCTGCATCTCGATCATCGTGACCTGACATCCGTCGTTGCAGAGCCGCTCGGCGCATTCGAGGCCCGTCATGCCGGAGCCGATGATGATGACCTTGCCGGCAACCGCTTTTTTCCCGCCGATCACATCCTGTACCGTCACCACGAAATCCTGTCCGACTCCCTCCATACGGGGGATGATCGGCTCTGCGCCGCAGGCCAGCACCACGCCCGCCGGGGAAAGCGCCTTGATCTCGTCAATGGACGGGGCCTTGTTGAGCACGACCTGCACGCCCTTCCTCCGAAGCTCCTCCGTCATCGTCTGGGTGAGTTTGGTGATCTTTTCCTTGTACAGGCCCTTATCGGCGAGATTCATGCTCCCGCCCAGGGCTCCGTTCTTTTCAAACAGGGTCACACAGAAGCCTCTGTCCGCCAGCACGCCGGCAGCCTCCATGCCGGCAGGACCGCCGCCCAGAACGGCGACCGGCCTGCCCTCTCCGTCCTTGCGGCAGGTGTAGGGATACAGATATTCGCTTCCGACTCTTGGGTTCAGCGCGCACTTGATCGGAAGCATGGCGTACAGCTGTTCCCGGCAGAACATGCAGCCGATGCACTTGCGGATCCCGAGGATATCGCCGGCCTGCGCCTTTTTCACAAAGAAGGGATCGGCGATATGGCCCCGGCCGACAGCGACGAAGTCGGAGACGCCCTCCTCCAGCAGCTGCTCGGCAAATTCGGGATCCTTGATCGTATTGGTCGCGATCACGGGAATGGACACGGCGTCCTTTACCGCCTTGGCGACATGCTTTTTCCAGCCGGAGGGATAGGAGTAAGGTTCACAGTTGGCATCCGCGTTGAAATTATTGCCGTTGCTGACATTGAGCACGTCCGCGCCGGCCGCTTCCAGGATGCGTGCGATCTCCGGTGCATCCTTCACCGTGAGCGTACGGGGGATCTCCGGGGTGAATTCATCGCCGGGGAACCTTACGCTGACAGGGAAATCCCTGCCTGCGCGCTCGTGGATCCCCTGGATGATCTCACAGTATATCCGGCAGCGGTTTTCCGCGCTGCCTCCGTACTCGTCGTCACGATCATTGTAATAGGGGCTGAGGAACTGGGACAGAAGGTAGCCGTGCGTCCCTGCAAGCTCCACCCCGTCAAAGCCGGCTGCTTTCGCGCGCACCGCGGCGTCCACGAAACGCTTTTCCTCGATCTGTATCTCCTCGCGCGTCATTTTATGGCAGACCCGGCCGCCAGGCAGCGCGGGGATCTCGCTCGCCGCCCAGATGACGCCGGAGGGCGTCGCCGGGCTTTTCGCCCCGTAGTGATGCAGCTGGATAAACACCTTGCAGTCGTACTTGTGGACGGCTTCTGTCAGGAGCTGAAAGTCGCTGATATACTTGTCCTCGGCGATGCAGAGCTGACGGTCCCACCGGGTGTTGTTGACGATATCGACCGCAGAGGCCTCAACAATAATCAGGCCGACCCCGCCGCGGGCGCGCTCCTCGTAATAGGCGGCCGCACGCCGGCCCGGGTGTCCGTCCAGCTCGCCGTACAGAACCTCCATGGGAGGGAGAACGACCCGGTTTTTAATGGTCAATCGGCCGATTCTGCCGGATTCAAATAACTTTTTCATCGCATTTACCTTCCTAACATATGACTAAGACTTGTCATTTTTCAGGATTTGTGTTTTAATGAAAGAGCTCAGATATTCTCCGAAGAGAGGAAAATGTGGAAAATGAGTTCGAAAAACCTGTCCGCCCGTCAAATGAAAACCCAGGCGAACTACAACCTGGTGCTGAATAAATCGATCGAGCTTTTCAACGAACAGGGCTATGACCAGACCACCATTACCGACATCAGCAGAGCGACAGGACTGTCAAACGGCTCCATCTATCATCTCTTCAAAGGGAAAGATGATATTCTGAGACAGATCTACAGCACAAGGATCAATGTTTCCTTGGGCCTCACGAACGATCTGACGGAAAAGGTGATGGATCCTTACCGCTACCTGCTGCAGTTCATGCTGGACACACAGGAACTCTGGCTCTCCGCCGGCCCCATGCTTCTGATCAACAAGTACCGCTGGGTCACCTCCAGGACCATGATGGGCTGCAGCCCGATCCAGCGCGAGGAACTGCTGGCCTTTATTTCTCTGGCCCAGAAGCGAGGCACCATTTCCAACAAATCCGACCCCGCCAGCCTTGTAGAGCTGCTCTTTACAGTCCAGCGCGGCATCCTGTACGGCTGGACAAGCAGGGACGACTTCGATATCCGCCAGTATTCCAAGCTCTTCTGGCCGCCGATCATCACCGAATTGATAAAGGGGAATCTTTCCCTCGGTGAAAACGAAAGCCTGCATTCTTAGTGTTCCTACTGCAGCCCGCTCCGGGAACCCCGGAGCGGGCTTTTTGTTTATTCGGGAAGGTTGCGCTTGAGGAATTCGCCCAGCCTGCGCAGGCCCTCTTCCATCTCGTCGATCTTGCACGCCGTGTAGCTCATGCGGATGCAGTTGGTATGGTTGTCCATATCGAGGAACATTCCCGCGCCCGGGATGAAGATCACATGCTCCTCCTCCTTGCAGCGGTTGAACAGCGCGGTGGTGTCCGTTCCTTCCGGCAGCGTGAGCCAGGTGAAATAGCCGCCTTCGCAGTCTACGTATTTGACGCACTTGGGGAAATACTTGTCGATGCAGGACTTCATCAGATCCCATCTGACCTTGTAAATATCTGCCAGACGCTGGATGTTCGGCCAAATCAGATCTCTCTCCAGGAAAGCCTCCACGACGAACTGGCTGAGCACCGGCGGATGCATATCGGTCGTCTGCTTGGCAAAGACAAAGGCCGCCTTCAGATCCTTGGGGACAACAGCAAACGCGCAGCGCAGGCCCGGAACAAAGATCTTGGAAAAGCTATTGAGCATAACGACCCTGTCGCCCGTATCATAATACTTGATGGGTTTGAGTCTCTCGCCGTAGAAACGCACATCGCCGTAGGGGTCGTCTTCCAGAACATAAACATTGTACTGGGCGGCGAGCTCCGCCATTTTCTTTCTGCGATCCTCGGGGAGCGTCTTGCCCGTGGGGTTGCCGAACGTGGGATTGATGTAGACGAACTTCGGGTGGTACTGCTTCATTTTTTCTTCCAGATCGTCCATCATCATGCCGTGCTCGTCGGCCTTGACCGCGACCAGATTGGGTTCGCCCATCGTCAGCGCGCTGATCGTCCCCACGAAAATCGTCTCTTCGATCAGGACATAGTCGCCGGGCGTGACAAGCGTCTTCCACATGAGGTCAAAGCCCTCCGTCGAGCCGGTGGTCACAATGATGTCGTCGGGATCCACATCGCCCAGCCACTTCCCGTTGAGGTAATGCTTGACGATCGCTTCCCGGAAGGATTTTTCACCGAAGGTGACGCCATAAGCGAAGCAGGACGCACCGTGCTTGGTGATGGCGTCATTGGTCACTTCGCGCAGGATGTCCAACTGGTAGGCCTCCGGAGCGGGCGTGCCGGCAGTAAAAGGAATGCAGTCGGACGTGTCCATGTTCAAAAGCTTTCGGATGATATTCGGGCGAACCTGCCCCATTCTTCTGGCGAGAAGCTTGTTGTTTTCGCATCCGTCAAGAATACTGGCAGTCTTACTGTAGTCACATGCAGACATTGCTATCCTCCTTTTATATCTCTTTTTTCACAGTGTTCTTTAAATGTCATTCTAATTTAATGCTCTAACTTTATCTATTCAAATTATAGAAGTACTTCCTGCATACGTCAATTGAAATTATGACCAAAATCCATCTTTGCGATTAGAGGAATATAGACAAAAAACTTGTTAATGCGATTTTTTTAGACATTTACTATTGACATGTATAAAAGACTTTTCTATAATCTACTCGTCAATTCTAAATGCTCATTCTAATATCTCGCTCTAATTTTATTGCGTATCTTGCATCGCCCTTCGGACTATTATTAAGAAAGGAAAGTTGGATTCCATGGATAAGAACGAGAAAAAAAGCGGCGGCAGTTTTCTTGCCGTTCTGCCGATCATCATCTTCATCTGCGTATTCCTTGCTGCAGGTATAGCATGCAACGCAAAAGGCATTGCCAAGCCTTTTGCGCAGTTCCCCGCTTCCATCGGTGCCTTTATCGCGCTGCTGTCTGCTTTCTTCCTGGTAAAGGGTAAATTCCAGGATAAGTTCAAATGGATGCTGGCAGGCATCGCCCGGCCCAACATCGCCGTCCCCATCATCATTTTTGCTCTGGCAGGCGCCTTTGCCACCACTGTCAAGGCTTGCGGCGGCGTCGATTCCATCGTCGGTCTATGCCTCAACTATGTTCCCGTCGGGATCATCACGGCCGGCTTCTTCGTCATCGGCTGCATCGTTTCCTTCGCCAGCGGCAGCTCCGTCAGCACCATCGTTGCCCTGGCTCCTGTCGCACTGTCCATCGCCCTGGGCGCCAACATCAATCCTGCCATCATGGCCGCCTCCGTGATGGGCGCCGCGATGTTCGGCAACAGCACCAGCCTGATCTCCGACTGTACCATCGTCTCCAACAGCGTCATGGGCATCGGTGCCGGCAAGGCCACCAAGGACAAGCTGGTCGCCATGATGAAGCTTTATGTGGTTCCCTTTGTTCTGACCCTCCTCCTGCTGCTTGTGTTCGGCGCTCCGAAGGGTGCGGTCAGCATCGACAAGGCCCCCGTGAACTTCGCCTCTATCCTGCCTTATATCGTCATCCTTGTTCTCGCGCTCTGCGGCGTCAATTTCTTCATCTCGCTGAGCAGCGGCATCATCCTTGCCTATCTCATCGGCCTCATCCAGGGCACCTTTGACTGGCTCACCGGCGCTACCACTGTCGCCAGCGGCATGTTCGGCATGGCCAACATGATTCTCCTCTTCGTCTTTATGGCCGGCACGATCGGCATCATGGCCGAGGGCGGCGGCGTCGAGTGGATCATCTCCAAGCTCACCAAGCTGATCAAGGGCCCGAAATCCGCGCAGGCCGTCATCTTCGTCCTGGGCATCCTGGTCACCTGCTGTGTCGGCAACGACACCATCCCCATGGTGACCATCGGCGATGTGGCCAAGGACATTACCAAGCAGTACAAGCTGGATCCGCGCCGCGTAGCCTCGATCATTCCCGTCGCCACGGCTGCGACGGCCGTGACCATCCCCTATACTGGCGCTGCGCTTACCATGGCTTCCAATATCGAAGCGAGCGGCGCGCCCATCGCGTTCCTGCAGATCGTCCCGTTCAATTTCTTCGTGCTTCTGTCCGTGATCTTCGTTGTGATCACGATCTTTGTCCCGTTCTCTGACGGCGCCTTCAAGAAAGATCCCTGGAACTTCGAAAAATGGTGCCCGGAGTCTGAAGCGGAATAAACGCTCTCTTTTCCCCTCATTCCCCTGAAAGGCTGCGCGGTATCCTCCGCGCAGTCTTTTGGAGCGTTTGAGCACGCTGTCTCTTTTCATATCCCCCGGATCCCGACAGCGTGTATGCAAAATGCGGGCCGTCCGAATGACGGCCCGCATTTTGCACAAGCCTGATGCGGAAGAAGCCGCCTTCTTCGCCTCGCTCGCGCAGAGCGAATGCGGTCAGCCTATCCGCCGTCGCGCCGCCTGCGCACGGGGACTTGCCAAATCGGGAAAGTCTGTTATAATAATCTGGCGAAGTTACAGGAAAGGAGCTCTTTCATGGAGATCACGAAAGAAACGACCATCGGAGAAATGCTGGAGCAGGACATGGGCATCGCCTACGTTCTGATGCAGTGCGGCATGCACTGTGTCGGCTGCCCCTCCTCCGTCGGAGAATCGCTGGAAGAGGCCTGCGCCGTCCACGGGCTGGAGACGGACGCCGTCCTGGCCGCCATCAGGGAGTACCAGGCCACGATCCAGTAATCCGGATACGCGAAACTGCGGGGCACGGGCAAACGCTCGTGCCCCGCAGTTTTTTCCGCTCAAAACTTTTTTCAAAAAACCTGTTGACAGCGCCGCCTATTTGTGTTATTGTACTAATCGCTTAATACAATAACACAAAGGAGGTGCCCGATGGACTGGACATTTCGGAGCGATCTGCCCATCTACTCCCAGTTGGTGGACAAGATCAAGCTCGGCATCATCTCCGGCGGCCTGGCGCCCGGAGAACGCCTGGCCTCGGTGCGGGATCTGGCCATGGAGGCCGGCGTGAATCCCAACACGATGCAGCGGGCGCTGCAGGAGCTGGAGCGGGAGGGTCTGGTCTTTTCGCAGAGGACCTCGGGACGCTTTGTCACGGAGGACGTGCGGGAGATCGAGCGCGCCAAGCGCGCCGTTGCGGACGAGCGGCTGCGGGACTTTCTCGGCGCCATGGAAAAGCTGGGTTACAGCCGGGGCGGGATCCTCGCCCTGCTGAAGGAAAAGGAGGAACAAGATGAAGCCGATACTGGAGTGTAAGGCGCTGAGCAAGCGCTTTGGGAACGTGCTGGCGCTCGATACCGTCGAGCTCTCGATCGAGCCCGGCCGCGTGGTGGGCCTGCTCGGCCCCAACGGCAGCGGCAAGACCACGCTCATCAAGCTGGCCAACGGTCTGCTGACCCCGAGCTCAGGCGAGATCCTGATCGCCGGGCAGAAGCCGGGGCCGAACAGCAAGAGCATCGTCTCCTATCTGCCCGACCGGCCCTATCTGGCCGACTGGATGAATGTGCGGCAGCTGATGGATTTCTTCGCCGACTTCTACGGCGACTTCCGGTGCGACAAGGCGCGTGAGATGCTCGCACGCCTCGGCATTGAAGAGAATATGCGCATCAAGCAGATGTCCAAGGGCACCCGCGAAAAGGTGCAGCTCATCCTGGTCATGAGCCGAGAGGCCGGGCTATATCTGCTTGACGAACCGATCGGCGGCGTCGACCCGGCCACGCGCGACTACATCCTCGATACCATCATCCGCAACTACAACCCCGAGGCCGCCGTGATCCTCTCCACCCATCTGATCGCGGACGTCGAGCAGGTGCTGGACGACGTGATCTTCATCAACAGGGGCCGGATCGTGCTGCAGTCCTCGGTCGACGACATCCGCGCCGAGCACGGCACGAGCGTGGACGGATACTTCCGGGAGGTGTTCAAATGCTAGGCAAACTTCTGAAACATGAATTCCGCGCCACCGGGCGCATCATGCTGCCGGTCTTCGGCGTGCTGCTGATCCTGTCGATGCTGTTCAACGTCTCCGTTCGGCTCTCCGGCAAGATCGACTTCCCGCTGCTGCGGATCTTCTTCGGGCTTGTCGGCGTCGCCTTTGTTGTCGGCATCATCGCGGCAGAGCTGCTGTCGCTGATCCTGATGATCTACCGGTTCTACCGGAACATGCTCGGCGACGAGGGCTACCTGATGTTCACCCTGCCGACCGACGTGCACGCGCTGGTCTGGTCCAAGCTGATCGTCTCCTTTGTGTGGCTCCTGCTGACGAACCTGCTGATCCTGCTCATCATGTTCTTCACAGCCTTCAGCTTTTCCCAGACGGGGCTGCAGGAGGTCTTCCGGCAGCTGCCGAGCTGGGCCGAAACGCGGCAGATGCTCGCCGAGCTCGGCATCAGCGTCGGCATGCTGACCGGTCTCGCGCTGGAAGGGCTGCTGATCCTTCTGCTTGCCGGGCTGACGGTCTGCCTGCATTTCTATGCCTCCATGTCGCTGGGGCATATGTTCTCCCGCCGCAAGATCCTCTGGTCCGTGCTCTTCTTCGTGGGCATCAGCTTCACCTTCCGCTTCCTCCTTTCCGGTCTGTTCCTCCTGCTGATCCCGGCTCTCGACCAGGGCAGGCTGCAGGTCCTCTTTACCGACGGCGCAGGTCTTACGGACATCATACGCGTGATGATGCTGATCATGGGCGCGGGCGGCCTGGTCTCGCTGGCCGAGAGCGTGATCCTGTATCTCGCCACGACCCTGAGCCTGCAGAAGCGGCTGAATCTGGCTTGAGCAGGACCCTGTCAAAAAAAGCCCCCGGCGGTGAGCGCGGTGCTCATAAGACAGTTTGAAGAAAACTGATTTGGGCATCTGTCTGACAGGGTGGTAAAATAAGCATTCCAAAAAGAATCATAAGGAAAGCGAAGTCCCAAAGCACGTTTTTGACGAGCTTTGGGACTTGTTATTATTTGTGGGAATCGGTCAATCAAGTGCAGTTACAATATCTAAATGAGTTGTTCCAGCGAATAATCAATCTCTTTTCATCACATCGAATTAGCTCGGGATTAAAACAGTTTCCCACCAGTCTATGTCTTTTATTGCGGGAACAATTCTGAATCCAGCTGGTCATGCTTTGCTTCCCAATGGTAGTCGTCCGCGATTATCAATAAAACTTTTGCAGTTTGTGGAAAAACCAGTTCCATTTTTCGCGCATACTCCCGATACTGCAACTCTTTTTTTCTTTCGTTTAGTCCATCCTGAACAAAACGAGCACCGCGCGAATACAACCATTCGAAAGCTATACTGCGTGTTAAATCATCATTAGAATATCTTTCCAGCGCAGTTCTAACATATTCGTGCGGGAAAATGCCATCTTTTCCCACCCCGGATTTGCTCATAATCGCACCAAGTCTCGATATTAATAATGGTGCTTCTTTTGCGGCATTGTATATATAATCGGACCACTCAATAAAGCTGTTAAGATTTTCATACGCTTCATGTGGTAGCCTATAACCGGAAAAGCTATCGGAATCATCATGGTATCTTTCAACCATTTTGTCTGGATGATCAAAGAAATAAACACTAATACAGGCAGGATAGTAATCATAACTGGCCTTAAAAACAGACGCATCATACATTGCCAAGCATAGTTCTGCCCATTCCTCCGAATAGTATAGGCAGTCATACTTTTTAACAATATAGGTAAGCATGCCAATATCTGAGTAATTCTTTTGGTCAACAATAGCACGGACTACTTCAAGCAGACGATCAAAAGAATCCGGATTCTTTTCTTCCTGATCAAATAGCATAAGAAGCCCGCACGGATTATACTTCATTAAAGAACGATATGCTCGATCACTGAATTTATACAGCGGCTTATCCTTCCAGTAGAGCCGTTCCTGTTCTGGGGAACTTATCAATTCATCAATGTCTTCCCTGAATAATAGCGGCAATACTAATCCCTGATCTTCCAGAGATAATGCATCAAAGATTCCCTTTGCACTTTGTAACGTTACAGTACTAACCAAGCCAGCAAGTGATTGCATTTTCTTGCTAGAGCACAAAAGAGAAGCAACCAACAAGTATTCATCAACAAGCAAATTCTTCCCCAGAAACTCCCCCCACGCTCTGCTGTCCTCCATGCAACCGACCAGCTTAACAACGGCATCTAATCCATACTCATCTCGCATGGATCTAAAAACTTGCTCTCGAATCATCAGAGCCCGCTTTTCCCTCTCAAAGAATTTCTCTTCTGCTTCTGAAAGCAGCTCTGGAAATGGCGGATGGTAGATTTTATAAAATCGCCAGCCTTCCTTACTGACAGGATCATCATCAATCAGGTAGTCGAGCCATTTATTCAGAGATTCGATCCATTGATTACGCTCGTCATGACCACCTTTTTGAATATAATACAAGTGGGTATTAATTTGAAAAATAATAGGCATCTTCTGCTCTGGGCTGAAAACAGCAGATGCAAGCAGTTCTGCCGAAGAGTTCAGGATCTCACAAGGAATATACCAATAGACTTTCAATGCATCTTCAACCCAGTCTGCACGTTTTTCTTTGATCGCAGTATTGAGGATTGCAGACGAAATATCTTTGTGCGCTGAAAACAACTCCGGATACGTTACATGCCCATGTTCTCGCGCTTTCTCGCCAATCCTGTTTCCTGTTATAATACTCGTTTTTGCAATAAGCTCAATTGCGAAGGGGACTCCAAAAGAGTAATCGTCTTCGATGAACCGAACTGCCAAGCGCGTCTTTGCATCGATTGGAACGGCGGAATAGTTAGCCCAAAGACATAATGCGTTTAAAAGGCTGTCTTTTGGAGAATTAGATGTATGGTATTCTCTATGCACTTTACAAAGCTTATATAATACTCTGCAGGCGCGGATAGCTGTATCTTCGACCATAACAAGCTTATCCAAGGCCCAAAGCACATTCTGATAGCTGCTTGACCAACTGTCAGCTTCACTGAATGCTTGAAATACAACGCCTTGTTCCGCTTCAGACTCGATAAAGCTCATTGTTTCAGAAGGAGCAGCCTCAGCAAGGTGCGATAATGATTTGAATACAGCCTCTTTGCAGCCAGGAAGCTTTGCATATTCAAGGATAGCCTTGACACGACTGTCGATTACAGTTTGATCGGAACCAGTCTCCCTGAAATAAATGTAATTGAAAATCAGCCGTTGAATTATAGATGCCTTCGGTTGCGATAAATACTCATCGACATCTCGACATTCAGTTAACAGGGCAATCAGTGTGTCGTGCATTCTGGATGACATTGCATCAGCCGCATCAATTTGAAGTGTCATCCATGCTTCCTCATAGTTTACAACAAGATAGCAATCGCCAACTCTCTTGATTGGAGCATCTTCCATCCGCAGGAACGATTCGTATTTGCTCTCTAAATCCGAATAAGTACCGGCTGATATCATTTCCAGAACACGCTTCTCTAAATCGTTTTCCGTGCTGAATTGGCGAAGGAAAACAATAGGATAAAGCGACTCGACCCCTGGAGCATCTACCCATCCGGGGAGTGAATTTGCAGTATTGCCAGGAATACGCCGAATCAAAGACAAAAGATTGCCATGCGTAAATGAATAGCATTCACTTGCTTGCACGCTAGGTAAGCCCATTTCACACAATGCTTTCGTAAACTGAGATTTCCAAAGAGCAGGTAAGACTATCATGTCGGAAGATGCAGGGTTTTCCTTCGAATAGCATACTATGGTGTTGTTTTCGTCGGAGACTTGCCCAGAGAACGGAAATGACAACAAAAAAGTTTTGTTCTTGTGAAATCTTATAAGTTCCAGGTATGTGCTCTCATTATTGACGACAATGACCCGATTGCTGGTTTCTGGATCCTTCATTAAAGCTGAAAGGCAAAAACCATATGCGTCAAAATAGGTCTCCGCTCTAACTCTGCACATCTTTTGTCCAAGTTTGTCCTTGAACTCTGACACCTCATCTTGACATCCCTCCAAAAACATTGAAGCTGTCAGCTGTGGATTTGTTCGGTTTGAAAAAGACTCCCATGCACCTGCTACAGAAGAAAAACTTAGATTTTTCCCTTCTCCAAATTGCTCAAAAAGCCATGCACACACTGTCGGCTCGGAGTTAATCCAGTCGCACAAAACAGAAGCATCATAAACATGGACACCCAGCCAGGCGTCTTTGTGTTCAGATTCCCATTTTGAAATTGACATTCCTTGATTATCATAGGCCCATATTCTAGGGATGACCAAGTAGAATGTCGTCGTTGATTTGTCAATTCCGAGAGGATTGTTTGTTCGCTTTTGGTAGTCTTCATTTATCTTGCTTAACGAATCGGCATTTGTGCCAAACTCCCAAACACTCTTCCCGGCTGCAAAATAAGGAGTCTGCTCTTGGCTCTCGACAATTCCGTCAAATCCAGGCGCCCAAACATCGTCATTTCCCGGCATCCGTATGTTGGAAACACTCTGACAATTGCTCAGAATAAGCCTCTTTACCAATTCTGGAAACAGACCTTCAAACTTTCGCTTATCCTGTTCTAAAAATCGTTTAACAATTCCACTTGTAATGAAGCTCATCTTTTTCACCCTTCTACTCTGCTGGAACCATCGCATAACTACTACGATTCACAACCATTGATTCTTTTGGAAAGAATGTAATCAATCAACTGTGTTTTTCATGCTTTTTGCAGAAAGAATATCAATTTGCATCTGCAGCTCCGCAATTATACCTTGATTAGATACAGATGAGAAGGGCATGGAATTGACAACAAGGCGTGCAGATGTCACAGCTGCAACTTCCGCGTCTGTTTGCCGGAGCTCAACAATCTTTTTTATTGCTTGATCTCGATCAAGGTAGCCTGTCAAATGATAATTATCAATTATTTGCTTCCTCTCTAGAATATCCTTCAGTGTTGATGCGCAATCGTACCCTTTTTTCGGATTGTTAATCATGATGTTCGCTCCTATATTCCTTGATTCATCGCACAGGCCCCTTAATCCCTCAAAGTCCCGATTGGGATGATCTTGACCCCGTCACCTCTCGTATAGGCCATTTCTCCACCAGTGATAACCATGAGCAGATCCGGCTCGCGGAGTGGGACTTGTGTTTCTTTCTCGTTGTATTTCTTGATAAGCTGTTTGAGCTGAAGAAGGTGAGTCGCGCCCTCTTCTATTTCTTTACTTCCCAGCTTGAACTCGATCAGCGCATAGCGGCCGTCGTCCAAATGGAGTACGGCATCCGCCTCAAGATCATACCTGTCATGATAATAGGACAGCTTCCCGCCGAGGGCCTGTGAATAAACCTTCAGATCCCGGATGCAGAGGCATTCAAAGATGAAGCCGAAGGTCTTGAGATCGGTCTGCAGATATTCAGGCGTCAGGCCCATAGCAGCCACAGCGATGGAAGGATCGGTAAACTCGCGCTTTTTGCCGGAGCGGATCACCGTCGCAGAACGGATCGCCGGACACCAGGCCTCGACATCTTCAATCACGAAGAGCTTTTCCAAGGCGTTCAGGTAATTATCCATCGTGGCTGAGGTCATGCTGTCCGCATTGGCAGAAACATCTTTGAAGATGTTCGTTTTCTTAGCAAGCGTCGAAATGTTCCGCGCATAAGATCGCAGGATCATGTTCGTCCACACAGGATTCCGCTGAACCCCATCCACCGTGGAAATATCTGATTCGCAGATGTTGTTGATATAGTCGCGGGCAATCAACAGCTTGGCGGCGTCGCTCTTCCTGCGCAGTGCACCCGGCCAGCCGCCGCGGCAGGCTGCAAAGATCAGTTTTTCAATTGTCAGACTTGATGTGATCCCATCAATGTCCAATGATGGATTATTGAACAAAGATTTCAGCGAAATGCCGCCGTTGGATTCTTTTGACTCGAACAAACTCATTGGATACATTTTCATGCGGGAGATTCGTCCGGTACCGGAGTGCATGATCTTGCTGTTGTCAACAGAAGTCGAGCCCGTGAGAATAAACAGACCTTCTTCCTGCCGCTGATCTACCACCGTACGCACGGCATCCCACAGTACGGGAGCGACCTGCCACTCGTCAACCAGACGTGGGTTTTCTCCGCGCAGGAGCAAAGAGGGCTTGGTATTGGCCGTGGCCATATACCCCTCTCTGCGGTCGGGATCCTGCATCCGCAAAATGCTTTTCGCTTGCTGCTCTCCCGTTGTAGTTTTTCCGCACCATTTCGGTCCCACGATCAATGTTGCGCCAAATGCTTCGAGCCTTAAGGCAAGTTCTTTGTCTACAACTCTTGGTAAATATTCTGGCATAGTAAAATACCTCCGAGAGAAAACTTCTAATCAGATTATACCCCTTCTTTTGTATTAGGTCAACGGCCGTTTTGCTTTTTTGATCCTATTTATTTTACGTTTTTGATATATTTTAGTTCGAGAAATTGACCGGGTGAGAACACATGCTGATAATCAAGCAAAAAGGAACCTCGACACAAATATCGTTTATTAATCATATCTTAATGCGACCTTAAGAACTCACCAACTTGAAAAGACTAAGGAAATCAACTATAATCAATTGACAAGATAAGCATCATTCTGTTTCAGTCAAATTGGAACCTGCTGATTGCAAAACAAAGGAGTTATACATGGATTGGGAATTGAGTATTCGGCATCTTATATGTGGTTATATTCCTGTATTCCTTGCTTTGGTAGTATACTTTGTCCTAACAAGCAAAAGAAAAAAACTATCCAAAAGTCATATCATAGCTTCGTTCGTGTTTTGCTTTTATCTTATCGGGATTCATACAATGACAGGGATATGGCATCTTGGATCATTTGCTCCAAGAATTGTTTATATTCCTTTTTGGGATATGATAAGCGGACCGGTCGATACCGTACTAAATATCCTTCTTTTTATTCCGCTCGGAGTTTTTCTCCCGATACTGTATAAAAGGTATAACTGCATCAAAAAAGTTGTATTGATAGGCTTCTTGTTTTCATTCTCCATTGAACTGGTTCAAATGTTCGAATGTGGAGCCACAGACATAAATGATTTGATAACGAACACCCTTGGCGCATGTTTGGGTTTCTTCATCTCGAAGTACCTTTGCAGACTTATCCCAAAATCATGGATTAAGTCTCTGCAAATCGACGGTGCTCAATGCAGGAACGAATTACTTCTGTTTTGCATTATCTCGTTTGCGTCTATGATAACAATTCAGCCCCAAATATACCATTCTTGGTTTAGTGCAAGCAAGGGCAG